>Ga0209096_1000006_pt1 | contig 501191 bp, 446 predicted proteins | sample AD_UKC034_MetaG_FD_184407 | JGI IMG/M metagenome (GOLD analysis project Ga0209096, IMG submission 184407) | Active sludge microbial communities of municipal wastewater-treating anaerobic digesters from USA - AD_UKC034_MetaG (SPAdes) (version 2) | ecosystem: Engineered > Bioreactor > Anaerobic... | reverse complement strand
CGCCACCTCGATCCGGTAGACCGGCCCGTTCTCGGGGAATTTCTCGGTGCGGTAGCGGCGCTTCATCGCCTCCACCACCGCCTTCTTGGCGATGGACTGGCAGTCGGGAACACTGAAGAGCTTCGAGCGCACGGACTTCCCCGTCACGTGCATCACGCCGTTCTCGGGAATGAGCCCCTCCCAGGGGATGGCCCTCACGCCCTGGAAGAGCTCCTCGAAGTCCGTTGCGCGAAACTGGCCCATCTGCAGGAGCACGCGGTCGGCGCAGCGCAGGTTGATATTGCAGCGGGCGATGTCGGCGTCGGTCGCCGGGAAGGTCACCTTGCCGTTCTCGGTCGCAAGGTCCCCGTAGCCCAGGCGATGCAGCTCGCTCGCGACCACCGACTCGAGGCCGAAGGCCGCGGTGGCGATGAGGGTGCGGGCCGCCTTATCGCTTCCCATAGTTCCGCTCGATCCAGTTCCGGTACTCGCCCGAGCGCACGCGGTTCACCCACGCGTCGTTTGCCAGATACCAGCGGATGGTCGACTCCAGCCCCGCATCGAACGCCACGGCCCGCGTCCAGCCCAGCGCTCCTTTGATCTTGTCGCAGTTGATGGCGTAGCGGCGGTCGTGTCCCGGCCGGTCGGCCACGTGGGTGATGAGCCGCTTGTACGAATCGACGGAATTCCCCGTTATGCGCGCCATCGCCTCGCAGAGCGTGTGCACGATCCAGATGTTCTCGCGCTCGTTCTCGCCGCCGATATTGTAGGTCTCGCCGTTTGCGCCGCGGTTCATGATGAGCCACACTGCGCTGTTGTGGTCGTCCACGTGCAGCCAGTCGCGCACCTGCCGGCCGTCCCCGTACACGGGAAGGGGCTTCCCCTCGCGCAGGTTCATGATCATGAGCGGGATGAGCTTCTCGGGGAACTGGTAGGGCCCGTAGTTGTTGCTGCAGTTCGAGATCGTCACCGCGAGCTCGTAGGTGTGATGATACGCTATCACCAGGTGGTCCGACGCGGCCTTGGACGCCGAGTAGGGACTGCGCGGATCATACGGCGTCGTTTCGTAAAAGGCGCCGGTCTCGCCCAGCGATCCGTACACCTCGTCGGTGCTCACGTGGTGGAAGAGCGTGTCGCGCCGCTTGCCCCAGTGCGCGCGCACGGCCTCGAGCAGCGTGAAGGTGCCCACGATATTGGACTGCACGAAGTCCTTGGGCCCGAAGATGGAGCGGTCCACGTGCGACTCGGCCGCGAAGTTCACGACGGTGTCGATGTCGTAGCGCGCGAGGATGTCGCGCATGCGCTCGAAATCGCCGATGTCGGCGTGCTCGAAATGATACTGCCCGCCGTATGATTGCCGGATGTCGTCCAGGCTCTCGGGGTTGCCCGCATAGGTGAGCTTGTCCACGTTGACGATCGCGCCGGGGAAACCGACGCGCTCGAAGAGATAGCGGATAAAGTTTGATCCGATGAACCCGGCCCCGCCGGTCACGAGAATGTTTTTAAGCGTGCGCATCACTCCTCCCGTACATGCAGCCTGGTGATAGGTCACGTGCACCCGCGCGATGGTTTTTACAACACTTTTTCGCTCCGCAGGAATCATCGCGCCAATAAGCCCCCGACGCCCGGTGTCGATTCCCTGAGGGTTTTTCATTATATCAGCACGGCCGCAAGGATTTCGGCACCCAGAAGCAAGCCGATGTCGTCCTCGATGTTTCGTACCGTTGAGCGGGCGCGAATGCCCCCGCAATCAGCACTGTAAAAAATGAATATACTGATGGCGATATCTGTTCAGGAAAATACACTTGATTTTCAATGCAATGTCCGCAAGAATGCTCCACGACATGGACAAGAAACCATCACGCAAAAAACCGCGGGCGTCCCGCACCCCAGACGCGCGACGCGACGACGATGCGCCGCTGGAGGAGCCCCTCGACGACGAGGAGCGCGACGAAGCCGTCGGTGACGACGAGGAGAGCGCCCGCGGAGACGAGCGGGACGATGACGCCGAGGAACTCGACGAGGCGCCCGTTCGCGGCTCGAAGAAGGCGTCGCGCTCGAAATCGGGCCCGCCCTCGTCCATCTCCTGGTACCTGGACCAGATCAACAAGATCCCGCTCTTAACGCGCGAGGAGGAGGACGTGCTCGCCCGCGCCGCGCGCGACGGCGACCCGAAGGCGAAGGACCGCCTCATCCGCGCGAACCTGCGCTTCGTGGTGTCCATCGCGAAGAAGTACCAGACCAGCGGCATCTCCCTGCTGGACCTCATCAACGAGGGCAACATGGGGCTCATCAAGGCGGCGGACAAGTTCGATCCGGACCGCGGTTTCCACTTCATATCCTACGCCGTGTGGTGGATCCGCCAGGCGATCATCCTGGCGATCTCGCAGAAGACCTCGCTCATCCGGCTGCCGCTCAACCGCACCGCCGACATGCAGAAGATCGAGCGGGTCCACAAGGCCCTCGAGAACAAGTTCGGGCGCGAGCCCACCCCCGGCGAGATCGCCGAGGAGCTGGACATGGACGACGACGAGATCAACCACCTGCGCGCCATCTCGCAGGACTACATCTCGCTGGACGCCAGCTACGGCGATTCCGAGGACACCTCCATCCTCTCCATGGTGGAGGACAGCCGCATCGACGCGCCCGACAAGGGCGTGCTGGACGAGTCGCTCACCAGCGCCCTGAACGCGGTGCTGGGCACCCTCACCTCGTCGGAGCGCGAGATCCTCAAGATGCGCTTTGGCCTGGACGGCTACAAGCCCATGTCGCTGCAGCAGATCGGCGAGAAGTTCAAGCTCTCCAAGGAGCGCATCCGACAAATCGAAAAGAAGGCCATCCGCCGGCTCCGGCACCCCTCGCGGAGCCAAAAATTGAAAAGCTTCCTGCAGGATTGATCAATGAAATTCCTCATCATCGGACTTGTCGCCGGCATCGCGCTCGGGTTCGCCCCGTGGTGGCCCCATCGGACCGGAACGGAGCTCTATCCGGAATGGCACGGCTCCCTGGCCTACCTGAACGAGATCGAGCCGACCGCGCACCCGGCGCTCGCCGCGCGCGCGCTCCCGCCGATCGCGCTGGGAAACACGCTGGTCGTCCTCGCCGCCACCGGCGCCGAGCGCTCGCGCTTCGACCTGGGCGAATCGCACGCGGCGGCCAGCCGCGACGGCCGCTTCCTGGTGCGCTACGAGAAGGTGGGCAAGTCCGTGGAGTACCTGAACATGGCCGGGGAGCCGTTCTGGAAGCTGCGCTCGCTGGAGTATCCGCACATTTCGCCCAACGGCAAGCTGGTGCTGCTCCTCAACGGCGACCAGACCCGCGTGCGCTTCGTGGACAACAACGGCAACGAGATCGGCGCGAAGGAAGCGAGCGGCCGGCTGTGCACGCAGATCGCCTTCGCCAAGCGGACGGACCGCGCCTGCGTCGCCTTTCTCGACGGGAGCTGGCTCGTCGTGGACGCGCGCGGGGAGATCCGCGCCTCGGGCGTCCTTCCCGGCAACCCGCCCATCAAAAGCGCGGCGGTGAGCGACGGCGGCGCGTTCGCCGCGCTGCATTACGGCGGGGCGAAGCACGACTGCGTCGCCGTGGTGCGCACCGACGATAAAAAGATCAAGGTGATCGAGCTTACGAGCGCGCACCTCACCCGGACGGGGCTCTTCGTGTCCGATGACGGCTCGGTCGCCGTGATCGACCGCGAGGCCGTGCTGGTGACCGATGGCTACTCGCGCCGCGGCGAGTCGATCCGCATCCCCGCGCGCCGGCCCGGACATGCGCGCATCGACCGCTCCGCGGGCCTCTACGTGGCGAGCTACACCCGCGAGACCGGCGAGGCCGCCTGGCTCCTCTTCCGGCCCGACGGGACGGTGCTCATGCACCGCGAGCTCCCCGAGGAGTCGTTCCTGGACTGCCACATCGAGGACGGGCTCATGCTTCTACGAGGAAGCCGCACGCTGCAGTGCTATAGCGTCCGCTCCTGATCTCCCCCCCGAGCGCATCCATCCGCGCGGCGAACGCGGCGTTCCCGCGGCGCGCGGCGCCCGCCGCAAGGAGCGCGCACCGCTCCAGCGCGGCGGCGATGGCCGCCTCCCGGTCGCCCGGGCCGAGGCGCTCCCCGTATTCCTCCAGCAGCCGCACGATCGCGTGGACGCGAAACCGGTCCATCCCCCAGAAGCGGCGCGAGAGCTGGTCGTCGTGCCCGCCGTACCGCGTGAGCAGGTCCTCGTCGATGAGGCCCACCGGCTCGAATGCCGTTATGCGCAACCAGAGGTCGTAGTCCTCGCAGGCGGGGAGCCGCTCGTCGAAGGGCCCATAGCGCTCGAAGAGGTCCCGGCGCAGCGCCACCGCCGACGGGCTCACCATGCAGCGCGCAAGCGACTCGCGGAAGATCCGCCCGTCGCGCTTGCGGTGCGTCTCCGGCGGATTCACGCGCCGGCCGTTTCGCACCCAGATCTCGTTCGCCTGAAGGATGGAGCAGTCCGGACGCTCCTCCGCGAAGCGGCGCTGCCGCGCGAGCTTGTCCGGACGCCATGCGTCGTCCGAGTCCAGGAGCGCGATCCAGGGGGCGCGCGTGGCGGCGATACCGCGATTGCGCGCGGCGCTCACCCCCGCGTTCTCCTGGCGGATCAGCCTGATGCGGTCCCCGTAGGATGCGGCGACCTCGCTGGTGGCGTCGGTCGAGCCATCGTCGACCACGACGAGCTCGAAGTCGCGGCACGTTTGCGCGAGCACAGAGTCGACCGCCCGCGCAAGCTCCCCCGGCCGGTTATGGACGGGGATCACCACCGCGAAGAAAGGGCCGCCCACGGCCGGATCTACTTCTTCGCCTCCGGCTTCTGCTCGTCGGGTTTCTTTTCGCCCGGCTCGTCCTTTTTCCCGCGGATGATGAAGCCCATGGGCCGTTTTTTCAGCTCGGCCGATATCTCGGTAAACGTCTTCGCGGTCTCGCGGAACGACGAGAGGATGGCCACGATGTCGCGCTGCGAGTTCGCCAGGATGCTGTTGAGGTTCGCGACGCTGTTGGCGAGGTTTTGCATCATGCTGCGGATGTTCCCCTTGCTCTGCAGCTGAATCTCCTTGAAGACGCCGATGGCCGCGTTGGTGTTCGCCAGCAGGTTGTGCACGTCCTGCAGAATCACCTCAAGGTTCACGTGCTCGATCCCCTCGATCACCGAACCGCCGGCCAGGAGGTCGGCCGGGCGCTCGGGGTTTCGGAGCTCGATGACCGGATCGCCGATGATGTTCTGGTTCTGGATCACCGCCGCGCAGTTCTCGAAGAGGCCCACGGTGTTGTCGATGCGCATCGTGGCCAGGAAGTGCAGCGCCGGCTTGTAGACGGGTTGTATCTCCACCACGCGGCCGATCGTGTGCCCCTTGATCTTCACGTTCGTGCCCTTCTTGATCGACGAGATGCTGTCGACCTTGAGATAGACGTCGATGGTGGAGCCCTCGATGGAGTAGCCCAGCTTCACCGCGACGATGAGCAACAGCAGCGCGAGCGGCACGACGATGAACGCCGCCACCCTGATCTCGTTCGAATCCAGCTTCAGCATCGTCCGCCTCCTCACAGAATGCGCATCGGCCCGTCGACCGACGCCAGTTTATACTGCCGCACGAAGGGATTGTCGGTGTGCAGATACTCCTCGCGCGTCCCCTCGAACACGATACGACCGTCGTAGAGCATCATGAAGTGATCGGCGCACACGAGAAAGCGATCCGGCTCGTAGGTGGTCATCATCAGGGAGCAGCCGGGCCGGTCGGCCCAGCGCTCGAGCTCGCGCAGGAAGGTCTGCGAGTTGATAAGGCATTGCCCCTCGAGGGCGTGCTCGACCAGGAGCAGGTCGGGCTCGAGGATGAGCGATCGAGCGAACGCCGTCCGCAGCGTCTCCGACATCGTAAGGTTGATGGGCCGCCGCGCGCGGCATCCCTCAAGATTGAGCGCGTCGATGAGCCGGTCGGCCACCGCGCGCGTTTCGGCCGAGGAGAGCGTCGAGTGGTACTGCAGGGGCAGCCTGATGTTCTGCTCCGCGCTCATGTTGCTGATGAGCCCGTAGTCCCGCTGCAGGTACCCGAGCTCCTTGCGGTAGCGGTGCATCTGGAAATAATCGAACCCCTTGATCGGTGCGCCCTTGAAGTAGATCTCGCCCGCGGCCGGGAGCGCCAGCCCCGCGATCAACGGACACAGGGTGTTGAGCCCCGAGTCCTCGGGGCCGAAGACCACCAGGTCCTCGCCCCAGGCGAGCTCGAAGGTGATCCCGGTAAGCGGGGCGAATTCGTCCGCGTCGTAGACCACGTTCTCGAGGCGGAGGATGATATCGGTCGTTTCCATGGCTCACAGATAGAACAGCGCCGAGATCAGCGCGTTCACGACGAACAGGATCAGCAGCGTGCGCATCACCGCGCGTGAAACATAGATGGGGATCTCGAACTTGGACCGCGGCATGAAGCCGTAATAACAGCACACGAGCGGGATCGTGGTCCCGTAGACGACGCTCTTCACCAGGGTGATGATGAGATCGTCCGCGCTCATGGAGTCCAGCAGCGTCTGCAGGAAGATGTCGATGGGTATGAAGACGGTCGACAGCGAGATGAGATAGCCGCCGAAAAAGGCGACGATGTCGAAGATGATGATGAGCGACAGGATCGACGCGATGGAGGCGGCGATCCGCGGGATCACGATATACAGCCGCGAGTCGATCCCCATGAGCTCGAGCGACTGTATCTCGCGGCCCTGCTTCTGCGTGGCGATCTCGGTCGCGATGGCCGAGCCCGAGCGGCTCATCACCACCATGGCCGTGGCCAACGGCCCCAGCTCCCGCGCGATGATGATGACCAGCAGGTTCCCGATGAAGCCCTCGATCCCGAACTTCGGGAAGTTCTGCGTCGCCTGGATGATGACCGTCGCCCCCAGGATGAGCGAGATGACCACGATGATGGGAAGTGCGTCGTAGCCGGTGAAGCGCGTCTGGTTTACCGCGATGGCCACCAACGAGCGCAGGCGCAGATAGCGCAGCGAACGGAATGACACAAAAATGGAGCGCACGAAGGCAAAAAACTTCCGAACGCCCTCGAAGCTGCCGAAACATTTACCAAGCAGCCCCCGGATGATGATTATTGTCCCGCTCATGCTATTTTTGGTTGATTAAAAACCGCGCCGCCGCCCAATGGGCGCACACGGAACCGGCACTACTATGAAAAACATGTTCAATCCCATCATCTTTACCCGGCGACGCATCATTGCCATCGCGATTGGTATCGTAGGCGCCGCGGTTATTTATTCAACAATTAATTTCGGCGTAGCGCGCTATTTTGGCAATTCGGAAAAACCTCGCGCGACGGCCCCGACCGATGCCGGCGCTGCCCGGCGATATGACGCCATTTACCGTACGCTGCCGGCGGGATTCACGCACTGCGGGCGTATGCTCTTCTATACCGCACCCGCCGACACCTCGGTCCGCGCGGTAGCGGACCTGGCGGTGCCCTTCACTTCCTTTTATAAGGCCTATCGCCTCCGGGACGCCATCAGGAGTTTTAACGCCATCTCCGGCGACGAGATTGAGAAGGGCCAGATGGTGTTTATCCCTCATTCGCTTCCCGCGCTCATGCCCGACATGCGGAATTCCCGAAAGCCGCCGCTCATTTTCGCGCGCGGCCTGTACTACACGGGGAGCTCCGCCGGGCGCGAGAGCCTGCTCGAGAACATCGACGAGTACAAGGAGCTGGGCATCAACTGCATCGTCTTCGACGCCAAGGACGTCTGCGGCATCGTCAACTACAAGAGCCGCGTCCCGGAGGCGATCGAGACCGACGCGCACGGCAAGCGCACCATCGACGACATCGACCAGCTGATCCGCATCTTAAAGGAAAAGAAGATCTATGTGATCGCCCGCCTGGCGCTTTTCCACGACCAGCACATGTTCAAGCACAATCCCGACTGGGCCATCCAGTCGAAATCGGGCGACGGGCCCTGGCGCGCCGAGGCTAAGGAGAAATGGCTCGACCCCACCAACAAGGGGGCCCAGGACTACAATCTCGCGCTCGCCGTCGAGCTGGCCGAGAAGGGCGTGGACGAGATACAGTTCGACTATATCCGCTTCCCCACCACGGGAAAGCAGGGCGACGCCGAGTTCGCCTATGATTTCGGGACCATGTCGCGCGACGACACCATCACCGCCTTCCTGAAGCGCGCGCACGAGGAGATCGCGAAGCGAAATGTCCTGCTGTCGATCGACATCTTCGGCGTGGTCGCCTGGGGCAAGGAGATCGACATCATCAAGACCGGCCAGCGGATCGAGCGTCTCGCAGAGCACTGCGACATCATCTCGCCCATGCTCTACCCGTCGCACTTCAACGACGATTTCGACGGCTACGCGCGGCCCGGCGATCATCCCTACTACTTCATCCACGAAGGATGCAAAAAGGTGATCGCGCTGGCGAAGGGGAAAACCGTCCGGCCCTGGCTGCAGGCCTTTCGCTGGCGAGTGAGCAATTACAACGAACACTACATCATCAAACAGGTGAAGGCCGTCAAGGATTCCGGGGCCTACGGCTATCTCTTCTGGAACGCAGCGAACGACTATCGCGTGGTGTTGCGCGCGATGGAGTCCATCGACACCGAGACCGCGCTTGCGGGAGAACGGAGCGCCTCGCCGCTGGCCGCCCGCGAGGTGCGAAACGAGCATCATGAACGTCCCCGATAGCGCCTTCCTCGACGAGTTCGTCGGCGTCTGGGACGACGGGGCGAAGCGCGACCCCGCCTTCATCACCACCGGCGTGATGGCCATCCTGCCCGACTACTACGGCGACATCGCCGCGATCCCGCCGCCCTTTCCCGTGACGCCCGGCGAACGCGTGCTCGACCTCGGCTGCGGCTGGGGGCGCATGCTCAACAACGTATGCGCGCTCGGCGCGAATGCGGTGGGGATGGACATCTCATCCGACATGCTCGCGGCGGCCAGGGGCTATATCAACACGAACAAACGGAACGCGTCCTTCGTGCGCGGGGACGGAACCCGCCTTCCCTTCGCCGACAACTCCTTCGACACCGTGTACAGCCTTCTGGTACTGCAGCATCTTTCCAAGGAAAACGGCCGGGCCGTGTTTCGCGAGATCCATCGGGTGCTCAAACCCGGCGGGCATGCTCATGTGTGGGTGCCGGGACGCTTCGCGCCGGAGAACCTGCTGTTCGCCTTCCTTCAATTCGTGAGCATTCATCTCTTTCGCCATAAAGACCCGATCCGCATGCGCTTTTACCGCATCGGCGAGGCGCGGAGGATGTGCGCGGGGCTTTTCTCGTCGTTCGACGCGACCGGCCACGAATTCCGCCCGCCCTGGAACCTTCACACCAAGTGGACCTGGCACAAGATTCTCATTCCACGCCGCTTCCACAAGGGCCTGCGCCGCATCTCCGACCGGATCGAGAACGCCGCGAATTCCCGCTTTCGATTTCTCAGGCGCTTTGGCGTGGTCACGATTGTGCGCGTTGTAAAATAGGGACATGCGCAACGGCTTCTCGGGCGGTTGCGTGATCGTGCTTTTGGTTTTTCGTGTCCAAGTTATGGCCGCCGTGGGAGACCTCCGCTCGGGTTGAGCGACGAGCCCCAGCAGATGTGCCACAAAACAAGCCCGTCCTTCACTTCCCGTGATAATGAATAGCCCGAGAATGGATAGTTATCCATTTTAGCCTCATGTGCATTCTCAACAAGCTCAGCGAGGTATGCCCGCGCCGCCTCCGCAAGCAGCAAAGAAACCGACCGCTTGAAAAAATTCCTCATGTCCGTGAAATATTCCGCTTCTTCCGCCTGTAATCGCACATGCACCGTCCGCCACCGCGCGGGACAATCGCGCTCCTGATAGCGCACCGCGCAACCGGTTTTAATCCTCATCGTGCTATCGGCCATCGCCCGTTCCAGAAGCGCGATGATAATATGATTGCGCTTTTTGCCGGTCCGCGCGATAGCGACATCGACAAGCTGCAACGTCGTCTCATGCACATAGATCGTAGTATCGACGGACATATCAACCCCCGCTTTCTGCTCTACTATTAATACGAACGCGGAAGGACGATTGTAATTATTTTCGCGCACCCGGGAGCATCGCACCATGACCACACCGGCCTGGCAGTACGACGAAATGACGCAGATTGGCACCGATTACGCGAGCGAGGACGAGGTGCGCCAATACGACGAGCGGATGGGGCGATTTCGCGACCGAGCCGCCGACGCCGACGCCATAATGGAGGCCATCGGCCTCGACCACGACCATATCGTCATGGAGATCGGCTGCGGGACGGCCGAGTTCGCGATCCACGCCTCGGAGCGCTGCGAGCGAGTGATCGCGATCGACATCTCGCCGGTGATGCTGGAATACGCGCGCACAAAAGCCGCCGCTCGCGGGCGCGCGAACATCGACTTCATTCACGCGGGCTTTCTCGGCTACAAACATGCTGGAGCGCCGCTCGACGCGATCGTCACGGAGCTCGCCCTGCATCATTTACCGGATTTCTGGAAGCTCGTCGCGCTGCATCGCATCGCGAACATGATGCGGCCCGGCGGCATGATGTACCTCAGGGACGTCGTCTTCTCGCTCAATCTGGAGAAGTACGAAAAGACGCTCACCTACGCCGTGGAGGACCTCCGCAAGGCCGCCGGGGACGATACCGCGCGCAACTTCGAGCGGCACATCCGGCAGGAGTATTCAACCTACGACTGGATAATGGAAGAGATGCTCTACCGCGCGGGATTCGACATCATCGACGCCGCGTACGGCGACCACTGCCTGGCAACGTATCTCTGTCGAAAGGGGGAGCGCCGATAGGCGCGCGCCGTCAGTTCCACGCCAGCGAGTTCCCCGACCCGCTGCCGCACACGGCGATGCAGTTCGCGCCAACGAGGCGTTCCAGATGGGCGCGCACGTCCGTTTCGGGCATGCCGATAGCGCCCGAAACGTGCGCGGCGAAGCCGGCGAGTATCGCGTCACGATCGCACCCGTTCCCCGCGCCGTTGTAGTTCTCCACCAGCTCGTTCACGATGAGATCGCGCGCGAAGAGAAAGTTCACCAGGCTTTGCACCATCTGCGCGTGCTGCGGGGGCAGCGTCTCGCCGCGATCGCGAGAGGCGAGCATGTCGATCACAATGCGGCGCAGGCCGCCGTTGAACTCGTTCACGATGCGGTCGATCTCCTCGTGCGAGATGAATTCCGTCTCCGCCACCGAGCGGTTCGCGTCGTAGAGGTCCCAGTCGCTCGTCAGGATGCGCATGCCGTACTCGTCGCTCTTCTCGCGCACCTCCGTTCCGGGAAACGGCGCGAGGATATGGAAACCGTAATTCGAACTCAGCCCCTTCGCGAACTCCATCGTCTTGCGCACCGTCTCCGGCGTCTCGCCGGGAAGTCCCAGGATATACGAGGTCATCGGGTCGATGCCCGCGGCGCGGCAGAGCTCCACCGCGCGGCGCGCCTTTTCCAGCGTGATCTTCTTTTTAACGAGGTCCAGGATCTCCTGATTGCCGCTCTCGATCCCGAAGCACAGCGTGGTGCAGCCCGCCCGCTTGAGCGCCGCGAGCAGGTCCTCCGACACCGTATCAACGCGCGCGAAGGCCGTCCAGGGATGCCGGATCCCCCGCCGCACGATCTCGTCGCAGATCTCGATGCAGCGCCGCTTGTGCGAGGTGAACAGGTCGTCCACGATATTGATCTGCTTAAAGCCCATGGTCGCGAGCAGCTCGAACTCGTCCACCACGCGCGTCACGTCGAAGTAACGCACCTTGTTCCCCACCATCCGGTTGCCCACGCAGAAGATGCATTTGTGCGGACACCCGCGCGAGGTGACCATGTTGATGGGAAACCCCAGCGCCCGGTACTTGCCCAGCGAAATCAGCTGCCGCGCCGGGTACGGCAACATATTGATGTCCTCGATGAACGGGCGCATCGGGTTGTGTCGCACAACGCCGCCGTCCCGATACGAAATCCCCAGCACGCCGTCGAGCGGCCTTCCGGCCTCGACCAGCGAGAGCATTTCATGGAACGTCAGCTCGCCCTCGCCGCGCACGATGTAATCGACATGCGCGTACTCGCGCAGGACCGCGTCGGCGTCGAAGGTCACGTGCGGACCGCCCATCACCGTCACGGCGCCCGGAGCGGCCTCTTTGCAATCGGCGAGGATCGAGAGTGCCGGCTTCACGTTCATGGTCACCGCGGTCGCCCCGATCACGTCGGGGCGGAACTCGCCGATTACGCGCCGCGCGCGATCAGCCGAATAGGGCGTGACGATGTAGTCCTCGATGCGGACCTCGGCCCCCTGTTCGATGAGATACGCGGCGAGCGAAATGAGCCCAAACGGAGGCGTGGGCGACTCCTCGAAGGGATACGGAGGATTGATGAGCAGCACTCTCATGGGCGGATCCTGTGGTGCGAACGGGTATTGCGGCCACTATCGCCGACCCACGGAACTTGTAAATAAAAAATACGCCTATTTCAGGAAGCGCCGCAGCGCCGCGGGATTTTGGATCATCTTGCGATAGGCGTCGTAGCGGCCCGAGAGCGCCTCCAGGTCGCTGCGCAGGTCGATCCGCCAGGCGCCGCCCGAGCGCCGCATCGCGAGATCCATCTCGTAACCCACGATGTTTTGCACGGGATGTTTCTCGCATCGAAGGCGCAGCGTGACCGTATCGCCGCGTACTTTCTTCTCGATCACGCCCCATCGCGCGCCCCGGGGAAACTTACGCCGGAAATCGGCGTCGAGTCCGTCGAAACCGGGATGGGCCGATTCGATGCTCCCGATCGCGGCGACGCTCTCCGGCGTCAGGAGCGTGCGCATCTGCGCATATGCGCCCTTTTCGGCGAGCTCATGCAGCGCCGCCAGCGTCCCCTCCGGCGAGTCCGTGCGCGTGCACCCCGCCAGCGAGACGGCCAGCGCCGCACCGAGAAGCGCACGCCACACACGACACCGCCCGTTCATACCGCACCTCTCTCGCATAGTGTTGATGGCGCCTCAGCGCTGCCCCCCGCCCCGACCATCGGCGCCCGCGAGCCGCCGCTCGGTGATGTCGGCGAGGATGTGAATCGTCGAAACCGAACCGTCCGTGTGCCTGATCGGCGAATGCGACACCACATAGATCCGGTTGTCCAACGGGCTTGCGACCTCGAAACGCGCGCAGCGACCGGCGAGCGCCTCGCCGCTCACGCACCAGGGACAGCGCTCCGGGAGGCCGTGAATCGCCTCGTGGCATGCGCGCCCCACGGCATTCGCCCCCACGCGGGCGATCATCGCCGGGTTCAGGTACGATACGCGCAGCCCCGCCGAACTGATATAGAGCGGATCGCTGATGGCCTCGAGCACGGCACGGTACTTCTCCCCGCTATCGCGGATAACGTCACGGGCGAGCCGGCGGTCGGTCACGTCGCGGTCAACCCCGCGGTAGCCCGCCACGGTCCCGTCGGGGGCCTCCACCGGCACGGCGTTGGTTTGCACGTAGATCTTTTTCCCGGAGCCGGTGCGCATCAGGCGCTCGACGTCCACAAGCGGAACGCGCCGCGCCGACGCCCCCATGCACAGCGCCTGCACCCGAAGGCGCTCGTCCTCGGGCATGAACTCGAAAAAGCTTCGGCCCACGATCTCCTCGCTTCGGCATTCAAGCAACTCTTCGACCCGGCCGCTTGCGTAGGTGTAGCACCAATCGGGGTCGACCTCCCAGATCACATCGCCGATGCTGCACGAGATATCACGAAAGCGCTCCTCGCTCTCCCGGAGCGCGCGGCGGTTTCGGCGCTCGTCGCTCACATCGCGGAACACCATCATAATGGCGCCGCGCCCCCGCATCGAAAACGACAGCGCCCGCGCCTCGATTGCGGCCGAGCCCCCATCAGATCGAACAAAGGAGAATTCCGCGGGCGGAAGCTGAACGCCCAGATCAAGGGCCTTCTTGAGCCATTCGGCGATGCGACGCCGCTCGGCGACATCCACAATGTCGATGATCGACCGCCCCGTAACGACGTCCGGATCGGCGGCCCCGAAGACGGCGCGACCGGCGCGATTGCAATGCACAATCGAGCGGTCGACGAGCACGCACACGCCGTGCGGGACGAGGTCGAAGATCCCGAGGTATTCCTGGCCCGATTCGACCAGGCGCTCGAGGAGCCGTCGCTGCTCCTTGGAGCCGATGATGTCAGATTTTTCCAACAGTGAATGCACGCCGTCCACCGTCTCCCGCATGCCGGTTCACAACAACTGCGGTCACTCCCAAAACTTCACGAACGAAAGGCGCTCCTTGAGCGTGTAAAAATCGCTCCCCTGCGGAACGCCCCGCAGACGGGTCCGGAGCGTATCGGGATCGATGAGCTCGGAGAACGGGACGGCCTTGAGTTCGAAGTTGTCCGTCACCGACACCATCACCCCGAAGGTGCCCTCCGAAAAGAACTTATACGCGCCATATCCCAGCATGCTCCCGAGCACCACGTCGAAGCTGATGGGCGCCGCCGCGCGCGTCTCGTAACCGATCTGCTTGGGCGTCACCTTCACCTCCAGGCCCGTCTTGTTCCGATAGAGCGCGCAGACGCGATCCGCGAGCATCTGCGAGAGGTTCGCCTTCGCGAACATCACATTGCCGTGCCGGTCGGTCTCGGTCGGCTTGAGGTTTTTCGGCAGCTTGTCGGCAAGGCCCTCGGACATGGCGATCACGCCGTAGGGCTTGCGGTTGTTCTCGCGGGCGATGATCACGTCCGTGATCTTCTCGACGATATCGTCGACGTTCATCTCGTCGCCCTCGATGTCCTCGGCGGAGATCATCAGGATGGCCTCCGCCGCGATGCCCGCCGCGTAGGTGATCCACCCGGCCTTGCGCCCCATGAGCTCCACGATAAAGAAGCTGTCGGTCGCCTGCGCGTCGGCCTTCAGGTTGAGCATCACGCGCTGCGCTGCGTCCACGGCCGTCCAGTAGCCGAAGGTCCAGGGGATGCCATAGTAGTCATTGTCGATCGTTTTGGGAATGTGGATGACCGGCAGCCCCATGAGCCACAGGAAGTTTGCCGTCTTGAGCGTATCATCGCCCCCGATCGAGATGAGCGCACCGATCTTGAGGTATTCGCACACATCCAGGATGTTTCGAAGGAGCACGTTCTTGCCGGGGTCCCTCAGGTCCTCGATCGTCTTCACGTTCTTCCCCGGATTGGCGCGCGAGGTGCGAAGATAGATCCCCCGGTCATTCCGATAGTGCGAAATCTCCGTGGTGATCTCCTCATAATGCACGCCCTTGCGCAGGCGGGGGTAGTGGATATTGAAATCCTGCATGAATTCATACCCCCGAATGAATCCGATCACGGGAATATTGTGGTCCAGAAAATTCATCGCGGTCGAGGAGATGACCGTGTTGGCGCTGGGCGCAGGACCGCCCGAAAAGATAATGCCGATTTTATTATGCTTAAGCTTCAGTCCGCCCATGTGCCGCCCACCCCGTCTGATTGATATGCTCCCACGACGGATGGATCTTACGGGCCCAAATCGGTGCGGTCAAGAAAAAAACTATCGCGCCTGGGCGTTGAGGACAACCAGCGCGTCAACGGCGACGGGCGTTCCGGCGTGCACCAGGACCGGGTTTACGTCGATTTCGGCGATCTCGGGGTGTTCAAGGCCCAGGCGACCGATGCCGACGAGCGCGCGCACGAGCGCCGTGCGGTCCACGGGCGGGCTCCCGCGAAAGCCGCCCAGGAGCCGATTCGCGCGGATCTCGTCCAGCATCTCCCCGGCGTCAAGCTCTGTAAGGGGGGCGACCCGGAAACTCACGTCGCGCAGCGCCTCGGTGAAGATGCCGCCCAGGCCGAACATCACGCAGGGCCCGAACTGCTGGTCGCGCATCATCCCCATGACAAACTCGCGCCCGTCGCCGGGAAGCATCGAGTCCACCAGCACGCCGTCCATCGAAAGGCCCTTTGCGACGATCTCGTCGTACGCGGCGGCGACCGCCCCATCGTCCCCGAGACCGAGCTTCACGATCCCCAGCTCGGTTTTATGGGTGAGCGCGTGTCCGCAGCCCTTCAGGGCCACCGGGTAGCCGAGCTCGCGCGCGATTCGGACGGCCTCTTCCTTTCCCGTCGCAAGACCGTTGCGCGAAACAGATACGCCTGCGGTTGCGATCACCCGCTTCGAATCGTACTCCGAGAGCGCCGCCTGCCCCCGGGAAATCGCGTTCTTCAGCAGTTCCTTCATGTCGATACTCCTTGGGGTGCAATAAGTGACGCACCGCCGGTAACCAGAATGCTTTTCATGGGCCAAACCTCATGCGGTCAATCCTTGGACCGCGGCGCGCACCCCGCTCGCCTCGTAGCCGGCGAGCGTCGCCCACAGGTCCTCTTCGCTGTGCGGCTCGAGGGTGATCACGGGCCGCGCGTCCATGCGCGCGATGAAATCGCGGATCAGCCCAAAATCGATCGCTCCCGTTCCGATGGGCGCATGGGCGTCCGAGGTCCCGTCATTGTCGTGCAGATGAAACTGCCGCACGCGGGCGCCCATGACCGCGAGCCAGTCCGGCAGGCTCGTCTCCGAAAACGCGGAGAGATGGCCCGCGTCGAGGCAGTGCCCCACCCCCGCGCCCGAAAGCGCATCGAACACCGCGGCCATCGCATCGGGCGTCTCCTCGTAGACGTTCTCGAGCATGAGTGTGGTCCGCATCTCCGCGCACCGACCGGCGAAATCCCGGATGGCGGGAACAACGTGCCCGAACCAGTCGTCGTACACGAAGCCGAAGCGCCGGTCCTCGTAGTTGAGGTGCATCACGACCGACGTCACGGGAAGGAAGTGCTCGATGATCCCGAAGGCCATATCGAGCCGTTGCCGCGCGGCATCGCGGACCAGGCGGTCGGGCGCGCCCAGGAAGATCTCGTTGAAGGGCGCATGGATGGTAAAGGCCAGCCCAAGGTCCTTGAGACGCGCCGCGGTCTCCCGGAAGACCTCGCGGGGGAACGTATCCAACGCGATATGATCAATTCCGATTTCGAGATCGAACCGGTAGCGCTCGATAAGGGGCCGGTATTTCTCCTCGATCTGCCGGAACGGCATGTTGATGAAAACGCCCCGGGCGTACTGTGCGAGTTCAGTTTTATTCATATCGTATTCGCGTGTATTGAACTGACAGATGAGGCTCTTGGTGTAAAACACATTTTTCAAGTTGCCAGATTTTCTTCAATCCAGCACCGGACGAGTCCCTAATGTGCGTAAACCGATCATTGCACATTTTTTCTTGACACCGAATAACAAATGAGGCACTTTTGAATCATACAGTCGTTCGGAACGGAAAAATGCACATGAACAATAATACAATAAAAATTGCCCAAGCGGTGCTCACTCTTATGGCCGTATTATTCCTTGGATGTTCGGGCGAATCAAACCAGGACACAATTAAATTTGCTATCACTGTGCAGGGCGGGGAAACACAACTCTTTGGAGGAACATTACAAATTAATGGCGATTCACCAAGTAATTTCAAGAACAGTGGGAATCCCACGAGTAGCGTATGCTACTACGACAAGGAAATCACCTCCGATGACTACACCGAAGAAAAGCTTGAAACTGTCGACATAACCGTCACACCAGTGAAAGATCCCGTAGGTCAGATAACTAATTATCCCACAACAAATATTAAAATATATCGCGTTGATAACTCTGGAAACGTAAAAAAGGTAAAGGAGACATCTAGTTCGTCTTCACAAGTATCCCTCTCCTACAAGTACGACGAGGAGAACAGCTCCTCGAGCTCCGACTCCTCGAGCTCAAAATCCTCCAGTTCCAGCTCGAGCGAGTAGCGGGACCGTACTGCATGCTCACCTACGAAATCCAGGATGCGTCACGGGCGCTTGCGATCGCTCGGTCGCTTAAGAGTTATGCATCGCCCTTTGCGGTGGTGGGGGGATACAAACTCATCGACAACGGCGTGGAGCCCGAGGCCACGGTCCAGATCGAAGCGAACGGAACGCTCATCCACGAGGCGTCCACCGGCAAGGGGCCCGTGGACGCGCTGGCAAACGTCCTCAAGAAGGCCCTCACGCCGCTGTTCCCGGAGATCGAGGGGGTGAAACTGGTGGACTATCGCGCGAACATCATGGACGCGAAGCGCGGAACCAGCACCGACGTGGAGGTCACCATCATCTTCACCGACGGGGACCGGGTCTGGCGGGTCTACTCGCTTTCGGAGAACATCAACGCGGCCTCGTTCAACGTGCTCATCGACGGTTTCGAATACGCCATCCTCATGAAGCGCGCGCGCGACGGATCAGTCACGCCACCTCAAAACCAATAATAATGATATCGTCCTCAACGGGAAACGCGCCGCGGAACTCCGCGACCCGTCCCAGGATCGCATCGAGATGGCTCCCAAGCTCATCCCGCCGCGCCGCGCACAAAAGGTCAACCAGGTGGGAATCGAAACCGATGATCTCCCGCGCGGCATTGGCCGTCTCGGGGATGCCGTCGGTGTAGAGGAAGACGCGGTCCCCGCGCCGTAGCGAAAGCGACGTCTCGGAGTAGCGGGCCTCATCGAACGAACCGATGATCGTGCCGCCCGAGTTGACGATCTCGCCGGCTCCATCGGAGCGAACGACCACCGGACCGGGATGCCCGCCGCTGGAGAAGACGAACCGGCAGCCCTCGGGATCAGACTCGAAATCGAAGTACGCGTAAATCCCGGTGATGAAGTACGACGGCATGTAGCCGATCAATTCGCGATTGATGGAGTCCAGATACGCGGCGGGAGCGTCGAAGCAGTCCTTCACCGCGCGCTCCGTGACCGACTTCACCAGCGACAAGAACAACGCCGAAGAAATCCCATGGCCTGCCACATCGCCGATGAACACCCCCAGGTTACCGCCGGGCTGCTGGTAAAATGAAAAAAAGTCACCGCCCACCTCGTCCATGGGCTGATAGCGGTACTCGACATGGATGCGGCCATTGCTCGGAAGCTCGCGCGGCAGGAGCGCGCTTTGAATGATCTGGGCGAGCTTGAGGTCCTTCTCGAAGATCTGATTACGCTTCTTGAGCGCCTCCTCGCTCACGCGCAGCGCCTCCTCCGCCTCCTTGCGGCGCGTAATGTCCTCCTTGACGGCGATGAAGTTCGCGATATTCCCCTTCGCATCGCGGATGGGCGATATGGACGCGACCTCCCAGTAGAGCTCGCCGTTTTTTTTCCGGTTATGGAACTCGCCCTGCCACTCCTCCCCGGCCAGGATGGTCTTCCAGAGATTGCGATAGTACTCGGACGGCTGTTCGCCCGACTTGAGGATGCGCGGGTTTTCCCCGATGGCCTCCTCGAGGGTATAGCCGGTGAGGCGGGTGAACTTCGGGTTGACGTATTCGATCGTGCCGGTCTTGTCGGTGATGACAACCGACGCCGGGCTCTGCTCGATGGCGCGCGAGAGCTTGCGCAGCTGGTCCTCCGCCAATTTCCGTTCGGTGATGTCGGTCACCATGGCGAACGATCCGATAAACGCCCCGTCCGCATCGACAAGGGGAACGGCCGAGACGATGGTCCAGACGGCCCGGCCGTCCTTGTGCCGGTAGCGCCGCTCGTACCGTTCCCCATGTCCCTCGCGCCGACGGGCCATTTTTCCCCGATGATCGCCCACATCGTCGGGGAAGAGGAAGGCCTCCACGGCCCGTCCCAGCATCTCCTCCGGATCGAATCCCAGCATCTCCGTGATGCGCCGGTTGGTGTAGACGATCCGGTGTTCGGTGTCCATGCGGATGATGCCCTCGAGGGCGGTATCGATGATGCGGCGGTTGCTTTCCTCGCTTTCCCGGAGCGCCTCCTCGGCGGCCTTGCGGCGCGTCACGTCGATGATGGACCCGTCGCGCCGCGTGATGTCCTTTTCCACATTGATCCTGACCGTGCAGGTGTTCAGAATCCAGTGGACCTCGCCGTTCTTGTGGCGAATGCGGTGCTCCACGGAAACGGGCCGGCCGTTGCTTGCGCTTAAATCGGCAAGGAAGCGGTCCACGAGCGGCCGGTCCTCGGGAAGAATCATCGCGTACCAGAGATCGTGGTCTGCGGAAAACTCCTCGGGGGTGTAGCCGGTGATCTGCTCGCAGCGGGGGCTGTGATAGGACGAGATGACCGACCCGGCGCGGTAGACGACGCTGTACACGTATACGCTCATATACTCCAGGAGCGCGCGGAAATGCGCCTCGCTCTTGCGGAGCATGCGGATGTCGGTGCTGTACTCGCCGAGCGCGCCGGGTGTCACCGCATCGTCCGGCACAAACGGGCGCTGGGCGCACCCGCACGCCTCAATCGCGCGAAGAAGGTCTCCCTCCCGCGACAGATCGCACTCGACGATGAACCGCTTCACGGCCATGCAAAAACCCCGCGTTCGTGATCAATTGATCGTTTGCCCAACGCCCGACGTATCGCCGCGCGCCGCCGCACCACTGAATTAATGGTTGCAAACGACACCTCATGCGGCAGTGAGGTTGATATGACGTGTACCGATACAATACCGTTTTTCGCAACATAAAAATGCTCATACTCGAGAACATCGACCTCGCATCGCCGCTGGTCCTGGCGCCCATGGCGGGCTACACCGACGCCCCGTTTCGCCGCATCGCGCGCCGCCACGGGGCCGCGCTGGTCTTCTCGGAGCTCGTAAGCGCCGAGGGGATCGTGCGGCGCGACCGGAAGACGGCCGGCTATACGCGCTTCACCGACGACGAGCGACCGCTGGGCATCCAGCTCTTCGGCATGGAACCGGCGGTCATGGGCGAGGCCGCGCGCATCGTGAGCGAACTCGGGCCGGACATCATCGACATCAATATGGGCTGCTGCGCGCCCAAGGTGTGTCACAACGGCTCGGGGGCCTCGCTTCTGCGCGACCCGGCGCTCGCGGGACGGATTGCGACGGCTATTGTGGCCGGCGCGAGCGTGCCGGTATCGGCGAAGATCCGCCTGGGCTGGGACGCGGACAGCCGCACCTATCGGGAGCTCGTCCGCATCCTCGAAGACGCGGGCGTCCGCATGATCACCGTGCACGGGCGCACGGCGTCGCAGCGCTTCGGCGGCGTCGCGGACTGGGACGCGATTCGGGAGATCCGAGAGAACGCATCGGTGCCGGTGATCGGCAACGGCGATATCGCCACACATGCACAGGCGCTTGAGCGGCATGCCGCATCCGGGTGCGCGGCGGTCATGATCGGCCGCGCGGCGGTCGGGAATCCGTGGATCTTTTCCGGGGGGAGCCCGTCGGTGGGGGACATCGTCGCGCAGATCATGGAGCATCTCGACGCGATGATCGATTGGTACGGCGAGTACGGGATCATACTGATGCGCAAGCACATCGTGAAATACGTGCATCACGTGAAGAACGCCTCGAAGCTGCGCAATGAGTTGGTGCACGCGACGCGGCGCGACGAGATCGTTTCTATTCTGGTCCGGATCAGCGATGATGGATAATCCTGTCGCGGCCCACAGACACGCTCAAACGAATCAGGTATGATTGCTCCCGCCCGGCGGCGGGAGCTACATCGCGACCGCCATGCAGGACCGGCCCTCGGCGGCATCGCGAATATACCCCAGCACGGCCTGGGCAAAACGCTCCTCGAACATGGATGAAACCATGGGCGGAAACGGGAAATCGAGCGCGGCCCGGCAATAAAAGGTCGCGCGCGCCCCGCCCCGATCGCCCGGCTCCACCGTGCAATACCCGCTCACCTCGCGTCGATCCTCATCGCGCATAACGAACGTGATGGTCCGGTTCGCATCATCGTACTGCTTGCTGAGAATGACATCGAATCCCTGCCGCAGCACCGCATCGAACTGGTAACGCACGCGACGCGGCTTACCGTCCTCATGGCGATCGACCACGTCAACCGTGCGAACGCAGTCGAACCAATCGGGAAAGCGAGAACAGTCGCAGAGGGTCTCGTAGCATGTGGAGGGATCGGCCTTTATGCGTAACTGACATTCAGATTGATATATATTTTCCATGGAGTCCTCCAAAAACCGACACGTCGGTTCTGATTAATATTAGGGCTCACATTTGTCAATATTTTTTCAACTACCAGCCTGATGATCCGTATTATCAATAAACCAATCACATGGAGATAAAATGTCAGAAAAAACAACGCTGTACGTTCATGAAAACACCCTGGAACTCATTCACGACGCCTGTGCAATTACAGGAAAAAAGCGCACCGAGGTCATTGTCATGCTTCTGACACGATCCCTGCGCGAGGCGAGCCGTGACGTGACAATTGGGAAATCGGTTCGATACCAGGCGCGCGACCGTGCGGGGCGCTGGCGCACCATCCACGTGAGTTTCAGAGAGGACGAGGCGGACTACTGTAAGGACTTGCGGAATTTCCTTAAGAGGTCGGATTCGCTGATTCTCGCGCTGGCAGCGAGAGCATATCTGCGTGGCTGTATCAAGAAATCGTGTTTTGACGGATGGGGCGATAACTATCGCTTTTCGAATTACATCATATCGAGGGAGGAGTCCGAGGGCTTGATTTTTTGGAAAATATGCTGGGGGTTCCCCAAAACCCCCGAAGCCCATTTCCGCCTATAACCGCAGGCCCGCAATCATCCATCAACGCCAGGGTTTCGCTTGAAGATGCCGGCGGTGAACACGCGAACGAAATTTTCGGCAGTCACGCCGATGTCGGCATCGGTCTCGGTTTGGATGAAATCATAATATGCAGTCCGATGCAGGGCGCCGATCAGCAGGTTCGCCGCGCCGGAAATATCGATATCGTCGCGAAGATGATTGAAGCGCCGCGCGAGCTCGAGGTCCTGGCGCACCACGTCGGTCACCATCGTCTCGATGCGTTCGATGAGCGGCTCGATGTCCTTGTTGATGCCCGGCGCGATGCGCAGGTAGATGCGCGTGAACTCCCGCTCGCCGGCGAAAAACGCGAGCGTCCGCCTGATGCGCATGCGCAGGTACGCGACAGGATCATTAATTTTCCGCTCCTCGTCGGAGATGGCCACCACCTGCTTCCAGCGATGGTAATAGTCCTCGAGCAGCTGAAAGAAGATATCGTCCTTGTTCGCGAAATACTGATACACCGTCCCGCGCCCGATGCGTAAATCGCGGATGATGTCGTCGATGTGCGTCTCGTAGTAGCCCTTCTCCGCGAAGAGCCGCAAGGCGCTGTCGAGGATCTGCTGCCGGCGAAGTTCTCCCTTCACGACGCCGCCCCCCGCTTCGACTCAATGACGCGGGAAAGCTCGTGCAGGAGGCTCTCGAATTCGCGCCGGTTTTCCTCGCTCAGCGACGCGAGCGTACGATGCGCGTCAAACACCAGCTCGATGTTCCTGATCGAACCAAACGCGGTCGAATCGCGAGCGATACGGAACGTCGGCACGTCCGGCAGGGTGATAGCGGGCTTGATCTCAATCGCGCTCAGGGCGGAGAGCTTTCGCAACGCCTCGCTCGCCGCCGCCGAGGGGTTGGCGATGACGACACCGCCCGCACCGCTCCGCTTCGCCAATCCCACGATAAAGCCGATGAAGGTGGAGTCCATATACGTGCACCGGGCCAGATCCATATACACGGTCGTTGGCGCATTCGCGTTGTCCAGATAGCGCGGCAACACCTCGCCCAGCGCGAAGCACTCTCCCGCGCGGATCTCCCCCTCCGCGACAACGACGCACTCCCCGCCGCGTATCCCGATGCTGAGCGCATTGTCCATCGATATGCCGCCCCCTCTGTTTCAATGGTCGCCCCATGTACGCTAGTGCCGAGGCCGTTTTCACGCAACCAGTTTTTTATCACCTTGATGCGGCGCGTCGCGCTGGTGAAAATTTATTCTTGCATTATATATACAAAAATTTTTAATGTGCCGTAAATTGTCCATATCATTTCAACGAGGTGGAATCATGAATATTCTCATTTTTGGGCCCAACGGAAGCGGCAAGGGAACGCAGGGCACGCTCGTCCAGAAGGAATACAATGTCGTCCACGTGGAATCGGGCGTCATCTTCCGCGAAAATATCAAGAAGGGCACCGAGATCGGCAAGAAGGCGAAGGAATACATCGACCGCGGCGAGCTCGTCCCGGACGGCATCACCATCCCCATGATCGTCAGCCGCCTCCAGGAGCCGGACTGCAAGAACGGCTGGCTGCTCGACGGCTTCCCCCGCTCCATCGAACAGGCCAAGGCCCTCGACGAGGCGGTGGAGAAGGCCGGCATGAAGCTCGGCTGCGTGATCGAGATCGTGCTGCCCCGCGAGATCGCGAAGAACCGCATCATGGGCCGACGCCTGTGCGCGAACGACAACAACCACCCGAACAATATCTTCATCGACGCCATCAAGCCGACCCAGAAGGGTGATGACTTCGTATGCCGCGTCTGCGGCGGCGCCCTCTCGGCCCGCTCCGACGACCAGGACGAGGTGGCCATCGGCAAGCGTCACGACATTTACTACGATACGAAGACCGGCACCATGGCGGCGGTGAACTACTTCAAGGATGTCGCCGCGAAGAAGGGCATCAAGATCATCGAACTCGACGGGAAGCCCGGCGTGAAAGAGGTGACCGAAGAGCTCATGAAGAAGTTGAAGTAATCAAACGCGATCTGAAAAGCCGGAGGGTGCAGCCCTCCGGCTTTTTCTGAATGCCATGACCCTGAAGATCATATCCGCATTGACGCCGTTGCGAATCATCACCTGCTTCTTTTTCCTTTGCACGTACGCGCTCCCCGGCTGCCTCTCGAAAAACGTCGCGCTTGACCGTTTCGAGATAACTCCCGAGGCCTATTCCGCCGCCGATGTCTATCAATCTATGACTATCGACGGCCGAGGAATGCCCAAGTACGAGGGGAAGCTGAAAAAAATCCCCGACGCGATCGGATCAACATTCGTTCTCGTATTCAAGGACGGGAAGAACCGCCCCAGCAAGGCGCTGTCCATGATGATCGTCAAACACCAGGAGAAAGCCGATCCCTCGCGGTCGATCACGGTGATCTTCGATTGGACGAAGAAAGGGTTCTTGATCGGCACCGACGCTACGGGCAGCGTTTTCGGCGGCAGCGTTCCAAGCAACTCCTGCCTGCCAATTCCGAGGACGAGCAGCGGCGGCGAGGCGCTGGGGTATCTTGCGCTCATCGGCGTCATCGCAGCACTCACGGTCGTCGTGTTCATCACGCCGATTATCGTGGGAACGACCGGCGGATTCGTCGTCGGCGTCGCACAAAGCCCGGTCGAGGCCACCGGCGAAATAAAAAAGGCGCTCACGGACCGCATCCCGCTCGCGCTGGTGTATCTGTCATATCACTACGAGGGGGCTGGGCGCCTGGTCGGCATCAACCAGTACATCGCCTCGAATCCGGCCAAGCTGGTCGTTGAGACCGAGTACCACTACCGTCCCTTCGAGTTCATTCCATACAAGGCTGTCGTGAAAAGCATCCCCGAGAAAAAGACGCGCACCATCATTTTCCCGTAATACCGTACATGTCGCAATGAACATTCTCCAGCCCGACCGCCTGAGCGACGAAGTGACCTGTCCGTACATCCCGGGGAACCGGTGCCGGTATCGCTATTTTTTCGCGACCGATGTTACGGCGGACGAGCTGGAACACCTGCTCGCGACCGGCTGGCGGAAGTTTGGCCCCTACTACTTCATGCCCGAGTGCGGCGAGTGCCGCGAGTGCGTTCCGGTTCGCGTGCTCGCCCGCGATTTTTCGCCATCGAAAAACCAGCGCAAGACGCTCGCGAAGGCGCGCTCCATCGAAACGCGTTTCGAGCCGCTCGCGTTCTCTGAAGAAATTTTCGACATCTACTGCGACCACTCCATCAACCGCTTCGGCTCCGACCCTTCCCTTGACGACTTCCTCCACAACTTCTACTACCCCTCGTGCCCGGCGCTACAGTCGGAGTACCGGCTGGGCGATTCGCTCATTGCCACGGGTTTCATCGACCAGTCGAGCCGGGGATTGAGCAGCGTGTACTTCATTTACCGAACGGCGTATGGGCGCTACAGCCTCGGGTCGGTGAGCGCGATCAGGGAGATCGAACACGCGCGCGAACTCGGCCTCGACTACTACTACCTCGGGTATCACGTCGTGCGAAACCACTTCATGGCCTACAAGGACCGGTTTCGGCCGTACGAGCGGTTCGATTGGGAGAAAAAGCAGTGGGCGCAGCCCGAGGGATGACCGTCATCATGAAGTGACATAATCACCAACATGAATATATATACAGATTTTACTTGACACTTAAAATCTGTATAATAAATTCATATCATGAAATACCTCCACCGCGACGCGGAAAAGACCATCGCGAGGTACTGTTCGCTCTTCCCGGCAGTCGCGCTCACCGGGCCTCGCCAATCGGGTAAATCAACCACGCTCAAGAAGCTATTCCAATCGGAATACCGGTATGTAACCTTTGACGATCCGACCCAGGGCGCCTTCTTCGATGACGACCCGAAAGGCTTCATGAAACGCCATTCCGGGCGCGTCATTTTTGACGAGGTCCAAAAGGCTCCCAAGATATTCGATTACCTCAAGCTGGCCATCGACGAGGATCGCGGCTCCTACGGGCGCTACATACTCACCGGCTCGAGCCAGTTCGCCTTCGTCAAAGGGATAACTGAATCGCTTGCCGGCAGGATCGGCATGCTGTCTCTCCTGCCGTTTCAGTACAGCGAAATCCCTTCACCGCTTCGACAACGGCAAATCGTAAACGGCAGTTACCCCGAACTGGTCATGCGGAAATATGAAGGCCTCGGAGAATGGTATTCATCGTACATCGCCAACTATCTCGAACGGGACGTTCGATCGCTTTTCAATCTCGGAAACCTGCGGGACTTCCGGCGGCTCCTCATGCTCCTTGCCGCCCGCGCAGCGCAGGAGCTCAACATGAGCGAACTCGCCGGTGAGGTCGGCGTGAGTGTGAATACGATCCGAAGCTGGATCTCGATACTCGAGGCGAGTTATATCATTTTCCTGCTCCCGCCCTATCACCGGAACCTGGGCAAACGGATCGTCAAGCGCCCCAAGATGTATTTTTACGATACCGGGATCATCTGCCACCTCACAGGGATATCCGACCGGAACCAGCTCGACCGTGGACCGTTGGCGGGACCGGTTTTTGAGAACTATATTGTTTCCGAGATAAAAAAATCATCCTCCACAATGGCCGGGAAAGCGAGCTCTACTATTTTCGAAACAACCTTGGCCTTGAGGCCGATTGTATCATCGAGGATCGCCACGCGCAAACCGTCCACTATGTCGAGATCAAGAACACCCGCACCGCGAAACCGCGCATGGCCGATTCGCTGGTAAAACTCATCGACCTGGAAAAGAACGAGATTGCTCCTTCGACACGATCAATCGAAGGCCGTATCGTCTACGCGGGCGAAGAACGAACCGCCCTTTCCGACAGCATCCAATTCATCGACTATCGCGATTTCCTGGAGCAGCTCTCGCATCCTGCCGGAACGTAACATTGTTGTTGTTTTTTCCGCACTCCTTCCTTACGTTAAACGCACGCGCCGCAGGCAATGACGTATTCCATACCGAAAAGGAGATGCGCATGAAGATCCCCCCGGCCATCAGCACGCATATCATGGTCGCCATGTTGATCGCGACGATTCTCGCGCCGCTCCCGCTCCACGCCGTGGAGGAGAAGCAACCTTATCGGCACAACCTGGTCCTTGGATTCGACCGGCCGTATAGCGTCGCGGAGGTGAACAATGCGACGCCGCTGTTTCTGTACCGGTATTTCCAGGAGGAGCTCCCGCACGATCTCTACGCCGAGTTCTCCATCCTCACGACGCACGTGATCACCGTGTTCGGCCGCAAGACGCGGGAGTATTTTGTCGGGGTCTCGCCCCAGCTCAATCACACCGTGTACAGCGGATTTCACGCCTACACCAACGGCGTGTCCGATTATCGGCGGCGGTTCCAGGGGCATAATGCGGGCGTGGAGGCGTTCTTCCAGTACCACTTCATCAAACCGGTGTCGCTGAAGCTGTCGTACTACCCGGGATGGTATTTCTACCGGGAAAACGTCGGCAGGGACATCATGCAAAACCACTACGAGCCGACCGAGATCGCCCTGCCCAACAACCACTGGGAGCACAAGGGCCGCGCCGATCTCGTCGCCGATTTCGTGACCCGCCGGGGACTGCTCGACCGCATTCGACATGGCGTGTACGCCCGGGCGATCTACGAGTATGCGCGGCGATACGGCTACGGGACATTCGAGGACCTCATCCCCGAGACGATGAAATCGAGCATATCGCACACGCACAAATCGTACGCCGAGCTGGGGCTGTACTACTCGTTCTCGAATGACATCACCCTGCTCGTGGACCTGCCCGGGGCATACCACCACAATATCGACCGGAATAACTCCGACAAGATCGGCGCCTTCTTCTCGGAAACGGCCCCGATGCCCGGTTATTTCTGGGGGGAGTTCTATCACAATAAATTCGCCACGGCCCGCGCCCAGATCGGACTTCCGCTTGGCGTCTGGCATTCGCGGCTGCAGCCCGGCTACAACCTGCTCTATCTGCACAAGAAGAACGAGGTGATTGGCGTCGGGAACTATGCGCACACCGTCTACCACAGCGTCTCGGCATCGTTCACGACCAAGCTCGGGGACGTAGTGCCCATGATGCTCAACTATGCATACGGCATCAACGCCGTGCGACGCGACGCGCACACCCGGCGACTCGAAAAGGGAAACCACGAGGTGCTCGTCATGGTCATCGCGGCCTTCGGCGAGAACCCGCGTCCGGACGGCGAACCGAAGGAGAAAGAGCGGCGGGCGATCCCAGACGAGCTCGAGGGACCGGAGAAGATGCGCGTCGAATAGCAGGCAACGTCACCGCGGGTTTTCCGCACAGGCGCCGTGTTTGATGCGGCGTGCCGACCGGAACGCGCCGCCGCACACGCGTCACCATCGACACCAGGGCCTGGATGGCCGATCCCGGAACCGCGTTCCCATGCACCACGCGCACCATGCGCCAGCCGGGAGCCCGGCGCAGCGCGCATGCGACGCTAGATCCCGAGCGCTATGTTCACCCGGACCACGACGCCCATAGGATCTTCGGCTCCGCCGTTCGCGGCATAGGTCATCGCGCTCAGCTTCGAATCGTACAAATAGCTGTAGCGACGATTGCGTTCTGCGCCATCGTGAACGGTTATTTCCACATAGCCCTCAGTGCGCCGCGCGTGGGTGAACAGGGTTCGCTCGATCGCGTCTGACGCGCCGCCACGGAGCACCTCTGAAAGCAGACGCTCAAGAAGGTCCGGCAGGGTATCATCATACAGCGTCCGTACGCCGGCCTGCGAGAGAGCGCGCACGATCCCGTCGATGATCCCCTCGCGGGTCGAGCCGACCGGAACGCTCATGTCGAGAATCACGTTGTCGTCGCGTCCGTTCATCATCACGCACCTCCCTGGCACGGTCGCTCCTGCGACGGTGCCGCTCCCCATGAGCATCCAAAAGGGAAAATTCAACCTCTCCGGGAAACCCGTTGCGGGGCGGATACCCCGGAGAGGTTAGCGCTCCTCCTCAGCTTGGCGACAATGAAGTATGAAGAAGGTAAAGACGGGTTTTCGCAACACTGGGCGTAAAAAGCCTATAAATAATATTTCGCGATAAGCAAAAGGGCGATCATGGCGCATGCGCCGGCGATATAGCGGGGTACGTCGAGATGGAACCCGCCCCGGTTCTCCGTGTTGGAGTTTTCTGTTGCCGTTTTCTTTTCGATTCGATAGTTCATCGATTACCCTCCTCCAATATCCCCATTCAACTATAATTATATCAAAATCCACAATACCCGACAAGTAAAATTTTATTATAAGTTAAAATATTGATTAAAATATTAATTTATTTTGATAAATTCACTTGAAATATATTCACTAAATATTTTTTGATATTAAATATTTTACATAGTTCACGCAAAAGATGCTTCAATACCAGGGGAGGGATCAGAAAAAAGAAGGGATTCCGATCAAACAGATGCCTGCCTGATGGAATCCCCGAGAGGTTCTCCATGAAACGTGGTCGTGATATGGAGGTTTCAACCCATTTTCACGTTAATATAATATAAAATTTTGTCAATAAATATTAATCGAAAATGAATTATATTTGCCAATTTTTTTTCTACGATTTCTTGTGTACACAAACATTTTTATGGAGCGGATATGCCATGAGCGAACGGACTCAAAAAAACGTAGAAGCCGGGACCGACGCACGAGTCGATTTTAAAAAGATCATCATCGGGGGTATCCTGCTGGCGGGATTGCTGGCGTTCGTGAAGTTCTTTCTATAAGTAGGAGCGCCCCATGCTCCTTGGCGCCATCCTGAAGAGCATACGCCGGGACAAGGAGTATACCCTAGGCGATGTCGCGCGGCGGCTCGACATATCGACAAGCCTGCTTTCGCAAATCGAAAATGACCGGGTCCAACCCTCGCTGCACACGCTCTCGACGCTGCTTGCGCTCTACGAAACGCCGCTCTCGGATTTCTTCCGGCAGGCCGAGCACAAGCGGTATCAGTTTATCAGCAGGCTCGATTCCGAGCGGCTGACCCATCATGGCGAAGGTTTTTCCCTGACGTTGCTCGCTTCGAAGCTTCAGAACAACTCGCTGGAATCGTTTATCGTAGAACTCCGGCCCGGCGGGGCGATCGACATCGCCGAGCTGTCGCGGGAATACCGCGGCGAGCGGATGATCTATGTTATCGCCGGCGCGCCGTCGGTGACCATCGACAACGAGGGCCCCTTCGCCCTCGAAGGCGGGGACTCGATCAACTTCAAGTGCCACACCCCGTGCGCGATCGCCAATCCGTCCGGCAGCGATGCGCGCTTCGTGATTACGGGCATCCCGCCCATCTTCCTGTAAGCGCGGGGGGCGTCAGTTCGTCATGCTGGCGGCGTTCAGGAGCCCCACGACCACCGATACGAACGCGACGAAGGCCGCCGGCCCCATCTTGTCCTCGGCGATCCCTTTGATCACCTGGCCGAAAAAGAGCCGCAGGACGATGAACGCCAGCACCTGGATCACCAGCGCGATGAGCGCCCAGATGATCATGTCCAGCAGGCTCACGCTATGCGCGATGGCGCTCACCAGCGGGCAGGCGAACCCGAGAAGCGCGCCGCCCAAGCTCACTGCCGGCGCCGTTTTCCCCTCGCGGATGAGCGTGTGCTCGGAATACGGGGTCACGAGCCCGTATACCCCGGCAAAGACGACCAGGAGCCCGATGGCCCCTCCGAAATACGCAAGAAACGCGAGAATGCCCGACAACGACTGCATGATCTGCGATTGCATGTTACTCCTCCTCGAACAGGTGCGGTATAAACCGGCTGGTATTCATGGTAATCTCGGTATTGTCCTCCCTGATCCCGATGCCCGCCGGCTTTCCGTCTATGATCCATGAGCCGATCGAGACGTAGTTGCCGTCGAAGACGGGAACGGGGTGGTATTGCTGGAAGATATAGCCCTCCTTCCCATAGGTGCCGGGACGCTCGAGCGTCTCGCCGCCCCGCACCATCAGAACGCTGTCCCCCTCGCGCGAGAAGAAGGGTTTGCGGACATAATTGTCGGAGAACGTGTTCTCAAAAAAGGCCGGAAGCAGATTAGGATGGTCCGGGTAGAGCTCCCACAGGATCGGGAGGATGGCCTTGTTGCTCAGAATCGCCTTCCACGCGGGCTCGATGACGGTCCAGTCGCATTCCATGAGGTTCGAGCCGAACTCGTCGGTGAACATCCACTCCCAGGGATAAAGCTTGAAGATGATGAAGATGGATTCGTTGTCGAGGTCTACGAACTGCTTCCGGTCGGGAAGCCAGCCGATGTCCTCGATGAAAACCTGCTTCGTGCGCAGGCCCGCCTGCATCGCCACGTCGCGCATGTATTCGATGTTCCCCAGGTCCTCCTCGGTGTCCTTCATGCAGGCGAAGTACACGGTCCCCGCGTATTTATGCGCCGTCCAGAAGTCCAAGAGCTTCTCGTGGATGGAATTGAACTGGTCCTTCGACGGGAAGAGGTCCTTGAGCCAGAACCACTGCACCACGCTCCCCTCGAGCAGCGCGGTGGGCGTATCGGCATTGTACTCGAGAAGCTTGGGATCGCCCGTTCCGTCGTAGCAGAAGTCGAAGCGGCCGTACATCGAGGGATCGGCGTCCTCCCACGAGCGCAGGATAAGCGGCACGAAGCCCTCGGGGATCGCCATGCGCGAGAAGAGCTTGTTCGCGATCACGTGCTCCACGGCCTTGAGGCACATGCCATGCAACTCGGCCGTCGCATCATCGAGGGTATCGACCTCGCTCGACGTGAAGGCATAGTAGGCCGACTCGTCCCAGTAGATGGCGTCGTTGATGGTGTGATAGGTGAGCCCCACCGACTCGACTTTTTCCAACCAGTCGGGACGGGGAGTGATCGCGATCCGGCGCACGCCGTCAGCTCCCGCTCGAATGGAACCCGGAGGACCCGCCGAAGCCGCCCCGGGTCGCGCGCGCGACGCTCACGGACTTGCTGCCCGTGCGCAGCGACGAAATGGAGCTTCCGCCTCGGTAGGGGATGAACGCGCCGTAATAGCGGCGATGCGAGTGGCTGTAATCGGACGAATCGCTCGAAACGGCCTCGCAGTCGCTCGCGGAATTTTCCGCCAGGCAGTCGCTCTGGCTGTTGTAGACGTTGCGCGTGCCGTCCTCGCCGCAACTGGCGAAGGCGACGGATCCAATGAGGACGAGCGAGATCCTGAGACTGCTCCTTTTCTCTTTCTCTTCGAGTTTTGACATGAGGCCTGCCCTCCGGGTTCTTTTTCTGTATGGATGGATTGTTGATGGGGACATAATTGATATCAGAAAATATTGCAAGGAATTTTCGTTATCCATTGACGAAAACCGCCGATCGCCGTTACTAGACCCGCATCAACGGGGAGGAATGATACAGCTCGCAGTCAACTATTCCCGGCCGGCCGCAGCGCTCTCCCGCACGGGGAGGATCGCCTTCGATCGCTTCAAGTGCCCCGCATGGCCCGATGTGGTCGCGGAATCGCTCGCGATCGGGCCCTCCTATGTCCATTACCCCATCCTCGTGGGCGGGGCGCGGCCCGTGATCGACAAGGAAACCGGCGCCGATCCGGACTGGGGCCGGATCGAATCGATGGCGCGCGACACCGGCGTGCCGTACATCAACATCCACCTCGCCCCGACAAACGCCGACCATCCCGAGGCCGTTGACGCGGACGGCGATCCCGACGCGGTTCGGCGGTTCACCGACTACTTCATCGACTGCGCGGGCCGGGTCGTGTCGCGCTTCGGTCCCGCGCGCGTCATCCTGGAGAACAATTCCGACGACTGGGGTCAGAGCCTCACGATCGGCATCCTGCCGGGGGTGATCGCCGAGGTGGTCGCGGCGACCGGCTGCGGGTTCCTTCTGGACATCTCGCACGCGCGCCTCGCGGCGGAGCGCCTGGGGTGGGACGCGCGCGACTACACCGAGGCGCTCCCGGTGGGACGCATCCGCGAGCTCCACGTGACCGGCGTCCAGCGCTTCGACGAAAGCTGGATACGGCCGCTGCGCGAGGCCGGCATTCCGGAGGCGCAATACCGCGAGTTCATCGGCCACCGGATCGACCACCTGCCCCTCACGGACGACTGCTGGGAATTCTACGAGTGGTCAATCGGCCGGATACGAAGCGGCGCGTGGAGCGAGCCCTGGGCGGTCGCCTACGAGTGCGGGGGCGTGAGCCCCCTCTGGGAGGCGCTCACCGATGCGGACGTGCTCGCCGAGCAGGTCCCGCGCCTTCTCGCGGCGCTGCGTTAGGCGCTATCGAACAAGACGCCGCACGGCGTCGTGCCGGGAGATGTCGATGGTGCCCGTCACGCGCAGCGGCCCGTCCGGCCTGTCTCGCGCGAGCGTCGCAATCACCCGATCGCCCTGCGAGGCGCGCTCGACCCGGGGCGGGACAAAATAGTGCACGCTGGGGCAGTCCTTCTCCCAGGGCCAGCGCGCCCTCCGCCAGTGAAAGATCGAGCGCACGAACGAAAGCTCCGTCCCCACGGCGACCTCTCCGCGGATCACGCTCTCCACGCGCAGGCGATCGACGGTCGTGGTCGCGCACCGCTCGTTCTTTTCCGATGATGAACGGAGCGTCGCGATAACGATCGCATGGGCCTCGCGCACGGCGCGCTCATCGTCGATGGGATACGGCCTGTGCGGGAAACCGGCCGTCCCCATGAGTAGGACCGCGCATGTCGCTGCCGCCAGCGGAATTATTCGCATCATCGCGTCCTCATCGTAGAATACATATCGACATGCCGCATCCGTATTCTTTTTTGTATGATCCGCCCAAGGCGGCGCGACGGCTCAATCGGTCCGCGCCGGGCCAGGCGGTCGAGCGCCTCACGTCGCCTTCACGATGCGGTTCTTCCCGCTGTTGCGCGCCGCGGCGAGGGCCTCGTGGGCGCGGCGGAGGAGGTGATCGACGCCCTCGTCCGTCGGAACGAGGGCCGCGACGCCGGCGCTCATGCTCACGAAGATATTGCACGTCCCGGTGTTGATGACGAGATCCCCCGCGATGCTCCGCCGGATGCGCTCGGCGACGGCCGCGGCGCCCGGTGCGTCGGTGTCGGGGAGCAGCAGAACAAACTCGTCCCGCTCGTAACGGCCCACGATATCGTAAAGCCGGGCGCTCGCGCGGCAGATATCGGCGAACTGCCGGAGAAGGCGCGCGCAGGCATCGCGCCCGAAGCGCTCCTCGAGGAGCGCGAAATCGTCAATGCCAACGGCGATGCAGGCAAGGGCGCTTCCGTGGCGCCGGGCCTTCTGGAACTCCTGCCCGAAGCGCTCGAGGAGAAAGCGCCGTGAGCTCGCCCCGGTTTCGGGATCGACGATGGAGCCCTCCATGAGAAGCCGCCGAGCCTCCTCGAGCCGGGCGCTCACGACCCGCTGATAGGCCATGCCCGCGGCAAGGGCCAGTGCCGCCAAAGCGCCAATCATGATGACAACAATGATATCGAGCTGCATCGCAATCGAGCGGCGCCGCCTGCGCTCCGCTCCTGCCATCACAATACGCCCCGGGAGCGTCCGCGTCAATAAAAATGATAGCGCGACAGGTGCAGAAGCGATTGACGGATCATCGCCGATCGTGCATCACGGTACCCGCACTCATATCAGCCACAAGGAGAACCGCATGATCAAGGAACGGAACGAGGACAACATCATCATCGCGACATTCGAGAACGGGAAGTACAACACCATCACCACGGAGACGCTGCTGCAGATCCGCGACCTGGTGAAGCGCGTGACCGAGGACGACGCGCTCAAAGGTATCGTCTTCACCGGCAACGGACGCACCTATTGCTCGGGCTTCGACCTGCCCACCTTCCTGGGCTTCAAGGAGCTCAAGGACGCGGTCGCCTTCTTCGACCTGGCCGAGCCGGTGTTCATGGAGGTGTTCATGTGCCCGAAGCCGGTCATCGCCGCGATCAACGGCTCGGCGATGGCGGGGGGCCTCATCATCTCCATGGCGGCCGACCACCGGATCGCCAAGAACCACCCGAAGATCCAGATCGGCATGACCGAGATCAAGATCGGCCTGGGGCTCACGGTGGTGCAGTCGGCGCTCATGCGCTACGGCCTCGACAGCGAGAAGCGCTTCCGAACCGTGATGTACGGCGGCGAGCGCTACAGCCCCGAGGCCTCGCTTGCGCTGGGCATCGTGGACGAGCTCGCGAGCGAGGAGGAGCTCCTCCCGCGCGCCAAGCAGATCGTCACCAGCTGGATCGACAACCCCGCGCGGGCCTTCCGGCTGCTCAAGTACAATCTCCGCAAGCCGGTGTACGACCAGATGAAGCATTATCTTGCGACCGAAAACTGGCAGGATGGGCTCAACTGCATGTTCGATCCGCAGACGCGCGCCACACTGGAGCTCGTCGCGAGCATGATGAAATAAGACCTCACTCCCCGGCCCCCTCTCCCGCGGGAGAGGGGGTGCGTATTCGATCGTCAATCGCGAACATCCGTCGCGCATCTACTCGCCATAGGCCTATTGCACCTGCCGACCACATCCGGCTCGAGGCCGACCTGGTCCTCGTCTGGGGCTCTGACCCCGTCCTTCCCAAGGCTCTAAGGCTCTGACCCCACTTTCCTGGGGCTCTGACCCCTTTAAGCGCCTTTCAGGGCAAAAAACGTCATTCGATAATTTCACACCCGCCGGAAATGATATTGTTGACATGATTTAACCAAAGACCCACTATTCATCCAATGGGGTTTTTTGACCATTCCACCTCACGGTGCGACACAAACAGAGGCATTATCAATGAAGAACATCATGGCTCGCATCATGCAACCCTACGCCGATTCCTCCTACGAACTGCGGGGCAGGGTCAGAGCCTTCATTCAGCTCAACATGGCGCTTGTCCCGATCTTGGTCGTCTTCATCATAATAATGAACATCCTCATACAGCGCGGGCTCTTCCAGACGCTCAATGTCCTGGTGGGCTCCATCCTCATCGTCATTGGCGTCTCCGTGCTGCTTACCGCGCGAGGCCTATTCAACCCCGCCATCATCGTCTTCATAATAGTGACCCTAGCCGGACTTGGGTTCAACATGCGGGGAACCGATCTCACCGGCTCCGGGGCGCGTTTTATCGGCGCCTCAGCCGCATTGTCGTTGCCCATCTTGCTTTGCACGCTCTTCAGCACCCGCTGGCTCCTTGTGGCGGCGACCGCCCTCGCCCAGGCGATCATGCTCGCGGTTATGGCGGGCGCGACATCGATACCGCCGGAGATCAAGCCGGTCGTCACGGGAACGTTGTCCATCATCATCATTCTCACCGGCGTCATCGGCTACATCATCAATCGCATCAACGACACGGCGCGCCGGCTGCGCATGGATGATACGCTCCGCGAGCGGGAGCGCCACCTCGCCATCAACGAAAGCCTGCTGGAATCGCTCAAGGAGGTATCGCGCAAGCTCGACGATTCCTCGCACCAGCTCTCGTCGAACTCGGCCCTCTTCTCGGACAACATCCAGAGCCAGGCGTCCTCGATCGAGGAGATCACCGCAACGATCGAGGAGATCTCCTCCGGCTCCGAGAGCGTGAGCGACAGCATGGAGGAGCAGTCGGCCGCGATGGAGTCGCTCGCGCGGCTCATCGGCGAGCTGACGGCCATCACCGGGACGATGGAGGCGCGCATCACCGATTCGCTCGCGAAAACCAAGGAGATCGCGCGCCGCGCGCAGGCGGGCGAGACGCACATCATGGGGATGAGCCGCAGCATGGAGGAGATCAACGACACGGCGCGGCAGATGACGGGGATCCTCAACATCATCAACGACATCTCCGACCGCATCAACCTACTGTCGCTCAACGCCTCCATCGAGGCGGCGCGCGCAGGCGAGCACGGCCGCGGCTTCGCGGTGGTGGCCGACGAGATCGGCAAGCTCGCCGACCAGACCTCCACCAGCGTGAAGGAGATCGACGCGCTCATCAAGAAGAGCGAGCAGGAGATCGGGCGCGGCCTGGTGACCGTGCAGGACACGGTCGAGACGATGCGCGGCATCATCGAGGGCGTGAACGTATCGAACAACACCATCAGCGACATCAACGCATCGATGGACCAGTACGTGAAGTCCAACGATTCCGTCCGCAGCGAGACCGACCGCGCCAAGCAGCGCTCCGACGAAATCAAGACCGCCATGCTGGAGCAGAAGAAGGCGGCCGAGGAGATCGTGGGCACCATCACCGGCGTGAACAACATCTCGCAGGAAAACGCCATCAGCGCCGAGGAGATCAAGCGGCAGGCGGAGATGATCGCGGACATGGCGCTCGACCTCAGGGACAAGATATCCAAGTTCGACGAGGAGTGGGTCGACGCGCCCGCCGAACGGTTCGGCCCGGAGGCATGAGCCCCCAGCCGCCTGAAAAGACCCTCCCCGCCGGACCCCGCCGACGGCACCCGGCCCCGCGCCGGTAAAATTATCATTGCGCCGAAAAAAATATTTGAAACTATGGCATTCCCTACTATCATTAATAGCGGGAGATGGGAGTACCGCCCCGTACACCGGACCGACGACTATGCCCACGAACACCAATAGCGACCACGATCTCGACGGCGATCTCGCGCTTGATTCGCGCGACGAGGTCGAGCACCCGAAGATGTATCGCGTGATCATGCACAACGACCACTACACCACCATGGACTTCGTGGTGGAGGTTATCATCGCGGTGTTTCACAAGCCCGCGGCCGAGGCGACGCGCATGATGTTGGAGATCCACAAACAGGGCATGAGCGTCTGCGGGGTGTACACCTATGATATTGCGGCCACCAAGACCGGCCAGGTCCACCAGATGGCGCGCGAGCGCGGATTCCCGCTCAAGTGCAGCTTCGAGGAGGCCTGATCAAGGAGCGACCATGGACATCAGCGACGAACTCAACCAGATACTCACGGCCGCGTACAACGAGGCCAAGAACCGCAAGCATGAATACCTCACGCCCGAGCACGTCCTCTACGCGTCGCTCTTCTTCTCCGGCGCCAAGGAGATCATCGAGAACTGCGGCGGGAACGTGGACCGGCTCAAGACGTCGCTCGAGAAGCACTTCGAGAAGATGATCACGCCGCTGCCCGACGGGGCCGACCCCGCGCAGTCGGTGGGCTTTCAGAACGTGCTCGAGCGCGCGATCTTCCACATCACCTCGGCGCAGAAGGACCTGCTGGATATCGGCGACGTGTACGTGTCGATCTTCGACGAGCAGGAGTCCTTCGCGGCCTATTTCCTCAAGCGCGAGGGGATCACCCGCCTCGACCTCCTGAACTACGTCTCCCACGGCATCTCCGTCGTTCCCAGTGGCGCTTCCGCCGGCGACGCCGCGCCGGAGATCGACGACGAGGATGAGGCGGCGGCCGGCGACAAGAAAAAGGACCGAAAAGCGCTGCAGCTTTTCACCGCGGAGCTCACGCAGAAGGCGAAGCAGGGCGAGCTTGAGCCGCTCATCGGCCGCGAGGACATCCTCGAGCGCACACTCCAGGTGCTCTGCCGGCGCTTCAAGAACAATCCCATTCACGTGGGAGACCCGGGCGTGGGCAAGACCGCGATCACCGAGGGGATCGCGCAGCTTGTCGCGGACGGACGCGTCCCCAAGCCGCTTAAAAGCGCGAAGATATTTTCGCTGGACATGGGGGCGCTCCTGGCCGGCACGAAGTATCGCGGCGATTTCGAGGAGCGCCTCAAGCGGGTGCTCCAGGAGCTGGGCGAGCAGAAGAACGTGATTCTGTTCATCGACGAGATCCACACGGTCGTGGGCGCCGGTGCGGTGTCGGGAGGGTCGATGGACGCCTCCAATATTTTAAAGCCCGCCCTCGCCTCCGGGAAGATCCGCTGCATCGGCTCCACCACGTACGAGGAGTACCGCAAGTTCTTCGACAAGGACCGCGCCCTCTCGCGCCGCTTCCAGAAGATCGAGATCCCCGAGCCGACCATCGACGAGACGCACCGGATCCTGCAGGGCCTGCGCGAAAAATACGAGACCTACCATGAGGTGACCTACACGGACGAGGCGCTGCGCGCCGCGGCCGAGCTCTCGGCGAAGTTCATTAACGACCGGCACCTCCCCGACAAGGCGATCGACGTAATCGACGAGGCCGGCGCCTACGCGCGCATGAACCGCGTCGAGGACGAGGCGAAGAACGAAATCACCGCGCACGACATCGAGCGCGTCGTTGCCAAGATCGCGCGCATTCCGGAAAAGAGCGTGTCCGCGCCGGAGACCGTCCGGCTCAAGGATCTGGAGCGCGAGCTCGCGAGCCAGATATTCGGCCAGGACAAGGCCGTCGCGGCCGTGGCCGAGGCGATCAAGCGCTCGCGCGCGGGCTTCCACGAGACCGACAAGCCCGTCGCGTCGTTCCTCTTCGTGGGGCCGACCGGCGTGGGCAAGACCGAGCTTGCGCGGCAGCTCGCGCGCATCCTGGGCATCGCCATCCATCGCTTCGACATGAGCGAGTATCAGGAGAAGCACACCGTCGCGCGGCTCATCGGCGCGCCGCCCGGCTACGTGGGATACGAGGAGGGGGGGCTCCTCACCGAGGCGATCCGCAAGACCCCGCACGCGGTGCTCCTCCTCGACGAAATCGAGAAGGCGCACACGGACATCTTCAACACGCTGCTGCAGGTGCTCGACTACGCGACGCTCACCGACAACAACGGCAAGAAGGCCGATTTCCGCAACGTGATCATCATCATGACCTCGAACGCCGGCGCGCGGGAGATCGGGCGCAAGAAGGTGGGATTCGACGAGCGCGTCGTGAAGGACGACGCGATCACCGAGGCCATCGAGCGCTTCTTCTCCCCGGAGTTCCGCAACCGGCTCGACGCGATCGTGAACTTCAACAACCTCGACGAGGAGATCGCGGTGCTGATCGTCCGCAAGGAGCTCGCCGATTTTCAGCGGCAGCTCGACGAGAAGGGGATCACGCTCACCGTCACCGACGAGTGCTGCCGCTGGCTCGCGAAGCGCGGCTTCTCGCCCGTATTCGGCGCGCGCGAGATCGCCCGCGTGGTGCGGGAGAAGATCAAAAAGCGCTTCGTGGACGAGGTGCTCTTCGGCCGGCTCGCGAACGGCGGCGCGGTGCGTATCGACGTCAAGGACGACGAGGCCGTGTTCGACATCGCCTCGTAGCGCCCATGCCGGTCTATCAGCTCTCGGAGGCGATCGCCTTCCCGCACCCGTCGCTGGCCACCGACGAGGGAGTGCTGGCCGTGGGCGGCGACCTTTCGCCGGAGCGGCTGCTTTTGGCCTACGCCAACGGGATCTTCCCCTGGTATTCGCACGGGGACCCCATCATCTGGTGGAGCCCCGACCCGCGCTTCGTGCTCTTTCCGGGCGAGCTCCTGGTCTCCAAGACCATGCGCCAGGTGCTGCGCCGAAACGTGTTCACCATAACGTTCGATCGCGCCTTCCGCGCGGTGATCGCCTCCTGCAAGAAGATCCGGCGGCGCCGGGAGCGCGGCACCTGGATCACGGGCGAGATGCTCGAGGCCTACGTGCGCCTGCACGAACTGGGCTATGCGCATTCCGCGGAGGCGTGGCGCGACGACGAGCTCGTCGGGGGCCTCTACGGCGTGTCGCTCGGCCGCTGCTTCTTCGGGGAGTCGATGTTCTCACGCGAAAGCAATGCCTCCAAGGCCGCGCTCATCACCCTCACGCGCCGCCTGGCCGCGCGCGGCTTTGGCCTAGTGGACTGCCAGGTGCACACCGATCACCTCGAGTCACTCGGCGCGCGCGAGATCCCGCGCGACGAATTTCTGGTCACCCTGCGCGGACTCGTGGGCGCGGACACGCTGCGGGGCGACTGGGGGGCCCTGATGCCCGTCGAGGACCGCTGACCACTCCGCGTTCCCTCGACATCGCCCGGGACACGCCTCCGCGCTCCATCATCCCACCGAAAACCGGTTGACGCAAAACGCCGTTCGTGCCATCGTCAAACGCCGTTCGCCGCGATTTCCGTTCCCGGAGTGTTCGCCATGATCAAGGACAATGCAGCAGAAAAAATCAAGCACATCAAGGAGATGGGCCGATCCGTCTCGATTTTCGACCAGAAGATCTTCGGGGTGATCGTCGGCGTCGCCGCCCTCATCGTCGTCGCGCTGGTCGTGTACTTCGTCGATTTCTCGCCAAGCCTCTCGCACCTCCGCGTGACGGTCTTCTCCGGCGCGACGACCGGCAATTACCACGCCACCGTGACCACCGCGGCCGATATCGCGCGACGCCGGGGCGGCAGGATCGAGAATATCGCGACCAACGGCTCCATCGACAACATCAAGCGCCTGCAGCAGACGAAGAAGCGCGGCCAGTTCGCGCTCGCCCAGAACGGCATGCCGTGGGGGGAGGGCATTGAACTCGTCGCGCACCTGCGCGCTCCAGAGACGGTTTTTTTTCTGGGACCGAACGCCGATTCGATCAAAACGCTCGCGGACCTGAAGCACAAGCGAATCGGAATCGGCCCAAAAGGGAGCGGAACCGCGCACCTGGCCGAGACCATCTTCAATACGCCGCAATTCGCGGGACTTGCGGTGTCGCTCTCGCATCACTCGTCCGACGAGCAGCTCGCGCTCCTCAAACAGCGAACGATCGATCTTGGCGTGTTCGTGATTAGCGAGAAATCCGTTTTCATCGAGAAGGCGGTCTGCGAAGACGGCATGCAGATCGCAAGCTTCCGGCAGAGCGAAAGCATCGCGATGCGCCTGCCCTTCTTGAAATCGGACTACATCCGCGAAGGACTGTACGATCCGGTGCGCAACCTCCCCGCCTCCAGCAAGAAGGTGCTCAAGCTGGACACGCTGATCGTGTCGAACGGCGAGGCGAAACGGTCGCAGGTGATCGGACTGCTCTCGGTGATGAGCGACATCTACCCGAACCTGATCAACTACAATCGCACGGTGACCAACTACACCGGCCTTCCCGAGTCGTCGGCCGCGCGGGATTTCTTCAACAACAACGGCCCGGAAATTCTCGATCGCTACTCGCCGCGGCTGATGGACATCCTGCCGCTCTCGAACCTGGTGCAGCTCGCGATGGCCATCAGCATCTTCTTTAACCTGATGGGCGTCGGCAACCGATTTTTCCTCTGGCGCATCGACGCAAACCGGATCGCGCTCGAGGTGGAAATGCGCGATTTCTTCGGACGCGGCATCCTTCCCGAGGAGATCGAGCACATGGCCGCAATGGAGGAGCATCGCACCGACGACCGGCGCCGGTCGCTCACGGCGCTGATCGAGCGGCTGGAAACGCTCGAGGGGCGCTGCCGCAAACAGTCGCAGGGGCTCCTGGTGCCCATGGGCGGCGAGATGGCGTATCGCTATCAAGAGGAGATCATCAGCCGAAACCTGGTTGGGCTGCGGGCGTATCGGGACAAGATTGCATGAGGCGGTGGGATCGATGTGGGGGACAAGAGGGCTCTGACCCCGTAGGATTGCTGGCAAAAGGCTCTGACCCCGGACATTACGAACATCACACAAGGGTCAGAGCCCCAAGCCCATACTTCGTCGCTAGCATAACGCAAACAAAGTGAGTATTATGGCTACATATTCCTCCACTATCATCTTTCCCACCAAAGGAAATCGAGACATAATTGACATCACCGATAAGATTCAAACTGCGATAAACGAGAGTGGCGCATTAAACGGGGTCGTTGTCGCTTTCATTCCAGGCTCCACGGCAGGGCTTACCACCATCGAGTACGAGCCAGGCTTAAAAAAAGACATGAATCTGTTCCTTGAGCGAATTCTACCACACGGGGATCGGTATCATCACCATGACACCTGGCATGATGATAATGGCGCCGCCCACCTGCAAGCCGCCATGATCGGACCTTCCATCACCATCCCGGTTGTCAATGGGAAAATGACACTCGGGACATGGCAACAGGTGGTTTGTATTGACTGCGACACCAGGCCGCGGCAACGCGAGATTGTGCTTCAGATTGTCTCCTAATGGCTCACCTGATGGGTGCCTAGGGGCTCTGACCCCTGACTCTTCCATCCAACGCTTCCCATAAATACTTCAACAATCATCCTGAAAAATTCTTCAATAGAACGAATTATTCAAAAGTTTCCTGATCCGCCCGTAATACATGTAGATGCCAGATATTACCATAGCGCGAAAAGGAGGACAATATGCCACGCCCGCTACGCAAACATATCGAAGACGCCACGTATCACATATTCACCCGATGCATCAACAGCAGCGATCTCATCAGAAATGACGCATATAAGGAAATATTGTTAAAAATCTTACAGGCAACACAAGAGAAATACGCTTTCGATCTTGTGTTTTACCAAATCCTCGACAATCACATCCATCTTGTGATACGAACACGCAAGGGAGAAGCAAGCATTTCAAGGATAATACAATACTTCAAGGCGAGGTTTGCCGAGCAGTTCAATCGGAAAAACAACAGGACCGGGCCATTCTGGAACGAACGGTTCGGCGACGTAATCGTCGACCTCCAGGAGAACCCGGTGTTCTACCTCTTGTGGCTGCTTTGGTATCTAGCGTATAATGCCGTGAGGAAAAACAAGGTTCGGGATCCGCGAAAATACCAATATGGGAGCATCTCACAGTATCTCGACCAAGATTCATGCAACAATGGGAAAGTACGCATTACGCACCATCAATTCTTTATTAATCTTGGGGACAGTTTTACAGAACGGGTAATGAGATTTCTTTTAATTGAGGATATGTACCGAAAACGATTGGGGTTGCCAGTTTAAAAAGCGCGGGGTCAGAGCCCTTGATTCTCATGGCGCCTTTCCATTCGCCGGCGCTCGAACTACAACCTCCTTGCCGTTCTCAAGGACCACTGCCGTTCCATTCAAAAAGTCGGATGCATACTCGAACCGTGCGGGAATTACAAACGATCCCGCTCGATCAATGTATCCCCACTTGCGATCGCTTCCGCCGTACATAATCATCACCGCGGCCAAACCCTCGGAGAAGTTCCTTGCATCGTCGAATTGCGTTCGGATCGCGAGCCGGCCCTTGGGGTCGATAAACCCATATTTGCCCGATACGCGGATAAGCGCACGCTCATCGTGAAAGGGGCCGGCAAACTCGAACCGCGGATTGATGACAAACGAATCGTTGTGATCGACAAAGCCCCACCGGAGATTATCCCCAACCTTGGGAACAAGCGGGGCTCTGACCCCTTTTTCCACGCCCCCTGCCGCGCCCGCAAGACCCAGGACGACAGCACACAGCGCCCAACGGAACACCCATGTTCGCACAGTCTTCCCCATCATGAGCATCACGCTCGCTTCTTCTTGCGTTCGTATTCGCGCATATACTCATCGATCAGGCTCTTGCTCTGGGGCTCTTCGTCCACATGCTTCATCTTACGGCCAACCATCTCCGCAGCCGGTTTAAAGAGGCCGGCGAAAAAATCCTTGATGGACCGGAAGAGCTCAGACACTCCCTCGAGCGCCCTGCGGATGATGGACACCTTCCCTCCCGACGGCGCCTTGCGCAGAATCTGCGACACATCGGCCACCTTCGCGGTGGTCGCCGTAACCGTTTCGGCGACCTTCTTCACCGGCTGGGCGCCGTACATGCCCGGGATGGGATTCACGACATCTTTCACGTAGGCCTTTGCCGGCGTATAGGCCACGCGTTGGGGAATCTTTTTCCAGAAGATAATGCGCGATTGCGATTCCGTCGCAGAACGGTCGAGCATAAAGAGAAAGAGATAGTAAAAATACATGAAAAAATTAAAGAATATGAGGAAGAAGCACTGCCAGATCTCGAAGAAGGCCCACCACACGTCGATCCAGATCTTAAAAAAGTCTACAATCTTATAAAAGAAATTGTAGAAATTATCAACCGAATTGTTCCAGAACTGCTTAACGATCGTATAATTCATAATGCGCTCCTGACAGCATATCCGTATGGCCGCATATTTCTCGGCCCGCAATTTCCCACCGGCACTCTACATCCGCACTTCCTGTAAAATCGGCGGCTGTTCCCGTCAATACAATTTTCCATCAGTCGAAGTTGAAGTCGATCTCCTCAGACGGGACATGCAACTCGCCATCGTCTTTCTTCGACGGAGCGTCGAAATCGACGGACATGTCGAGTGCGAGATCCTCCGCGCCCCCCGCGACATCATCCTGCGGACTCTCCATATCAAGGGGAGGAGGCTCTGACCCCGGACGCTCGGCCACGCGCGAGGAGGCCTTCTCCTCGTCGTGTACGGACAGGTGGTCGCGCGACTTGTAGAACTTCGCCTTCGTCGCGAGGACGCTCGGATTCCATATCACGATCTGATTCACCTTGAACTCGAGGTTCTGGTCCTCCAGGACGATGTCCATCGCCTCCTCGGCCGTGGCGGGGTTGATGCCCACCATGCGCATGAGCTCGTCCACGCCGAAATTAAGCGTCACGAGCTCGGTGCTCCGCAGGGACACGTTGAGCTCCAGGAGCTGGTTTTCGAGAAAGGCGTAAATCTGCGTTATGTGCTTCTTGTAGAGCTTCGACTCCAGGCGGATATACGTAAACCAAATCCGCTGGCTGATGGCCATGAAGATTTTATGGATGATGGTGGGCGACTTCGCGAGCACCGTCTTCAGCGTGTTCCGGTTGATGGGTAGAGCCTTGGCGATCCCCCAGCTGATGGCCGAGGCATTGCGCGGCTTGTTGGACACGATCGCGAGCTCGCCGAAGATGTCACCCTCCTTGAGCACGGAAAGCATCACCTCGTTCTCCCGGCTCACCTTCACGATCTTGACCCGGCCCTCCTTGATGATGTACAGCTCCTCGCCGGGCTCGTATTCGCAAAAGATCATCTGCCGGTCCGAGAACACCCGATAGATCCCCTCGCGCATGGGTTCGATGATGCCCCGATGGCCGGTTTTCTCGATCTCGGCGATCATCTCCATCGCGGCAGGGCGGTTAAAGGCGCCGGGGTACTGCCCGGCATAGCGCTTGAGGACATAATAGGCGTACGGATACTGGTCCTTCCGGAAATAATATTCGCCCAGGTTGAAGAATTTCGTTTCGGTGGTGTTGGTGTCGGGCTCCTGGTCGATGAGGCGCAGCATCATCTCGTCATACACCCGCAGCTCCTCGGCGAAGCCCCGGATGATTTTAAATGCGATATCGGGATTTTTCTGGATGAGCTCGAAGAACTTCGCCCGCGGGCATACGACCACCTGCACATCTTCCGCGGCGACGGCCGTTTCCATCCGGGGGCGGCGGCACAGCGCGGAGATGAAGCCGAACACGCCGCCCACCTCGACCGTCGAACGGAAGCGCTTGATCTTTTCGTACTCGCTCACCAGCTCGATCGTGCCGCGCTCGACGATGTAGATATCGTTCACATCCTCGTCGCCCTCGATGTAGATGTAGGCGTCCTTCCTGAACGCGCGTTTTTTCATCTGTTCCGGCTTGTTCACGCCCTACCCCTTCACAACCAATAGACCTGCAATTGTTTTGCAAGACCGCGCATCACGTCCTTCCCCCGCACGAGCCCCACAATCTCCAGAGCGAACGGGATGGCGCATCCGGCCCCGCGTCCCGTGACGATCCTGCCGTCGAGGATCACCGGCTTGGGATTGTAGATCGCGCCCGCAAGCTCCGTTTCGAAACCGGGGAAGCAGGTCGCCTGTTTTCCCGCGAGCACCCCGGCGGCGGCCAGCACAATGGGGGCGGCGCAGATCGCCCCCGCGATGCCGTCCGAGGCGTGAATCCGACGAACCAGCGATATCACCCGGGCGTCGTTTTTCAGGTGCTCGCTGCCGGGCATGCCCCCCGGGAGGACAATGAGGCCAAAGTCCTCGGCATGGACCCCGTCCAGCTCCCGGTCTGCGGAAACGGGAATGGCGTGCGATCCGGTCACGGTGGTCCCGGCCAGCGCGGCCGTAATCACGGAAATGTCCGCGCGACGCAAAACGTCGATGATGGAAACGGCCTCGATCTCCTCGAATCCCTCGGCCAGGGGCACCAGGGCCTTCATGCGCACCTCCAGAACGGCATCAACCGACGCCGAATTCCCGCCACCCGTTTTGCGAAATGGGCGCTCGTACTTTATATCGGCATGCTGGGGGGAATTCAGGAAGCAGAATTCAAGACATCGTCGACCATCGCGGCGATGGCGGGATAGCGGCCCTCGAGGGCCGCCAGCTCCTCGGCGCTGAAGTTTGAGAGGGCGTGGTCGGCCACCGACATCCCCTCGCGGGGCGGACGCCCCACCCCGATGCGGATCCGGTGGAAATCGGCGCTCCCGGTTTGCTGGATGATGGACCGAACGCCATTGTGGCCCTTGTGCCCGCCGCCGAACTTCACGCGCACCTCCCCGAAGGGAAGCTCGACCTCGTCGTGCAGCACCACCAGCGACTCCCCGCCCAGGCGGTAAAAGGACATCGCAGCCTGCACGGCGTCGCCGCTCGCGTTCATATAGGTCTGCGGAAGCATGATGAGCACGTCGCTCCCCGCGAAACGACCCTTGCCGGTGATCGACGAGAATGACTTTTTATCGAGCCGAATGCCGTTGGTGCGGGCGAGATATTCACCGGCGAGGAAGCCGACATTGTGCCGATTGCGTCCATAGGCGCTTCCGGGATTCCCGAGACAGGCGATGATAAACATGGAAAGCGGCTTACGGACGGCGCCGCGGTTCGCCGGAGCGCCGCAATCGCGTCATGCGGTGCCTCGAATGTCGGCAGCCGCATCATCGAGCGAATCAAAGATGAACAGGTGCTCGCTCACGCCGGTGATGTCGAACATCTTGCGGATGTTCTCGCTGAGGCCGAAGATGTTAAACACGATGTTCTCGGAGCGCAGCTGATCATTGTACAGGAGGAGCGCGCTTAACACCGAACTCGAGATGAACGACAGCTCGGTGAAGTCGATCATGATGTGCCGCTTCTTTTTGGCGTTCAGGTTCACCTGAAAATCGAGCTCCTTGATATGCTCGTTCGAAAACGAGCCCTCGATTTTCAGCACCACATAGTTTTTCTGGTCGTTTGCTGTAATTCTCATCCCTGCTCCAGAGTTTCGACCAAAAAATTCCGCATTTCCGTTATTACATCCGTGCACGAAAAACCTATCCTGCCGGTCAAAATACGTCAAGATAATTTTTGTGGACAAGCGCCACGCCGACCGCCATACTATGGACTTGCATTGCATACATCATAGCAACGGCTCACGGGGGGTTGATGATGGTTTCTCCACGCACCACACTCGCGATCATGATAACGGCTCTGACCCTGGCGACGATCGCCGCGCCGCCGGAAACGCATGGAGATCCGTACAACACGAACCGCCCGCAGAGCCCCACGAAAGCGGACATCGAGAAAAGCGCGGCGCTCTACCGACAGGCGCTTTCCGCGTACCGGACGCGGAAGAAGCCGGCGGAGGCCGTCGCGATCTTCAAAGAGTCCGCCGTCCTGAATCCGGCGATGCCCACATACTACGAGCTCGGAAACGCGCTCATCGACGTGAAGCGCTACGACGAGGCGATCAGGGCCTACGAGGCGGCGCTGGCCCTCGACACCGTCGCGTCGAAAACGCACCTCATCTACTACAACATGGCCTGCGCGGAATCGCTCGCGAAGCGGATCGCCAATGCGCTAACCAATATCGAGATGGCGCTGCGCAACAACTATTACCACTACGCGCACCTTCGAAGCGACGCCGACCTCGCCAATGTGCGCGCAGCGGCGAAGCAGACGATCGACGACCTGATCGCGCGTTACGACAACCGCGCGCACCTCTCACGCCTGCTCGTCGGCCGATGGGAGGACGCGCCGATGACGGCCGAGCGCGCGAACCCGTCGTACCGGTTCAACCGCGACGGCACCTTTTCCTGGGCGGCGGGGAACCGGAGCATGACCGAGCGCGCGGTATCGAAAAGCGGGCGATGGAGCGTGCGCGACGGCGTCCTCACGCTCATCGTCCAGGAGCGGGTGATCCGGGAGGGCGGCCGGATCATCGCTTCAACCGAGCCGCACGCGATGGGCGAGCGCACGCTGGTTGACTACCGCGAGAAGACGGTACGCCCGGCGCGCGCCGAGACAAGCGCCTGGCCGATCTCGCACGTGACTCCCGATGGCGGCGAACTGTCGCCCGCGAAGGGCCGCCCCACCGTCCTCATCAACACTGTGCGCTACTGGAAAACGGGCGACTGATTTTATGATTGCATTATCGCGACGGCGGCGCCATCATGCGGGCAGGTGCGCGACAGCCGGGCGCGCGCCTGCGGTCCGTCCGGAAACCAGCTCGACATGCAGAACAGCACGCCCCTGAGCGCCATCACCCCATCACCCCGCCGCCGTTCGTTATGGGCGCAGATCGTTGCAGTGGTCGCGCTCGTCGCGCTCGGCCTTCCGTCGATGCTTTCCGCCGCAGCGCCGTTCTCCGTCGCCCCCGAGCTCTACGACCATCCGCTCGGCGCGCACATCGACATCCTCGAGGACCCCGGCGCGTCGCTCGCGATCGAGGAGGTCTGCCGCGCGCAGCCGCCGGCGGGTACCGCATGGCGGCCGGCGCACAGCGCAACGCATAATTTCGGATTCACGCGTTCGGCCTTCTGGGTGCGTCTCGCCGTTGCGAACGAACACCCGCGCGCGATGGACTGGTACCTGGAGATCGGCTATCCGATGTTGGACCATATCGAACTCTATCAGCCCGGACCCGCCGGCTGGGAGGTTCGGCGGACCGGCGACCAATATCCCTTCGCGCAGCGCGACATCGAATACCGCAACTTCATGTTCTCGCTCACCGAGGCGCCGTCGTCCTCGCGCGTGCTCTACCTTCGGTTCCAGAGCTCGAGCGCCATGAACATCGCGCTCGCGGCCTGGCGTCCGCACGACTTCGTCCGGCAATTGAATATCGAACACCCGGCGCTGTGGATGTACTATGGACTGTTCCTAAGCCTGATCCTCTACAACCTGTTCATGTACTACTCGGTGCGCGAGCACCTCTATCTCTATTACATCCTGTTTCTCGTGAGCTTCTTCTTCTGCCAGCTCACGCTCAACGGACTGGCCTTCCAGTATCTCTGGCCCGCGCGCATCTGGTGGGCCAATGCCTGCCTCCCGCTGTTCATGTGCTCATCATACCTGTGGGGGGCGCTCTTCTCGAGGCGCTATCTGAACCTATCGTACAACTGGCCCTTCTTCGACACCTTCCTGCTGGTGACCGCGTTCGCCGCCGCGGTTGGCATGGCGATATCGCTCCTGGTGCCGTACCGCTACAGCATCGTCTTCGGCACGCTCGTCTGCACGCTGGCCATCATCCCCCTGCCCCCGAGCGTCTGGCTCTCGCTGAAGGGTTCGCGCCCGGCGCATTTCTTCAACCTGAGCTGGGCGGCGTTCATCATCGGCATCTTCCTCTACACCTTCAAGACCTTCGGGATACTGCCGCACACCTTCGTCACCAACTGGTCGATCCAGATCGGCTCGGCCTTTCAGGCCTTTCTGCTGGCGCTGGGTCTCACCGACCGCCTCACCACCATGCAAGGCGAGCTCCGCGCCCTCAACGTACAACTCGAGGACAAGGTGCGCGAACGGACCGCTGAGCTCGTGCGGGCGCGCGATGCGCTCTGGGGCGAGATGGAGCTGGCCAAGAAGATCCAGACCACGCTCCTGCCGCAGCGGCCCGCGATCGGCGGCTACGAGATCACGGCCTACATGGCGCCCGCGAGCGAGGTGGGCGGCGACTACTACGATATCATCAACATGGAGGGGAAGGACTGGATCGTGATCGGCGACGTCTCCGGGCATGGCGTGCCGGCCGGGCTCATCATGATGATGGCGCAGACGGCGATCCGGACGGCGCTCCATCAACATGCCGAAATGGGTCCGGCGCAGCTCTTGTCCATCATCAACCGCACCATCACCGAGAACATCCGGCTCCTGCGCGAAGCGAAGTACATGACCATCACCGTGCTGGCGTGTATCGACAACGGCGTGTTCCATTTCGCCGGGCTGCACCAGGACATCCTGATCCACCGCCGCGCGCGCGGAGCGGTCGAGGTGATCGAGACGCGCGGATTTTGGATCGGCATGCAGGATGATCCGGACATTGTCCAGCTCGAACAATCGCTCACGCTCGAGCCGGGAGACACAATGCTCCTGTACACCGACGGCATCACCGAGGCATGGCGCAGGGGAACGGTCCGCGACCTTCGCGACCCGCGCACCGACATGTTCGGACAGGAGCGACTGATCGGGATCCTTTCGCACACTGCGCCGGAGTCGCCCGACGCGGTGAAGCGCGAGATCATCGCCGCGCTTCGCGACTACGACTGCCACGACGATGTGACGATGGTGATCCTCCGCCGCACGGGCGAATGACATACGCACATCAACAGCGATAGAAAAAATCAAAAATCCCGAATTGATGAACGTAATACTCCATGGGGCCACATGCCCTCATCTGACCCATGGAGGCATCCATGTCGATCCCCACAACCCTGTATATCCGAAAAGACATTCTTGGTCGCGTTGATGCGTTGTGCAAAAAATCCGGAATATCCCGCGCCACGCTCGTGAATCGAGCCCTGCGGTTGTCCATGCGAAAGAACTTTTCACCCGTAGCGGGCAGGGACGCCGTGCGATATCAACAATCGGCTCCGGCGGATTCTTGGCGCATCCTGCATGTTCGTTTCGGGAAGAATGAATATGAGTTTTTCACCGACATGCGGAAGGTTTTCAAGATGTCGGTGTCTCTTCTTTTGGCTTATTCCATAATGAATTTTTACGATGATATCATTGGAACAGGCAAGGACGAGATCAAGCGCGATAATTATCACTTTTCTCATCACGTTTTAACATCTTCAACCACAGGGACCGGCATCTGCTGGAAATTATACTGGCTAAAACCCCCCAACCCAATGAAAAACTGACCATATCATCGTATACCACCAACGCCGTATCGACCTGCGCCAAAAGATATTGACATCCGGCCGCCCCGGGCTACTCTGGCCGCACCGTGCCGCTCCCCGCCGGCGCGCACCTTACGCCTGAGGATATCATCATGCCGCGCGCAAAAATATACGGGTACCTTGCCATCATCGTTTCCCTTGCCGCTGCGTTCGCCTTTCTCTATTTCGGATTTTACGATACCATCATCGGCCGCCCGATTCCCAGTTCCGCATCGTACTATGCCATCGCCATTCCCATCGGCGTGGTGACCCTCGCGGTGCTCGTCACCGGGTTCTGGATCGGCTGGACAATCCTAACCATACAGGTGGTCAAACCCATGCCGGAAATCGTCGAGAAAAAAGACTATGCCAAGACCAAGGCCTTCCTGCTGTGCCTGGCGACGCTCGCGCTCGCGGCGCTGTTCGCCTACGGACTGTACCTGCAGAGCTTCTGGGCTCTCGCCGTCCCCGCGGCCGTCATCACCCTGGTCATCCTGGGGATGGTTTTCTGGGTGGGGATCGCCATCATCACCACGCGCAACACCCTGCCGGCCGACAAGAACTCGTAGCATGCGCGCCCTCTTCCTGTGCTACCGGGGGAACCCATTTTGCGGGGGGCAGGGGATATACCTGTATCACCTAACGCGTGAGCTCGCCGCACTCGGCGTCGAGATCGACGTGATCGTGGGCCCGCCCTACCCGGATCCGCTCGAGGGATGGGCGGACGTGTACAAAACGGAAAACCTCAACATCTGGTCAATCCGCACCAGACACTTCGGCCCCGACAAGTTGCAGCGTGTGCTCTCGCCGTGGAACTTCGTCGATTATTTTCTCACACGGATGCACGTCTTCGGCGAAATGGAAACCTTCAGCGGGCGCGCCTTCTTCAAACTTCGCGACCTTCTACGCACGCGGCGCTACGACATCATCCACGATGTGCAATGCCTGGGCTGGGGCCTTGTCCCGATGCGCGGCTATGGCATCCCCATCGTGACCACCGTGCACCACCCGCTCACGCGCGACCGCGTGGCCGACTTCACGCACGATAAAAGCTTCTGGGAGCTCATGACCACCGTCCTCTTCTATCCGCTCACCATGCAGCGCTTCGTCATCAACCGCCTGGACCGCGTGATCACCTCGTCGACCGAGGGGGCCGAGGAGCTCGGGCGCGCCTTCGGGGTGCGTCGCGACAGGATATCGGTGGTGTATAACGGCATGGACGTCGAGATGTTCCGCAACGACGGCTCGGAGCGCGAACCGGACACGCTGCTGTTCGTGGGCAACACCGAGGACCACAAGAAGGGGCTGATATATCTTTTCGAGGCGATGACGCTCCTGCCGGAGCGAATCACCCTCACTATCGTTGATGAGGGGCCGCCCGTGCGCACGAGCGCGTTCAACATGATCAAGCGCTTCGGCATCGAGGACCGCGTGCGCTTCACCGGCAAGGTGTCCCTCGACCGCCTGGTGAACCTTTACAGCTCAAAGGCGGTGCTGGTGATGTCGTCGCTCTACGAGGGCTTCGGCCTTCCGGCGGCGGAGGCGATGGCCTGCGAGACGCCGGTGGTGGTCACCGCGGTCGGGTCGCTGCCCGAGGTGGTCGCGCACAACGAGACCGGCCTCATCGTCCCGCCGGAGAATCCGCGGGCCCTGGCCGACGCAATCATGATGGTATTAAAAGATAAAAAACTCCAGCGTTCGATGGGGAAAAAAGGACGCATGCGCACCGTGGAGAATTTCGCCTGGCCGGTCGCCGCGCAAAACACGCTCGCGGTGTACGAGGACGTCATCCGCGCCTACCGGAGAGCCTCATGAAGATATGTCTGATGAGCTATCGCGGCAACCCGTACTGCGGGGGACAGGGCGTGTACCTCATGTACATCGCGCGCGAGCTCGTAAAGCTTGGCCACGAGGTGCACGCGATCGTGGGACCGCCCTATCCCTTCGAGATGCAGGGCGTGACGCTCCATCGCATCGGCAACCACAACTACTTCAATGTTCCCGATTTCGTGAAGCCGCACAAGCCCTTCGCCACCTTCCAGCCGTTTAACTTCTATGAATTTGTCGCATCGAAGCTCGGCATCTTCCCCGAGATAGAGACCTTCTCGTTTCGCGCCTTCCTCAAGCTGAAGGAATTACAGAAGACGCATCGCTTCGACATCATCCACGACAACCAGTGCCTCGGGTACGGCTTTCTGCTCATTAAAAACCTGGGCGTTCCCTTCGTATCGACGCTCCACCATCCGTTGAGCATCGACCGCACCACATGGTTCGAGTACCCATCTGACTTTTCACTCCGCGTGAAACGCGTGCTGTACTATCCGCTCATCATGCAGGCCTTCGTCTCCAACCGGCTCGACCGCATCATCACCGTGTCGCACGATTCCGCGAAGGAGATCAATCTCGCCTTCGGCGTGCCCATGGAGAAGCAGCGCGTGGTGTATAACGGCCTTGACTCGTCGATCTTTCATCCGCTCACGGGAATTAAAAAAAAGAAGAACCAGATATTGTTCGTCGGCAACGTCGAGGACCGCAAGAAGGGCGTCGCCTATATTTTAAAGGCCCTCACACTCACGAAACACAAGGTGAATCTGATAATCGTCGATGGCGGCGCGCCCAACCGGCGCTTCGTTCCCGGCTGGATCGACCGCTTCGGCCTCAACGACCGCATCCGCTTCATGGGCAAGGTCACTAACGAGGAGCTCGTGCGGCTCTACGCCGAATCCGAGATCGCGCTCTCGCCGTCGCTTTACGAGGGCTTCGGCTTCCCCGCGGCCGAGGCGATGGCCTGCGAGCTCCCCGTGATCGCCTCCACCGGCGGCGCGCTTCCCGAGGTCGTGGGCGAGCACCTGAAGACGGCCTACATCGTCCCCACGCGCGACCCCGAAGCGATCGCGGCCGGCATCGACACGCTCATGGACGATCCGGCCTTGCGCCGGCGAATGGGGAAGGCGGCACGCGCGCGCATTCTCACAACCTTTACCTGGGAGAACGCCACGAAGGAGATGGTGAAGGTATACCAAGAGGCGATCGATGCTCACCGTTGATTTCGACTGGCTGGGGCTGAAAAGCGGCGAACGGCTTCTCGACGCGGGCTGCGGCGAGGGGCGCCACTCCATCGAGGGGATGATCCGCGGCGCGCGCGTCTGGGGAATGGACATGGACATGCCCTCCCTTCTCAAGGCGCGATTTAACCTGGGGATGATGGCGAAGGCGAAGATGACCCACCCGGAGGGGCGCTACCTCACGCACATCGGCGACGCTCGTCACCTGCCCTTCCCCGACGAGACCTTCGATCGCGTCATCTGCTCCGAGGTCATGGAGCACGTTGACGACGACAACCGCGCCTGCGCCGAGATGGTGCGCGTACTCAAGACCGGCGGCACCATCGCCATCACCGTCCCCACCTACTTCACGGAGCTCGTGAACGACGCACTCACCTGGGAGTACTTCCACAACTCGCCCGGCGGGCACATTCGCAAGTACCTCCCCGGCCGTCTTGCCCGCATCATGCGCGCGAACGGGCTCGACATCTACCATGTGGGCTTCAAGCACGCCTTCCATTCCATCTACTGGATGATCCGGTCAGTGGTGGGACTGCATGACAACAACCAGCCCATCACGAAGGCCTATCGCACCTTTCTCACACTGGGACTCTACTCGAAGCGCATGCGGCGCGTGGAGCGATTCTTCAATTGGTTTTTCCCGAAGAGCGTTGTGCTGTATGGGGTGAAGCGGTAATCGAGCATCCAGCACAAACGAGTGTCAGGGGAGGTAGTAGTAGCCGACACCGTTATTGGGGCCTGTCAGCTTTGGCCGATAGTCGGGGGCGCCGTACATGTAGTGGAGGGCGGTTTCGCGGCCAGCGCTGTTATTATACAGCCATGCAGGGTTTTCAGAAACGTTGTGATCCCACATCTGCAGATTGTCAATCCAGCTAGTAGCTGTGACCACGCCGTGATTGTAGCGCATTTCAGAAGCAACCATACGAACTTGCATCCTTGCGCCAGCATTCCAAACAACAGTTGAACTCAATACTTCATCACCATTAAGGAAAACTCGTACCGTTTTGCCACCTGTAAGCCCACCATTGATATCCCATACGCAATAGACATGGTGCATCACGTTTGAGCTTATGCTAATCGATGTACTCTGTCCATTTACTGTTAGTATTAACGATGAAGCGCCATCGTACGAATAAATATTCAAAGCGACATCTCCCTGGATAACGCCTATGGCAGAACTCGAATGTAGATTGTCGTACTGTTCAGAGCGAATTCCACACCAAAATGATACTAGTCCGGTTGATAAAACTGTATTGCCGCAGGGATATAATATCCCGGTCGTGCTATAAGTGCCATGAGGAGCTCCTATATATTGATATATGCCATTTCCAAAACCAGTCTTCAATGGTGTCGCGGTATAAAATGAACCTTCAATTGAAGGACTATACGTCGCTATCTCAGCATTGGTTAAATTCTCAATGCTCTCCATCCGACTCCAATAAATCGGACGAGGTAAGGAGACATGACCTCTGTAAAGATCAATATAGCATTCGTTTCTTGGTGGCGAGTAGATTCCATCGACAAAGTTCACATATCTGGGCGTCAAACCAAGACCCCGAACCTGATCCATGAGATTAAAGCCATTTACAACGATTCGGATATATTTCCCTTCAGCGAAGGGTCCCTCCGTTCCAGTGTCAAAGACGCCGTCAAGTGATTGCCCGGGAAGGAAAACGGAATCCAAGCGATTGCCATTTTCCATCCGCAGCAATCGACCATATCCGTTATTATCACCGAAGGTGAATGTGGCATTACCTTCATTCTTCGCGGACTCTAGAGGGACAAAAAATGATCGAACACCGGTCCGGAAGCTCCACGCCTTTTCCGTGGCCAAATGGTTGCCGCACAGATCGGCAACGGCAACACTAACTATCCCAGTATAAGTTGAATAATTACTAAAAGTGTCCTCCATGTGGAAATATGCTGTTCTCAAAGAAGCGTTATAGGACACCCTGCCAGGCAGGGCATTCATGCCATCTCGGACCGAGAGCGATGTAATTGTGATCGTTCCCGGATCAATCTCCTTGTTAAATTTCACGGAAACATACCGTTCTGCTATGTCGATCATTGCACTATCAGCTGGATATGTAACTTCAACCACCGGGGCAGTCGTATCAACCTGCTCCCCGGTGACATACTTAAAAGAATAATCGTGTGCGATAGTCTGCCCGGCTTTGTCGCGCATACCGCTTTTCAGCGTAACGGTATACTCTGTGTAGTTTGAGAAGTTAACACCTGGCTTAAAAAGAACAATACGGTCCCCGTGGAATTCGAGGGAGCCGCTCACCGGCCCAATTGCGTCCTCGACTTTTATTGAATCGCTTGTAACGGTGGAAATATCCATGTCCGTTGCAAAAGCAACAAGGACCTTTGTGTTTAACGGAACGTTGCTGAAATTATTCTTTGGATATACATAATGCACGCCAGCAGAAAGTGCGGCTGACGAACCTGCCGGTTCACCAGAAGAGGGGATTTCGTGAAACAGATTATTGCAATTGAGCGTGGCAATTGCAATAACTGCTGCTGCAGCGCACTCCAGAAGCTTCATTAAGCTACCAATTTTCCAAAATGGCATTAATATTGACGCCCATGTGATGCTTGTCAACACAAAGTGAAAAAATCCTGGTACATGCTTTCACATATACCAGGTAAAACGCACCAGTTTTTATTTCGTTGTTATCGAACGTAATAATAACCGACCGAAACAGTTTGAGGCCTGTAGTTATTGTATACACCATAGATAATATGCAACGCATCTTCGCGTCCAACCCCATTATTATAAAGCCACGCTGGATTTTCAGAAACAACATGATTCCATATCATAAGGTTGTCCAGATAGCTATTTGCCCATCCATCGCATACCCCGTCCGGTCGTGCATATGAAGCAAGCATTGAAATTGAAATCTGTCCCGGCTCTATGTCCTGGGTCGCACTCAAGACCTCAACCCCATTCATAAACACACGAACTGATTTATTACCTTCAAGCCTTTTTTGCTTGTCCCAGCATAGATATACATGCCCATTGCCAATCGGACAGGAAACAGTGTATGATCCGATGCTTAGATTGAGCGTTCGCGTATAAGGATTGTTATGTCCAGATTGGGTGAGTGTAACATTCCCGATCGTTGTGCGAACATAACACCCCAATGCCGACCACATGGCGGTTTGCATCTCTACAGCACCCCAATACGACACAGTTCCGGATTCACTCCCTCTTTTCGAACCAAAAGGCATAAGGGTGCCACTCTTCGTCGCATATCCTCCCGTCCATGTATGAAGATAAACTCCATTGCCAAACATCTGAGGAGAGAAATCATCAAGAAGCCCGGAAACTGTTGGAAGATTACTATCATCCCTGATTTCCGCATTAACCAGATTCGCGACGCTCTCACACCGGCTCCAGTAACTCGGCCTTGGCAACGTAAACTGCCCGCTCATCGGATCGATATAGCACTGATACTTGAGCGGATTTTGCACGCCCTCGGCGAAATTCACGGCGATCGGCACCAGGCCCAGGCCATTGGGATCGGTGATGTTCTTTCCGTTCACGACGATGCGCATATACTTCCCCGAGTCGAAATTCCCGCTCGGATTGGGATCGAACATGCCCGAAAGGATCTGCCCGTAGGCGAAATCGTCGCGCGACATGATGAGCGTACCCGTAGTGTCCGCCAGCGCATAGCCGATGTTGGCCGTCTCGATCGACGAATCCCCGAAGGTGCCGAAGCCGTTGGCGAGGTTGGACCCCTCCTCGAGCGTCGCGCCCTCGACATTGTTGGGATCGGGTTCGTAGATCTGCTCGATGTGCGCGCGCAGGATGATCTCCCACGACATCACGAGCGAAAAGGCCTCCACGAGATAGTCCTTGTCGGCGACCTGGTTGTAGGCGGCGTTGATGGAGTTCTTGAGGTCCTTTGCCTTCAGGAGGTCCACCCGCGCGACGTTCGCCCGGTACTGCAGCAGTTCATTGCCGTGAAACACCGACGAGGCGAATGTGAGGCGAAGCAGGCTCATTTGCCGGATGAAGACGATGTCCTCGAGCATCATCTTGAAGGGGATCTTTACCGTGTTCTCGGGACGCGCGTTCATCGCCGCGGTGCGCGCGACGGCGGAATCATACGCGTCCAGGTACATCTTCTCGTACTTTTTCAGGATGAAGTCCTTGATCATCTGGGCGCGGTAGGAATAATCGAGCCCGGTGATGGTGGACACCTCGACCAGGAAGCCCTGCATTTCATTGCGCGCCTCCTCGAGCTTCTCTCCCGTGACGAACACCTGGATGTTGTAGAGCTGCCGTTCCAGGTTGTGGATCGAGTTTTGTATGGTCTGCAGGCTCTGGCAGATCTCGTTGAGCTTGTTCATGATCTGCTGCAGGCGGCCCGTCACCTCGCTGTTGTCCTGCGCCTCGTTCCCGCCATCAATATCAAGAAAAAAGGAATCGAGCGAAAAGCTGGAGAGGTTGATGTCGCCGCCCATGCTCACGCTCCAGTTCCCGAAGCCCCCGCCCGCGCTTTTCTTCTTCACGCCATAGTAGGCGTCCAGGAGCGCCTGGCCCTCGGTCGAGCGCACGTAGTCGAAGAGCGCGTCCTGGTCCACGTCTGCGCGCTCCCACCAGTTGGCCGAGTTCCGGTCGCCCGGGGCGCCCATATGTTCGGCCAGTGATGCCTTGAGCTGCGCGTTCAGCTTCGTCTTCACCGCGCTCTGGTTGTTCGCGTAGATAAGGCTTCCCGACGCGGCCGCCTGGTTGAGGTTCTTTCCGTTTTCGTCATCGTACATGTATTCCATGTACTGCGATGAGGACGTGGACGCGGCATTTTCCATTCCCGCCGCGAAGTTCCCCGAGCCGCCGCCTTCGGGCCCCTTTTCCTTACTGCACGCAAACAGGCCGCCCACCATCATCACGGCCATCATCACTGCCATAAACCGTTTCATCTGCTGCTCCTCTGACGTATCTATGAAATATGCTGCTTTGCCGGAGAAGCGTCGGAAGTACGAGTGGAGTGACAAAATTTTTCAAAAAATTTCCGGGGGAAGAAATGACGTTCGCCAGGGAAGGAAAGTGATAATTCTCACGGAACAAAAAAGACGTATTCCGAAAAATGTTTATTTAAATGCCCATCAAAGGGTCAGAGCCTCAACAAGGCAATATAATTACTGCTCAATAATTATTTTATGTTTACCTTTGTGTCATTATAAGGGTCAGAGCATATCCATCAATACCATTGGAGGTGCTTGAATCCAGCATCCGGGGTCAGAGCCTCATAAAAAATCCTTCCGAAAAAATCGATAACAACTCGCCCTAAAACCGCATCCCCGCCCCTCCGAAAATGGAAATGAAGGTCACGTCGCCGGATTTCTCGAATATGTTGGCGTATTCGAAGCCGGCCTGCGCGAAGAAGGACTCCTTGAAGAAGTAGCGCACCCGGGCGTCACCGATAACTATCGGCTGGGAGCGGGTCTTTTCGGCATAGGCGGTGCCGGCCGCGTCGGTGTAATAGTACAGGCTGTTCTGGCTCAACCCCACGCCAACCGACGGCAGAAACTCAACGGGGCCTAGACGCAGGACATATCCCGCGCCAATCGAAAGCGGAATGAAGCGCGCATGATGGGCCTTGTTCTCCAGACCGGCGAAGTGAAAGTAGGACAACGAAACGCGGAGGACGAAATCGGCGATAAAAATATTCTCGAGCGCGCCCGTCACCGAGAGCCCGTACCCGGCCCCAAGCACGTCCTTGAGGTACCCATAGGATTGCGCGTAGAGGACCCGCACATCGATCGCGGGAACGGCGTTACCCAGCCACCCCGCGCCGTCGAGGTCGCCGCGCCGGAGCCGATCGGCGATCTTTTCCGAGACCGCTTTAAGGACGCCGCGCACCTCCGTCACCTTGTCGGTCTCGCGCGTCTCGGCCAGCACCACGCGCTTGGTCTTCACGTCGATCACCTTCACGCTCACCTTGGTGGTCTCCAGAACGTCCACACTCCCCACGATCACGAAATCGGTCGCGAGGATCTCGCCCAGCTCCCCGGCGCACGACTCGTCCCGGCAGGCGCGCATCTGCGTCTTACGCTCCTCGAGGATAAGGTCCATCTGACTGCGCTCAAGGACGTCGAAGTGGCCGGACTGGAAGAGGTTCATCTCCACGGTGTTACGGACGATGCGTGCGACACCCGGCGTGGTGTTGTTCGCCTCGAATTCGAGCAGGGCGATGCGCTTCTTGCCCTTCGCGGCCTCGCGGGCCAGGCTACGGGCGGGAACCATCATCACCACACAAAAAAGTATGATACTAACTCCCGCCAGCACGGCGCCCATTCCGGAGTAGCGATCCGCCCTGCGGGACATGAATATCGCCTAACGGATACCGGCGGCGATCTTGCGCGACAGGCGCACCGCCGCGCCATCAAGCTCGGCCGCGCTCCCGGCCGTTTCCGACGAGTAGAACAGGATACGGCCGTCCTTCACGCTCACCACGCGCGCGGTTACGTCGTAGGCGCCGCCGAGCTCCTCCACCGAGCCCAGCACCAGCATGCCCGCCTTTCGGTCCTTCGACGCGCCCCTGATGACGCGCTCGCCGCCCTTGAGTTTCGCGAGCTCCGAGGCGACCATGCCGCTCACGCGCGCGGCCGTGGCCGGATCGACATTGGCCGCCGTGAAGCCCTGCACGCCGAAGCGTCGCTCAACGAGCTCGGGCGGATCGGCCGCAGCCGTGGGAGCGGTCGCGTTTGAGACGAGCGCCTGACTGCTCGCGACGGATTGCCCGGATTCTTCCGATTGGACCCGGATCTCCGAATCCGGCGCCGTGAGCGCGCGGACGGCATAATACACGCTCGACGCGGCCCCGCCAAACAGGAGGAGCGCCGAGACGCCTATGAGCATGGCCGCCTTCGCGATGGTGATCGATACACCCAGTTTTTTTAGCGTGAAAAAAACCGAGCTGACGATCGCAAAGAGCGTGCTATAGGCCCCCGCGCGCCTGAGAATCTTCAGGAACTCGCGCCGCTTCACTCGGCGGATATGACGCTGCACCTCGGGCGGGACGGGCTCCACGAAACGGAAGCGCTCCATCGCCCTGCTGAAAACCGAAACGCTTCCATTCATAGCAAGTCCTCCAGGCTCTTAATGCCCTGTTTCTGCAAATACGCCAGGATACGCTCCACGATGAGCCCGTAGCGGTAGCGCACCTGGCGCTTGGACATGCCCAGCTGCATCCCCGCCTCCTCGTAGGAGTAGTTCTGCACCGCGACAAGATCGAAGAGCGCGCGCTCGCGCTCGTCCTCGAAGTTCTCGTCGTGTTCGATCGCCCCGCTGATGACGATGCGCGCATCGCGAAACCCGTTCACGAAGGTGAGCCCCACGTCGGCGAATACCTCGTCGATGTCGACGCCGTCGGGCTTCTTCTTCCGATAGTAAGCCATCACCTCGAGCCGCAGCGCCCCATAGAGCCACTTCCGCCGGTTCTCGATCGTCTCAAGCTTCTCGTAGAGCTTCACGAACAGCTCCTGGCAGATGTCCTGCGCGTCCTCGGGATTCCCCACCTTCGAGTACACCGCGCCGAACACGACCGGATAGAGGTCGTTATACGCCTCCGCGAATTCCCGGTTCTTCAGGAACATGGCGCATCCTGCGCCGTCTGGAATAGTAGCGTCATAATCGCCCGCATTGTGACAAAATATTTCATTTTATTTGGCCAATAATTCCGCCGTATAGACGCCATGCGTCAAGAATTTTATGCCGCGTGGGGATGTTTCACTCGAGGCCGATGACGGATTGGCCTTTTTCTGGTGCACTCGCCAGGCGATCTACACCCCGTTCGCGGGGCGCCCCAAATCCGCGAGAGGAAAAGGCCTTCGCGGCCTTCTCCTCTCGCGCTCTCCTCTTCCGCGCTCGCTCACCGCCGCGAGCGGCTTAGTAACTCCGTTCAATTGAACTTATTTGCACTGTCCTGAATTTTTCAATGCGCCAGCCCCGGGCTCTACTGCGCTCACACTTCCGCCCGGGGCCTTTATGAGTCGCAATTTTAGACATCTGTTATTTTTTAATAATTCATCGCAACAAGTAGCGAGGCAGGGATGCCGAGCGCTGTGACTGCGCGCGAGGAAGGCAGGATGCCGTCCACAGCGCGCACGCGGCAAGTCCCCGGCTCTTTTAGACAAGCCGCCACGGCGCCTGAGTGGCGCATTTCTTTGGCCGCTTTCTTTCTGCGAGGAAAGAAAGTGGCGCGTGTTCATGCCGCCTGCTGAAGGATAATAATCCTTCGCTGTCAACGCATGGATGAGATTGAAAGAATATTTTCCGGAAAGGTGAATGATGGCGCGCCCTAGCGCCTCCGCACGATCATCATGGTGATATCGTCGCGCGGCTCATACTCGCCGAGCGAGCCGAGGATTCCCGCCTCGATGTCCTCGACCGCGGCGCTCCCGGCCAGCGACTGGAAGATGTTCCGCAGGCGCTCGATCCCGAACATGTCCCTCTCGGGCGTTCGCTTGCCGCGCACGCTCCCCTTACGCCACATCTCGGTGATCCCGTCGGTGAAGACGAGCATGATATCGCCTGGTTCGAGCGTGAAGCGCTCGTCCTCGAGCTTGTCTGCGATCTCCTCGGTGATACCCACGAAGATGCCCTTCGTCTGGATGGTCCCCACCGACCCGTCCCGGGCGCGGTATATCAGGATGTCCTGGTGGAGCCCGGCATAGTCGACCGTCCCGTCCGCGCCCACGGCGAAGGCGCTTGCGGTCATGTACTTATACTCGCCGAGACGCTGGATGTTCCTGGTCAGCGTCGTGTTCACCGTCGACAGAAGCTCCGCCGGCGTGAGCTCGGGACGCTCGTTGAGCGCGACGTGTATCGCGGTCTGCGCCATCATCATGATGAGCCCGGCGTGCACCCCGTGTCCCGAGACGTCGCCGATGACCATCCAGTGCCGCCCTCCCTCGCAGATAACGTCGTAGTAATCGCCCCCCACGGCCTCGGCCGGCTTGAGATAGGCGCACAGGTCGTAGCCGGGAATGGCGGGCGCCGCGGGCAACAGCGCCGTCTGGATATTGGCCGCGATCTCCATGTCGCGCCCCAGCTTCGCGGCGTTCTCGCGGTGCTCCAGGAGCCGCGCGTTCTCGATGGAGATGGCCGCCTGCCCGGAGAGGATCCGCAGGAGTTCCAGCCGGTCCGGCGTAAAGGCCCCGTCGGTGAGATTGTTCTCCAGGTAGAGAATCCCGGAGAGCTTCCCCTGGTGGACCACGGGTCCGCAGAGCACCGACCGGGTGTTCCGTGAGACGACATACGGATCGCCGATAAACATTCCGTCGGTCGAGGCATTGTTGAGCACGACGCTCTCGTGCGTCTTGTTCACATAGTTGATGATCCCCGAGGGCAGTATTGACGCGCCCCCTTCGGCCGCCGACGTGTCGGTTGTCGCGTGCTCCAGATCGACCGGCACCGACTGCAGGACCACGATACCGCCCTCGACGCTCCCCTCGGCCTCCACATACAACCGTCCGTCGCTCTCCTTCTGGAGAATGAGCAGCCCCCGCTCCGCTCCGGCGTTTTCGATCGAGATCTTCATGATGACCTCGAGGATGCGCGCGAGTTCGAGCTGGCTCGAGATGGCCTGCGAGGCCTTCATGACCGCCTGAAGGTCGAGCGCGCGCAGACTGCCCCCGGACGAGGTCCCCGTCGAGGTGCCGTCGAAGCCGAAATCACGCTGCGCGCGCGACATTCGCTCCAGCTCCGCCGCGAACTCGACCTCCAGGGCCCGCGCCTTCGCGGTGGCGCCCCAGACCTCGTAGGCGCGGATCGACTCGGCCAGGTAGACCCGCGCGAGCTCTTCGTTGCGACGGCCGATGAAAAACCGCGCGGCGCGCTCGCTCGCGATGGCCTCGTACTGCGTGAAGCCGTTCTCGCGGGCCTCCCGGATGGCCTTCCGGTAGGCCGCGAGGGCCAGCTCGCTGTTTCCCGCGAGCCGCGCCGCCTCGGCCTCAAGGAGCGCGTGTTTGTGGCGGAAGTTTTCCGGGCAGCCCGCCGCCCAACGCGCAAGCAGGCGCCGCCGGCGCCAAAGCGTTATGCGATATCGAATGCGCGCCAGCCCGCGCGAGGCGTCGACCAGGGCCGCCGCGGTGAGTGCGGCGAAGGTGACATGCTCCGCCATCACAATCTGGCCGATCGAGTAGTCCAGCAGCCGTTCGGAGGCGCGCGCCATCGCGAGGGCGCTCGCGTAATCCCCCGCGAAATACTGCAACCGCAGTTTCAGCAGGTAGTGCCGCTGCAGGATGATGGGAATATTGTCCTTGAGCATGGCGAACAGGTGCTCGTCCTCGCGGAATGCGTCGTCGGCAAGCGACGCCGGCCCCCTGGTCTCGCCGCGCAGGCACTTGACGAACTGGCGCACCGAGATCAGGTAGTTGAGCGCGCCGGGGTCCCTGAGCTGCCGGATGAAGTCGAAGAAACGCTCGTTCTCCTCCTCGATCTCCCGGAGGGGCGCGCCCCGCGCGATCATCGTGAAGACGATCGTCTGCATGTCGTAGCAGGCGTAGTTGTGGTCGCCGGTCTGGAGCGCCACGGCGAGCGATTCGCGGAGCACATCGATGTTGCGGTCCAGCGGGCGCCGCCAGTGCTCAATCAGCAGGCCGAAAATGGTGAGGATTTTCGCCTTTTGTTCCGGCGCGCCCCCGGCGCGGCTTATCGCGAGGGCGAGCTCCCCGAACATGTGCCCCGCATCGATCCGCTGGAAGCCCGCGATGAGAACGCCGCCGTACATGACGAAGGCGTAGGCCGAGAGCGGCGACGACCCGTAGCGGAGTGTCAGCTGCACCATCCTGAGCGCGATGAGGATGGTGAGATTCTTGCTGAAGAAATATGCCGAGCTGGACATGTTCATCAGAACGCTCATCATGAGCAGGACGCGCGGGTCCTTCATCGGGGGCAGCGACATGAGCGATTCCGCATTGTGCGTGCGGAGCGCACACGAGAGTCGCGCGACCGTCATCAGCAGCGAAAGCTGTCCCGGGCGTTTGGGAAGCCGCAACCCGAGCAACCGAAGGCCGGTGAGGCCGATGTCGACCGCCTCCTCGTGTCGGCCGAGGTTCGCCACCATGATCATCTTGAGATTGTACAGACCCGCGCGATCTTCGCGCGAACGGGCGCGGCGCAGCGCGGTGTCGAAGAGCGCGCCGGCGGCCTCGAAGTTCCGGTTCAGGTGTTCGCTCGCGGCGAGCTCGCGATGGACGTGCAGCATCGTGTCGTAGTCGCGTTCCCACGCGTCCTCGGGCATGAGACGAAGCGCCATGCGGAAGCAGCCGGCCGCCTCGGCGTAGGCGGTGGACGATTTCGCGCGCGAGCCCGCGATGATGTTGAGCCGCGCGAGGTTTGCGCGCTCGGCCGGATCGACAATGCGCGGAAGCGCCGCATTGAGCTGATTGACCACGTAGAAGATCTTTTCGGGGAGCTCGGCCGGCGCGGTGCGCTCGAGGAAATAGGCGCCGATGGCGTGGTGCCAGCGCGCTTGATCGTCCTCGGGAATGAGGGCCTGCGCGGCCTCCTGAATGCGATCATGATGGAAGCGGTACAGGTCGCCATGCAGGCTCACCAGTCCCTCGTTGAGCGCCACCGTCAGGTCGGCGAGGGCCCGGTCGATCGTCACGCCGGCGATGTGGGCGAGCGTCTCGAGATCGAACCGGTTGCCCACGCAGGCGCAGATCTTGAGCAGCTCCTGCGTCTCCTCCGGGAGGGTCACGATCTTGCGGCTCATGAGGTCGACCACGTTCTCGGTCACCTGCATCTCCTCGATGCGGTCCGTGTCCCAGCGCCATCCCGCCGCCGGGTCGAGGAGGAGCTGCCCCTCGTCGTAGAGGTTCTTCAGGAACTGGTTCACGAAGAAGGGATTTCCGCCGGTCTTGCGCTCGACCAGCGCGGCGAGCGAACGCGTGTGCTCGATGTCGCTGCGCAGAAAATGCGCGATGAGTTCGTTGATGGCGTCCACGCCCAGGGGCCCCAGGCTCACCGACGAGATCGCCACGCCCGAGGAGCGGACGGTCTCGATCGCGAGCGACAGCAGGTGTGATTCCGCGGCCTCGCCGCCGCGGTAGGCGCCGATGAAGAAAAAGTGGCGCAGGGTCGGATCGGCGAAAACCGTCGCGACCAGGCCGAGGCTCGCAGCATCGGACCATTGCAGGTCGTCCAGAAAGAGCGCCACCGGGTGCTCCTCGGTCGCGAAGGCCTTCACGAAGGATTTGAACACCGCGTTGAAGCGGTTCTGCGATTCGTCCGGACCCAGCGCGGGAAGCTCCGGCTGCGGCCCGATGATGAGCTCTACGTCGGGGATGATATCGGTGATCACCCGCCCGTTCGCGCCAAGGGCCGCGCCCAGCCGGTCGCGCCACCGCCCGATCCGCTCCTCGCTCTCGGTGAGGATCTGCCGCACGAGCCCCTGAAAGGACTGGATCAGCGCGCTGTAGGGCACGTCACGGCGGAACTGGTCGTACTTCCCGGAGATGAAATACCCGCGGCGCTCCACGATGGGCTTGTGGACCTCATGCACCAGCGCCGACTTGCCGATCCCCGGATCGCCGGTCACCAGCATCACCTCGCGCGCGCCGCCGGCCACGCGCCCGAAGGCGTCCAGGAGCGAGGCGACCTCCTCTTCGCGCCCGTGCAGGCTCTGGGGGATGATGAAGCGCGGCGAGATGTCCTTATGCCCCAGCGCAAAGGGCGCGATTCTCCCGGTGCCTTTGAGCCGCGCGAGGCACTCACGCAGGTCGGCCGCAAGGCCGTAGCCGTTCTGGTAGCGCTCCTCGGCCGTTTTGGCCAGGAGCTTCATCACGATGTCGCTCACCGTCCGCGGCACATCGGGCCGGAGCTCCGCCGGGGACGCGGGACGGCGCGCGATGTGCGCGTGGATCACCTCCATGGGGTCCGCCGAGGGGAAGGGCACGCGCCCGATCATCATTTCGTACAACGTTATTCCCAGCGAATAGAGGTCGCTGCGGTAGTCCACCGTCCGGTTCATGCGGCCGGTCTGCTCGGGAGAGAGATAGGCGAGCGTCCCCTGCACCACCAGCGGATTGTAGATCTCCTCGTTCTCGCGCGTGAGCAGCGCGGCCACGCCGAAATCGGTGATCTTCACCGCGCCCGTCGCCGCGTTCACCAGGATATTGTGCGGTTTGATGTCCTTGTGGACGATGTTCTGTCGATGAATGTCGCCCAACGCGGTTGCGGCCTTCGCCGCGACGAGCAGCGCCGAGCGCAGGGGGAGCCGCTTCTCGGCGAGGATCCGCCGGAGCGATATCCCCGAGAAGTCCTCCAGGACGATGGCGATCGCGTCGTCGCGCTCGACGATGTCCAACGCCCGTACGATGCCGTCGCTCTCGATGCCGCGGATGATGTCGTACTCCTGCCGGAAGCGCGCGATCTCGGCCGGGGCGGGATACCGCGTCTTGAGCACCTTGACCACGACGCTCCCCGCTCCATCGGGCGCCTGGGCGCGGTAGACGACCGATCCCCTCGTCTCGTCCAGCCGTTCGATGATGGTGTATTCGCCGATGCTTTCCATGACGCGCCAGGCGGACGGCCGCCCCTACTCACGCTTCCGGGAGCCGTCCAGGATGTCAATAACAATGAGGGTGATATCGTCCTCGAAACTCCCCCCCGCCGGCCGCCACCGGGTCAGTCGGTCGATGACGGCGTCGGCGAACCCGGCCGCGTCGGCCGACGACAGCTCGCGGGTCAGCGCGACGAGGCGCTCGCTCCCGAAGAGCTCGCCCGCGCGATTGCGCAGCTCGATGACGCCGTCGGTGTACAGCATGATCCGGTCGCCGGGCCCCACGGCGATCTCCGCGGTCCCGGCGTTGATCTCCGGCACGAACCCCATCATGCGCCCGCGGGGTTCGAACGTGTGGACATGCCCGTCGCGACGGCGGATCACGAGGACCGGGAAGTGCCCGGCGCTCGAGCTCGCGAGGACGTTGCGCGAGAGGTCGAGGTACGAATAGTTGGCGGTGATGAACTGCCGGCTGAACTTCCCGGCCAGGGTCGCGTTGAGCGAAGTCAGCAGCGCCGCCGGGTCGTCCGCCGTGTCCCGTTGCATGGAAAAGGCGACCTTGAGCATCGCGGCGATGAGCGCCGCGGGGACCCCGTGGCCCGAGACATCGGCGATGATCACCCCGAAGCGCTCGCGATCGATCACGTGGAAATCGTAAAAATCGCCCCCCACCGACTCCATGGGGAGATAGCGCACCTGGATGTCCAGCTCCGGCATCTGCGGGGCATGCTCCGGAAGGATCGAGCGCTGGATGCGGCGCGCGATCTCCAGTTCCTTGTGCAGCACGCTCAGCTTCTCGTTTTCGTCCCGCAGGGTGTTGATCCGGTCCGCGAGCGCGACCGAAAGGAGCACCGTCTCGAGCGCGGAGCCGATCTGGATCGAGTAATTGGTGATAAAGGTGTCGGGAAGCGCCCCCAGGGTCTTGAGCGCCATCGCCGCGATCCCGAACAGGAAGGTGGTCCAGGCGACAAGGAAATACCTCGCCGGGCGATAGCGCTTCGCCACCCCCATGAGGGCCGCCACGAAAATGATGACGGTCTCGACGAGCATGAGCGCCAGCCCCGCCTTCATGCTCGCCTGGTATCCTCCCGCGAGCGACAGGACCGACACCGCCGCGGCGAGGCCCAGCGACACCCGCAGCACGACGTCGATCAGCGGCGCGTTCGCCCGCGTCCCCAGGAAGCTCCGGGCGAACTGGATGATGCACATCGACGAGAAGCCGATGAAGAACGGGTTGGTGCGGTTGTTCCACCAGACCTGGTCGGGCCAGAGATACTCGTAGCCGATCCCGTTGTACGATATCTGAACCAAGGCGTAGGCGACGACGTATAGCACGTAATAGAGATAGTTGATGTCGCGCACGAACAGGAAGAGGAACAGGTTGTACACCGCCATGACCAGCATGATCCCGTAGAACAGGCCGAACACGTACTGCTCGCGCTTGATGGACTCCGCGAAGGCGCGCGGCCGCCACAGGTTCATCGCAAGCTGCATGGAGCTTTCGGTGTCGACATGCACGTACAGCGTCCGCGGCCCCCGCTCGGGGGGAAGGATGAACACCGTATTGCGGTATTTCACCTCGCGGTCGCGGTAGGGTACGAGATCGCCGCCCCGCTTGACGGCGCCGGACCCGTCCGGGCGGGGCAGATGGAGCGTGACCCGGTCGAGGTGCGTGTAGACCATCTCGAGGTAGAGCTCACCCGGTACTGGCGCGGCGTCCTCAACGCGAAAGCGCGCCCAGAAGGCCGACGACACGTATCCGAAATTCGCCGCCTCGCCGGGCGCGGGGCGGAAGCGGCGGTCGTGCTCGGGGCGGCGGACGTCTTCGAACGAGAGGGCGCGGTGGGGGTCTTCGAGGATCTCGAGATGGGCGCCCACGACGGCACGATCCGTCCGCGCGTCCATGACGATCGCCGGCGAGCCGGCGGCTGCGTCGGGTCGCGCCGCGCAGATGATCGCGGCACCGATGATCAGTACGAGGGTCTTGGGAAACACGGCGTTCTCGATATCCTCATACAGAGCACCGCATGTGGCCGGGTAAAATGCAATGAAAAATATTTTATTTCTTGAAACCGCGCGCGGCCCATGGTAGCGTGAACGGCCGGCAGGCCGGCGCTGGACACCGGAGGACGCCCATGCACGAACAGCGACAGCACCAGCGACACGACATCCCCCTGCAGGTCGAGTTCCACTATTTCAGCGGGGATCCCGACAGGATTGGCGACGAAAGCCCGGCGCCCGCGCGCGGCTTTGGCACCATCATCGACATCAGCATCGGCGGCATGTCCATGCTGTCGGAATCGCCCGTCCCTCCGGGCCTTCCCATATCGCTGTTTTTCACCATGCTCAACGAGTCCGGGGACGGCGCACGGCGCGTCCTCTTGATCGCCAACGGGACGGTGGTCCGCAGCGAGCCCCAACCGGCCGCACATGACGGAACCGTGACCACGGACGAGCACTGCCGGCTCGTCGCCATCCGTTTCGCCGAGACCCAGCACGAGATCGCATCGTTGTTCGCGGACCGGCGGTAACGGCGTTTTTTTGTTGATTTTTTCGTCGGCGGCCGTCAGTGTGCGTGCATTCCACGCGGCAGGGGTCGCCCATGAAGGTATTGCGTCTCGAGATCGGCAGGAGCTTCAAGCTCGAAAACTTCAAGAAGAGCTTCAAGCTCACCTGGCTCTACAGCGGCATCGGCCTGCTCATCTTCCTTGTCTTCCTCTCGTTTTCGGGACTGGTTCAAGACAGAAGCTTCTTCTACTACTTCTTCCAGAATGCGGGCATGTTCCTCATGTTCACGCTTTTGCTCATGGCCTATGCCGGCGTGTACCGCATCACCAAGTTCCCCGAGGACGCCACCAAGGTGACCCGGACCTCCATCAGGGAGACGGCCAAGAAGGCGCACATCATCGTCGGGACCTCCATCACGACGGTTATCGTTTTTTTCGCGGTGGTGATGATCGAGGTGGGAATCTCGTCGATCTCCATGATCCCCTACGCGGGGCCGTTGATCATCGCGCTTTTCACCATTCCCATCTTCATCATCAATTTCGCCTGTCTCCTGCTGGCCATTTGCGTCTTCGCCATCGTTCCGCCGCTCGTGGGCGAGTTCGATTCCGTCAAGGAGATCTTCACGGAGCTGCGCCACATCATCCGGCACCGGTGGCTCAACGTCATCATCTATCTCATCATCTCGCTCTCGATATTATTCCTGAGCATGGTCGTGATCTATTTCCTGGTCCGCTACGCGACGGGCGTCACCAAGGCGGTGCAGTGGAAGATCAACGCGGCCTACCCCAAGCTCATGAACGCGCTTACGCTCAAGTCGTATTTCACCGACCTCATCTACAAGATCACCCCGCAGCCTGACCCGGCCGACGCGCTCAAGCGCTACGGGATGGACCTGTTCCACTATCTCGACATCCTGCGCTACATCGTGAGCATCTCGTATCTCGCGGTGCTCTCGTTCATCGCCTCGTTCCCGCTGGCGGCGTATTTCAATATTTCCTCGGCGTTTTTCAAGAGCATCTGGAAGGCGAAAAAGAAGGCGTAATACCATCGGTCAGCCACAGGATTAACGCATCGACAGGAGAGACTCGCACCGCGCGCGCATCATGATCGCTTCGCCGTGTGCGGATGCGTCGAGTTGTCGTTCGCGAAATACACGCAAATAACGCAAGTTCACCACCCGCGCAAACAGGGGATCCCGCGATACCGTACTAGTTCATTTCGATGATTATTTCGCGCCGATAACGCCGTTGGCCGCGCGATACGCGACGGTGAGGAAATACGCGACCAGCGCCGCAAGGAAGGCCGATTCCCCGCCCCACGAGAAGTAATACGCGGCCGTGCCGGCGACGACGAGCGCGCACAGCGACATCGCCATGACGGCTGCAGCGCTGCGCGCCCGCGCCGCGACACCGCCCGCCCCCGCACGATAGCGCCACACCCCCAGCGCGACGAGCGCCGCGCCCGCCGGCGCGCACCACCACCCGAACGGGACATGCGGCGCGAAGGCCGCAAGAAGCGCCATGCTGCCAAAGAGGGCGAAAAATCGCCCGGCCCGCCCCAGGTCCGCCTCATCGATCGAAAGGTAGGCATCGGCAATCGCGAGCAGGAGAATGCCCGCCGACACCAGGATGGGAAACACCCCGGAGTATTGCTCGAAGCCCACCAGGCACATCAGAAACACCGCACAGCCGGCGAGCGGCCCCACGATGGCGCGCGCCCGGGAGCTTCCGGAACGGCGCGCGAGCGCGCCAAGCGCGAGGATCAGCACGAAGAAGATGGCAAGATAGAGCTGGATCACGAGTCTCCTCCCGGTGAAGCAATTGTGCACACCGGCGGGAGAGAATCAAGAGAAAAAAGTGAACGGGGCGCGGCGGCAATCCGCGGTGGCCCCGAGAACGGCCGCGCGCCCATCGTTAGTGTCGTTCACATAGATATTACGCGCGCCGCCGGGGAATGTATAAATTTTTTCACGGCCTCGCATGCCGATCACGCGCGGTCACGCGCCGCATCTTACACACGAACCGTCGTTTTCTCCCGCGCGCAGTGGAGCCGAAGCGGCGGCTTCACGAGGTTTCGCGCATTGTCGATCATAATGTCGAGCTGCTCGTCGGTGCGGAGCGGATCGTGATGGAAGGCGAAGAGGTTCTTTACGCCATAGCGATTGCTCATCTCCACGGCCTTGTCGATCGAGGTGTGCCCCCAGCCGACCTTCGCCTGGTACTCCTCCGCGGTGTACTGGCAGTCGGCGATGAGGATGTCGGCGTCCTTGATGAGGCTCCCGATGTTCCGCTCGTTGATGCGCTCGATCTCGGGATCGTTGGATATCTCGCTGTCGGTCGCGTACACCACGACCCGGCCGCGGTACTCGATCCGAAATCCGAGCGACAGCGCCGGGTGGATCTGGTGCGTAAAGTACAGCTTCACGTCGTTGATGGCGAAGGGGCTCTCCACAAGGGTCTTGAAGGTGACCTCGGCGGAGAGCTCGAAGAGGGTCACGGGGAAGTACTCGCGGTCCATCTGCCCGAAGATCAGGTTCTCGAGCGCCGAGACGCTGTTGCCGCCGTAAAAGGTGACCTTGTTTCCCGGCAGATAGGCCACGTGAAAAAACGGGAATCCCTGGATGTGGTCCCAGTGCGTATGGCTGATGAGGATGTGATACTCGCGCGGGCTTCCGGCGAATTCATGCAACAGCGAGGCGCCCAGCTCGCGCATGCCCGTCCCGGCGTCGAAGATGAGGATGGTGTCCCCGCACCGCACCTCGACACAGGGAGTGTTCCCGCCGTATTTCACGAAGTATTTCCCCGGCGTGGGGATGGAGCCGCGGGTGCCCCAGAATTTCACCGTGATGGGATGCGAATCGTTTCCCATGAATCACACCGTCGCCCGCGCACGGGCGTGCCGAATTTATTTCCGGAACGAGGTCACGAACGCGTCGCTCTTCCCGGCCGACTCCCGTGAATCGGGGCGCCGCCCGTCCGTGTTGAAATTCTGCCGCCCGTAGAAATACCCGGCAAGATAGAGATTGTCGCGGGAGTCGACCGCCAGCCCCGTGCAGTACGAGTTGTCGTAGCCCTGGATGGCGCGCGTCCAGCGGTAGGCGCCGTCGGGCGCGAGCGCGGTCACGAACGAATCGAAGCCGCGGTTCACGGACTCGCGCAGATCGCGCCCGGGACCGGGATCGAAATCGACCGTCTCGCAGAAATCGCCGGCGAGGTAGATCGTGTCGCGCGAGTCCACCGCCACCGAGTAGAAGGCGCGCGGGTAAAACCCATTCGTCCAGTAGCCGTCGCCCGGATCGGCGTCGGGATCGTATAACGGCACTCCGGCATCGTCCGTCGCCGACTTCTCGCCGCCGATGACGCGCGTCCAGCGATACTCGCCCTGCGCGGAGAGCGCGGTCACGAACAGGTCGAGCACGCTCTTTCCCTCATGCATGTCGGGTGGATCATTCACGACGTTGAAGTTCACCGCGCCGAAAAAGTTGCCGACGGCGATCACGGCATCGCGCGAATCGACCGCGATGGCGTGGACCGCCTCGTGATACTCCCCGCCGATCCGGCGCGTCCAAGCATAGTCCCCGTTCGCGTATATCTTGGTGATGAATGCGTCGGCACCGCCGCGCGAGGTTTTCGCGTCCGCCTGCCGCGTGACCGCGCCGGCCCCGTCCGCGTCGCCCGTCTCGCGCGCCTCGGCGATCCAATCCCGATTGAAGGTGACCGTCCTCTGGAAGAAGCCGCCGAGATAGACATTGTCCCGCGAATCCACGGCGATCGCATATGCGGCGTCCGTGGCGCCGCCGCCATAGGTGCGCGTCCAGGCGTAGCGCCCGTCCTTGTCGATGCGTGTCACGAATACGTCGAACGCGCCTTGCGAGCGCTTCACGTTCACGCAGCTGTCCTTCTCGCATCCGTCCGTGTCGATGATGCCGAAATCGACGGCGCCGCTGAAAAATCCCACCACGTACACGTTGTTGTGGTGATCGCTCGCCAGCGAGGTCCCGCCGCAGGCGCCGCCGTCGGCGCCGCCCCAGGTGCGCGTCCAGCCATAGCTCCCGTCGGCGTTGAACCGGGTCACGTACGCGTCGCTCCCGCGCCCCGAGGCGAAGTGAAGATCGTCGGCCTCGGGATCGGGATCGAAGTCAACCATGCCCTCGTAGTAGATGCCGCCGCCGAAACTCCCGGTGATGTACACGTTGTCGCTCGGATCGACCGTTATGTGATTTCCCTTGACGAAGCCGCGCGTCGTCGACACGAGCGCCTTGGACCAGAGATAGCGCCCCTCCGCGGTGATCTTTACGATGAAGACCGAGTCGCCGAAGAGCGAGCGGCGCGGGCTGGCGATCTCGGCGTCGGGATTGAAGTCGACCACGTCCTCGAAGCTTCCCAGCAGGTAGACGTGATCGCCCGAATCGACGGCGACGGACCGGCCGAAATCGAATTTCCGTCCGCCGAAGGTGAGCGTCCAGCGATAGTGGTCGGGCCGCGCCGGCGCCTTCGCCTTCCGTACGATCGCGGGCGCGGCGGCGGGCGCGTCGCCGACGGTGTCCTCGGCGTCCTCCGGCTCGTTCGCGTGGGCGGGCTCGATGTGGTTCGCGAGCGTGGCGCCGGTGTTCGCCGTCGATTCGTCGGTCGATCCGGAGCAGCCCGCGGCAAGCGCGATTGCGAGCGCGAACAGAAGGGCGCTCCACACATGTCGGTATCGTTGCATCATCATCCCCCCCGCACAACCCGGCACGATGCGCCCGCCGGGCCTGTCACGGGCAAACCGTATACGGGGCCATGTGTTTTGGCAAGATAAAAACGGGAGGCGCGGCTAGCGCACGGCCGTGGACAGGACCGCCCCTGCGTTGATGAGGCGCGCCGAGAAACCCACCGCGCCGTAGGCGCGATAGCGCGCAAGCTCGTCGTGCATCTCGGTCCGCTCGGCGGCGATCTTGTTTTTGGTGCGGGTGATGGCGCTCTTCATGTCGCGGTCGAACCACTTCTCCTGGCCCACCTGGCGCTCGAGCTGCTCCTCGAGCTCCTTGATGCGGCGGGAGTGCGCGCCGGCTATCTTTTCGATCTCGGCGTCGATCGTCCCGCCGATCCCGGCGCGGATCTCGGCGGCGCGCGCGCCGGCCAGATCTCGCAGCCGGCCATTGGCCCGATCGATGAGCTCCTCCGCCTGCGCGCGCATGTGGTCGATGTACTTCCGATACTTCTCCGGCACCCGCGCGTCCGCAACCGGCGCCTCGAGCAGTTCTCGCGCCAGTGCGTCCACATCGCAGCGCGCAAGCAGATCGAAGACGTCCACGCACACGGGAATGAGCTCCTGAAACTCGCTGCGCGCGCGGAAGGTGACCGCGTAGTTCGCGTAAAAGGCGATGAAGGGGATGCGGTGCTCCACCACCACGGTCCCCGAACGGCCGCCGAATGATTCGCCCGCGCAGTGATCGACGATGCTCCCCACCGCGGGATTGCCGAAGGCCAAAAACTCGATCTCCTCGTTCGCGAGCGCGCGGGCGCTGTCGAAGGTGCCCATCCGCCGCACCGGGACGCCGTCGGCCCCGGCCACGGTCACCGGATAGAGCCGGTTGAGCCGCCCCTTCGCACCGATGATCTCGCGGACGCGCGCGTCGAGCGCCTGCGCGCGGTTCACGAACCCCTCGATGCGGCGATTGCAGAACTTGCGCTCCTTGAGGGTGATGCGGTAGTACTCGTCGTAGTTGAAGTCCATGGTGCGCGCCACCACCAGCTCCGAGAGCTTCTCGTAGCCCCGGCGCGCGGCCTCCAGGCGGACGTCGATCTCCCGGTTCACCGTGCGCCGGGTGAGGCGCCCGCTCACCAGTTCCATGAAGAGGCGCCCCAGATTGAGCTCCTCCTCGATCTCGCCCAGAAGCACGTCGGGCGTGCCGATGGACTCCTCGAAGAGCTTGACCTTGCGCGTGAGGACCTCCAGCACGCGCTCGGCCACGGTGTCGCGCGTGGAGAAGTTGAAGATGTAGACGTCGTCCTTCTGGCCGAAACGGTGGATGCGGCCGATGCGCTGCTCGATCTTCAGGGGCGACCACGGCAGGTCGTAGTTGATAAGAATGTTGCAGAACTGCATGTTGCGGCCCTCGCCGCCCGCCTCCGTGCACACCAGGATGTCGGCGCGCTCGCGGAAGTCGCGGATCGCCTCCTCCTTTTCGTCGCGCGACAGCGAGCCGTGGAACACGACGACATCGCTGTCGGCCAACAGCTCACGGAGATACTCTTGCGTGGTGCGGAACTGCGTGAAGATGAGCACCTTGTTGCGGCGCAGCATCCGCGAGCGCTTGATCATGTCGCGCAGCTTGTCGCCCTTTTTGTTTCGCGTAACGGCGGCGCCCAGCGCGATCAGGCCGTCGATGGTGGCGATCTCCGCGCGCACCTCCGCGACGGTCTTCTCCAGCACCGCCGCGAAGATGTCGTCGCGCACCTCCTCGCCCTCCTCGCCCGCGTCCGGCGCGGGCCGGCGCAGGAAGGCGGCGCAGAGCTCGCGCGGGTCGCCCTTCTCCACGAGCGCGGACAGGTAGGCGCGCCGCTTGCGCAGGGCGCACATGAGCGCGAACGACGAGGAGTCCAGCAGCTTCTGGAAGACGGTCATCACGAAGCCCACCGCGCGGTTCTCCGCCTGCACGGCGCGGTTGAACTCCTCGACGATGTAGCGCGTGGTGGCGTCGTAGAGCGCCCGCTCCTCCGGGTAGAGCTCGAAGCGGATGGTGCGCGCGTGGCGCTTCGTAAAGCCGCCGATCTCCTTCTTGGTGCGCCGGATGAGCACCGTGCCGATCTTCTCGCGCAGCTCCGCAAGGTCGGCGGCGCCCAGGCAGTAGGCGTTGTAGAACGACTGGAACGGCCCCAGCAAGTTTTTATCGATGAGGCGCACCAGGAAATACAGCTCCTCGAGCTTTCCCCGGAACGGGGTCGCGGTGAGCAGCAGCAGACACTCCGTCCGCTCGGAGAGGATCTCGGCCACCGCATAGGCCTGGGTGGTTTGCAGGGAATCGCGGCGCAGGCGGTGCGCCTCGTCGATGATCACGGCGTCCCAGCGATTGAGCTTGAGGCTGTCGGCGAACGACCGGTTCTTGATGAAATCGACCGAGACGATCGCCTTCTCGAGCGCGCTCCAGGGACCGGGCCCGCCGGCGGCGGCATCCCGCGCGCATCGGCGCATCCGCGCGCCATCGACAATGGAGAATTCCTCGTTGAACTTGGTGCGCATCTCGCTTTGCCACTGCACCTGGAGCGACGCCGGGCACACGATGAGGATGCGCCGGTAGCCGTGACGGAAAATGAGCTCCTTGATGACGAGCCCGCCCTCGATGGTCTTGCCCAGGCCCACCTCGTCGGCGAGAAGGAAGCGCCGATTGAGCGCGTTCACGATGCGGTGCGTGGACTCGACCTGGTGCGCGAGGATCTGCGTGCGGGAGTTCGAGAGCGACAGGATCTTGTCGTTCGCATAGGCGAGCCGAAGCAGATGCGCATCGCGCATGAGCGCGAAGCGTCCGTCGTGCGGGAAACCGTTGTCCGCGATCGCGCGAAGCACCGCATCGACGCCGTCGACGGCCTCCGCCGCGATCTCCGGGGCCGCTCCCTCGAAGTCGAGCTCCGTCTCGCTATCGTGTGATACGGCACCGGCATTCACAACAATTCCCCACCCCGCACATCATCGACCGGCTCCCGGAACGGACGCCGGTCCTGGTTTTTTATAATGAAGTATTCCGAACGCGCAGGTTTGATTGACCCGTGTATACGTGACATAATATTCCCCCGGAGAGAAAATGCAAGTTTTTTTTCCCGCGATTGTATTTGACACGGGGCCACGAGCCGTGCGACCATCGCGCGCATCCCGGCATCGTCGCCGGCGCGCCATGAACCTTATCGGCCTGACCATCAACACCCGCTACCGCATCACCGCACAGCGCTCCGAAAACGCGCTGTGCGTCCGCTATGCGGCCTACGACGACGCGGGCGGGACGCCAGTGCTCGTTTCCATCCTCAAGGGCGCCGCCCTCTCGAACCGCATCGAGGACCGCATCCGCTTCCGCCACGTTGTCGAAGCGGCCGCCGCCATCGACCACCCCAACCTCGTCGCGGTGCGGGAAACCGGCGAGGTGATCGGCCTCACCTACCTGGTGACCGAGCTCGCCGCGGGCATCACGCTCGACCGGCTCCTCAGACAGGGGGCCCTTGCGCCCGAGGTCGGGGCGCGCGTGGGGGCGTATGTGTGCCGGGCGCTGGAGCAGCTGCACCGCGCGGGCATCGTCCACCGCGACCTGCGGCCGGAAAACGTCCTGCTGGCCGCGCCCGATGCCTCCGAGGAGGCCCGCCTGTCCGACGCGCTTGCGACGGGCGCGCCGCACATTGCGCGGGCGATCGCCGGCGGATTCATCACCGTAAAACTCGACGGCGTGGGACTGGCCCTCGTGCGCGAGTATGGCGGCGACCTGTCCCCCGACGAGATCGAGCGGACCTTCGGCTACATCGCTCCCGAGCAGACCGGCGTCCTCAAGCGACCGGTCGACGAGCGCAGCGACCTCTATTCGCTGGGCGTGCTCGCGTACGAGATGCTCGCCGGATCGCCCCCGTTTTCCGGCGGCGACGTGTGTGCGCTCATCCACCAGCACGTTGCGCGAATTCCGCCGCCCCCCTCGCGCGTCAACCACGCCGTGCCCGCGATCCTCGACGCCATCGTCCTGAAGCTCATCGAGAAGGAGCCGGAGAACCGCTACCAGACGGCCGCGGGCGCCGCGTCCGACTTCGAGGCCGTCGCCGGCGGCGCGGCCGATTTCACGCCGGGACGGCACGACCGCAGCGTGCGCCTGAGCTTCCGCACGCGCATCGTGGGGCGGGAGCGCGAGATCGCCGCGCTCAAGCGGCTCTTTAGCCAGGCGCAGCGGGGGAGCGGGTGCGTCTGCCTCATCGGCGGCGAGTCCGGTTCCGGGAAAACGCGCACGGTGGAGGAGCTGCGCGATTTCGTGTACGCAAGCGGCGGCGCGATGATCGACGGCACCTGCGCCGCCGGCGCCGGCGGCCGTCCCTATGGCCCCTTTCGCGAGGCAATGGACTCGTATCTGCGCGCCTATCGAAGCTATCCGGACGCGCGGGCGCGCGAGATCGCCGCGCGGCTCGGGGACGAATTCGGCGAGCTGGGCGGCATCATCATCCAGTTGAACCCCGGCCTCACCGATCTCCTCGGCGCCGCATCCGCGCCGGTCGCGCTCAAGCCCAACCGCGAATACAAGCGCCATCTGATGACCATCGCGCGATTCCTGTTCCGTCTGGGCGAGATCGAGAACGGGCTGACGGTGCTCATCGACGATCTCCAGTGGGCCGACGACGGGACGCTCGACATACTCGGCGAGATCGCCCGCGAGATCGGGGACCATCCGCTGCTCGTCATCGGCACCTATCGCAACGACGAGGTGGCCGACGACCATCCGCTGGCCGCATTTCTTCTGCGCCTGCGCGAGGCCGGCGGACCGCTCGCGGAGATGACGCTGGCGAACCTCGACCGCGCCGACATGGCCCGCTTCGTCGCCTCGCTGCTGTCCTCCCCCGGGGAGCCCATGGACCGGCTTGCGGACTTCGTACACGCTCGAAGCCGCGGGAACCCCTTCTTCGCCATCGAGATCGTCAAGCAGCTCGTCGCGGAGGGCGTGCTCCGTTACGGCGCGGACGGCTGGGGGGCCGATCCCGACGCGCTCGTCGGCGTTGCGGCCTCTCCGTCCATCGTCGATATCATCCTCCGGCGCATCGGGCTCCTGGACGACATCGAGAAGAACGTGCTCTCGCGCGCGGCGGTGATCGGCAAGCGCTTCCCGCTGGACCTCCTCTATCGGATCTGCGCGCTGGACCGGTCGGGCGTGGTGGCCATTACGGACCGCGCCGCCGCCCTGCAGCTGGTCGAGCCGAGCCAGCAGGTGCGCGGAGAGATGCACTTCGTCCACGACCGGGTGCACGAGGCCTTCTCGGTAATCATCGACGGCCAGACGCGCGCAACGCTTCACCAGCGGATCGCCGAGGCCCTCGAGGAGGAGCGCCCCGATCGCGAGGGGCCCGTGCTCTTCGACATCGTCCGCCACTATCACGCCGCCGGAAACGCCGACAAGCTGCTCGAATACGCCTATCCCGCCGGCGTCCGCGCGCAGGGGGAATACGCCAACGAAGACGCTATACGCTATTACACCATGGCATTGGACATCCTGGGCGAACAGCCCGCGCCCGAGCGTCGGGCCGACCGGCGCCGGTGCCTCGAGCGGATCGGCGAGGTGCATCTCACGGTTGGCAACAATGACCGGGCGATCGGGCTCTACCAGCAGATCCTCTCCGAGACCGACGAGGATGCGGAGCGGGTGCGTGCGTACAAGCAGATCAGCCAGGCCTACTTCAAAAAGGGCGACTGGCGAAACTGCGAGCGGTACGCCCGGCGGGGCATGCGCATTCTGGGCGAGAACATGCCGGTACGCCGCGCGGCGGTGATCGCAAGCCTCGTCCGCGAGGCGGCCCTGCGCATCCTGCACGACGCGCTCCCCGCGGTGTTCGTCCGTTCGCGCGCGCGCGATGGCGCGGAGCGCGACAAGCTCATCATCTGGTTCTACGTCTCTCTCGGCTGGTCCTTCATTCTCAGCGACGTGCGCAAGTACATTCATTCCATCCTGCGGGCCTACAATCTCTCGGAGAGCCGCATCGGCCCCTCCGCGGAGCGCGCGATGATGATGACCGGTTATGCGACCATCCTGGGCGCCATCCCCCTGTTCTCCCGGTGCCTGCGCCTGCACGAGCGGGCGCTGCGATTGCGCATGTCGCTGGGCGACACCTGGGGGGCCGCGCAGACCCATCAGCTCACGGGCTTTGCGCAAAACTGGATGGGCGACTACTCCCGCAGCATCCAGTCCTTCGAGCGCGCCATCGAGCTGTTCCGCCGCACGGGCGACGTCCGCGAGATCGGCATGTCCACGGCCGGCCTCATCCACAACTACGCGCTCATCGCCGACTACGCCTCGCTCGGGGACTGCATCGAGCGCTATCGCGACATCACCCGGTCCACCAACGACGTCTACGGCATCAGCGAGGCCGACACGTATCGCACCCCCTATCTTCTGGAGACCGGCGACATCGTAGGCGCGCTCGAGAGCGGCCGGCGCGCCTATGAGACCAGCCTCGAGAAACAGGTGTACTTTACGCACTGCCGCGCGTGCATTGAACTCGGGCGCGCCCATCTCGAGCAGGGCGATCCCGCGTCCGTGGACGCGGCGCTGGAGCATCTCTCGCGCGCCGCATCGCTCTACCATGCCAACAACTTCCTCAAGCAGTACACGGTCTACCTGTTCACGCACCTGGCGGAGGCGCTCCTCGCATCGTTTCACCTAACGGCGGGGACGCTCGATCCGCGCCAACGCCGGGCGCGCCTGCGCGCGATCGGCGTCGCCTGCCGCGAGGCCGAGCGCAGGACACGGCGCTGGGTGTCGCATCACGGCTCCGCGCTGGCGGCCTGCGCGCAACACCGCGCCGCGTGCGGGCGGACCACTTCGGCGCATACGCTCTTCAAGGCCGCAATCGCGGAGCTGGCGAAACTGGGGCGACAGTACGAGCTGGGGCGCGCGATGTACCACTACGGTATCTTCCTCATGCAGCACGGCGACACGGCGCGTGCGCGGGAACTGCTCCAGGCTGCCTATCAGGAGTTCATGGACATCGGCGCCCCGCGCTATATTGCGCGCATCCGGACCCTGCTGGGATTTCGCGACGACGGGGGCGAGGCGTCCTCGCTCGAGCGCTTCATCGAGCGCGAGCGCCTGGCGGCGGTCATGCGCATGAGCCAGGACATCGCCGGCATGGCCGACAGCGATGAGCTCAACCAGGCCGTCCTCGCGCGCGCCCTCGAGATCACCGGCGCCCAGCGCGGGCTGCTGCTTCTCTCCGACGGCGGGAGCGGCCTCACCGTCGCCGCCGGCCACGCCGGGCCCGACGGCGGGCAACCGCGCCATTCCCCCGCGATCGTCGACGAGGTGCTCGCGCGCGGCACCTATTACATCGGCCCGTCCGATTCCGGATCGAGCTCGGTGCTCTGCGCGCCGATCCGAACCGGGAGCGCGATCCTCGGCGCCTGTCATCTCGACAATCCCGCAAGCGGCGACATCTTCACCGACAAGGAGGCGCACCTCCTGATCGCCTTTCTGACCCGAAGCGCCGCGGCAATCGAAAACGCCCGGCTCCTCAAGCGCATCGGACCGGCCGGTCCCGCGGCGGAGAAGCCGGGCGCCATCTCCCAGTTCTCCGAGGAAATCCTCAAGCGCGCGCTGGACTATCTGGCGGATAACTATCTATCGGACATATCGCGCGAGGGTCTCGCCGCGCACCTCCAGGTGCACCCCGACCACCTGGGCAAGGTGTTCAAAAAGGGGACCGGGAAGAAGATCAGCGAACACGTGAACGAGCTGCGCATCCGGGACGCGGCGCGCCGCCTCGTCGAGAGCGACGAGACCATCATCGACATCGCCTTTGCCGTGGGCTTCGAGAGCCTGCGCACCTTCAACCGCGCCTTCCAGAAGGTGATGGGCACCACGCCCACGGAATACCGCGAGACAGAAAAAAAACCGTAAGGCCGCACGTCATTCGCGGCCAAATCCGATCTTCCTGCCGGACCTTCCCGCGCCCCCATCGTCCCTGCCCGCAAGCCGGCGAATCGCAGCGACCAGCGACCCGATCGCCTCGTCGTGGCCGCCCACCCGCCGCTCCAGCTCGGCGAGCTTTTTGTCCAGCTCGCGTCGCGACGAAAGGAGCTCGCGAACGGCAATGAACGCACGAACGATAAACACGCTCATCTGCACGGCACGGGGAGTGTTGATGACGCTGGCCGCCATGAGCGCCCCATGCTCGGTAAAGGCGAACGGAAGCGATTTAGAAAATCTGAGCGTTCCGAGGTGGTCGCAATTTGCGACCACCTCGGCCTTTTCTTCCTTGGTGAGCTGAAACATGAAGTCCTCGGGAAATCGCTCCCGATTCCTCTTGACCTGTTCGTTTAATCGTTTCGTAGGCACCTGATAGACCTTAGCCAGGTCGGCGTCGATGATGACCCGCTCGCCGCGAATCAGCATAATCCTGTGTTTGATGTCCAGCACTTCCACACTCGCCTTCATGCGCATCCTCATTCGAACGATAGAATCACGTACTACGATATATACGATTCCGGCATTGAAACATGTCACTTTTTCACAGCGACGGGATTGTCCGATTGTTCGAGAGGGTGCGTACACCGGTTCGTCATTCCATGGTATATGCTTTTTTTAATAACTTGACATCACGCATTTTGCCGTATTGGATAGCGTAATGAAACGTCCCCGCACCATCGTCGTCGGCGCCCTGCTCGGGCTGATCATCGTCATCACCTTCCTCAATACCGGGAAAACGCCCACACCCGATTCCCCTGACGGACCGCGCCGTGGCGACAATACCGCCGTGCGCGATTCCGCGCGGGACGACGGTTCCGCCATGAGTTTTTTCAGCCGCATGTTCTCGTCCGACGAGCCCGGCCGCGCGCCCGGTCCCGGCGACGAGGAGCCCTCCGGTGACAATGAGCCGCCGCGTAACGAGATCTTCACGCTCGTCGACCAGGTATCGAAGAACGAAAGCCTTCCGCGCAATCTTTTGTTTCCGTCGGGGACATCGAAGGAGCATATCGAGGAGCACTCGCGCAACCTGCGCGAGATGGTGCTCTACGCGGAGCTCATCCGAAAGGGGAGCGCGAGCCCGCAACAGAAGATCCGATACTACGAGATAAAGATCAAGATGCTGGAGGAAAAGCGCGGGCTTATCCGGCACTACCTGGGCCTGCAGGAAACGGACGGCGACCGGGAACAGAGTGAAAAAAACCTAAAATTGCTTGATGAAAAAATCGCCGTGTATCAGGAAGAATTACGGGCGCTCTAGCCCGGAGAGGAGGCGCGACATGAACAGCACCATCATTCTTCGACTCATCGCTGCGTACAATTTTATCATGGGTATCATCGTGCTGTTCCCGCTGCTCATGCTCGCCGCCGTCTCGTCCATGATGGCCTTCAGCTCGGCCATCGATCAGCAACGCCACGCCGTCAGTTACCCCTCAGTCATCATCGTCGTGCTCCTGATTATCGGGATGATCGCCGGCATCATCTTCCTCGACCGGGGCCTTCTGCGGCTGCGCAACCGTTATCGGATCGCGGAGATGTGCCTCTGCGCCCTTCAGGTCGTCATGCTCATCGGCATGCTCTCGAAGACATACGGGCACAGCGTTCGCGCTATCGTCGTATCCGCAGTATTCACTGTGATCCCCCTCTCCATCATCGCTTGGCTTGCGGCCCCCTCGGTGAGGAGCAAGTTTACCGATTAAGCCTGCGTCTGGATCAACCTGAACAGGCAGTGTATACTTTCGTCTTTCTAATAACCAAAAGACGGATTTTGTCTATTTTTGCGTGCCGATAGCATGATTTGGCAGTAATTATCCTATCGATTCTGGATCAAATCCGATCCCACCCGCCTAATCAAACGCCACACCCCCTGGACAAAAACAGATCGTTCTAGCATTGGCAAGACGTATGATCATTAATTCTGCATATTATGACTGGTTCAAGAAACCGTCTGGATGGATTGTTGAAGAAACAAGGGATTCCAGAATAAAAAATGGCTAAGGACAACAATAAAAGAAGCGACCTGGAGGTCAGGGGTATGACACTTAAAAAAGTTCTTCTTCTCGCGGTTTGTTTCGTTTTCATCGCCTCGGTTCCCGTCATGGCGAAATCGTTCGATCTGGTGCTGCTGCATGGTTTGACCAACAAGCATGCGTGGAGCGATTCCTTCCTTAACACAGTGGCCGCGACGTGGGGATCGGGCAATGTATATGTGATTTACACGAATGAATCGACCCGGGTATGGACCCGCTCGATCAATGGCCGCACCATCTATTTCTGCGGCGAGAACGACTTCAGCGCCGGCGACGACTATATCTGGACGCAGGCCTCGCTCATGCGCACTAAGATCGTCAAGCTCCAGCAGTACTATGGCCTAAGCGCGAAGTTCAACGTCATCGCCCACAGCATGGGCGGACTAGTGACCCGCTACTATGCGTGGCAATATCCCTACACGGTCGCAGGGCTCGTAACGCTCGGCACGCCGCACCACGGTTCGTCGCTTGCGAACACTGCGGATTTTCTCTTCCTCGACTGGTTCCTCGGCGCCCAGCAGGCGATGGAGCACCTGAAACCGTATTGGGTCAAGAACACCTTCAATAAGACCCTCGCGCCCATCATGACGACGCCGCTGGCCGACGGACAGAAGCTCTGGACCATCGTGGGCGACGCCGACGGATGGGACTGCTGGGGATGGGGCGGCGAGCTCTTCGCCGGGTGGCCGATCCTGGGCACCCTCGAGGGCGACAATGACGGCCTGGTATCGCACCAGTCGGCCATGCTCTCCGGTATAGACAATCACAACGGCGACGCGAACACGCTGGCATTCTTCTGGAGCTACGACCACTACGATGTCGTTCGTGAGTCTTCGGTGGCCACCAAAGCGGCGTCGGTATTGCGGTAATCACCGCGCATAGCACACCGTCCTCTTTATTAACAGGACACTCAAACGGCTAACCAGCCCCCGGGAAACCGGGGGCGTTTTTTTGACGACACGCGCTTTTTCATTTGACGCCCCCTGCGAAGGTCCATACTTTACCATCAGGGAATACAATATCATGAATACCCTGCTACATAGAATATCCGTCGATCCCGCCGTTTGTTTCGGAAAACCGTGCATCAAGGGGACGCGTATCTGGGTATCGCTCATTCTCGATTTACTGGCCGGCGGCATGAGCGCCTCTCAAATCATGGATGAATATCCCGTTCTCTCCGATGAAGACATTCGCGCCGCCATTGCATATGGCGCGGAAATGTCCCGGGAGCGCTTTGTCATCATTCCCGCGTAACGAATGAAGTTCAAACTCGACGAGAACATCGGGCGAAGGGCGGTTGACGTTTTTATTCGTGCCGGCCATGACGCGCACACCGTCTACGATGAACGCCTTCAGGGATGCAACGACCAGACCATATACGAACGCTGCTGCGAAGAGCAACGCTGCCTCGTAACCCTCGATCTCGATTTCTCCAACATTCTCAGATTCCCGGCCGAACGCTGCGGCGGCATCGTTATCATCCGAACGCCGAACAATACGAGCCTCACGGCGCTGGAGAAGTTGATCCGGGACTTTCTGGGCATGGTTACTGCTGACACGAGAATCAACACCATCTGGATTGTAGAGCCGGGGAGAATTCGGATCCATGCAACCGACGACGAATAATACGGCTAACCAGCCCCCGGGAAACCGGGGGCGTTTTTTCGCGCGCTAATCCGAGGACTCCCGCGACGCGGGCGCCTTCTTGGGGACGCGCACGGTGATGGCCGAGCTCCCCGAAACCGGGCACTTGTTCTCGCAGGCGCCGCAGCCGATGCATCGGTCCTCCACCACGAACGGCAGGCTCACCGATACGGTCTTTCCGTCGTTTCGCCGCATGCGCGTCCGCCTGAGCTTGATCGCCTTGTCGGCTACGGGGCACATCTCCTCGCACACCAGGCACTCGCGCGCCTCGGCCCAGGGAATGCACAGGTTCCGGTCGATCACGGCCGTACCGATGACCTCGCGTTCCTTATCGGCCTCGGCCAGCGGCCGGAGCGCGTCGGTGGGGCAGATTCGCGTGCACAGCACGCATGAATACTCGCAATACCCGATGCGCGGAATGAGACGCGGGGTGAACAGGCCCTCGAGCCCGGCCTCCATGACCGCCGGGTGCAGCGCATTGGTGGGGCAGGCCTTCATGCAAGCGCCGCAGCGAAGGCACTGGGAGAGAAATTCGCGCTCCGGAAGCGCCCCCGGCGGGCGGATGACGGCCGAGAAGTCCTTTCGCGCCTCGGCATTGTGCTTCACCAGCGGAACGAGGAGGGCCGACGAGGCCAGCCCGGCCAGGAGCTGCCGACGCGTGCGAACCCCGCCTGCCGCAGGCGCTGGCCGCGCCGCCTTCCCGAACGGCCGCGAGAACCGGAAGGAGATCGCCCCATCGCGACAGGCGTCCAGGCACTCGAAGCATTTGACGCACTCCTCCTCGCGCGTGCCGCGACCCGAGTCGGTGATGGCGTTCATGCGGCAGGAGCGCTCGCAGCGCCGGCATGTCGTGCACGCCTCCGTGTCCACGACGCGTCGAAGCAGGCCAATGCGCGCGGTGAGCGCGAGCACGGCGCCGAAGGGGCACAGCGCCTGACACCAGAACCGGCGCGCGAGGCGCGAGACGGCGAGCACGCCCACGAAAACTGCAAGCACGGCGAGATGGCCGTGAAATACCACGGGATTGGGATCGAGCGCGCGCTCCCTGAGAAGGCCGTATATCGGCTCGGCAACCGCCGAGAGCGCCGGAACGGCGGCGAGCGCCTCGAAGACGAGCTTGGCCAGCCGATCGGCGTAGGCGAACAGCACGGTCGAATAGCTCCGAAAGGCGAGCGACAGTGGATCGATGATACCGGCCGCGTTCGCGCCGGCGATCGCGAGGACCAGCGATACGGCGAGCACCGCATACTTGACCGGTTTGATCCAGAGCATGCGGCCGTTTCGCCGCCACTCGTTGATTTTATCGGGCCGCACGGCATGGTCCGTCGCGTCTATCGTCGCGCCCATGGGACAGATCCATCCGCAGAAGAACCGGCCGAACGCAAGCGTGAGGGCAAGGACGACAAGCGCGGGCCAGAACGCCGAGAGGAGCTGTCGCGCGGCAAGCGAGGTCGCGAGACCCAGGTGCGCCGACAAAAGGGGCACGATCCCGAAGAGCGCCTCGCGCTCGACCGGATCGCGCAGTGCGATAACGAGCGCGACGAAGAAGAGCCACGCAATGATCTGAAACGCCGCCCGCACGCGCGACCAGCGGCCGCTGCGGATCATACCGCTACACCGCCTTGTTTACAATGCGCATTTTGGCCGGATCGATTACTCCCATGCCCTCGCGCCCCGCGAGCCGGATATGCTCAACGGACGACGGCTGGCGGTTGAGGAAGCGCGTGGCGTAGGCGTCCATCGTGACGGGATTGGTGCCAAACAGGATCGTCCGGGGCTCGGCGATGTCCTTCGCGGAGCCGCCGGAGGGGCCGTTGTCCAGGAGCACGCGCAGGGCGTCGATGATCACCAGGCCCGTCGGGATCGCCTTGGTGAAATCGACGATGTTCTCGTGCAGGTTGCCGATGTGATACTTGCCGCGACTCCCGCCGATCGCGCCCATGAGGTTCTTCATGGCGAGGGTCACCGTCCCCGAGCCGTGGTGCTTGGCGATGGGGATGTTGATGACGAGATCGGCGTTGAGAATGTCCTCGTACACCTCGACCGTCGAGAGGCTGAGGCCGCCCTTGACGGGCACCTCCTTGAACTTCCGCTTGTCCATTGCGACCATCTTCGCGCCGCAACGCTTCGCGGCGTCCTGGATGCCGCTCAGTCGATAGCAGCGGTCCACCGCATGCACCGGGCGGTCCATGATTGTCACGCGCGCGCCCGCCTTCACGCACATCGCCGCGACGGCCTCGACGAGATGGGGATTGGTATTGTGCGCGCGTTCGGGCTTGGAGGCCCATCCGATATTGGGCTTGATGACTACGTTCATGCCCTTCTTCACGAAGCGCTGGATGCCGCCGAGCTCGGCCATGCCGGTCCGCACCATCCGCTCGATGGTGGCCTTCGAAAGATCGCCGCCCTTCACGACAATGACGGTGTTCGCGGCCCCCGCGGCGTTCGAAGGGCGTTTCGTCGTTGTCGGTTTCGCGAACAGCGGGCCAATCGCAGCGATAACATCGGCCAGGGTGATTGCGCCAAGGGCAAGAAACGCGTTTCTGATGAATTCCCGTCTGAACACCTTTTTCATGAGAACCTCCGGCACATGCAGAATCCTCACATGATAGCGCACATCGAGGAAAATGCAATCAAATAGTTGGCCTCATTCGGTTTGAACCTTGCGACCATACCGCTTAAAAAAAGGCTTGATATTTAGCCACTATGGGAATACTGTTGACTAATTGAATCATAACGAGACACATGAAATATAAATTCGCTTTTCCTGTTCGACAGCAAAGGCCCCGCTGGACGCGAATGATCTCATTCTCAATACATAAAGCGCTCTTGCCGCTCGTGGTACTCGCATGCATGCACCCCGCCTGCTCGAATATGATGTCGAGCTATTCAGAAGGCGACGTTGGCGACGGAGGGGATGCGGGTCAGGCGATCGTAGCCGCGCCATGCCGGGCGCGTCCGATAGGGCTCGATGCGCCGGGGGGAATCGCACATGGGTATGCGACATTTGGCGATCCGGCCGCATCGCCGGTCCGATGCGATGAAACCCCCGTCCAGATCCCGTCCGATTACGACACGGGCGCCAACGGCCCTTTCGCCGCCGGCACCTATGTGCGAATCATCGAAAACGGCCGTAATATCGTCGATCCGAGCGGCCTCAATCTTTCGCCGGTCTCGGCGGACACCGATACGCCGCGCTCGCCATCCGCGCGATTGCGCGATGACGGCACCCGTTCGGGCGAGTGCGGTATCAATGCGGCGCGGGGCTGGTTCGTGCTCCCCCGTCCCGCATGGTGGCACCGGCTCGAGTCATGGGACTCCCTCTCGACACCGGTGATTAACGAGTATCCCGAAAACGCGCCAACCACCGCGCTCATCTCCGAAGGCCAGTCCCCCGCCGCGGGTTTTTACTGGCTCATCTCACAGCGGGGCGTCCTGCCGGGAACATTCGGAAACGCGATCGGCGCGAAGATCGTCGCGCAGTCCGGGCTAGCATCGCTCAGGCGCTACAGCACCTACCAATGGAGCGCGAGCCGCGAAGACGCCATTGACGTATTCGGAGGCGCCGCACGTGACCTCGGCCGCGGAACGCTGTCGTGCTGGATCAGGCTTCGAACGGTGGAGAGCACCTCCTCGAATCCCTACGCGTCCATCGCCAACCGGGCCGACGCGTCCGTGACGATCCAGCTGTCGTCGGCGCCGCCGGTTCGCGTGACCTTCTCGCAGACCGGCGCAAGCGCCTGCACGGTGAGTATCGTCATCGGCGATGCGACGATGTCCTCGGCCCTGCCCCATCGCGTCGATTGGCAACACGTCTATATCGTCTGGGACGCCTCGCGCTCGCTCAATGCGTCGAGGGCATTCATGCTTTTCGTGAACGGCGCCCTCCACGCCAGCCATGCGAACGAATTCCCGGACCTGTCCGGCGGGACACTGCGCATCATGCTCGCGGCGAACGCCATGAGCACGGTGCAAACCTTCGGAAGCGATGCGAACGCGACACTGGGCGCCAACGACGACGCCGGATCCGCCGGGATCGACAATCTCCAGATCTGGAACCACGTCGCGGCGGAAACCCCCGAATGGATTTACATTGCCGGCGCGGGCAGGGAGAACGCGTTGCACGCAATCTATTCCCCCGAAAACGGCTACCGCCCGCTCCTCACCGGGGCTGGAAACGGGGTTGAATATTTTGTTCCCGGGGAACCCTGACGCGCGGAGCGTCAGCGGTCCTTCACCCGTACGGGCCTGCCGATCGAAAACATCCCCTTCGCACGATCCCAGAGAAGCGGGACGCGCACATCAACGATACAGTCGATAAACTCGTCGATCGACGTCTTCTCCTCGTCGACAAGCGCATCGACGGACAACAGGGACGAAACGGCCGGGACGAAAACGCCGGCATAGACGGTCGTGCCGTTGCGCGGAAGGGCGTACGCAATGGAAAGGGCGCCCTTTCCTTTCGCGCGCATGATCGCGGAGACGGCTTCCACTTGCTTGATGATGCAGCGCGAGCCGGGGAGATCGTACGGATCGAGCTTCGGCAGCACCGATGCGCTCACGTCTTTCCATGATTTCCCGGGATCGAAGAAGCGGGTGACGTGCATTTTCGGCGAAGCGAGGAGATCGATGACGGAAAGCGCGACGACCGTCGATCCGTCGGCCCGTTTGAATACGGCCAGCTCGTGCGTCAGGTCGGCGCCGCCGGTTCCCTCGTCGTGGATGCGCAGGTACCCATTGGGGATGTCGACGGTGATCCCGATCTCGAAATCCGCCATCGAGGTCGTCACCCAGTAATTATTCTTTTGCCGTATCGAATACCTGGCGCCACCGAATGCGGTCGCCGGCAGCTGACGATAGTAGTCGACCACGGTGTGCGCAGTCGCGGTCGAGGCGACCGAACCCATCGATGCGACACAGATGTACGACAGAACGACGGCACACATGACCTTATGAATCATCGCGAAGCACCTCCTCGAACAGGCATTCGAATCGCTGAAGGTACGGAATCATATCACGAGCACTCCTGCAAGGTTTTTTTACGCGCCGTACAAGGCCCCCCCGGGCGGAAACCCGCCGAAGAATACCATAAAAAAGTTGCCGCACAAGGCTCCGATGGCATATCATGCCGCCTGAAACGCACCCATTGACATGACAGCGCGCTCCCGAAACCTTTTTCCCGCGATATGCCTCGCCCTGATCACGACATGGTGCGCCGGATGCGTCCGCGATGTCCCCGTCGCAAAACGGGGCGTCATGGACCTTCGCCACTGGGACTTCGCCCGCGACGGGTCCGTGCAGCTTCGGGGCGAATGGGAGATGTTTCCGGGCACATTCCTCGACCCAAAGGCAAGAGCGGCCCCATCGACTGCATCTGACGCGCAGATCATCCGGCAGCCCGGATCATGGAACACCCAGCGCATCCAAGGAAAACCGATGGGTCCGCATGGATTCGCGACCTATCGGCTCACGCTGCTCATGCCCGATCACGCCGGGCCGCTCGCCTTGTCCTATATGCTCGCCTACTCGGCGCATCGGCTCTATCTCGACGGCGATCTCATCGTCCGGGGCGGGGAGCCGTCCCCGAGCGAAGACGGCGAGCGCCGCGAAATCCGGCCGCGCATCGCGACGTTCCGCCCGCACGCCTCGCGCGTCGAGCTCGTGATGCACGTCTCGAACCACTGGTACTATTACGGAGGGCTCCTCGAGCCGATCACCGTGGGCACGCAACAGACCATCGAGCGCGGGCTTGCCATCGAATCCATCGTACACGTGTTCCTGTTCTCGATTATCCTCGGGATGGCGCTATACCACCTCGCCCTGTTTCTCCTGCGGCGGTCGGACCGCGCGCCCCTGTTGTTCTCGGTGTTCTGCTTCGCCTCGTCGCTGCATGCGCTCATCATAAACCACGCGATCCCGTTTTTCTTTTTTCCGCGCCTGTGCTTCTCCGACTTTTACACGACCTACCACGCCGTGTTCTTCGTCACGGTGCCCGCGTTCATCGCGTACCTGCGCTCGCTCTATCCGGACGAGTTTCCCGCATCGCTCAACCTGTCCGTGCTGGGGATCAGCGGCGCATTTATGCTGATCACGATCGCGAGCGGCATCGCGATCGTCCAGCACCTGCTCACGGCATACCAGGCGCTGACGGTCGCGCTGATCGCCTACGCCGTCGTCGCCCTCTTCCGCGCGTCCCGGCGGCGCCGGTTCGGGACACGGGTGTTCATCGCCGGTTTCATCTTTCTGGCCATGGGCACCGTGAACGACATCCTCGTTTACGAGGACGTGTATTCGACCCCGTTCGTGTTTCCCGCGGGGCTCCTGTGCTTCCTGTGCTCCCAGACCTATCTCATCGCGAAAAAGTTTTCCCTGGCCTTCGAGACCTCCGAGCGTCTCGCGCAAACCCTGGAGCAGAGAAACGAACGCCTCCTCGAGCTCGACCGGCTCAAGGACGAGTTCCTGGCCGCGACCTCCCACGAGCTCCGGACGCCGCTCAATGGGATCATCGGGCTTGCGGAGGTCCTTCACGCGAAGGAGGGCCTCGACGAGAAATCGCGCAACACGCTCTCGATGATCGTCTCGAGCGGCGTGCGCCTCAATGCGCTCGTACGCGACATTCTCGATTTCGTACGCATCCGGAACCGCGACATCACGCTCGCGGTCGTGCCGACGGACCTCCGCGCAGCGTGCGACACGGTCATCGAGCTGATGCGCCCGATCGCCGCCGGCAAGCGCCTGGCGCTCGAGAACCGCGTCCCGGCCGGCCTCCCCCTCGTCGCGGCCGACGAGAACCGATTGCAGCAGGTCCTGTACAATCTTGTCGGCAACGCGATGAAGTTCACGCTGTTCGGATCGGTGTCTGTGACCGCGCGCGAAATGACCGGCGCGCGCGGCGAGGGGCTGGTCGAGCTTTCGGTCATCGACACCGGCATCGGCATACCGGACGGCGACCGCGAGCGGATCTTCGAGATGTTCGAACAGGCGGCGGGCGGGATCGAGCGCGAGCACGGGGGCGCGGGACTGGGACTGGCCATCGCCAAGCGGATAGTCGAGCTGCATGGCGGGACCATCTGCGTGGAATCGAAACCGGGCGCGGGATCGCGCTTCCATTTCACGCTGCCGATCGCCGCACCGACGGACGCTGTGCGGCCCGCGGGTCGCGGGACCGCTGTCGTCTCACCGCAGGAACTCGAGCACGCAGGCGCATCAACACCCCCGCGCCCGAACCCCGCGGAGCAATCGCGCGTCGCCGCCGCGGGCCACATCCTGGTGGTGGACGACGACCTCGTCAACTGCGAGGTCGCGCGGGGTTTTCTCGAACAGGGGGGCTTCACGGTGTCCATCGCCACGCGCGCCGATGAAGCGATGGACCGCATCTTCGTCCCGATGGAGCGCGACGGGGCCCGGTTCGACCTCATCGTGCTCGACGTCATGATGCCGCACATCTCCGGCCTCACCGTGTGCTCGCACATTCGCGCGCGGTATGCGCCCTTCGAGCTGCCCATTCTCATCTTCACGGCCCTAGGCTCCGTGGGCGACCTGGTCCGCGCCTTCGACAGCGGGGCCAACGACTACCTCGTGAAGCCGGTGCGCCGCGACGAGCTGCTGGCGCGCTCGCGAACGCTCATCGCGCTCAAGCGCGAGGTGCAGGAGCACCGTGACGCGCGGCTCCTCCTGCTCCAGAACCGCATGAAGCCGCACTTCCTGTTCAACGCGCTCAATACCATCCATGCGCTCGTCGAGTCCGGCGGGCCCGGCGCGAGCGAGGCGATCATGACGCTCGCGACCATCTATCGATTCCTGATCGACGGGGCGAGGCAGCGGCTGGTCACCTTCGACGAGGAATGGGACTTCACGAACGCGTATCTCGATTTCCAGGCCATCCAGTACGGCGACATGCTCGCGGTGTCCCGCGAGCGCTCCGTTGAATTCGGCGATATGCTGGTCCCGCCCCTCATCATCCAGCCCATCGTGGAAAACTGTTTCAAGCACGGCTTCCGGGAGCTCGCGGGGACCGGCCGCATCGCGCTTTCGGCCGAACTGCGCGACGGACGCGTCCGCGTGACGGTCGCCGACAACGGCGTCGGCCCGGGGACCGAACCGTCGTTCGACCGGTCGCTCGGGAACATCCGCGACAGGATCAACCACCATTACGGGGATGCCGATGTTACCATTGGACCCGCGCGCGACGGCGGCACCGTCGTCGGAATCACCATCCGCAGAGATTCATTGAGGGGGCGCCCATGACCGCCACAGGTGCGACATACCGCGTGCTTATCGCCGAGGACATGGCCCCGGCCCGATCCCTCATCCGCTCTTTCGTCGAGGAGCGTCCCGAGCTGACCTGCGCGGCCGTCGCCATCAACGGCCGGGAGGTGTTGCAGCGCCTCACCGCCGAGGAGTTCGATCTGGCCCTGCTGGACATCAGCATGCCCCTCATGTCCGGGATCGAGGCGATCGAGCGGGCCGCGCGGCGCCCCTACGTCATCTTCACCACGGCGCACGCGCAGTACGCGGTCAAGGCCTTCGAGATCGGCGCGATCGACTATCTGCTCAAACCGATCTCCCGCGAGCGGTTCAACGCGGCGATCGACCGCTTTCTCGCGATCGCAGGCGCGGCCGGGAAGCGGGACCGCGCGCCGGCGGCGGACTGCCTCTCGTTCCTCGAGAGCCGGCGACAGTGCATCCTTCCCTTCGACGAGATCGTCTACCTGGCCTCGCACGGAAAGAAGACGACGATCCACGCGACCGCGCGCGATTACGAGGTCTCCGCGCTCCTGGGCGACATCGAGGCCCGGCTCCCGACCGAACGCTTCGTGCGCGTCCACAAACAGCACCTGGTGAATTGCCGTTATGTGCGCGAGCTCGGCTGCGACGCCGAGGGCGCCTACACCATCCGGCTCGGCGACGCGGACGACACGGCGCTGCCCGTGGGACGGTCGTTCGTCGCCGACGCGAAGAAGTCCCTCACGCGCTGACGTCGCTCTCCGAACACGCGGAGAACCACCAATCGCGCCTAGCTCCCATCACGACGCGCATCAACCCAGCCGCCATGCGATCCCCTTCGGCATGTCGTTCATTCCGCAAGACCTGACGTTCATTCTCCTTCCCGGGCGCGCGTCGTCTCCCGCATTGACGCACCCGCGCCATGTCTGGTACTGTCCCGCCATACACGCATTGACGCACCTGCATGCATGAAAAACGCAGGGGAGAGAACGGACATGGAATGGATCTATCGCTATCTGTCGCACTTCGCAGGCTTCAAAGGAATCGCCGCCGCAAGCGTATCGCTGATGGGCCAGGCGCGCCATCGGACGTGGAAGCGGGAGCCACGCGCGCTCGTCATGTCGTCGCTGGTCGAATGCCCACCGGCCGGCGTGGCCATCGGCATAAAGCCGACAACACGCATCGGGGCCAACGGTCTTGGCATCGCCGAAAGCATGACGGGAAACATGGCATGCGAATCACACTGCAAAACCACGCCCGTTCTGCGGCATGCCAATGCATAACCTGGAACAAGCAAGAAAAGCAACTCCATATCACAGGGGGGTCACAATGAAATCCGAAAAAAACCATGGCGTCCGATTATACGCCGCAACGTTCATCGCATGCGTCCTGTTGCTGCACGGCTGCAGCGGCGGGTTATTCGACTACAAGGACGCGGCAACAGGTTCCCGGACTGGCGGCGATGTCACAAATCAGTTAACCGAAGAGCAGAAGGCATACGTGGCCAATCTGGCGACCGATTTCCAGGACAGCGGAAAGATAGTAACGGACCCGGAAACGGGGTATCCTTCATTCGCCGCGGGCGCATGCGAAGAATTCGACAAGAAGCTCAACGAGAAGGGCATGCGATTCGATTGCGACAGCCAGGAAAACTGCGATGAGGCAAAAAGCGAGCTTGACTACCAACTGGCGCGCGACCAGCTCCTTCAAGCGGGAATCGATCCATACAACCTCCAATACGATTCACTTGAGGATCTCGACAGGCAACTCGAGGAAAAATTCCCGGAATTGCTACATACGACGCAGTCCGCCGCCATCACCAATCCATCACCGCGTACCGCATCGTCGTTTTCCGCAAACATGCGTATGTCGTCAATGATCTCAAACTTCAGCATCCCGTCTGATCCCACCCAAGATGCGCATCTGCCCAGCGAAAGAAATGAGCTGATAGCGGTTCTCTGGTGCAACTTGATTGATTTCATCAACCACCCATGCCTGTCGAAACCCCAACCGATGTTCCCGTGCTGCGAGGAAAAACGGTTCCGCCCCATGCCGAACTACAAGAACGTGATCGCAGAACTTCGCGCAAAGCTCGGTCTTCGCGAGGGCGAACCGCTGCCCCAGGACCAGGAAGACGCAATGTATACTAAACATTATCAAGCGCATGTTGGGGACATCAATACTCGCTATACCGACATCAAAAGCTGGTATGGAAGGTTCGCCGTCAGTTTCGGCGAAGAGAATCTCGAGCTTTACAAGTACAACGGGTATTCGCCACTAAACGAGGATATACTCAAATGGAAACCGAAGAGGATACTATATCAGGTGGGGAATGAGTGGTTCGACCGCTATTTCTACAATGGCAGCAACAACGTCGACCTTCTCAAAAAAATACACTCAACGATACGAAGCCACATATACCTCTATCAAAATCGATTCCCGGACTACCACCCAAAGATTTACATAGTAGGCGCCATTCCGCCGTGGTTTTCCTGGGGCATGCAAACGTATGATTCATACTACAAAGGCGTAGAGACGCTCAATGCCATACTGGAGGCGACGGCGAGAGAATACAACGCCACATTCGTGGACGTGTATGGGCTCCTCCACGTTTACGACCGTCTTCATGAATTTTTGAACATCGACGCGCCCGTCCGGAAATTTTACCTGACAAACATGGGCAGAAGAATCGTCGCCTATGCGATTATCAGGGCGATTAAAAATGCGGAGGGTGTCTATGACAGCTCCGATCCGGGTTTCATCATTGATAATTTCTTCATCGACTGGAAAAGCGGAGAGTTCCACCCCCTGACCCCGCCAAGCGGAATGGGCACGTATGTCTACTTTCAATTAGCGGAACATATCGTCGAGAGCACTCTCACGGCATCCCACGATATCACCGGCTCCATGCAGACATACCCGATTGAACGCTACACCGGCAACGGAAAGCCACGGGAATACCGGATATGGCTGAGCGGCTCGATACCCGAGGATCGGGAATTTCACATTAAAGTCGAGGGGTTCAGCACAAAACTTGACCAGAAGGAGAGCTTCACCATCCAGTATGAACTTTCATACGATCCGGTTTGCATCCCATTTACTTATATATGCACGGCCACATCTTCCATTCGGGGAAGAATCAATTATTGATCACACGCACATGCCGCACCATCACACAGCCTATAAAAAACGCATCCCTTCGGGGATGCGTTTTTTACGACCGCACCTACCGGTTGAACACCTCCGACGAGCTCGCGCCCAACGACGCATAGATCTCGCGCGTTGCGCGCGATCGGTTGAGCGTGTAGAAGTGGACCCCCTGCGCGCCATTGTCGATGAGGTCGTCCACCTGGGTGGTGGCCCAATGGATGCCCACCTTCTCGACGTACTCGTCGCTCTCGGCGCGCGCGAGGTCCTTCATGAGGCGCGCGGGGAAGCGCGCGCCCAGCGCGAGGTCGGCCATGCGGAGGATCCCCTTGCGGGAGGTGACCGGCATGATGCCGGCGAGGATGGGGACGGTGATCCCGGCGACGCGGCAGCGGTCGCGGAAATCGTAGAAATCGCGATTATCGAAGAAGAGCTGGGTGCAGATGTAATCCGCGCCGGCATCGACCTTCATCTTGAGGTGCTCCATCTCGCGCAGCCGATTGGGCGTCTCCGGGTGCCCCTCCGGATAGCCCGCGACGCCGATCCCCATGCCGGGGAAATGCTGTTTAATAAATGCGACAAGCTCCGTCGCGAACTGAAAGCCGCCCTCGGTCATCACGAACCGCTCCTGCCCATGGGGCGGATCACCGCGCAGCGCCATGATATTGCAGATTCCCTCGCTTTTATAGCGCGTGAGGACCTCCAGTATCTCATCGCGCGTCGAGCCCACGCAGGTAAGATGCGACACGACGGTCAACTCGGTCTCTTTCTGGATCTTCAGCACGAGGTCGTGCGTGAGCTCGCGCGTCGATCCGCCCGCCCCGTAGGTGACGCTCACATAGCCGGGCTTGAGCGGCACCAGCTCCCGGATCGAGCGAAAGAGCTCATCAGATGATGTGGGGTCTCGCGGCGGAAAAAACTCGAAGCTAAAGGTGATCTTGTTGTTCGTGAGGATATCGCCGATATGCATGTGCCTCCACTCTCCCGCGCAGGTAGCGCATCGATCGCTCGCACGTTTCACCCGCGCTGTCAATCACCTTTTCCCCGGCGCGGCCGTCCGGGCGGATTCCCTCCCCGCTTTGCCTCTTGACAGAAATGGGGCGCGGTGAGAGAATGGAGCCCGATATACTGGGCGGGTGATTGGCCCATCGCGACCCGCTGAAAACTGCAAGGACACGCACGAACCATGGGACACGCACACCACGACACCACAACGACCGCGCATACAGCGCACCGCAACGCCGGGAAGGACACCCGCATCCTGCTCACGGGCGTCTTCGGCCCCTTCGCGCAGAACGACGAATACGGCAGCCGCGCCGAGAACCCAATGGAGCTCTACCACAACCAGGTGACGCGCGTACAGGGCCCCTTCTCGCTGCGCATGTTCCACCGCACCTTCGGGCTGCTCATGATCGAGGCGAACATCGAGGCCGCCTGCACGGTGCTGGAGTTCCCCACGCTCGATCGCTTTGTGGAAGAGCTGCGCGACAACGCCTACGACATCGTGGGCATCAGCGCCATCATCCCCAATATGCTGAAAGTGAAAAAGATGTGCGCGGAGATCCGCCGCCTCCAGCCCGGGGCCACCATCGTGGTCGGCGGCCATATCGCCAACCGCGAGGACCTCGAGGAGATCATCGACGCCGACCACATCTGCCGCGGCGACGGGATCCGCTGGTTCCGCGAGTTTCTGGGCCAGGACGCGAGCGCCCCCGTGAAGCACCCGGCGGTCATCTCGGGGTTCGGCACGCGCATCATGGGCATCAGCATACCCGGCACGCGTACGGCGGCCGTGCTGATCCCGTCGGTGGGCTGCCCCATGGGCTGCAACTTCTGCTCCACCTCGGCGCTCTTCGGCGGCAAGGGAAACTCCGTCGTCTTCTATAAAACCGGCGACGAGCTCTTCGCCGTGCTCTGCCAGCTCGAGCAGGAGCTCGGGGTCGGCTCGTTCTTCGTGCTCGACGAGAACTTCCTCTTGTACCGCGAGCGCGCGCTGCGCCTGCTCGAGCTCATGCAGCGGCACGACAAGAGCTGGGCCTTCTACGTCTTCACCTCCGCGCGCGTGCTCGAATCGTACACCATGGAGCAGCTCGTGGGACTCGGTGTCTCGTGGGTGTGGATGGGCATCGAGGGCCGCGACAGCCGTTATTCGAAACTCAATGGCGTGGACACCCTGGAGCTGGTGAAGCGCTTCCAGGCGAACGGCATCCGCGTGCTCGGCTCGACCATCATCGGCCTCGAGGAGCACACCCCGGAGAACATCCGCGAGGCCATCGCCCACGCCGTGGCCCACGACACCGACTTCCACCAGTTCATGCTCTACACCCCGCTCCCCGGCACGCCGCTGTATCATGAGCACCGCGCGGCGGGCACGCTGCTCACGGAGGACGAGTGCCCCGCGGCCGACGCGCACGGCCAGACGCGCTTCAACTTCCGGCATCCGCACATCCGCGACGGGCGCGAGGGCGAGCACCTCCTCGAGGCATTCACCGACGATCTGAACACGAACGGCCCCAGCCTCGCGCGCATCGCCCGCACGACGCTCCAGGGCTGGCAGGCGCACAAGAACCATCCCGACCCGCGCGTCGTTCGCCGATACAAGGCGGGCGCCCGGGGCCTCGCGAGCATCTATGCGGGGTCCGTGTGGGCCATGCGCCACTGGTACCGCGGCAACCGGCCTCTCGTCGCGCGCCTCACGGGCCTCCTGCGCGACCTCTACGCCGAGTTCGGCCTTCCGGCGCGCATCATGGCGCCGGCCGTGGGGCTGTTTGTGCTCGTGAACCTTTTTCGGGAGGACCGCCGCCTCAGGAGCGGCTGGACCTACGAGCCCCCGGCCATTTACGAGAAGAACGCCCGCGCGATCGCGCTCGAGAGCGCGCACCCGGCTCCGGCGAAACGCCGAACCGCCGGCATACCGCACCCGGTGTACGACCTCGCGTGGATCGGCCAGCGCTGCCGCGAGCAGCTCGAGGCCTTCCAGGCGGGCCTGGGCGAGCAGCTCGAGACGGCGATGCGGGAGCTTGCCGCGATCCAGGAGCAGTATTTCCGGGAGGTCGATTCGGCCTCGCCGTGCGCCGCGAAGGACGAGCACTTCAGCCGGATTCGCGAGCGCGCGCTTGCGGGCATCGCGCAGGTGCGCGAGCGCATGCACGACCTGTCCGATTCGGCCCAGGAGCGGATCACGCACTACCGTTCGTCGATGACCGAGACCTACCGCCGCGCGCGCCATCACGTGGACCAGGCCTGCGACGCGATGCACGCGAACGCCGAGCTCGTGAAGCGGCAGGCGCAGCAGGCCTGCGCGCGCCTGGAGCGGGAGATCTCCTCCGTCGGATGATCGCGCCGTCGCGCCGTCGGGCCTTCCGCACGGCGCGACGCATGCCGTGAAAAAACTGCTTGTCACTGCGGAACGATGACACTAAGAGGTTCCGCATGGACTTCATCGACCAGCTCAATCCCAACCAGCGCGAGGCCGTACTACACACCGAGGGACCGCTCCTCATCCTCGCGGGGGCGGGCTCCGGGAAGACCCGCGTGATCACCTACCGCATCGCGCACCTCATCAAGAACAAGCTGGTGCCGCCCTACGCGATCTTCGCCGTGACCTTCACCAACAAGGCGGCCGAGGAGATGCGAAAGCGCATCATGACGATCGCGGGCCCGGTGGGAGAGAGCGTGTTCATTCGCACCTTCCACGCGGCCGCGGTGTACATCCTGCGCCGTCACGGCGCTGCAATCGGCCTGCCGGGGAACTTCTCGATCTTCGACGCGAAGGACCAGGCCGCGCTGGTCAAGGAGATCCTCCTCGAGCTGCGCATCGACCCGAAGAAGTTCACGCCGGCCTCGCTCACCTCGAAGATATCCGAGATCAAGGACAAGGCCGAGCTCTACGACGGCGCGGACCCCGTCGCGATCATGCCCAAGCACTACCCCTTCAGCTTCCCGAACCTCTACGCCGAATACCATGCGCGCCTGGCCAAGCAGAACGCGCTCGACTTCAACGACCTCCTCATCCGCACGGTCGCGCTGCTGCGCGAAAGCCCCGAGACCCTCGTCTCGCTCCAGCGGCGCTGGCGCTACTTCATGGTGGACGAGTACCAGGACACCAATCACGCACAGTACCTCATCACGCGCGCCCTCTCGCGCGCAACGGGCAACCTCTGCGTGGTGGGCGACGACGACCAGTCGATCTACTCGTGGCGGGGCGCCGACATCCGCAACATCCTCGAGTTCGAGCGCGACTACGAGAACGCCCGCGTCATCACGCTCGGCGAGAACTACCGCTCCACCGTCCCCATCCTCACCGCCGCGGCCGCGGTGATCCAGAACAACGTGAACCGCAAGCACAAGGCGCTCAGCGCGCAGCGGGGCGACGGCGAGAGCGCCGTCTGGTGCGTCGCGAACAACGAGTACGGCGAGGCGGAATACGTGGTGAACGCCATACGCCGCCACAAGTCGACCGAGGGGGTCGTGAACGCGGACATCGCGATCTTCTACCGGACCAATGCGCAGTCGCGGATCTTCGAGGACTTCCTGCGCCAGGAGAACATCCCCTACCGTGTGGTGGGCGGCCTCAAGTTCTACGACCGCAAAGAGGTCAAGGACATCATGTCGTACCTGCGCTTCATCTGCAACACCCGCGACGAGGTGGCCCTGGGGCGCATCATCAACACGCCGGCGCGGGGGATCGGCAAGGTCACCCTCGAGCGCGTGCACGACGCCGCGTACGCCAACAACGTCTCCGAATGGGAGATCATCCTGCGGGCGGGAGACTATCTCGGCAAGGCCCCCGAGGGCATGGCCCGCTTTCGCGAGCTCATCCTCGCCGCCATCGCCGCGCGCGAGGAGGTCCCGACATCGCGAAAGCTTTCCGATTTCGTCAACGACATCATCGAGCGCTCGGGGTATCGCGACGATCTTGCGGCGGAAAAATCCATCGAGGCCCGCGGCCGCCTTGAGAACCTGGACGAGCTCCTCAACGGCGTTTACGAGTACGAGATCCGCAATCCCGACGCCACGCCGGACCAATTCCTACAGGATATATCCCTCCTCACCTCCGAGGAGAACCCCCAGGAGGCCGCGGCCGCGCAGGCGGGCGCCGTCACGCTCATGACGGTGCACAATGCGAAGGGGCTCGAGTTCCGCGTGGTCTTCCTCACCGGGATGGAGGAGGGACTGTTCCCGCACTTCAATTCAAGCGACACCGACGAGGGGATCGAGGAGGAGCGGCGCCTCTGCTACGTGGGCATCACGCGCGCCATGGAGATGCTCCACCTCACCTGCGCCGACGTCCGACGCGGCTGGAGCGGCGTGGAATACAAGCAGCCGTCGCGCTTTCTCGGGGAGATCCCCGAACACCTCCTGGTCCCGGTCCGCTATGGGGGCGACTCCTTTTCCGGCAATTCGTTTGGCCCCCAACGGAGCTTTCGCGGGGGCACGGGACGCGCGCCACAACCCTCGCGGGTTATGGACATCGAAGCTCCGGTCGTTCCCGATGAACCGGTCGCCTTTGACGACGAGCCCGCATTTCGCACCCGGGACCGCGTGATGCACCCCCGCTATGGAATCGGGACGATCCTCAAGATCGAGGGCACCGGCGACAATACCCGTCTCGTGATTGACTTCAAATCGGGTGGAAAAAAAACATTTTTGCAGAAGTATACACCTCTTGAGAAGATACAACGGTAAAATAATGCCCAGCCGGGCCAAAAAATGTTGATTTTTTTCATCATTGATTTTAGCGTGCTGCAAAGATGCATCGAACGGGAAACATCATAGACGGGGAAGGAACCATGGACAGCAACTACCGGGTATCGTCTGACATGAAGGAAAATACCCCCGTTCTCGTTGTCGAAGGAGATATCACCTCCGAATCGGACAGCGACATCATGAAAACATACGCGTCCATCAAGGAAAAGCACAACCCCGCCAACCTTATCATCAACTTCGAGAAAACGAACTACATCAACTCGGCGGGGATCGCGACGCTCATCAACATTATCCAGGACATGGGCGAGAAGAACGGTCGGGTCGCCTTCGTCGGGCTGTCCAACCACTTCCAAAAGGTCATGGATATCGTCGGGATTTCCGACTTCGTCGACATCGTGAACACCAACGATCAGGCCATGGAGAAAATCAAGGCCCGCTCCTGACGCACCGTTTTCCCACTCTCACAATACAATTCACGCATACCACCGAAAAAACAGCTCGATCGATAAATCGAGGGCTGCGGCCTGGCCCCGAGCATTCTCGTGACGCGCCTCGGGCCGCCGAGATGTTGATGAAAACCGAGCACACATGCGCTCCACGCTCGATTTCGCATCCGCACCCCGGCAGTCCGCACCATGCGAACGCGGGGGATGATTGCCGTCGTTGCGACGGCTGCAGTTCCGTCGCGAGCGACCGTCGCCATCGCACACCGGACAAGAGCGCCCCCTAGCAGAATGATCCGGCGTGCTGCTGAAGCTCCATCCGGAAACCTGCGGGACGGAGGAGCGCCGGGTTCTGCGACATCCGCAGGTAGCCGAGTTCGAAGCTCCCGTTGCGAAACCGAAGACGGAACAGATGCGCCCGGCGCTGATAGCGATCAATCACGCGCACCGTATAGCAGAAGCCGTCCGCGCCCGCGCCGGACTCCTCACGTTCGCAAAACACATCAAAAAAGTAAATGCCCTGCTCCCTGATCCACCGCTCGATATGGCCGCGCACCCGATCGAACACCACCGCCCTCGTCTTTAGAAAGAAAACCTCATTCCCATGATCCGCCGCATGTCTTTCCATAAAAACCTCTTTGTGCTTTTTTTTGGGTTTTTTGATTGACACCGTGAGGGATCGACCGTATATTACTATTAACAGAAACTCACTACATGTCAAATCGGGGCACCCAAGCCCCGTGGCCTTAAGTTACCGCTTAAGGCCTTTTTATTGTCCACCCGACAGGAAACCGTATCGAGTAAATCAGGGGAATGTACTGATAGTATGAGGAATCGTCAAGTTTCGGGGGCGTTTTTTCTGATTTTTTTCTGCAAAGCTGATTACACAGGAATGAGGCACCATCCAAGTAACGGTGCTCAGGTCGGGATCTCGATTCCATGCGTAAGTATCTCTTTTACGAGGGGATTACTTTCATTAAACTCATCGAGTGTAAACGGCAATGGTTCGATATCGCTCCCCGCCCTGAGGGTGATCCGTCTGATCTTATTTTTATCGGCGATTCGATCGCCGTCAAAACCGTCCGAAACCAGAGCAATATCTATATCGCTCCATTCATCGTACGTGCCTCGGGCATAGCTGCCAAATACATACGCACGTCTGATCCGTATGTTGTTTTCCGCCAAATCCAGTAGGTAACGCTGAATACGCGCCTCTATTGCATGGGGGATACGAGCCATAAAAAGAATTCCTTGATTTGAATAAAATATCCCGCGGTATATTCCTCAGTACATCTGCCGTAAAATGAATGCTTAAAATCCGGATACCGTGCTTCAAGATTGAAATCGTTGATCTCGTCGAGTAGAATTCTTTGCGCATCCGTGATCACAAGCCTTGTCTGTTCAGCCAGGCGTACCAGGTTATGCACCCGAGGCGGGATGGCATTATCATTGTCGAATACGTACCGAGCCTTCAGAGCTTTTTCAACAACGAGATGCCCAACGAACAGGCACCAGTCGAATTTTTATTGGCATACAGTGTTTCCGCCGTTTCAAGATCATGGCGGGCACTTTCTAGCCAGTACAGCACCTGTTCATCTTTCGTCATTAGCCGGCTCCCGGAATGATTGCCAATTGATCCGATACCACAACGGGTCATTTGTCAATAAATTTCTTATTGCCGACTCTCACCCTGTTCATCGAAGCAGAGCGAATCTCAAGTGTCTTCAAGCCATATCGAATGGAGATGTTTTTCCTTCCGGGATATTCGCCTGATTCGAATCCCGATGAACCCGGCAGGCGGTTTCATCGGCCGGAAACCGGATCGGGTGAATAAAACTGTACCAGCAATTAAGGAATAGTCTTATAGTGGGGCGATTTTTATATTTATCCCCGGGAAGCTCATTACGGAAGGATGAAGTAACCGGGGGAAGTATGACCCGGGGCCCACTTACACGGGTCCCGACATGAAGATGGAGAAGCGCGGCCTATGGCCCCGCAACCACAACACGAAAGCCGATGTCCTCAGTACGAAACGTGGGAACTATTTTATATCGCCAATATGACGACCCACCACCACCCTTACAGGAACTGCCGCGAATAACGCGCTGCGTCCCCACGAACGGACCCTGCGGATTTTGCCTTGGGCTGTTCTTGTAGTAATCAACGGCATACCAATCCAAACACCACTCCATTACATTTCCGATTATATCATGCAATCCATACGCATTAGCCTTTTTCTGCCCAACAGGATACGTTTTTCTCTCTGAGAAATGATTACCATACCAAGCGTAATCCTTTGCATCATTATAATCATTTCCCCAGTAAAAACCAGTAGTTGTGCCTGCGCGGCAGGCATATTCCCATTCCGCTTCCGTTGGCAGGCGCGCGGTAACTTTATTCTTTGTGCCGAATCGTTTACAAAAATTCACGGCATCGCCCCATGAAACCGTTTCAACCGGGTTGCTGTCACCCTTGAATAAACTCGGTTTGGCGCCCAGCACTTCGTGGTACTGTTTTTGCGTAACCTCGTATTTCCCCATCCAGAACCCGTCCACGGTCACTTCATGCTGCGGACGCGCATCTGCCAGGTATTCTTCCTTTTCGGGAGAACCCATCGTATACGTGCCGGACGGGATCCATACGAATTTCATTCCTCCGATTTCCCGCTCTTTAACCTCGATCTTTTTCGCGCACGAGCTCCAGGCGGCGAGGATCGCGACTACACACAACACGATCAGCGATTTTTTCATTTTTCATTACCTCGATTGATTGTGCACTCTTCAAGTGTTAGATTACTTTCTTGCGCCGTTCTTTATTAAAAGTTTTACTATATCTTCATCACTAGTATTTAAGGACGTTAATATCGTACGCCCCCATTTATCTCTTGCATTAATATTTGCGCCATGGTCGAGCAGCAATTGTACCAATTTCAGATTTGAGCTATCACCACTTGGTGTTGCTGCATATTCGAGGGCATAACCGCCTCTATTACAACGACTATTCGGATCAGCGCCATATTCGAGAAGCAATTTTGCAATATCGTAATTTCGCTGATGCCAATGATTTCCTTTTTTATCTTCATAACCCATTCCTGCAGCATATACTATCAATGGAGACGAATTGAATTTCTGGTTCGGATCAGCGCCATAGTGCAATGTATCTCTCACAGTTTTCACATCAAGGCCAATAACCGCTTCTACGAGCTGTTTGTTCCAGCTTGGATCCCTTCGCTTTCTACTCATTTCCTTGGCGAATTGCGCCGAGTTCTTTTCCCATAACTTCCTGACCGTGTCGGCCTCTTTTTCCTGGTTCGATTTCGCAAAACAGTGGATCAAACCGCTATAGGCCGGACGGAAATACGGATTTAAGCTTATCGCCATGAGGAAGCTGCCAGCGGCGTTTTTATAATTGCCCATTGACGATTGGAGCGTCCCGCTCAGGTGATGAAACATGGCGTTGTTTTGGCAATACGGCTCCCCGGCTTTCAGATGATACAGCGATTCCTCAATCTCCCCATTTTCTGCGGCGATGATCGCAAGCCCGGTATACGCATCGCCGAGCCTGGGATTGTTTTTAATCGCCATCTTGAATGCCACGGCCGCCTGTTTCCTATCACCTTCCGCGAAGTAGCATTTCCCAAGAAGGTTGCAGGAATCCGCCACACGCATGTTATTTCTAATACAATACGATGCGATCTCCCTGGCGGTCCCATAATACCCGTCCTGGTACGAACGGAAAGCGATTTGCAACATCTTTTGAGGATTGTCGCCATTTGCAGGATCGATCAGCATATTGCTGCGCTTCGATGCACACGAAGACAAAACAAGCAGCCCCAATACGGCAACCAGTATCACATATATCATTCTCATTCCGTTTTTATTCATTGTCGCCCCCTTGATAAATGAGTAACCACGCAATGTGCATGTGGTCGGCGCTTATAGTGTGAAATCATAAAATTCTAATTTCCAAAACCGCATGGCGCATGCCTTCCCGGTCCCCTGTCGCAAAAGTCGGATATTGGCAGATTCGCGAGTCGACACGACGCGCACGAGCTGGTGTGCCGGAACCATTCGTCCCATTTTGCCGCTTTTCTTCTATCAATGTTTCGCATTTTTTCGAACAAGATCGGGTGCCGCGGCGTTCCCGCGCAATTGCACGCGGACAGTTCCCTTTCGGCTTTTGCGTAATCCGCCTGTAATTTACAGCCCTCACAGCGGATACTGCTCCCATAGCCGCATATACCTGCCTTATCCTTACCCTTTATTTCATTGGGCGTCTGATTCATTACCCCGCCCTTGCTCTTGCTCCAGTCTTGATACGCTTTGGAGTTCTTTCTTGTGCCGGGATTTGACGCGATACTCCGAGGAACAGATCCAGCACTTGACGCCTGATTCGAAGACCTCGACTTTCCGGATACGCTACTCTTTCGCTGCTCACGCGCCGCCTGTATATCAGAAACCCCTTGGAGAAGGGCGCTTGCCACCTGAAGCCCCAGAGCCAGATTGTCGAGTGTAAATATCGAACTCGAATCGTCGCCCGCCGATGCGGCTTTCTGTTGCGCCACCATGTAATCGTGAAACGGACTTCGCGCCGATTGGACAGCAGAAAAATATCCGGCGGTTTCTTCCGATGTGATCTCAAGCGGCCTCGTTTTGCGCATGGCGGCATTTCCGTCCTTCACCGACCGAACATCATACTGTTTTGGATTATACAGAACGGACGGACTCACTCTTCCCAACGGCACAGAATACCGTGCCTGATCGGACGAATCAAAGTTTCCACGGGAAGCGTTTTGCGCCGCTATTGAATCACAGCGCAATGCGACTGATGTTGCTTTATGCGGCAAATGAAGACCCGGACCAGGCGCGCTCGACCCGCAAAAACGCTTCACTTCACTGGCATAATTGCTTCTGGCCTTGTCCATGCAGCGATCATAGTTGGTTTTCCCGCCCGAATACCTGCTATTCCAGCATTCAACGGAATTGATGGTTTTTTTCCCGACGGCTGCCACCACCTGAGCCCATTCTGGTAAAAATGCGCCATGTGAGAGCATTGGAACAAAAATGACACCCAAGAACAAGGGAATACACACCATTTTTACTTTCATGCTTTTGCCTCTATTTTTTTTACAAGTATACAACCACAAACACGACAACATCTCATTCAGACGGGCCCTTAACAGTCTCGAAATCCATAGGAAATGCGCAGTGCGGCACTACAGTATTTCGCGATATCAATCGCCTTTCCCGTATCGCCGATCTTGTAATGTTGGAAGCCGATATCCAGCATCTTCGCCGGCGTGAGCCTTCGTATCTCGTCCGGGGAGTCGTACTGCTCGGCGACCTTTTTCTTCGCGGCCGTATTGCAGGCGGTAACCGCGACGGCGCACACCGTCACGGCCAACAGCATTCGCACGCGTGCGTTCATTCCGTTCATCTCAAACCCCATGAATACTCATGATAATATATTCTGCCACAACGCGGCACAACGCGGCACAACGCGACACGTCACGCTACAATCGCATGAGCTTCTTGATCACCTCCCAGGAGTCGCTCACGAATCGCCAGATCATCCAGCATGATTTCTGGGCGGGCTCTATGCAGGACCGCTGGGGATTTAAACAGGACTTCTGCCACGAAGACGCGCCGGCGGACGTCTTGTCATTGGAGGCGGCCTTCTTTTCGTTGCTGGCGCGCTCTCGAGCCTGGGCTTCGCGCTTCCGCTCGGCCTCCTCTTGTTCCTTGCGATTGGCGCTTTTACGGTCCATTTCCGCCCGCTTGCTCTTTACCAGGTCTTCCCGGATCTTCTTGTTCCGCGCCTCGCTGTCCCGATCGGCCTTGTCGCGAAGCTCCTTTGCAGCTTTCTGCTTCGCGAGTGTTTTCTCGTAATTTTCTTTCTGCTGGCGGTCGCGCTGCTCCTTCAACTTTTGCTCACGCTCAAGTTTTGCCCGCTGTTGATCTTCCCATTGTTTTTTCCGCATTTCCTGCTGCTTTCGGTGTGCGTCGGCCTGGTCCTGCTTGCGTTTTTCCTGCTGTTGGCGCAGCTTCTCACGCTGCTCCATCTGCGCGCGCTCGCGGTCTTTCTGTTGTTGCTGGCGGAGCTCCGCATCCCTCCGGCGCCGTTCCTCCTCATCGCGCTTGCGCTTTTCAAATGCCTGCTGCTCCTGCTTCCGACGTTCTTTTTCGCGCTCGAACTGTTCCTGTTGCTTTTTTTTGCGCTCCTCGTTCTGGATGCGGATCCGTTCTTCCTGCTCTTTTTGCTTGCGTGCCCGTTCTTCCTGTTGCTTGGCTAGCGCCTGTTGTTTCTGACGCTCTTTCTCTTGAGCTACTTCCCTTTCTTTTTCTCGTTCTTTTTCCTTTTGCCGTTTTTTCTCCGCTTCCCTTTCTCGTTTTTCCTCTTCTTCTTTTTGTTTCTGTTTTTGTATTTCCGCTTCTTCTTTTGTATCATACTCTGCATGGAGTATTACATCGGCATCCCACGTTTCGACATACGGACTTTCCTTACATGCGACCATGGAGATATCGATCGTCTTGCCGGGACCCGCCGTTTGTGCGCTTCCCCATCCCCACCATTTCTCGCTAACGCTTTTTACATTGCTTATCCCTTTAACAGTTATTCCATTAATCAATACGGGTCGCGAGCAACTGTTCACTACCTCTATATACTTGCAACTTGCGGTTGCATGTGGCCGAAATCGCAACCGAAAACAGCGCGGCGCCCCGGGGAGTGTCGATGTTACCGACCAGGCCCAAGCCTCCGTATAAAGTCCAAATGATACAATTACCACCACTGCAGCAATCAGGACGCTTTTTGAAATTTTATTGCTCATGAAAACAATCCTCACGATTATTGTTTAGTTAATGCATCATGCATATTGAAGGTTACGCATTCCTCATGTGGGCCGGTACTTCGCGGACCGGTTAAACTCACGCCATCTCCATCATCCGCAAATGCTCCTCGATCATCGCCTTGCATTCTTTCAGGATCGCGTCGAAGCGGTTGCCGCGGCGGATCACGTCGTCGTCGAGGACGCAGAGAGTGCCGAAGACGCGCCCGTCGCAGCCCATCGCAACATAACGCATGCCGCTGACAACCCATTTTCCGCACCGATCATTTCATATTCTGCGTGTCGAAATTGTAGCCGCCGGCCTCTTCATCCCCGCGGGCAGCGGGTTTTTTGGCGGCTGTCGTCTTTGTTTTGGGAGCGCATTTGTTTTGCCCTCCCTGGGAAAGGCTTCCCAGGTCCCACGCGCATGGAGATTCAGCCTTTTTCGGCGCCGTTTGGGCCGGCGCGACCTGTTGAGGCGCTTTGCTGACCTTCGGCGCGCTTGATTGGCGCGGAACACTCGGTCTCTTCGTCGATTCCGCCAGGTTCGCGACGGCGGGGATCAGGTACCCGATAACCTGCAGCACCGGAATCGCAATATCCATGCACGAGGAAACCTTGTTCCCGAAGCCGGGGGAATCCGCAGGGGGCGAACTGTCCGCCCGGCCGTCGGTCGGCTTCTCGATAGGATTCTCCGCGCGGGCCTGGTTTCGCGATTCCTCCTCTTCCCGGGCCAGATCCGATCGCCTCTTTTTCCCGTCCTTGGACGGATCATAATTCTGCTGTGGTTTCCGCTTGAGATATTCGGCCAGACGCTTGTCCCCTTCCTTGTTGTTTTGCAATGCGGCAATGCAGATGGACTTCCGCTCTTCGTACTTCGCCCTCTGGGCGGCATAATCTTTTTCAGCCCTGGCCTTGTCCTCTTGAGTCACCACGAACGGGTTTTGTATCGGCTCATGCACCGTGCCCATGCACCCTTCGATGTAACGGCGGTCCTTTGCCTCTTCCTGTCGCTTGAGTTCCTCATCCGCACGCATCTCTTCTTGGGCGTCAGCCACGGCGTCGAGATCCCTCGTGCCGGACCCAGGCAAATAACCCGACATCATGGTGACCGAAGTGGCGGACAAGAGATTCTGCGAATTCTGGCGCGTATTTACGCCGTCCCTGTTCAGGTCGTTCTGCAATATCGGGTTTCCATCCGATGCCGAACGCGACCCCGCCAGAAAATTGCCGAATTTTTTCATATTCCTGGCGACAATATCCTTCGATCCGCAGGCGACACGACCCCCGATGTCAGACCACTTCGTTTTCGAACAGGCACCCTTGACGAAATCCGGCTGCATCCAATCGGCAGATTTATTGATACCCGCAGCCAACGAGTCCAACACACCGGCCTGTAACGACGAAACTTGAGTGAACACTAAAGAGCCAGTGATTACTGCCCATGCCATCCCCTTCACCCACATCATTGTCATCACCATGAGCCCATGTAAAATTCTTCGTAGTATATCAATCCATGCATCATATGCCGTACTTGATTTTATGTACTGCGTATAATTCCTCCGCCCGTTTGGCCAGGGCGTCATCGCGTGATCGTTTACAGGTGTGCAATAAACGCTTGTAGGCGTTCACGAATTTCGGATTGAGGTTGATCGCCTGAATATAACAAAATGCAGCGCGTTTATATTCGCCGACGGCATTGTACATATCGCCCCAATTGAGGTAATACACGGCGTTGTTTCGACCCGCCCACGGGACCCGTTTCAGGCTTGCGAGGGCGAGCGAAACGTTTCCCTCATCCAGCGCGACCGACGAGAGCGTCAGATACGCCTCGCCGTTGTTCCCCGCCATCTCGAGCGCCGCGCGGGCTTTCCTGTAATCCTTCTTGACGTAATAGCATTTCCCCAACAGCACGTAGGCATCCGAGCGGCTGTAGTTCTTATAGATGCAGTATTTGGCGATATCGATCGCCTTGCCGGTATCGCCGATCTTGTAGTACTGAAAGCCGATATCCAGCATCTTCGCGGGCGTGAGCTTTTTTAGCTTGTCCGGCGAATCGTACTGTTCCGCGATCTTCTTTTTCGCCGCCGTGTTGCAGGCGGCCACCGACACGGCCAACACTATTGCGAATCCCGCGTTTAACACTTTATTGCCACGCATCACGATCATTACCTCCAGGCGTCAGTGAACGTCCCGTCCCGGCCGACCTTCCGCGCTAAAATCGTTTCACCCGATACCGAAATTGCCAGAGGATCGAAGAGTTTCTCGTAAATCTGAAAATCGTCGCGTCGTGTCGCGCTAGCGACAATTTGCATCAAACGTTTGCTGCGAGCTCTCCTTGAACGATTGCGGACAGTCGGCGCACCCTCTGGCGCGCTGCTGGATCTCGTTCATCTTTTGACACCATTTCCCGCCCTTTCCCGCCTGTCCCGGAGTTTCTTGCGCGGGAAGCCGACCCAATTGGTCGATGAGAGCCATAGCGCCGCAACAATTCTGGGCGCCCGCTCCCGAGCCGGTTTTCCCCTGAATCTGCTGCATCTTGTCGATTCCCGATTGCAGCGCTTCGGCGGCTTGTCCTACCCCAACGGCCACGTCGAGCATCTTGTCTATCCAGCTATCATTCGAAAGCTGCCTGTTGTCCTTGGCGAGGCTTTTAAGGACCTTCTGGTCCAGCGACGCGACGAAGGCCTTGTTGTCCGCCTGCCACTCACGCCACATGTCCGGCTCCTTTTTGCGCTCCTCCTTCGTTTTGTAGAACGGATCCGCGAGCGCCGCGGCGCCCTTTTGGCTTCGCTCGAGCAGGTCGATGATCGCGTCGCTGCTCCGGAGAAAATCCCTGCCGGCGACATCCACCTCGCTCGGGACGCCCAGCGGCCTGTTGCTTCGAGCGCGGAAGCTTTCGCTGCCCCGATTGTCCTCGGCGATTGCGTCGCCCCGCAGGGACGGCAGCTCCACGCCCGGGGCCGCTTTGAAATACGCCTTTTTGGCGAGCGATTTGAGCGTGGAGGGGAGATCATCGGCCCCCAGAGTCAGGCAGTCCTTTTTCGTCGGGACGGGGGACTTCAGACGGACATCGTAGGGCAGAAACGAGCCGTCGGGGCTCTTCGCGCATATCACGAGGCTCTTCTCGTACTCCTTTTTCGCCAGGGCGAGTATGGCGGAAAGCGATCCTTTGCCCCCGGCGAGCTCCGCGAAGAGCGGGCCGACGGCTTCGACGAGCGCCTTGTTCCCGGTTTTTTCAAAGCATTCCACGAGGCCGTTGTACGCGGGAACGAATCCGGGATTGATGCTGATCGCCTTCAGGAACGCACACGTGGCCGGGTAACCGCTACCCATGGCGAGGTTGAGCGCGCCGTTCAGGTAGTGATACATCGCGCTTCCGGCCGCGTATGGCCGCGCCTCGCGGAGAATATACAGCCCGTCGCGAACATTTCCCTGCTGAAGCGCGATGAGCGCCAGGGACGTATACCCCTCCGCCCGCCGGGGGCTGTTGTTGATCGCGTACTTGAACGCGATGGAGGCCTTGACGTAATCGCGCTCGGCGAAAAAGCACTTGCCCATCAGGAGAAACGCCTCGCCGGTCTCCATCTTGTTGTTGATGCAGTGCGAGAGGAGCTCTCGCGCCTTGCGGGTGTCCCCGGCCTGGTAATACCGGTAGGCGCCGCCGATGAGGCGATTGGCGTCGAACAGGTCTTCCTTGATGATCTTCACCTTGACGTTTGACGATGACGATGTCGCGCACGAGGCGTACAGGCAGGCGGTCCCCGCGAGACAGACGGCGATGATTTTCCTGACGGCAGTGTTCATTTGGGTTCGCTCCTTTGGCATAAAAAATCGTCCCGCGTACGGATCATCCGCCCGCGGGACGCACGCTCTGTTAACTTCTATTAAAGCTTGATATCCATATACCGCTTGTCCCCGATCTGCTTCGCCTTGTTGCGGATAAACTGCACCGCCGCGGACGGGCTTCCGAAGGTCTTCGATTCCAGATTGGAGGTAATCTGGTATTTATCTGGATAACGACTCATGAAATTGTGACTCCATTTTGCATCGTCAATACCGGAGAAGTAATCCAGGAACTGCTGATCACCGGTCTTGCTCGTTTTGTAGGTGACCCACCATAGCTTTACGCCGCCCTTGTACTTGAAGGGATCACCGTCGGTCGCAAAGAACCGCATGTCGGGGTTGTCGTTCTTGTATGCGAGCATCTTCTTCTGAGTGCGAATGTCGCTGGCTGATTTTGCGACAAGGCTCAGATCCTTCGTTATACGCAGTACCGCTTGCGTAGTGTTCATCATTGAAGCCGCAGGCGACATTCCCGGCTTCGCACCCTGCTGCATTGAGGCATAGGTATTCATTGCGCTTGAGGCGGCCATCATGCCCCCTGCGGCGGCTTGCAACATGTCGCGGTATTTACCCCCTTTACGATAATCACCGACCTGCTCTGGCGCCAAGGTAAGACCCCTTGATCCACGCCAGTGATTATGCGAGACGATGTTCTTGCGGCCGTCCTTGAGGTCGCACATGAATTCCTTGGTCATGTCGGTGATCACCCTGGTGAGCGCACGGTCCTTGTTCGCGATGATGCATGGAAGAACCAGCGCCCACAGGATAACACCGCCCCAACGCGACACTATGGCCTGTTGGTATTCGTAGCGGGCGAGGGGCTTGAATGTCCGGTTGTCCCCAAGCGCGATACCCGCCCCCTCGGGAGTGGACACCAGGTTTTTATCATATACGTCGACGGCGAAATAGATGTTGTACCGGCTCCACCAGTTGGGATAGAGCATGAAAGTTAATCCAGCCAAGGCGGCCCCGCCCATGTGATCGCCCTCGTCAGAAACCTCATGGAACATTACGGACACGTCGAAGAAAAGATTCTCGGGCTTCTTCTTCAGGGTTTGTTCGGTGTACAAGACGTTCTTGTTGAACAGGTCCCCGACGACTTTCCCGATGACCTTTTCCTCCTTCTCGTAATCACCGTAGGTCAAACCAGCTTTATAATAATTGGTAATGACTCTATAAGCGATCTTCTTGGGCTCCTTGTTCGCATCCAGCTTCTCGTTGATGTAGCCCAGATCGCCCCGGACATAGTGGATGCAACCGGTACCCAGGGACACGACCGCGAGCGTTAAAAGGACCATAAGTTTTTTCATTTGCACATTACCCCATGTGATAGTATCACATAGACTCGATTCGCGTTTTCATTGCGAGCGAAACAATCCAACGCCGGCTCTTCGAGTTGAATTGAAAATAGTACGAACGTAATCTCGTGCCGCTTTGCCGGATTGCTTCGTCGCTGTCGCTCCTCGCAATGACGGCGCGAACGGACTCGCTCAATTAAACCTCGATCGGGCGCCGCCACGTTGCGCGCAATGACGACACCCGAGGTTTTACTACAGCTTTATATCCATATACCGCTTGTCCCCGATCTGCTTCGCCTTGTTGCGGATGAACCATATCGCAGCGGACGGGCTCCCGAACGTGGTCGACTCAAATTTGGATGTGATCGTGTACGCACGCGGCGAACCGGCCATCATGGTCAGGTTGCTCATGGCGAGATCTATCCCGGTAAAATAAGCGAGGAACTGCTGATCGCCGGTCGTACTGGTTCTATAGGTGTACCACCACAGCTTTACGCCGCCCTTGTTCGGGAAGGCGTTTCCCTCCGTGGCGAAGAGCCGCTCCTCGATATTGTCATTCTTGTTCGCCAGGATTTTCTTCTGAGTACGATAATCACTTGCGGACTTCGCCACCAGGCCGAGGTCCTTCGTGGTGCGCACCAACGCAGACGTGTTGGCCATAAACTGCGCGGTCGATCCCATGCCCGGCCGCATTCCCCGCTGCATGGATGCGTATGTATTCAAGGCGCCGGACGCGGCCTGCATTCCGGTCGCCATCATGTTCGCCGCCGCCCTGGCCTCTTCGGCCTTGTCATCCCCCACCTGCTCCTTCGAAAGGGTAAGCCCGCGCGCGCCACGCCAGTGGTTGTGCGATACGATGCTCTTGCGGCCGTCCTTGAGATCGCACATGAACTCCTTGGTCATGTCCGTAATGGCTCTCGTGAGCGCCCTGTTGCCGCCGCCAACAACGTGCGGGATTATCAACAGAGTCGCTAAAATTGTATAGCGACAGCTGATTACATGCTGATATTCATAACGGGCAATGGGCTTGATAGTCCGGTTATCCCCCAAGGCGATATTCGCGCCTTCCGGTGTGGAAATCTGGCTCTTATCGTAGATGTCGACCGCATAATATATGTTCCATCGATGCGTTCTTAACGGCCATAGCCAAAAAGTGAATCCACCAACCATCCCGGCGATCATAACGTCCACCGCGTCGCTCACCTCGTGAAACATGACAGATACGTCAAAAAACAGGTTTTCCGATTTTCTCCCCAGCGCTTTGTCGGTGTATAATACGTTCTTGCTCAAGAGATCGCCGATAAGCGCACCTAACATCTTTCTTTCCTCGTATCCTGCGTGTATTGGATAATAACGGCTAACCTCCCCCTGCGGTACCTCTATGCTTGTAAATCCCGCCTTGAGGTTGTTATTAATGTCATACGGATTATAATCCTTCACGGGAGAGGATAAATCATTCAGATAATAACCGGCAAGAGTATATGTTTTCGCGGAAGTCTTTTTAGCATACAAATTTACATTCACCCGATGCGCAATCTTCTTGGGCTCCTTGTTCTGGTCGAGCTTCTCGTTGATGTAATACAGGTCGCCCCGGATGTAGTGAATGCAGCCGGTCCCGAGGGACACGGCCGCGAGCGTTAAAAGGACCATAAGTTTTTTCATTTGCACATTACCCCACGTGATAGTATCACATAGACTCGATTAGCGTTTTCATTGCGAGCGAAACAATCCAACGCCGGCTCTTCGAGTTGAATTGATAATATTACAAACGTAATCTCGTGCCGCTTTGCCAGATTGCTTCGTCGCTATCGCTCCTCGCATTGACGGCGCGAACGGACTCGTTCAATTAAACCTCGATCGGGCGCCGCCACGTTGCGCGCAATGACGACACCCGAGGTTTTACTACAGCTTTATATCCATATACCGCTTGTCCCCGATCTGCTTCGCCTTGCTCCGAATGAATTGCACCGCCGCGGACGGGCTGCCGAAGGTTTGCGTCTCGATCTTCGAGGTGAGCGTATACGCGTTAGGCGAATTTACCATCATGCTGGCGTTGCTGGATACCACATCAGGACCGGTAAAATACGCCAGGTACTGTTGGTTGCCGGTCGTGCTCATCTTATAGGTGTACCACCACAGCTTTACGCCGCCCTTGTTCGGGAAGGCGTTCCCCTCGGAGGCGAAGAGTCGTTCATCCATATTGTCTTTCTTATTCGCGAGGTTCTTCTTTTCGGTTCGCATGTCCTTCGCGGCCTTCGCAACCAGACTCAACTCCTTCGTTGTGCGGAGCACCGCGGTGGTATTCGCCAGATATTGCATGCCGGGCTGCATCCCCGTCCCCGGGCGCGCACCCTTCTGCATGGATGCATAGGTGTTCATGGCGCTCGACGCGGCCATCATTCCCGCCGCAGCGGTATCAATCGCCGCTGCATAGTATTCTTCTTTACCATCACCAATCTGCTCAAGGGCTAGCGAGAGCCCACGCGCGCCGCGCCAATGATTGTGTGATACGATGCTCTTGCGGCCGTCCTTGAGATCGGACATGAATTCCTTGGTCATGTCGGTGACCGCCCTGTTGAGCGCCCTGCTGTTGTCTGCCGCCATCCATGGAATAAAAAGAGCCCCTAGGATCAATCCCGCCATGCGACCACAGATAACATGCTGGTACTCATAACGGGCGATGGGCTTGATTGTCCGAATGTCTCCGAGCGCTATGCTCGCCCCCTCGGGACTGGAAACCTGGCTTTTGTCGTACACATCCACAGCGTAATAAATATTATGCCGAGAAAAACGATTGGGGAACAACCAAAGCGTCAATCCCGAGATCATGGCCCCGGCAAGATGATCACCCTTGTCCGACACCTCGTGGAACATAACGGACACATCAAAAAAAAGATTCTCCGGCTTTTTCCCGAGCGTCTTTTCAGTATAGAGAACATTACTGCTAAAAAGATCTCCCACCACCTTGTTGATGATGTTTTTCTCCTTTTGTCCCATGACCCAGGTGCGATTACCTGACAGTACCTGCACATCCGGCAAATCGCCCTTGAGGCCGGTATACATATTCATGGGATCATACTGGTTATATGGTTTCGATTCATCCTGAAGGATAGAGGCTAAAAAAAACTGCTGCATCGAATACATTTTCGAATAAAAGTTGGTATTCACCCGGTACGCGATCTTCTTGGGCTCCTTGTTCTTGTCCATGGCCATGTTATAGTAGTCAAGATCGCCCCGTACATAGTAGACACAGCCCGTCCCAAGGGACACGGCCGCGAGCATCAGAATAATTAAAAGCTTTTTCATAGGTCTTACTCCTCGTATTGAATGTATAACGACTAGCGGTTCCGTACGACCTCGCCCCGGACCGCCGCGTACTCCCCCGAATCCATCATCCGCAAATGCTCCTCGATCATGGACTTGCACTCCTTCATGATGGCGTCGAAGCGGTTCCCGGAGCGGATCACGGCGCTGTCGAGCACGCAGATGGTGCCAAAGACGCGCCCGTCGCCGTGAAACAGCGGGTACCCCAGGTACGAAACCATCCCGCCGCGCACACCGCTGCAGCGCTCCCATCTGCCGTCGCGGGCGGCGTCCCCCACAAGGAGGCGCGACTTCGATTCGAACACGGTCCCCGCGAAGCTGCCGCTCATGCTCCAGCGCTCTCCCGGCGCGAAGCGCCCGGCGGCCGAACCGCTCACGTTGACGCACTCCTCCTCCGGAGGATCAAACCTCGTGATGAGGCACACGTCGACCCCGCATGTTTCGGCGACGATAGTGACGATATTCTGCCAAATGTTCAGTATGTTTTCGGGTACGCGTTCCATGCCGCGCGACGCCCCCCCTCGTATCCGCCCGCGGGGACGGACCCCGCGCTTCATCGGAAAGATACAGAGGATCCCGCCGTCGGGGAAGCGGCATGTAATGAACGCTATCCGGCATGTAATGAACGCTACGTACGATGCAATGAAACCGGCATGCGGAAAAACGCTTGCGCTGAACGCGCCATGCCATGCACATGAGAAGCGGCGTTTGACGCCGATCGACCATTCGGGAGCCACACCCAGGTCATGAATTCCGGAACGGCACATGCGATACAACGGGGCGCCCCGCCCGAGACCCCGGCCATAACGATTGGCGAGGAGCGCTTCAGGACGGGACTCGACCGCTATCACTCGGCGAGCGATCCGACGGGCGCCTTGTTCCTGGCCAAGATGCCCGTGCGGGAAAACGCCGACACGCGGGCGCAGGGACGGTATGCGCGGGAGCTCGATGCGTCGCGGGCGCTCGCCGGGGACGGGATTCTCGCCGCCACCGAGAGCGTCGAGAACGGTCGGGCGCTCCTTGTCGCGTCTGTCGACGTCATCCCGCTCCGGCTTGCCGGGCGCGAACGCGTTACCGGCCTGGCGAATGCGCTTGCGATCGGGGAACAAGCCGCCGCGACGCTCGCTCGGATCCACAAGGCCCGCATGATCCATACCGGCATCAACCCGGACAGCATTCTGATCGGGAGCGCCCTCCCGGCCGACGGCGACGGCCCGATAGCGGTCCTGATCGGCGATCTGGGCCTTTCGCGGAACGCGGACGACGTCGGATCCGAGCGCCGGGCGCCGCACCCGGACCTCGATCCCCGCTACTTCTCGCCGGAGAGCACCGGCAGGATCAACCGCGTCCCCGACTATACGAGCGACCTGTATTCCCTCGGCGTCGTCCTCTACGAACTCCTGGCCGGCGTCTGCCCCTTCGCCTCACCCCGTCCCGCGGACGTCATCTACGGCCACATCGCGCTGATTCCGGCCGATCCGCGCGAACACGACGCATCGATCCCGTCGTCCGTGGCGGCGATCCTCATGAAGCTGCTAGCGAAAAATTCCCCCGACCGCTATCGGACCGCCGAGGGCCTGCGGCTCGACCTGGCCCGCTGCCGGAGCGAGCTTCGCGCGACCGGTACGATCTCGCATTTCTCGGCCGGTGCAGCGGACGGCGCGGGCATCCTCCGCCGGCCTTCGAGGCTACATGGACGCGACCGGGAGCGGGGCGAACTTATGGAACGCCTCGCGCGGGCCCGCGACGGCGCATCGTGCATCACGCTCGTGACGGGACAACCCGGCGTCGGGAAGACCGCCCTGACCGCCTCGCTGGCGCGCGACGCGGGCGAGTCCGGCGGCATGTTCGTTTCGGGCAAGTTCGAACTGACTCCCGGCCAGGCGCCCCACGGGGCCCTCGTCCAAGCCCTGAGCTCGCTGGTCACCCGCACGCTCATCAAATCGGACGATGTCGTCGGGCGCTGGCGCGATCGGCTCCTGGATGCCCTGCAGCCCAACGCCCGCATCATCCTGGACCTCATCCCGGAGCTCGGGCACGTTCTGGGCGAACAGCCGGAAGTGCCCATCACGGGACCCATTGAGACCGCAAACCGCCTCAACACCTACTTGCTGCGCTTCGTCGCGGCCTGCGCCGACGATTGCCGGCCCCTGGTCCTGTTCCTGGACGACCTCCAGTGGGCGGACCCGGCCAACCTGGCGATGATCTTCTCGCTGGCGACCGATCCCGCGATGAAGCACCTCCACCTCATCGGCGCCTATCGCGACATCGAGGTGGACGCCGCGCACCCCCTCGCGAGGACGATCGACGAGATCGCGGCCGCCGGCGTGTCGATCCACCGGCTCCACCTGAAGCCGCTGGCCCGTGAGCACCTGCGGGCGCTTGCCGCCGACGTGATCGACTGCGGAGAAGAAACGACCGACCGTCTCGCCGACATCCTTTTTTCCCGGACGCGCGGAAATCCGCTCCACTCACTGATTCTCATCCACGATCTCGTCGACAAGGGACTGCTTGCCTTCGGAACCGGCGGCTGGCGCCTCGACGAGACGGCGCTTCGCTCCCTTCCCGTTTCGGACACCCTGGCGGGGCATCTCGGCGAACGGCTCACGAGCCTCCCGGCGCCGACCAGCCGGCTGCTTGCCGCGGCGGCGATGATCGGCGGCGATTTTCACGCACGACTCCTTTCCCGAGCCACCGGCTTTAGCGAGGAAGAGCTATCGCGCAATCTCGGCGAACTGGCCCAGGAAGGCTACATCAGGGAGACGGATGGCGGCGCCTGGCGGATCGCCCACGACCGCATTCTCGAGGCGGCGTCGGCCCTTGTCGATGCGGATGACGCGGCGCGGCTGCACTATGCGATAGGGGGGGTCCTGCTCGCGGAGCTCGGCGACGATCCGGGCGATCTCATGTTCGCCGTTGCGGACCATCTCAACCGCGCCGGATCGCTCGTCGGCACCGACGAGACCGTCCGGCTGGCCCAGATCAATCTGCAGGCGGGAGAGCGCGCGTTCTCGTCCGGCGCCTTCGAGACGGCGCGTTCCTTTTTCAGGTGCGGGATGGACTCGATCGGGCTTCCCGGCTCTGGCGAGGCCTGGCGCGACGATTACGACCTGGCGTTCGCCCTCTGCCGCCGCCGAGCCGAGACGGAATACCTGTGCGGCGACCACGACGCCTTCGACGCCGTGCTGAAATCCGCGATCAATCGCGTAACTGATCCGCTGGACCGTTCGGAGCTCGAGATGCTGCGCGTCCAGCAGCTTGCTATGACGGCGCGGCACGCCGAGGCGTCCCGCCATGGAATTGACGCGCTGCACGCCCTGGGAATCGACTTCCCCAGCGATAATTTCCGGGAGTCCATTGCCGTGGAGCTCGCCGCCGTCGAGGCGTACATGCGAGGACGGACGATCGCCTCGCTGTATGACAACCCGGAGTTGACGGACTCGATACACCTCAATGCTCTCAAGATCATGATCTTCATGGCCAGCAGCGCCTACATCTACGATACAGATCTTCTTATGCTAATATTACTAAAGATCATGACTATATCATTCGACCAGGGGAATTGTACGTTTTCTTGTGACGGATATATTGGATATGGTTTCATCCTCACAAATGTTTTTTTTGATTTCGTTCCCGGGTTCGAGTTCGGCACGCTTGGCGTCCGGCTTCTCGATCGATTTCCCCATCCTCAAAACCGATGCGCGACGATTCATAATTTTACGACCATAATCTTCCCCTGGAACAGGCACATTCGAGAAACAATTCCCCTCAGGGAGACCGCATACCGGGCGGGTATCGAATCGGGAGAACTGTATTTTACAACGGTCAACCTGCATCATCTACTCGTCAACCGTTGCCATGCCGGCGACAACCTTGATGCGTTGTATGCCGATTTCGTCGAATATCTGCAGCGGACACAAGCCGTACAGCAGTACGTCACGCGGAACGCGACTCTGAGCTGCATCGGCTTCATGGCGAACGTGGCCGGGAAAACCGAATCGATTGAGTCATTCGACACCGAGCACATTACCGATCAACGTCTTGTGCAAAACATGAAAGACGAGAAGGCCCTGACTCCTCTGTGTCACTACAATATATTCAGAGCCCAGGCCCTGTACCTTTACGGCAGGTACAACAGTGCGCTTTCGTTTGCAGAATTGGCCGCATCCGGCCAGCAGCACATCATGGGCTGCTTCCACGTGGCCGAGCTCAACTGCACCCATTCGCTCATCCTCGCCGCGTTATGCGACAGCGCCGACGGGGGCCGCCGTGCGGATTTCATCGGACAGATCCTCGAAAACCAGCAGACGATGAAGAGGTGGTCGGACAACTGCCCGGCGAACTTCCTGCACAAATACCTGCTCGTCGAGGCCGAGCGTGCGCGCCTCGACGGGAACAATCCCGTCGCCACGGACCTCTACGACGCGGCGATCGAATCGGCCGGCGCGAACGGATTCGTCCAGAACGAGGCGATCGCGAACGAGTGCGCCGGGCGCTTCTGGTTCGCGCGCGGAAAGCGCGACTTCGCCGCCCTCTATCTCGAGCGGGCGCGGCGGGGATACGCCCGGTGGGGCGCGCGCCGCAAGGTGTGGGAGATGAACGCGCAGTATCCCGATATCCTCGCCCCGGTCGGCGGGGACCGGGCCCCGCACGCCGACACGCCGACGATCCCCGTCGAACCGATGCCGGCCAACGTCGACCTCGAGGCGGTGTTCCGCGCCTCGACAGCGCTTTCGCAGGAGATCGACCTCGACCGGTTGCTCGAGCGGGTCATCGACATCATCATGCGCAACTCCGGCGCGCGCCGGATCGTGCTCGCCATCGAGCGCGACGGCGAGTATTTCATCGAGGCGGAGGGGCGCTTCGACGACGAACGGTCCGGCGTCCGGACGAAGCTGGTCCGCTCCGTGCCGTTCGCCGACTACCCGGACATCCCCGTATCGATCTTCAACTACGCGATCCGGACCGGGGAGGCCGTATGGCTCGACAACGCCGCGGCCGAGGGCATGTTCACCGACGACCCGTACATCAAACAAAAACGGATCGCCTCCGTCGCCTGCGGCATGCTCGCCTACGGCAGGACCGCTTCCATCGGCTACCTTGAAAACGACGGAACGGCCGGCGCCTTCACCCCCGAGCGCATGGGCGTGGTAAACCTCCTCGCCCGACAGGTGGGCATCTCGCTGGACAATGCGCGCCTCTACCGCACGCTCGAGGAGTCGAACGCGCGGCTGCGCGAGCTTGACGCGGTGCGCGATCGCCTGCTCCGTCAATACGAAGAATCGCGCCAGAAGAACCTGCAGGACCGCATGCGCCCGCATTTTCTCTACAACGCGATCAACACCGTCCATTCGCTCATCGCCACGGACCCGGCCCGCGCCGACGAAGCGCTCATGACGCTTTCCGGCCTCTTCCGATACCTCACCGACGTTTCCTTTGAGCCGCTCGTTCCGTTCAGCGAGGCGTGGGGCTTCACCGCGAGCTACCTCGAGTTCGAAAAACTGCGCTTCCCGCGCTTCCTCACGTTCACCCTCAACCTGCAGGGCGACTTCTCGTCGGTGCGCATCCCGCCGCTTTCCATACAACCGCTCGTCGAAAACGCCATCAAGCACGGGCTGCGGAAAAAAGAGCGCGGCGGAATAATCGACATCTCCGCGGAGGAGATCAACGGCACGGTCATCGTTTCCGTTTCGGACAACGGCCCCGGCCCGCGGGGCCCCATCGACATGACGGGAACGCTTGGCATTATCCGCGACCGCCTGCTCTATCATTTCGGATCGGGAGGCCTCGTTCTCACCACGGCCCCCGGGGGCGGCGGCCGGGCCGTTCTCTGGTATGCGGCCGCGTCCGGACGCCCCGCCGCATCAGCCGCGATTGAGGGGGGTCGACGATGAGCGATCGGACCGTCATTTCCGTTTTCGTCGCCGAGGACGAGCAGCCGGCGATCGAGCTCCTCGTCGAGTACATCGGCGCGCATCCCGGACTGAAGCTCGAAGGTATCGCGTCCAACGGGCGCGAGGCCCTGCGGAAGCTCTCGACGGACCCCTCGGACCTGCTCTTCCTGGACATCGACCTTCCGGTCATGTCCGGGCTCGAGGTCCTCGAGCGCCTCGCCGCGCCGCCGCGCGTCATCTTCACCACCGCCTACGACCAGTACGCCATCCGCGCCTTCGAGCTCGGCGCGGCCGATTATCTCCTCAAGCCCTTCAGCTTCGAACGCTTTCGCACGGCTGTCGATCGCGCCTGCGCCACGCTGCGAGAGGGAAGCCGCCCGACGCCCGCCCCCCAGCGCATCGGACTGTCGTTCAGGGAGCGGGGAACCCATCGCATCATTCCATACGAGGACATCGTCTACGTTTCATCGAATGGACGGACGACCATCGTTCACACCGAGAACAAGAGCTTCGACACGAACCTGCTGCTCAAGCAGGTCGGCATGCGGCTCCCGTCAGAGGGATTCATCCGCATCCACAAACAGTACATCGTGAACCTGCGGCACGTATCGCACTTCAAGTACTTCATCGGGGGACAATACATCCTGCACCTGAACGACGAAGAGCAAACCACGCTCACGGTGGGGCAGGCGTACGCGCAGGCCCTCAAGGAACGGCTGGGCGTATGAACGGCAAAAAAAGGTTGCCGATGGTCACCCGGTAGGCATATACGTGATGAACGCTTTAACCTCATCGCGATGACAGGAAACTCTGGCGAACACTGTCACTGGCGCAAAATCGATGATAACTACGCCGCACCGGAGGACCCGATGAAACGATCGCTTGTTCTCGCCATGCTGTGCATCTCGTTGATCGCGGCGCTCGCCGCCTGTTCCAAGAAGCAACCCCTATCGCCGATCGAAACCTTAGGCAAACGCCTCTTCTTCGATGCGAACCTCTCGCAACCGACCGGGCAATCGTGCGCCACCTGCCATGCCCGTCCCGGGGGCTGGGCGGGGCCCGACTCCGAGATCAACCGTACCACCGCCGTGTACCCGGGCGCGCAGACGCCCCGCTTCGGCAACCGAAAGCCCCCCACGGCCTCCTATGCGGGATTCAGCCCGAAGCTGCACATCAATAAAGATGGCGATTTCGTGGGCGGCATGTTCTGGGACGGGCGCGCCCACGGGGGCGACCTCGGCGACCCGCTGGCCGAGCAGGCCATGGGGCCGTTCCTCAATCCGCTGGAGCAGAACCTTCCCGACAAAAAGGAAACGGTCCGCCGCGTCGCGGCCGCGGACTATGCCGCGCTCTTCCGCGAGGTGTGGGGGCCCGATTCCCTGTCCGAGCGCGACGCCGACGCCGCGTACGTCAAGATCGCGAAGTCAATCGCCGCCTACGAACGCTCGCATGAATTGAACCCGTTCAACTCCCGGTTCGACGATTTCTGGCGGAAGGCGGTCGCCGCCGGGCGCGCGGTCGACAAGATCGACGAAAAGAACATGGCGACCTTCACGGGACTGGGCCTCAGTGACCGCGAGGTGCGCGGCCTCATGCTCTTTAACAAAAAGGGAAAATGCGCCGAGTGCCACGTCCTCACGACGCCCGGGCCGCATCCGCCGCTGTTTACCGATTTCACCTACGACAACCTCGGCACGCCGCGAAACCCGCGCAATCCCTTTTACACGCAGGAGAAACAGTGGAACCCCGACGGGGCGAAGTGGGCCGATCCGGGCCTGGGCGGCTTTCTCAAGGGTGATCCGCGCTTCGCGCGCCACGCCGCCGCGAACATGGGCAAGCACAAGGTGCCCACGCTGCGCAACGTTGACCTGCGCGAGCCGGAGAATCTCGTGAAGGCCTATCTGCACAATGGCGTGTTCACCTCCCTCAAGGAAGTGGTCGATTTCTACAACACGCGCGACCGCGACAAAAAGCGCTGGGGGCCGCCCGAGGTTTCGGCCAACGTGAACACGGAGGAGCTCGGCGACCTCAAGCTCACCGACGACGAGGTGGGCGCGATCGTCGATTTCATGAAGACGCTATCGGACCGGTAGGCGGCGCTGCGCAGGGCTGTCAGGGGTGATTCCGGAATAGTATCACTCCTGACAGTTCGAACAACAGGATATTACAGTATCTGCGGGAGTACGCAAAGAAGAACCGCGCGTCCCGGTAACGCCCCGGCGCGCGGTCGGGCGCACTCGTCGCCCTACAGCCGGACCTCGATCCCGCGGCCTTTGAGATACTCCTTCACCTGGCGGATGCTGAAGGTCCTGAAGTGAAACACCGAGGCCGCGAGAAGCACGCTCGCGCCGCCCTTCACCACGCCCTCGTAGAAATGCTCCAGCGTCCCGGCGCCGCCCGAGGCGACCACGGGAAGCGTCACCGCGTCGGCGATGGCGCGGGTGTATTCGAGATCGTATCCCGCGAGGGTCCCGTCGCCGTCCATGCTGGTCGGCAGGATCACCCCCGCGCCCAGCTCCTGGCACCGCCGCGCCCATTCGATGGCGTCCCTGCCGATGGGCTTCGTCCCGCCGGACACCACCAGCTCGAATCCCGAAGGCATCGCGGCGTTTCGCCGCGCGTCGATCGCGACGGTGACGTGCGCCGGACCGATCTTCTTCGCCGCCTGCTCCACGAGCGCCGGATTGCCCACCGCCGCGCTGTTCATGGACACCTTGCTCGCGCCGGCGTCCAGCACCATCTCGATGTCCTCGAGGCTGCCGATGCCGCCCCCCACCGTGAGCGGAATGCCGATGACCGAGGCGACAGCGCGCACCCACTCCAGGCGCGTGGAGCGGTTCTCCAGCGTGGCGGCGATGTCCAGCATGGCGAGCTCGTCGGCCCCCTCGGCCTGATAGAATTTCGCGTTCTCGACCGGATCGCCCGCGTCCTTGATGTCCACGAAGTGCACGCCCTTGACCACGCGTCCGTTCTTCATGTCCAGGCACGGCATAATGCCTATCGTTCCCATGGCTGCTCCTTGTGCGTGTATGATAGCGCGCATGCGCGCGTTATACGCCATCGAATCCGGCCGCGCCATACCGGGCATGCCGGCGCGGCGTGCGGGACGGCCCCGCGCCTGTCAACCGATTCGAGGATCGGGCGACGGCCCTGACGCGGAGCGAATCCTACCTTTTGAAAAAATCCCCGAACAGGGCGAGGAGCGCGATCGCGAGCAGATTGACCAGGACAATCGCCAGCAGCGCGACATTCCCCGCCTTCGTATTGCGCAACACGGACCAGAGTTTGACGTCATGCGACAGGACCATCGTTATCCAGAAGAGGTTGATGAAGAACACCCCCGAGGCGACCACCGCGGGGCCCCTGCTCCAGTACCGGGCGAACACGATAAGGGCGATGCCCGCGACAAGCAGCGCCGCCTGCAGCAACATTCCGACGACGCCTCCCGTTTTTTCCGCTTCCATGCGAAACCCCCCAGAGAGAGTATTGACGCGACTGCGTTATGAGACAGACGAATGATGGGCTATCGCGCTTCAGCTAACGCCGGGCCCCGTGATCGCATCAGGCCACGTCAACACAAATGATGCACACATCGTCCTCAAACGACTCGCCGCCGCGAAACCGCACCAGGTCCGCAAAGAGCGCGTCGGTGAAATCCTGCGCCGGAAGGTCGCGCGCGCGCACGATCGATTCGACGAGGCCGTTTTCGTCGAAGAGCCGGTCCTGTTGCGCCGGCTGGCGCGCCTCGGTGAGCCCGTCGGTGAACAGGAGCAGCTTGCTGCCGGCGGGAAGCATCGCGACCTCCGTCGTGAAGCTCCTGGACGACGCAATCGCGGCTTGTCGTGAGAACATCCCGAGCGGCACGCTCGGCGGGCACGGCAGGGATTGTATCGAATCGCGGGCCACGACGAGCGGAGGCAGGTGCCCGCCATTGGCATAGCGCAGCTCCCCGGTCCTGATGTTCAGGATCCCGTAAAAGCAGGTAATGAAGGCGTCTCCAACATGCCTCCCCAGCCCGCGGTCGAGGCGCTCCAGCAGTCCCTGCGGATCATGGTGGTGCGCCGACGCCTGGCTCAGGGCCACCCGAAGCATGGCGGTATACAGCGCGGCCGGGATCCCATGCCCCGAGACATCACTGATGAACAGCCCGATCTCGTCGGGATCGGCCTGCCCGATGAAATCGAAAAAATCCCCGCCGATGCGCTCCACCGGATGATACCGGCTGCCGATCGGCAGCCCCGGGCGGGGGGCCGGCAGGAAGTGCTCCTGGATCGTTTTCGCGATCTCCATCTCGCGGTCGATCTGACGCGTGCGGCTCTCCAGCGACCGGCTCTTCTCGTCGATGATGAGCCCCTTGACGAACGAGTCCCGCAGGTGATACTCGTTCAGGTAGGCGATGCACATGCCCACCGCGATCGTCCCCACGAGGTTCATGGCGTTGTGCGAAAGCTGGTTCGCCGGCAGATCGCCGATGACGGCGTGCGGAACGACGTACCCCACGCCGATGACGAGCCCGGCCAGCGACGCCGGACGGAAGCGCAGCCGCACGAAGGCGAAGGTGAACACCAGCACCAGCATGATGCCGCTATGATACAGGCTTGCGTAGATCCCCGTGCCCAGGTAGGTGAAGGCCGCGATGCCGGCGCTGCCGGTCACCATGACAAGGAAGAGATAGAACTGAAGAATCGATCTGAGCGCCGGGAAAAACGTGATCACCACCGCCATCGAGGCGAACAGGCTGTACCCGATCCGGATGGCGAGGGAGACGCCTTCCAGGCCGGGGAAGGAATTGAAATCGGTGGTGATGTTCGCCAGGTACAGCAGCACGCCGAACAGGCCCGCGATGCGTATGAACAGCACGGTTTTCTCATGATAGTAAGAAAGAAAGGCCTCCTCGAGCGGCGCGGGAAACGAGAGCCGCCGCACGGCGCGCGCGAGCTCGCCTTCGGTGTAATAGCGACCGACATAGAGCCCCGTGTTCATCCCGTTGGGCATGATCAGCCCACCTCGAGGCAGAGGATGCAGATATCATCCTCGAAGGAGTCGCCGCCCCGAAACCCGACCAGCGCCTCGAACAGGCGGTCGATGAACGCGCCCACCGGCATGGCGCCCGCGCTCCGGAGCGCATCATGCATCCCCGCATACTCGAACATCTCGGCGGGACGGAAGCGGTTGCGCGCCTCGGTGAGCCCGTCGGTGAACAGGAGCAACCGCGAACCGGTCGGCAGCGTGACCGCGCGGTTCGAAAAGTCCCGTTCGTGCCGGCGGACGGTCGATTCGGAGAATGCCGCAAGCGGCACGCTGGGCGGGCAGGGCAACGGTTCTATCGAATCGGCGCTCACGATCAGCGGGGCCAGGTGCCCCGCATTGGCGTACCGGAAGTCGCCCGAGCGCATGTTCAGCACACCATAGAAGCAGGTAATGAAGGCGCTCTTCAGGTGCGGGAGAAGGGCGCGGTCCAGGTGCCCCAGGAGCCCCTGCGGATCGCGCTGCAGGTCGCCGGCCTGGGTCAGGGCCACGCGGAGCATGGAGGTATAGAGGGCCGCGGGGACGCCGTGGCCGGACACATCGCTGATGAACACGCCGATCTCGTCGGGATCGGCGAAGGTGATGATGTCGAAAAAATCGCCGCCCACGCGGTCCATCGGGCGGTACAGGGCGCCGATGCGACCGTGGACGCCGGAGGCAGGCAGGTACTGCTCCTGGATCGTTTTCGCGATCTCGAGCTCGTGATCGATGAGGGCGTTCTGCGCCTCGAGCGTCCGGCTCTTTTCGCCGATGACGAGCTCCTGGACGAACGAGTAGCGGAGATGGTACTCGTTGAGGTAGGCGATGCACATGCCCACCCCGATCGTCCCCAGGAGGTTCATGGCGTTATGCGCCAGCTGGTCCCCGGGAAGGTCCCCGATAAGCGCATGGGGGATGATGTAGCCGGCGCCGACCAGGACGCCGGAGGCCGTCGCGTGGCGGAAGCGCAGCCGCACGAAGGCGAAGGTGAACACGAGGCACAGCATCACCCCGCTGTGATAGAGGCTCGCGAAGGGGCCGGACCCGACCAGCGTGAACACGACCACGCATCCGCTGCCGATCACCGAGATCAGAAAGAGGAGGAAGTGGAGCCGCCGCCTGACCGCGTCGACGAACGAGAGCGCCAGGATAATCACGCCGTAGACGACGAACCCGACGCGCACCCCGATCGCGAGGCGCTCCAGGCCCGGGAACGAGATGAAATCGGTATTGAGGTTCGCCAGATACAGCAGGATGCCGAACACGCTGGCCCATCGGATGAACAGAATGGTCTTGTTGTGATAATAGTCGAGGAACGACGACTCGAGGAACGACGGAAAGCGCAATCGGCGTGCGGCTCGCAGCAGTCCGTCCTGGTCGTATTCGGATTCGGGGGTCATTGGCATCGCGACGCGCTCTTTCTGTGTTTCTGCGCCTCAGAAGTCACCGGAACGGGAAAAAGTCAAGATCATTTGCACTTCATCGCGGGACGATCCGCGTCGCGCCCCGGTCCGCACAATACTTCCGGAACCAGGTCGAGCTTCGATCGCGTTCGAGCTTCGAGTAGATGCATCCGCAGTAATTCTGCCGGTAAAACCCCCGCTCACGCGAGAGCGCCGTCGCGCGGCGAAATCCGTCATGCTTCTTGAAGTCCGCCTCGATGAAGCCGATGCCGCTCTCCGCCGCGAGCGAACGGCCGACCTCGTTGATGAGCGCGGCGTCCTTGTGCGGGCTCACCGACAGGACGGTGGCGACGGCCGCGAAGCCGTTCTCGCGCGCATAGCGGAAAACCCCGGCAAGGCGAAATCGAAAGCAGGCCCCGCACCGGGCCGAGCGCTCACCCTGATGGCGCAGCCTGCGCACCGCGCGCGTCCACTCGCGCGCATCGTATTCCCCCACGACGAGCGGGAAGGCCTCGGAACGGGCGTACCGGTCGAGCTCATCCAGCCGCCGGTCGTACTCGGAACGGGGGGCGATGTTGGGATTGTAGTAATAGACGACCACGTCGTGCTCCCGCGCGAGGAGCGAGCGGACATGGGCCGCGCATGGAGCGCAGCAGGCGTGCAATAGGAGTCTGTGGACGGTCAAGGCCTACTTGATGAAGCGACCCATCAGCGCGCGGAAGGCCTGTGCCTGATCGGGGTTGCACTGGCCATCGAGCCACAGCAGAAGGTCCGCGCTCACCCCGCGCGACGATTTGTAGTCGTGATGGAGCACGTAATTCGCGATCTCGTATCGCAGCGTTTCGAACAGCTCCTCGGCCTTCGACAGGTTCGAGGGGCACGGGCCGATGACATCGCACAGTTTCACGATGATCTCGTGTCGGTCCATGGCCATGAGTTCGCGGCGGCAGACATCGTCAATGAGGGAATTTTCGAGGCACACTGAATCGGCGATAACGGCCATTTCGGGCTCGAGGGTCGCGGCAGGTTTGTTCATCATAGCGGCAATAGCACCCTGTTTTTAATAGAAAAAATATTCCTTATAGTTTTAACCATTTGTATATATTGAGAATATATACATACCGCGCCCAAGCGTCAACCACCGCGGAACAATTTTCCCAAAAAACCGTCTTTTTGTCCTTAATGCCCCGGATCATGCATTATTCAGTTGACAGACACCCGGGGTCATGGAAGATGGCGCCATCATGAATTCGAAGATTGCCGCCATCAGCAGCTGCTTTTATTTTTGGTACTTTTATTTTAAAAGCTGTCCGTAGCTTTTGCTGATGACGCATTGCGCGAAGGCCGCGGACGACAAGTCGGCGGCCTTCTTCGTTTCAGGACCCACCCCGGTCGCCAACCTCCCCAAAGCCCCGCAAACCCAAACGACCGGAGGTACACCATGGTACTCGTACTCAACGAACCCGAGAGTCCCCACGCGCTCAAGGCGAAGGCCGATTGCGCCACGCGGGGGTGCCGCGCCTACGATCTGGCCACCAGCCGCGGGACGGTAAGCGCCGTTCTGGGGCTGGGATCGGTCGATCTCGAACGGATGGCGGGCGAATCGACCTCGCTGTCCGTCGTAACGCCGAAATCGCCCTATATCCTGGCCGGGCGCGCCATCAAAGACACGGACACGGTCGTGACGATCCGCGAGCGCGCGCAGATCGGCGGCGGACCGCTGGCGGTGATCGCAGGGCCCTGCTCCATCGAGAGCGAGGCGCAGATCATGGAAACCGCCGAGCGCGTCCGCGCCGCGGGCGCCGCCATTCTGCGCGGCGGCGCCTTCAAGCCCCGCACATCGCCCTATGCCTTCCAGGGAATGGGCCTCGAGGGCCTGCGGCTCCTGCGCCGCGCGGGGGACGCCGTGGGACTTCCCATCATCACCGAGGTGCTGGACGCGGACGACATCGGCCCCGTCGCGGAGCTCGCCGATATCATACAAATTGGCGCGCGCAACTGCCAGAACTTCTCCCTGCTCAGGAAAATTGGACGCGTCGGCCGCCCGGTCCTCCTCAAACGGGGGATGATGGTCACGATCGAGGAATTTCTCATGTCGGCCGAGTACCTGCTCTCCGAGGGAAACATGAACGTGATCCTCTGCGAGCGCGGCATCCGCACCTTCGAGACGGAGACGCGGAACACGCTGGACATCTCGGCGGTGCCGATCCTGAAGGCCAAGACGCACCTGCCGGTGATCGTGGACCCGTCGCACGCGGCGGGGACGTGGACGCTCATCCGCCCGCTCGCGCTGGCCGCCGTGGCCGCGGGGGCCGACGGCCTCATGATCGAGGTGCACAGCAGCCCGGAGACGGCCCTGTGCGACGGCGGCCAGTCCCTCAGGCCCTATCGCTTCGACGAGCTCATGAGCGCGCTGGCCCCGCTTGCGGGCGCGATGGGCCGGGCGATTGCCGGGAGCGCGTAGGCGGATCGGCCCAATTCGAAGAGCGCGACATCGTCAGTGCGTTCACGGCCGCTCCGAGCGGTTTCCCAGCCGCACTACACTGGCGGGCGGGACGCCACGGGCCTGTCGGTCCGCGGCTGCGGGTCCTCGAGTCAGGGTCGCACGGCCCGTGCGGACGCGCCGGCGCCGATTCACGTCCAGCCAATAAAATGATGGACAGATGCGCGATTCTTCCATAGCAAAGCACCGGTTGTTCGAAATGAAACGCCGGGGGCGCTCCATGAGCATCAAAGCGAAAATCATCATGTTCCTCGTCTTAATCCTTATGATCATCGGGCTGGTGGTCTATTTCTCGTATTTTTTCAACGCGCCGCGGAAAGACGCCGTGCTCCCGGGAGCGGGCATGCGCGGGAACCTCACGGTGACGGTCTTCGGCAATGACGGCAAGATCATCAAGCGCTGGACCGGCATGAAGCGCGCCGCCGCGCGGGACGCCGCCACGACGAACCTCTTTACGACCCGCGAGGGAAAGTCGGTGCAGATCGGGCCCGCGGTGTGGTTTATCGCAGAAGAGGAGTAAGGGTGCGTGCTGGAGCAGAGCGTCCAGTTCGTCAAGGGAATCGGACCCACGAAGGCGTCGTTGCTCGCCTCCCAGGCGGGGATCGAGACCGTCGAAGACCTGCTGTATCACTCGCCGCGCCGCTACCTCGATCGATCGACATTTAAGCGCATCGCCGACTGCCGGACGGGGGAAACCGTGACGGTGGGCGGCCGCATCGCCGACGCAGCGATCATGGGCCGCGGCCGGAAATTTCTCTCGGTGACCATCGAGGACGAGTCCGGCAGCCTCGCCGGCGTCTTCTTCGGCGGCATCCCGTATTTCAAAAAGATATTCCGCCCCGGCGAGTACGTCCTCTTCTCCGGAAAAATCGATTTCTTCCGGACCATGCAGATCGTCCACCCGGAGTTCGATTTCCTCGACGACGAGAGCTCGATCGCGAACATCAACACCGGGCGCGTGGTGCCGCTATACCGCTCGAGCGAGAAGCTGCGCGGGGCCGGGCTCGACTCGCGCGGGTTCCGCCGCATCATTCGAAACGCGCTCGACGCCTGCATCGGGGAGATCGCCGATCCGCTGGACGCGGGCCTCCTCGAGCGGCTGGGGCTCATCTCGCTGCCCGAGGCGATCCGCTTTCTGCACTTCCCCGACACGGCCCAGGACGCCGATCGCGCCCGGCGGCGCCTCTCGTTCAACGAGCTCTTCCTGCTGCAGTACTATCTCGCGCTTTCACGACGGCTGCTCCGCGAGGAGCGCGGCGCGTCCGCGCGCGCCATCGACACCGCCGCCTTCGACGCGTTCGCGCGCGGCCTTCCGTTTGCGCTCACCGGCGCGCAGGCCGCCGCCATCGACAAGATCAGGCGCGACATGGAGCGGTCCGTCCCCATGAACCGGCTCTTGCAGGGCGACGTGGGATCGGGGAAAACGGTGGTGTCGCTCGCCGCCGCGCTTTTCGCGCTGGGACGCGGCGAGCAGACGGCCGTGATGGCGCCCACCGAGGTGCTGGCCGCGCAGCACGATCGCACCTTCCGCGCGCTCCTTCCCCCGGGCGTGCGCACGGCCCTCCTCACGGGGAGCCTTCCGCGCGCCGAAAAGCGCGCCATCGCCTCCGCTGCCGCCGCGCACGAACTCGACATCGTCATCGGCACGCACGCCGTGATCCAGAATGGCGTCTCCTTCGCTCGGCTCGGCCTCATCGTCATCGACGAGCAGCACCGCTTCGGCGTGAACCAACGCGCGGCGCTGCGCGACAAGGGCGCGCTTCCCGACCTGCTGGTGATGACGGCGACGCCGATCCCCCGCTCGCTCGCCCTCACCCTCTACGGGGACCTGGAGGTCTCGTCGCTGCGCGAGAAGCCCGCCGAGCGCGTTCCCGTGACCACCCTCGCCTTCCCCGAGGAGCGCGTGGCCGACATCTACCGCTCGGTGGAGAAGTACGTCTCGCAGGGCCGGCAGGTCTTCATCGTCCTGCCGCTCATCGCCGAGTCGGAGAAGATGGACCTCGCCTCGGCGGAGGATACCTACGCCCGGCTGCGCGACACGGTGTTCCCCGCGCGCCGCGTCGGGCTCCTGCACGGACGCCTCCCGGCCGTCGAGAAGGACGCCGTTATGCGCGACTTCGCGGCCGGCGCCGTCGACATTCTCGTGACCACGACGGTGGTCGAGGTGGGCGTAGACGTCCCCAACGCCACGGTGATGGTGATCATGCACCCGGAGCGGTTCGGACTGGCCCAGCTCCATCAGCTGCGCGGCCGCGTGGGACGGGGCGCGCACCAGTCCTTCTGCATCCTGGTGCATCCGGCCGACATCCCGGACGAGAGCCGCCGCCGCATCGACGCCATCGTGGGCACCGACGACGGCTTCGCGATCGCCGAGGAGGACCTCCGCCAGCGCGGCGCCGGCGAGGTGATCGGCCTGCGTCAGCACGGCCACGACGCGGGCCTCGAGTTCACGGACCTCGCGCGCGACATGGAGCTCATCCTCTCCGCGCGCGCGGAGGCCGAGGCGCGCGCGGCGGAGGTCGCCGACGCGGAGACGCTCGCGGCGCGCGTGCGCGAGCCGGCGCAGATCGGCGGGATCGCTCGCGGCATCCGCAGCAAGCGCGTGATCTCGCTGTTATCGTAAGAGGGATTTTTCCACGAACCGGCGGTAGACCGCCATGGGGACGGCGCCGAACCACTGCATCCAGCGGTCGCGGAAGATCTCGAGCTTCTCGGCGTCGGTCTTTTTCGCGAGCTTCGACTCCACGTCGACCTTCCGGATGATGCCCAGCACGCGCTGGATCTCGGCGTGATACGTGCGCGATACGAGCTTGCGCAACTCATCGAACTCCTGGATCCGGTCGAAGGGAAGCTCCAGCGTGTTGATGTACTGCTCGTGCCACATGAGCGACGCCTCGCGGATGAACTCCGCCGGCAGGAAGCGCTTCACCACCGACCCCTCGACGTACTTGTAGCAGCTTCCGATGCCGCGCGCCTGGAAGACCGCCGTCACGATCCGGCTCGTGGTGAGGGGCCCCAGATGATAGGTAAAGAGCTGCAATCGGTCGGCGGAGAGGTCGAAGAACGACCCCGCCTCGCCGATCGCATCGCGGATAACGTGGTGCACGAACCCGCGATACGACTCGACGATGTTCTGCGAGCGGTCGCGCAGGAACTTGATCATCGCGATCTTGATGGCGGCCTTGAGCGCGGCCTCGTCCGCGGGCGAGTCGATGTAAAAGAACGACGATCCCAGATCGACATAGTCGCGCTCGAGCGCGTCCACCCGCAGCGCGAGCACATAGGGCTCCCGCGTGTTCCAGGTCCGCGTGCCCGTCACGGTGAAGGCCACGGCCGGCGCGAAGCTGGAGCGCGGCGGCGCCGGCGGACCGGGGGACGGCGCCGGTTCCGGCTCGACCGTCCGCTCAATCTGCGCGTGACGGGGCGGCTCCGTTTCGACGGGCGCCGGCTCGTCGTCTTCGGCGGCGCCCACGGCGTATCGTCCATCGTCGAGCTGGAGCGCGTCATCGTGGCTCCGCATGACCTCGCGCTCCGCATCGGCCGATCGGCGGAACAGGTTCTCGTATTGGTACGAGAAATTCTCGAAGTAGCGGATCTTTCCGTAAATGTCCTTTTCGATGGCGTAGTAGTCGTCCGGGCCAAGCGACAGGACCGTGGCCACGAAGTGGAGGAATGTCTCGGTGCGCCGGCAGAACTCGGCGGCGGCGGCGCACCGGGACGACAGCTCCGCGTAATACGCGCGGCCCGACGAGGACAGGTTGATCACCTCGATGCTCCTGGCCAGCTCGTCCCACTCCTTCTTGACGCGGCTGTTGAACTCCCGAAGGCGCAGGAAAATCTCTTTGAGCGAGAGAAAGGCGAGGCGGTTCTCGTCCTCGTATCCCTGGAATTTCTTGTGGAAATTTTTCTTTGACTCGCGCAGGAGCGCGTCCGGCGACAGGTAGCGCGTATGCTCGTTGACGAGATCCTCGATGTTCTCGAGGTACTTCAGGTAGGTATAGCGGTATTTCTTGATGATGTCGTCGACATCGCGGGGGATCTGGCTGTCGCTGAAGAGCTTCTTGAACTCGGCGTCGATCCGCTGGTGCTCGCCCAGGACGGCCGTCATGCCGCTTCTGAAAAACTCGATGTCCTCGCCGTAGCGGGCGACGAACTCCTCGACCGTCACCGCGCCGGCGGCGTCGCCCTCGCCGCCCTCGACGGCGCTGTCGGCGCGGCGCGCCCGGCGCTCGCTGTCCCGGAGCGACTGGTCTCGGCTGATCTCGTAGTCGGTCTTTTCATCGACATCGGCGAGGAGCCGTTCGAGGTCGTCGTGCGTTCCCATGGGCCGGTCCCGATCCTAGGTCGCGGGGCTCTCCGCGGGGGCGGGCTCCTCGGACGCGCCGTTGGCCGCCATCGGCGGGAGCGCCTCGCCGCGCATGATGGCGTCCACCTCGTCGGCGTTGAGCGTCTCCCGCTCGATGAGGCCCTTCGCGATCGCGTCGAACTTGTCGCGGTTGTCCATGATGATGCCGCGCGCCCGCGCCTCGCAGGTCGTGATGACTGACTTCACCTCGTCGTCGATGAGACGCGCGGTCTCCTCGCTGTAGTCGCGGTGCTGCGCGATCTCGCGCCCCAGGAAAATCTGCTCGTTGCGCTTCCCGAAGGAGAGCGGCCCGATCCGGTCGCTCATGCCCCATTCGCAGACCATCTTGCGCGCGATGTCGGTGGCGCGCTCGAGGTCGTTGCTCGAGCCGGTGGAGAGGTCCTGGAACTGGATCGATTCGGCCACGTGGCCGCCGAAGAGCATCGTGATCTGGTTGAGCCAGTAGCTCTTGGGATGGATGTGCTTCTCCTCCCGGGGAAGCTGCATGGTGAGGCCCAGCGCGCGGCCGCGCGGGATCACCGTGACCTTGTGGACCGGGTCATTGCCGGCAAGGATCCCCAGGATGGTGTGCCCGGCCTCGTGGTAGGCGATCACGCGCTTTTCGTCGTCGGATATGATCATGGAGCGGCGCTCGGGGCCCATCATGACCTTGTCCTTCGCGTCCTCCATCTCGAGCATGGAGACGCGCTTCTTGTTGCGCCGCGCCGCCAGGAGCGCGGCCTCGTTCACCAGGTTGGCGAGGTCGGCGCCGGTGAAGCCGGGCGTTCCGCGCGCGATCACCTTAAGGTCCACCTCGCGCGAGAGCGGCACCTTCTTGGAGTGCACGGCCAGGATCTTCTCGCGCCCCTTGATGTCCGGCGTGTCCACCACCACCTGCCGGTCGAAGCGGCCGGGCCGCAGGAGCGCGGGGTCCAGCACATCGGGCCGGTTGGTCGCGGCCACGATGATCACGCCCTCGTTGGTGTCGAAGCCGTCCATCTCCACCAGCAGCTGATTGAGCGTCTGCTCGCGCTCGTCGTGCCCGCCGCCCAGGCCCGCGCCGCGCAGGCGCCCCACGGCGTCGATCTCGTCGATGAAGATGATGCACGGCGCGCTCTTCTTGCCCTGGTCGAACAGGTCGCGCACGCGCGAGGCGCCCACGCCCACGAACATCTCCACGAAATCGGAGCCGCTGATGGAGAAAAACGGCACGCCCGCCTCGCCCGCGATCGCGCGCGCGAGGAGCGTTTTCCCCGTGCCGGGAGGGCCCATCAGCAGGACGCCCGTGGGGATCTTCGCGCCGATGTTCACGAATTTCTTCGGGTCCTTGAGGAAGTCGATGATCTCCTTGAGCTCCTCCTTCGCCTCGTCCACGCCCGCCACGTCGGCGAAGGTGATCTTCGTTTTAGTCTCGGGATTGAGCTTGGCGCGGCTTTTGCCGAAGGACATCGCCTTGTTGCCGGTCGTCTGGATCTGCCGCATGATAAGGAACCAGATGAGCCCGAAGAAGATGAGCCACGGCAGAAACTGGAGGATCCCCTTGAGGATATAGCTGTCCTCCTCCTCCTGGCCCTTCACCTCGATTTTATTGTCGATGAGCAGCTTCAGGAGCGTGGGGTCCTCGTAGGGCACCAGCGTCTTGAAATGCACCGGCGTTTCGCCCTTGAGGTAGGTCCCCTGGATGGTCTTGCCGTTTATGATGGTCACGCCCTTGATCTTTTTATCGAGCACCTTCTTGTAGAAATCGCTGTACTGCAGGTTCTCGATGTTTTGCCGGGGCATGCTCCCCATACGGAAGATGGCGATCCCCAGCACGCCGATCAAAAGGACCAGGGCGATCTGTTTCGCGGTCTTATTCATCTACAGCTCCTTGATACATGTGGTACGGGGCGGGCCTGGCGCGCGGCGGAATCCGGTGGGCCCATGGCAATAGTATAACGCCCACGCGGGACGCAATCAAAAAAAACGGGACGGACCCTCCCGTTCCAGCGCCATGACGCGGGCGCTCGTCGGCGAAACGCGGAACCCGGCAGCCACGCGGTTCGTCCCGCGGCCCGTAAAACCGGGAAGATACGCGGCGATATGGCCGTCGACGACGAGAAGCGGTATGACGCGTTTGGCGTCATTGTCAAGTTTATTTTCGATCATCAGATCCTTAATCTTTTTCGATCCGCGCTCCAGCGCGATGCGGTCGCCGGGACGCCGGCTGCGCAGTACAAGCTCGGCGTGCGCATCGTCGATCGCGACGTATGCCCGCTCGCTCGACGCGCCTGCGGCCGCGAATTCCTCGTACGAGGCATCCCGAAGCAGGACCTCGCAGCCGGCCGCGGGGAGCGCGATCCGCGCGGGAAGAGGCGCGGCATCGATGACAACGGAATAGCCCGCCGCCGCACAATCGTCCTCTTTTATTTGTGGGGTGATGATGACGGCCGCGGCCCCGTCGCGCAGGCGCTTCACCATCGCGATACGCGCGTCCCGGTAGAGGACCTGGTTGGCCCGCGGCGCGCGGAAACGACGCTCGATCTCGCCGATGATGCCCGCCGTGACATAGGGCTTCCCGGCCGCGCGCAGCGCGGAGGCGATCACGTGCCGGAAGAGCGCGGGGTTCCCGCACCACGCCCCGCAGGGAAGGACCGTCGCGTCGCCCTCCCGCCGAGCGGCGGCGCCGTAACGCCCCGCGGCGAGCTCGTCGGCCATGTCGCGGTACTCGCGCGCGACGGCCGCAAGCGACAGGAGCGCCGCGTCCGCGTCCGGGAAGCGCGAACGGATCTCCGGGAGGAGCGCATGGCGGATATAGTTGCGCCGATACCGCAGGTCCCGATTGCTTTCGTCCTCGCGCCATTCGATACCGCGCGCCCGGAGGTACTCGTACGCCTCGCGCGCGTCCACGTCCAGCAGCGGCCGGATGATCGCGCCCCGCGCGGGCGCCATCCCCGCCAGCCCGTGCACGCCCGTCCCGGCGAGGATGCGCATGAGGACGGTCTCCGCCTGGTCGTCGCGGTTGTGCGCGGTCGCGATCCGCGCGCAGCCGTTCGCGCGGGCGCGCTCGTCCAGCAGCGCATAGCGCACCCGGCGCGCCTGCTCCTCGAAGGACTCGCCGCGCGAGAGCTCGTTCGCGAAGTCGAACCGCGCGCCGTGAAACGCGATGCCATTGCGCTGCGCGAGTTCGCGCACGAACGCCTCGTCCGCGTCGGCGTCGGCCCCGCGCACCATGTGGTTGAGATGGAACACGTTGAACGAAAACCCGATCTCATCGCGCAGCCGGAGGAACAGATCGAACAGCGTCATGGAGTCCTTCCCCGCCGAGAGCGCGAGAAGCACGCGCTCGCCGGGCGCAATGAGGCGATGCGCCTCGATGAAGGCGCGAACGCGCTCGAACACGATGTCGCCGATATCAGCACCCATGAGGTAGGAGTGGCGGATCATGCGGAAAATTAAAAGAAAAAAACCGTTCGCCGCACCGTACGCCGTTCATCGCGATGACGACGGTTTTATCGAAATTTCGTTTTTTAATTTGACGAAATCGCGGCGGAGTGCCGTATATCGGGCTTCGCGCGCCACCCACTCGCCGCAGCGAGGAAACGGCGCGCACATCCATTACGAGGGTTAGCGTCATCGTACTCCTACTCAGCCGATTGTTTTCCAAACTGTCGCTCCCGACGGCGCTCGCCATCGGGCGTTTCCTGGGCCGCCTGGCCTACTATCTCATTCCGGTGAAGCGCGGCATCGCGCGCGAGAACGTGCGGCGCGTCTTCGGCGCCGAGCTCTCGCCGCGCGAACAGCGACGCATCGTACGCAAGTGCTACGAGTCGATGTGCATGTGGGGTATGGAGGTGATGCGCATGCCACACCTCACGCCCGAGGTGAGCGAGCAGACGGTCACCCGCGAGGGCTATGAATACCTGGAGCAGGCGCTGGCGCGCGGGAAGGGCGCGATCCTCGTCGCCTCGCACATGGACAACGTGGACCTCGCCGGGTGCAGCATGGCCATCCGCGGTCTTCCCTTAAGCGTCGCCGTGAAGGAGTTCAAGTCGAAATCGCTGCAGGATTTCTTAAGCGCGGTCCGGGAGCGCACCGGCGTGATCCTCATCCCCCCGCGCAAGTCGAAGGAGCAGATCATCGACCTCCTGAAAAAGAACGTGGTGGTCACGCTCGTGGTGGACCAGCACATGGCCAAACATCGCGCCATCGTGTGCGAGTTCTTCGGGCAGCTCGCCGCGACCTCGCCGGCGCCCGCGCGCTTCGCGTTCGAAACGGGTGCGCCGATCATCCCCGGCCTCATGTACCGCACGGACAACAAGGGAGGCCACGGCATCCGCCTGGGACCGCCGATGGAGATGGAAACGCCCTACGACGACCTGGACAAAAACATCCGGCACAACACCGAGCGGATCAACCGCATCATCGAGGGATGGATCCGCGAGTTCCCCGAGCAGTGGCTGTGGCTCCACAAGCGCTGGAAGGTGCAGGACAATCCGGAGGGATGGGACATTCCGGAGCACCTGCAGCATTTGGTGAAAAGGCCGGCGAAGGGGTGAAGGGGGAGGCGTAACCGAAGACGACTGCCGCCGCTCCCGGGAAACCGGGAGGTAGCGGCGAGTACGGCATGTCTGATCATTTTATCGCAGCAAGTTCCTCGTTCATCTTTACCGGAATCGTGCTCACATCCTTGAGAATATCGCGAAGGATGTCCTCACCCGGTCGTGTTGTGCTCATAAACTTCGACACAATGGCATTGGGAAATAAAATCGGCTCGCCGCCCAAATGAACGGTTTTTTCCTCGTTAACTTTTAGAATCACCGACCACATGTACGAGGCGGGAGGAATGACCTGAACAAGACCGCCCGTCGATGGATGCACATAGAAATACAATGCCAGGCTATTACGGTTTTTCTTCGAAGCTTCCCATGTATACAATCTATACGCATCCGTTTTCCCTTTCGTAAGTTTGAAATTCGGACTGTTCGTGATTTTCGCTTTCTTGGCTCCATCGAACTCCACCGTATCGATTTTTATGGTAAACTTTTTTTCCAGGCCGTCCTTTATCTGCTGCACCGGATAAAGTTCGGCCACATAATCGCTCATGAGTTTATTCACTTCTTCGTCGCCGCTGTGATTATACATGAACTCGAATTTATCAAGATAGAACGTCCTATCCTGAAGCGCGCCCCACTGCTTCATGTTCCAGGTGGAGGAGCATCCGAAGATCGAGAGGAACAGAAGCAATGTCATCGAAAACTTGATACTGTTTTTCATAATCGTTCTCCTTATACGGCATAAGTAATATTTAATGCCCCGCGCAAGACCGAGCGGTTATACCCTATCTAAAAATCGCGATAGAAATCACGCATTCATCTCCTATCGGCACGTCTCCCCCGGAGATCGTCGTATTCCACAGCAGTGATCCGCTTTGCGAATACTTCAACACCCTCCAGTCCTTATACACGGCGCCATGGACCTCCTGCGCGGTGTAGATATTATTCTGCGAATCGATCCCCTGGCACCCCAGTCCATTCGTATGAGTTTGCGGCCAACCGGACGTGACTTCGGAGCCGTCGGATGAATACTTGTAGATGCCGTGAAAATACATATTTCCATCGGTTGCGACGTCCATCCATCTGATAAAACCGCTCAGGAACCACCCGCTGAAACAACTCTTACTCCACTGAATGGTCCCGTCCGCAGCATATTTCAATAACGACGCATAGCGTGTATGGCCGGCATCGTTCGCGAAGCCCCCGATATACACATACGACGAACCATCGAACGCGACGCCGCGCGCGGCGGATTCGTCGGGCGTTGCCGACAGTTTGTCCCAACCGGCAAGATCGCCGCCGCTTGAGTCAAAGCCGCGGACCCAGCCGTATATGGTTCCGCTTCCCCATCCGGCATACCCGACGGCGTACACGCGATCGTTTGAGCGATTGACCCGGATATTCTGGCACGATCCCTTATTGCTATAGGACGCATGGCCGAACTTCTTGTTCCAGCCCGCGGTGATTTCGGTCCCGGAACTATCGTACTTCTTCAAGACCCATTGATAGTCCTGCGTCCCGGCGATGTAGAGATTATCTGAAGAGTCCACATCGCAGTAAGGGCCTTTCATCCCGTTAAATCCGCTCGCGATTGTTTTATTCCAGCCCGTCGTGATTTCAACGCCGCTGCTGGAATACTTTTTGGCGAATCCCTCCGATAATTCCGTCCCAGAATCATAGTTCTTCGGCCCGGTAACATAGACATTGTTTTGCGAATCGACCGCCAGGCTGTTGACCTGCCATAGAGGATCGCCGTCATTTCCGTAGGAGAAGTCTTTATTCCAGTTGGCGCTATCGACATTCCCCGCATTGTCCGTCACGGTAAGGCGGTAATAACGGCTTGTGCCGGATTTATACGCTGTCGCGATAATGACGCGACGGACATACAGCGTCACGGACGCCATCTCCGAATCGAGCATTCCGGTCTTGTAGGCTATCGCCTTCAGGGTCATCGTGTCCGCGACCGATATCGTTTCGCCGGAATACACCGTTCCGTGCCCGGAAGCCCCGGACGTAGGCGTGGTCCCGTCCGTGGTGTACCTGACCGTCGCGCCTGCAGTGCCGCACGACAGGGTCACGCTCTGCGTACCGCTGTACCAGCCCGCGCTCTTACTGAAGAGCGGCGTCGCGACTTGGACGTAACTAATGGTATACGTCGCGCTTGCCACATCGCTGTTTCCCATGCCGCTTTTAACGGCAATGGCCTTGATCTTGGCGACCGTGTTATGGCCGGAAACCATGATTGCGCCCGTATATTTCGTTGACGACGTGGTAGGATTCGCGGGATCGGATGGCGGCGAGGCCACCGTGCCGGTCGCGATCGTGTAATAGATATCGTCGGCCGACCCCTGCGTGAGGGTCACCGCCGTGTCCTCGCTTTTTGTGCCGCCTGCCGGAGTAAATGCTGGTGCTGCGATCTTGATTACATAACCCGCCTCCGCGACGGTAGAGTCGGTCATGTCGGACTTGTACGCGATTGCCTTGATGGTCATGTTCGCGCTTACAGAGATGGGCCCACCGCCTTCAGTTCCATGTCCGGATGCGCCCGAAGTGGGGGTTGAGCCGTCGGTCGTATATCGTATGGTCGCGCCGCTCGTCCCGCAGGTGATGTTTACGCTCTGAGTAGACGAATACGTCCCGGCAACCGGACTGAACTGCGGTGTGGAAACTTGGCTATAGTTGATGGTAAACGTCCCGGTAGAGACGGCGCTATTGCTCATGCCGTCTTTCACCGCAATCGCCTTGATCGTTTTAACGGTTCCGTTTCCGGCGATGGCTATTGGTGCGGAATACGTCGGCGACGACGTCGTCGGCGCATCACCGTTCGTGGTGTAATGGATCGTCGCACCGGTCGTCGTCGTGCCGATGACGATGTTCTGGTCGGAGGAAAACGTCCCCTCTCCGGGAGTGAACGTCGGCGCGGCGCACGCCTCGGGAGCGGGAGCGCTTGAACCGCCCGGCGCGCCACCTCCGCCGCCTCCGTCACCGCCTCCGCCGCCGCTGCTGCATGCGGACAGCGCGAGGACAGCTCCTAGTACACAGGAAAGAACAGCTCGAAGAAAACGAGCGCATAGAAGTGTTTTCATCCCGAATCCCCTCATATTAGAATAACCGATCAAGCCTCTTTTCAAATATGGACCTTTGCTGGACCGGTGTTATTCGTTGTTGTTTTTCATTGATCAGATGGTAAGTTATCACGAGGGAAGGACTTTGTCTCGCCCATTGCTGACCGCGCAGAAATGGGCCAGTGCGGGATTTGCGTGTCCCGGAATATCGGCAGGAAGATACGATGAGTTGCGTTATGAATGAAGAAAAACCAAGGGAAGCGACGTGTCAGGAACAATCCCCCTCACGCCAGCGGGTCGGCGGCATCCCCGCGAGCTTCGCGAAGACCTTGTTGAACGTGCGCACGCTCTCGAAGCCGACCCCCATCGCGATCGAGATGACCGTCTCGTCCGTCTCCCGGAGGCGCCGCTTCGCCTCCTCGATCCGGAGCTCGTTGATGTGCTCGTCGATTCGCTTCCCGGTCACCCGGTTGAACGCGCGCGAGAGATGGTCCGGGGAAAGGTCCACCGCCGCGGCAAGACCCTCACGCGAGATGTCCGCCGTGAAGTTCTCCGCGATGAACTCCACCACCCGCGCCACCTTCTCCTCGGCGGATGCCCCCACCGTGGCGGAAGACGCGCCCCGCTCCGACAGACGCCGGTACAGCACCGCGTTGGCGCGCGCCAGACGGTCGCGCACCTCCTTGAGCTCGAGCTGCGAGGCGATCCGCGCCAGAAGCTCAAGCGCGTTGAAGGGCTTCACGATGTAGTCCGTCGCCCCCTTCCCGAAGCCCTCGAGCTTCATGGCGTCGTCGGCCTTCGCCGTGAGCAGGAGCACCGGTACGCCCTCGTACGCTGCGTCGGCGCGCACTGCGGCAAGGAGCTCCAGCCCGTCCATCTCCGGCATCATCACGTCCGTCAGGATGAGGTCAAACGGCTCGGCCGCTTCGCCGATCGCCGCGAGCGCCTCCTTCCCGTTTCGTGCACGGATGACGCGGTACCGGCTCCCGACGATCTCCGAAAGGAACGAGAGCATGTCGGGATTATCCTCAACGATGAGAACGCGCGGCGCGTCTTCGTCCAAGCTCTCGCATATCGGGGGCTCTGACCCCTCTGCGGATGACTCCCGATCCACCTGAGGCTCTGACTCCCCAATAAACCCCTCTGCGCGGGGCTCTGACCCCTTAATTGCCTCCATGTTCAGCGGCATGGTAAGATAAAAGGTCGATCCCTCACCCTCAACGCTCCGGAACGTCACGTCGCCGCCGTGCAGCCGCGCGATCTCACGCGTGAGCGAGAGACCGATCCCCGTTCCCTCGTATTTTCTCGTCGATGAGGCGTCCGCCTGCCCGAAGCGCTCGAAGATGATCTCGTGCTTGTCCGCCGGTATACCAATCCCCGTGTCCGATACCGATACCGTGAACGATCCGTCGCCCACGTCGAGTGCCACGCCGATCTTCCCGCCACTCGGCGTGAACTTGATCGCGTTCCCCAGGAGATTGTACACCGCCTTGCGGAAGAGGTCGCGGTCCATATGCGCCTCGACGCCCCCGGCGCGATCTTCGCAGGAGAGCGTCAATCCCTTCGCCTGCGCCGCGGAGTGGAAGTTCGCCGCGCACAGCTCCAACTCGCGCGACACGTCCACCTGCTCGGCATTCACGGTCATGCGCCCCGCCTCGATCTTCGAGAAATCCAGCAGGTTGTTGATAAGGCCCAGGAGGCGCGCACCGTTATCGTACAGCTTCCGGAAGAAGGTCGCGTCCACCTTCCCCGGGTACGCGCCTTGCAGCACCGAGGCGACCGGCGAAAGCATCAGCGTGAGCGGCGTGCGCAGCTCGTGCGAGACATTGGCGAAAAACTCGGTTTTGGCGCGGTCGAGGGATTTTAATCTTTCGTTGGCGCTTGCGAGTTCGTTTGTTCGTTCCTCGACCTTGATCTCCAGGGTCTCGGTGGCCTGGCGTTGTATGTGCAGAGCTTCTGCCTGCGCCTCTTCCTTTTCCTGTTTGATGATATTAATACGATCCGCAAGGGCCAAGGAAAGGAGTACAACTTCTGCAGCAGATCCAACTTGGTGCCCGTACTTTGTAATAAAATTATACGGAAGTATTCCAGCGTTTTGAAGTGCAAAAATCACGACACCTATCAACAATGCCGTCCATGCAATCATATAAAACCGTGCAGCGCGATATCCTTTGTACAAACACCACAAACCCGCACACAATGACACCAATACGGTTAGGGAACCAAGAATATTTGCTAATCTTATCGCAACAGAGTATGACAAAATGGATGTAGCGCAGACTCCCAAGAGCCCCAACAACATCATAATTTGCATTAACCTGTTTAAAACTGGTGACATTTTTTTCAAGCCCAGAAACACCCTGCTAAACTGTGGAAGGGTTACAACATCGAGAAAAATCAAAAACGGCACGCTCATATTGGCCCATTTTACATTGTTAGGCCATAAGTATTGGAATGAAATCCCATTCAATGACAACATTGTTAGTAGATATACTGATATATAGAGCATGTAATACAGGTAGTTTTTATCCCGAACCGAGGAATAAATAAAGAGATTATAGAGGATCATTACCAGCAGTATTCCATAATACAATCCCAGAATAATATACTCGGCAACCGCGTTTTTTGTGAAAGCAGATGGCTCCTGAAGAATAATCGGGAAGCTCATCGAACTCGTCGTTTGAATACGCACGAAAAACTTCCATTCGCCCGGATGGCATAAAACCTTAAAAACAAAATTTCTATGATCGAACTCCCTCGTCCCAAAAACGTAATTATCTCCTGCAATCTTCTTCTGGAAATTATTATCTACCAATGGAATGTATAGCTCTATTTCATCAAGTAGTGGATAGGCAATCTCGAGATACATTTCACGTGTTGCGGAACACTGATTATTTATAGAAAAACTTACCCAATAAACCGATTTAGTATACCCATAATTGGGAATGTCCGAATTGCTCATTGTGAAACGACCTTCTCGTTCCTTTTTTAAGATATCATTGAAAGACAGGTTTCCATTGCTATCCTCAAAGATATTCAAATTGTGTCCCAGATGATAAACTTGTGTAGTTTGGTCTAAGACTATAGACTGGGAAGCAAACAAAGAAGAGCACAAAAGAATCATCGCAAAAAGCATGGAAATAGTCAGCCAACACCACATTCTCCGTCCGACGAAGTCGATGCTCCTGATTTTATGATTGTCGCTCAACACTCGCCCACCCCATGCCCCCAGTAGAAAACGCACGGCGGGTACCACCTCGATGGTACCGCCGTCGATGGCGATCGTTTCGGGGCCCGTTTCGGCTATGATAAAGCCGGTCGAAAATTCCATTTCCCGCATCGCCTCCGAAAGGGCCTTCACCTCGCGGTTACCCTTTGTTTTGTAATAGTACAGTGCGGCGGGCAGCCGTTCGATCTTTTGCACCATGAGGTCCACCACGTTGTCGGCCACGGCCGTCTGGCGGATTCTCCCGATGTCCCAGCGCCAGCGGTAGGAGGTCATGGGCATTCAGATCATTCTTCCAGTTTCATGAACCGACTTATAATTCATCACGCACCCATGCAATTACCATCTGCGCAAGATGAATTGCCATGTCATATTCAGCATCGGTGACCGGTTCGGATATTCCCGGATATCGGCTTGATACGGAATAATCGGTAAGAAGAGATGCCGCGGTTAGAGTTTCGGGGATGCTGGCATGGTCGGCAATGATATCCAATAAAGTTTTGATATTGTGCGTTCTTGGCACTTCAAGTCCTGTCGAAATAATAAGGGCTTTCAATGCCTTTTCGGCTGCCTGCTGTGCGTGGAAGCATAGTATCTCAAGCATCACCTCCGGCGATCTCCCCCTGCGCGCCAGTTCGAGATCGCTCACCGCAAACCGCAACCAATCGGCGGGTGACCCGGGAACTATTTCTTCAGGCGACATGGAGGACTTTTCCCTCTTTCAGAATTCTCCCGTAAATCAATCCTGGTGCATCGCCAAAACGATCCAGATCGTCAGTTGTCGCGACGAGAATATCAAATGAAACCCCGCTAGTTTTTATTCGTTGGTAAATCATCTGGGCGGTTTTTCGCCTATTCGCCCCAGATGGCATAACAATGAGGAGATCGAAATCGCTATCCGCCCCCGAATCACCCCGCGCCGTCGATCCGAAAAGAATTATCTTCAGGGGATGGGCGATTGAAACGACCTGATCCACCATGTCGCTTAACCGTGTACTCATTTCCATTTTCGATCACCATTACCACACAGGTCTTGGTTTCGCCAAGACGCCAGATTGACTTGCAGGTTGAGGGATCCTCGCAATCTTATCAGAGATTTCCTTCGATTCGCACGCTCTAATCCCGGAAACATGTGCAGCAGCATTGATGTTTTACCCTTTTCTGCTCATTGGAAATACGCAAAACGTTATTATAGCCCGAACGACATTTGTATTCAGACGTTGAGAATATCTCTCAGTGCCGCGTCAGTCAAGACAAAAAGCATTTCATGCCCTCACGACTCCCCGAACCAGAGCAGCCCGTCCTCGTAGAGCGTCTTTAGATATTCGCGCACAAAGAAGGGATTTCCCTGCGTCTAAAAGCGAGATCTGTTATGTTGCACGCGCGCTATGGGTTTTCACGGATTTTTTCTCGAACCGTTCATGTATGTTCTGCCAGTATGCCAACTCCTCATCCGGAGTCATATCCTTTATCTCATCGTATATTGCCTCCTGGGCGGTTCGCTTCATGGCTATGCAATCAAAATTTTTATTCATCTTCATACAGTATCACCTCCCGCGGTGAATATATCTGCAAAGCGGAATACCCCGCAAGCAGATTCACGCCATTGTATTGCGGTATCTTCTGCTGATGCACTATATGCTTGAAGTTCCAACTGACGATAACCGGACACCCTGAGACCGTCGCAGCGGCAACATGCAATGCATCATTGCGATATTTTCCGCCAACAATGCCCCGCTCGATGTATTTCCCCTGGAGTGCGATCATGTCCGCATCGATCCCGACAAGCTCATACGCATGTTTCATTTCATCCAAGTATTTCTTTACGCAATCGGGCGATTTATCGAGTTCGGCAATCGTGACGTCCGACACAACAATTGAAAAAATCCCCATCGATACCTGTCTGAAGAACTGACTGCTGGCATCGGAGAATTCGGGATCAAAGACACCCCCGAAAACCGACGTATCGACATATACGCGCATTAATCTCCCCCTGGGTAAAAAGGTATCGTCCGAAGAAAGAACTTACAAGTAAAAAAACCTTTCGCCGATCGTAAATCCACCGCTCGCATCACGCCTCCCCGAACCAGAGCAGCCCCTCTTCGTAGAGCGTCTTCAGGTATTCGCGCACGAAGAACGGATTTCCCTGCGTCTTGGAGAAGACGACATCGCCGAGCTCGGCGATGTCGTCCATCGGCAGGGACAGGGTCTCGGCGATGAGTTCATGGATATGGGCGCTCGCGAGCGGCGCGAGCTCGAGCCGTTCGATCTGCGCGCCGGCTTTCGCGATCTCATCGATGGTGAGCACAAGCGGGTGCGATGCGCTCACTTCGTTGTCGCGGAACGCACCGATCATCAGAAGGTGGCAGGTCTCGCTGTCCGTCGAGAGGATCTTCATGAGGTTGAGACTGGCCGAATCCGCCCACTGCAGGTCGTCGAGGAACACCGCGAGCGGGTGCTCCATCGTCGCGCAGGCGGTGATGAAGCGCTGGAAGTAATAGTTGAAGCGATTGCGCGTCTCGGCGGGTCCCACCTCCGGCACGGCCGGCTGCGGCCCCGCGATGAGCTCGATCTCGGGTATCACGTCGATGATGAGTCTGGTGTTCGACGAAAGCGCGCCGACGAGTCGGTCGCGCCAGGCTGCGATCGACTCCACGCTCCCGGTGAGCACCTGCCGCGCGAGGTCCTGGAACGCCTTTACGACGGCGCTGAAGGGCGTGTCCTTCATGAACTGGTCGAATTTACCGCTCACGAAATATCCGCCGCGCTCGATCACCGGTCGCTGCACCTCCGAAACCAGCGCCGACTTCCCGACGCCGGCATAGCCGGACACTAGAAGGATGAGGCTCTCGCCGAACCCTACGCGTTCGAAGCAATCCAGGATCAGGCCGGTCTCCGCGCGCCGCCCATACAGCTTCTGTGGTATATAGAAGGTGCCGCTGGTGTCCAGCGCTCCCGGTACGAACTCCGTCAATGGCCTGCCCGACCGGTACGATTCGAGGCAGCGTTCGAGATCCGCCTTCAGTCCGAAGGCGCTCGCATAGCGGTCCTCGGCGTTCTTTTCGAGCAGCTTCATTATGATCGCGAATAGAGCCGGCGGCACAACCGTATCGATCTTCGCGGGAGAAGCGGGGACCCTCGCGATGTGCGCATGAACGAGCTCCACCGGATCGTCGGTCTCGAACGGCAACCGCCCCGTGAACATCTCGTAGAACAACACGCCGAGCGAATAGAAGTCGGTGCGGTAGTCGAGTGCGCGGTTCATCCGGCCAGTCTGCTCCGGCGAGATATAGACCAGGCTCCCCTCGAGCAGATGCGGATTGATCACCTCCTGCCCCTTCGTGGAAAGACCCGACGCGATCCCGAAATCGATGAGATGCAGATCCGACCTCGCCCCCGGCTCCGTCGCGCCGCTCTCCCGGGAGGAGAGGGGCTTTGAGCCTGAAATCCCTCCGGCCAATGCCCCCTTCTCCTTTTGGGAGAAGGGGGATGGGGGGATGAGGTGCGATACGATGACGTTGATCGGATTGATATCCTTGTGAACCACGTGGTTCCGGTGCAGCTCCCCCAGGATACCGGCAATTCCGATGGCAATCGCGTACAACGCCTCCATGTCGAGACCACCTTCCGAAAGTTTCATCTTCAGGTCGGCCCCGCTGACGTTCTCAAGCACGACCGAGGTACGACCTCCGTGCTTCTCTATGGATAACGCCCGCGGGACCCCCTCGATGTCGAGCGAGCGTAGGATGTCGTACTCGTTCTGCAGCCTCGCCGTCTCCCGCCCCGACGGGCTGTCCGAGCGGTGGATCTTTATGATTACCGAAGCGGAATCCTGAAGACGCGTTGCGCGACAGATGACGCTCTTGAAACCCTCACGAACGGTCTCGGTGATATGGTATCCGGGGATACTGTCCATGCGGCGCTACCTCCCCATCCAGTCTTTCACCAAATCCAGGTCCAGCGGCATCGTCTTCCCCGGATCGCGATGGAGCGTTATCGCGCCGTGCCGACATCGCTCCACGCAGAGACCGCAGCCCATGCAACGCCCCACGGCATATTCGGGCGCGCCGTTCGTCATCGCCATGGCCCCGAAATGGCATGCGGACGCGCAGGCGCCGCACGCGACGCACGTCGATGTATCACGCCGCACGGCATAGCCGGATTCGGCATTCATCGAGAGGGACGGATCCAGCCGCCGCGCTTCCGCCGTCGCCTTGAGGCTCACGCAGGAATCCGGGTGGCAGTTGCAAATAACGCCCGTGCTGCCGCCCGTCGCCACCTTGAAGAAGGCCTGGGTCACGTAGCCCATCCCGCGGAACCGGCGCACGATCGCGAGCGCCTCCTCCTGCGAGATGCGCCGCGCATTGTATTTCGCGCACGTATCCAGCCAGAACCGCCCGGTGCCGCTCCCGACCACGATGCACGAGTTGATCGTGTCAGCCGGCGCGCGGTACGACTTCTTGCACGGACAGTCCATCACCGCGACGAACTCGGGGTCCTGGAAGATGATGCTGTGCGCGTAGGGATAGGGCACGATGCGCCGGTTCGCGTCGGAGACCACGCGGACGTCCTCGTTCAGCGTGAGGATCCTGCGCGCGTCCTCGCCGGAGAGGACCTTGCTGTGGTAGCGGTTAAAGACCGCGCGCCCGACATGCTTCAGGGGCGCAATCCACGAAACAAACTTGAGCGCGCCCACCGCCAGGCTCGCCGCCTTCACGTAGGGATAGTACCAGCGGAAATAAAGGTAGTTGTGCAGGGCGCGGTCGATCCGCCGGCCGTGTTTGCGCATCAGCGTTTTTGTTGATTCTCTCATGGGCGTCCGCAGTCCGTATCACCGGTACGGATCATACCGGACGGATTATCCATGTCAAGACATACGCGGAACCCTCGCAGGCAACCGTCGCGGAAAAGTGTTTGATTTCGCCGGTTGGCGTCGTCAAATGGCGTCCAATTCACGCGGGGGCCCAAGCACGATGAAACGGATCACAAAAAAGCAAATCGAAAAAGTATTGAATGGAATCGACGATGACCCATCCGTTATTACCGACCAGATCGTCGAGGAATTCGAGGAGAAACAGCCGTACCTGTTCCATGCGTTTGCCGCGGTCGACGAGAAAAGCCTGAACGACAAAGAACGCACGCTCCTGCTCGTGGCCAGCACGTTGACCTGGCATATCATGCGCTCCTACAATACCGCCATTCCCGAGGTCACGGAGACGATGGTTGATTGCGTCATGGACCGCTTCGAGGGACCGATCGCCGAGATGAGCACATCCCAGACCGACTTCGAACAGATGTTCGATACGCTCTTAGATCTCTCCGGTCAACCGAATCTTATGGCGTTCGCCATCAGTCTTATAACAGAACCCGATCCCGAAAACCCGAGGAAATCATTCATCCGCCGCAAGAACGAACCCGTCCTGTTATTCAATACATGGACAATTATCGCCTGCCTCAATTACGCCGAAGAGTACGAGAGCGTGAATATCGATGACAACGACGACGATCCCCTGCGGGACGAAATTGAACAGCTCCACAATCGAGGAAAACAGCAGTATGGCCGTTTTTCCGCGAGTCAGCGCTTCAAGAAACTGTCCGACGAGCAGAGGGAGCTTGCTCCGTCCATCCTTGCGACATTCGCGGAACACCTGTTTCGAACGCACACCATCCCACACGAGGAATGCGACCGCCAATCGATGGAAACATGCTGCCTGGAGATTCTTCCCGCCGAGATTCCCAACGAGGAGCCGTTTTTTCGGGCGATCGCGCCGGTCCTTGCCGCCTTTTTCTCCTTCATGGAGGACGAGGGCATCCACTCCCATGGAAAGCTTATAGCACGCGCGGCCTTGAAAATCGCGGACGCCATCGTGGAGCGCTCCCGCGACAGCACGCGCTGGAGCATGGCGAAGCAGATCGTCATGCAGGGGCGGGCCGAAGGGTACGACATGGACGACCCGGAGGTGCTTGACGGGTATTTCGCGTCCGCGTTCGATACATTCGCAGGGAAAACAAGGAAAAAGCGTAACGCAACGAAATCCGCCGATCGACCGGCGAAGCGACGGCCGGCAAAGAAAAAAAACCGATCAACGCGCGAAGTGAAACGCGCCGATCCCTGTCCCTGCGGGAGCGGCAAGAAATACAAGGACTGTTGCGGCAGATAACGCCACCGCAATGCATACCGCCGACATCATCGGCTGGATCGGTTCGCTCGCTTTCGCCCTCTGCGGCGTGCCGCAGGCGTGGCAGTGCGTGCGCGACCGGACCGCGCGCGGCATCAACCCGCTCTTCCTGGCGTTGTGGCTCACGGGGGAGCTGTGCTACGTGGCCAGCGTGCTCCTCAAGTTCGGCTGGGTGGGCTGGATGATGTTCAACTACTGCACCAACATCGCCTCCGTGCTCGTGATCGGCTACTTCCTGGCGCGCGACCGGCTGCGACCGGGCGCCCCATCGTCATGACGCGTCTCGCGCGATTCCTGTGTGCGCTTGCGGTCGTGATGATCGCGGCCGCCGCCCAGGGTGGCGACGCGCCGGGAAATGATCTTGTCGCGAAGCGCGACGCCTTCATCGCGCAGCATGGCGACCTCCCCGTGGGCGAGGTATCGGTCCATGGGCTTGCGAAAACGCGCGCGTCGGTGGTGTTCGACAGCGTGGACCTCGCGCCGGGGGCGCCGCTTTCGCGCGTTGATCCGGAGCGGCTGCTGCAGCAGCTCCACGCGGTGGGGCTCTTCAAGCGCATCGACATCCGGTATGCGCACCGGGGCGACCACGCCGCCGTCATCATCGACCTGGAGGAGAAGTGGACGCTCATCCCCATCCCCTTCGTCTTCTCGTCGCGCTCGGTGCTCCGCTACGGCTTCTTCGTCTTCGACACCAATCTGCTCGGGTACAACAAGAAGCTCTTCGTCGGGGCGATGAACTCGCGTCAGGGATGGAACGCGAACGCGGTGTACATCGATCCGATGATCATGGGATCGCGCTTCACCGGGACCGTCGCGGGCGTCGTGGGAAACCGCATCTACGAGGACGCCGATTTCGACCGCGACGTGTACCGGCGCTACCGGGCCGACTTCTCGTCGCTCACCGGCACCGTGGGCCACGAGTTCAGGCGCACCGCCACCGTGTCGCTCGTCGGGCGTTTCCAGCACGCCTCGGTCGATCCGTCGTACGTCGATGCGATCGACGCGCCGTCGTCCGAGCAGAGTTTCGCCACGGGGCTGCGGCTACGGTACCGCGACCAGCGCTATCACCTCTATACGAGCGAGGGGGTCCGCGCCGAGGCGGAATACCTGCACGGCTTTTCGGCGGGCTCGCGCGGCGCCGAGTACGACCAGGGGAAGATCACGGCCGAGTTCGCGCGCTTCTTTCTGACGAGCCACCTGGTGACGCTGGGCGTCAAGGGCATGCGATCGAACCTACCGGAGGTCTTCCAGGAGCGCCCCGGCGGGCAGATGGGGTACAAGACGGTCCCCAGCGAGGTGGTGCAGGCGCACTGCCACTACACCGCCTACGCGGTCTACGAGCGCCCGGTATATCGTCCAACGTGGGGGACCTTCACCGCGCTCGCCTTCGCCGAGGGCGGCGAGCTCCGGCGCGAGGGCGGCGTTACCGAGGGCTTCTACGGCCCCGGCGCGGGGGTGCGGCTGTATCTCAAATCGGTGGCGATCCCCGCCTTCGGCTTCGACGTGGCCTACAACCTCCGGCAGGGGAACGTCGAGTTCACCTTCGCCATCGGCATGCAGATGTAGCGGCGTGCATGCGAAGCGATCAATCAACAAGCATTTCCCTGATGATTTTTTTCACCTCTCGGATAACCGGTTCGCCGATGCGTCCAAGCTCCCTGATCATCCGTTGCTGATCGATTGTGCGCACCTGGTCGAGCACGATCCAGCCCTTTGCACCCTGGAATGACAGCTGAACGCGAGTTGGGTACTTATGGGAACGCGACGTCAATGGGGCGATGATGACCGTCCTGATTGCGCAGTTCATTTCATCGGGCGAGATCACCACGCAGGGGCGTGTTTTTTTAATCTCATGACCAACGGTCGGATCGAGATTGACAAGATAGACATGATACTGTCGTACCTCCATGCTACCACTCCCATTCGCAAAGGTCGATGTCATCGTCGATGATCAGGTCGTCCTCGCCCCGTTCGCGCATCCGACGAAACGCCTCATCCCACCCCGTGCGCGGCGTGCGCACCGGACGCAGGGTGATCGATCCCGAGCCCTCATTGACGATCAGCTCGACCTGCGAATCCATTCTGAACTGCTTCAGGATCTCGGCAGGGATGCGAATACCGCGTGAATTGCCGATCGGAACAATCTTGACTATCATGGCACCCCCTGAATGTATGTAATTACAATGTAATAATATTCACCCATCCGTGTCAAGCAATTCCCCGGAGCATTTCACTGGAGCACCGCACCCCCTTCTCCCCGACAATGCCATCGTAATCTTTATACGGTGGTAACCATGAAAAGGATAAAAATACTTGATCAAATACGAAAAAAACCTACGCTAAGCAGAAACCGATAAGCAAATACTCCCCCGGAGGAACCATGGACGCGACCGTGCAGAAACGAATTCAGGAATGGACCACGCCCCCCTTCGACGCGGCGACGATCGCCGAGGTGAAGGCGCTCGTTGACGCCAAGGACGAAAAGGAGCTCACCGAGCGTTTTTACGCCATGCTCGAGTTCGGCACGGGCGGCCTGCGCGGGGTGCTGGGCGCCGGCACCAACCGCATGAACGCGCACACCGTGGGCATGGCGGCGCAGGGCCTGGCCGACTACATCGCCGCGCAGGGGCAGCAAAAAAAGGGCGTGGTGATCGCGCGCGACTCGCGCCGCATGTCCGACGAGTTTTCACGGGTCGCGGCGGAGATCATGGCCGGAAACGGCATCGTCGCTTACGTCTTCGACGACATCGCGCCCACCCCGCTGTGCTCGTTCGCCATCCGCGAACTCAAGGCGGTCTCGGGGATCGTCATCACCGCGAGCCACAACCCCCCGGAGTACAACGGCTTCAAGGCCTACTGGGACGACGGCGGCCAGGTGGTCCCGCCGCACGACACGGCCATCATCGCGTGCGTACGCAAGATCGAGTCGATCACGCAAATCAAGAAGCTATCGTGGGACGAGGGGATCGCGAAGGGCCTCATTAAAATCATCGGCCAGGACATCATCGGCGCCTACATCGCGAGCCTCGAGAAGGCCGCGCTGCGCCCGCGGGCGGCCTCGGAGCTGAAGATCGCCTACAGTCCGCTCCACGGCACCGGATACAGAATCATGCCGCAGGTGCTCGCGCACTTCGGCTTCGCCAACGTGACGCTGGAGAGCGCGCAGGCGAAGCCCGACGGAAACTTCCCGACGGTGAAATACCCCAACCCCGAGGAGCGCGAGGCGATGCAGCTCCTCATCGAGCTCGCGAAGAAGACGAACGCCGACATCCTCGTCGCGACCGATCCCGACGCCGACCGCATGGGCGTGGGCTTCCGCGACGAGCGCGGCGAGTACCTCCTCATCAACGGCAACCAGATCGGCACCATGCTGGAGTACTACCTCCTCAAGCGCCTGAGCGCCGAGGGTCGCCTGCCGAAAAACGGCGCGGTCGTCAAGACCATCGTGACCACGGACCTCCAGGAGGAGATCGCCGCGCACTTCGGCTGCGTTGCGGACAACGTGCTCACCGGCTTCAAGTGGATCGCCCTCAAGATGAAGGAGTACGAGGACGCGGGATCGCGCACCTTCATCTTCGGCGGGGAGGAGAGCTACGGCTATCTGCCGGTCCCCTTCGTGCGCGACAAGGACGCCATCGCCGCATGCTACTTCTTCGCCGAGATGGCCGACTGGCTCAAGGGACAGGGCATCACCCTGAACGATTTCCTGAACGAGATCTACGCCACCTTCGGCCTCTACCTCGAGGGGCTGCACTCGCTCACGCTCAAGGGCATCGAGGGGATCGAACGCATCAAGGGGATGATGGCGTCGCTGCGCGCGCTGCCGCCCGCGGAGTTCGCCGGCGTGAAAGTGACGCGCGTGGACGATATCCAGAACCTGGTGCGCACCGACTGCGCCACGGGCGGAACAACCGCCATCGCGGACCTGCCGAAATCGGACGTGTTGCAGTTTTTTCTTGCCGACGGAACCAAGATCACCATGCGCCCCTCCGGGACCGAACCCAAGATCAAGTTCTACTTCAGCGTGAAGGAGAAGACCGACGCGAAGGGGCTGGCAGCGGCGAAGATAAAGCTCGCCGAGCGCATCGACGTGCTCACGAAGGATCTGCTGAAAAAGGTGGAAGCATAGCGCACGCGATGACAGCGATGCGCCTGGGTGCGGTTACTTCAGCAGCGAGAGCACGTTCCTGATCCGCTCGTCATAGGCGTTGCGCCGCTGCGCCTCCCGGGCGCTCTCGCGGGCGTCGCGGCGGTTTCCCAGCGCAAGCTGGGCCTCGGCCAGCTTGAGCCAGCCGCCGTAGAAGGCGGGCACGATACGGGTCACCTCGCGATAGCATTCCGCCGCCCCGGCGAAGTCCTCGTCCCGAAACGAAAGCTTGCCCAATCGGAAATGCCCCCACGGATTGCGCGGGCGGGACTCCGTGACGCGCCGGTAGGCCGCGCGCGCCTTTGCCGTCCGCTCCTCGTCCAGCCAGTAGTCCCCCTCGAGGATGTCCGTCACCCAGCAGTCGGTCCCGCAGAGCTCGCGATGGCGGCGGAAATCGGCCTCCGCGTACCAGGCGCGGCCGCGCACCTGCGCGATCGCGTGCAGGAGCTCGTTCATCCACTCCGCGACGACCGGCTCATTGCGCAGGAAGATCCCGGCGTCCTTCCGCGAGAACCAGTCGGCATCATGGATGCGGCCGGCCCGTTTCTCGTCCTCGTAGAGCGCGGTGCCGGGATAGAGCGCGACCGGCGAGACGATGCCGTCGCCCGGCAGGATCTTCCTGATGAGCGCGACGGTCTTGCGGATGTCGGCGTGCGTCTCGCCCGCCATGCCCGCCATGAGGTAAATGGAAAGATAGATCCCCGCCGCGCGCGTCGCCTCCGCGGTCCGGACGATCGCCTCCGCCGAGGTCTTCTTGTCGTAGCGCGCGAGGACCGCCGGCGAGCCCGACTCCACGCCGTACTGGATGTGCTCGAGCCCCGCGCGCTTCATGGCGACGAGCATCTCCCGGTCGACCGCGTCCACGCGCGCCTGGCAGTTCCACATAACGTACATGCCGCTCGACCCGAGCAGGCGCGCGAACTCCATCACCCGGCCCTTCTTCTGCGTGAAGTTGTCGTCGCGTATCGAGAAGTAGATGATGCCGTAGGCGTCGTGCAGGCGGCGCATCTCGTCCACGATGTCGCGCGCGCTCCGGAAGGACGTTGTGCGCAGCCAGAAGCCGGGCGACGAGCAGAAGACGCAGGCGTGCGCGCACCCCCGCGAGGTGACCAGGTACTTGAACTGCTCGTTGGGATCGACGTACAGCAGCCGGCCGCCGAAGAGACCCGGGGCCGGCAGCGTATCGATATGCGCGATACGTCCGCCCGGAATTATGCGCGCCGGCGGCACCGTTCCTTTTTTAAGCGTGTTGATGAGATCGATGACGGCATGCTCCGCCTCGCCGGTTACCACGTAATCGACCGCGGGAACGCGGCGGAGGATCTCCCCGGCGAGGAACGATGCGTGCGGACCGCCGACGATCACCGTCGCGGCCGGCAGCAGCTTCTTTACCTCGCGGACGAAGGCGAGCGCCTCGGCCCGATTATGCGTGAATATCGATACGCCGACCGCCTCCGGCGCGATAGCGGCCGCCTCGCGCGCCCCCGCGCGATATCCACGCTTCGAGAAGTTCGCGAGCGTCACGTCGTGCCCGGCGCCCTCTAGGCAGGCGGCAAGCGAGACGAGGCCCACCGGCGCAAGCGAGAGCCAGTAGTCGTCCGCGTCGACGCGATTGCAGAGATACGCCAAGAGTATCTTCATTGTTTGAGATACGCACCCACCGACATGAGCCTTCCATCCGGCATAACCATAAAGCAGGCCCCGCCCTCCGGGCAGACCAAATTCAAGTAGCGGTACAGGTGGCCCTTCCTTTTGCATACGTAATAGACCATGCCCGGCTCGCTTACGTCCCTCGATTTTTCCTTTTCCAGTGAGCCCTTGAACGAATTGCACTGCTTCACGGCGGACGTATCGGTCTCCTGCCGCGTCGATCCCAGGTGGAGCGATTCGACGAAACCGCCGTCGGGCGTGAACGCATAGTAACGGTGCGCGTCCCCGCCGAGGAAGTTGTCGAACTCCCGATGGGGCCAGGAGGCGACCCTCTTCAGGCGATGCCGATAGGCGAGGTAGTGATCGAACAACCACCCCCGGCACGCATCCCCCTCGTTGCCGCAATACAATCGCTCGACCAGCGTCCATCGGCCCCGTTTCCCGTCGATCTCGACCTCCTGCGCACTCGAATCGAGAACGCGCACCTCATGGCCGAAGCTCAGGCGGCCGATGACCCTCGTATCGAGCGACGGTTTTTCCCGCAGGTTGATGTCGAATCCGGCGATGGGGACGGCCTCGGGTTTCTTTTCTGCGGCGACAGGGATGGCGACAATCTCGACACCGACGAGGATGATGGGCAGCGTCCGTATCGCCCGTATGATTCGTCCCGTCGCCCCGCTGATGCGCGCACCAATCATATCACCGCGCCTCGCCGCCGAGCATTCCACCCAGGACGCTCCGAACCTCATCGAGCCACGCCGCACGCTCGACGGGCGTACTCGTACAGACAACACGGTACATCGTCCTATAGAAGCGCATCACGCCGCACAGATCGAAGATGCAGTTTTTCCACAGAAGCTCGAGCGGATCGCCGAAGACGTCTCGTTCGCGCGCCTCGGGCGTATTGGACGTGTTGAAGACGGCCGCGAAGCGCGCTCGCAGCAGCCCCCGCGGCACGCCCTCGCCTCCATCGGCCTCCTCGAATGCATACGCGACGCCCGGACGGACCACGCGATCGACCCACCCCTTGAGGATGGCGGGCGGCTGCCCCCACCAGTTAGGATGCACGATGACGATGCCGTCGGAGAGCGCGAGCTCGTCGCAGTATGCGCCGATCGCCGCATCGACGCGGCCGTCCCGTGGAATCTCTCCCGCCGGCAGAACGGGATCGAAGCGTTCCGCATACAGATCGTGATAAAAGACGCGGTCGCCGCGCCCCGCGAAGAAATCGCGCGCCGCGTCCGCGATGGCGTGATTGAAACTGCCCGATGACGGATGTCCGAGTATGATCGATATATTCATGTGCTCTCCCACGCGTTTCGCCCCCGATGAGGCCGACGCCTCATTGACGCAGCAGTCTTCCCATCTCCTCCGCAAGGTTCGCCCGCGCGGCCTGTTCGTATCGGTTGTGAAAATAATCGGAATGATAGATCCGATCGCGCACCAGCAGGGCCCCCAGAAGCTTCGACCGCATCTTCCGGTACAGAAAACCCGGAACCCATCCGTACTCGCGCCGTACGCCCTCCTCGTACCGCCGATACGCGTCGTCCGGCGCGCCGAGGATCGTAAGGTCGATGTCGACCATGAAGCGCCCGTCGACCGAGGGCGGCACGCGATCGTGCTTCGTGAGCATGATCAGCTCGCGGACCACGCCCGTCTCGCACCCGGCGGGATCGAGCGTCGAGAGCGTTGCCGCGGCCAGCCGGGCGCTGCGCTCCTCATTGCGGAATGACGTTGTGCGATATATCGCATCGTGGTGCCACAGCGCCAGCTCGAGGGCGCGCGGCGATTCGGCCAGGCTCCCGATCTGGTCGAACTGCTCCAGGCAGTGGGCCAGATGGGACACGGCATGATAGCGCCGGTGCGGCTCGCGGTAGCGGGCGATCAGCGATTCGAAGGCCCGCCCCAGCGCCGCCCGGTCGGCATCCGCCGGGAAGAGCGAGAGCCAGCGCCGCCCGAGGTGCGCATCATCCACCTTGTCGCCCATGGCGTCAGATCCATTTCAGGATGCCGGCAAACACCGCCAGCATGATCGCGTTAACGACGAACAACCCGCCGATGAACGCCCTCTGCCGCCGCGGCGCCCAGTCGTAGGCGAGGTTCGCCGCGAGGAAGAACGGGATGTACACCGTCACGAACACCGGGAACGACCCCCACCACGGATAGACCCAGTGGAAGGCCGGCGTGCGCGCGAGGAATATCTCGAAGATCGAGAAGAAAGCGGCATTGACGATGGCCAGGAAAATCCGGTTGTTGACGCCCAGGATCTTCATCTTCGGATCGGCGGGGAGGATCTTCGTGAAGATGACGCCCGCGACGGAGAACATGAAACTGATCTCCACGCACACGCCCACCAGCAGCAGAAACGACGTCCCGGTCGGGACCGTCCAGAGGGCGTGCCCGGTGAAGTGCTGAATGAGGGCGTTGCCGATCTCGAAGAACCAGTGCACCATGTAGAGCGAGAGCCCGGCGGCCACGGCCCGCCAGTTCCGTTTCTCGATCTCGTTAAAGTAGATATACGCGACACAGGCGAGCAGCGGAATGACATACCACTGAAACGTCTCCGGGTTTCTCAAAATCCCCAGGGCCTTCTGCGTGAGTTCCGGCTGGTTCATGGGATTCCTCCTGTTCCGATGTAATTATTTCATGCCTATTTGTCCGGGCGATGGCAATCACTTTTTAAACCGGTCCGCGCTCCTTTCGCCGGCAGGCGGAACATCCAGCGCTTCCACCACCCTCCTGAGCCGATCGTAATGGCTGCCCCTCCAATAGACGCGCCCGCAGCCGTCGCACCGGTGGAACTCGCGGCACCAGGCGCGCACGCCCGGCGGGACGGCGTCCAGGGCGGGGCTGCACTCCGGCGAGTCGATCGGCAGGGAACGCATGCGTCCATTGCATTCAATACAGCGGGTAAAGGGGCTGATGCTGCCGCGCAGATCGAGCCGGTCAAGCACCTCCGCGACCTGCGCATCGATGCGGGTCGCGCGCACGAACACCCCCCGCTCGACGATCCGGCGCATCAGGAGGCGCCGGTCCCGCGTAAGCAGGATGCGCCGCTCGCGCGTAGAGATCTCCGCGAGCTCGGCGTCGCCGCGGTTTTCTCGGTAGTCGACGTCGAAGCCCAGCAGGCGCAACCGCCGCGCGAGCTTCCGGAGATGGACGTCCAGCACGAAGCGCGTATCGCGCAACGGCGCTGTCCGCAGGCGCGTCACCGGCAGGATGTCCAGCGATTCGAACACGGGATACACGCTGATCCGGTCGCCATCGGCCACGATGCGCGAGAAATCGACCGACGCGCCGTTCACCAGGACGAGGTCCACCTCGCCGTGCGGCACGCCCAGCGACTCGATGAGGTCCTTCACGGAGCGTCGCCCCGGAAACGCGACGTCGACGTCGCGCTTCCGCTTGCCGCGCGGGAGGAAGTCGTTCAGCTCCTCGTAGAATCGTATCGTGATCCGGTACATGGATTGCCCCGGACCGAGCGTATCATGCGGCCGGTGATTATGCAAACGGAAAACGACCTGGCGATCGCTTCGCGTCGTCGGCGGCGACGGAGTCGGTCAAATCAAGCATTTCCTTTTTTTGGCGCGACATCCGGAACGGATGGGCGTATACTAGCGTTGATGCACATTAGACATCGAGGGATACGACAAACGTGCGATTGAACGCTAATCCCAGTCGGAGGTCGAAGGACATGCCATCCGCAGAAAGAGGATCGCGGCTCCATGATGGAAAACGAGCCGAAACGCGCCCGACGGCGCTCATCACGGGCGGCTCGTCGGGGATCGGGAAGGAGCTCGCGCGGTTGTTCCACCGGGCCGGGTACCGCGTGCTGATCGCGGCGCTCGACAGGACCGAGCTCGCGCAAACGAAACGGGAGCTGCTCGCGGCGGGGAACGATACGCTGATCGACACGCTGACGCTGGACCTGTCGCGGCAGGGCGCCGCCGCGCGGATCGTGCGATGGACCCGATCGCTCGGCGCGGAGGTCGATGTCCTCGTCAACAACGCCGGCTTTGGCCTGTGGGGACAGGCGGTCGAGCTGCCCCTGCCCGAGGTGCGCTCGATGCTCGCGGTCAACATCACTGCGGCCACGGAGCTGTGCCATGCCATCGGCGGCCTCATGAAGGCGCGCGGCCGCGGATCGATACTCAACGTCGCCTCGACCGCGTCCTTCCAGCCGGTGCCCTACATGGCCGCGTACGCCGCGAGCAAATGCTACCTCGCCAGCTTCACCGCAGCGCTGGCCGCGGAGCTGCGCCCGTTCGGCGTCGCCGTGAGCATCCTGCATCCCGGCACCACCCGGACGAATTTCCTGTCGCGCGCGGGGATCAATCCCGGGAGCCGGGCATCGCTTGGGGGCCTCGCCCATGCCATCGCCATGGACCCCGCCGACGTCGCGGCCGCTGGTTTCGCCGCCGTGCTGCATGGCAGACGAAGGGCGATCCCCGGCGCGCTCAACCGTCTGCAGTTCCTGGCGACGAGACTTCTCCCGGGGTTCGCGATCATGGCAATGGCGAAAAAAATCTTCAAGAAACCGTGACTGAAACAGCAGCAACATGCTTGACTTTCACGGACGAGCCGGTCTACTATAGGCTTGTTCCGCACGCCGGAGCGGGATATGCGCAGGAGGTCACCCACGACATGCAGATTACCTATAAATGTAGAAACGGCCACAAGTTCAAAAAGGAGGAGGCCCCGAACGTGACGTGCTCGAGCTGCGGCGAACCGGCGGAGGCGGTGAAGTGGAACACCGTCGAGAGCTACGCGATTCCCGAGAAGGGCCTTGGCGTCATGGACGAGATCAACTCGGTCATCAAGGAGTACAGAAAGAAATAAGAAACGATCGCGACGTGACGGTGATCACGCCCTAGCGGGCGCAGGAGCGCCAGCAGGCGCGTCGCGTCGCATAGCACTGCTTCGCGCATTTCTTCTTTGCCGCGCCCGGCGTGACCTCCGCGGATTTTTTCTTCAGCTCGTCCGGGTCCACGGCCCGCTCGCAGTCCTTGAGGCACCTCCCGAGCGCGGCCTCGCACTCGCTCTGGCAGGGGTTCTCGGCGCGAAGAACGCCCTCGCCGCTCATGACGAGGAGTCCCGCCGCCGCGAGGATCATCACAAATCGTTTCATTGCTCCACACCTCGTTGCTTGGACGCGCCATAGCGGGCGATCCCCTCGCGCACCATGCCCTCGGGGATGCCGACCGTCTCCGCGATCTCCGGTTCCGCGATGCCATCGAGGGACAAACGATAGCACAGGTGCCCCAGCGATTCGCCGATCTCCACGATATAGCCGTCGGGATCGTAGACGCGCAGCACCCGCTGCCGCCACGGCTGCTCCCGCGTTTTGTGCAGGAATCGGACCGCCTGCCCGTCAAGGCGCTTCTCCATCGCCTCGACATCGTCATACTCGAAATAGAGCTCCACGTCGTTGCGCCCGCGCGCCACCTCGAGATCGCCGATGAGTCCCCGGTAATGCGACTTCCGGTGGATGGCGAAATCGCCCGCGAAGGTGACATTGTCGCCGAAATCGAATTTCACGGTTTGCCCCAGGACCGTCTCGTAGAAGGCCCGCGCGCGGGCGATGTCCTCGACCACCAGGAGCGTGCATACGAATTTCATGGGGACCTCCGCGGGGACCCCGGCGGCATGCATCCGGATCCCCGTTAGCACTCTATTCCGCCGCGGCATGAAATGCAAGCGGGAAACGGGCTCGCCGATCGGCGCTGTATTCGCGTACACCGTTTCACGGGTATTCCTGTAGAGCGGGATCGCCCGTCATAGCGAGGAGCGATAGCGGCGAAGCTATCCGGTGCCTTCATCGTGGCATCGCGCTTGCGGCACATGTTTGTGTAGTGCTGGATTCGCGCTGAGGACCGACTTTCTTCAGTCATAATGAAATCGAGTTGAACGACAACAAAATTTATCGATCGTAAACAAAGGAAAAACCTCCCGGCTTCTTGACATTTCCTCCGCTCTCAGTATCATTAATACTGGATCCGGGAAATCCGGGCTATTTAGCGGTCTCACTGGTACTTCGGCGTAAACGGCACAAACCGAGAAAAACCGATTCGCCGATCACAATGCATCGACCCAGCGCGTGTAGAGCGTTGTGTCGGTGTCCGGAAACGCTCTTCAGAGCGCGCACAAGCGGAAGTTGAGGGTATGGGCTTTCCGACTGTCATGTGTCGTCATCAATCGGCCCCACGGGGCATCGATGTATCTCTGCATGCGCATCGTCCGGCGTCCTCCCGCCGGCACGGGTTCCGTCATGAACAATGACACGGAAAAGCTCCTGCAGCAGGAGATCGACCGGCTGAACAGGCGCATCGCCGAGCTCGAGATCATGATCAAGACCACCGACGAGCTCGAATACAGCTACATACAGACGCACGACCGCTATCGCACCATCCTGGAGGAAATGAACGAGGAGTATTTCGAAACGGACCTCGAGGGGAATTTCACCTTCCTGAACGACAGCACCGTGCGGACCCTGGGATATGCGAAGGACGAGCTTGTGGGCAGCAATTACGGCATTCTCGTCCACCCGATGGAGCGCGACCGCATCTTCTCGATCTTCGAAACCATCTATGCAACGGGCGCCGGTCTGAAGGATTTCACGTGGGCGTGCATCGACAAACTCGGCAGGGAACACATTATGCGGGCCTCGGTCGTACCCCTGAAGGACCACCACGGCGCGACCATCGGCTTCAAGGGCATCGCCCAGGACATCACCGAAAAGATCGAGGCGGAACGGAAGCTCAAGGAGGAGGAAGACCTCTATCGGACCATCTTCAACACGACGAGCAATCCCACGATCATCATCGACGAGGACACCACGATCCTGCTGGTGAACCGCGAGTTCGAGCGATTGACGGGACTCCCGGCGGCGGACATCGAAGGGAAGCGGCGTTGGACGGAATTCGTCGTGACGGATGACCGCGAACGCATGCTCGCCCATCATCGCGATCGACGGACGGACGGCGGGAACGCGCCCAGCAACTACGAATTCCGCTTCTGCGGCGCGACGGGCGCGCTCCGGGACATCTACCTCAGCATATCGCTCATCCCGGGCACGATGAAGGCCGTCGCATCGCTCCTCGACATCACCGAGCGGAAGCAGGTCGACATCGAGCTGCGCCGTTCCGAAAAGCGCTTCCGCGGCATCTTCGAGAACGCCGTCGAGGGCATCTTCCAAGTGTCCCCCGACGGGAGGCTGGTGACCGCCAATCCCGCGCTGGCGACGATACTGGGGTTCGACGATCCCGAGTCGGCGATCGCCGCACTCGCCGATTTCGGCGGTTCCGTGTTCGCCGACCCGGGCGGCTTCGACGATTTCGGGCAACGCCTCGGACGGGAGCACGCCATCAAGGCCTACGAGACCCGTTTCCGCCGCCGCGACGGCGCCGCCATCGACGTCATCATCAACGCCCACACGGTGCGCGACGGGCAGCGCGCCGTGGCGCTGTACGAAGGGATGCTCCAGGACGTCACCAGCGTCAAGCTGGCCGAGAAGCTGCGGCTGTCGACCGAGGCGGCGGAGGCGGCGAACCGCTCGAAGAGCGAATTCCTCGCCAACATGAGCCACGAGATCCGCACGCCGATGAACGCCATCCTGGGCTTCGCCGAACTGCTGGAAGGCAAGATCGACGATCCGGTCCTGCGGCAGTACATCGCCTCCATACGCTCGAGCGGGACCATGCTCTTGGGCCTCATCAACGACATCCTCGACCTCTCCAAAATAGAGGCGGGGAAGTTCGAGATCCGCGCCCGGCCGGTCGATCCGCACGCGGTTTTCTCCGAGATACGGCAGCTGTTCGCCGCCCGCATCGCCGAGCGCGGCGTCGCCTTCATCCTCGACATCGACCCCGGCCTGCCCCCGTCGCTCGTGCTCGACGAGGTCCGCATGCGGCAGATCCTCTTCAACCTCGTCGGAAACGCGCTCAAATTCACCGACCGCGGGCGGATCACGCTTACCGCCTGCCGGCTGGACAACCGGGACGACGCCGACGCCATCGACCTGCTCGTCTCGGTCGCCGACACCGGGATCGGCATCCCGCCCGAGCAGCACGACCTCATCTTCGAGTCGTTCCGGCAGGCCGAGGGCGGCCGGGCCTCCGCGATCGCCGGGAGCGGCCTCGGGCTCGCCATCACCAAGCGGCTGGTCGAGATGATGAACGGCGCCATCACGGTCGAGAGCGAACCGGGGGACGGGAGCGTGTTCACCGTCGTCCTCCGCGGCGTCGCGGTCGCGGACGAGGCGGACGGGGTCGATACGGCCGCGCCCGACGCGATGCCGCAGTACGCATTCGACCGCGCCCGCGCGCTCATCGTCGACGACATCGAAACCAACCGGATGCTGCTGCGCGGCTATCTCGCGTTGTACGACATCGACTGCGCGGAGGCCGCAGACGGGCGTGAGGCGATGGAGCAATCGCGCCGGAACCCTCCCGACGTCGTCCTGATGGACATGAAGATGCCGGTCATGAGCGGCTACGACGCCATCCGGGCCATGAAGGCGGACCCGGCCCTGCGCGACATCCCCGTCATCGCCGTGTCGGCCTCCACGACGTTGCGCGACGTCGAGATCATCGAGCAGACCGGCTGCGACGCGTTCCTCCGCAAGCCGGTGTCGCGCGCCGACGTCATCGCCGCCATCGCGCGGTTCCTGCCCCACCGGATCGTCGAGCCGGCCGGTCGGCGGCCGGCGGAGGAGTCGGCGGTCCCGCTCATGCGCGCGATGGACGACGAGGCGCGGATGCGGCTGCCGGAGCTCATCGAACGGCTCGAGGGCGACTGCATGGCCCACTGGCTGCGCATCCAGAAGACCTTCATCATCAACGAGGTGAAGGAGTTCGCGCGGACCATGTCGGCGCTCGGATCGGCCTATGCGGTCCCGCCGCTCGACGACTGGGGCGCGGCGCTCATGCGCGAGGCCGCGAGCTTCGACATGAACGCGCTGCCGTCCACGCTGAAACGATATGAAGAGCTGCTCGTCGCGATCAAGGGCGCGACGGAAGGCCCGGCGATACCGACGAACGACCGACCGCAGGAGTGACCGCCATGGAACCAATGACCGCATCGAGTCTCAACGCCAAGCCGCTCATCCTGATCGTCGACGACGCCCCCAAGAACCTCCAGGTGCTCGGCACCATGCTCGACGAGCGATCGTACGAGGTCGCCGTCGCGTCCAATGGAGCGCAGGCGATCTCGCTCCTCTCGGAGATCCGGCCCGACCTCATCCTGCTGGACGTGATGATGCCGGTCATGGACGGGTTCCAGACCTGCCGCATGATCAAGGAGTCTCCCGAGACGCGCGACATCCCCGTCATCTTCCTGACGGCGCGCGACGAGACCGAGAGCATCATTACCGGCTTCCGCCTGGGCGCCGTCGATTACATCACCAAGCCGTTCAGCTCCTACGAGCTTTTGGCGCGGGTGGACGCGCACGTCGAGCTCAAGCGGTGCCGCGACAACATCGTCGAGTGCAACAACCGCCTGAACCTGGAGATCGAATACCGCAAACAGATCGCGCACGAAAACGAAGCGCTCCTGAACGACCTCCTGAACAACAACCGCCGGCTCGAGAACCTCGCCGTCACCGACAGCCTCACGGGTCTGTACAACCACAACGTGATCATCGACCGCCTGGAGGGCGAGGTGAACATGGCGCACCGGTACCAAACGCCCCTGTCGGTCATCATGTTCGACGTCGACCACTTCAAGCGAATCAACGACACCTACGGGCACCTGATTGGCGATGAGGTGCTGGTGCGGATCTCGTCGGTCATGCGCAACCGGCTCCGCAGGGTCGATGTCTCCGGGCGATACGGCGGCGAGGAGTTCCTGGTGATCCTGCCCCACACGGAGATGAAAAACGGCTACTTCATCGCCGACAAGCTGCGCAAAGCGGTCAAGGACCAGCAGTGGAGCCGGAGCGGGCTCGAGGTCACCATCAGCGGCGGCATCGCCGAATTTTCAGACGAGAACCCGCGCGATCTGATCGAAAAGGCCGACCGCTTGCTCTACAAGGCGAAGGAACATGGCAGAAACCGCATCGAATTCAACTGACGCACGCACGCCGCTCGTCCTGATCGTGGACGACAACCCCGGAAACCTCCAGGTGCTGGGAAGCGTCCTGACCGGCGCCGAGATCGATGTCGCGATCGCGACCGGCGGCCGCGAGGCGCTCGCGTCGGTGGAGGAGGTCCTGCCCGACCTCATCCTGCTCGACCTCATGATGCCCGGCCTGGACGGGCTCCAGGTGTGCCGCGCGCTCAAGGAGTCCGAGCGGACCAGCGACGTGCCCGTGATGTTCCTCACCGCGCGCCACGAGACGGACGACGTGCTGCAGGGGTTCCGGGCCGGTGCGGTCGATTACGTGTGCAAGCCGTTCAACGCGCCCGAGCTCCTGGCCCGCGTGCGGACGCACCTCGAGCTCAGGCTCGTGAAACAGCGCCAGCGGGAGATCATACGGGAGCTCGAACGCGCGCAGGCGGACTTAAAGAAGAAATACGACATCATCTGCAGCGATCTGGCGCTGGCGAAGAAAATACAGGAGCGGATGTTTCCCGACGACATCGACTCGATCATCGGCTATGCATTCGACATCCGCTACCTGCCGGTCGAGGACGTCGGGGGCGATTACTTCGACATCTGCCGGCTGAACAACGGCGTCGTCCGGATCATGCTGGCCGACGCGACCGGGCACGGCATCCAGGCGGCGCTGATCACCATGCTCATCAAAAGCGAATACGAAAAGCTCAAGGAAATCATCCGAAAACCCTCCGAGGTCCTCGAGCTCCTCAACAATGTGTTTCTGCGCACCTACCGGACGATGGGGATACTCTTCACCGGCACGATACTCGACATCCATCCCGGGCGCGACCGGCTGGCCTACTCCTCGGCGGGACAGACCCCCGCCCTCCTCCTGCACGAGGACCGCATCGAGCCGCTCGGCGAGACCGGGCGGATGATCGGCGTACTCGAGGGCGAACGGTATCGGACCGTCGAACACGACCTGTCGGCGGCGACGCGCCTGCTCCTGTATTCCGACGGCCTGTACGAGCAGTTCAATGCGAAGGGCGAGATGTTCGGGGACGAGCGGATGATCGCGTACGTCGATTCGATACGGACGCAGCCGACCGGCGCGATCATCGACCGGCTGCTCGCGGAGGTGATGCGCTTTCGGGGCACGAGCGAGCGGATCACCCGCAACGACGACATCACCGTGATCGGCGTATCGCCCCGCTGAGGCGACCCGGCGCGCGGATCACGCGCCGTGCGGCGGCACCCGCTTCCATTCGCCCCGCTGCGCGATCGTTTCGAGATGCTGCCGGTTGTTGACGTAATTCTCGAAAAACCCGCAGCTGACGCAGAGATAGCAATCGAAGGTGGTGCTGCTCGTAAAGAATCCCCCCTTCTTGATATATTGACACTCGGCGCTACCGATCCCGTCTTCCAGTAGATACACGGTCGCCGAACCGCATTTCGGGCAGGTGCCGCGTTTCATCCTCGCCCCCCTTCTGTATGATAGAATTTCGTTCCAGCCGAATCCCTCGTCCGCGCACGCGCCGCTGCACGGAGACGTCGCGCCGGCGGCCGCCTCGGGCGGAAACATCATTGACACGAAACGGCCCGCCGGTGTGTGCTTCGTTTTTCGATATCGCGCGACCACGGAGACGCCCATGGACTGCTCAGCATGCGGGGGACTGCTCATCGAGGGGAAGAGCTGCTACACGGCCAGCAAGGACCATTACAGCCTCGTCCTCGAGGACATCCCCGCCTTCCAGTGCACGCGCTGCGGCAGGGTCCTGTTCGCGGCCGAGACCGTCGATAAAATCGAAACGATGGTCAAGCGGATCGAGCGCGAGAGCCGCGAGATCGTCTCCGGTAAGCCCACCACGAATCTGTACGACTTCTAGCGCGCCCTCCGGCGCGCCATCACCCCGCCCCGCCCGCCTTTTCGATTTTCGCCCACGAGTCGCGAAGCTGCACCGTCCGGTTGAAGACGAGCCTCGCCTCCGTGGAATCGGGGTCCACGCAGAAATAGCCGTGGCGCAGGAACTGGAAGATGGCGCCCGGCGCGGCCCCCTTCACGCTCGGCTCGATGAAGATGCCGGGAAGCGTTTCGAGCGACTGCGGGTTGATCGCGTCCAGGAAGTTCTCGCCCTCGGCGACATCGTCCGGGTTCTCTTTCGTGAAGAGCGGATTGTACAGGCGCGCCTCCGCCGTGAGACCGTGCGCGGCCGACACCCAGTGCAGCGTCCCCTTCACCTTCTTCCCCGAGTTGTCGGCGCCGCTTTTCGTCGTCGGATCGTACGTGCAGCGAAGCTCCACCACGTTCCCCGCGGCGTCCTTGATCACCTTCTCGCATTTGATGATGTAGGCGCTCTTGAGCCGCACCTCGGCGCCGGGGGAGAGGCGATGATACTTCTTGGGCGCCTCCTCGCGGAAATCGTCGCGCTCGACATAGAGCGTCCGCGAGAAGGGGACCTTCCGCGTCCCGGCGCTCGCGTTCTCGGGATTGTTCTCGGCGTCGAGCTCCTCGAGGGCATCCTCGGGATAGTTCTCGATCACCACCTTCAGCGGGTCGAGCACCGCCATCACGCGGTGCGCCCGCCGGTTGAGGTCGTCGCGCACGCAATGCTCGAGGTATGAGAATTCCACGGTGCTGTCGGCCTTCGCGACGCCGATGCGCTCGGCGAAGTCGCGGATGGCCTCGGGCGTATAGCCGCGCCGCCGCATGCCCGCGATGGTGGGCATGCGCGGATCGTCCCAGCCGGCGACATGCCGTTCCTTGACGAGCTGCAGGAGCTTGCGCTTGCTCATCACCGTGTAGGAGAGGTTGAGCCGCGCGAACTCGATCTGCTGCGGACGGTTGGGCGTGTCGAGCGCCGCGAGGAACCAGTCGTAGAGCGCCCGGTTATTCTCGAACTCCAGCGTGCAGATGGAATGGGTGATCCCCTCGAGCGCGTCCGAGAGGCAGTGCGTGAAATCGTACATGGGGTAGATGCACCACGTGTCGCCGGTGCGATGGTGCGTCGCGCGCAGGATGCGGTACATCACCGGATCGCGCATAACGATAAAGCTGGCGGCCATGTCGATCTTCGCGCGCAGCGTCTTGGAGCCGTCGGGGAACTCGCCGTTTTTCATGCGCGCGAAGAGGTCGAGGTTCTCCTCGACCGACCGATCGCGATAGGGGCTGGGCCGCCCGGGCTCCTTGAGCGTGCCGCGGTACTGGCGCATCTCGTCCTGATTGAGATCGCACACGTAGGCCTTGCCCATCGTGATGAGCTCGATCGCGTACTCGTGGAGCTTACCGAAATAATCGGAGGCGTAGTACATGCGATCGTACCAGTCGAAGCCCAGCCAGCGCACGTCCGCCATGATGGAATCGACGTACTCCACGTCCTCCTTGGAGGGATTCGTGTCGTCCATGCGCAGGTTGCACAGGCCGCCGTACTCCTTCGCGAGCCCGAAGTTGAGGCAGATCGATTTGGCGTGGCCGATGTGCAGGTAGCCGTTGGGCTCCGGGGGGAAGCGCGTGTGCACGCGCGCGCCGTGCTTGCCGTTCTTTCGGTCCTCGTTGATGATGTCCTTGATGAAGTTGGAGGTCGTCTTTTCGCTGGCACTGTCCATGATGCGCTCCCGGAGGCTGATGTATGTCGACATTCGCGTGGTGCGCCATCGAATGGCGCTTGTCAAGTATATTGCCCGCGATTATGGCCGATTTTGACTATTTTACCTTTCCGAAACATGGCCGCCGGCCGGGGAAATCATTGTTGACGACCGTATCCCCGTATACCCATACGGTAGCAGTATTCATCAACTGTGCCTCACCTTCTCTTTCATCACGCTGGCGGGTGTCACCGTGAGCAGGCGACCAGGAGGGTCGCCGGGAGCCGCAGAAACTGGACGTTTGCTTTGCGGCGGAGCGACGGTGATATCCGCCAGCGTGATGAAACCATTGACGATCATGAACGACCCGCATACGCCAGGAGAATAGTCATGCGCCTGAGATTCGCCCCCAGCCCCACCGGCTACCTGCATATCGGGAACGCCCGCACGGCCATCCTGAACTACCTCATCAAGCGCAAGACCGGCGCGACGCTGGTGCTGCGCGTGGAGGACACCGACATGGAGCGCAGCTCCCGCGAATCGGAGGCGTCGATCCTCGCCGACCTGCGCTGGCTGGGCATCGAGTGGGACGAGGGCCCGGACACGGGCGGCGCGCACGGCCCGTACCGCCAGTCCGAGCGCTTCGACATTTACCGCGAGTACACCGAGAAGCTCATCGCGTCCGGGAGCGCCTACCCGTGCTACTGCACGCAGGACGAGCTCGACGCGATGCGCCGCGAGGGGCGCGAGGGCGCCTTCGAGTATCCCGGGACATGCCGCGATCTCACGGCGGCCGAGCGCGCCGAGCGCGAGGCGAAGGGCCTGAAGCCCACCGTGCGATTCCGCGTTCCCGCGGGCGAATCCGTCACGGTGAACGACCTCATCAAGGGGCCGGTCGCCTTCTCCAGCGAGAACATCGGGGGCGATTTCATCATCGTACGCTCCGACGGCGTGCCGGTGTACAACTACATCGTGATCATCGACGACGCGCTCATGACGATCACCCACGTGATCCGCGGCGAGGACCATCTCTCGAACACCCCCAAGCAGATCCTGATCGCGCGCGCGCTGGGCCTCCCCGTGCCCGAGTACGCGCACCTGGCCCTGGTGATGGGCGACGACCGCAAGAAGCTCTCCAAGCGCCACGGCATCACCTCCGTGGACCTCTACCGGAGCGAGGGCTACCTCCCCGAGGCGCTGGTGAACTATATCGCCATGCTGGGCTGGGCGGCGGAGAGCGGCGAGGAGATCATGCCGTTGGACGACATCGTAAGGCACATCGAGATCGGGGGCCTCGCGAAGAGCGCGGCGGTCTTCGACTTCCAGAAGCTGCGCTGGATGAACGCGCACTACATCCGCAGCGCCGGGATCGGCGCCATCACCGAGCTCTTCGTCCCCCATATCGAGAAGGCCGGGTACGCCGTCGCCGGGCTCGACCGCGCATGGCTCGAATCCGTGATCGCGCTCACGCGCGTCTATTGCGAGGTCCTCTCCGACATCGGGAAGATCATCGGCGTCTTTCTCGAGGAGGTCCCGGCGCTCGACGACGATGCCGCCGCCTTCCTCGACGACGATGAGGCGCGGAGGGTGATCGCCGCCGCGCAGGATGCGATCGCCGCATCGGGCGGCGGCGCGGATTTCGCGCCGGCGCTCATCGCCGCGATCAAGGGAGCCGGCGTCAAGGGCAAGAAGCTCTTCCTGTCGATGCGCGCGATCTTCACCGGTCGCCTTGCCGGCCCCGAGCTCGATCAGGCGCTCCCGCTCATCGGCTTCGCGAAATGCGCGAAACGCGTCGAGGCGGCGCGGGCGCGTTGTAGCGCCTGAGGCGATCCGCTTCCGATAAAGTACTTGCTTTTATCAGCGACCGCATCATACTATTCCTGGTTGTCTGAGACATCGGCGTTTCGCCGAGTGAAAACACACAAAAGTAATCAGATCTGCCAGCCCCGTTCGTTCGACGGGGCGGGAGGGTTCGCATGGGATTTTTTTCGACGTTTTACCTGAATTACTTTTCGGTGGGCATGCTCATCCCGGTGCTCTTCCATTTGTTTCTTGCGATTTTTCTTTTTTCAATTCGCAACCGCTCAAAAGCGACCTTCCACCTGGCGATGGGATACGCCCTCTGGGTCGTGTTCAACCTCGCGTATTTCGCGGCCAACAGCTTCTATCATCCGCTTGCCGCCTATCATCGATGGTTCACCGTTGGATCGGTCCTGTTCATCATCACCCATTTCAACATGATCCACTTTTACTTTCCCGATGAGCGCGCCCCGCGCATCGGCAGGATCTATTTCATTGTTTCATACGCCGTCGCGGCGCTCGTGTCGCTCGCGTTCATCGTTTCGACCATTCACGGCCGGACCGTCTACCAGATCAACGCCCACTACTGGGACTTCGACGCCGACACCTTCAGCAAATACTTTTCCCTTCTCATGCTGCTCTACATCTTCATCCAGCTGCCGCTCGCGCTGTGGCGCACCGTCACCACGAAAAGCCGCGACCGCTGGATATCGCTCACCATGGGGATCTTCCTGTTCGTATCGGGCCTGGCCCCGGGAGTCACCAACACCCTGAGCCGCGATGGGGCGATGGACCGCGAGCTCTATCAGGTTTCGTGGGTGATCTTCAACGTGCTCTGCTTCGCCGCGGCCGCGATCATCTATCTGAACAGCACGCGCGACCGGACCTCGTTCATCGGCAAGCTCATCACCATCACCGGCGTCGCCTTCCTGCTGGTCGTCCAGTTCATCGCCTATTTCGCCCTGACCGACAAGGACCGCGGATACGACTTCGCCCACCAGCACCTCACCGCGCGCGTGCTCATCAGCGATTATCGCCCCGACGATTTCTCCTATCGGGCGACCTATGCCCTTGACACGAACCGCTTCATCGGCATCGAGCGCGCTCCCGGCGGCGGCGCGGCGGTGGACCACGCATCCTACCGCCAGGAATTCATCAACGCCGCGCTGCTCGGGAAAATACGCTCCCTGCCGACGGACGGCTTCCAGTCACGCATCATGAAACTTCTCGACGAAACGCCGGCGGCCTTCGCCGGATATCGCGCCTTCATCCTGGACGAGCTTGGACGCATGCCGCGCGAAGAGACGCGGCCGGCCCGCCGCCTGCTTGCGCGACTCGACGGCGCAAAGCGCATTATCGCCTACCGCGCCAACAAGATCCGCGCATTACCGGAAAAGGGATTTCGCGAATCACTCGTGAAATTCGCGATTAAAAAGGAAGGCGACTTCGAGCCGTTCCGCGCGGCGCTCATGGCCCTCATGAACGACGCGTCGCGAACCGATGCGGAACTCCGCCGCGATGCGTTGTCGCTGCTCGAACCGATGAACGGCGAGGGCGTGCGGTTGTACCGGACCGACCCGACCGGCCAGCACCATTATATCGCCTACGTCCAATTCGATCCGGCAGCCAACGCCGTGCATGAGGTCGGCTATTCGTACCGCGCCTACCGCGAATTCATCCACCCGTTCGCGCTCACGCTTATCATCATTCTCGCGGCGCTCCTGGTCATCGTACGCTTTGGATTCCAATACTTCTTCATGGGCGCGCTGGTCGCCCCGCTCCGCACGCTCTCGCGCGGCGTGCGACTCGTGAACAACGGCGACCTCGATGTCACCGTTCCCGTCCGCTTCGAGGACGAGATCGGGTTCATCACGCACGCCTTTAATAACATGGTGGGCTCGATCCGCGACTCCAAGAAAAAGCTGGAGGAGTACGCCCAGACCCTGGAAACGAAGGTCGAGGAGCGCACCGCCGAGCTCAAGAGCGCGCGCGACCAGCTCTGGGGGGAGATGCAGCTCGCCAAGAAGATCCAGACGGTGCTCCTCCCCGATCGGCCGGAGATCGAAGGCTTTCAGATCGCCGCCTATATGCAACCGGCCGACGAGGTGGGCGGCGACTATTACGACATCATCAACGTCGACGGGCTCGACTGGCTGGTGATCGGCGACGTCTCCGGGCACGGCGTCCCCGCCGGCCTCATCATGATGATGGTGCAGACCGCCATCCACACCGCCCTCGCGGGAAAGCCGAACCTCAAGCCGCAGCGGCTCCTCAGCCACATCAACCAGGTGGTCACCGCCAACATCAAGAAGCTCAACGAGGACAAGTACATGACCATCACGGTCCTGGCTTGCCTTAAAAACGGTAAGTTCTACTTTTCGGGACTGCATCAGGACATCATGATCTACCGCGCCGCGACCAAAACGGTCGAGCTCGTCGAGACCGACGGCATCTGGATCGGTCTCGTGGAAGACATCAACGGCATGCTTCATGACAGCGAACTCACGCTTTCACGCGGCGACGTGATGTTTCTGTACACCGACGGCATCACCGAGTCGTGGCGGCGCGGCGCGCGAAAGGACGAGCGCGATCCCGAGAGCGACATGTTCGGCGACGAGCGACTGAAGAGCTGCCTGCTGACGCTGGGTGAAAAGGAACCGGAGGAAATCAAGCAGGGCATCCTGGACGCGATGCGCGACTACATGCCCGCCGACGATGTGACCCTGCTTGTTGTGAAACGATCAGCATAGCGGCACGCACGATACGGAAATACAGTCGATGGCTACGTAGTGGACCGGGACGGACACGCAACGAGGAACGGGGGCGCATGAAAACAACACAACCAATCGTGAGGCTCGGAACCATCCTTCTCGCCGGAGCGCTGGCCACCGCGGCCCATGCCGCGCCGGCCGTCGTTCTCACCGAGGCGGCCCGCGAATACGCCCTGGGCCCGTCCGTCGAATACCTGGAGGACCGCGACGGAACGATCGCGTTCGACGACATCCGCGCGGGGACGCACGACGAACGCTTCGTCCGCAACACCGCGCCGGTCATGAACTTCGGCTTCACGAAGTCGGCCTACTGGATGCGCGTGACCGTGAAAAACAACCATCCCGCGATCCAGAACTGGCTCCTCGAAGTGGGATACCCCCATCACGATTACATCCGGTTCTATTCCCCCTCCCCATCGGGGAAATACGAGATGCGCACGGCCGGGGACCGCGTCGCCTTTAACGAACGCGAGGTGCGCTACCACACGTTTCTCTTCCGCCTCGCCATACCGCGCGGCTCGTCGATGACGGTCTACCTGCGCTTCCAGACCGAGAGCTCGTTCCAGGTGCCGCTCACGCTCTGGGAGCCCACGGCCTTCGCCGAAACGGTAAACCGCTCGCAATACGGGTTTGGCGTCTACTACGGCATCATGATCGTCATGCTGCTCTACAATCTTTTTCTGTTCATCGGGATCCGCGAGCGGGTATACCTGATCTACATTCTATTCATCGGGGCGTTCATCCTGGGGCAGATGTCGCTCAACGGCTTCGCCTTCGAATACCTGTGGTTTGCCGTCCCCTGGTGGGCCAACGTGAGCGTGCTTTTCTCGCTCTTCCTGTCGATATTCTTCTCGATCCTGTTCTGCCGCGACTACCTCAACACGAAGGCGAACGTCCCGGCGATCGACAAGGTCCTTCTGGTGCTCCTCGGGTGCTCGGTCCTCGGCATGGGCATGAGCATCTTCGCGCCCTATGCGCTCGGGGTGAAGTTCGTGGCCCTCATGGCCACCGTGCTCGCCATCCCCTCGATCGCGGCCGGGATCATCTGCATGCGCAAGGGCGTTCCCGCGGCGAAATACTACCTCATCGCCTGGCTCGCGCTGCTGATCGGCGTGATGCTGCTGGGCCTGCGCAACCTCGGCGCGGTCCCCACGTTCTTCCTCACCACCTATTCGATCCAGATCGGCTCGGCCATGCAGGTGGTCCTGCTCTCCCTCGGGCTCGCCGACCGCATCAACACCATGCGCCGCGAACGGTATCTCGCCCAGCAGGAGGCGCTCGAGTCCCACCGCGAGATGCTCGCCGCCCAGGAGAAGCTGGTCGAGCAGCTCAAGGAGACGGACCGCATCAAGGACGAGATGAACCGCGACCTGGAACGCAAGGTCGAGGAGCGCACCGCCGAGCTCAAGAGTGCGCGCGACCAGCTCTGGGGGGAGATGCAGCTCGCCAAGAAGATCCAGACGGTGCTCCTCCCCGAGCGCCCCGCCATCCCCGGCTTCCAGATCGCCGCGCACATGCAGCCGGCCGACGAGGTCGGCGGCGACTACTACGACATCATCAACGTGGAGGGGCTCGACTGGCTGGTGATCGGCGACGTCTCCGGGCACGGCGTCCCCGCCGGCCTCATCATGATGATGGTGCAGACCGCCATCCACACCGCCCTCGCGGGAAAGCCCAACCTCAAGCCGCAGCGGCTCCTCAGCCACATCAACCAGGTGGTCACCGCCAACATCAAAAAGCTCAACGAGGACAAGTACATGACCATCACGGTCCTGGCCTGCCTTAAAAACGGCAAGTTCTACTTCTCGGGACTGCATCAGGACATCATGGTCTACCGCGCCGCGACCAAGGCCGTGGAGATCGTGGAGACCGACGGCATCTGGCTCGGCCTCGTGGACGACATCAAGGGGATGCTCCACGACAGCGACCTCACGCTCGCGAGCGGGGACGTGATGCTCCTCTACACCGACGGCATCACCGAGGCATGGCGACGCGGCGCGCGAAAGGACGAGCGCGATCCCGAGAGCGACATGTTCGGCGACGAGCGACTGAAGAGCTGCCTGTTGGCGTTAGGTGAAAAGGAACCGGAGGAAATCAAGCGGGGCATCCTGGACGAAATGCGGGACTACATGCCCGCCGACGACGTAACGCTGCTTATCGTAAAGAAGGGGTGAGCGACTCACCGCCCTAGACCGCCCCGAACCATGGAGGAAGCCATGAATCCGACCGCTCGAAACAAACGCATCGCGACCGGCGTCCTGCTCGTCATCGGGGGGATGATGATGGCGCTCCCCGCGGCGCTCCTCTGGTCCGCACTGGCGGGGCCCGGCGCGCTCGTCAAGGAACGAAGCGGAGATTTCTACCGGGCGCGCGCCGTCCTGGTCGCGGGACCGCTCATCGTCTGCCGCCGCGATGCGGCATCGCACAAAACGAAACGCGCCGCGCTCGACAGCCGCATGGAACGCACGAGCCTCGATGCGATCGGCTTGCACCGTATCGAATACATCGAGTTCACCCAGCCCCCTGTTGAAACAGCGGCCGGACCGGCCCATCAGGCGCCGCCGGACGAGTACACCGGAACCTACTCCATCAACGCCGCCGGGAACAGCGGCATCCTGGCGCTCCGACGCGCGAATGGCGCGGTCTATGGATCGATCCGCTTCCCCAACTGGGGCCGGGGCGCGACCGAACCGCTCAAGGGGGTCCGCATTTCGGGAGGGAAGATTTTCTTCGTTCGCTCCGTGACCACGCCGGATGAGGTGAAACGGACCGGTGCGAACGGGCCGTTCGTGCAGGAATACAGCGGGGAATACACGCAGGGCGGCAGGGGCATACGCGGTTATTACCGCGTCTCCGGGATCAGGAAACAGTGGGACGCGTCGAAGGTCAGATAGCGCCAGCGCCGGCACGCCCGACCGGGCACACCGACACGCAGATGCCGCAAATGCTCTCATTCACGCCGATGCGCGTCCGGGCGAGCTCCCGGCATTTCTCGCGGCACTTCCAGGGATCGTAAAACTCGTCCCGGTCTACCGTTATGCTCCACAGCTTTCCCGTCGCGGCCTTCGCCGGGCAGCGCTCCACGCAGAGCGCGCACGCGCCGCAGCGGCTCTCCGTAACGGGCGTTCCCGCGGGCGCGACCTCCCGGTCCGCGAGCACCGTGGCCAGGCGCAGGCGCGGACCGAACCGCTCCGAGACGAAAAGGTCCGTTTTGCCGATCCAGCCGAGTCCCGCGCGCGTCGCCGCCATCTTGTGGGAAAAATCGAGCCGCATCGTTTCCATGTAGTCCGCCGCCACCTGCTCGTCGAGCACCGTTGGTTCGACGCTGCGGCAGTCGAATCCGTCCCTCCGCACTCGATCCGCGACCGCGCGAACGGCATCCGACAGCCTGCGGTTGATGTCGCGATAGTGGTCGTAATACGCCCGCACCGGCCCGTCCGCGACATCGTCCATGATGGCATCGTCCAGCCGACGGCCGATGACAATGGCGAAGGGATGCCCCGCATAGCGTTCGTGCAGGAGGCCGCCCAGATCGGCGAAACCGACGATCCAGTCGCCCTCGCCGCCGGGCAAGAGGGCCGTGATGTCGGCATGCGCGATCACGGCGCGCCGAGCATGTCCTCGAGGATCGCCGCGGCGTCGCGGACATAGCGGGGACAAAGCGTGCGAAAGAGGTTCCGCTCGCGCGCCTTGCAGAGCGCAGCCGGATCGGCCACGTCCATCCCCAGAAGGTCCTGGCAGAGAATGGTCCCGTGCGTCCCCTCGAACCGGCGGATGAACTCCCGGACGCGCTCGACCGTCTGGTCGCGCGATTCGGCGATATCGCCGCCCCGCCATCCGTACCGCAGTCCCAGCACCATGACCGCGCCCGAGACCGCCCCGCAGGTTTCCCCCCGATAGGCGAGGCCCGCGCCAAAGCCCGTGGCGATCGCGTACGCCGTGTCCGCATCGAGACCGGCCTCCGACGCGAACGCGCCGAGGACCGCCTGGGCGCAATTGAAGCCCGCGCCGAAGGTTTGCACCGCCGTTTCCGATTTATCCATACTCGCACCGCCAGGGATGATATGAACGACACCGCGACACGTACCGTCGGTTTCGGCGCACGGCTCCCGCCCGTTCGCCGCATATGAGAGCCGGGACGCCACTCATACCGCCCCGCACGCGGGAAAAAATCAACAGGTTTTTCACGATAGTTGTGGACCGGAGAACACGGACGGCCGATTGATATAGTATAACCATCACCGGCTGCGAGGGTCCATGGGCAAACGGATAGCGAGCTTCTCGAAAGGCAAGCGCATCATCAAGAGCGGAAAATACGAACAGCGCATGTACGTGATCCTCGAGGGCGAGGTCGAGATCTCCTTCACGGTGAACGACGAAAAGGTATCGGTCGCGCGCCTCGGCAAGGGCGATTTTTTCGGCGAGGTGTCGCTCTTCCAGGAGATCGAGCGGACCGCGAACGCCTACGCGCTCACCGACGTGCGGGCCACCTTCATCGACTCGCCGGAGGAGCTGGTCGCGTTCATCACCAAGAACCCCCGCTACGCCGTGAAGATGGTGCGCACGCTCACCGAGCGCATCGCGAACACCGACCGGCTGCTCGTGGGCGAGCTCTGCGGGAACCGCGTGGTCAAGTACGTCTGGTAGCCGCACACGCCATCGGCGTCATCGAAAAAAAACTTGCCGATCCCCTCATCATTGCGTATACTGTTCGAAATGCGTTTTCCCCGTCACGCCATCATAAAAAAGGAGACACGAGAACCATGAGAATGAAACCGATCGCCGTTATGTGCGCCGCCGTCCTCGTCATCGGCATCCTCGGCTGCTCGTCCACGCCGACCCCCAAGGGCTGCATCTATACGAAGGTGCAGGGACCCTTCACCGTGACCGCGAACCTGAACAGCCCGAAGGTGGGACGCGCCACGGCCTCGTCGGTCCTGGGCATCGTCGCGTGGGGCGACAGCAGCATCAAGAAGGCCTGCGAGAGCGCCGGGATCACCAAGATCCATCATGTCGACTACGAGGACTTCAACATACTGCTCGTGTACATGACCTACACGACGGTCGTCTACGGTGAATAGCATGCGTGCGCTCGCCGTCGTGATCGCCGCCGCGCTCGCAACCTGCGCGGGATGCGTTTCGTCAATCACCCGCTACACAATTCCCCGGACGCCGCCGCCCGAGGGCTTTTACGTGACCGTGAACAAAGGATCGATCGCGGCCACCGACCATGTCCTTTCGGCCACATCGGCGTCGATCAAACGCGGAACCGACACCGGCGCCGTCACGGGTGATGATGCCGTACCCCGCCGCGAATCCGCTCCCGTCGACAAAAAGGACGAAGGCCCGTCGAAAAAATCCGACGGCGTTCCCCCGGCCCCCGACGGGGACACGAAAGGCGCGGATGACGCCGCGCGGGACGCCGCAGCGCCGTCCGACAAAGCCGCACGCGACGCTCCCGCCGACGGCAAAAAGCCCGCCGACACAACGGACGATACGGCGAAATCCGCCGTCAAAGAAAGCGAGAAAGAAACCAAGCCGGTCGACGCGAAGGACGCGGCCGCGGACGAGAAGGCCCGCCAGGCGACCACCGATTCGGTGCGCACCGGCCGCTCGTCATCGCAGGGCATCCTGGGGCTGGTGGCCTGGGGCGACAGCAGCATCCGCAAGGCCGCCGACGAGGCGAAGATCACGCGCGTCCACTCGGTCGACTACGAGCGCGTGATGCTGCGCCTTCCGTATTTCAACTGGCTCATCTACGAGAGCCTCACGGTGATCGTGACCGGCGACTAGCGCAGCACGGTCCGGCGCAGGTGGCGCGCGATGTCCTCCTCCAGATCATCGGAGGAGGCGTAGCGCGCCCCGGCGAAATCCTCCCACATGTCCGCGCCCTCCATGCACAGGTAGACGAAGGCGTCCGGGGCGAGCTCGTGGATGCACTCGCGCATCGCGCGGTACATCGCCAGCCGCCGCGGGCGCAGATAGCGATACTTCCCGTCGATGCCGGGAAACATCTCCGCGCGCGTGAGCGCCTCGTCGGGGAAGCGCGCTCGGATGATCTCGCGAAAGCCCGACGCGTACCGAAAGCCCCCCAGCGAGACCCACGCCACGCGCGCCGGGTCCACCGCCGCGAGGGCCCGCGCGGCCACCGCGCGGTACTCCGCCTCCCAGCCCTCGCCTGCAATCATCGGATCGAAGTGAAACGCGATCCGGTAGCCGGCCGCGCAGGCCGCACGCGCGGCCCCGATGCGCCGGTCCAGCGCGGCGGTTCCGTTTTCGTATAACGCGATGTTCCGCTCGGTGTTGAGCGTCCAGGCGAGCACCGCATTGCCCTTCTCCGGGAGCGCGAGCAGATGCCCCACGTTGTCCGACTTCGTCTTGAGCTCCAGGAACACGTTGGGGAAGCGGCTCATCCGCGTAATGAGCGACGCCGCGATCCCGGTCACCTCGTCCATCATCAGCGAATCGGTGAACTCGCCGGTCCCGATGCGCAGCACCGCCCCCGCCGGCCGCGCGGCCACGTGCGCCTCGATCTCGTCGGCGACATCGAGTATGTTCGTGAACTGCACCACCCCGAAGGAGTTCAGGTAGGTGTTCAGGTAGCAATAGGCGCAGTCGTACAAGCAGTTAAAGCAGGTGTTGATGAGATGATAGTTGCAGCAGATCACCCGCGGCGAGCCGGGACACTTCTGGAAGAAGCGCCCCATGAAACGCTGGAGGACGAGCGCCTCCTTCGAGTCGAGCCCTTCCGCCCGCAGCCCGTCGAGGGCGCGCGTAACCGATTCGCGGTCCGTACAGGCGAGATGCCGCTTTCCCGGGAGCGCGAGAAAACGCGCGACGAGCGGCGCGCGCTCCTCGGCGGGATCGTACACGATGGCCCGAATGTCGTCGATGGTTTTCATGCGTGATGCCTCACCGTCCCGCTTCCCGCCCCATGCGCGCGGGCGCCCCGCTCCGACTCCCGCAATAATGTTCTTGACGAATAGTATCGCGTACGGTACCTGCAAACACGATCCGCCGGCGCCGGCGGAACAATCAACAATAAATCGGTTTTGGAGCGCGCCATGGGATGCCTGTTCTGCAACATCATCGCGGGGGAGATCCCCTCGACGAAGATCTTCGAGAACGAGCGCGTGTTCGCGTTCGCGGACATCAGCCCGCAGGCGCCGGTGCACGCGTTGGTGGTGCACAAGACGCACACCACAAACCTCGACGAGCTCACCGCCGAGAACAGCGGCATCATGGCCGACCTGTTCCTGGGCGTCAAGGAGGTCGCGCGCATCACCGGCGTCGACGCGAAGGGGTACCGCGTGATCATCAACAACGGCGCCGCCGGCGGCCAGGTCATCTGGCACCTGCACGTCCACGTGCTGGGCGGCAGGGACGACATGGGCCCCATGGTCGTGAAATAACCACAGACAGCGCACAGCGAGGCAATCATGTTTCCCATCTTATTCCAGTATAAATTCCTTCAGATCGGCGGCTACGGCGTCATGCTGGGCATGGGCTTTTATCTCGCCTTTCTGCTGCTCGAGCGCGAGCTCAAGCTGCGGGACATCAATCCGGAGCTCGCCTATCGGATCCTGCTGGGCGCGATCCCCGGCGGCATCGTCGGCTCGAAGATGTTCCACATCTTCGAACACTGGTCCGACTTCACGTCCAGCTGGCAGAGCGCGAAGTCGATGATCTTCTCCGGCGAGGGGCTCTCGGCCTACGGGGGCTTCGTGCTGGCGGCCATCATCTGCTTCATCATCATCCGAAAGAGCGGCGAGGACTTCCTCACCGTCGGCGACGCCGTAGCGCCGTCGATGGCGCTGGGCTACTGCTTCGGGCGCTTCGGCTGCCATGTCGCGGGCGACGGCTGCTACGGCGTCGTCTCGACGCTCGGCATCGCGACGCCCTACCCGAACGGCATTGTGCCCACCACCACGCCGGTGCTGCCCACGCCGTTCTTCGAGGTGTACTTCTCGTTTATCGTCTTCGCGCTCCTCATGCAGCTGCGCAAGCTCGACTGGCCCGTCGGGCGCATCTTCTTCCTGTACATGATCCTGAACGGGCTGCCGCGCTTCCTGGTCGAGTTCGTGCGGCTCAATCCGCGCGGGCCGCTGGGACTGTCGCAGGCGCAGGTGATCGGCATCCTCCTCATCATCGGCGGCATCGCCGGATGGATATGGACGGGCCGGCGAAAGGCGGCCGCGGAAGCGTAATACCGCGCGGCCGCTTCTAGGCATCGGACATGACGAAGAGCGCGCGATACGTGCTCATGGTGCGTGCGATAACGATCGCAGCGTTCTGTATGGCAATCCTCCCGACCGAAGCGCGCCCAGCGGAGCGCGGTGATCGGCACGCGCAGGCGCCCGCCCTCTCCCCGGTGAAACCCGCCGCAATCTATCACGGATCACGGCGAACGCCGCTGGTCGCGCTTACCTTCGACGCCTGCGAGCGAATCAACGAAAAGACCGGCTACGACCGGCGCATCATCGACATACTCACGCGGACCCGCACGCCGGCCACGTTCTTCCTGGGCGGACGATGGATGCTCTCGCATCCGGAGGAGACGCGGGAGCTCGCGCGCGTTCCCTTTTTCGAACTTGCGAACCACTCGTATTCCCACCCGGACATGCGCGCCCTCGGCGACGCCGCGCTGCGATACGAGATCCAGGAAACGCAGAACATCATGCACCGCATCGCCGGCAGGCAGGGAACGCTGTTTCGCGCGCCGTTCGGCTGGTACAACAAACGGCTCGTCGCGGCGGCGGGCGCGCTGGGGCTGCGGCTCATTCAATGGGACGTGGTCTCGGGCGATCCCGACCCGCGCGTCTCGGCCGCGATGATCCGTCGCTTCGTGCTCGGCGGCGCGCGCTTCGGGTCCATCGCCATCATGCACGTGAACGGGCGCGGGCATCACACGCACGCAGCGCTCCCCGGGATCATCGACGAGCTTCGGCGACGGGGGTTCCGCTTCGTGACGGTCTCGGAGCTGCTGTCGGTTGCGCCGTGACGGCAGGGAATGATTTGTGAAACATCAATGCAATTGACACTTCTCTCATCGATGAAACGTAAGAAAAACGAGCGGTGTTTCTCAAATACCCTAAACCCGCTGCCGTTCTCGTTAAACCAAAATTCCAGCCACCAACAAGACCTTCCGCGCGTTCGCTGACAAACGCAGGGGATTCTGCTTGATACATCCATTGTTTATTCTTGACTTTCCACCCGAAAATTGATTTATTGAACTAAAGCGCACAAGGAGCACGCCCATGAACACAATAGCCAACCTTACATCTGACGACCTAAAGCAAATAATCAAAGAATCCGTTCGAGAAACCCTTTCCGAGAAGAAGTTAAAAGAGATTTTCCATGAGGTGATCGAGGATATTGCCATGGCAAAGGCAATGGATGAAGGAATTCGAACGGAAACGATTGACAAAAATAAATTTCTGGAAAAACTTAAATCCCGCGCCCAGTAGTCGTTTCCATGGATTTTGAGATCAAGAAAAGTTTCGAAAAAGATATTGCTAAAATCCGCGACAAAAAGCTGCTCCTTTCCATTTACAACACCATCGAGCATATTCAGCAGGCCGAAACCGTCAGGGAAATAGAAAATATCAAAAAACTGACAGGCTACAAAAAACAGTATCGTATAAAAATTGGCGATTACAGATTAGGCTTTTTTGTTGAAAAAAATATCGTTTTCCTGGTAAGGTTTTTACATCGAAAAGACATCTACAGGTTTTTCCCATAATACACACAACCGCCATTGCCCCAACCCCCGAAAACACGAAACCCCCTCCCTGCAAGAAGGGGGCAACGGCGTTTGTGTCCGGGCATTGTGCGAAAAGGGGTAAGGGCAATAATAATTACATATAATCATCATGTGACAATACACCAAGAATAATTAAAACGAACCTAACAACAATTACAGCATAACTCACCAACAAGGAAACAATAATAAACATCCTACTATCGCTCCGATCCCATCCGAACCAAAAAGATTTTATACTAACCAATATAGGAATCAATAATGTAACAACCAGAATGGGCAGCAATATATTATTAACAACCATAAATCATTTCCCGTCTTTTTTCCATTGATTATCATAAATAAACTTGATCCCACTTCTAACTTCGTCAATAACATCTTTATTTGCCATAACTTTCCCCTCTCCAAGTATTTGAACAGTTCCATTCTTAATCAATGTTCTCATCTCATTTTCAAGAACTGGTGCCATTTCTTTTATAAATCCTTTATCGTATCCATTAAGTAATCCCAACTCCTGTATCGCATACTCAACTTTATTTGTTCCTGTAACAGCAGCTATAAGAAGATCGGCGGTATTATTTGCCAACGCGACAACAGAGGCCTTTTTGCCAATATTAACCAAATGACCTGCCAGTTTTTTAGAATTACCCATTAACCCGGCTGACTCCAGCATGCCAACGCCAACCCTCTTTCCGGTACTGTCCGGTTTTAAATCAGTTCTACCGACTAAATTATTCGCGCTATCATATACCAATGAACCAATAACGGGAATTGCAAATGAATACATTGCCTTTAATACATTATCAAAACGCGTATCGGCCATGTAATAATTATTGCCCCAATGCGAAAAAATATGTGCATTCCCGTCAGGGTCAATTAGTTTCACTGGGTTAAATCCGGCGTATTGGTAAACATTTAAATTTACTGAATTATAAACACCTCCAAGCCCTGGTAATTCTTTATCTCTATTCTTATCTCCGCAAGGCAAGTATCTTGCTAATGCCTTATCCGTCGAAATCCACCTGCTCACCACCGCATCATAATACCTGGCCCCGAAGTAGTAGAGGTTTGTCTCCGCATCCAGTTCTTTTGAAGTAAACTTGTATCCAAGCTCCACTCCGCCTGAAGCTTTTTCTTCGACCCATGTTTCGCCGTAGGGAAAATACTCTATATGTTCATGAAACCCGCTACACCAACCGGCTAAAAAGGATCGAACTTGTAGCAGGCGCCCAGGGTGAGCATTCCCAGGTTGGTCTTGAGCTCGTCCTCGTATTCGAAGGCGTTCTGGAGCGATATCTCGAAGCGCAAACCCACGTTCACGCTCACGTCACGCGCCGCGTCGAACTGCACGCCAAAGCCGAAGCAGATGCCGTATTCGTTTTGCACCTTGCCGGGCTTGAGCGTGGCCATGTCGCGCTCATAGGTGGTGCTTCCCATCGTTTCGCGCATCACCCACCTGCCGCTCCGCGAGCCGTAAAACATGCCGATCTCGGCGAAGAGGCGGCTCTTGCGCGAATCGAAGGCGTCGAAAAAGCCGCGATAGGTGAGCACATAATCGATGAAGGCGAGCTGGTACTGCACCTGCTGCGACAGACGCATGTAGGTCCGGTTGATGGAGATGGGCTTGCTCGCGTACTCCACTCCCAGAAACAGGCCGCCCCCCTCGAGAAGCATGTAGCCCAGCTCGCCGCCCACGGCATAGCCGGCGGTCACGTCGGCGCCCTGGTCCCCCGTGCCGGCGATGAGGCCGCTCGGATACACGAACCCGTATCCGGCATATACGCCGAAGATAAACTTCCCCTCGTCGCCGAGACGGCGCGTCCGCGACGGGGCGTCATCATCCGTCTTGTCGCGGCGGTCCTTCTTCTCGGCGGGCCGCTCGGGCGCATGGTCCTCGGGACGGTCCTTGCGATCGATGATAATGTGCTCGGTCGTGTCTTTCTTTTCCGGCTCCGCCGTGCGGGTGTCGGGCCCCTTTCCGGGCTCGTCCGGTTTTTTCGCGTCATCTGAGGGCGCCGCGGTGTCCGCGTCCTTTTTGGTCGGCTGCTCCCCGGCGCCCGGATCGTCGGCGGGACGCTTCTGGGCGTCCTCGTCGGGTTTTCGCGTATCGGGCGCGCGGGCGGGATCGTCGGGCTTCGTTTCGCGGGTCGCGTCGGGCGTCCGGACGTCATCCGTACGTCCCTGCGACAGCACCATCGCGCCGGACAGCAGGGTAATGAGCATCAAAGCACAGGCGAAATATTTCATGGCACGGACATCCTCCGAGGGTTGATCCGTACGCATCAATCATCCGCGCTGCGGTTTTTGCAATAACAAATGCGCTTCGGGGATATTTTTCTTGCCGCACCGGCGCAGAGCGCATATCTTAGTGACGATAGGAGATGGGCGCATCCATGAAACCGTTCCCGTTCATCATCGTTCTCGCCGCGACGATCGCGTCGGCGCTCCCGGCCCGGGCCGATTCCCCGCTCACCGCGACGGAATTCTCCGCGGCCTACCAGGACCATGCCGTCGTCCGCGAGGCCGCGAAAAAGGAGGAGCTCGACCGCGCGCTCTTCGACGTGCTCGCCGCCCCCGGAACCCCCATCGACATCAAGGCGGCCGTCATCAACGCGCTGGGCTGGAAGATCGAGGGGCGGCGGAATTCGCAGATTTTCCTCTCGATGCTCTCCGAGCGGCACAAAAAAAAGCTCGATTCGGTTTCCGTGAAAACGCTCTCAGCCGACGAGCTCTTCTGTCTGGGCTACCTCATGGCCATGGACGATTACCTGCACCCCGAGAAGGCGATCCCGATACTTACGCTGGCGCACTACAAGAACCGCGCCTCGTTCACCATCGCCATCGTCCTCGCGCTCGCCCGCGCGCAGCGCGCCATGGACCGAAGCTGGTGCGAGGTGTGGCGCGTAGTGGAGGCGGTCCTCGACAACGGCGCGCTCACGATGGACATGCGCGAACCGGCGCGGAAAATTATCGTTGACTACATGGCCCTCTACAAGGATGAGTGCTGATCGCGGCGCCGCCGCGACACGGAACCGGACATGCGCGTGCACCTTTTCGACATGGATTCTCTCGAATCGCGCGGGATGATCGTCGCCGACGACCATCACCGCTGGGAGTACCGCGACGTCGCCAACGAGCATCTTGTCCGCAGCACGTCCGGTCTGCCGTTACGCGCCGTGCTCGCGTGCCTTTCGTCGTTCAATATCGTCTACGATATCGTCGAGGACTAATCGTCGGTCGATGTATCGCACGCCGTTCGCCGCGTGTTCTTTTTAAATTTTCCACGGCGACATGGTCTCAGAGCCACGGAAGCGGGACTGCGGCCCATGCGCCGCTCCCGCGATCTCACAGTGAGCCGCTCATGCATGGCATGTGCGTTCTCTCGCCGGCGAATGTCCATACGCATATGCGCTCGCACGCCTGTCCGGCAAGGAGTCTAATCATGCTGAAACGCTTTCGCTACTTTCTGGGAATTCATCTGCTCCCCGCACTCGTCTATCGGATCATTCGCCTGTACTCCGCGACCTTCCGGCTCACGGTGCACAACGAGGAGGCGTGGATGAAGCACCTCAAGGAGGGGGGCGTCATCCTGCTGTGCTGCCTGCACCAGCAGTTCTTCGCGGCCATCCGCTACTACAAGACCTATGCGAAACATCATCCGGGACTCATGATCAGCAAGAGCAAGGACGGCGAGGTGATCGCGCAGGTCGCCAACCGCACGGGCTGGGTAACCGTGCGCGGATCGTCATCGAGGGGCGGCGCCGAGGCGCTCAAGTACATGATCGCCCACCTAAAGGAGCACCGCCTGGCGGCGCACATCCTCGACGGACCGCGCGGGCCCATCGGCATCGTAAAACCCGGGCTCATCCGGCTGGCGCAGGAGGCGAAGGCGCGTATCGTGCCCTTTTACATCCAGGTCGACCGCGCATGGTTCTTCAAGAGCTGGGACCGCTTCATGCTACCCAAGCCCTTCTCGCGCGTGAAGCTCATCTACGACGACATGATACAACTCGAGGAGATCACGAGCGACGAGGATTTCGAGCGTCAGCGGCTCCACGTCGAGAACCTGATGAAGCCGCGGCTCTATCCCTTATCCTGACGGCGCCGCATCCACGAGCGGCCTCGTCCGTTCGACCGTAAAAACGACTAGGAAGAGCTTCTTGCCGTCATCGCCGCCGGCGGATCGGTGCCGACGCAGCGGCTCGATCGCGGCGGGGTCATCCGTCTCCCGCGACTTCACCAGGTACAGCCGTATGCCGTCGCGCCGGTTTTCCGATTCCGTGAACAGATAGGCCGCCCGGGGATTCGACTGCAGGTTCCGATGGCTCACCCGATCGTTCATGATGAAGGCGACCGTACCGTCGTCCATGACATGCGGGCGTGAATACAGCGCCGCATCGACGTTCCCCTGCGCGTCAGCCGTGGCCAGCACGCCGGTGCCCTGGCGTGTCTCGAAATATTCCTTAAGATCCATTCTCGTCCCCCGTTATTTTCTTTAACAGTGCTGATAGCGTCTCCGGCGTATAAACCGGTTCCCGACAGGAAAAATTTCCGCACACATACGCCGCCGCGCCTCCCTCCGGATATGCATACGCAGACGCGTTCTCGACGATGCCCGCAAGATCCGCCGACCCGCCCGCCGGGCCCGCAACCAGCAGGAGTGCCTGCGGCGGGGCGCCCGCTCGCGCCGCGCGCATGAGATCGCGAACGGCGGCCAATTCCGGATCGCCCGCGATGACGATGTCGCAGGGCGTCGCCATCATGAACTCTTTCTCGGCGAGCATCCCGGCGCAGGCGCTCGGATGTTCCGAGAGCCCGGCGGGATAGGTGCCCGCGATACGCACGGCCATCTCAGCCAGTTCGCCGCGCCCGGTCAGTCGGGCCAGGCGCGCCAGGTTCCCCATCGCGACCGAGTTCGCCGAGGGTATGGCGCCGTCGGCTAACTCTATTTTCCGGAAGAGCAGATCGCCGCCCTCATCGTCCGCGGTCGAGAAAAAGGCGCCGGTTGCGTCGTCCCAGAAATGCGCGATGAAAAAATCGTTCAGCACACTGGCGCGCTCGAGGTACACCGCCCGAAAGGTCGCCCCATAGAGCGCGATCAGTCCCTCGATGAGAAAGGCGTAATCGTCCGCCATGCCCGGTATCGGGCGCGCACCGGCGTTCCCGTGCACGAGCCCGCCATCAGCGGTCATCCGCTCGGCGAGGATGACATCGGCCGCCCGGCACGCGGCGCGCGCGAGCGAGGGATCGTCAAGCGCGATCGCGCCGTGCGCCAGCGCGCCAATCATGAGGCCATTCAGATCCGTGAGCACCTTCTCGTCGCGAAAGGGCCGCACCCGACGCGCGCGCTCATTAAAGAGCAACTGCCGCGCCTCCTCGAGCATTGCGCGAACCTCGGCGGCATCAGCGCCGGACGCGCGCGCGATCTCGTCGACCTCACCCGTCATGCGCAGGACGATACCGCCATCGTCCCCGACGTCCGATTCGTCTCGGAAACTTCCGCTCGGACCCGCGCCATAGATTCGGGCGAACCAGTCCGCGCGCGCCGCGCCCGCGATGCGCACGATCTCCTCGCGACGCCAGAGATAGAACCGGCCCTCGACCCCCTCGCTGTCGGCGTCCTCGGCCGTGTAGAAGGCGCCGTCGGGCGCGGCGAGGTCGCGCAGAACATAGGCGAATATCTCGCGCGCCATCGACGCATGCGCATCGCCCCCGAATGCCCGGAAGGCGTCCAGGCTGGCCCGCGCGAGCGTCGCCTGGTCGTAGAGCATCTTCTCGAAATGCGGGGTGCGCCATTCGGCGTCGGTCGCATACCGGTGGACGCCGAAGCCCAGTTGGTCGTAGATCCCGCCGCGCCGTATCGCGCGCAACGTTTTCTCCGCCATCTCGCGCGCCTCGGCGCGGCGGGTCCGGGCCCCGTAGCGCGCGAGGAACGACACCACGTGGGCCGTGGGGAATTTCGGCGCGCCGCCGAATCCGCCGTGGGCGCGGTCGAAATGCCGCGCCAGGGAGGCAAACGCTGCGTCGGCGGAGGGGCCCGCGCCGGGAGATCGTGAAACCGCCCCCGCATGACGCGCGAGTTCGGCGGCTATCTGTTCCGCGGTTTCTTCAATCCGCGGCCTGTCCTCGCGCCAGAGCGCCTGGATGCGCGCAACAAGCTCCATCATGCCGGTCCTGCCGTAACGCGCGGTGCGGGGCAGATAGGTTGCCGCGAAGAAGGGTTTCTTCTCGGGCGTCATGACGATGGTGAGCGGCCAGCCGCCCGCGCCCGTCATGGCCTGGCAGAAGTCCATGTACAGTCGGTCGACGTCGGGACGCTCCTCGCGGTCCACCTTGACGCACACGAAGGTCTTATTCATGTGCGCCGCCACCGCATCGTCCTCGAACGATTCGCGCTCCATGACGTGGCACCAGTGGCATGTCGAGTAGCCGATCGAGAGGAAGACCGGGCGGTTCAGCGCGCGGGCGAGCGCGAAGGCCTCGTCGCCCCACGGGTGCCAGTCCACCGGGTTTTCGGCGTGCTGGAGCAGATAGGGGCTGGTCTCGTTCGCCAGCTGGTTGCGTTTCGCGCTGTGCATCATCATCGCCCTCGTTCATTCGGCGAAGACCAGCGTAGCACGTCGTATCCGATACGCCAAAAATGATCGTCGCGAATACGGCGAGAAACCGAACGGAATCGCCGCCAAGCTGTTGACATTTCACTGCATGCGTGCTCGTTGATTCCCAACCGAAGGAGGAATGCCATGTGGTCGGGGGACAGGGTGCAACTGGCTATCGATTTCGCGGCGCGCGTGCATGACGGGCAAACCGTCCCCGGACGGGGATTCGCCTACATCGTCCATCCGCTGTCCGTCTGCGCCGAGGTGATGCGTTCCCTCGCGCGCGAGGGATCCGACCGTCCCGACCTCGCCGTCCTCTGCGCCATCCTCCACGACACGCTCGAGGACACCGCCGCGACCTACCAGGATATCGTCGGGTCGTTCGGGCGTAACATCGCCGACGGCGTCCGGGCGCTTTCCAAGGACCCGGCGCTCCCGAAGGAGGCGCGCATGGCCGACTCGCTTCGCCGCATCCGCGAGCAGCCGCGCGAGGTGGGAATGGTCAAGCTCGCCGACCGCATCGTCAACCTCCAGGAGCCGCCGGAGGAGTGGGACCGCCCGAAGCGCGCGGCCTATCGCGACGAGGCGATCGTCATTCGCGAAACACTCGGGAACTGCAGCGCCCATCTCACCGCGCGCCTCGACGAGAAGATACGAGCGTACGAGGCATTCCTGCGCTAACGTGCGCCCCCTAGACGGCCGCTGCCCCCGCCGCACAGCGCTCGCGCGCGATGAGGGCCGCGCCGAGCGCCCCCACGGTATCGGGGAGCGCGGGCACGGCGACCTCGCACCCCAGCGCGCCGCGGAGGGCCGCCACCACGCCGCAATTTCGCGCAACGCCGCCGGACATCGCGGCCGGGAGCGCGCCGTGGTCCGGCGCGATCCGCTTCACCATCCCCGCGACGCGCGCCGCGATCGAGCGGTTGATCCCGTGGACGATCTCGTTCACCGGCGTCCCGTCGGCGATGAGCGAGACCACCTCGCTCTCGGCGAAGACCGTGCACATGCTGCTGATGGTCTGCCGTCCCGCGGCGCCCGCCGCGAGCGGCCCCATCTCGTCGATGTCGACCTGCAGGGCGCGCGCCATCGCCTCGAGGAAGCGCCCGGTGCCGGCCGCGCACTTGTCGTTCATCGCGAAATCGACCACCCGGCCGTCGCGCGCCATGAGGATCGCCTTCGAATCCTGACCGCCGATGTCCACCAAAAGCCGCGTCCCCGGGACGAGCTTCGCGATCCCGCGCGCGTGGCAGGTGATCTCGGTCACGGACGCCAGGCGGTCGTCCACCCGGTCGCGCCCATAGCCGGTCGAGACCGTGGCGCGGACGGCGCCGCGATCGACTCCCGCATCGCGCAGCACCTCGGCCGAAACGCGCGCGATTGACTCGCGGTTGCGCGCGCCGGTCGGGACCACCGACGAGGCGATCACGTTCTCGTCGTCGTCGATCAGCACGGCGTCACAGGACAAACTTCCGATATCGATTCCCAGAAAATACATGGCATTACCCCACGATGATAAAATGATAGATCGTATCTTACGACCACGGCGACGGGCGACCGGCCAGCATCTCCATGAACGCCTCGATGCGGGTCCGGAACTGCCCCTCCGTGAACTTGCGCGAATCGATGCAGTCCACCTCGAGGTTGAGCACCGGGACCCCGATTTCCTTCAGGCCCTCCTCGATGAGACCGCGCGCGCCGGTCCCCTGCCGGCAGCCCCAGTTGCAGGGATTGACGGCCCCGTGGACCCGATACTCGCGCGCGAGCTTTTTCAGGTGCGCCACGCGGTTCGCGATCGAACCGTTGAACGGGATCGAGATGGAGCGCCGCGCGATGCCCTCGAACGGCTCGTCCGGATCGATGGCGTCCCACGTGATATCGTTGAGCTCGTCGATGACGACGGACGCGTCGTATTCGCGGGCGAGGATGTCGTCGATCCCGTTCTTGAACTGGATGCGGTTCTGTATCCAGAGCAGACGCACCTTCTCGTTGGGCACGCCGCTTCTCGTGTCCGCAACGCGCTTCGCGAACTCGTCGCGAAATGCGCGGGCGATATCGACCGCCGCGTCCGTTCCCAGGAACAGCGCCATCACAATGCCGTAGTTGGCCAGGTCTTTCGTCGCGACCGGCGAGGGCACCGCCTTTGCGAACTCGTAGGCCTCCGCCATCAGGGCGCGCGCCTCATTGGTGTTCGACACGGCGCGCCGGAGCGCGTCGGGATCGAGCGGTGCGCCGGTGTGCGCGGCCACGAACGCCGACAGGTCGCGAAGCTGTTCGGCGAGAAAACGAACGTTCCCGCCCGATTGGTCCTGCGGGATATGCAGCACATACTGCCGCTTCCCGAACCGGCGCGCGAGGTTCTCGATGACGGCGAGCCCGCCCGAGCAGGGATTGGTGGTCCCCACCAAGAAGGCGGGCTCCGGCACCATCCCCTTTCTCGACGCGCCCATGACCGCGCGATGATAGCTGCACGCGTCGGACGAGTAGCCCATGTGGTCGGTCTCCTCGATGAAGGACCCCACCACGCCCGTCGAGGCGAGCATCGCGCCGACGAATTCGACGAAGCACGAGGTGACGCCCATCGCATTGAGCAGATCGAAGGGCGCGGTGATGCCGCACCACGCGACGCCGCCGTTGCCGCCGTAGAGCCGTGTGCCCAGGCGCGCGAGCTCGCGGGCGTAGATTTTCCGCGGGCTGGCCTCTCCGGCGCCGATGGCCTTCGAGAGCCCCGATTCAAGGTTCGAAAAGAATTCATGCATCATGGCGATTACCTCATCATCTCAATGAACGCCTCGAGGCGCGTGCGATGCTGGCCGATGGAGCGCAGCGTACAGTCGCCCTCGAGGGCCAGAAAGGGGATCCCCTCGGTCCGGAGCGCGTCGCGGACCGCAGGCATGCGCGCGATATACGGGTCGCAGAACTTGGCCGTGTACGCGATCACCGCGCGGGCCCCGAACTCCCGCGCGCGCGTCACGACCGTCTCCGCGAGACCGCCGGGGTGCTCGGCGTCGAAGGTGCGCGCGCACGCCGTCCGTCCGAGAAGCGACGACGCGATCGCGCGGAGCGGATCGGGCCCGGCCGCGTCGATGCGCGCGAAGAGGCGCGAGCCGGTGCACAGGTCTTCGCCCACCACGCGCGCGCCGGCGTCTTCGAACAGCGTGAAGGCCTCCGGCTCCGGCAGCACATTGCCGAACACGAACACGGGAACGCCGTCCCCGGAGGGAGCCGCGAGCGCGCCTGATTCGATGTGATCGAGGCGCGCGATCGCCTCCTCGGGCGGCGCCGTCGATGCGAGATTGTACGCCTCCTGCAGCGCCGGAAAGCCGCCGGGAAGCCGTCCCTCCCGCGCGAGCGCGCGCAGGCGCTCGAGACGTTCGGCGATCCGGTTATGGGTCCCGACGCCCTCCGCGATCGAGGCGTCGCTCATTATCACGCCGCCCCACGATTGGAGGATCCCCGCACACCGTTCCAGCTCGTCGCGAAAAAAGGACACCGTGCGGTCGTTCACCACCACGGGGAGGTCGACGAGCGCCGCGGGAACGTCCCGCCGCACGGCGGCCCAGGCGTCCGCAAGCCGCCGCATGGCGTCGCAGCTGTTCATGAACACCGCGCCCGCGAGCTCCGGCACGCTTCCCGCCATCGCGCGGTCCAGAACGCGCTTCACGTGCGGACAGAGATTGTCGTGCAGCACCTGCCCGGCGCGGTCGGCGCAATCGACATCGGGCAGGATCCGGTACGGCGAAAACCCCGCCGCGTGGATCAGCGCAAGCGGCGTGTAGGCGCAGGTGTAGCCGATACGTCGTTTTTCATTCATTCGATTCACCCCTATTGGCGTTTGACAGCACGGTCCGGAGGACCTTTTTAAAGACATCCAGCTCGTTCATGTCGATCCCGTCGAAGGACCGCCGGAGGGTCGCCGTGACGGCCTCCATGACGGCGGCGCGCAGCGCGTCCCCCTTCTCGGTGATGACGATGCGCTGCACGCGACGGTCGCTGCGATCGTCCTCGCGCCGCACCAGCCCGTCGCGCTCCATGCGATCGATGAGGCCGGTCATGGTGGACGGCTCGAGACCCGCGCACCGCCCCAGGTCGGCCAGCCTCATGCCGCCCTCGCCGCCGAACTTGCCCAGCGCCTCGTCCACGCAACACTCGCGCCACAGGCACATCAGCGCGCCAAGATACGCCGGCCGCACATCCTCGACGCCCGCCCCCGCGAAGGCCTTCCGAAACGCGGCGGTGATGGCAAGCGACGCCCGGGTGAGCAGGTAATACGGGCAGTCTTGGGGATCAACATTCACAATATCCATTTTATAACCCTTGTGTAATATTCGTTTAAGTATGATTGGTATAAATATATTTCGTATACGTATTATCGTCAACCAAAATATTGATTTTTCTGCAACATCACCGAAAAAAAAATGACTAACGGCCAGTACTGAAACCAAATTGCATAGAAATCGAGATCCGCGCCTGTTGCGCACCGGAAGTTCGCGCGGCCAACCACGGGGAGGCAATGCCCAATGACGATACTGATCAAGGCGGGAATCGCGATCGCGGCCGCCGGAGGCCTGATTGTCGCCGTTTCACAGTGCGCGCGGCATGTCCAGCAGCGCACCGGCGACGACGGGTTCCCGCTCCCGCGCACGGCATCGCCAAATTTCGACGGCCGCCGCTTCCGCAACGCGGCCGCCACGACCATCAGCAAGCCGGGGACGCTGCTCAGGAGCGCCGCGGAATTCATTACCGGCGGCCAGGTCCGCCGACCGCCCGTGGCCCCCGGCCCCTTCCGCCTGGACGCCGCCCCCGCGGCGGGACCCGCCCACGATGGATTGCGCATAACGTGGATGGGGCACTCGAGCGCCCTCATCGAGATCGGCGGCAAACGCTTCCTCACGGACCCGGTCTGGTCCGATCGCGCTTCGCCCGTGGGGTTTGCGGGACCGCAGCGCTTCTTCGCGCCGCCCTGCGCGATCGAGGAGCTGCCGCCGCTCGACGGCGTGATCATATCCCATGACCATTACGACCACCTGGACCGGGAGACCGTGACGCGGCTGGCCGCGCGGGGGGTCGATTTCTACGTTCCGCTGGGGGTGGGGCCGATCCTCGCGGGCTGGGGCGTTCCGCAGCGGCAGATACGCGAACTGGACTGGTGGGCGGAGGCGCCGCTGGGGCCGACGCATCGCCTCGTCGCGACGCCGGCGCAGCATTTTTCCGGTCGGTTGTTCATCAACGGCAACGGGACGCTCTGGTGCTCATGGGTCATCATCGGGCCCGCGCACCGCGTCTTCTTCGGCGGCGACGGCGGCATGTTCGACGGCTTCGCGGAGATCGGCCGGCGATATGGCCCCTTCGACGTGACCATGCTCGAGATCGGCGCCTACCACCACAACTGGCGCGACATCCACCTCGGCCCCCATCTCGCCATCGACGCGCATCTCGCGCTCAGGGGAAAGGCCCTGCTGCCCATCCACTGGGGCACCTTCACGCTCGCCTTTCACGATTGGGACGCGCCCATCCGGGAGCTCATCGACGCGGCCGCCCCGCGCGGCATCGCGCTCCTCGCTCCCGCGCCCGGCGCCGCGATTATCCCCGACGGGACATCGCGCATCTCGCGATGGTGGGAGCGGGACGGATCGGCGCTGTAGCGGCAGCCCACTGCGCCGCATGCGAAACGCACGCGCGACTCCTGTTGCACGCAACGCGTGACCGAAAACGACCGCCCGTGCGGGCCCGCACCGCGGGCGAACCAATCATTGAAATTTCGGCATCAGGCGTTCAATCCGGCCCGAGTCGACCGGAAGATCGCGCAGGGGCGCGTCCAGGTGCGACAGGGCCAGGTCCTCGAAGGTCGGCTGTTCCGTCCGGTACAGGATCCCCAGCGGCAGCCGGTCGCCTTCAGCGAGAACCAGCTCGAGGGCCTTCATTCGATCGCCCGGATCGTAGTCGGCGCCAAGCTCGTAGCAGTGCTCCTTGTAATACGCGTACGTGTGGACCTTGTCCCAGCTCACGCAGGGCTGCAGGACATGGACCAGGGAAAACCCCTTGTGCCGGATGGCGGCCGACAGCGTGGCCGCCAGGTGATCCCCCCGGGCCGACATGCACTGCGCGACGAAACCGCAATTTTGGGCGATGGCCAGGGCCAGTGGATTGAGCGCATTGCTGGGAACGCCGTGGGGATGGATCTTGGCCTTTGTTCCCCGCGTCGTCATGGGCGACGCCTGGCCCTTGGTCAGCCCGTAGACCTTGTTGTCGTGGACCACCAGGGTGATGTCGATGTTGCGGCGGATGGCGTGCAGGAAGTGATTGCCGCCCTCACCGTAGGCCCCGCCGTCGCCGGCATGCACCAGGACCGTCAGGTCCGGCGCCGCGCACTTGATGGCCGTGGCGCTCGCGACCTCCCGGCCGTGGAGCCCGTTGAAGGTGTTCACCCGCAGGTAATGCGGCAGCTTGGGCGCTTGGCCGATGCCCGTGCACACCACGACTTTTTCCGGAGGCAGGTCCAGCTGCACCAGGGATTTTTTCACCGCTTCGAGAATGCCGAAGTTTCCGCACCCCGGGCACCAGTGGTTCTCCACGGCGCTCCGGTAATCATCTATGCGCACGGTCATGGCAGCACCTCCGTTAAACGCGAGACCATTTCTTCCACCGAGAAGGGGCGCCCGTCGAAGCGATTGATAAACACGTCGTGCGCCCGTTGCGTGCATTCGCACAGCAGGGACCCCAGCTCCGGTACGGCATTGTTTTCAACGAGTATGATTCTGTCGTATCGCGCGAACAGGGCCTTCAGCCGTTCCACGGGCAGGGGCCAGACCTGCGACAGGTGCAGGTGCGCGAACAGGGCGTTCTTTTTTTTCAGATGGTTCCGCGCCTCCCGCAGGGTTTCATAGGTGCTCCCCCAGCTTATCACCAGGTGCGGGCTCGACTTCTGTCCCTCGACGATGGGCTCGAAGTCGAGCGACGATTTTAGCGAGGCGATCTTGCGCAACCGCTTCTGGCACATCTGTTCCGCAATGATGGGCTTCTCGGTCAGGTGGCCGTCCACATCGTGCTCGTCGGAGTCCACCACGACGACGTGCTTCGATATTCCCGGGGCCGCCTGTGGCGAGACCCCGGAGTCCGTGAGTTCATACCGGTGGTACGAACTCATGTCCGCAAGCTGTGCTTCCGACAGCAGGCCCCGTTTCTGGGAGATCTCCTTCGTGGAAAACGCGTCCATCGTCGCCTGGCTGTCTTGGAGCAGCTGGTCGGTCAGGACAAACACGGGACAGCCGAACCGCTCGGCCACCTCGAAGGCCCGTGCGGTAAGCTCGTAGCACTCCTGGAGGTTCTTCGGGGCGAAGATGGCCTTCGCGAAGGCGCCGTGCCCGGCGTGCAACGCCAGGTGCAGATCCCCCTGGGCGGTACGCGTGGGAAGCCCGGTGGCGGGGCCGGGCCGCTGGGCGATAAGTATCACCCCGCCGACCTCTATCATCCCCATAAGCGAAACGCCCTCGGTCATCAGGCAAAATCCGCCGCCCGATGTCGTGGTCATGGCGCGCGCCCCCGCGTAGGAAGCGCCGGCGACCATGTTGATGGCGGCGATTTCATCCTCCGCCTGTTCCACCACCAGGGACGCCTCGCGCGCCCACTCGGCCAGGTCCGTCAGGGTCCCGGTGGACGGGCTCATGGGATACGAGGCGACGAAGCGCACGCCGCCCGCGATAGCGCCGAATGCCACGGATTCGTGGCCGGCGAGCCACAGGCGCGGCGCCTTCGCGGGCGCATGGGCGATCCTGAACCGCGTAGCGTGATCAAGCTCCCCCGCCTTCCGATACCCGAGCTCGAGGGCCCGCAGGTTCGATTCGAGCGCCGCGCCCGACCCGAAATGATCGCGCACCAGGGATTCCATCAACCCTCGCGGAATATCCAACAGCGCGCACACGATGGCCGCGGACAGGAGCGCCAGGGCCTTGTCGCCGCCAATTTCCGCCAGCAGTGACGCCAGGGTGAAGGGCGCCGTTCGAGGATGCGTGTTTTCCCGATTGCACAGGATGATGCCGTTCGTGGACACGAGATGGGAAAACTCCGTTACCGCCGCGTCCGTCAGCGCCACGAGGATATCGATCTGCTGGCTGATGCCGTGGAGCGGCTGGTCGGAACAGCGCAGGTGGGAGAAGTTCAGCCCGCCGCGGATCCTCGATTCCGCGTCGGTATATAAGTAGGCGAAGCTTCCGGCCCGGGTGAGGGCCCGGCCGAGCAGATCGGCGGCGGTTTGAAGGCCCTGTCCCGCGGCGCCGGCAATGCGTATTTGGACTTCCATCGCGACCTCCCGCCGCATTATAATCATCTCATGGGCTATGCCCGTATGATCCATCCCGGGGATGCGTTGACCGACAAACCCCACGCGAAGCAAGTATACACCAATCATGCGGCGCAGTCAACGATCTAATTATGCGAGTGCCAGTGACGCACATTGCGGTACATGTGTGCCGCACGAATGCTGCAGATGCATGAAAGTGGAATTAGTAAGAAATGCCGAGGATCGGAGGGTTCCCAGCCCTGACGGGATCAGGACGTACGCTTGGGCGATACTGGACTCGAACCAGTGACCTCCTGCATGTGAGGCAACTTTTGTATCAACACCCAAGCGCTTTTATACGTAACAGTATGCATTTTTGCATGGGAATGTCAAGATTTTCTTTAATAATAATGCATCACGTGCATCGCTGTAACATATTTTATCTTACACTTTATCTTACAGGCAGATTCGCCTTTCCGATGGTGTCGCCAACCGGGCCCCGCACAAGGTGAGTTAAACGACCCTTTTGCAGCCAGTACTGCAGAAATTGTGTATTTTATTGCGGCGGCACATCCCCGAAGTGAACTACTTCAAACCGAACTTTTACTTGACACTTTACGACTTCCCCGTATCTTGAGTTAGAACATTGTTCTTACGGAGGCATCATGATCAAACAGCTGCAGAAAATCGGCAATAGCCGGGGTATTGTCCTCGACAAGGCGATACTGGATCTGCTCAACATTGACGACAATACATCTCTGGAGGTCACCTCCGAGCGAGGCGGCCTATTTATTCGACCCTTGACTGCCAAGGATGCCTACAAAAAGGTCGCATCAAAACACCGCAAGTCCCTCGACAAGCTGGCACGTTAATTGAAGTGATCCATTTCCTATCGATTGAAGACATTTTGTATTTCCATGCCGAAGAGATAAAAGCGGCGGGAGGAGCGGAAGAGATCAGGGATCTGATGGCTCTCGAATCCGCCATCGGAGCTCCGCACGCTAGTTTCGGTGGATCTCACCTTATGGATCTTTTCGAAATGGCGGCGACCTATGTCAATTCAATCATCATGAACCATCCATTTATGGATGGGAATAAGCGCACCGCCGCGGCAAGCGCACTTACCTTTTTATTCATCAACGGATACACCATCAATGAACATTACGAAGAAGAACTCGCAGACATGATCCTTAAGCTTACTATCAAAGTAATACAGAAGAACGACCTTGCACAATATTTCAAGGACCGTTCAAAGCCGACTTTTAATGAAAACCAATCGTCTTAATAATTCAAGTTCGCACATAGGAGTTCTGATGGAATATTTGAAGTCACGATGCGGAGAATTTGAACGATCACCGATTTAAAGAAATCAAATCATGGACGACATTGACCATGATAACCCATAAGCAATACCTTACAGAACAAATGAAAGACCCTGGCTTCAAAAGGGGGTACCTGTACGAAAAGAAGATGGCCGAGATAGCCATTAAAATCCAGGGGGCTCGGCAGAAGTAGGGACTTTCTCAGCAGGAACTCACCAAGATGGCCCGCCCGTCTAATGGGATTTAACCCTTGACAAATACCTACTGGTCTATTATACTGGTTTAATGAAAGCCAAAAGTAAATCCATCGGCTCTTTTGAAGCAAAAACGCATTTATCCAACCTCATTGACAATGTACTAAAGGGTAACGATTATATTATCACGAAAAGAGGTAAACCTGTTGCACGACTAATACCTTATACTACCGTCGAAAATCAGCTTAGCATTAAGGAAATAGTTATTCAATTTGACAATATCAGAAAATCAGTAAAAGGAAATATTAAAATTAAAGAATATATCAACGAAGGCAGAAAATATTAATGAATTATGTCGTTGACTGTTCCTTTACCTCTGCCCTTTTTCTTCCCGATGAATCATCTGACGCCGTTCGAAACTTCTTTCTAAAACTTCGCACGCAAGACGTTTTACACACTCCTTTCTTGTGGTGGTACGAAACAAATAATGTTTTAAATATATCATTGAAGCGTAAACGCTTAAATCAGGCTGATATCGTTACCATTTTAAATCTTCTCGATCAACTGAAGCTGGAAATTGATTATTCAATTGGAATTGATTTCTCAAAAGAAATTATCAGGCTAACTCAATCTTATAACCTCTCATCTTACGATGCGGCGTATATTGAACTCGCCATGCGGAAAAAAGCTCACTTGATGTCATTTGACAAGGAAGTAATCGCATCCGCAAAATCAATTGGCATTGAAGTAAATTGAGAGGGCGCGGTTTTATCATAATAAGTCAGGAATATTTATCCGGGAATTTGTTGATTCATTATAATGCTCAACTGTTAACCTTCCACGTTTTCGTCATGGGCATGCTCATTCGCATTGATGCAAGATTCACTCTCTGTGATATTCAAGAATACATGCGGAATTCTTAGATTGAGATGGCTATCCCGAGAAACACACAACTGGGTAATACCGATGGAAAGGATAAAGCAATCAAGCTGGCCAAACTATAAAACCATAAATAATGACATAACCGCGGTCAATTTATAGTCAATGAGGATTGACAATGGAGGTTTGCGCTTTATACGCGCATCTCCTGATAACACGTGGAAGGGTGTGGGCGATACTGGACTCGAACCAGTGACCTCCTGCATGTGAGGCAGGAAAGATAAACATTCGTTTCGCGTCTCTTTATGTATATGAAGCCATTTCCGCGATAAAAAGTCAAGGTTTTTCCAAAGAAAACAATATCCCAGTGTATAGGTGTGTTTTCAAATTTGCTACACTTTTTGCTACACCAGGAATTCAATTGATATTGTCTCCTTGGAACGATGCTGTACACAAAGGCTTCGAATGTCCCGGCTGGATTACAGCGCATATTGGAACTCTGTAATATGTAGCTTATCAACAGCAATCCGTTTCACTGTTCAGTACACGTTCCCGTAGTCCCAATCTAAATAGGTCATTGCCTCGCTCTACGAGATGCACTATCCAACTCGCCATGAATTCAAGAAAGGCATTTCCCACAGAGATTCCCAAGGGCTTTCTGGACGATCGTTCGGACAATATTTTCATACTGCCGAAGTATATCTTCGACCTACAGTCACTCGTTTTTTCATTGCTTTTTTCGAGTTACTCGGCTTTCATTGTTCTTAAAGCATCGGTTTCGCGATGTTGTTTGCCATTTTACTATAGTATGTGTACCATGCTTTTACAAATACTTTTTTACACCCGCTGTCGACGCGACCGGTATATTATAGATATAAGATTAAACATATGAAAAAAAGTCAGTTAATCGATCCGAATCTGATGATTGGTGCATTTGTAATCAATATAATTGCCGGTACGATACTAACTATTCTTCAAAAGGTCCTACCGGCAGAAATATGGATATTTTTAATAATTTTACCATTTATAAATTATATTTTAATATTTTTCTTTAAGAGCAGGAAAAAATCGTTTATCATATTGATTATATTATTAGTTATTTTAAATACCATCTTGCTTTGGTCTATGTATTATATGATCAATAAAAAATCAAATAGCTTACCGCTTACGAGTTCCTACTGGGTATGGAAACAAACTGATATTATTTCAGGAAATGATTCATCACTATTACCCGTAAAACATTTTGACAAAAATATAATTGAACTTAATTTAGATCGACCTGAACAGATTGCCGAAAAAGAAGTATACTACAACATAGGGTATATTCATAAGATTTCAGACACCCATTGGTTACTGGAAGTAAGGTATTCCGATCAGTTTTACGATTTCACCAAAGGAACCATTAGAGTCATTTTAGAAAAAAAATATTTTCCCAATAATGATAAATTGTACGTATATTTAACAAATAAACCCAAAATGAACACGTGGATTTCTGTTAGTAATTACCATAAACCATATTTTCGGGAAATAGGTTTATTTTAAAAAGGGGGTTATGATTAATGAAAAAGATTATATTCACTCTAGTTTACATTTATATATTCCTTATTGGTATTGCCATCCTTGCATGCAGCGATGATGCCAATAATAGTAATATTTCAGCCGATAATATTTCAATTATTATGGGTGTTGTCCCTAAAAATGTTCTTAAAAATTCTCAGCCTATCGAAGTAGAAGGATATCCCATTGAAATTTCACTAAGGATGCAAAGTAGAAATACTAGGAGAATATTAGGGTATTATGTTCACATTTTACAAAGGGAAAGTGGATCAGGTATTCAATACTATTATCAAGGCAGTACTGCATTTTTTGATAATCTAATTACAAATATTCCCGTTTGGCTCGGTAGAGCTGGAACTATTGATTTAAATAAGACATTTGAAATTTATGCAATTGTTAATAAAGATCATGCATACGAAAAAAATATTCACGGGGTAAAAGTATTTGAAAAACTTTCAAGCCCCCCAGTAGCAATGATCACTGTTAAGCGCACGAAATAAATTGTATAGTCCACCACTTTACTATCACACAGAATAGCCCTCTTGTCACTTTGACACGTGCATAATGCCTGATTACACATATACTACTATTTAAAATCATATATGTTAAATTCTAAATTCGCGATTGAGATATTGAAGAAAAATCCGATAGAGTTAATTTTATTATCATAAATCTCACAGTTTACTAGATTAGAATATTTCATCTGTTGATAGTATAATCCAATTGATAACTTTAAAGGAGAGAAATCCCAATAATCCCCCAATCTGCCGCTCGATGATGTATTGTTAAAAGAAAAACCGATACAATATTGACTTACCTCACGTGTGTACTCGATATTATGAGTTCCATTATATACGGTATTGAGTTGTGTCGGTTCCCCACCATAATAACTATATTGTTCATAAAGATGAAATGATATAGAATTACTATATGAAAATTTCTGGTAGTTCAGATTAAAGAAACAGGCTACTTTTAATATCTCATCAAAGAAAACATATTCAAAGTTCAAGATATTATACTTTAAATACTTATATTTAATTTCGCTAGTAAAATCGTTATTAATAGTATATTCATATCCAGCGGTTCCGCCCCAACCACTATAATAAGTGTAATCAGTTCCACCTCTTACTTCATAATATTCCGAATAAGAATTCAAACTATCATATAATGGAATTGAATTATTTAAAAATGATAAAGCAGAAACTCTTCCATTGGGAACAATTAAATCTGGGGTGAGCAAACCGGATAACCTATATTGGTAATATTCATGTGAAAATTGTGTATCATAACCTTTAAAATTCGATGATATTGCATTCGATGTTTTGCTTGGTAATTTGGAACGTACTTCTTCTTTGTTTACATTTGAAATGTATACATCAAAAAGAGAAACTATACTAAGTGATATCGAAGTTGAATTCGCATATTTACTTATTTTTAAAGGACCAATTGATAGTGCATATTTCAAATCCAGGGATTTTTCGCCTTTATTTTCTTCAGCTGCAAACAAATGCCTGGTGGGGCATAGATTAGTGATAAAAATTATTATTAAAAAAGTAATACTTACTCTTGGAGTGCTTCCCATAACCCACAGGCTCCTGAAAGCTATGTTCCCGATATAGAAACCAACCGCATATCGATTTGAGTCGTGAGTCATGATCGTGAGCGGATCTTACTTAACTACTGTTACTGCTTGAATGACATTAAGGATGTTTTATCGGTTAATTACTTACGATTTCGATTTCATTTACATTTTTCACTCAAGCCTACGGATTCGAAGTCAGCCGAGCTACACGTTTAACTAGTGCTTCATTATGTAATTCATTATCATCTCGCGAGGAAGTGTCAAGATAAATAACTGAATTATGTATCTTTGTGCACATCCGTTTAATCTGATTTGCTACGTTTTTGCTACGGATTTTGAGTATCGGCATTATTTGCTCTTTTGTGCAAATCACTAATAAACATCTCAAGTTCACGCTTTAAAGAACCTGATACAATCAATTGCCAACCCTTTCGAGGTGAAGCTTCGGAGTACCATTTCAATGGTGCATTACTGACAATGTGAGGTGGACATCATCGTCAATACAGTTTTTTCAAAAACAAGCTTGATGCTCATGCCGCTTGATAAGCCATGTCGGGAGTGATACCTCCCAATGAGGAGTGCGGCCTGTAGCCATTATACTTCTCGATGTAGCGGACTATCCCTTCACGGCATTCCCAGACATCGCTATACTCTTTGAGATATACCTCATCATACTTGAGACTACGCCAAAACCGCTCAACTACGACATTGTCCAAGGCCCTGCCTTTCCCCCATCCATGCTTATCCTGATACTATCGGCAATAAGCTTACTGGTAAAAGCTTCACTTGTGAGCGGGCACCTTGATCGGTGTTGAAGATCTCGGGCTTCCCGTATCGTCTCATCACCGCATCAAGTGCTGAAACATAAAAATGGTGATCCAGCATATTCGGAAACTCCCACGATAGTACCTTGCGAGAATACCAGTCTAGAATGGCCACCAGATACACAAATCCATGCCTGAGCTGAATAAACGTTATATCAGCACACCAGACCATATCTGGATGGTCAATATTGTACCCTCGGAGCAAATACGGATACACCTGTGACCCGAATGCGGACGGCTCAATTTCCGTTTAGGATACAGGGCTTCTATGCCCATAAGCCGCATTAAACGCTGTATCCGCTTAAGATTGACCTTTTTCCCCTCAAGACGAAACCGGTCCCGCATCTCGCAGCTGCCTCATGTCGGATTGTCCAGATATAGCTCATCAATTCGCTTCATGAGCGCCGAGGTATTCCTCGGACTCCCCCTGCGCCTTGTAGTAATAGGTTGATCGAGTCACCCTGAGTATCCTGCGATGCTCGCTGATGCTGATGGGAGCCGCTGGTTGAATCAATCCTCGTCGCCAGGAATACGATTGATCCCTCGCGTTTTTTCAATCAGTTCATTCGAACCTGCTGGTGCCCAATCGTCTTATACAGCGCCTCTAGCTCTTTCTCCAGCTTCTTGAGATCGGATTCGGCCTTTGTGGAGAAAATATCAGCACCTTTATCCAGCAGTTCTTTCTTCCACTGCGTTATCTGCTAAGGATGGACCCCGTATTCCGCGGCGAGCTCGGCGATTTGCTTTTCGCCCTTCAAGGCTTCGATCGCCACCTTAAACTTGAATTCCTTATCTCGATGTGTTCTTTTCGCTTTCATTCGTCCTCCGAATATTTATCGACAACAATCTCTCGCCGATGTCCAATTTTCTGGGTCCACTATATATATTACCGCTGCCGACATTCTTCTTTAATGACCGAGTCATTCCGTTATTTGATTCTGACGATATACCTCTGCTTAGGGTATTGTGCCCAAATCGAGTTTTAGCTAGGACATTTTGTTGACATAATAATCAAGAGATGTAATGACTTTATTGATGTGTAAATTCCCCAAATGGCACTCGGTACCCAATCACTTTTCCAATCTTATTATTCACCTTGTTTTTGAAAATAATTGTTCCATCCCCCGATATTTTCAATGGCTCCCCATCTTCTCGCCGAAAACAATTAAGTCTGTTTTTGAAAGCTAAGAGCTCCCAGGATTTGGGAATGAGCTAAACAATTTAATCTTTAATCAGTGGCAATGACAGAGAGAAGTTGACTTTAACAATCGGCTCCCTGGAAATATCCGTATAGTCAAGAATATTTGATACTGTGATTCTTCCACCATGTTTCGTAATAATCTTCTCAACCACGGTGAGCCCAAGACCATAATCAAGTGTTTCATACTGCTCGAATGTCGCTCCGGTTAACCTAAAAAACGGCTCAAAGACAAGATTTTCGTATTCGATTGGAATTCCTTCAATGCCCTTTTCGGTCTTCGTGGGCTTACTAATAAATGATATGGCCAGCGAATCATTCCCACGCATGTCTATCAATAGATATATAGTGGAATTGCTGTCTGAAAATTTCAGGGCATTGACCAGAAGCTCAGATGCCGCCTTCGCCATATAATCATGATCGATCATAACCTCAAATTTCTCGAAACCGGGCTTCAATTCGCTGAGCATCAATTCTTGCTTCTTCTTACTGGCAAGTTCGGCGTGTTCTCGCACAATTATCCTGAGCATGGTGCACACATCCGCAACATTTGAACGCTCCATGTTAAGATCGTTATTGATAATTCTATTGATATCCGAAAACACATTAAGCGTTCTTTCGGCCATCTGCGCGTTTTTATTTATTAAGTCAAATAGCAGCGAGTCGATCAGATAGTTGTCATCGACCTTCTCTGCGGTTTCAGATATTAAACTTATCAGTGTCAGAAGAGCACCGAAACCGGCCCCCTGGTTGAAACTGCTGTGCAGACTATAAAACAACGTTTGGTCGACCCGGTCGTAATCGCGCTGAATTATCTTTTCATTCCAAGTGAACCACTGGAGCTGGTTTTCGAGGCGGACTGTTTTTTCAGCTTCCAATACGCGCTTCATCCTCTTCAACTCGGCAACCTCCATTGCGCGTTCCACCTTACAAAGTAGATCGTTTGCCACGGGAGGTTTTATCAGATAATCAAATACTCCATTGCGCATAATGTCGATGACTATCTTCGTCTCTTCGTGAATTGTCAGGACGATGATGACCTGGTTTTCATCAATACCTTTTATTTGACGTATGAGCTCGTTGCCGTCCATTACCGGCATATCAATGTCGGTGATAACGAGGGGAAAAGGGCGCATCTGATATGCGCCGAGCGCCGCCTCCCCGTTTTCACAGGCAGTTACGGCATATCCTCGATCCTTAAGAATCCCCATCACAAGATCTCGAGACATCTCTTCATCTTCGACCAATAGTATTCGCGAATCGTTCATCTTCAAGCATCCTTATATATGCAATGTATTTGTTTTATCCATATTTAATCTCAAACAACTTCTTTAATCTATTAGTTTCCACTACAAGGGAATCAAGCATCACTTTATAATCAGCATTATCTTCATTTGCCGCGGCTTTTTCTATTGATGCCACTACCGAGGTGCAGGTGTCGAAATGAAGCGACGCAGTGGCGCCTTTCATCTTATGCGCCAACGTTTTAATCTGCTCGTAATTGCGTACCTCAATAGCAGTTGCAAGCTTGATTATATAATCATCCGATATACCGGATAAAAATCTTACTATCAACGCTTTGAGGTTTTCAGAGGGAATGCCTATTGACCGTGCAGCTGCATCAACATCAAAATTACCTGTATCGTGCGAGACAATTGATGCGGCTGCATGCACAGTCTCTTGAGCATCTGGAAGATATTTCATAAGTACGTCATGCAGATTTCGAACATCAATAGGTTTTGTTATAACATCGTCCATGCCTTCAGTTTTAAACCTGTCGAGTTCGCTTTGCATTGCATGAGCGGTAAGAGCAACAATGGGGATTCTTCTCGCGTTATTGGCTCGCATCAACCTCATCGCTTCCACGCCATCAATTCCGGGCAAATTAATATCCATAAAGACAAGATCATAATTTTTATTCGCGGCCATCGCAACAGCATCCTCACCGCTTGATGCATAATCACAGTCGAATTTATATCCATCGACAAGCACCTTCATCAACTCGAGGTTTATCAAATTGTCCTCGACGACAAGTACACTCCCTTGTAGGGGCCGCATTTTGATTATTGCTGATTCGACAGCAGGGGGCGACTTGGAATCCATCCCATGTGTCCTTGGTTCGTGTCCTGGCAACGTAACGGTAAATCGAGATCCCATGCCTGGAGTGCTACTAACGGAAATATGACCATTATGCAACTCTACAAGATGTTTCGTGATGGCAAGTCCCAAGCCCGTACCATCCAGGTTTCCCTTTTGTAGTTTCACTTGTTCAAAGGGATTAAAAATCGTTTCAAGATCCCTGTTGTCAATCCCAACACCCTCGTCCCATATCGTGATAACAACCTCGTTACCACTTTCGCGAGCCTCGATTCCGATGGTCTTCCCGGGATCGGTGAACTTTATGGCGTTAGACAGCAGATTATACAGAATCTGTTTGGTACGAACTACATCCGCCGTAATAAAACCGATGGTGTCGCTGATTTGCACTATTACCGCTATGTTCTTTTGTCTCGATATCGACCCAATTGAGTCGATAAGCGATTGGATGGTTTTTTTTATTTCAAATTGCTTTTTTTCGAGTTGGATTTTACCTGATTCTATTTTACTCAAGTCAAGAATGTCGTTTATCATATTCAAAAGATGCTTCCCGCTTTCATTTATTAAGTGCATATATCTTTTTTGCTTATCATTGAGCGCCCCGTATTTACCCATCGAAATTACTTCGCTGAAACCAAGTATGGCGTTGAGCGGCGTTCGCAGCTCATGGCTCATGGATGCAAGAAAATCGCTCTTTGCTCTGTTTGCGTTTTCGGCGATGCTTTTTGATTCAATCAGTTCGTCCTCAATAATTTTTCGTGAGGTTATATCGCGGCAGCTAATGATGCCGCCAATAAGATCGCCGTCCGAACCGATCAACTCCTTCCCCGCAGCTTCGAACAAAATTCGATTTCCATCGGTTGACACAAATCGAACACGAAGGCTTTTAAATGACTGTTGGTCAATGATTCGACTAATTACTCCAAACGAATTTTTGCGATCTTCATAATGGATGAAGTCAAATATCGACTTGCCGTAGACTTCATCTTCATGGTACCCCAGGAGGTCCGACATGACTTTGTTTGCGTATAAGATCTGTAGTTGCGAGTCAACCCTTACTACAAGGTCATAAGTATTGTCCATGATAATGCGGAGCTGATCCGCGCTTTCCTGTATAGCATCATACATAAAATGACGTTCGGTAATATCAATAATGAATCCGATAATTCTTGAATAGAATCCGTTCTTGTCGATTTCAATCTTGCAATTATTTGAAATCCATCGCACGTCACCATTTTTACAAATGATGCGATGCTCGATCGGGGGCGTATTCTCACCGTTCTTGATTCTAGCGAAATATTCAAGTACCCTACTTTGGTCTTCAGGCAAAACCATGGTAAACCAGAGATCATGATTTGCACGATACTCGTCGGGAGTATACCCCGTAATGGTGACACATTGAGGGCTATGATAGCTGTCAATAGGATTACCATCGTAAAAATCTGTGATATATATGTACTCGTCAATATTGTTAACCACCTGCTCATACTTCTTTTCGCTTGTCGCCAGTTCAATCTCGTAATATAACCCCTGCACGCAAATGGCGAAATATTCCGCAATACGTTTAATCGATGCGATATCGTCATCTGAATATGGCGAGACCGGATTTGCTACAGCGATGAGACCGACAATGGCATCCCCAGAGATAACGGGCACCTCCAATAATCCGCTCATAGGCGTATGCCAGAAAGTCGCTCCAAGAGACGATCCGTGATCTATAGGACCATTTGTATAAAAAGCCGCTCTCGTATTCAATGAATCGCACCAGAACGCCGGGTAAAGCCCTTCAGGATTTCTCTTTAAAACGGTTTTCCGTTCCTCCCCCTCGACCCGGCAATCATCCTCGATCATTTTCGAAAAGGATTGGATAATGCAATCACCGCTTACTTTTTCGATTGTAGCGACAAAACCATGTTTGCTATTGGTAAGGTCTTTCACCCAATATAATACTCTTTCTGATATTTCATCGATAGGCAACTTGGATTCCATCATTGGTCGGTAAATGCTCGCGAGCGCCGCGTTTATTCTATATTCCCTCCATAATTTTTCTTCGGAAAGCTTACGCTCATGAATATCTATGAGCAGCCCGCGAGCACCTTTGAAAATGCCGTTTATAATTCTAGGCTTGGTTTTCGTCCTCACCCATCTTCGAGAGCCGTCTTTTGCGACAATTCGATACTCAAGTGGATACTCGACTCCATCGGTTAATTCCACAAACCGCTCAACTAGACGTTCGCGATCGCCCTGAAACACTAACTCTAAATAATGTTTCCCAATCAGCTCTGACGGCTCATATCCTAGAATATCCTTAGACGACTTGTTCGCATACACGAGAACACCACTTTGATCGATCTCGTATATAAGATCGCTAATACTGTCTATGAGGTTTTGATATTTCGTTTCGCTCGTTTTGATTCGTTCTTCCAATTCCTTTCGTTCGGTAATATCCTCCTTGATCGCGATAAAATTTATTATGTTGGTATTTCCATCGAACACCGGAGATATGGTCGCGCTTTCCCAGTACAAATCGCCGTTCTTCTTTTTATTACAAAAAACACCAATCCATGTTAAGCCTGCGGTTATGGTCTCCCACAATTCCTTATAGGATTCATTCGTTGTATGCCCGGTTTTTAAGATGCGGGGATTTGCCCCGATTGCTTCTTCGGCAGAATACAGGGTCAGCTCGCAAAACTTTCTATTGACATACTCAATCGTACCCTTTGTATCTGTTACAACAACGCATACAGGAATCTGCTCTATGGCCAACGAGAGCTGTCGTAACTTAATATCAGCTGTTTTTCGCTCGTTGATATCTCGTATGACACTCAACACATGAGGTTCTCCTTGAATATTAAGCAGCACTCCCGAGTAGAGGCCGTAACCAACAAATCCGTCTTTTTTTCGAAGAGGAATTTCGATATTGCTGATTATTCCGACGTCGAGGATTTTCTCGATTACCATATTGCGGTCAGCGGCATTTACCCATCCTTTCAACTCCATTGTGGTCTTATTGATGACATCCTCCCGCGAATACCCCGATTGATTCAGAAACGCATGATTGACGTCCACAATTAATCCATCGGAAATCCTCGTGATTAATATAGCATCAGGGCTATGTTCAAAGATTATTTCAAAACGTTCTTTCAGGCCGAGGATGACGTCGAGGGATTCCTTTTCCTTGGTGATATCCATCAAGGAGCCGTCATATTGAATAACGTTGCCGCTGTCATCCTTTATTGCGCGCGTGCATAATAAAACCCACACGATTCTTCCTTTCTTGTCAAAGAGCTGCATTTCAAAGCTGTCGACGCAACTTTGCTCCAGCAGTATCTTTTGGTACCGAGCATAGTCATCGGGGCGCACATACCGGAGAAGGCCCATAGAGGCGGCATAATGCTTCATATCTTGCTCAGAGTCGTATCCAAGCATATGCACAAGCGCTGGATTGATATTGATAAACCTCCCCTCCGAGGTGGTCAGAAATTTCCCTTCCATCGCGTTTTCGAAAATCGAACGATATTTTTCCTCGCTTTTTTTGAGGATTTCCTCGTTTCTTTTCCTGAAGGTTATATCCCGAGCTACGCCGATAATCTGAAATGGTTTTCCGTTCTGAAATAGTAATATTGAATTCGTTTCGACAAAAATCATTTCGCCGTTTTTTTTCGCAAGCATGAACTCTGAAGGAGCAGACTGAAATCCGTTTTCCGTTATCTCGGCCAGTAAGTCAACGGCTCGAGGCAACTGTTCCGGAGCAAGCAGAGTGACAAAACTTATCGTCGGCAGTTCGTCTCTCCGGTATCCGAGCATATCGAGCGCACGATCGTTAGCATCAATAAAGTTTCCCATCAAATCATGGATGTACATGGGATCCATGGAATGTGTAAAGAGCATGTGATATGCGTTCTCAATTTCGAGAACATTTTTCTCATGGCATTTTAGGTTAATGGCGATATCTATCGTTGTCTGCAACACCGACATATCGAATGGCTTGACAATGTAGCCGTATGGATTGCACTCCTTTAAGCGAATCTGGGTTGGTTCATCAACATGGGCGGTGATAAAGACAACCGGAACATCAAACTTCACCATGATGTGCTTTGCCGCATCGATGCCATCCATGTCGCCTTTGATTGTGATGTCCATAAGAACGATATTGGGTCTCTTGGAATCAGTCATTCCTATCGCATCGACTCCCGTAGTAACGATGCCGCACACATCATAGCCCCGCTCGTTTAGTTGACTAGCTATATCCCTGGCAACAATGGTCTCATCTTCGACTATTATGACTCTTTTCACGGTGTTCATGGCATCGCAATGGTCGTTTTAATCGGTATATCTTTCATAAAGCGTTTCTGCTTCATGTGGCAGCGCTAGGAAAGCCTCAACGATAATTGGATCAAATTGTCGGCCTTTTTCGAGTGTTATGATCTTGAGGGCCTTTTCGACCGGCCATGGCTCTTTGTATGGCCGCCTAGTCACCATGGCGTCATACGAGTCCGCCACAGCGACAATGCGTCCATAAAGCGATATGCCATCTCCCAGAAGACCTTGGGGATATCCCGCACCTGAATAGTGTTCATGGTGGGTCAGGGCAATCTCAGCGCCGGCTCTGAGATAAAGACTGCTGGAGTCTTTAAGCATATTATAGCCGATTATTGTATGCGTTTTAATGAGGTTATATTCGTCATCGGTAAGCCCGGCGGGTTTCAACAGGATCGAGTCTGGAATTCCGATTTTCCCGACATCATGCAATGGCGCCGCATGAAAAATCATGTCTTGTTCGTTCGCGTCCATGCCAAGATTTCCTGAGATGAGTTTCGACAGGTGAGCTACGCGAAGGATGTGGTTGGCGGTTTCAGGGTCGCGATACTCTGCGGCTTTTCCCAATACGGTAAGCGTTTCAAACTCACGCTGCGTGATCCGCATGGTCGCTTCCTCGACTTGCGTCGCAAGCAGGCGCGCCCGATCCCGCTGCATAAGTTGCGATTCCCTAAGTGCTACCAAGTTTTTCGTTCTGGCGGCAAATTCAGCCACATCGATCGGTTTTGTCAGGAACTCCGTCGCCCCCGCTTTGAACGCCATCATCTTTATATCCGATCGGTCCGTATAAGCGGTAATCATAACGATAGGTGCGTCTGGATTGTACGCGCGTATATGGGCTATCATCTCGATGCCATTGACGTCGGGCATCATATAATCGACAAATGCGAGATCAATTGGGTGTCTTTTTATGTACTCCACAGCGTTCAATGGCTTAAGGAAGCTGACAAGTTCTATACCGCTCTGACGCGCTATCTCATTAAGCATAAGGAGATTGATCTCTTCGTCATCGACTGATATTGCATGTATGTTCATTTAACATGAACTATCCACAAAAGTTCTGATCACTCGCGCTTATCGCCGTCTAAATGTCCCAATTCTTCCTGTGACAGTATGCGGTCAACATCGAGGATGATGACCAGCTGATCGTCCTTGTTGCCGATCCCGCTGATGAAATCGGTTTCGATCTTCACGCTGAAGTGCGGCGTATCCTGTATGCGCGAAATCGGGATCTCCACCACGTCGGACACGGCGTCCACGATCATGCCGATATTGATGCCGCGCACCTCGACGATGATGATGACGGTGCTCTGTTCGTATGCCCGCTCCTCCATCCTGAACTTGAGGCGCATGTCAACCACTGGGACCACCGATCCCCGCAGATTGATCACGCCCTTCATGTAGCTGAGGCTGTTGGGCACGTGCGTGATCTGCGTCATGCCGATGATCTCCTGCACCTTGAGAACGGCGACGCCGTACACCTCGAGGCCGATCATGAATGTCACATATTGCGCCGATTCCAGCGTTTCGCCCTCGGCTTCGTTCTTCTTTATCGCTGTATGCTGCATGCCCACCCCCTATTTCACCAGTCTCTGGACGGTCCGCAGGAGCTCATGAGGGAAAAATGGCTTTGTCATCCAACCAGAAGCTCCAGCATTTTTCCCTCTTTCAATAATATCGTTCTCGTTTTCCGTCGTGAGCACCAACACTGGCGTGAAGCGATCATCAACGCGGAAATGATTAATGAACGTAATCCCGTCCATTTCGGGCATATTAACATCAACCATCACCAGTGCCAGGTCGTCTCCTTTTGACTTGATATCCCTGATCTTGTCCAGCGCAATCTTGCCGTTTTCGGCCGGCACGATGGGATAGCCGATCCCCTTGATGGCAAATTCCACGCTGGTTCTGATCGTCGGCGAATCGTCGATAACCATGATATACTTCATCGTCCCCCCCTCATCGCGCCAGGCCCGTGAGCACTAGCTGCTCGTGCACCGTCTTGTGCAATCCCTTCAGTCGGATCGACCGGTTGTTCTTGCGAACCACGCGCTGGGCCGCCATGAGAACCTGCGCCACTGACAGGTCGATCCGGCGCACGTTCGAAAAATCGAGCGTGATGTCGTCACCGGACCGCAGGACATCCCCGAGATCGCGGTGGAACTCGCGGATGTTCTTCACGCCAATGTCCTCCCGTAGTGTCATGTGTACCATGCCAATCGCTCTCCTCACTTCATATCGCTCGCCAGTCCATGCGTGTCGATGATGAGCGCCACCTTGCCGTCGCCCAGTATCGACGCCCCGGAGATCGCGCGGCTGGCCGTGATCCTGCTGTCCATGCTCTTGATCACCACCTGGTTCTGTCCGATCAGATCGTCCACCATGATCCCCAGCTTCGCCACCGTGGACTCCACGATCACCACCAGCGTCTCCCAGGGATTCTCGAAATCCGATTCGACGCCGAAGAACCGGTTGAGGCGAATCATGCTAATGTATTCACCCCGCACCGAGATCACCTCGCCGGATCCCTCCACGGTCTTCACGTCTTCAGGCTTCGGCCGGATGGATTCCACGATGGACAGGAGGGGGATGATGTAGATCTGCTCCCCGACGCGCACCAGCATGCCCTCGATGATGGCCAGGGTGAGTGGCAGCTTTACGCGCAAGGTGCAGCCCGCTCCCGAGCGGCTCTCCACCACTACCACGCCCCGCAGCGCGTCGATGTTGGTCTTGACAACGTCCATCCCCACGCCGCGCCCCGAGAGATCGCCCACGGTCTTCGCCGTGGAAAAACCCGGCAGGAACAGGAACGACGCCAGACGGGATTCCGGAACCTCCTCGTCCGCGCGAATGAGACCCATCGACAGGCCCTTGTCGCGAATCCGCCCGTAGTCCAGGCCGCGGCCGTCGTCGCCCACCTCGATGAATACGCTCCCCTCCTGATGGAAGGCGCGCAGCGAGATCCGTCCCGCCCGCGGCTTCCCCAGAAGCTCACGCTCCGCGGCGGTCTCGATCCCGTGGTCGATGGCGTTTCGAATCATGTGCTTCAGCGGATCGCCGATCTTCTCGATCACCGTCTTGTCCAGCTCGGTATCCTCACCGGATATCTCCAGGACGATCTCCTTGCCCAGCGCATGCGCCGTATCCCGCACGAAGCGACGGAACTGATCGAACGTCGGGCCGATCGGCAGCATCCGGATCGACATGATCTGCTCCTGCAGCTCACGCGTCGTCCGGTCCAGACTGTAGAGCGCGCTCTTGAGCTGGTAGCTGTACTGTTCGGACAGCAGGTCTGCAATCCGCGTGATGGCCGCTTGCCCGATCACGATCTCGCCCAGGAGGTTCATCACCCGGTCAAGCTTCCCCGTGTCCACCCGAACCGTCTCGGTCTCGATCTTCGTCTTGACCTTCTCCTGCTCGGAGAGCGCAACATGCACATCCGCGGGCGTCGCGAAGCCCTTCTCCACCACGAGATCGCCCAACCGCACGTTGCGCGTCTCCTGCTCGCTGACCACCGTCAGCAGCTGATCGTCGGTGATGATGCCCTTGTTCACCATGATCTCGCCCAGCCGCTGCTCCCGCACATGCGCGCCCTCCGCGGGCGTAATGCATTCGGCCGTCACGTCGGCAATCGTGATCTCGTTCTCACCGCGCACGAACAGGAACACGTCCTCGATCTCCTTCAGCGGCTTCTCGGAGCGCAGGAGGATCTCCCACGACAGGTAGCATTTCTCGGGGTCCAGCTGGTCGAAGTCGGGAAGCATGGTTCGGTTCACCACCCGCTCGACCACCATGCCCAGCGCGCACAGATCCTCCATGATGATCAGGGGATCGATGCCCTTCTCGAAGATGCCCTCGGAGAAACGAGCGCTCACCCGGTAATGGCGGTACATGATGCCGCCCTCGGCGCCACGATCCTCCTCCACAGCCACGCCGGCATCCTGCGCGGGAGCGACCGCTGTCCCATATCCGGCAATGTCGCGCTCCAAGTTCCCGCGGATCTCGGCCAGCGTGTCGGCCGCGCTCCCGCCGAAGAGATACAGCTTCACCCAGTCGATGCTGTTCAGAATGATGTCGATCATCGCGCGGCCGGGCTCGACCTTCCCGTCGCGCACCGACGCCATGAGGTTCTCCAGGTGATGCGTGAATTCCGAAAGCTCGGTCATCCCCACGATCCCCGAGCTCCCCTTGAGGGTGTGGAAAGACCGAAATACCTCGTGTAAAATCTCGTGGTCGAATCTCTCCTCCAGCCGGACTACGTCCGACTCCAGCTTCTTCAGGATCTCCTGCGCCTCCTGGATGAAAACATCGCGAACCGTCGAATCTATCATGGCGTCTCCCCCCTCACCTCACTCCGACTCACTGCAATACCCGGATTATCTCTTCGATGCGGGCGCGGTTCTCGTGAAACCACTGGTACTCGCGCCGTCCCCGCAGCCATATCTGTTCCTTCTGCGCTCCCGCCTCGTCCCCGGGTTCCCGGACCGTCAGGTCCTCGATCATCGGATCATTCATCTTTTTATCATCGTCCGTCATGGCTCATCCCTCACCCCGCCTTCGGCACCCCCGCGCGAAGCTTCCCCTTGGGGGACTCCCGGAAGGAGAGGGGCAGCACCAGCTATTCATCACGCAATCCAACCAGGGCCCCGGGCGTTATATTTCCAGACAAGCCGTAGCGAGGCATGGATGCCGAGCGTCTTGGTTGCGGCCGAGGACAGCCACGATGGCATCCACAGGCCGCATGCAAGAAACTCATTCTCTCGAAAGACCAAGCCTCCCCGGCGCCTGAGGGGCGCCCTTCTTTGGCCACTTTCTTGGGCGATGCAAGAAAGTGGCGAAAACACGCCGCCCGCGCAGGGCTAAAACTCCTCGAACCCCTCGCTCTCCAGCGCCTTCTTGATGTCAGCATCCTTGCCGCCGCCGTTGCCGCCCTTGTGCTCGATCTTCGCCGTCTTTTTCTTCGAAGCGGCCCCGGCTCCCTCCGCGGCGTGGAGGTGCAGCTCCTTGTGCTTCTTCTGGGACGTCTCGCGCTTCAGGTTCTCGTTGATGACGAACTTCTCGGTCATCGCCAGGAGCTCCTGCGCCTGGTTGGACATCTCCTCGCTCGCCGAGGCCGTCTCTTCCACCAACGCCGCGTTCTGCTGCGTCATCGTGTCCATCTCCGCTATGGCCACGTTGATCTGATCCATCCCTTTCATCTGCTCGTCGCTGGCCACACTGATCTCCGTGATGAACCGATTGAGGTCCTTCACTCCCTTGATAATCTCCTTGAGGGACTCGCCGCTGTTGTTCACCATCATGGTCCCGTTGGCTACCTTCTCCACCGTGTCCTTGATCATCTCAGCGATCTCCTTGGCCGCGTTTCCTGAGCGCTGGGCCAGGTTCCGGATTTCGCTAGCCACCACCGCGAAGCCGCGCCCCTGCTCGCCAGCGCGCGCGGCCTCGACCGCGGCGTTGAGCGCCAAGAGGTTCGTCTGGAAGGATATCTCGTTGATGACGCCGGTGATCTCCCCGATCTTCTTGCTCGCCTGGTTGATCTCGTTGATGGACGCCACCGCCTCGGAGGTGATCCGCCCTCCTTCCTCGGCAAGTTTTGACGACTTCCCGGCGAGTGTGTTCGCCTCGATTGCATTCTCGGCGTTCTGCTTGATGTTCGCCGTCGCCTCCTCGATAGTAGAGGCGACCTCTTCGAGTGACGATGCCTGCTCGCTGGTGCGCTGCGAGAGGTTCTGGTTGCCGCTGGAGATCTGCTCGACCGCCTGGGCTAGGTTCTGCGAGGCCACAATGAGATTCGATATCAGGTTCTCGAGATTGTCCTTCATCCGCGACACGGAGGCAAGCAAACTATGTTTATCACGTTTATTCACATCAATCCTTACTGTAAAATCTCCCATCTCGATCGATTTCACTATATCGACAACCCGACCCGGCTCTGCGCCAAGCTGACGCATGATGCTGCGGACAATGATAACTCCCACGATACTACCGAAAAACAACGCCAGCAAGCTAACGACAACCAGCACTAGCTTGATCGCTTTTTCACTCGAGACAAGTCGTTTTCCGATTGAATCAACAGTTCCTGTGGTTTCTTTTTTGATTTCGTTCAAGTTCCCACGTACTTTACCAAGATAGATATTGCTTTCGGTGGAAAATATTGTCCATGCTGCTGACACGCCGTCCTTACCGGCATACACCCGACGAATCTTGATAACCGACTCATGGAGAAGCCGATGCGGTTCTTCAATATCCTTGAGTGGCTGTCGAATGTTCAGCAATGTCTTTTCGGCGTTCGCACGTTCATTGCTATAATACCATTTCCCAAAAGCACATTTTTGATGGTCTGTCTCGATCGCTGCGGTCAGGATAGTACCTTCTATCATACTGCGAAGAACAGACGTGACCCAGTTCAAATGCTCCACTTCTCGCTCCTTCATTGCAACCATGAGAGCATTATTGTGGGCGCTCTCATCGGCAAGGTCGATGAAGTTCGATATTCCAAGGTAGCTCGTTGCGCATACCACCAGTAAAAACAAGATAAGCGTCCCCATGCTGAAACTTAATTTTGACCTAATCTTTAAGTTCGCAAATCGCATTTGCTTCCCCCAATCAACTCATTAATAATAAATACTATTCGCACCCCTCCACACAAGAGATTATTGAGCAGTCTCTTGAAAAAAATGAGGCCTGCGCATTTTCGCAAAAGATTTGAGTCATCCGAATATTCCTTCAACACGCTTTCTCTTCCTCCGGCTGATTTCACATCCGGCATGCCGAGTCGTTCGACTGTCAATTGCGCATGTATGCCTTGGGGCGTGGATGTTCATGGCGACATGCGGCGTGACCTTTCTCATCCTTAATTCATGTGAAAAATCATCATTATCATAATGCTTGTCTACCCCGAGAGTTTTCTTCCCCTTCGTGCCAAGTTAGTCTATCATTGCATGGGCCGCGTCATGCTCGTCGTAATATCCGGCTATTGTCGCATCGACCCCAACAGCAAGTCAATTCCTGTTTCCCATCAAAACATGACCCATGCAATTCAAATTCGCCGCTTGCCCTTTAGATTTCCGATAGAGTTTTGCTCCAGGATCAGTCTTCGATTCGTTCGTGACATTACTCCTTTGCTCACCATGAAAATCATCTGATGGATTAGCCGAATCTCCATCATCCTTGCGTTTCTTTCTGGAATCTTTCTTCTGGAAGCTCTTTAAGCTCGCCCAAGCCTCCACCTGGGTGCTATCGACGGTAAAATGCTCTTCCAAGACAAGGTTCTTCTTAGTGGCAAGAGCTATCACCTTCTCGAACAGTCGGTCAGCAACCTCCCCCTTCAGTAAACGATCACGGTTCTTCGAAAAAACTGATTCATCCCATTTCTTTTCATCCGATTTCAGACCAACAAACCATCGTTAGAGTAAGTTGAAATCAATTTTTTCCAGCAATGCCTATCACTACGGATTCCGTACAATATCTGAAGAAATAGCACTTTCAGCAGCATCTCCGATGGAACGTTTGGCCGACCCGTTTGCGAATACGGCGCGTCAAATTCCTTGTCCATCTCCGCGAGCACGTTGCCTACGTTTTCCCTTATCTTCCACAAAGGATGTTTCTCGGGTATCCGTGTTTCCAATAGGAAATAACTGAACATTTCGATTCGGGTTTGATTATCAGATCCTCTCATGTTTACATTATAATATGTCTTTACTTTTCTAACAAATATTTTTAATACTTTATATAGAGTTTTCCAGGAAACTGTTAGACACAATGTTATGAATATAACCGACTCCCGCCTCCTCGATGGCAACAGCTATGAACTTCACGTAATTCACATTCAAGTTTTTGATCCAACTAAAACTCAAGCATCTCACGCTTGCTATTTTTAGCATTTTCCCCAATAACCTCAATAACCGAGTCGAATTTAAACTGCTTTCCAAGAACAGCTCCACTTGAAACTTATAACCTGAAGCCATATGAGAATGTGTGATAAATATATTGTCCGAGTAAGGCTAGAATTCCTCAAATCCCTCGTCCTCAAGCGCCTTTTTAATATTGGAATCCTTTGGGCCGCCATCCTTGGTGCCACCCTTGTATTCGATCTTCGCCGCCTTCTTCATTGGCGCTGCCTTCTCCTTGGCGTGGAGGTGCAGCTCCTTATGCTTTTTCTGCACCGTCTCGCCCTTAAGGTTCTCGTTGATGATGAACTTCTCGGTCATCGAAAGCAGCTCCTGCGCCTGGTTGGACATCTCCTCGCTGGCCGACGCCGTCTCCTCCACCAGTGCCGCGTTCTGCTGCGTCATCGTGTCCATCTCCGCTATAGCCACGTTGATCTGGTCCATGCCACGCATCTGCTCGTCGCTCGCTGCCGTGATCTCAGCAATAAACCGGTTAAGGTCGCGGACTCCCTTGATGATCTCCTTGAGCGACTCTCCACTGTTATTCACCAGCGTGGTTCCGTTGGACACTTTCTCCACCGTATCCTTGATCATGTCCGCGATCTCCTTGGCCGCGTTCCCGGAGCGCTGCGCGAGGTTCCGGATTTCGCTGGCCACCACCGCGAAGCCGCGCCCCTGCTCCCCCGCCCGCGCGGCCTCGACCGCGGCGTTCAGCGCCAAGAGGTTCGTCTGGAACGATATCTCGTTGATGACGGCCGTGATCTCGCCGATCTTCTTGCTCGCCTGGTTGATCTCGTTGATCGAGGCGACCGCCTCGGCGGTCACCTTGCCGCCCTCCTCGGCCAGCTGCGTGGAATACCCCGCGAGCTTGTTCGCTTCGGTCGCGTTCTCCGCGTTCTGCTTTACGTTTGCTGTCGCCTCTTCAATGGTGGAAGCGATCTCCTCGAGCGATGACGCCTGTTCGCTCGTGCGTTGCGAGAGATTCTGATTGCCGCTGGCGATTTCCGCCACCGCCTGCGACAGGTTCTGAGATGCAATAATGATGTTTGAAACAAGTTGTTCAACGGCGTCTATTGCATTATTAAAGTTAAACGCCATCACGCCAACCTCATCTTTTTGGTCGAGATCGATTCTGCTCGTCAAATCGCCATTTATAATGTTTTTTGAGAAAAGAACACATCGGGCGACGTTATTTTTTATTGATCGAGAAAAGAAATATATCAACACGATGGTTACGATGCAGATTAAAAATATTATAATGCCAATTCGCATCAATATCGCATTGACCTCATCTTGAACATCTTTGAGATAGATACCCGTGCCGATTATCCAATCCCATTGTTTGAATGCTTTCACATATGAAATCTTTGGCACAATGACATCTTTGTGATCCTTCCATTGCCACATATATTCCACATATCCACTCTGCTGAGGGCCTTTACAAACGTTAACCATTTCAACAAATATCCTCTTGCCAAAAGGATCTTTGTAATCGGTAAGGTCCTTCCCCTCCAAATGCTTCGTGTATGGATGCATGATCATTTTGGGATGATAGTCATTCACCCACAAATAGTCCTTCCCCTCAGGCCCATAGCGCATGTTCTCTATTCTTCGCAATGCTCGTATTTTAGCTTCATCCTCTTTAACCTTCCCACTTTGATAGTCATCGTAAATACTTGCAAGGTACCCCATGGCAATCGTCACAACATCATTGAGCTTTTCTTTCTTGGCATTAATAACGGCCTCCCTCATCGTCGGCACAACATATGCAATGGTTGTAACGACAAAGATGAGTATTATGATGAGACCGATACCGAGAATCTTATAAAACAACGACATGTCCTTGAATTTTATACGCATACCGACCTCCTCCTCCATCTAATTTGTAACGTGGGCAAAACACCCACAGCCGAGAATATTCCGATCGACTCGGTGCGATCAACGTCATCGAAAACCGTAATAGTTTCCAACCTTAGCCCAGTTGAATTTAATGAAGACTGCTCCACCATGCAATAGCGCAGCAAATGACACACGAGAGGCCCAGATGCACCACCACTCATCAATTTCATGAAGATGGCACATTGAAAAGTGGCAATAATTTGGGAGATAATTGCTACATTAAATGAGCCCACTGACACATAAACAATAGTGCCCATAACTCACTTCCTCCCGTAATTTAGTATCTTTTTTGTAAACCTAACATACATCGAATACATATGTTATCAATATGAGTTATATATTATTGTTTCTGTGAAAAAAATCAAGGAAATATCTCATTAGATGGGGTTTTCCAACAACAACTAAACGGATGTTTTTGCAATCATATGCGAGTCGTGATGAAGCACGGAATCGCAAACTTGAGTATATCGCTGTGTTTTGCAATCGTTATAGAAAGCATTCTTTCCTTGACTATTTGTCTCCGGAAGAATTTAAATCACGAGGCGGCTGGATTAAGAATGTTGCTCAACCGAGTGTCCGCTAAATCGGGGCAAGTCCAGAAACCACAATAAAGTTGTAACACATCGGGAAAGTGTAAAAAAATGCTGGGATATTCATGTCCGCGGTTCGCAGCATTCCCAAAGGATGAATCGGTTATAAAGCTCTTGTATTTGGCATTGACAAACACCTCGAAAAAGTAGACGATGCAGTTACGTGATTGGAGAGCGGCTCTGACACCCTCGATTGGGGTGCGGCTCTGAATCAGTTCGCAATATATTTCGGAGACAGGGTGCCTTGTGATCATTTGCCATTTACACAAAGATTCTGACACCCTCATCGATATTGACGTAGTGCGTCCGCATGATCTCCGATGCGCATCGTTCGATCCCAATGTGGGTGGCATACAGAATCAGAATGATATCATGAAGGGTCTTTCGCACATTGCCAACGAATACTCACTTTTCGCGGTTGTATTTCACGGCATCATCATTCTCGTAATTGGAGCACTTATGTATGATTGGAGGCCTTCAAATAGGTTCTTCTCTTCCTTGTTATGTGTCCCGTTCTCCGTGTCCGTATTTGCATGGTCCTCCAGTAATCCCTTTAACGGCGGTGTTTTAAGGTGTTTGCCGGTATCCAGCTTGGTTTGGGCTTCCGGAATACATTTGAACCTATTGTACCGGGTCAAGGCCTATCAGTTGCGCTCGGATCGTTGATACTTGTATATGGTGTCGAGTAACCGCATTTTCTCAACGACGCGTCATGGATCACCTATGTGTATTCCGCGCCGATGTGGTTGATACCGTACCCAACGCTTTCCACCGTCACCGGATTTGCTGTTGTTTATAACGGATTCCGGTCGCGTCCCTGGTCGGTAATGCTTCTACTCGTCGGATCCTTCTACGTGGTGTTCTGGATACTCAGGCTTGGCGTTGATCTAGCCGCCGGCTTGCTGCTCGGCGGCCTGACTTTGCTCTCTACGATCATCAGAATGAAATAATACCATATAATTCCTGTTTCCCGCGTTGCAAATCGTCTCAACTGCAACTGCCCTAACTCCATCAAAAAGTATCATTAGTATATAATTGTATTGATTTTTTCCCCGCGACATGTCATCCATGTTTCCATTATGAGATCCAGGGAGCTGCCTAAAACCATTCTTCTCGTCCAGATCGGCGGGTCATCTTCGTCTGAAGAATACCAGCAGCTTACCGCCCGCGGGTACGATGTCTACCTCGCTCACAGCCCAGAGGACGCGTTGGCCCGGTATCATGGCAAACCTGACGAAGTAGTTGTCGTCGATATCGCTCCATCAAGCGGCGAGGCGGCCGCCGTTTTTGCCGCGCAGCTGCTGTCATTCCGTCCGTGTTCCCTCGTTTTTATCGTTCCCCCCTCCGATCTACGACAAATAGAGTATCTCCGTGACGTACCCCATTGCGGCAACTTGGTCAAAGGAGTCGACGTCGTCGTTCTCGACGAAACTATAATTCTTTCCTTTGGGAACTTCAAGACTCGCGAACACTCCGGAAGGCTCCTCGAGCTCAATCCCGCCGTCATCTACAGCGCATGCGTGGTTCCAGAGGAGCGAAGCGTAATGCCGGCTACCTTTGTCAGCGGAAATATTGAGACATTGCTGGGCTATACTCCGGAAGAAGTTTTACACGACGCGGCTTTTTGGTTCGAATGTGTTCATCCTAAGGACCGAGCTCGGGTGCTATCTGGCGTTGCAGACCTGTTCGAAAAAGGATCCCTCTCTCATGAATACCGTTTCCGTCACAAGAATGGAGCATACCGTTGGCTGCACGACAACATGCGCCTAACCTACGATCGTGACGGAGAGCCGATTGAGCTCATCGGCGCGTGGTTCGACATCACCGAGCGAAGGGACATTGAGGATAAACTTGCGCACTCCGAGAATATGTACCGCTTCATTGCCGAGAATATCGCCGATCTGATATTCACGATCGACTTTGAGTCCATGAAAACCACATATGTGAGCCCGTCCGTCGAGCGCATTCTGGGGTACACGGTCGAGGATCGGATGCTGATGCCGTTTGAAGCGATGGTAACACCGGCGTCGTTCCGCCTCGGCATGGAGGCATATACCCGCGAGATCGGCCCCATCGCTCCCGCGGGCAAACAACTAAACCGTGTCTTCATGATGGATCTGGAGTGTTATCACCGGGATGGTTCCGTCAGGGTGTTGGAAACATTATTCAGCAGTATTCGCGACGCCGAGGGCCGCCTGACCGGCGTCATTGGTCTTTCCAGGGATAATACCGAGCGACGGGAACTTGAGAAAAAAATGCGGCTCAACGAGGCGCTTTTCCGAGCGCTCATCGAAAATTCAAGCGACGTGGTTATCGTGTTGGACGATGGCAGCCGAATAAAGTACGTCAGTCCATCGGTGAAGTCTGTGTTCGGCTATGAAGTATCAGAACGCATTGGCGTCAATCCCTTCGACAACATCCATCCCGAGGACCGCGATCGAGTCATGCAAGAAATGGCGAATGCCCTGCGTAACGGGGTAAAAAAGCTCACTCTTGAGTACCGATTCCGGCATCGTAACGGCTCATGGCTTACCGTTGAGTCGATCGGGAGCGATCTGCGAGACGACCCAACCGTGAGCGGCATCGTCATCAACACTCGCGACATTACGGAACGGAAGATGTCGGAAGAGAAAGTTCGCAGACTGCTCAACGACCGCGAGGTGCTCCTGAAGGAGGTGCATCACCGTATAAAAAACAACATGGCGATGATCGCCAGCCTGTTCAAACTCGGTCTCAAAGACGTCAATGACCCGTCCAGTGTGGCCGTACTGGAGGACATGAGGGGGCGCATTCTCACCATGATGAAAATTTACGACAAACTATATCACACCGATGATTACACGGGTCTTCATGTCCGTGCCTACATCGAGGAGCTTGCGCGGGAGATCACAAGCGCATATATCTCGGGGAATTCGATCTGTGTCGAAACAGATATTGAGGATATTCGAATTGGCACGAAAACCATGTATTCTCTTGGAATCATCATAAACGAACTGGTGTCCAATGCCATCAAGTATGCCTTTCACGATGGACAGGTAGGTACGGTCGCGATATCATTGAAGTCGATTGATGGTTCTCGGTGCGAGCTTATCATGTCCGATAATGGCATCGGATATGATCAAGTTACAAGCTCCCATCACGCGGGATTCGGTCTCTCCCTCGTTGATATGATGATTAAGCAATGCAATGGCACTCTTTCAGTCGTATCGGATCATGGTACCCGCTATACCATTACACTCCAGGTATAATCTTCAGAACATCCTCCGGCACGCAATAACTTAGTGATAGGTATCAACGAAATACCGCGATGAAATGAATTGAATAATGATGGCAGCCGCCGGGAAAATGGTGGTGGCCAAGGGTTCCATGAATAAGTACTAGTCCTATATTACGAACTCTACACTAGTAAAGGCAGACCTGGGGATACGTCGTATTTTCATATTTCGCGACAAGGGACAATTATATCAAACGGTCTTCACGCGGTGCTACCGCTGGTTCACGAAGAAATAAACATCAATAATTCGAGGTGTTGTATAAAACGGTTCTTAATGCGTTCAATGGCGTCGATCCTGGCTTTCTCGACACCCAAGACGCGGATACTTACGTAGAAGGACTAGTCGGATTCCAACTGCAAGGTCAATAGGGATTTGCCGACAAGGATGCGGTCATCGTCGTACAGCCGCGGTTCGGCATTTCACGATGGGGCTCTCGGCGGTCAAGCAGGTCGGCAAGTGGGGCAATATCGACAAAAAAAGTGTTTGATGGTCATCCAGCCGCGGTTCAATGACACCCAGGAATTTTCAGAGAACCTCACGGCCGTACTGGTGAATAACAAATGAGAGTATATTGCGAAGGATGGTACGATGGCCATCGTACCGCAATTTGACGACGCATAACCGTTCTCCGAGGGAATGGCAGCGGTAAAGCTGGGCTCCGGATGGGGATTCCTCAATAAAAAAGGCAAGATCGAGATTATTCCGATATACAAATCCACCGGCTCTTTCCGTCGCAGCCTTGCGCCGGTCGAGACTGACCGAAAGGACGACGCGTGTGGCTACATCGACGACGGTGGGAAGATAGTCATCGCGCTGCAGTTCGACTGCGCCCGGGATTTCGAGCGGTCGTCGCGGCTCGCGCCTGTGAAGATGGATACCCGCCGGGGATATATCAATATGAGCGGCACGGTCGCAATCAACACACGGTTTGAAGATGCCAATCCGTTCATGCAAGGGCTGGCCGCGGTGAAGCTCGCGGGGAGATGGGGCTATCTCGACAGATCCGGCGAGATGCGGATACCGGTGAAGTTCGTCGAGGCGGACGATTTCCACGACGATCTCACGGAGTGAGCTATCATCAGAAGAGCTACCACATCTATCAGAAAGGACGCCAGGTGGGAAAAGCGAAGCGGATCGGCGCGGAGGCCGCCAAAGCAAATAATCCCGGGAAAGTCAAAATTGAGAACAGGGAGCTGGAAATCGTAAATACCACCAATTTCACGGTTGATTATCACGTCCGCGGGGGACGAAAAACGATCCGCCCGAAGGCGACCAACATCCATGGCTACGATGATAAAGATACTCTCAATATAAGTCCTCCCTTCACTCTCAAAGTGACCCGGCACTGCTCATCCCCAGGAGCAGAATGGATTACATTCGAAATACAGGCCAATACGACGACGTTTCTCGTAAAGAATTCATCGGAATGCTGGCTGGGATTTGATGTTCCGGAGTCCAATCAGGGGCCCCGGATAATCGTCGCCCTCGCTCTGAAATCCCCATTGATGTGTTCGGAAAAAACTGACAATAGATAAATACAGATTTTATAAAAACCGCAACGATGAGGCGGTATCCAACATGGAAGATCAAAACTATTTATTCTGTACGTCGGATCTTTAGTGGGAAAATGGGACTACGGTGACGATGAGCGTTACGCGTAAACTGCGTTCCATATTCCTTCATACCATGGGCGGCACCTCCTCCGTGTGAACGGCATTTAGAATCTATATCGATGGTAGGCATGTAGATTCCAGGGATAGCGATGAGGAAAATGGCGATCGCCGAGACGGGAACCGGGACCATTATCGGTTTAACATCAAGGTGCATGCACAGTGGGCCATGAGGGGGAAACAGCACTGGTGGATATTTTATGACTACAGCAGCGAAAAACGTTCGATAAAGTTCTTTGCGCCGATTCGGATAACCATGAGGATAAATTGCCATGAGGCAGCATCGCGGTGCTTTGAAGATCGTCTATTCAGTGCATGGACGACATGGTCCACCGATGCTGTATCGCTTCAGCCGGTTTAGGAGTCGTCGGTCAGTATCTCCGGGGTGCTGCCGACGGCTGGGAGTTTTGGGTGATTACAATCCAACTCACTCACCGTACGCTCGGTGATCTCGATCATAGTGGTCACATGGCGATGTTCTTCGTTCAAGATCAAAGGTCTCGAAAAAAAAGATTATGTCGCATTGCTGTCTGGTTTCTATCATGGACCATTCTCCCGTTCATATGCTTTATGGTATCAGTGGTCTCATCTGATCTTATCCCATCGAAGCCGCAATGTTCCCTCGCTTCCAGCAGCCGGCCGCACCCCCTCGGTTTCCGGCCTCGGTGTCCTCTCACTCATCACGTCAAGGCTCATCATAGTGGTGGCTACGTTCTCTCACAGACTCGTGTTGCCATCAAATAGCGCATTATTGGCTTGCATTACAGTGTTATCTTCGCTATATGATATTTGATATCGTCAACCGTTTTGTTGACGTACAATAGTTTGACGTACATTAAGCATAATAAAGTCATAAACCAATGTCGATGGTTTTTCTCCCTACAAGAGAAAATAATTTCTAATCTTTTTCTATTTTGTATTTATCGTTGCTATTATGCACGAAACTAAGCGTTTATGTGGCTACCCATTGCATTGATATTTTGTAAAAACGAAGAGGTTGTATAGCCGTCATATACTAGCAATATAAAGCGTGGACTTTCGATGCCGATAAATCGTGAAAGGATCGTTTCACTACTACTGTACAGACGATCCTTATCTGCTCCATAAAACTTAACCAACTTAACCTTAATTTTTCGCAGCCACTAGAGCTGCCGCGCGCTCGCGGATACCCGTGTGCAAATGCGCCCCGGAAGTACCTAGCGAAGAGATGTGTGATTGAGGCGAATAATATTCTTAAATCAATCGAGTATGAAAAAAAATTCAGCGAGGGGGAACTATAATGCAGTCGCGAGAGCGTGGCTCAACGCAGCGGCGTACTCGCTCTCGAAGTTCTTGTCGTAGGCGATAGTTACCGTGTCCATAAACCAGCGCCGGGACTTGATGCTTATGGGCTTGTCGTAGTATCGATAGAGCATCTCTATGGGCAGGCGCTCCTTGCCCTTTCGTACGAAGATGCCCGTAACACCGTTCGGGAGGGTGCGTTTGAATGGCTTGTTGCCGTATAACCTGGTCTTGTTCGTCAGGATATTGCGTGGTCTGAATGAGGTGGGTATCGGTTTCTTGAAGTCTATATGCCGATAGAGCGCCTTCTGAGGGATGATAAACTCTTTTCTCCCGATATCCGACGGCGTTCGTATACCACCGACTTCATGTATTGGCATGTACCAGTCTTTCGAATACACCGCGGAGAACATATCCGCGTCCTCTTTGCGGGCAGGAATTATCCTGATACCACTCCACGTCCATCGGTTCCGTAGAGTGAATATATCGGACATCACCTCGCGAACGTCTCGCTGTGCGATCTGTGCTGTTCGGGTAAGCGCCAGCGCCCCTGCGAAGCGGAACTGCTTCCCCGTCTTGGCGATCTTCTCGCCCAACTTACATATCGGAATTTCGCTCATGGATGCTGCTGCACTCCCCGTTGATGCTATTGAAGCGATATATCTTCTTCGGCCCTTTTAGAAACTCCCGTATGGCATGGGAGAAGATCTCCGATCCCGCATCGACGATCCGCACATTTCGCCCGTAGGTCCGAAGGATGTACTCCCTGAACTCCCCGTAGGTGGCAAAGTCCACCTTCATCTGGACATTGTACGGCCCATTGCTCCCCTCGAGACGCGGTCCCTGACGAGACTGTACCCCTTTGCGCCTACGCCCCTGGTACGCCCGGTGGCATACCTTGCACCAGGCGTTGTATCCGTCCCGGAGGGGATAGAACTCCGAGAGCGCCTTCTCCTCGCCGCATCGGGTACAGCGTTTACGCTCGTGCGGGATGGTCATTTCTTCGCAGCGTGAAGATAATGCGAACGTGTGTTCTCCCGGCCCTCACTCGCGATTACATTCGACACGTCGTTCGCGTACTCGCTTCTCAGGGTGAACTTGACGAGTATTGCCCCCACAAGCCCAAGTAAGACGATTCCTAGAATCCAGATAGTGTTCATACACTCCCTCCCAATACCGTGTAATATACCACTTCCATTGTCCGATCAGGACAAAAACGGTATGCCTTCATCCCCAAAGGGACCATCCGGCACACCGTCCATAATCGACGGATATCTCGCAGCGATATCCTGCGCCTCGGCACCGGGCACCCGCTCGGTGTTGAACGGCTCGATGAAGTTGAAGCTCTCGACGACGATCTCCACTGCAAAGCGCTTGCGGCCGTCATCTCCCGTCCAGCTTCGCTGCTGGATGCGCCCACCGATGAGGATCCGGTCCCCTTTCCGGAAATGTTTAACAATCACATCACCCACCTTCCCCCAGGCGATGCAGTTGTAGAAGCCCGTCTGCTCTTTCAGCGCACCGCTTTTATCCCGGTGCGTCCGGTTGTTCGCAATGGCGAACTCCGCCTTACTCGACCCCTGCGGCATGAAGCGCTTCTCCGGATCCCGGGTAAGCCGCCCCTTGATGCTCAACACATTGTGATCGCTCATTGTCTTATGCCCCTTGTTCTGTTGTTACTGCGTCAAACGCGATTGATACGCACTGCCGTATCATTGCTCCTGCATCCCCTCGACCAGTTGATCCATCATCCCCGTCAACACAGACCCGTGGCCCGTGCCGAGATATTTCCGCTCAAGATCCTTGACCCTCGAGGATAACACGATCGGCTCGGATTGATCGGCGATCCCACGCAGCCGCTCAGCATGAACGTCGGGAACTTGGCGACGATAGTGCCTGTATGAACTCACAAAGCGTTTCTCGATCCACTGAAGCTCGTCACGATCGGAATTGCAGAGGTACACATATCCCCCGCAATCCTTCAGCGCCTCTTGCGCAGCCACGTTTTCAATGATCATGTCACGATACACATTCACATTGCCCACAATACGTCGAAATTCATGGCGAGCCTCCGCCTCGACCGACTCCTCCGTCGCGGTGGAAAACTGACGGATAATCGCGACATCGGGCGGCACCCTGAATTGGTTCGAAAAGTTCTCGATTACCGCTACATACAAGCGATCGAGATCACGTTCGCTCATCCCCTTGAGATAATCGCGCGTGATTGCTCGTACCGCGTTCGCATAAGCCCCGTAATATTCCTCGATGCGTTTGATAAATTGATCTGCGTTCATAACTCCCATTGCCTCGTGAAAATATTGTAATGTCGTCCCTGCTCGTCCTTCTTGAAATAGTCGTCGTCATGCTTCTGACTCTTCAACAGACGGTCACGAACCCGGTCCCATATCCCGGTCGACAATAACGCGGATGGCACAAAGGGCTGATCGCGCCAGAATTTACCCCCCGTTTTGATAAGGTCGAAATAGGTCCTGATCATCAAACCGCACATTCTACGCGCCGCCTCCGGTTTATTGCCGGATTCATCCATGCATCGTTTGATAAGGTTCTTGATCTGCCGCCCCTGGATTTTGTAGTCTCCAAGGTTGTCGGTACCGGTCAGCTCCTTATGCCCTGCGTGAAAGGAGGCTAAGATAGTCTGAAATAAATCGGCCTCGTTTTCACCGGCCTCAGTTTCTAATTCTTTCTCTAACTCTATCTCCAACTCTAACTCTTTCTCTCCGTTACCATTTTGTTTCACCGGCGTTACAGCGCTGTTACATTGTAACGGTTTTTCGTTACATTGTAACGCCACCTTTTTCCTCTCGCGGCATTTCCTGACCCGAATCGCCGATGAGGTTTCGCTGCCGATGAGGCCTGAAATCTCACTGACATGAAATTCATGGTCATCGACCTGGATGACGGAGGAGTGCTTCAGAAGAAATTCCAGCGTTATTAGTACATTGTCCTTGTTCTCGTCGATTTCAAGGGCGATCTCCGCGGCGAAGTTCTCGTCGATACCCTCGAAATACAATCGCCCACCAGTCCGCAGAGATAGCAGGATGATTTTCAGGTAGATGATGACATACGTATCGCCACCGGCGATCGAACGCAGTTTCTTAATCTCCTTTTTCTGAAACCAGTCATCTTCCATCTTGAACCAGAAGTATTTCTTCTCTGAACTCATCGCATCCCTCCACTCCTACAGATTGGCGGTGTATTCCGGCGTAATTGTAGTACTACTCGCAATACTCCGCACCACCGCCGCATGTCCGGACGTCACAACTCCTTGATAAACCGCTCGAGCTTCCTCTCTTCGCGACAGGAATAGAACTCCTCGAAGAGATTACGCTCCTTGAGCCACTCGTCGATGTACGCTAATGTCCGCTCAAGATGCCAGTTGAACGTGGCGTAATTCTCTCCCGCGCGGCTCATGGCCAGTTTATTCTCGATAAACTCCCTACAGGGAGAGGTATCACCCAGATCACGACGGGCGAGACCGACCTTCCGCAATAGGACGCCCATCGTTTTCGCTCCAACTGACGGGTTGAATGAATACCCGAGTTTGGCCAGATTGACATATTCGAATTTTGGTTCCCGCACATGATTGACCTTCTCATAGGCCTGCTGAATGCGCTCATCGGTAGTCTTGGCAAGCGTTTCGACCGTTTGCTCGATGTCCGCAAAACGCTTGGTGCTGTTTCTCTCGAGCTGAACGAGGTAGTCGGCAATCGCACTGAAAGCTTCATCTTGCCTCGATTGGATCTCTTTGTTGTTTCTCAGAATGGTCAAAATATGTACAAGGCACTCGTCACGCGATTGTATGGCAGGTGCCGGAATAGTGCATTCGTTCATTGTATCCTCGATAGTGCTTCACGGGCTTTGACGGCCCAGGTTTCGATTTCGACGATGATATCGCTGTATGACTTCGTGGCGATCGGGCTGAAAGCCTCACGATCATTAAAATGCTTCATGTAGGCGATCGGGGATATCTGCTGGAGGAGCTCCTTGACTTTCGCTCGTATCTTGACGAGCTCCCGTATCTCGTCGAGTTCCCGTTGAAATGACGCCCGTGTAGATTTAAGCGTCGTAATGTCGTTGTGGATCTTCTCGGCCTCAAATCCCTCCGAGATGCGCTTATTGAGACGCTTGAGCTCCTCGTCCTTTTCACCAATCAGCGTTTCAAGCTCACGCTTCTTCCGGCCAAGCTCGCTGAGCTTCTCTGCGATGTCTGTGTAGCACTTGCGCGTATCTTCAGCACCTTTCTGATAGGCTACAGATTCGATGTTCTTTTTCTCCATTTCCGATAAGGATACCTGGCTCTTCAGGAGTTCGCGGAGCTCACGGACGGATTTGTTTCCAACTTCGTTTTGTTCGATAAATTCGGCTGGGTTAGCATCATCCGGAAGCTGGGCAAGCAGATTGAGCTTTTCGATACCCAAATCGGCGGTCAACCGTCGATTTCCGAATCTATTGAACACCCGAATATATGCCTTTGCCTGTGTGTGTTTCAGACCACAACGGTCATTGATCCATGATTCCCATTGCCCGTGATCGCACATCTCGCGGGCCTCGGCAAGATGCCGCCCTATTTCGATCACGTTCATGGCGATGTGATCTTTCAGGTGGTTGATTGCGCGCGCCTTATCTTCCAAAAAGGCTTTTGTAATAACATTCGTATCCACAAGTTGATCCTGATCGATGGTGTTAGCAACCATTACCAGATTATTTACCCTTCAATGGGCATATTACGATCGCCGCATCACCCGGCTTGAAGATCTGGTCGATGACACGTTGTTTCTCTCCGCCGAACTTACGAGCGTTCTTGGCCATGCTCCAGCTCGCCTCGAACTTGTATTTCCCGATCTCCAGCGGATCGAAGCCGCTGTTCACGTAGAGCGTCTCTGCATCCTTGCTGGGCTTTGGCGTGCCGCTTCGCATGGTCGCAACCTTCTCCTGGCCGTTAATCGCCTTAAAGACGAGCTTGGTCGCGCCCCCGCTCTGCATCTTCATGACGAGGGTGCCCTCCAGGCGGGTCTTCAATTCCCTCATGTGGCTGGATACATCGGCGAGGTAATCCAAGGCTGTTGCGATCATCTCATCCGGATAGTTCGCAGGACAGGCAATGACATCGCGAATGTCGTCGCTCACGTGAATGATTTCCTCTTTCATGGGCCTACTCCCGAGAAATCGTCTTATCCACGACCAACCACTCCGTACGGGTTACCCGGCCGTCGTGGACGATGAGCTTTACCCCAAGTTCCCCATGGGTGAAATCCTCGAGGTTCTTCTTGAACCAGTCGTTGATGATAGTAATGTTCGTGTCGCTGTTCATAGGCTGGCTACCGCGGGTACGGACTGCTTCTCGATCCACTCCTTGATCTCTTGCGGGTCGAAGCGGACTTGGCCTCCAATGCGCTTAAAGGGAATTCTCCGGTGCATGACATCTCGCCGAAGCGCGTGTTCTGACCGCTTGAGAATCTGTGAAAGATCGGAATAGGTCAGAAGCGTTTGAATCGGCACTTTCGGTACCGGCTCGCCATCGAGTAGGATCTTCTGCATGTGCTTGTACCTCCATGAAAGTTGAGTTTTCTTATCGATGAATCAATGGATTGGTTGGGGATTCGAATCGAGAGTATTGCAGAAAACGGCTGGACTTTATTACATAGGTTCCCACTGTGCTGTCTCGATTGATCCTATCACCAGGTTTCGCTGGGTATTTGGATTGGGCTTTCAAACAATATGACAAAAGGTCGTTACGCATCGAGATAGATGGTATTGGTTCTTTTATTATGTAATGCCGTTTTATGAATACAGTATTTTGTAATATTGATATAATGTCTACAACAATTTCTAAAATGCCAGAAAATTATTGATTAATTACGGGAAACTATTATAACAGGATTATGTACGGAGAAAAGATACGTAAACTACGGAAAGAACGGGGACTGAAACTCGAGGATATGTCCAAGATCACCGGACACCCGACTTCAACCATCGGGTACTGGGAAAAACAGCAGTATCCCGACCTTGGTTACATCGTCAAGGCCTGCGATTACTTCAAGATCAATATCTGGGATTTCTTTGTGAACGACAACGACTTGGCCAAGGTCTACAAGATCAGCCCCGGCTTGCTCGATATGTGCCGACTAATTGAAGAACTTCCGGAAGATAAACAGCTGAAGCTATTGCGATTGATCTCAACTGCCGTCGATGCGATAAAATAATCGCAGCCAGTTTCTTGTTTATCTCTTCAAGCAGTTTCTCTTTCTCGCTCATAATATTCCGCCAATATGGACTATGAACCAGTGGTATACTTTTATGCCGAGAAAGAAACAGAACTCAAAAGGCTGTAATTTGACAACAATTTTTTATTTATTATTAAAAATATTATATTGATTCGTCATTCGTTTGTATCATTTCTCGATGAACCAATATCCCTCCGCAGACGGTTATACGCATCCAACGACATCCATGAAGTGACTACTTTCTGGAACTCCGGATCGTTCATATAGCGAACGAAGATCTCTTCGTTTTGATCCATCCTTTCCACAAAAATTGTTTCGAGAACGCTTTTGAATAGCAATTCGAATTTATCACTCGGATTAACAGCGGCGGCTTGTTTGATGTTTACATCATTTATTGCCGATTGTATAATCTGATCGAAGAATAACTGATCCGCTTGATTGAAATCGGTTCCAAAACGTTCGTTAACAACATCAATTAACTGGGACAAGCGAACAGGCGCTTCACGCACCAGACCGCTCCCGACTTCGGTTGGACCATCAATAGACCGCGCCTCGCCATCCTTCAATGGAATCGAACCCTCGCTGATTTTCTGCAGACGATAGTATTCAAGGCGCACTTCGTCATCGAACTGATAAGATACTCCGCTTCGACGGCGTGGCAGTTTTAATGACAGATGACGAATGTATACATATAGCCGCTCAAGGTCGGAATCCTGATAAGGTATCACCTGGCTGAGAAAGCCATACAGATTCTTAAAGGACTGCGACTTACCTCGCCACAACTCGGCCTCGTCTTCATCCTCTCTCTCAAGCGCCTCAAACCGGGATACCGCCGGATCGAGAGCGGCGTTCATTTCTTTATGATCAAGCGGACTCTGTTTTTGTTTCGGCTTGAAATATATTGTGCAGAAACGCGATACTTCTTCATCAAGATAGACACCGGAAGCATCCAACTCACCTTTTATTTGATATAGATGGGCCGGATCGACCTCTTCTCCGATTTCAGATCCCTCATAATATGTTTTAAACGCTTCACGTATTTCTTCACGGTCGTTCACAAAATCCAGAACAAAGGTGTCTTCCTTTAATGGATGTATTCGATTTAACCGGGACAAGGTTTGTACTGCCTGAATCCCTCCAAGACGCTTATCCACGTACATGGTATGCAATAGCGGCTGGTCAAAACCCGTCTGGTATTTTTCGGCGACAAGGAGAACTCGATAGTCCTGGGTTGAAAATTTCTCGGGAAGCTCTTTTTCCCGGACACCGATGTTCATCCCTTCTTCAGTATATGTTATTTCCGGGTTCTTATCGTCAATTACCGTTCCCGAAAAAGCAACCAACGTTTTAATCGGATATCCTTTCTGCTTAATATAGCCATCGAAACTCTGTTTAAACCGCACCGCTTCAAGCCTGGAACCGGTGACAACCATGGCCTTGGCGCGCCCACCGATCTTGTGCCGTGTCACGGCATTGAAATGTTCCACCATCACTTCGGTTTTCTGTGCAATATTATGGGGATGAAGTCTGATGAACCGCGCAAGTGCCTTTGATGCCTGCTTCCGTTTGACGTTGGGATCATCCTCAATGGATTTAAGCAGTTTGTAATAGGTGGCGTAGGTGGTATAGTTTTTCAGCACATCATGGATGAATTCTTCCTCGATTGCCTGCCGCATAGTATAACGATGAACCGGTTCTCCGTTTCGGCCGAAAACGGAAAGCGTTTTATACTTAGGAGTGGCAGTGAAGGCGAAAAAACTGATGTTCGACTGACGCCCGCGCTTTGCCATGCTGCGGAAAAGCTCGGACATATTATCGAGGCCTTCTTCTGCAGCTTGACGGGCAGCTTCCTTGCGAAGCTCCTCGCCGCCCAGCACCTCCTTCAATCCTGTAGCTGTCTCCCCCCCCTGGGAACTATGAGCCTCGTCGATGATGACCGCACAACGCCTTGTCGGTAGCGTTCCGGATGGATTATCACCCCGTTCATCTGACATTTTAAGCAGATGGTCCGACACAAAAGGAAACTTCTGGAGGGTCGTAATGATGACGGGAACCGCGCCCTGAAGGGCTTCCGCCAGTTGGCGAGAGCTTTCGTCGATCTTCTGGACGACTCCGCGTTTGTGTTCAAACTGATAGATTGTATCCTGGAGCTGTTGATCCAGTACAATACGGTCGGTTATCACAATAACACTGTCAAAGACACGAACATTGGACTCATCATGGAGCGATGAGAGACGGTGGGCGAGCCATCCGATAGTATTGCTCTTTCCGCTTCCAGCTGAATGCTCGATCAGGTAGTTATTACCCACTCCCTCGGCACGCGCCATGTCGACCAATGTTCTCACCGCTTGAAGCTGATGATACCGCGGAAAGATCATAGTCTCCCGTTTTACCTTCATACCACGGTCGTCGCGCTTTTCCTCAACTTGCAGATGTATGAAACGAGCCAATAAGTCGAGGAAGCTGTCCTTTTGCAATACCTCTTCCCATAGATAGCCGGTGCGATATGAATGTCCAGCAGGGTCGGGAGGATTACCAGCACCGCCGTCGTGTCCCTTGTTGAAGGGAAGAAAGTGAGTGGCGCTCCCTGCCAATCTCGTCGTCATGAGCACCGTTTCGGTATCGACGGCGAAATGCACCAACGACCTCCGCTTGAATTCGAAAATGGTTTCACGGGGGTCACGGTCCTGTTTATATTGGTGGCGAGCATCTTCCGCGGTTTGTCCAGACAACGGATTCTTCAACTCGATGGTCGCCACCGGAATACCATTTACCGATAAAACGACATCAAGAGATTTTTCCGAACGTTCCGAGAAATGAAGCTGGCGGGTGATCCCGAGTCGGTTTTCCGCATACCGCTGTTCGAGCTCCGGGTTCAACTCATGGGCCGCTTTGAAATAGGCGGCATGGAGCGTTCTTCCGTAGCACTTGAAACCATGGCGGAGCGTAGCCAGGGAGCCGTTGGAATCCATCCATTTGCAGAGATCCGCGATCACCTGGTCGCCGGTTTTTTCTCCATGAAGAGCTTCGAGCTTGGCCCATTCGTTCGGCTGGGTAACACGAATGAAATCCAGCACAACATCGGTAAAGATCGCGCGCTCCCGGTCGAAGCCCACGCGGTCAACGGAAACGTACCCGTTCTGGAGTAGGTGCGCCTCGATGACTGTCTCGAAGGCGGCTTCGGAGTGCCGGTGCTCTGTCATCTCTCGGCTGCCAATTCTAATTTGATTGCCAATTCCCTGAGCATGGCGTAGGTGTTTTTGTATGGTACATCGAACTTTGTACACACGTCGGGCAATTGGACCCCTTTCTTCGAGTTCGGTGCGGGCTGCTCGTTGGTGATAACCACACCATTGTGAACCTTAGCGTACGCAACCAGCCATCCATCTGCTCCGGTAGCGAACTTCGCCTTCGCGTAGTCGAAGTATTGAGGATTGCGCTGTGACCACATCATGATTTCGGTATATACGGCAGGCACCTCGCCTTCATCGACATTGAGAAAGAATTCAATGGGAACCTGATTTTTGACCCATTGCACGAGGTCTTCGGTTTTGGTTCCAGTCAACAATTCGCCGTGGACACGGTCAATACTGAATACCCTACCCAGTCGGTGCCCAAGGAGAATCCCATTCCAGAACCCAGGACAGATATCGAAGGCGTAGTAGGTGTTCTTAGCGGTGATGAACACGTCCGAATCCAGCAGAAATAAACTGGGCGTCGTCATGGCAATAAAACCCCTAGCCGTCGTGCATACTTTTGAAAAGCACCCCCACTAAGGCCAGTAAGGTCATATGCTTCCTTAAAACTCAAACGGCCTTCCATTGCGGCCCGGACAACGCTGAGCGTGAAGGGAGCTCCGACGCGAGTATTCTGATTATTATAAAAATCGCCGCCGCCAGTTGGCTTGACCCGCTTCCTTTCTCGTTGTGCATATTCCTCATAATACTCGAAAAACATTTCGCGGCTTACGAGTCGCAGGTCCATGGCTCTACGCCCCGCAACGATAGGGCTTACCTTGAAGAACCGGGCGATCTTCCCGAACGCATCTGGAGTGCCCTTGACGCTCCGCCAACGTTCCTTCAACTCGCGGGCTGGGACGAGGAACTCCGCAGCCGCCTGATCGCAGAATTTTTCGACTTCTGTACCTCCAGGAAATATTCCCTCGAAGCCGGAAAGGCCTTCCCCTTCCGAACCCAGCCAAACGTGCGCGAGCTCGTGTGCAAGCGTGAACATCTGGGCCGACTTGGAGTCAGCGCCGTTTACGAAGATCAAGGGCGCATGGCGATCGATTAGCGCGAAACCCCGAAATTCCTCAACGTTGAGCTTACGGTGCGTGTTGTTTCCAACAACGCCGTTGATGACGGCCATTACGCCGAGACGCTCTATGGACCGACGCAGTTCACTTACCGATTCCTGCCAGGTGGCTATACGGGATGCCCACCCTTCGTCAACACCCACAACCCGCCTCATTTCCTGTCCAACAGCAGTGGGGTCGTCACTGAGGCGCGCGCTGCCGACGAGCTCTATGGGGTCCGCCTCGCACTCGACGCGGTCCTCCCGCATCCAATCCTGGCGGCGCTGCATCGCATATATCGTGTCGAGCAGGTCGGCGCTTGGACGTTTTGGGCCGCCCTTTGTCGTTCTGAGGTCACGTATCGGCAAACGCTCTACGGGAGCCTCGGGAAGAAACAGGTAACCTATCGGCGTATGTGTGGCTTTTGCAAAGGTTTCAAGCTGTTTTAGCGTGGGCTGCTTCTCTCCCCGCTCCCATGCCGCAAGCTTCGGGAAGCGCACACTCAGCTCAATCATATCGACATAGGACCGTTCACATGCCCAATGCAATAGCTCCGGCTTTACCTGTATATAAATCATTCAGTGCCCCACTCTCTTAAGGCTGGAAGCTTGAGAAATTTATTCGACAATGCTCCGAGTTCAATTGTCGGTACGACAACAGTCCATTGGTATAAATGTTTGACTAAATTGTCATCGCTTATTAATGACGTTTCCGGGGAACATTAGTTCTACTTTTCGATTCAGGTTTTTTTGCCATTTCTTTCATTGTTTCTAAAAAATCTAACGTTTTTTCGATATACTCCTTTTCTATCGGATTTATTACGTTTTCCAAGGCTGCAACTAAATCTTTCTCTGCTGAAACAAGATAACTTCGACATTGCTCCCAAGCACGTGCAATGATTTTAACAGATGCACTATGACTAACATGCTTTTTCCGCGCGGTATCCATACACTTTTTGGCTAAATCAATTTTTGCTTTTGCGCGAATATCTAATATCGGCGAGTAATCGCTTAATGATGGTTTTCTGGCAATGGAGGTGTCTATGAATTCAATAGCTTTTTCATTATTACCAATTTTTCTTATGCTAACAGCTACTCTTTTAATTTCGTCTCGCTCAAGACTCGCGATTTCAGCTTGTTTTAATAATGTATTTGCAAGATCTGTTGCATCTTTAATTTTTACCTCAAGTAGAGTTTCAGCTAATATTATTTTTGTACTCGGATTGATTTGATCGATATTAATACCTTTCAGTAAATGAATAATTCTTTCTGGCGTTCCTGCCATGCTACAAGCTTCGCAATATAGTTCTAATGCCCGAAAGTTAAATGGATCGTTTTCAAGAATAGTTTCAAGATTATTGATGGCTTGAGGATAATTCTGTAATATTACATCATTTTCAATTTTCCGAAGCATAGACATGATTTCATGTCGCGGATGTGCAGGCAATATATAGACAACGCTTTCATTATCAAGTATAAACTGTGGACTAGGACAGCCTTCATCTTTCATGGTTTTTAGTATAGTCGGAATACCTTGACCTTCAGCTTGAGCTAGTTGCAATTTGGAAAAGAAATATGCAAGTGTCTGATTTCTCCAATACGGAGATGCTTGCCCTTTCACGAATCTTGTCTTATCCACTGCACGGGGTAACGCACCAGGTGAAAAGATTTCAATCCGATCAGAAAATACCGTTACTCGAATGGGCTGCTCTGATTCGTAATCACGATGAACGAATGCATTGATTATGGCTTCTTGAATCGCTCGTTGAGGATATTTCACTTGATTCGGTCTTGAATCAGTTTTATCAAAAGCAATGCTTGATTCTATATTTAAACGCTCAATCATTTTATTAGCTTGTTCGATGACAGTACCTGTTATTTCAAGTTTTTCCGCATTAGGAATCGATCTATCCTTGCCAGCGTATAGCGAAAAAATACAATATGCTCCTGGGAAATTATTGGTCGGTTGTCTTTGGAAAAGTAATAATGCGAAATTCCGAGGCCTACTAATATGCGTTAGTTTTTCACTATCAGTTAATGGTGGAACAAAATCGGAGATGCGTTCCTTTGGCGACAAGTAGACCTCCAACCCTTTGTTTCTATCCCACAAACCTGATTTGTATAAAAAATCACGCAGTGCCAAGGGATCAATGTCCTCAACATTCGACATGGAACAAATGCGTCTATCAAAAGGTTCCAGAACACCTTTTCGTGTTAATAATTCACGTAATAATCCATTTCTAGCTTCACGTGTTTCCCTACCAATACGAATATAATATTTTGATGCTTCTGAGCCACTTGGTCTATAGCAATGAGCTGTATTTGACGCAGGAACTATAAATACTAATATTCGTCGATTATCATCAGCTGTTAATATTTCTTCTGTTAGTGGAACTATTGGGGGGTCTACTTTTTTTTGGCAATCGGTTAAAACTGTTCCCTCGATTTCCTTTAATTGCGCAGAATTAAGACCGATTAGTGTTATCTTCTGAAAGCCCGCAGAATCTTTTTCTTCTTTCGCACCACAAATAATATAACCACCACCAAGATTGGAGAAGTCATTGGCAAACGCAACAACTGTTTTAATCACATTTTCTACATCGGGAACGTTTTCCTTCCATTCAATTCTTTCACTTTCCCGTCTTGTTAATTCGTTTAAATCAATATGTGACATTATTTAAACCTCAACATCCATAAATATGTTACGAATCATGTTCCTTTATCAATTGTTAAATCTATCAATTCTTCCTGTCACCGCTACAAAAATAAGTACCGAGCGACGTTCCTTGAGTAGTGTTATTGTTTCCTCAGTCTTTTTTACAAGAGCATCCAAAGATTGTAAACTACTATTGATCTTTTCGACAATCATAGCCTGCTCCTCCAGCATAGGAAAACAAATTTCCAGCCTACCAAAAACTTCGGATTCAATCTTTTTAGTACCATGGGCTGAAGTATCGGCAAGCGAAACAACATGCTTTTCGACACCTTTGAAATAATTACATAAAAAATGCGGGTTTAGTAATTCGCAACAACGAAGAGACTTCATATCCTGGTTGATTGTAATCTTTGCTGTCGTTACTGCACAAGGAAAGCTATGGGCCAGAATCATTCCACGTACAACGATCAATACAGAATGAGGTTCAATAATTTTCAACGTGCTGGAATTTAATGCAAGCTCGCTAATATGATCCTCCGCATCCGCTATCTCATTTTGTTTCATATCTTTGGGAGAAACCCACGGTATATCTCCATCCCAGAATTCCGGTTTTCCTGTATCAGGAGTTGCACCGCTGGTTATGCTTACTAAAAAACGAAGTGCTTTTATTTCCCAATGCGCCGGAACCTCCCCCAGCCATGGAACACCAGAATCCCGCATCGACACATCCGTATCGAGCCCACGAGTGACCGCCCGGGTTATTAGGGCGCGGCGTTTCTCGGCCAGCAATGCCAGAAGGTTTTCTTTGGCGGCGATAAGGGCGTCGATGTGGGAGGTCTCGCGATCGAGGTAATCTGCAATGGCTATCTGCTGGTTTAACAGTGGCACCGCGATCTCGGTTTCACCAATAAGATCAGATTCGAGGCTTTCAACGGTACTTCCGACTTTGCTCCAGACGTTAAGCAGCTCTTGTTGATGCCCTTCAATGAGCCACGCAAGATATCGCGCTTCTACATTATGGTGGGGGATCAAAGCACGCATGTCTTGATTCAGTGCGACTGTAATTCGATTGATTGCGACAGGAATCGAGTGGCGCAGAATTCCCGACCGCATTACGAGCAGGACTGCCCCCGGATGAATGAGCTTGGTAGCGCTGTTTGATAGTCCATCCGCAGTTATATGATCTTCGGTATCTTCGATCGTTCTGTTCTGCATGTCCTTTGGCGACACCCAAGGGATTTCGCCATTCCCATACTCAGGCTTTCCTTTATCGGGGGTGCCACCTCCAACGAATCTACAAACGTGCTTGATTCTCGTGCGAGGCCACTCCGCAGGGAACGAGACGCCCCAGGTTACAACACTCATTCCGTCACCTTCTGCAGCAACCGCAAAATCTCCTCTTCCGCCTTCTTCAAATCGGCATCGATCTCTTCAAGAGGCCGCGGTGGTGTGTATTTGTAGAAGTGACGGTTGAAATTGATTTCGTACCCAATCTTGTCCTTGCTCCGGTCTATCCAGGCGTCCGGAACATGGGGAAGCACTTCGCGCCTGAAGTACTCATCAATATCATCTTTCAGAGGGATGTTCTCGAAATCACGCAGGTCGGAATCGGGCTCATACTCGTCATTTTGGATTCCTTTAGGCACCGGCCTGGCATCAGGGTCCTTTTGCGTAAAAACTGATCGGAACAACTTCTGCTCGGGGGCTTTCCAGCGGGAAGATCGATCGCGAAGAATGTTCTCAATACGGTCCCAGACGACGTTCCAGTCGTTAAAAGGCTCCCTACCAAGGGCTTTACCGATGGCCTCAACATCATCGAAAAGATGAGGGCAGGCGTCAAGGAAGCGTGCCTTATCGTCCACGGTCATCTGATAGCGAAGTTTAAGAGGACGCTCGACGGTCACACGGGTGTAACCGAAATCGGCATTGTCGAAGATTTTCGAAACCTCACTTTCCTTGAAGTCACCGTATTTGCGCACTATCTCGGCGATCTGGTCGTTGCCGTTCTCTTTTTCCCCCAGCTTGCGCCGCTTGTCGCCGAGGCTGCGGCGCATGGGCACGTAAAACTCGCGGGCGTCTATGAGCTGGATTTTACCTTTGCGCTGTTTTTCCTTTCGATTGGTGACGATCCATATATACGTGCCGATGCCGGTGTTGTAGAACATCTGCTCCGGCAGGGCGATTATGGCATCGAGCCAGTCACTTTCAATGATCCACTTGCGGATATCGCTCTCCCCGGAGCCCGCCCCGCCGGTAAAGAGGGGAGAACCACTGAACACGATGGCAAGTCGGGAGCCGTATTTCTGACGTTCGGGAATATTGGGCTCGAACTTGCTGATCATGTGCTGCAGGAATAAAAGTGCACCGTCATTAACCCTGGGGAGCCCAGCTCCGAAGCGTTTAGAGAAACCGAACTTATCATGCTCCTTTTGTATCTCTTTCTGCTGCTTCTTCCAATCAACCCCAAAAGGAGGGTTCGCAAGTAAGTAATCAAACTTTTCATCTTCGAACTGATCATCGGTGAAGCTGTCGCCAAAACGGACATTATCACCACCGCCGTTATGATCGACCTGTTTTATGAGCATGTCTGAGGCAGCGGTGGCGAAGGCCCGCTTGTTGTAGTCCTGCCCGTACACATATAGACTGGCCTGGGAATGGTGGTCACGCATATAATTTTGCGACTCTGCGAGCATGCCACCAGTGCCGCAGGCGGGATCGAGGAGCTTCCGCACCGTGCCAGGAGTCGCGAGAAGATCATCGTCCCGGTAGAACAAGATATGCACCATGAGCCGTATCACTTCTCTGGGGGTGAAGTGGTCCCCGGCCGTCTCGTTCGCGAGCTCGTTAAACCGGCGGATCAAGTTTTCGAATATAAGGCCCATCTGCTCATTTGGCACTGAGGCCGGATGGAGATCCACGTCGCAGAACTTCGATACGACCAGGTAGAGGATGTTCGCCTCGCGCATCTTCTCGATCTCGACTTCGAACTCGAAAAATTCGAAGATGCGACGCACGTTGGAGGAAAACCCTTTGATGTAGCTGACGAGGTGCTTTTCAATGTTGTCGGGATCGCCCTTCAACTTCGTAAAATCAAGCGGCGAATGATTATGAAAACGCTGGCCTGCGGCCTTATTCAGAAGCTTATCGAGCGCATCGTCGTTCAGTTTGCCGCCTTTACGTTTATTATGCTCGGCGAGGACCTTTTCTTTCGTCGGTTCGAGCACGCAATCGAAACGGCGCAGCACGGTCATAGGAAGCATGACCCGTTCGTACTGCGGCGGGCGATACGGGCCGCGGAGGAGGTCGGCTATCTGCCAGATGAGGTTCGTGAAGTAATTATGGTCGGGCATTTAGTGGACGCTCCGATCGGGATCTTTTCATGATGGCATATACATTTATGTGAGATTCGTCAATATTTTTTAGGTGTGCCGTGCCTAATTTACCGATTTATTAAAATTCTCCGGCAACACGGGAATCAACGCCTGCTGAATGGTTGATACTACGTCATCCATATCATCGATGTGATAATAGTGTTGTGTCATTTCTGCCGTCATGTGCCCCGTCAGCGATTGAATCTTTTGAATGGGAACCTTTGCATTGATTAACAAGCTATTAAACCAATGCCGCCAACTATGAAATGTTATATTTCGTTCTCTGCGTTCCTGATCCGTAATGCCAATCGATCCCAATGCAGTATATAGTGCGCGAATAAATACTTTTGACTCCGCAGGTTTATCCGGTTTACTCATGCTAAAAAAAATAAAACTATCTGGGTTTCCTGGATCAGGATTTATTTCGATTAATTGAGATAATGAATCTTTTACCACACACGGTATAAAAATATTACGCGCGCGTCCAGTTTTAGTAGTATCATTCAATCCGATGAGTCTATCCCAAGATCTACGAACATGAATATACCCACCTTCCAAATGAACATCTGAAAGGACAAGGGCTTGTATCTCCCCCATCCTTAAACCAGTCGAACACGCCAAGAGGTTGCCGACAAACCCCATAAATAGATCTCGAGAAGGGTGGCAATGTACGGCTTTGGACTTCCACTGAATAGAAAATAGTTTTTTAACCTCTTCGATCGTCAATATCCCTTTTCGTTTTGGATTGAGGGCTGCTCGTTCAATCTTTGGAACATGTTGAATAAGCGATTGATCCTCTGCAGATTCAAGAATGATCTTTAACGCCGATAATATTTTATTGATCGTGTTTCCTGCATAACCATCGTCGAAAAGATCATTCCGAAAGCGTCGAATAGCTATCTTGTCGATACTCGTCAATTTGATCGAACCGAAGCGCGGAAGTATAAAGTCATTCAGTAAGTACGTCAGGTTACGGCATTGGCGCTGACCGATACGCAAACCTCGAACACGTTTATCCGTAGCCCAAGAGCCAGACCATATAAAAAAATCTTTAGCAAACTCAGAAAGCGTAATATTTTCCCTTCGCACAATTTGGCCGGATCGAAGGTATTCGATGGCCCATTGCTCAGCACGGCCTTTGGCGGTTTCTCCCGTTGACTTTCCGGGATTTATACGTCCGTCGGGGAGTTTGAAGCGGCAGTAATAGACGCGGTTCCTTCGATAAAGATAAAAGGGCTTACCTTTTGACGACATCTTAAAATCTCCTTCGAAAGCGGAACGAAAGTGCAGGAATTTTTTGCTACACTTTTGCTACACTTTGAGTTTTTAAGAGACGCCAGTGGAATGGGAGTCTTCTATTTTAGCCAATTTGCATTACAAAGGTCTACATTGTGTATGCAAAATCGCTAAATACTTCTGGGCGATACTGGACTCGAACCAGTGACCTCCTGCATGTGAGGCAGGCGCTCTAACCTGCTGAGCTAATCGCCCGACGCGCGCAAACCATAGCCGCGCGCTTTCCACGCTGTCAATCGATTTTTTCGGCCGATGTATTCCGCGAACGATGGATTCGCATTGCCTCCGGCGAGCATGCATTCGATGCGCTCCATCATCACCGTCACTCGCGGGACATTCGAACGAAGGGTGCGATAAATTGTATTGACATTTTCCACAACCTCGCGAAGGATAGGGACAGGACGGCGCGCATGAAACTCGATACGGCAATCGCGAACAACATCCTCACCATCGCCATTCTGGGGAATATCGTATCGCCCGATGCGATCGGTCTGGACGGCGACATCATCCTGCTCATCGAACAGCACCCCTGCGAGCGGATTGTCCTCGATTTCGCGAACGTGGAGCACATGGACTCGACCGGACTCGGGGTGCTCGTGATCCTGCGTCAGCACGCGCTCAACATCCATGTCCCGCTGGACCTGGCCCACGTGAACGAATACATCTACACGATGATCACGCGCACCTGCGCAGAGGATTTTTTCTCCATCATTCCCTGATCCCCGCACCGCCCTCCGAGCGGCGCACGACGAAACCAAACGCGAGCATGGCAATGCCGGCGACGAGCGCGGCGACCGCGAACGGCAGCCACACCTGCCCGGGATCGTAGCGCTCCCAGAGCAGCGCCGTCACCTCCCGCGGACCCAGTCCGGTCTCCCGCATGAGCGCGGCGCAAGCGTCGGTGCGCGCCGGGAGATCGCGCATCCCCAGCTCCTCGCCCAGGTAACGCAGCGCGAGCCCCGCCTTCTCGCCGAAGCGCGCGTACAGTCCCCCGCCGATAAAGGCTCCGTATCCCCACCCGATGGCGAACGGGATGTTCGCATATCCCATGTAAAGCGCCTTCCGGTCGTCGGGCGCGATCACCCCCAAATATTCGTTCATCTTGGGCGAGGCGAGCATCTCCCCGACGGAGAAGCAGGCGATCCCGGCGAGGCACAGCCACACCGGCATGCCCTGCCCCACAATGTAGATCCCTGCGGCGGATACCATGATGCCCAGAAAAATCGAACGCAGGCGGTGCATGCGACGATTGGCGTACCACGACAACGGCGCGACGAAGATGATGATGAGCAGCGGATTCAGATTGATGATCCATTCCTGCGCGACCTGCGGCGATCCCGCGCCCGCGCGGGCGAGCATGAACGACGGAAGATGCGCGGCAAGCGTCGCGCTATCGACCCAATCCACGATGTAATTGGGCAGCATATCGAAGATCTGCGTATAGGACGCCCAGAAGGCCGACATGATGAGGATGAAGACGACCAGCCGCGCGTTGAGGATGTTTCGCGCGGTGGACGCGATCACCGCGGCGACGCCGGCGGTTCGATCGGCCCCGGAGTCCACCTCGCGGTAGGTCGCGAGCCACAGCAGATTGAGGCACACCAGGACCGCGCAGCCGTAGAACACGGCGGGCCAGGAATAGCCGTACAGGAAATGCGCGAGCGGCGGACCGAGAAACCCGCCCACGTTCACCACCATATAGAAATACCCCCACCCCACGCCCGAGGTGCGCTCGGAGAGGGTTTTCACGAAGGTCCCCTGTATGGGCGGCTTGAACACGGCCGTCCCCGCGGCCAGCACCATGCACCCGGTGAAGAACGGCCAGAACTCGCGCTGGGTGGCCATGATCACGTATCCGGCCGCCTTGAGCGCGATCGCGATGGCGATCTGGCGTTTGTAGCCGTAGCGGTCGGCGAAGCCGCCGGTGAAGACGGGCAGGCCCGACTGCACCAGCGCCCACCACATGAAGATGAATCCCTTCTCCTCCTGGCACAGGTGCAGGCCGCCCGGCTCGTCCGCCTGCGCGATGTAGATGGGGATGACCACGCGCACGCCGTAGTAGGCGAGACGCTCGATCATCTCCATGATATTGGCGGCCCAGAACGGCCAGGTGAGCGTGCGCGTTTGCCGGATGAACTCCGAAAGCATGTGCCGATCCTCCGCACCCCGCATAGGCCACCGCATCGCACCCCGCGTCAAACACAATTCGCTGTGCCCCGCCGGGCATGCGACGAGATGCCGATTCCGCGCCGGGAAAGTAATTGACGCGGACGGGCGCTACAGCAACTATAATAATATTGGAAGAGCGCTTCCGGAGCCGATCGGAGCCGTGCCGACCATGGCCCATGACGAACTGAACATACCGATTGACGACATCCCCGCGCTTGTCGTCGTCCTCGACGCGTCGGGGCGCATTACGCACGCGAACGCCGCCGCGTGCGCGCGGCTCGACTACCCGGGCGGCGAGCATTCCCTCGTCGACCGCGACTTTCTCTCGCTCGTCGTCGACGAGGATCGTGCGCGCATCGCGGCGACGCTCAGGATCATGCATGCGCGCCTCGCGGACGACGCGCCCCGGCGGCCACGGGACCGGTCGGCGGCCGCCGAGGGCTTCGACCTTGAGGAGCTGCGCGTGCGCACCCGCGCGGGCGACATTGTCGATCTCGAGCTCTCCGCGCGGCCGCTCGCCGGATCGACGCGCGGGCGCGTGATCTGCGCCGCGAACGACCGCACCGCGCGCAAGTCCTCCGAAAAGACGCTCATCCGCGAGCGCGAGAAGTATCGCACCATTTTCCGCAAATCGCCCACCATGACCCTGCTGGTGGACTTCCAGGGGACCGTGCTCGAGTGGAACGACCTCCTGGGCGAGAAGTACGCCGGCCACGGGTCCCCCGCGCCGGAGAAACTCCACTTCACCGACTTCATCACCCCCAAGGAGGTCTGGAAGCTCCGTCGCGTCTTCAGCGGCCTCTATCTCGATGCCGAAAAGATCCGCGCGCGCTGGGACTGGAGCCGCATCCGCATGGACGTCGAGTACCGGGACGGATGCTACCAGGAGCTGATGGAATTGGGCATCCAGTACGGCATGACCACGTTCCACAACCGCGCGCGCGACGTGACCTACGACGCCGAATACAACGTGAACCTGATCGCCGACAAGACCACGCTGGACATCATCGGATTTCTCGTAACGGCGGTGGACATCACCACGCGGAATCTCTTCCGGAAAAAGCTCGAGGAGTCCGAGGAGAAGTACCGCGAGCTCTTCATGCACCAGCCGATCCTCTCCATGCTCATCGACACCGCCGGGAAAACCGTCGAGTTCAATTACAAGGCCATGGATGAGTACGGCCCGCTCGACGACTACACGAGCCTGTCCTACACCGATTACGTGCACCCCGAGGACCACGCGGCGGCCGCGTCGTTGTTCATCGACCTCTACGCGCGGGCCTCCCGCATCAGGCAGCAATGGGCGCGCGACCGCGAGCTCTCGAAGGAGGACTGCTTCCGCCAGATGCGCACCCTGCGCATCGTGACGGCGCCGCTGCGGCTTATGAACGCGCGGAAGGACCAATTCATCGAAACCGAGATCAGCGCGAGCCTCTGGATCGGCGAGGAGGACCTCATCATCCACGGCGCCCTCGTGACCGCCTACGACGTGAGCGACCGCAACCGCTTCCGCCGGCAGCTCGAGGAATCGGAGCGCAAGTACCGCGAGCTGGTCGAGGAGAAGACGCACGACATCATCTTTTCGCTCGACCTCGCGGGCCGCTTCCTCACGGCCAACATCAACATGGCCAAGAAGCTGGGGTATCACGAGGACGATTTAGCCGGACGGCACGTGCGCACCATCCTGTACGACGATCCCTTCGACGTGAACCGGATCAACCGCGAGACCTTCGCGGAGAGCGTGGAGCGGATCATCGCCGGCGGCGCCTCCGACGTCCACCTCAAGGCCGTGTGCTGCCACAAGCACCTCGGCGAGCCCGTGCCGTTGCGCTTCCGCATGAACCCGGTCCTCGCGGACGGCCGGGTGACCGGCGTCCTGGGCGTGGCCTCGGAGATCTCCGACGACCCGCTGCGCGACTACCTGCGACGCGAGGAGCTCTCCTACCGCATCGACAGCAAGATCAGCTTCGCGGACGAAACGAGCTATCGCATAACGCGAAACCTGCCCCGCTATTTCGACGAGGAGCGGATCGGCATGATCCGCCTGGGACTGCGGGAGATCATCATCAACGCGATCGAGCACGGCAACCTGGAGATCACCTTCGACGAGAAGTCGCGCGCGACGGAACAGGAGCGGTACTTCGATCTTCTGCGCGACAGGCAGAGCGACCCCGACCGCCGGAGCAAAAAGGTGTCCATCGACTACCGCCTCGACGAGGAGCGCGCCGAGTACGTGATCCGCGACGAGGGGGCCGGCTTCGACGTCCGCTCGGTGCTCGAGCGCGACCCGTCCGCGGCCTCGGAACAGGGGCGCATGCACGGCCGGGGGATCCTCATCGTGCGTACGGTGTTCGACGAGGTGGCCTACAACGAGCGCGGCAACGAGGTCCGGCTGGTCGCCTACGTGAACCGGGACGCGCGGTAGGTCGCGCGCACACAACGAACAAATGCGCATCATTGAACGAACACAAAACATTTGCGAGGTATTCACATGAGAACATGCATCATCGGCGCACTGCTGGCGGTCCTGCTCACGGCGCAGGGCTGCATCTATCACACCACGAAGGCGCCGCTTCTGGCGCTCAAGGACGCGAACTACAAGCTCACGACCGAGGACTTCCAGATCCTCGGAACGGTCTCGGCGTCGGGCACCATCCGGAACGTGCTCTTCCTGGTCTGGTGGGGCGGCAACGGCTTCGCCGCGCTCGAGGAGAAGGCGAAGGCGATGGGCGGCGACGACATCATCAACTACACCTTCGACGTGGAGAGCACGGGCATCCTCCTCCTGGTGTACAACGCCTGGACCTGGCGCGCCCGCGGCACGGTGATCAAATACCGCGACAACGCGAAAAACTGACGGGCGCGGTTTTTAACTTGTAAAAGATCAGCCGCACGCGCAGTGTGCCCGCGTCAGGGAGGCGGGCACCATGAACCGGCGGATGCGGACGATCGGAAACACGCTGCGGGGACTGCCGCGCGATTTCGTCTTGTTTATCGCTGCGGTGTCCCTGTTCGCGTTTTCGCAGAGCGTCATCAACACCATCTTCAACAACTTCCTGAACGAGTCCTTCCTCATCACCGACTTTCAGCGGGGCGTGCTGGAACTGCCGCGCGAGCTGCCGGGCTTCCTGGTGGTCTTCTTCTCGGCGCTCTTTTTCTTCCTCAGCGCGCGGCGGCTGGCGGCGCTCGCGCTCGTGATCGCCGCCGCGGGCTCGGTGCTCCTGGGACTCTTCACGCCTTCGTACGGCGTCATGCTCGGCTGGCTTTTTATCTTCAGCACGGGCCAGCACCTGATGCTCCCGCTCAACCAGGCGATCGGCATGGAGTTCGCGCACGAGGGGAAGACCGGGCGGCGGCTGGGCCAGCAGGCGGGCGCGATGAACCTCGCCGCGATCGGCGGGAGCTTTCTGGTGTTCCTCGGCTTCAGCTACTGCGGCCTCGGCTTCACAGGCTCGTTCGTCATCGCCGCGTTCGGTTTCCTCGCCGGGGCCGCCGTCATGTTTCTCATGAAGCCCGACGCGCCCCTCCCGGCGAACACGAAACTTATCCTGCGCCGCGAGTACGGCCTGTTCTACTGGCTCAACATCCTCTTCGGCACGCGCAAGCAGATCTTTCTCACCTTCGCCCCGTGGGTGCTGGTGACGGTATTCAACCAGAAGACCGAGATGGTGGCGACGCTGCTCACGGCCGGCGGGATCATCGGCATCGCCTTCAATCCCCTCCTGGGGCGGGCCATCGACGCGCTGGGCGAGCGGTTCGTCCTCATGGCCGAGGCGGCGCTCCTGGTGGTCGTGTGCCTGTGCTACGGCTTCGCGAAAACGCTTCTCCCCGAGACCCCCGCGCTCATCGTCGCCGGGACCTGCTTCGTGTTGGACCAGCTCCTCATGTGGGCGGGGATGGCGCGCGCCACCTGGCTCAAGAAGATCGCGCGCGCGCCCGAGGACGTCTCGCCCACCCTCGCCATGGGGGTTTCCATCGACCATATTTTTTCAATCGCCATCGCGCTCGCAAGCGGCGTGCTGTGGCTCACGCTGGGCTACCAGTATGTCTTCTTGCTGGGCGCGGCGATCGCGCTGGTAAACCTCGTGTCGGCATCGTATGTCCGCGTGCCGTCGCGAAGCGCCTGACGCGGCATCGACAGCGAATCAACACGAATGTGAGAGGAGAATTATGAAAATCATCGCCCTCAGCGACCTGCACGGAAACCTGGACCGCCTCGACGCGATCGCGGACGAGCTGCGCGCCGCGAACCTGCTGCTTGTCTCCGGAGACATCACGAAAAGCGGAAGCGCCGATGAGGCCGCCGGCATCATCCGTACGCTCCAAGAGTACAACGCCGCCCTGCTCGCGGTGCACGGCAACCGCGATTTCCCCGAGGTGGCGACCGCGCTCGACGAGGCGGGCGTGGGGCTTCACGCGCGCGGGACGATCGTCGACGGGATCGGATTCTTCGGCGCGGGGGGCGGGCGCACCACGCGCTTTCATACGGCCTGCGAGTACAGCGAGGGGGAGATCCTGGAGTTTCTCCAGCGCGGGTTCGCAGCCGTCGCCGGGGCGCGCCGTGTCGTGCTGCTCTCGCACACGCCGCCGAAGGGCGTGCGCGACCGTATGTTCCTGGGATTCCGCGCGGGGAGCGCCGTTGTGCGCGACTTCATCTCCGGCAACCGCGTGGACTTGTGCGTATGCGGCCACATCCACGAGGCGCGCGGGACCGAGCGGCTCATCGACACGCTGGTGGCGAATGCGGGGTCCTTCCGCAACGGATGGTACGCGCGCATCGAGCTGGACCGGACGGTCACGGTAACGATCGAACGGGCCTGAGCGTCCGGCGCTATTCCGCCGCGCGCTCGTCCCGTACGAGCCAGGCGATCACTCCCAGCATGACCAGCATGCACGCGGCTGTCGCAAGGAAGGTGAAGCGCATCCCGCCGAAATGATAGAAGAGCGCGAGCAGGACCGGCCCCCCCGTCTGCCCCGCGCGAAGGAGCATCCCGTTAAACGACATGAAGGCGGCGCGCTGCGCGGGCGGCGCCGCACCCGCGAGGAGCGCCTGCAGGGAGGGCATGACGATGCCGTTGGCCATCCCGCCGATCACCACCGGAACGAGCATGAGCGGATAGCTCGCGGCGAAGGGAATCAGCGCGCACACGACCGCATAGAGGGAAAAACCGGCGATGACGAAGGCCCGCTCGCTCCAACGCCGCGCAAGGCGCCCGAGCTGAGAGGAGGTGATGGCGTTGGCGACGGACATCGCCGTGAGGAACAGGCCGATCGCCAGCGCCGTCGCCCCGAACGACTGCGCCATGAGGATGGGGAAGTAGGTGAGGATGGCCCCGTAGATAAAGATGAACGCCGCGAGGCTTGCAATGAACAACCCCACCACCTGCCGCGCCCGGACTACGCGGAACACCGCGGCGAAGTACGCGCGGATTTCGGGACGGGCGTGCGGCTCGGGATTGTTGAGAAGAAAGAGGACCGCGAGCGCGACCGGGATGGCGGCGGCCGTCATGAGGAAGGGATAGTTCCAGCCCAGCATGGCCAGCGCGCCACCGATGGCCGGGTAGCTCGCGGTGCCGATGCTGAGCACGCTCGCATTGTATCCCAGCGCCGCCGTGCGCTCGCGCCCCGAGAACAGGTCACTGATGATGGTCACGTTGACCGCGCCCAGCGAGGCCGCGCCGATCCCCTGCACGAAGCGCAGCGCGAGGAGCGACGCGAAGCTTTCGCACCAGAAGCACATCGTCCCGGCGATCCCGAAGAGCACCAGCGAGGGAACGAGGACCCGCTTTCGCCCGTACCGGTCGGCGAGGAACCCGAATACCGGCGTAAGGAAAACCCCGGGCAGGGTGAACACCGAGATGATGAGGCCGATCTCGCGATCGGCGATCGAGAGCGCCTTCGCCATCGCGGGGATGGCGGGAGTAATGTTCGAGACGCCCATCACCACCATGAGGGTCACCCAGAAGACGATCTGGAGGTTGGCGTCCAAATAGAGCTTTCGCGGTCTGTTCACGTTCCGGTCATCCTCGCGTGGGCGGGCGTATCGATTCGGCGCGAACCGTCTTAGGGTCCCGACGCGCATCCTGCAACCATTTATTATTTGACAGGACGGACGGGCATGCGGCACGCTCGGATCCAATTCCGTCTCTGTTTTGGAATTGTTCCGATCCGATGCGCGCGGAATGCATCGGACATATCCCCATCGAATACACGGTACGCCGCCCATGGAACTCAGCCGACCCGTCGTGAAACTGCTGGCCGTCACGCCCAACGCCGAGGCCCTCATCGAGGAGGCCGGGCGCACCTGCTACCTGTCATTCGACAAGATGACCGACGAGAGCGGCGCGGGCTTCATCCGGGGCGCGATCCGACGCGGACACCTCTCCATCATCGAGCACGCAGCGGCCACCTTCCGGATCCTCGGCGCATCGCGCGCCTTCACGCACCAGCTGGTGCGCCACCGCCTCGCGAGCTTCTCGCAGCAGTCGCAGCGCTACGTGAGCGAGGACGAATTCAATTATATCGTCCCGCCCGAGATCGCGGCGAACGACGGGGCGGCGCGCGTCTACCGCGGTTTCATCGAACAGGCGCAGGCGGCCTACCGGGAACTGCGCGCGCTGGGCGTCAAGAAGGAGGATGCGCGCTTCGTCCTTCCGAACGCGCTCGAGAGCCAGATCGTCTTCACGGCGAATTTCCGCGAGCTGCGGTTCATCTTTTCGCTTCGATTGCAAAAGAGCGCGCAGTGGGAGTTCCGCCGGGTGTGCTTCGACATGCTCGCGATCATGCAGCGCGAGGCGCCGGCGGTGTTCGGTGATTTCGTTATGGACGAGGCGGACCTGACGGCGGCGTCGAATCTGACGTAATCAGGACACGCGGAACTTCGCGATCTGCGCCTGGAGGCCCTGGGCGCTGTCGTTGAGCGACTTCGCGGAGTGGCTCACGAACTCGGCGCTCTCGGCGGTATGCTGCGAGAGCTCGTTGATGGAGTTGACCGCGCGGGTCAGCTCCGCGGTGGTCGTCTGCTGCTCGGCCGAAGCGAGATAGATGTCGTTGGCCAGCGAATTCATGCGGTCCACCTTCCCCTTGATCTCATCGTTCATCCGGATGAGCTCCTGCATGAAATCGAACACCTGCCCAATCACCGCATCGATGTCGAGGATGCTCGCCTTCATGCTGTTGAACGCGTCCACCGTGTTGTTGAGCGAGGCCAGCTCGGTGTTGATCTTGGCGGAGTTCTCGGAAACGCTCTTCTTGATGTTTCCCGCCAACTTCGTCGCCTGGTCGGCAAGCGTGTTCACCTCGTCGGCCACCACCGAAAAGCCGCGACCGGCCTCCCCCGCGCGCGCAGCCTCGATCGCCGCGTTGAGCGCCAACAGGTTGATCTGGTCCGCGATGTCGTTGATCTGACCGGCCATCTCGTCGATGTTCTGCATGTAGCCGACCATGTTGCCGATCGTCTTCACCGAGCGGTTCATCAGACCCTCGCCGTCCTCGGCGACCTTCACCGACTTCCCCGCGCGCTCCGACAGCGTCCACGTCTGCTTCGCCAGCGCCTCGCCCTTCTCGCTGATGCGGCTGATGTCGTCCTTCACCGCACCGGCGCTGTCGAGCTGGCTCTTCACGTTGCTCAGGTTCATCTCGAAGGAGGCCGACATCTCCTCGAACGAGGAGCTCGCCTCCTCGATGATGGCCGCCTCGTCGCGCGCCATGTCCGAAAGCGCATTGGACGATTGGATGAGCTTCTCGCTGGAGGCGCTCAGCTCGCGCGCGGTCTCCGCAACGGCGTGGACCATCGCGCGCAGGTTCTCCTTCATGCCGTACACCGACTTGTTGATCTGCGTGAGCTCGTCGAGCACCGCGATCTTCTGCGCGGGCGCGAACAGATCGCCCTCGCCCACCTGCTTCAGAAAACCCTGGATGATGCGCACCTTGAACACGATGCTCTTGGTGAGAACGTACGACACCAGGACCGCGCCAATCACGCCGATCCCGCCGATGATGCCGATCTTCACATACGCCAGCGTCTTGTCCACCTGGAGATCGGCGATGAAGATGATGAAAAACGTCAGCAGCATCAGAAACGGCAACAGCGTGATCACGATGATCGACGAGGTCAGCCGCGGAAAGATGTTCATGTGCAAATTGAGACGCTCCCGGGGCCAGGCCGGAAAGAGGCCCAGCCGCATGAGCTTCTGCGTGTACAGCTCTGTGAGAATAAAATACAGCACCGTACCCAGCGGGGCGTTGATGACGATCGTCATCCAAAGGTTGAACGTTTGCTCGCTGTTCGTATTGCCGAAATATACCGTCGGCAGCACCCCCATCCCCAGTCCGAACAGCCACCGGAAGAACGCCCCAAAGCTGTGAAGAAACGGGAGCATGATGAAGCGGCGGTGCGCGCGATTATACTCGTCCTCCGGAACCTCCGCGCCGGAAAGCAGCTTGCGAAAGTATCGGAGCACCGGGGCGATGACGATGAAATTATTAATTTGCGTCGTGATGAACGATATGGGAAACGCCACGGCGACGGAAACGAGAAAAATCACAAGCTGGTCGTGGGTGAGATTGACGTTCGACCACACGTAAAAAACGATCATCGGCACGATGAAAAAATAGCTGATGCCCTCCGTGCGCAGGATGAACTGCAGGGGGAAGGTCCGCGCCGCGAGCCGCTGTTTGTCGGTCAACTGCATGGGCATATTCGATGATTTTTCTCTCTATATGTATCGGCAGCACCCTCAGGGGCGGCGAATGATTTGTCAATGGAAAAGCGTCCGGATGTGCTGTTTGCTAAAAAAAACTGAACAATTTTAAAATATTTGACTCAGGGTTTAATATTTACACCGCCACGCATCGGATATCCAAGCGAGCTTCCCTTCCGGCTTTGCTGCGGGCTTGTGTTTCAATTGGCAAGCACACGAAGCGCAGAGGATCGTGCCGCTTCGCGCCACTCACATTGGCAGGTGCGTATGTGTCGCTGTAACCCGATCCGTTCTTTTCAGGACACGCGGAACTTCGCGATCTGCGCCTGGAGGCCCTGGGCGCTGTCGTTGAGCGACTTCGCGGAGTGGCTCACGAACTCGGCGCTCTCGGCGGTATGCTGCGAGAGCTCGTTGATGGAGTTGACCGCGCGGGTCAGCTCCGCGGTGGTCGTCTGCTGCTCGGCCGAAGCGAGATAGATGTCGTTGGCCAGCGAATTCATGCGGTCCACCTTCCCCTTGATCTCATCGTTCATCCGGATGAGCTCCTGCATGAAATCGAACACCTGCCCAATCACCGCATCGATGTCGAGGATGCTCGCCTTCATGCTGTTGAACGCGTCCACCGTGTTGTTGAGCGAGGCCAGCTCGGTGTTGATCTTGGCGGAGTTCTCGGAAACGCTCTTCTTGATGTTTCCCGCCAACTTCGTCGCCTGGTCGGCAAGCGTGTTCACCTCGTCGGCCACCACCGAAAAGCCGCGACCGGCCTCCCCCGCGCGCGCAGCCTCGATCGCCGCGTTGAGCGCCAACAGGTTGATCTGGTCCGCGATGTCGTTGATCTGACCGGCCATCTCGTCGATGTTCTGCATGTAGCCGACCATGTTGCCGATCGTCTTCACCGAGCGGTTCATCAGACCCTCGCCGTCCTCGGCGACCTTCACCGACTTCCCCGCGCGCTCCGACAGCGTCCACGTCTGCTTCGCCAGCGCCTCGCCCTTCTCGCTGATGCGGCTGATGTCGTCCTTCACCGCACCGGCGCTGTCGAGCTGGCTCTTCACGTTGCTCAGGTTCATCTCGAAGGAGGCCGACATCTCCTCGAACGAGGAGCTCGCCTCCTCGATGATGGCCGCCTCGTCGCGCGCCATGTCCGAAAGCGCATTGGACGATTGGATGAGCTTCTCGCTGGAGGCGCTCAGCTCGCGCGCGGTCTCCGCAACGGCGTGGACCATCGCGCGCAGGTTCTCCTTCATGCCGTACACCGACTTGTTGATCTGCGTGAGCTCGTCGAGCACCGCGATCTTCTGCGCGGGCGCGAACAGATCGCCCTCGCCCACCTGCTTCAGAAAACCCTGGATGATGCGCACCTTGAACACGATGCTCTTGGTGAGAACGTACGACACCAGGACCGCGCCAATCACGCCGATCCCGCCGATGATGCCGATCTTCACATACGCCAGCGTCTTGTCCACCTGGAGATCGGCGATGAAGATGATGAAAAACGTCAGCAGCATCAGAAACGGCAACAGCGTGATCACGATGATCGACGAGGTCAGCCGCGGAAAGATGTTCATGTGCAAATTGAGACGCTCCCGGGGCCAGGCCGGGAAGAGACCCAGCCGCATCAGCTTCTGCACGTACAGCTCCGTCAGGATAAAATACAGCACCGTGCCCAGCGGGGCGTTGATGAGAACGCACATCCAGAGATTGAACGACTGCACGCTGTTGATATCCGCGAAGATCATGGTGGGCACGATGACGAAGGAAAGACCGCCAACCCATCGGAAAAACGCGCCGAAGCTGTGCACGAAGGGCAGGAGCAGAAAACGACGGTGCGCGCGATTATACTCATGCTCGGGGATATCCGCCCCCTTGACCAGATTCCTGAAATAGCGCACCACCGGCGCAATCACGATGATGTTGTTGATCTGCGTCGTGGTGAATGACACGATGAATGTTCCGGCGGCAAACATGAGAAAAAGAATCATCTGGTCGCGGGTAAAGTTCAGATTGGACCACACATAAAACGTGAGCATGGGCACGATGAAAAAGTAGCTGATGGCCTCAGTGCGCAGGATGAACTGCAGGGGGAAGGTCCTCGCCGCGAGCCGCTGTTTGTCGGTCAACTGCATGGGTATATGTATCGACGCGCCGTCAACTCAATGTCATCGCGAGCGAAGCGATCTGCATGGCAAAACCCGTTGTGCAACAATTCCACTAGTTATTTCTTTATATCTTTTTCATCGGCATTATCCTTCCGATCAACAAACGTTTTGTCAACAGAAATGCGTCCGTTTGTATCATTAATATAATTACACAAAACCTTGAAAATATTGACTGAGAGGAAACAATCAGACCACCTCGCACCACGCGTTCATGAGCACGTCCTTTCCGGCATCGTTGCGCGCCAGGAGTCCGATTTTCCCCTCCGCATCTTCCATGCGGAACCCTTTAAATGTGAGCGTCTGTCCGGGAAGCACCGCGCGTGCGAACTGCACCTTGAGTTTCCGCACCCGCAACGGGTCGCGCTCCGGGCCCGCGCAGGTATCGACAACCGCCTTGTGCGCGAAGGCCATGGTGCACAGTCCCTGCAGGATGACCCCGTCGAGTCCCACGCCCTTCGCCGCGGCGTCGTCGAGGTGAATGGGATTGTTGTCGCCCGATGCCTCGGCGTAGATGAACGTCTGCCCGTTGCGGACCGTCATCGTCCGCTCCCAGAGGAACTCGGCGGGGCGCTGCGGGCGCTCGCGCGGATCGGACACGCTCCGGTCGCCGGCGGACAAATCGAAGAACTCCCACTTCGTTTTCACGACCTCCTCGTCGCGCTGGTTCCGCGAGACGGTCTCCCACCCCAGGAGCCCCCCGAAGCGGCGCACGGTCACGTGCGTGATCACGGCCTCGGTGCGGATCACGTCGCCGGGACGCACCGGGCGCAGCCACTCGTACTCCTGCGACCAGTGCACCACCTTCTGCATGTTCATGCCGGTTTCGGGATCGTTCATGATGTTCACGATGGGCCTGCCGGCGTAATAGACCGCGTACATGGGCGGCGCGATGATCCCGCCCTCGCGGCGGCCGTCGAAATAGGCGTCGTTGTCCTCGTTGTACGCGAGCGCATAGAAGATGCTTCCGTGCGCGGTCACCTCGGTCGGCTCGGCCGTGTACGTTTTTCCGACGATATCCTTGTTGAGCGGCATGCGTTCCTCCTCTGTGTGTGTACGAATCGATGTGTCGCATAACTTGTCGTCGCTGCGCGCGTAGCGGCGTCATCCGTATGATCCGCGCGCGCACTGCCGCCGATCACCAGCCGCCATGCCACATGCACGCCCGGCACGATATCGCCGTCGCCACGCGCAACACCGGTGGGCGGCATCCCCTTCGGATGCGGCGCCCCGCAGCGCGAAGCGCAATCACCGCGCCCCGCGATGCACATTCGCTCGCGCCCCCGGTTCGGTCCGCGGCGCAGCAGGACGGTACACCCTGCGGGAATTATTTCAATTGTTTTTTAATGCCAGATCCCGCCGGAGCGCCAGCGTGGCGCGCGGGTGACCGGCGGGTAGCGCTCCGGCAGCACCGTCGCGTCGCGCACATGCTCGATATGCCGCTGTGTCTCCTCGGCCAGCTCGAGCAGGCGCGCGATTCTCTTCTCCGTTTCCGGATGCGTGCGCAGCGCGGAGGGGCCCGGGACCTTGCGCCCCGGCATGAGGATCATGTCCCAGAGGCGCATCGGGTAGCGCTCGATTTTTCCGAGGGCGGAGGCGAGCCCGCGCGGATCGCCGGTGAGCGCGACCGCGCCCAGGTCGGCCTCGAACTCGCGGGTGCGCGAGAGCGCGAGTTGCAGGAGCACCGCGAGCGTGGGCGCGCCCATCAGCACCGCGAGCGCCGGCAGCGGCACCATCACCCCCGCCGCCAGATACAGCGGCAGCGACACGACGAGGACGAAGATCCCGACCGTCGAAAACACATTGGTGAAACGGCTCAATGAATCGGCCAGGTTCATGATCCACAGATCCCCGTGGCGCACGTGGCTCAATTCATGCGCCAGGACGCCCGCGAGCTCCCGCGGGTTGAGGGCGCGGATGAGGCCGTCGGTGAGGGCGATCCCCGCGTTCGTACGGTCGCCCACCGAAAAGGCGTTCATGATGCTGCTGGGGACATAGTAGAGGACGGGTGCCGCGGGCAGATCGGCCCGGCGCGCGAGCTCCTCGATGACGCGATAGAGATACGGCGCCTCGTACTCGGACAGCGCGCGCGCCCGGTACATTTTGAGCACCATGCGCGGCGACACCGCGGGACTCATCGCCATGATGGCCAGCGCGAACACGAGGGCCACGACGAGCCCGAAGGGCCCGCTCATGATATACCCGATCGCCCCCAGCAGGGCCGCCATGAGCGCGAACAGGAGCGCGGTCTGCAACGCATTGCGCACCTTTCGCCGATAGTATTTCGCGGGCGGGATCACAGGGGTCGGTCACTCGCTAGTTCATGCGTAATTTCCGCTTCACCGCCTTCACCGGATGCAACCTGATGTAATCACGGCATTCCATGATAACCGCCCGATGCACCGCTTAATGCTTGAAGGCCCGCTGGCCGGTGTAAACCATCGCGACCTTGGGGTCCGCCTCGTTGCAGGCCACGATCGATTCGAAGTCGCGCTCGGAGCCGCCCGGCTGCACGATGGCCGTGATCCCCTGCCGCAGGCCCACGTCCACCCCGTCGCGAAAGGGGAAGAACGCGTCCGAGACCATCACCGATCCCACGAGCCCTCCCTTCGCGTCCTCCGTCTCGTCGTCGATGTCGTCCAGCTCGGACTCGTCGCGCTCGCCCTTCTCCACCGCAAGCGCGAGCTCGTTGTACGAAATGCCGTGCCGGTCGAAGCAGATGAGGTCGGCGAATTTCGCGTAGGCCTTGTACACCGCGATGTCGGCCACGCCCACGCGGTCCTGCTCGCCGGTGCCGATCCCCACGGTGCAGCCGTCCTTGACGTACAGCACCGAATTCGACGTCACGCCCTGCTCCACGAACCAGCCGAAGAGCAGGTCCTCGTATTCCTTCTCGGTGGGGAGCCGGTCGATCGCGTACTTCTGCCCCTTGTACTCGGCGGCGGCCGGCGCGAAATCGTCCTTCGTCTTGACGCAGTTCACCGGCGACTGCTGGACGATGATGCCGCCGTCGATCATCGACTTGAAATCGACGAAGCGCCGGTCGCGGTAGCGCTCGAGCTCGGCGATGCGCGCGATCTTCACGATGCGCAGGTTCTTGCGCTTTTTGAGGATGTCCACCGCCTCGCCGGTGTAATCGGGCGCGGCGATCACCTCGATGTACTGCTTCGCGACGAGCTCGGCGGTCTCGCGGTCAACGGCGCGGTTGAGCGCGACACAGCCGCCGAAGGCCGCGATGCGGTCGGCGCGAAAGGCGCGGTCATAGGCCTCCGCGGCGGTCGATCCGTACGCGACGCCGCAGGGATTGTTGTGCTTCACGATCACGCAGGCGGGCTTCGCCATGAGATATTTAAGCACATTGAGCGAATTGTCGATGTCGGTGAGGTTGATCTTGCCGGGATGCTTGCCCGACTGGATCATCATCGCCTCGTCAATCCCGCTCACGAGGGCGTTGCCCGCGCCGATGAACTCGCACCCGCCGAGGACGAGGTTCCCGTTCACGAGCTCGTACATCGCGGACTCCTGGCCGGGGTTCTCGCCGTAGCGCAACCCCTTCTCGATGAGCGCGCCCCCGTCCTCGATGCGCCACACGCGTTTCTTGTACACCAGTTTCTGTCCCCCGAAATCGATGGTCATGGTTTCGGGAAAGTGGTCGTCCATCACGGTCTTATAGGCTTTTTTCAGGTCTTCCATCGTCCAGACTCCTTTATAACGTTATGTGCGATATTGTTTCTCCCAAGACCTCATCCCCCGGACCCGGCGAGCGCTTTCCGGCCTCCTGCCTGCGCCCGCCACTGCGACATCCTGCCGGGAGCCTTCTCCCACAGTGAAGGGGGAGGTCGCCACGAGATAATTCCCGGCACGCCCCTCTCCCTTCGGGAGAGGGGCCGGGGGCGAGGTCACGACCAGCGGACGCGCTTCTCCTCGGCCTCCTTCCGAAGCTCGATGAACCGGGCCATGAGGTCGTTCATCAGGTCCTCGATCCGTTCGGGGCTGTAGCCGGCAGTGGGCAGATCGGACCCGATCTTAACATACACGGTCGCCGGATGCACCGCCAGCGATTCGGGGCGCAGAATGCCATAGGTCCCGTTGATGAAAATCGGCACGATGGGCACGCCGGTCTTCACGCACAGATGAAACAGCCCCTTCTTGAACGGCTGCAGCTCGCCCGACCGCGTGCGCGTCCCCTCGGGAAAAATGGCGATCCGGTTTCCGCCCTTGATCTTTTCCGCCGCTTCATCCAGGCTCTTGATCGCGCTCGCGCGGTTTCCGCGGTCGATGGACACGTAACCCTGCAGCTTCATGTGCCAGCCGAGAAACGGGACAAAGAACAGGATCTTCTTGGACACCCAGCCGAACTTCACCGGAAGCACCGCGCTCAGGACGAAGATGTCGAAATGGCTCGCATGGTTCGATGCAAAGATCTGGACCCGGTCGCGGCTCACATGCTCAAGCCCGTCCACGTCCACCTTCACCCGGCAGAACCAGAGCGTCGTTTTGGACCACCAGCGCATGCAGAAATGCGCCACGCGCCCGCTCGGACTATACACGACCGACGTGACCGATACAGACCCCCAAAAAATGGTATTGATGACAATAAAGATGATGCAGGCGATTGAATTGATCATCTCGAACAATAGATTCATGTGATCAAGCCCCTCCCCTCGCGGTACGATTTTAAAAAAATTGTATTGCCGCTGACGACCCGGTGCGGTACGGATACCCGAACGACGGACGGACGCGATACGGCATCGTAAAAAACAGATACCCTTGTGCATCCTGCCGTAAATTTCAAGAATTATCTCGTGCGGGTGTAAAATAAAATGAAACGGATCGCGGTGATCGGAGGCGGGGCGTCGGGGCTCATTGCGGCGTGCTTCGCCGCGGAACGCGGCTCGGTGGTCGTCTTCGAGAAACAGAAGAAGATCGGCCGCAAAATCCTCGTCAGCGGAAACGGGCGCTGCAATCTCTCCAACCGCGTCATCGACGCCGCGCGCTATCACGGGAAAAACCCGAAGTTCGTGAACAACGTCTTCGCGCGCTTCGGGCCGGACGACACCCTCGCCTTCTTCCTGTCCATCGGCATCCCCGTCGTGGAGCTCGAACGGGGGCGGCTCTATCCGGCGTCGCTGCAGTCGTCCAGCGTCGTCAAGGTCTTCGAGTACGAGCTCGCCCGCCGCGGCGTCGACGTCCGGCTCCATCGGAAGATCGAATCGATCAAACGCGGCAACGACGGCTTCCGCCTCACCACCGCCGGAAAGGAGACGCACGACTTCGACGCGGTGATCCTCGCGGCGGGGAGCTGCGCTTACGCGCCGGCGGGCGCCTCGTCCATCGGCTATGAGCTCGCGGCATCGACGGGACATACCGTGCGGGAGCCCTTTCCGGCGATCCTCCCCATCAACATTCCCAATAAAGCGCTCCACCGTCTCGAGGGGATCAAGTGGGACGTTGGCGCGGCCCTCGAGGCGAACGGCCGGACCGTCGCGCGCTCCGCGGGCGAGCTCCTCTTCACGAAGTACGGCATCTCCGGGCCCGCGGCGCTGGATATATCGCGCGCGGCGAACGAGAACGTCCTGGCCCGCCGGAGCCCCGTCATCACGATCGACCTGTTCCCGGAGCGCTCCCGCGACGAATTGCGCGCAACGCTCGAGTCGCTCTGGTCCGACGCGAACAAGCCGATCGCCTTCAGCCTCGCCGGCATTTTAAAGGAACGAATGCCCGAGGTCCTCTGCGAGCTCGCCGGGATCGACCCCGAAACGCGGATCGCGCACGCCGGCGCCGCAGAGCGGGACCGTCTCATCGCGACCATGAAGGACCTGCGCCTGCAGCCGGGCGAGCCGCGCCCCTTCGCCGAGGCCGTGATCGCCGCCGGCGGCGTCCCCGTAGACGAGATCGATCCCGCCACAATGGAATCGCGCATCGCGAAGGGCCTTTACATTACCGGCGAGCTCCTCGACATCGACGGCGACACGGGGGGCTTCAACCTGCAGTTCGCCTGGTCTACGGGCGCGATCGCCGGGACGGCGGTGTGAGGAGCGATGCGGGATGCGATCGGATCAACCACACGACGATGAAAAGTGTTGACGCGGACCGGCCAAGTATATACTTTGAACTATACACTTGCAAGGAGCGATCCAATGCGCGTTACGGCGAAGGACCTGCGAACTCACTCGAGAATCCTCCTGGAGGCGGTCGCCAGGGGCGAAGAGGTGATCATTACCTTTCGAGGACGGCCCAGGGCGAAACTGGTACCCATTACCCGAACCAAAAAAAAGGCCGATGACGCATCGGACGTCTTCGGCATGTGGCGCGATAACCCCGCCGCCAGCGACGTAAACGGCTATGTTCGCTCCAAACGGAAGGGCAGATACGCGTGCTGATCGACACCGACGTGCTCATCTGGTATCTGCGCGGAAACCAAAAGGCCTTTGATTTTATCGAACGCCAGAACGGCTTTACGGTTTCGGTGATTACCTACATGGAGCTTGTCCAGGGGATGCGTGACAAACAGGAACTGAATCGCTTTCGCAAACGTTTTCTGGAATGGAACGCGAGCATCATGCACCTCTCCGAGGACATATCGACCCGGGCCTTGTACATTGTCGAAAAATTCTATCTCAGCCATTCGCTCGAAATGGCGGACGCCCTCATCGCTGCGACTGCCCTGGTCACCGGGCTGCCGCTTGCGACATGCAACGATAAGCATTTCAGGTCAATCACGGGAATCGAACTGGTACCGTTGAAGATTTCATGAAAAACGCCATCCTCAAGGACCACTTCCTCCATCCGCGCAACATGGGCGCGCTTACGAGCGCCACGCATCGCGCCACGGTGAAGAGCGACACCTGCAGCGACATCGTCCGCATGAGCGCGCGCATCGAGGACGGCGTGGTGCGCGAGATACGGACGGAGGTGTACGGCTGCGGATACTCCATCGCCGCCGCCTCGCTGTTCACCGAAAGTGTCACGGGGAAGCGGGCCCCGGAGATTCCGGAGCACTACCGGGGCATCATCGCCCCGCTCATTTCCGACGTGCCGCCCCATAATGAGAACTGCCTGCTCTTGCCGCTGAGAACGTTCATGGCGCTGCGACCGTCGGCGGATATGGAGGAGTAGCATGGCGCTTCCCGCACAGGTGACCATCCGCGCCTGGGAGTTCGGCCCCGAAGCCGCCGCCGAGATCGAGGTGGCCGTGAGCGCGGAGTACCACTTCACCATCGCCATCAACGGCAACCCCATCGTGCGCATCGCCTGCTCGGGATCGGACCTCGAGGAGCTCGCGATCGGGCACCTCGTCACCGAGGGGATCGTCCGTGCACCCGACGATGTCCGCGGCTGTGCGGTCCGCGAGGCGGAGCGCATCATCGACATTGCCACGAGCGACGATGAGGCGCTGCTGGACCGCCTGTTCGCCGTGCGCTCGATCGCCTCCGGCTGCGGTCAGGCGTCGGAGGGAGCGCTTCCCTTCGAGCGCCCCGTCGCGGGCAACCGGACGCGCATCGCCGCGAATGTCATCACCGCCAGCATGCGCGAGTTTCTGCACGCATCGGACCTGCATCGCGCCACGCGCGGCGTGCACAGCGCGGCGCTCTACACGACCGGCGGCGAGCGGATCGTCTTCTACGACGAGATCGGGCGGCATAACGCCATCGACAAGCTTGCGGGATACGCCCTCATGCACAACCATGACGTTTCGAACACCATGCTCCTGTCCACGGGGCGGCTCTCCAGCGAGATCGTGGGCAAGGCGGTGCGCGCCGGGGTGCCCGTGGTCGCGTCGAAGGCATCGCCCACGAGCCTGGGGGTGGAGCTCGCGCGCGCCAGCGGGCTTACGCTCATCGGCAAGGTGCGCGGGGAGCGCTTCTGCGCGTTCAGCGGGATCGAGGGGATCAGAACATCGTGACGAAGCCGTCGAGCGCGGCGATGTTCGCGCACACCGCCTGAAGGACCTTCTCCGAGGGGAACACCGCGGTGACCGTGATGGAGACGAAGCGCCCCTCGCGACTCTCGCGCTGGGAGATCTCGGGATCGACGTTGTGCTCGAGGACCAGGCTCCTGATGGTGTCGCGCGTAAAGGGCGAGCTCCGGAACACGGCCTTGAAGGTCACCTCCGTGGGGAAGTCGGGGGGCAGGCGTCCTGCGGCGTCATCCGCGATGGTCATTGCATCAACACTCCGTTCATTGTTCCCGTCACCGATTGCATGCCGCCCACCGGCACGGCGTTGGGTGATGATGCCGACCGGTTTGACGCAACCCTTCGCATATCGAAAGAAACGCGCCATCCACGCCGCATGCGCGATCGAGCATGCGCATTCGTGACGATGCTGTCAAGCACATGTGCCGCCGGTTTTTTTCTTGCCGGGAAGCGCGTCCTCCATTCAGATAGCGCCATCGGAACAAATTTTCGCCGATTCCCGGCCCCCGGCGATGCGCACCGCGTGGGCCGGATTACCCTATACGGCAAGAGCGGTCGATGCCCCATACAAACCTGCAGGAATTCATACGCGCACTCGAGGCCGCCGGCGACCTGCGCCGCATCGCCGCCGCGGTCGATCCGCGCCTCGAGATCACCGAGATCGCCGACCGCGTGAGCAAGGCCGGCGGACCGGCGCTGTTGTTCGAGAACGTGACGGGATCGTCGTTTTCGCTGCTCATCAACGCCTTCGGCAGCTTCCCGCGCATGGAGCGCGCGCTCAACTGCGCGAGCTTCGACGAGATCGCGCGGAAAATCGAGACGCTGGTGAAGGTGCAGCCGCCGCAGGGGATCATGGACAAGGTGCGCCTGCTTTTCACGCTCAAGGACATCGCCGGGATCATGCCCAAGAAGGTGAAGAGCGCCCCGTGCCAGGCGAACGTGATCCGCGACGAGCGACTGCTCGACCACCTGCCCATTCTCACCTGCTGGCCCGGCGACGGCGGCCCGTTCGTGACGCTGCCCATCGTAATCACGAAGGACCCCGACACCGGCATCCAGAACGCGGGGATGTACCGCATGCAGAAGTTCGACGCGCGCTCCACCGGCATGCACTGGCAATACAACAAGGACGGCGCGCGCCACTATGAAAAATTCAAAGCGCTGGGGAAACGCATGGAGGTCGCCGTCGCGCTCGGCGGCTCGCCCGCCGTGACCTATGCGGCCTCGGCGCCCCTCCCCCCGGACGTGGACGAGATGCTCTTCGCGGGCTTCCTCGAGGGACGCGCCGTGGAGATGGTGAAAGGGAAGACCGTGGACCTGTACGTGCCCGCCGAGTCCGATTTCGTGATCGAGGGCTTCGTGGACCCGGGCGACGAGACGATCGAAGGCCCCTTCGGCGACCACACGGGCTTCTACTCCCCGGCCGACACCTATCCGGTATTTCGCATAACGTGCATAACCCACCGAGACGGCGCGGTGTACCCGGCGACCATCGTGGGCAAGCCGCCGATGGAGGACTGCTACATGGCCAAGGCCACCGAGCGGATCTTCCTGCCGTTCATAAAGCTCATCGTGCCGGAGATCAGCGACATCAACCTCCCGATGGAGGGCGTGTTCCACAATTGCGCGTTCGTTTCCATCAAGAAACACTACCCCGGGCAGGCCAAGAAGGTGATCAGCGCCCTGTGGGGATTGGGGCAGATGGCGTCCACGAAATTCATCGCGGTCTTCGACGACGACATCGACCTGGCCGACTACAGCACGGTCGCCTGGAAACTGCTCAACAACGTGGACCCGCGTCGCGATCTGGTCTTCTCGGAGGGACCGCTGGACGCGCTGGACCACTCGGCGCCGCACGCGAACTTCGGCGGGAAGATGGGCATCGACGCCACGCGCAAGACGCGCGAGGAGGGCATGGGCCGCGACTGGCCGCCGGAGATCCGCATGGCCGACGACATCCGCGACCTCGTGGACAAACGATGGAGGGAGTATGGACTTTAGGAAATTCGCGAATCTCATCATGATCGAGCAGACGCTCTTCGCGCTCCCGTTCGCCTATATCGGCATCGTCTTCGCCGGCGGGGGATCGGTGTGGACCTGGATCTGGGCCACCGTGGCCGTCGTCGCCGCGCGCACGGCGGGCATGGCGTTCAACCGCTACTTCGACGCGGAGATCGACGCGAAGAACCCGCGCACCAAGAACCGCGCGCTTCCCGCCGGCGAGGTCTCGAAGACCGAGGTGCTCTCGATCGCGGTCGCCTCGTCCTTCTTTCTCATCGTGGCGGCCTATCTGCTGAACACCCTGTGCTTCTACCTCTCCTTTCTCGCGGTGGGGATGCTCGCGACCTACTCGCTCTTCAAGCGGTTCAGCTCGTCGTCGCACCTGTATCTGGGACTCATCGAGGCGGCGGCGCCCGTCGGCGGCTACCTCGCCGTCAGCGGCGATTTTCAGCTCATGGCCTTCGTGCTGGGCGGCGCCATCATGGCCTGGATCGCGGGGCTGGACATCGTCTACGCCATCCAGGACCGCTCCTTCGACATGGACCAGAAGCTCTTCTCCGTTCCGGTGCGCTTCGGCGTGGAGCGCGCGAAGCTCATCTCAGCGGGCCTGTACGTCGTCTCGCTGGGGGCGCTCGTCGCCGCGGGCCTGCTCGCGGGCAAGGGCGTCGTCTACTGGCTCACGGTCATTTGCGTGGGGTTGGTCTTCATCAAACAACAATTGCTCGCGCGGCAGCAGGACATCGAGGAGGCGGTGCGCCACATCTTCCAGCTCAACAACTTCGTCTCGCCGGTGCTGTTGGCGGGTACGGTGCTGGATTTGTTTATTAAGCTGTAAGACTTAGGTCCACCCCGCTTCCGGCAGCTTGATCGTACGCTTCGCCGGGTCCTTCCGGGGACGGTACATGATCGCGACATTGCCGATGATCCCCACGAGCGCGCCCCCGGTCCGCTCCGCGCACGCCGCGGCGATCTCATGGCGCTCCTCCTTGCATCCCACGAACTTCACCTTAATGAGCTCGTGCGCCTCCAGCGCCTCGTCGGCGGCCGCGGCCAGCGCGTCGGTGAGGCCGAGCTTCCCAATCTGCACCACCGCCTTCAGGTGATGCGCCTTCTTCTTGAGGTATGCGATGTCGGAATGCGATAGTATTTTCATGATTTTCCTGTGTACGTATCCACGTAAAACATCGTACTGCTTCCACGGCGTCAAGCGTACCCCGCCTTCCCTCGACTATGCTTGGGGCAAAACCCTCGACCTGGCTTGGAAAACGCTCGGCGGGGACGGGCGTTGCGCCGAGCGTGTCGAAGCGGTTGAGGCGGCACTACTTCCCGTTCTTCGCGGGTATATACTCGATCTCGGCGGCGGTGACCAGCGACACGTTATTATCGAGAAAGCCGCTGATGCGCGCCCGCAGGCGCTCGATCGTCTCGCGGTCGGCGCGCTGTCGCTCCTGCTCGCTGCGAAAGAGGGCGAGGTCGATCTCCGCCTCGATCGCCTCGCGGATCATCCGTTCGAGGAGGTCCGGCGGGAGCGCGTCGAGCTCGACGGGAAGCTCGCCGAAGCGCGCGGCGCGTCGCCTGCCGCCGTTCGCGGCGCCCCTGATCGCGTCGGGGTTGGCGGGCAGGCGGTGGCGCGTCACGTCGTCCCTGCCGAGCGCGATGCGCTTGAAGGATATGTTCGAGAGCGACTCCTCTTTCGCGAAGGTCGCCTTCATGGACTCCAGGAGGTCCGTCCCGCCGGGCGCGTAATTGCCGAAAAAGAGGATCACCGGACGTCGCCCCTCCCGGACGGCGTCGAAGGCGCGGTTCATGAAATCGTTCAGGAAGCTCACCGACGAGAAGCCGCCGCACAGCGCCATCGACACGCTGTAGCGCCGCGCGATCGCGGAGAAAAAGGTGCGCATCGAGGGCGCATCCACCCAGAGCTCCAGGTAGGCGTCCTGCGTTTGCATGAGATTGCGGTAATAGCCGGACATGAGCGCCTTGAGGCTCTCCTCGACGAACACCCTCGTGTCGTAGCAGCCGGACAGATCGTAGAAGCCGCCGGGGCGGTCGTCGATATCGGCCCACGAGATGAGCCCCTCGACGCGCGCGTGCTTGCAGATCGACGCGACCGCGCCGAAGGCGGCGCGGCTGTTCTCCACGCGCCGCTGCGCGACCAGGCGGTAGTAGATCTGGCGCAGCGTGAGCGGCAGGAACTCCTCGAACTCGTCGAGGACCGCGTACACCTGATCGAGCCGCTCGCGCGACTCGTCGTTCCAGCTCCATTTTTTCGGCGGCATCGCCTTCCCCGGGGTAGAATGATTGCGTCTACGGTGCGCCGGTTCGGCCGATTATGCAATCAAAAAAATGATTGAGAATAATGGGCCCCGGCGGGAGGGTACCCCATGCACGTCGTCGCGATAACCGGCGCAAGCGGCGCCATCATCGGCATTCGGCTCGTCGAGGAGCTCCTGCGCTCCGGCGCGCGCACGGCCGTCGTCGTCTCCGACACCGCGCGCGCGGTCATCCGCCACGAGGTGCTCCGCGACGCCGACTACGCGACCATGCGCGCGCTGCTCGAGCGCCGCGGCCGTGCGGTCCCCGGCGATGCGCTGCGCGAGTTCGATCCCGGCGATCTCTTCGCGCCCATCGCGAGCGGATCATTTCGCTTCGCCTCCATCACCGTCGCGCCGTGCTCCATGAAGACCCTCTCCGCCGTCGCGCACGGCCATGCCGAGGGCCTCATCAACCGCGCCGTGGACGTCGCGCTCAAGGAGCGCCGGCGCTGCGTGCTCGTCCCCCGCGAAACGCCGGTGAGCGAGATCCATCTCGAAAACATGCTGCGCGCGCGCCGCGCCGGCGCCGACATCCTGCTTCCCGTTCCCGCGTTCTACCATCATCCGCGCTCGCTCGACGACGTGGTCGATTTCATCGTGGGCCGCGCGCTTTCGCTTGTCGGTATCGAGCACGCCCTTTTTACACAATGGGGTGATGATGCTTCGCATTGACGCCATGCTCGACCCCCGGTTGCGGCCCGTCGCGGAGAAGGCGCTCGCGGGCGAGCCGGCATCGACCGAGGACGCCCGCGCCATGCTCGAAACGGACGACATCGTGGGCCTGGGCGCGATCGCCAACCACCACCGCCGCCGCCTGCACGGCGACCGCGCCTACTACGGCGTGAACATGAACCTCAACTACACCAACGTCTGCGAGCTGCGCTGCCCGCTGTGCGCCTATTCGAAGGACGCCGGCGACGAGGGCGCCTACCGCTACACGCTCGACGAGATCGAGTCGCGCGTGCGCGACGCCGCCGAGCGGGGCATCGACGAGGTGCACATCGTGGGCGGCCTGCATCCCGAACTGAAGCTCGAATACTTCGAGGAGATGCTGCGGCGCATCAAGCGGATCCGTCGCGAGCTGTTCATCGTGGCCTTCACCGCGGTGGAATACGATTATTTCGCGCGCATAAACGGCCTCGCGCTCGAGGAGGTGTTCCGCCGGCTCATCGACGCGGGGCTCGGGGCGCTTCCCGGCGGCGGCGCGGAGATCTTCGCGCCGGAGACGCGGCGCGTGATCGCCCCGAAAAAGATGAGCGGCGAGCGCTGGCTCGAGGTGATGGAGACCGCGCACCGCATGGGGCTCAAGACCAACGCGACCATGCTCTACAACCACATCGAAACCACCGACCAGATCGTGGACCATCTGACGCGAATCCGCGCGCTCCAGGAGAAGACGGCCGGCTTCAAGACCTTCGTGCCGCTTCCCTTCCACGCGGAGAACACGGCCGTTCGCACGGCGCGACCCCCGCGCACCGGCTTCGGCGACGTTCGCATCTACGCGACGGCGCGCGTATTCCTGCACACCGTGCCGCACCTCAAGGCCCTGTGGATGTACCTGGGCGAGCGCCTGGCGCAAACGATGCTCGCCTTCGGCGCGGACGACATCGGCGCGACGTACCATCACGAGCGCGTGGTGCACGCCGCCGGTGCGACCAGCGCCGCGAGCGGCTCCGAGGCGCGCCTGCGGCGGCTCATCGAGCGCGCGGGCTTCGTCCCGGTGCGCGCGAACGCCGCCTACGAAACCATCGATCCGGAGGCGCGCGCATGAGGCTGGGCTGCATCGACTATCTCAACTGTTTTCCCTTCTATTACCACATGCTCGAGAAGCAGCCGCTTCCCGGCGTGGAGATCGTCTCCGCCTACCCGTCCGCGCTCAATGGCATGATGAACGAGGGGGCGCTCGACATGGGCCCCATGTCGGCGGCGGAGTACGCGGACATCCGCGAGCGCACGCTCCTCCTCCCGCAGTTCGCGCTGAGCTCCGTCGGGTATGTGAAATCGGTGGTGCTGCTTTCCAATCACCCCATCGAGGAGCTTTCCGGAAAAACCGTGGGCCTCTCGAACGCCTCCAAGACCTCGGTGGTGCTCCTGAAGATACTGCTGCAGAAACACTACGGCCTGGCGCCCCGCTACCTCCCCGCGCCGCCGCGCCCCGACCTGGACGCGCTCGACGCGGCGCTGGTGATCGGCAACGAGGCGATGATGGACGACCGGCAGCCCGTTCCCTTCAGCTACGACCTCGGCGACCTCTGGCTCAGGCGAACGGGCCATCCGGTCGTCTTCGCGGTCTTCGCCGTCCAGCGCGAGTACGCGCGGGCGCACGACCGCGAGGTCCGCGCGGTCATCGACTCCTACCGCGCATCGCTTGACCGCCTCGCCTCCGAGCGCGCGCGCCTCATCGCCGCCGCCGCGCGGCGCTACCCCGACATCCGCTACGACATCGACCACTACTACACGCTGCTGCAGTTCGAGTTCACCGATGCGCTCAAGAACGCCCTCCAGTTCTATTTCGACGAGGCGGCCTCGCTCTCGCTCCTTCCCAGGGTCCCCTCGCTCGTGTTTTTTCCGCACTAACCAACCCCGACTGGCGCACGGCGCATCATCATCAAAATTTTTTCATTTTTTTTGATGATTGGATTGACAACCGCCACTGTTTCCAGTTCATGGTAACAGATCGTGATATCAGATGTTGATATCAACATTTATAACCAAATGGGTTGAAACGATGACCGAAACGATAAAAGCGCGAAAGGCCTCAATGGACGGCAACACCGCGGCGGCGCATGTCGCCTACGCCTTCACCGAGGTGGCGGCGATTTACCCCATCACCCCATCATCGACCATGGCCGAGTGTGTCGATGAATGGGCCGCCTATGGCAGGTGGAACATCTTCGGCGAGACCGTCCGCGTGGTGGCGATGCAGTCCGAGGCGGGCGCAGCCGGCGCGGTGCACGGATCCCTGCAGGCCGGTGCGCTCACGACCACCTTCACGGCCTCCCAGGGCCTGCTCCTCATGATCCCCAACATGTACAAGATTTCCGGCGAACTCCTGCCGTGCGTGATCCACGTGAGCGCGCGGTCGCTCTCGACCCACGCGCTGTCCATCTTCGGCGACCATTCGGACGTATACGCCGCTCGGCAGACGGGATTCGCGATGCTCGCAACGGGGAGCGTGCAACAGGTGATGGACTTGGCCGGCGTCGCGCACCTGGCCGCCATCGCGTCCCGGGTCCCTTTCCTGCACTTTTTCGACGGCTTCCGAACCTCGCACGAGATACAGCGCATCGAGGTGCTCGACTACGACACCCTCGACGCGCTGGTGGACCGCGAGGCGCTTGCGGCCTTCCGGAACCGGGCCCTCTCTCCCGAGACGCCGGTCACGCGCGGCACCGCGATGAACCCGGACATCTACTTCCAGCTCCGCGAGGCCGCGAACCCCTACTACGATGCGTTGCCCGATATCGTCGAGCGGTACATGGCCGAGATCGGCCGCATTACCGGACGCGAGTACGCGCCGTTCACCTACTATGGCGACCCCGACGCCGAGCGCGTGATCGTCGCCATGGGCTCGGTGACCGAGACGGTCCGCGAAACGATCGATTACCTGCGCGCGCACGGCGAGAAGGCGGGTCTTGTGACCGTCCACCTCTACCGTCCGTTCTCGGCTCGGCATTTCTTCGCGCGTCTCCCGCACACCGTCACGCGGATCGCCGTGCTCGATCGCACCAAGGAACCGGGCGCCCCGGGCGAGCCGCTGTTCATGGACGTCGCGACGGCGTTCATCGGGCGGGCGTCGGCGCCCGTCATCGTGGGCGGGCGCTACGGCCTGAGCTCAAAGGACGTCACGCCGCAGCATATCATGGCGGTGTTCGAACATCTTACGGAAGCCTCCCCTCGGCACGGATTCACGGTGGGAATCACGGACGACGTGACCAACACCTCGCTCCGCCTGCCACCGGAGCCCGACATATTCCCCGCCGAGACTTTCAAGGCTCGCTTTTACGGCGTGGGCTCGGACGGCACGGTGGGCGCGAACAAGAACTCCATCGGCATCATCGGAGACAGCGCGGACCTCAACGCCCAGGCGTATTTCGCCTACGACTCCAAGAAGTCCGGGGGGGTCACCGTATCGCACCTGCGCTTCGGGGAAAAACCCATCACCGCGACCTACCTGGTGACGCGGCCGAACTTCGTGGCCTGCCACGTCCCCGCCTACCTCGGCCAGTACGACATGCTACGCGGCCTCAAGCCGGGCGGCACGTTCCTGCTCAACGCGCCCTGGGACGACGAGGAGACGAAGCGGCACCTCCCCGCGTCGGTCAAGCGTTATCTTGCGCATAACGGCATTCGCTTCTACGCGATCGACGCCTCGCGCATCGCCGAGGAGGTCGGGCTGCCGGGCCGCACCAACAGCATCATGCAGGCGGCCTTCTTCCGCGTGGCCGGCGTCATTCCCCACGATGAGGCCGCACACCGCATGAAGGAGGCCGTGAAGAAATCGTACGGCAAGAAGGGCGACGATATCGTCGAGATCAACTGCGCCGCCATCGACCGCGGCGCCGAGATGGTGCGCGAGATCGCGATCCCGCCCGAATGGAAGGACGCCCCGGACGATGCGGCCGACGCCGCCTGCGGTAACTCCTTCGTCGATACCATCGCGCGCCCCATCAACCGCCTCGAAGGAAACGATCTTCCGGTGAGCGCCTTTGCGAGCATGCCAGACGGCACCCTTCCGCAGGGAACGGCCGCCTACGAGAAGCGCGGCATCGCCACGCACGTCCCCGAATGGATTCCGTCCACCTGTATCCAGTGCAACCAGTGTTCATACGTGTGCCCGCATTCGGTGATCCGCCCCTTCCTGTTGGACGACGGCGATGTCGCCGCGCTTCCGTTCCCCCTCGACCTCCTTCCCGCGAAGGGGAAGGGCCTCGAGGGGCATCGCTACCGTATCCAGATCAGCCCGCTCGACTGCTATGGCTGCGGGAACTGCGCCGAGGTGTGCCCGGTCAAGCAGAAGGCGCTCGTAATGCGGCCCTTCGAATCGCAGTTGGCCCAGCGTCCCATATGGGACCACCTCGCCGCGAAGGTGTCCTACAAGGATCATCTGATGGCAAAGACGACCGTAAAGGGGAGCCAGTTCGCCAAACCGCTCCTGGAGTTCCACGGCGCATGCGCAGGCTGCGGCGAGACGCCGCACTACAAGCTCATCACCCAGCTCTTCGGCGACCGCATGATGATCGCCAACGCGACGGGTTGCTCCTCCATCTATTGCGGCTCGGCCCCTTCCACGCCGTTCACGACGGACGCGCGCGGCCGCGGGCCCGCCTGGGCGAGCTCCCTTTTCGAGGACAACGCCGAGTACGGCTACGGCATGCACCTCGGATATTCGAAACTGCGCGCGCGAGCGGCCCGTCTCATCGAGACCCTCGCCGCGGGCGCGCGCGACGGAGCGCTGCGTGACGCGTCGGCCCAATGGCTGCGCGTAATGGACGATGCGAGCGCATGCGACGCCGCGACGGACCGGCTCGTCGAACTTGTGCGCAGTTCGACGGACGAAACGAGCGCCGAGGTCGATCGGTTGCGCGCCTATTTGCGCAAGCGCTCGATCTGGATGGTGGGCGGCGACGGCTGGGCCTACGATATCGGCTTTGGCGGCCTGGACCACGTGATCGCGATGGGCGAGGACGTGAACATGCTGGTACTGGACACCGAGGTTTACTCAAACACCGGCGGCCAGTCCTCCAAGGCGACGCCTACGGCCGCCGTGGCGAAGTTCGCGGCGTCGGGCAAGCCCCTCGGCAAGAAGGACCTTGGACTCATGGCCATCACCTACGGCTACGCATACGTGGCGCAGGTGTCGATGGGCGCGAACCAGGCGCAGTTTTTGCGCGCCGTGCTCGAGGCCGAGGCGTATCCGGGGCCGTCGCTCATCATCGCCTATTCGCCGTGCATCAACCACGGCATTCGCTCAGGCATGGAAACCACACAGCGGGTCATGAAGAACGCCGTGGCCTGCGGCTACTGGCACCTGTACCGCTACAATCCGCTCCTGGAACGCGAAGGGAAAAACCCCTTCGTGCTCGATTCGCCGGAACCCGACTGGGGCGCGTTCCGGGAATTCCTCATGAACGAGACGCGCTACACCTCGCTCCAACACGAGTTCCCGGAACACGCCGACGGGCTCTTCGCGGCGGCGGAAGACGACGCGCGGAGACGCTACAACACCTATCGACGCCTTGCGGACAGCATGGCGGCATCAACCGACGTACCGGAGGCATCCAATGAGCGCGCGTAAGTTTTCCATCGTCGTTCCGGCACTCTTCATCCTCGGGGGCGTTTTTCTGGTTCCCTTCGGAACGAAACCCTCGACCGGTCAGACCGCGAAAAAGGCAACGACAAAACAGACGTATGCCTACCCGTCGTTCTACAAGGGCTTCTATCTCACCTCCGGGTCGGGAAACAATCGGGCAAAGCTCGAGCGCCACATCACGCGCGCGAAAAAGGCGGGTCTCAACGCCGTTGTCATCGACGTCCAGACGCCCGGGATGCGCGTCGCCGTCACGCCGGCCGAGCACGTGGCCTACTGCCGCGCGATGGGCTTTCACCCGATCGCCCGCGTGGTGGTGTTCCCGGAGGGCCTCTCCGAGTACCCGGCCGCCGCGGAGCTCATCGAGAACCGCCTGGCCGTCGCGGAGGCCGCCTGCCGCGCGGGCTATCGCGAGATCCAGTTCGACTACATCCGCTTCAACGACCACCGCGTGAACCGGGCGCTGTCGCTCGCCGAGCGCTACGAGTACATCACGGGCTTCCTCAAGAAGGCGCGCGAGCGACTCTCGAAATACGACGTGCGCATCGCCGCCGACATCTTCGGACGGATACCGCTCAACGCCGACGATAAAATCGGACAGAAAATGGAGCTCCTCGACGGACTCGTGGACGTCATCTGCCCAATGGCCTACCCGTCCCACTACACCTGGAGTAAAAAGATGATGGCCGATCCGTACTATACCGTCCACATCACCTCGAAGCGCGCGCTGGAGCGCGCACCGCGCTCCGCGATCGTCACGTGGATCCAGGCCTTCCGGATGAAGGTGAAGCGCTCGAAACTCGGCTACGACCGGTACGTCGCGGCGCAGATCAAGGCGGTGCACGATTCCGGCGCCGGCGGCTACCTGCTCTGGAACGCCGCGCAGGACTACGCGATCCCGCTCGCGGTGGCGGGCGAGATGAACCGGCGCCGCGCACGCGTGGCATCGTTATCCGAAACACCATCGGGAGGAAACTGACATGGGAAGCGTAAAAGACCTCACCGTCATCAACGCGCCGTCCGAGACGCAGGCCGGCCTGGGCCGGTTCGCGTTTTCCGACCGCTACTCGGTGTTCGACTGGGGGGAGATGCCCGACCACATCGAGGGCAAGGGAGCGGCGTTGTGCGTCATCGGCGCGCACTTCTTCGAGCTCCTCGCCCGGGAGGGGGTCCCCGTCCACTACCGCGGGCTCTTCGACGGCGACGGCCGGATCAAGCGGCTGGGCGAGCTCACGGCTCCGTCCTGCGACATGGCCGTGAGCCTGTACCGCGTCCTGCGGCCGGCCGAGCGCGACGGAAGCTACGACTACGCGCGGTACGCGGACGTGAACAACAACTATCTCGTCCCGCTCGAGGTCATCTACCGGAACCGCCTTCCGGAGGGGGCGAGCGTCTTCGCCCGACTGCGGGAGGGAACGGTCACGCTCGCCGAGCTGGGCCTCGCCGAGATGCCCGCGCCCGGCGCCGTCCTCGACCGGCCCATCCTGGACGTCTCGACCAAGCTGGAGGTGACCGACCGCTACATCACGTGGCCCGAGGCGCAGGCCATCTCCGGCCTCCTCGACGGGGAGATGGACACGCTGCGCGGGCTCACGCTGCGCATCAACGAGACCATCACGCGCGAGGCGGAGCGCATCGGCCTTGCGAACGAGGACGGCAAGATCGAGTTCGCGATCGACGAGCACGCGCGCCTCACGGTGGTGGACGTGCTCGGCACGCCCGACGAGTGCCGCTTCACCTGGAACGGACTGCACGTGAGCAAGGAGCTCGCGCGCGTCTTCTACCGCGGGAGCGCCTGGCACGCGGCGGTGGAGCGCGCGAAACGCGAGGACCGCATCAACTGGAAATCGCGCGTCGATTGCGCGCCGGCGCCGCTTCCGGCTCCGCTCGCGCGCAATCTTTCGCACATGTACCAGGCGGTGGCCAACGGGCTCACCGGCAGGGACTTCTTTCCCGTCCCGCCCCTGGCCGAGGTCATGAAACAGGTCGCGCTCGAACTGGGCGCCCTGCGACGGGAGGGCTGATATGGCTGATGTGATGATTCACGAGTTCCTGCTGGGATTCATAAAGATCTACATCCTGCAGTTCGCCGACAAGGAGCCCGTCTACGGAAAGGAGATCCACGACCAGCTCGAGGAGTTCGGCTTCAAGATATCCTTCGGGACGCTGTACAACACCTTCCACGGCTTCGAGGAGAAGGGCTACCTTGTCCACGAAGAGCGGAACGTGAACGGGAAGATCCGCAAGTACTATCGCATAACGAAACACGGCCGCGAGGCGCTCGCGACGGCGAAGGGCAAGGCGCGCGAGCTCTTTACGGCGCTGTACGAATAGAATACACATACCACAACGGAGAACGGTACACCATGAAACTGTCACAACGGATCAAAAACGTAAAACCCTCGGCCACGCTCGCGCTCACGGCGCTGGCCAACAAGCTCAAGGCGCAGGGGGTCGATGTGATCGGCTTTGGCGCCGGGGAGCCGGATTTCGACACGCCGGAACCGATCAAGGAGGCGGCGCGCCGCGCGATCAACACCGGGAAAACGAAGTATACGCCCGTAGGCGGCATTCCCGAGCTCAAGGCCGCCGTGTGCGAGAAATTCAAGCGCGACAATGCGCTCTCGTACAAACCCGCGGAGGTGACGGTCAACTGCGGCGGGAAGCACTCGTTCTACAATCTCATGCAGTCGATCCTCGACGAGGGGGACGAGGTGATCGTGCCCGCGCCCTACTGGGTATCGTATCCGCCGATCATCGCGCTCGCCGGCGGGCGGCCGGTGATCGTCGACTGTCCGGGCGAACGCGGCTTCAAGATGACGCCGGAACAGCTTTCGGAGCACGTGACCGACAACACCCGCGCGATCATCATCAACTCGCCGTCGAACCCGACCGGAAGCGCCTACACGCGCGCGGAGCTCGCGGCGCTGGCCGGGGCGATCGCCGGGCGCGACATCATCATCGTGTCCGACGACATCTACGAATCGATGCTCTACGACGCCCGCACGTTCTGCACCATGGCGAACATCTCCGACGAGCTGAAGGCGCGCACCATCGTACTCAACGGCGTGTCCAAGGCCTATTCGATGACCGGCTGGCGGATCGGCTACATGGCCGGCGACGCGGCGATCATCCAGGCCGTCGAGACGCTGCAGAGCCAGTCCACCTCCAACCCGACCTCCATCTCGCAGTGGGCCGCCGTCGAGGCGCTAACGGGCGACCAGTCGTTCATCGGCGAGATGATGACCGCCTTCACGCGGCGTCGCTCCCTGATCGTGGACGGCCTCAACCGGGCGCCGGGCATCTCCTGCCAGCCGCCGGACGGCGCCTTTTACGCCTTCCCGCGCGTGTCGGGCGTGTTCGCGCTCCCCGGCTGGCCGGCGGTGCGCGAGCGATATGCGGGACAGGCGAACTCCTCCGCCCTATGCTCGCATCTTCTCGACGAGGCGCGCGTGGCCGTGGTGCCGGGCGTGGAGTTCGGCAACGACGAGTACCTTCGATTGTCCTTCGCCACCTCGGACGAGAACATCACGCGCGGCGTGGAGCGGATCTGCGAGGCCATGCAGCGCCTGGCCGGCTAAGGGGTGCCGCACGGACAATCGGATTGCTTCGTCGCCACCGCTTTTCGCACGAGACCGAGGTACGCGATGAATGCAATAGCGCAGCGAACACGAGAATACAATCAGGAGACAGTATATGGTGGGATGCAGTTATGGACGTTTCTTTCAGGTGACCGTCGCGGGCGGCTCGTATCAGGAGGGCCTCGTCTCGCACATGCAGGGGGTGCCCTCGGGCATCCATCTCGAGGAGAAGGACATCTACGCGGATCTCCTTCAGCGCAAGCCCGGCCAGGGCGAGCTCTCGTCGCCCCGCCGCGAGCCCGACATCCCGGTGATTGTCACCGGCGTGAACGCGGCCGACACCATGCCGGGCTTCGCCAACGCGGAGCACACCAACGGGACGCCGCTCACCGTGCTCATCCCCAACCTGGACCGGCACTTCGAGCACATCGACCAGTATCAGCGCACCAACCGCACGCCGCGCCCGGGCCACGCCTCCTACGCGACGTACCAGAAGTACGGGTCCTTCGACGACTCCATCGGCGCGGGGATCTTCAGCGGGCGCTACACCTCCACCATCGTGGCCGCCGGGTACGTGGCCAAGCGCATCCTGCGCGACCACGGCGTCGAGGTCTTCTCGTACGTGAAGGAGGCGGCCGGGGTGGCGATGCCCGAAATGCCGTACGACGCCATCAAGGAGCGGGTGCGCATATTCCGCGAGTTCCGCCGGGACAATGACCCGTTGTACGCCATCGTGTACGCGCAGGGCCGCATTAAACCCGGCATGCGCATGCTCGAGAAGATGGCGGTGCTGGCGGAGATCGAGCGCATGGTGCCCGACATCACGCGCGAGCCGCTCTCCGATGCGCAGGTTGCGGCCCTGGCCGAGCAGGGCGTGCACCCCGTGCTCAACTGCCCGCACCTCGAGGCGGCCACGGAGATGTACAATAAGATCCTGGAGATACGCGACGGCGGCGATTCCAGCGGCGGCCTCGTGGAGGTGGTCGCGACGGGCGTCCCGGCCGGAATGGGCGAGCCGGTCTTCGAAAAGCTCGACGGCGAGCTCGGGCGCATGATGTCCATCGGCACCATCAAGGCGGTGGAGATCGGCGCGGGGATGCGCGTGAAGGACATGACCGGCAGCGAGTGCAACGACCAGATGCGCGCCCGCGACGGCCGCGTCGAGTTCATGAGCAACAGCGCCGGCGGGATCACCGGCGGGATCAGCACCGGGCAGGACATCGTGGCGCGCCTCGCGGTGAAGCCCACGCCCACCATCGCCAAGCCGCAGAAGACCATCGACAAGGTCTCGAACACCGACGCCGAGCTCGCCGCGGTCACGCGCCGCGACCCCACCATCGTCTCGCGCGTGTGGCCGGTGGCGGAGGCCTTCACCGCCATCGTCCTGCTGGACCAGCTGACGCTGCATATCGCCTATCAGGCGCTTCGGTCACACTACAAGGAACGGTAATCGAACAATGGAACGAGCGATACTCGAATACAAGGGCGCGCGATACGAACTCCCGGTGATCGACGGCACGGAGCAGGAGCGCGCCATCGACATATCGAACCTACGGAAGGACTCGGGGCTGATCACGCTCGACGTGGGATACCAGAACACCGGATCGTGCACCTCCGCGATCACGTTCATCGACGGCGACCGCGGGATCCTGCGCTACCGGGGCATCCCCATCGAGGTGCTGGCGGAGCGATCAACCTTCACGGAAACGGCGTTCCTGCTCATCTACGGCCACCTGCCGGTCGAGGTGGAGCGGCGCGCCTTCTCCGAGCGCCTCACGGAGAACTCGATGATCCACGAGGACATGCTCCGCTTCTTCGACGGCTTCCCGCCGACGGCGCACCCGATGGCGATCCTCTCCACCATGGTGAACGCGCTGTCGGTGTACTACCCCGGCTACTTCACCGAGGACTTCGAGAGCGGCACCTTCGACCTCATGGCGGTGCGCCTCATCTCCAAGATCAGGACCATCGCGGCCTACTCGTTCAAGCACTCCATCGGCGAGCCGTTCGTGTACCCCCGGCACGACCTCCGGTACTGCGCGAACTTCCTGTCCATGATGTTCCACAGCCCGGTGAAGCCCTACGAGATCGACCCCGACATCGAGAAGGCGCTCAACGCCCTGCTGATCCTCCACGCCGACCACGAGCAGAACTGCAGCACCTCGACGGTGCGGCTGGTGGGCAGCAGCATGGTGAACCTGTACGCCTCCATCTGCGCGGGGATCTGCGCGCTCTGGGGGCCGCTGCACGGCGGGGCGAACCAGCACGTGATCGAGATGCTGGAGGGGATCCAGCAGCAGGGCCTCTCGGTGCGGGATTGCGTGGCGCGCGCGAAGGACAAGGACAACCGCTTCCGGCTCTTCGGGTTCGGCCATCGCATCTACAAGAACTACGACCCGCGCGCGATCATCCTCAAGGGCATGTGCGACACGCTGCTGAAAAAATTCAACATCAGCGAGCCGCTCATCGACATCGCCATGGAGCTCGAATCCGCCGCGCTCGCCGACGACTTTTTCATCGAGCGCAAGCTGTATCCGAACGTGGACTTCTACAGCGGCATCCTCTACCGGATGATCGGCATCCCCACCAACATGTTCACGGTGATGTTCGCCATCGGGCGCCTGCCCGGCTGGATCGCGCAATGGAAGGAGATGCACGACAGCGTGCCGCTGAAGATCGGCCGGCCGCGCCAGCTCTACACGGGACCGCCGCTGAGCGACTACGTGCCCATGGACCAGCGCTGATCGCGTCTGCGCCGCCGCGCCCCCGTCAATCGTCGATGATGCGATGATGTCCGCGCGGGCAGGTGCCGGTGGTGCAGTCGTAGAACCCGTCGTCCCACTCCTCGTTCGCGTGATAGTGCTCGCGGCAGTACACGGCGTCGCATTCGGGGCAGTAGGCGTCGATCCCGTCCTCGAGGAGCTTCTTTCGCATGAGATACGAATGCGCCCGGCCGACGGCGCCCGCATCGAGCAAGGTGAAGATCCGGCGGGCGTGTTTCCGGTCGACACCGCCGGCATGGGTGATCCCCTCGTAGACGAGGCACTCCTCCGAGGAGAAGCGCGGCACGCCGATGCGGAACACGAACGACACCTCGCCGCAGACCGCGCAGTGCAGATGAAACTCGGTATCGCCCGCGCGCGAGACCGTCGCCGCGGGGGGCTGGCCGTCGTTCGCGCGCACGAAGGGACGCACGGTTTCGGCGATCCGATCATGGCAACTCTCGAACGCCTCGGCAAGCCGCCGCTGGAGCCGACGCGACGCCTTGCTGCGAACGCCCTTCAGTTCGCTCAACACCTGCCGGTTGAGGCTCTCGGCCGCGCCGAGGAACTGGACGCAGGCGCCGGCGTTCTCGTCGCTGCCGCCGGCGATCGACGGCAACAGCTCCGCCGCGGCCAGCACAACGCCATAGAGCTCCCTGACATCGGCGATCCAGATACGGCGCAGTGCGTCGTCCGGACGCGCGGCCGACTCGTGAAAGGCGACGATATCGTCCTTCACGCCCTCCAGGCACCTGATATGCTCGCGAACGCCGATCGCTTCTATCATACCTGTCCGGTTATTTAAGATTTTTCGCTTTTCGAGGAAGATAGCCTCAAGATATCCCCCCGCCCATGGCATGTCAAACAGAAAGTTCATGTCACATGGCACATTGCGAAGCAAAATCATATCACCCTAAAAAAATGCTTGACTTTTTAAATAACATTAGTTATTTATAATTACACATGTTATTTATATATGATATGCCATGCCGCCACGAATAAGCTTCTCGAAGGAAGAGATCATCCAGGCCGCGATTGACGTGGTCCGCGCCGATGGGCCCAACAGCGCGAGCGCGCGCTCGATCGCGAAGCGCATGGGCGGATCCACCCAGCCCATCTACCGCGCCTTCGAGACCATCGAGGACCTCGGCCGGGAGCTCGTCGCCGCGGCGGAGGAGATCGCCATCCGGCACATGCTGGAGTACCAGTACGGCGAGTGGCACTTCCTGTCCATGGGGCTGGGCTTTCTGGAATTCGCGATCCGCGAGCCCGAGCTGTATCGGCTGCTCTATCTTTCCGGAAAGAACAAGTTCCAATTCCAGCACGACCGCCCCCCCTACGACCGGCTCTTCGAGAAGATGAAGCGAGACGCCGCCCTCGCCGAGCTGGACGACGCGGCCCGCGTCCGGCTCTTCCGCGACATGGCGATCTATTCCCACGGCCTCTGCGGGGCGGCGCTCATGCGCCCCGGGGGCTTTACCGTCGAGGAATACCGGCCGCTGCTCATGGAGATGGGGATGCGGCTGATCGTCTTCGAGGTGCTGCGACGCCGGGGGACGCTCACCGACGCGGCGATTCGCACCTGCCTGCACGAGACCGCACACCCGATCGCGCGCGAGATACTATCGCCTTCCGCGACATCATAACGAACGCCCACAAAGGAGATTGCCATGGCCGAGAACATCTATCACACCCTTCGCGACGTGCTCGACACCATCCCCAACGGTTTCCCCGCCACCGAGAGCGGCGTGGAGATCAAGATCCTGAAAAAAATCTTCACCGAGGAGGAGGCGGCGCTGACCGCGCAGCTCAAGCTGAAGTGGGAGACGCCGGACCAGATCGCCGAGCGCACGGGGCTTGACATCGACTACCTGAAGAAGATGCTCCCCATCATGGACCAGAAGGGGCAGCTGATGTCCATCAACCTGGGCGCGATGTCGGTGTACCGCCTCATGCCCTTCGTCTTCGGCATCTACGAGTTCCAGCTCAAGCGCATCGACCGCGAGCTCGCCGAGCTTTTCGAGGAATACGCAATGACCGCCTTCGGAAAGGACTTTTTCGACCGCTCGCCCGCGCTCATGAAGGTGGTGCCCATCGAAAGCGAGATCGACGCGTCATCCAGCATCGAGCCCTACGAGAGCGTAACCAAGCTCATTGAGCGCGCCAAGTCGTTCATGGTGAACGAGTGTATCTGCAAAACGGAGCGCGCCCTCATGGGACACCCATGCAGCAAGCCCACCGAGGTGTGTCTGGGCTTCGCGCCCATCGAAAACTACTTCGACGACGGGACGCACGGGCGGCCCATCAGCAAGGAGGAGGCGCTGGACATTCTCAAAAAGTCCGAGGAGGCGGGGCTCGTCCACATGACCTCCAACACCAAGAAGGGGCACTTCTACATCTGCAATTGCTGTTCGTGCTGCTGCGGGCCCCTCATCGCGACAAACCTCATCAGCACCAAGGCGACCGCGAAATCGAACTACCTCGCGGCGGTCGATGCCGAGAGCTGCACCGCCTGCGGATTGTGCATCGATCGCTGCCAGGTGAACGCCATCACCGTCGATGATGTCGCCGTGATAAACGATCGCTGCATCGGCTGCGGCCTGTGCGCCACCACCTGCCCCGCAGCGTCCATTACCATGAAGCGACGCGACGAGAGCGACATACCCCCCGTTCCCCGGAACGAGCTCGACTGGATGGCCCAGCGCGCCGCGGCCCGCGGTCAGAACGACGACTACAAAAAGTTGTTGTGACGATCCGGCCCCGCGCGCAGAGTGCGGCTTGTATCATTGCCACACCTTCAGGGAGGCCGATACCGCCGTATGAATGACGCCTTCGCCCGCGAGCTTCGCGCCGGCCGCCGCGTTACGCGCGACGAGGCCGCCGGCCTTTTCGCCGAGGACCTCCTCGAGCTCGGCGCGATCGCCGACGCCCGCCGGCGGCTCGTGCATCCGGAGGAGACCGTCGGCTTCATCGTGGACCGCATCATCAACTTCACCAATATCTGCGAGGCGAAGTGCCGCTTCTGCGCCTACCACGCCCGGGCCGGGGTGATCGAGCCGTACGACCTGCGCCTGGACGAGATCCTCGAAAAGGCCGACGCCCTCGCGCGCGCGGGCGGCACGCAGATCATGCTGCAGGGCGGGCTCAATCCCGAGTACACGATCGAATCGTACGTGACGATGCTGCGCGCCGTGAAGGAGCGCCATCCGGACATCGCGCTCCATTCGTTCTCGCCCGCGGAGACCGTCCACCTCGCGGCGCGGCACGGCATGCCGCTCGCCGACGTCATCGGCATGCTGAAGCACGCCGGGCTCGACTCCATGCCCGGCGCGTCCGACCTCCTCGTGGACCGCGTGCGGCGCAGCGTAAGCCCGCGCAAGTGCACTGTGGACGAGTGGCGCGCGGTGATGGACGCGCTGGCGGCGCACGGTCTTTTCTCCAGCGCGACGATGACCTACGGCATGGGCGAGACGACCGACGAGCTCGTCGAGCACCTCGACGTCGTGCGGAGCACGCAGGAGCGCACCGGCGTCATCCGCGCCTTCATCCCCTGGTCCTTCTCGCCCGCCAACACGGCGCTTTCCGACGTCGAGCCCGCGACGGGCACGGACTTCCTGCGGATCGTCGCGATCGCGCGCATCTATCTGGACAATGTCCGCTATATCCAATCCGGCTGGCTCACCGAGGGGCTCCCGCTCGCGCAGCTCGCGCTCGCGATGGGCGCGAACGACATGGGGGGCGTGCTCACCGAGGAGGTGGTGGTGCAGGCGACCGGCGTGGGGACGCGCGCCACGGCGGAGGACTTCATCGCGCTCATTCGCGATGCGGGAAAGACGCCCGTGCTGCGCAATTCGCGCTACGAGATCATCCGCCGATACGACTGACCGGCCGACCCTCCGCCCGCACGGAAAATGCTTGCCAGCGCGCGGGGAATCAACCATCCCATGTCCCATGGACGAGTACTGTTCGCCAACCTGGTTCATCGAGAGCGCGCACCCGGCGGTCGTCGCCTTCGCGCGTGACGCCGCCGGCGACGGCGACGCGACGGCCCGCGCCGTGCGGCTGTACTATGCGGTGCGCGACGGCATCGCCTACAATCCCTATCGCTACACCTTCGAGCGTGGGCCGTACCGCGCCTCGGCGGTGCTCGCGGCCCGCGAGGGATTTTGCATACAGAAGTCCATCCTCCTTGCGGCGGCGGCTCGCGCGATCGGCATCCCCTGCCGCGTGGGGTACGCGAACGTGATCAACCATCTCTCGACGCGGCGGATGCGCGAGCTTCTGCGCACGGACCTGTTCGTCTTTCACGGATACAATGAATTCCATTTGGGCGGCAGATGGGTCAAGGCGACGCCGGCCTTCGACGCAGCGCTGTGCCAGCGCTTCGGGCTGCGTCCGCTGGAGTTTACCGGCGTGGAGGATTCGATCTTCCACCCGTACGATCTCGCGGGACGGCGCCACATGGAGTACGTGCACGACTACGGGACCTTCGCGGACTTCCCCTTCGAGACGATGGTGCGCGAATCGCTGCGTCATTATCCGCACATCGAAGCGCTCATGCGGGAACACGACGCGGGCGCGCGCATCGAGGACCCCGAGCTCGCCGAGACGCCCGATCCGTCGCCGCGGAGCCCGGAATGAGCCTGCGCTACGAAGAGCACCACGACCACCCCGCCGAGCGCAAGCGCTTCATCCGCGGCCTCTTCGATTCCATCGTCCCGACCTACGACCTCCTGAACCGCCTGCTCTCGATGGGGATCGACGGCGGTTGGCGGCGCGCGACGGTGCGCGCCCTGGGCGACCTGCGCGGCCGGACCGCGCTCGACCTGTGCTGCGGCACGGGCGATCTCTCGCGCCTGCTCTCGCGCGCCGGGGCCGCCGTCGTCTCGCTCGACTTCTCGCTTCCCATGCTGGCCGCCGGCGTTATGAAGCGCAAGCTCACCGGGCATCCCGTCGCCGCCGACGCATCGGCCCTCCCGATGGCCGACGCCTCCATCGACGCCGCGACCATCGCCTTCGGCATCCGTAATATCCCCGACATCCCGCGCATGCTGGCGGAGCTCCACCGCGTGATGCGCCCCGGGGGGCGGTTCGCCATCCTTGAGCTCACGCGGCCGCGCAATCGCCTCATCGGCGCGGCGTACCGGTTCTATCTGGCGCATGCGCTTCCCTTCATCGGGGGGATGATTTCGGGCCGCAGGACTGCCTACCGCTACCTCGCGGGGACCATCGACACCTTTCTGGACCCGGGCGAGCTGTGCGCGGCCATCGAGCGCGCGGGGTTTCGCGATGCGGTGGCGGACGGGAAAACGTTCGGGATCGCGACCATCATCACCTGCCGCCGCTGAACGCCGCATGCTGCCATGCGCCATCGGTCCGAAGGACGGTTGCGACGCCCGTATCCTGCTTGACAAAAACATTCGATGGGGCAATGATCAATACGCACACCATGGTGGAGAATGAACTTCTATATTCTCATCCCGCTCGCGTTTTTCACGATCAACCTGTGCCTGGTCGTCTACATCGCCGCGAAAAGCGGCAAAAAACTGGCGGCGCGCGCATTCATGCTCTTCGCCGTCATGCTTGCCCTCTGGGAGCTCTCCGAGTTTTTTCTCTGGTCGAACCTTCCTGACGCGACGCTCATCGGCATCTACCGCGCAACCGGCATTTTATACATGCTTCCCGGCGTGCTCTTTTTGAATTTCGCGTACTCGCTCCTCGGAAAAAAACGGGACGCCGTTTTCCATGGGTTTTCCGCCTGCATGTTCGCCGGGACCATACTGGCGTTTGCGAGCGATTGGTACTTCCCGGATCGCATTATTCGGCATGGATGGGGGAACGCCGCCGCGCCCGGGCCGCTCATGTACCCCATCATCATCGTCGCCATCGTCCTGCCGGGCCTGTACGGGATTGCGCTCATCGCCGCCGCCATGCGCACACAGCGCGATCCCCTTCGCGTGCGGCAATTTGGGACCGTCCTCGCCGGTTTCGCCGCGGCCACCGCCGCCGCGGTGCTCACCAATGTCGTGTTGCCGCTGTTCGCCGACGCGGCGGCGATCCCCCATCTCGCCTCATCGCTGGCCGGGATCGGCTCGATCTCGATGTTCATCGCCATCGCCCGCTACCGCCTGCTCGCGCCCGGGCTCGGCGACGCCGCCGTGGAGATATTCTCCCGCGTGCACGACTGCGTTTTCGTCGTCGGAAGCGACGGGCGGGTGCTCGAGATGAACGAGGCGGCCGCGCGCGCCTTCCCGCAGGCGGGGCCCGATGCGGGAGCGCCCGGCCTCGCCGCGCTTTGCGGCGAGCTCACCTGCGTTCACGATGAATGCCGCGATCGTGAAACGACCCTGTCGCTCGGCGGGGAGAGCCGCACCTACCTCGTCTCGCAGAGCCCTATCGGCGGCAGCGGGGAGTCCCCGGCCACGCTCGTGGTCATGAAAGACATCACCGAGATGCGACGGATGGAGGCGGAGCTGTCGCGGAGCTCCCGGATCGAGTCGCTGGGCGTTTTCGCGGGCGGCATCGCGCACGATTTCAACAATCTCCTCACCGTGATCCTGGGAAACATCGCCCTGGTCCGGCAGAGCATCCAACGCGACCCCGAGGCCCTGCGCATGCTCGCCCAGGCCGAGACCGCCTCCATCCGGGCCGCCGACCTCACGCGCCAGCTCCTCACCTTTTCCAAGGGGGGCGATCCGGTGAAGCGTATAACGTCACTCCCTGCGCTCGTCAGGGAGACGATGCAGTTCGCCCTGTCGGGATCGAGCGTCAGGTGCGCCTACGACTTCGCGGAGGACCTGCTGAACGCTGAGATCGACGCGAACCAGATCGGGCAGGTGATACACAATATCGCCATAAACGCCCTCCAGGCGATGCCGCGGGGCGGCGCCATCACCGTAGGCGCGCACAATTGCGGCGATGACGGAGGCGGCGCGATCGGGCTCCATGTGCGGCTCACGTTCGCGGACACCGGCTGCGGGATCCCCGCCGGCATCATCGAGCGGATATTCGACCCATTCTTCACCACCCGCGAGATGGGGACCGGCCTGGGGCTGTCGATCGCCTACTCCATCGTCACGAAGCACGGCGGGCGCATATGCGTGTCCTCGCGCCCCGGCGACGGCACGATGTTCGAGGTATATCTGCCGGCGACCGATGCCCGCGTTGAAGCGCGCTGCGAGGACGCGATCCCAGCACCGGGACGCCCGCTCAAGATACTCGTGGTGGACGACGAACCGCAGGTGCGCGATATCGCCTCCCGGATCCTCTCGGCCCTGGGCCATCGCGCCGCATGCGTCGGTTCAATCGACGATGCCGTGACCGCGTTTTCCGCGGCCCATGCGCGGGGCGAACGCTTCGATTGCGTGATCACCGACCTCACCATCCCCGGCGGCGCGGGCGGCACCGAGGTGTTTCGCCTCCTCCGGGAGATCGACCGGAACGTGACCATTTTGATTTCCAGCGGATATTCAAACGACCCCATACTCGCCGAGCACGCGCGCCACGGATTTGCCGGGATCATCCCCAAGCCCTATCGCATCGAGGACGTGCGGAACGCGCTCCTGCGAATCAACGACGAACCACCGGCGCCCGATGATGGGCTTTCGCGCGTGAATTAAAAAATGATTGCGCTCCCGCCGCACCCGGTGCTTGAGTGGGATACGACTCGGCAAGACTACATCTTCCACACGGAGTGTGACATATGGGAACGGCGTTGGTTCATCTGATCGGGCTGATACTGCTGCTGGTGGGATGGTTCGTGACCATCATCAACGTGGGCATGACCTTTACGGTGGGCGTGACCAAGTTTAGCGCCTCGATGTTCAACTCGGGAACGCTCGTGGGCCTGGTGATCATCATCATCGGCGCCTATGTGCCGATGGTCGGCGGCATCATCCTCAACAAGCTGGGAAAGTAACAGCGGGACCGAACCGCACCTACTTCAGCGCACCGGAGAAAAACGACGCGGCCCGGGAGGCCGTCGTGCGGTGGGCCGCGGCGCGGTCGACGCCCGTCGCGTCGGCACAGAGCTCCTCGATGAGCCCCGCGCCCATCCACGTGCACTGATCGAGAAAGACGAAATGGCCCTCCCCGGCGGCGAGCGGCACAAGCTCGGCCTTCGGGATCGCCTCGGCGTAGCGCTTCGCATTGTCGGCAAAGGGAACGAATTCGTCCTTTTCCCCGGCGATGATCACAACCGGCACTGAGATCTCCTTCAGGCTTTCGGGAACGATACCGTCGCCCATCGCGGGCGCCATGGCGTACACGGCGCGCACGCGATCATCGCGGAGGGAGCCGCGCGATGCGTCGAGCTCCTTGAGCAGCCCCCACCACTTCACGTCCTCGCCGAACCGGCATGCGGGGACCTTCCCGTTGCGCGCGCAGTACTCGGCCATGCGCAGGATGTCGTACCGGGCCCCTGCGAGCGCCAGCGCCGCATAGCCGCCCGACGAATGGCCCGCCGCACCGATGCGCGCGCGGTCGACGAGCGGACCCAGGACGGTATCCGCGAGCACCATGTCCAGCGCCACGGAGAGGTCGCGCGGGCGCTCCCATACGGACACCGTTCCCTCCGGCGTGCTCGAATACCAGGTGTCATGGTGATGGTCCACGCCCATGACCATGAATCCCTTCATGGCCAGCGCCTCGGCGAACCAGGAATAGTTATCGGCGGCGCCGCGCGCTCCGTGCGAAAACAGAATCAGCGGATGCGTTCCGGCCGCGGGCTCAAGGCCCTCCCGGGAATTCACATTGCCGTGGAACATGTTCACCGAGGGCGCCTCCCAGCCGCGCGCGACGCCCTTCGCGGGATACCACACGGTCGTCGCGAGCCGTCGTGCGCGCGCGGCATCGAAGTACGCGCGGACGGCGCGGCCCACGGTGATGGTCTCCGCGCGCTCGATCTTCACGGCGGAAGAACAACCGGCTCCGATGACGCCGATCGCCACTGCCATGAGAGCGCAGAGAACGGTTGCGCCAGTGCCGATTCGCATGCGTGCCTCGTGTGTCGAAATCTTCATCGCCATTGACGCTGCCGCGATGGATTCATTCTGTCAAGAGGAAAGCGCGTCGGCGACATCCGCCCGGCGCGGCGCGCGCGGCAGCGCGCATCATCCCCACGAAGCATACTTGACATTTCCGGGCGGCGCGCATAGGATCAACGAAACGCCTTCCGGGAGACCATCGCATGAAAAAACGCCTCTTCGTCGTCGACGGCCACGCGCTGTGCTACCGCGCGTATTTCGCCTTCATCAAGAACCCGCTGGTGACCGCCGACGGACAGAACGTCTCGGCGATCTACGGCTTCGCCCTCATGCTCCTCAAGCTCATCAACGACCAGCGGCCCGATTATCTCGCCGTCGCGTTCGATCCGCCGCGCAAGTCCTTTCGCTTCCGCATGTATCCCGAGTACAAGGCCACGCGCCAGAAAATGCCCGACGACCTCCGGAGCCAGATCGACGAGATCAAGCACATGCTCTCCGTGCTGGGCATCGTGCGCGTCGAGGAGGAGGACTTCGAGGCCGACGACGTGCTGGGCACGCTCGCGACGACGCACGGATCGAAGAGCCTCGAGGTGGTGCTCGTGACCGGCGACAAGGACGCCTACCAGCTCGTCGGGCCGCACGTGCGCATCTACGTCGGAAAGAAGGGGATCACCGAGTTCGACATCTACGATGCGAAGGCCGTCGAGGAGAAGCTCGGCATTACACCGACGCAGGTGATCGACTACATGGCGCTCACCGGGGACGCCTCCGACAACGTCCCCGGCGTGAAGGGCGTGGGCGAGAAGACCGCGCTCCAGCTCATTACCGACTACCGGACGCTCGATGGCGTCTACGCGCACGTGGACGAGATCACGGGCAAGCTCAAGGACAAGCTCATCGAGAGCAAGGAGATGGCGTATCTCTCGCGCGACCTGGTCACCATCCGCACCGACCTTCCCCTGCAGTTCGACATCGAACGGGCGGCGCTGCCGGACCTGAAGACCCCTGCGGTTCGATCGTACTTCGCGCAGTACGAGATGAAATCCATCATCAAGGACATCTTCGGGGACGGCGCGGGGGGGGATGATGGTGCCGCCGCCGCGCCCGGGACCGACCGCGCGACGCGGGACTACCGCACCGTCCGCACCGCCGACGAGCTGGCCGCCGCCTGCGCGGCGATCCGCGCCGCGGGCGAGGTCTCGGTGGACACGGAGACCACGTCGGTGAATCCGGTCGACGCCGAGCTCGTCGGGATCTCCCTTTCGATTGCGCCCAACGCGGGCTGGTACGTCCCGGTCGCGTGCGACTCGCTTTTTTCCGAGGCGATCCTCGATCGCGACGCGGCGCTGGAGGTTCTCCGACCGATGCTCGAGGACCCCGCCGTCCGAAAGATCGGCCAGAACATCAAGTACGACATGATCGTCCTGGCGATGGCGGGGATCGAGATCGCGGGCGTCTCCTTCGACACCATGGTCGCCTCGTACCTCCTCGCGCCCGGCGAGCGGCGGCACAACATGGACGACCTCGCCGCGCAGTATCTCAACTACACGACGATCACCTACGCCGAGCTCGTGGGAAAGGGCAAAAACGCCGTTCCCATCACCGCCGTGCCGCTGGACCGCCTGTCGGAGTACGCCATCGAGGACGCCGACATCACCCTGCGCCTGCGCAACGTTCTCGCGCCGCTGCTCGACGCGAACGACCTCCGGACGCTCTTCGAGACGATCGAGATGCCCCTGGTGCGCGTGCTGGCGGTGATGGAGCGAAACGGCGTGAAGATCGACACCGCGCACTTCGCGCGGCTGGCCCAGGAGAACGAGGGGCTCCTGCGCGACGCAGAGGAGAAGGTGTACGCCGCGGCGGAGATCCGCTTCAACATCAACTCTACGCGCGAGCTTGCCGACGTTCTCTTCAACCGGCTCCGCCTCAAGACCGTCAAGAAGACCAAGACCGGCTATTCCACCGACATCTCGGTTCTGGAGGCCCTGCAGGGCGCGCATCCCATCATCGACCACCTGATCGCGTACCGGACGCTCTCGAAGATCCGCAACACCTACATCGACACGCTCCCGCAGCTTGTCTCGCCGAACACGGGACGCATCCACACCTCGTACAACCAGACCGTGGTCGCGACGGGCCGCCTCTCCTCATCCGACCCCAACCTCCAGAACATCCCGGTGCGCGACGACTACAGCCGGAAGATCCGCGCCGGTTTCGTCCCCGAGAAGGGCCGCCTCATCCTCTCGGCCGACTACTCGCAGATCGAGCTTCGGATCGCGGCGCACATCTCGAACGACGCGAACATGATCCGCGCCTTTCGCGACGGTATCGACATCCACAGCATGACCGCTGCGGCCGTCTTCGGCGTGCCGATCGACGGGGTGCTGCCCGAGATGCGCCGCCAGGCGAAGATCATCAACTTCGCGACGATCTACGGCGTCTCGCCCTTCGGGCTCTCGCAGCAGGCCGATATCGGCATCAAGGAGGCGGCGCTGTTCATCCAGAAGTACCTGGATAACTATACGGGCATCAGGGAGTACATCGAGCGCACCATCGCCTTCGCGCGCGAGCACGGCTACGTCCAGACGATGCTCGGGCGGCGGCGGCCCGTGCCGGACATACACGCCGACGTATCGTTCCGCCGCGAGGGCGCGGAGCGAATCGCCATCAACACGCCCATCCAAGGCACCTCCGCCGACCTGATCAAGATCGCGATGATCCGCATCCAGCGCCTCCTCGAGGAGAAGCGCCTCGGCGCGAAGATGATCATCCAGGTGCACGACGAGCTGGTTTTCGAGGTCCCGGAGCGGGAAAAAGACGAGATCGAATCGCTCGTCCGTCGCGAGATGGAGGGCGCGCTCGCGCTCTCCGTTCCCGTCGTGGTGGACATGGGATGGGGCGCGCACTGGGCGGAGGCGCACTGAGGGGGGCTCGTCCCACGCCCGATCAGCACGAGCGCTGGAGCGGCGCGCCATCATGCATCACAACGGAGGCCGTCATGACCATACGATACATCACCTGCTGTCTTCTCATCGTCGCGTGCGCACCCATGGCGTACGCGAGCCTCGATCCGCTGATCGGCGAACGGGAATTCCGCGCAGCCAGCGCCACGCTGTCGCAGGAGCTTGGCGCGCACATCAAGAAAACGCATACGGCCCCGCCCCTCATCGGATTGACGCCGATCCGCAATGCGACCTCAGAGCATATCGACACCGGCCTGTTCGCGTCGCTATTAACACGCGAGCTCCTGACGTACGGAATCAAGGTCCGGAACGAACGGCATCGCGCAGATCACGACGCGAAGCCATCAGCCGATCCGGCCGCGCTGCTTCTATCGGGCGAGATCAGGGGCATCTGGGCCGTCGACGGCGAGAACCGCGTCTGTACGACCTTCATCATCCTAACGCTCACCGACGCGAAAACCAGGATGATCCTCTGGACAAAGGACGTGTCCTTTCGCCGAATCGTCCCGAAGCGATCGCTTTCATTTTAACCGGTCTCGCGCGGCAAGCGTGATGGGACATGCGCGACACACATTACGTTGTTTACGATTCACCATTCTAGAAAAATCCCGACAGAGGACAACTTCCATGATACGACACAAGGAACGGGCGTACGGATCGCCGGCTGCGAGCGGGTGGCGAATCATCGCGGCGCTCGCCGTATTGATAGCTGCGATTGGCGGGAACGCGATTGCCGCATCGAGCGACGGCGAGTTTCACGCATTGATGGACCGGGCGCAGAATGAGATTAAAGCAGCCGACTGGACATCGCTCGTGCGTACCGCCGAGCGGCTGTGCGCTCTACGCACCGACAATATCTGGGCAAACTACTACCGTGGGCTCGCGCTCACCAACAGCGGGCGCTCCGCCGAGGGCGAGGAGTGGCTCAAGAAGGCTATCGCCATCGACAATACGGTCTTCTGGCCGCACTACATGCTCTTCTTCAATTATTTCAATCGCGGCCGTCCGGAGATGCATGCGCACGCGCGGAACGTCATGCAGCGCATAACGCCGGCGCTCATTCAGTCGAATCCGCGCGACATCAGGATTTTTTATGTCGTTTATGCCGGCTCTCTCATCAATGGAACGGACATGAATGGCGCGCAGGCCGTATTACAAAAAGGGATCGGGTTTTTTCCAAAAGATCCCATCCTGCGCTCCCAGTACGCATTCACCTTTTTCCGGCGCGACATGAAGACGTGGGAGCGCCTCTCCCGTGAGACGCTATCGCTCATCCCTCACGAGGAGCAGACGGCCCGGGGCACCTACGCGCTGCCCCTGCGGGGTTCGATGATCAAGGTGCATCAGGGCAATAACGAGACCATTTCGCACCTGGGACTCCTCAATGGGTACGATTGGGATTTCGTGAGAGTGGACGAACGCGGCGCCTATGGCCGCAACGTAGCGAAAAAGGAGGGGCATGCGATTTTCGGGGCGATCGTGTACGCCGCAGCCGATGGCGTCGTGTATTTCGTCGAGGACTCGAGCCCGGACACCGAGCCAATGAGGAACCATCCGACCGCCGCGCCGAACCGCATCATCATACAACACCCGAACGGCGAGATGACCTCGTACATCCATCTCATGAGGGGATCGGCGCAGGTGAAGCCGGGCGATGCGGTGAAGCGAGGTCAGCCGATTGCCAGGGTCGGCGCAAGCGGGAGCACGGTGGACATCCCGCACCTGCATTTCGGCGTATCGCGCAACGAGCATTCCGTCGAGACGAAACTCACCGGATTCGAGCTGCTCAGGAACGGATTGTGGAGCGATCCCGGGCCGAGGGTGTTACGGAAGAATGACATCGTCCGACGGAAGTGATCATCCCGCGGCCGCGATGCGGTTTCCGCCCTTGTTGCGCGCGCCCAGCATCTTTTCGTAGGCGATCTCGAGGAGCGCCCTGCCGTCGCGGGCATGCTGGGGGTACAGGGCGATACCGGCGCTGAGCGCGAGCTTGAACGGCGCGCCGCAGGTGATATCGCGAAAATCGACCTCGTAGAGGGATCGTCCGAGATCGCGGGCAACGTCGATCGCCTCCTCGCGGCCGGTCCCGGGCAGCACCAACACGAACTCGTCGCCCCGATAGCGCGCCGCGATATACGACTCCCGCTCGACCGACTGCAGGATCACCGCGACCAGCATGAGCGCGCGATCCCCCGCCTCGTGCCCGTAGGCGTCGTTGAACTTCTTGAAGTTGTCCGGCTTGACGAGGATGAGGCTCACCGGCTCCTCGAAAAAGGGGAGCTGGCCCGGAAGGTCCTCGCGCAGAAAGTTCGCATTGAGCAGGCCCGTGAGGGTGTCGACGAAGAGCTGCTTTTTAAGGTTCTGTATCCAGGGCTCGCGCTCGCGGATAAGCTCGTGGGTCCTGCGCACGCGCCCGGCGACGGTCGCCAGCATCTTGGAAAGGATTTGCGCCGAGATGCGCGGGTACTTGGTGAGCACCTCCTCGAAGGTGATGCCCTTCGCGGGAAACACCAGGAGCCGCGTATCGCGGATCGCAACGGCGTTCGCGCCCCGCCGCATGTTCGCCACCAGGTCCATCTCGCCGAACGACTCCCCCGGCAGATACTGGGCCAGGTCGATGTCGTGTTCGCGCTCGCGGTGCTTAGTGATGAGCACCTCGCCCTCCTTGACGACGAAGAGCTGGCGCCCGTAGGAGTTTTCGGTGAACACGGCCGTTCCCCGCGGAACGTCCATCATGCGGCTATAGGTGGCGACGACCGCGATCTCCTCGTTCTTGAGCTTGGAGAAAACGCCCACCTTCGTCAAGAGAGCGATCTTTTCACCGAGGGTGATCTCTTCCATAATTCACATGCAGCGCGGGGCCGGAGCATACGCCACCGGCCCGTGCATGGCGACTACTTCGCGTCGATCCACTTCATCATCTTTCGAAGCTCGCTTCCCACCTTCTCGATGTGATGTTCGCTCTGCATCTTCTTGGTCATGTTAAACTGGGGCCGGCCGGCCATGTTCTCGAGGATCCAGTTTTTGGCGAACGTGCCGTCCTGGACCTCGGAGAGGACCTTCCGCATCTCCGCGCGGGTGTTTTCGTTGATGATACGCTTCCCGACCACATAGTCGCCGTACTCGGCCGTATCGGACACCGAATAGCGCATGTAATTGATCCCGCCCTGATAGAAGAGGTCCACGATGAGCTTGAGCTCGTGCAGGCACTCGAAGTAGGCGATCTCGGGCTGATAGCCCGCCGCGACCAGCGTGTCGAATCCCGCACGCACGAGCTCGGCGGCCCCGCCGCACAGCACGCACTGCTCTCCGAAGAGGTCGGTCTCGGTCTCTTCCTTGAACGTGGTCTCGATGACGCCCGCGCGCGTTGCGCCGATGCCCTTCGCATAGGCGAGCGCCGTCTGCTTCGCCTTCCCGGACGCGTCGTTGTGCACCGCGATGAGCGAGGGGACGCCCGCCCCCTTCGCGTATTCGCTGCGCACGAGGTGTCCCGGCCCCTTGGGCGCGACCATGATCACATCGACGTCCTTTGGCGGCGCGATTTGCCCGAAGTGGATGTTAAACCCGTGCGAGAACACCAGGGTCTTCCCCTTTTTCAACGACGGCTCAACGTCGCTGTAATACAGCTTCGCCTGGATGTGGTCCTGCGCGAGGACCTGGATCACATCGGCCTTCTCGGCGGCCTCCTTCGCAGATACCGGCGCGAACTTGTGCGATTTCGCGAGTTCGAAATTTTCCGTGCCGGGAAGCTCGGCCACGATCACCGTGAGTCCGCTCTCGCGGAGGTTTTGCGCCTGGGCGTGCCCCTGGCTGCCGTACCCGATGACCGCGATGGTTTTATCTTTGAGCGCGCCGAGATCGGCGTCGCTATCGTAATACATCTTTGCCATGATATGATTTCTCCTTATATTTGTAATATCGCATATGATTGTGTGCCGTTACATATAATCGACATTCTTTTTACAAACATTTTTTCTCGGACTAAACTGTTGTTTTATGGTTATCCCAGCGCATCGGCGTCTTCTTCGCCATATACGTGGTAAATAATTCTCGAAGCATCCTACCACCTCACATACTCCGAGTCCCCATTTCCCCATAAAATGTCACACATCTCGCCGCGCGTTCGTACTACATATAGACGCCGATATCGATTGCAGCGAGACGACCATGGACACCTCCATCCACATCAGAACCGACGTTATGTCGCAGATTAGTCGCGCAGCTCACGCGAAGGGGATTCCGCGCTCGCGGCTGATTACGCAACTGCTGTACGCTGTCATGAAACACGCTCCCGAGAGACTCCGGACGGGACGGCTGGTCAAATACCAGCAGCGGGCCGCGCCCGATGACTGGCGCGTTTTCCACATTACACTCAGCGAGGATGATTACGAGTACGTTCTCGACCTACGGAAGATTATGAAGATGTCGCTCTCGCATATCGTGGCATACGCGGTCAGTCGATATCTCGATACTGGCACAATTGCGTTTAGCACCGATAACTATCGGTTCAACAATTACGTGGGCATCAGGGAAACCTACGACAACTGCATCAGTTGGAGATTCATCTGGGGCTACCAAAAGACCATGCGCCGGCGCCATTGAGCGGACGACCGATAACTATCGGTCACCACACCCGTCCGCGGCCCGGGCGTCAGTCCTTTTCCTTCAAAAGCGACACGCGCCCCGTCCGAATGAGCTCCCGGATGGTGTACGGCCGCAGCAGCTCAATGATGGTGTCGATTTTCTCCGGGTCACCGGTCGCCTCGAGCGTGACGGTCTTCTTCGAAATGTCTACGATCTCCGCCTTGAAGATCTCGGCGATCTGATAGATCTCGGAACGCTTCTGCGGTTGCGCGTTCACCTTCACAAGCGCAAGCTCTCGCTGCACGCTCGAGCCCGCAGGGTGATCAATCACCTTGATGGTGTCGATCAGCTTGTTGAGCTGCTTCTTCACCTGCTCGATGATGCGGTCGTCTCCGCGGACAACGATGGTCATCAGGGATATCGACTCGTCCTCCGTCTCGCTCACGGTGAGCGAATCGATGTTATACCCACGAGCGGAGAAGAGTCCGGCCACGCGCGCGAGCACGCCAAAACGGTTCTCAACCTTCACGGAGATGACGTGCTTGCTCATGCGAGTTCCCTCATGATGGTCTCCTTCACCGATTTGCCGCGCGGGACCATGGGATACACGTTCTCCTCGCGCTCCACGCGGAAGTCGATGATAATGGGCCGGTCCGTGATCGACAACGCGCGCTCGATCGCGGGCGCCACCTCCGTTTTCTGCTCGACCCGGATGCCCGCCGCGCCATAGGCCTCGGCGAGCTTCACGAAATCGGGCGCAAAACTGATGCAGGTGTTCGAGTAGCGGCGGTCGAAGAAAAGCTGCTGCCACTGGCGCACCATCCCCAGAAATCCGTTGTTCAGTATGGCGATGATCACCGGCAGCCGGTGCTGCACCGCGACGATGAGCTCCTGGATGTTCATCTGGATCGAACCGTCGCCGGCGATGTCGATCACGCGCTTGTCGGGCCGCGCGAGCTGCGCGCCGATGGCCGCGGGAAAGCCGAAGCCCATCGTCCCGAGCCCCCCGGACGAGATGAACGAACGCGGCTCCGTGTACGTATAGAACTGCGCCGCCCACATCTGGTTCTGCCCCACCTCGGTGGTGATAACGGCGTCGCCCTTCGTCAGCTCGTAAATCTGTTCGATCACGTACTGCGGCTTGATCACGCCATCGCGATCGTCATAGGTGAGCGGGTGTTTGTCGCGCATATCGGCGATGTGCGCGACCCACTCGCCGATCTCCGGGGGGTTCACCTCTTTCGTCATGGCGGCGAGCACATGCCGGCAATCGCCGACGATGGGAACGTCCACCTTCACGTTCTTGCTCACCGACGCGGGATCGATGTCGATGTGGATCACCTTCGCGTGCGGGATAAACTCGTCTATCTTGCCGGTCACGCGGTCGTCGAAGCGCGCGCCCACCGCGATCAACAGATCGCTCTGGTGCACGGCATGGTTTGCAAAATAGGTGCCGTGCATCCCCAACATCTGCAGCGATAGCGGGTCGGTCTCGGGGAACGTGCCCAATCCCAACAGCGTCGTGGTGATGGGAATGCCCGTCTTGTGCACGAAGTCGCGCAGTTCGCCGGACGCATTGGAGATGATCACGCCGCCTCCGGCATACACGATGGGCCGCTTCGCCTGCTCGATGAGCCGGCACGCGCGCGCGATTTGGACCGGATGGCCCTGGTACACCGGCTTGTAGCTCCTGATGTCGACCTTGTCCGGGTACACGAACTCGGTATCGGCGTTCGATATGTCGACGGGCACGTCGATAACAACCGGTCCCGGCCGTCCGGTCGATGCGATATAGAAGGCCTCCTTGATGATTCGCGCCAGATCCTTCACGTCCTGCACAAGATAATTGTGCTTGGTGATCGAGCGCGTAATGCCCGTGATATCGGCCTCCTGGAAGGCGTCATTGCCGATCAGGTCGGTTGACACCTGGCCGGTGATGCACACCAGCGGAACCGAGTCCATGTTGGCCGTCGCGATGCCCGTGACCAGGTTGGTCGCGCCGGGACCGGAGGTCGCAATCACCACGCCCACCTTGCCCGATGCGCGCGCGTAACCGTCGGCGGCGTGCACCGCGCCCTGCTCGTGACGCGTGAGGATGAACGTGAACGGCGCATTGAAGATGTGATGAAAAATGGGAATCACCACGCCGCCGGGATACCCGAACATGTATTCAACGCCTTCTTTCTTTAAACACTCGATGATGATCTCTGCGCCCTTCATATGCTCTCGCTGTAAAAATTCATTGAAAAATAGCGTTGGAGTATTATTATCGCAATCGGCACTGTCAACATATTTTTTTTGCAAAGGACGCCGCGGCCCATGTACCAGATCGGAGCGCCGGTCGGACAATACCGGATCATCGAAGCCATCGCGGAGAGCTACAAATCGGAGCTCTATCGCGCCGAGCACACCGCCGGCACGGTCCGCCTCAAGGCGCTCAAGAGCGTCCGCCGCGTCCCCGCCGTACGGGCGCAAATACGGCAGGAATACGCCGCCATCCGCGACATCAACTGCGCCGGGGTGGTCCGCGCGCTCGACCTTATCGAGGACAATGACACGGTCGTGTTCGTCCACGAGGACTACGAGGGGGTCCCGCTCCTGTCGCATCTGCGGGGTGCGCCAATCGGCCTCGACGCGCTCCTGCGCATCGCCGCGCGGACCGCGACCGTTCTCGGCGAGGTCCACCGGCGAAACGTCGTTCACCGCGATATCAAGCCGCACAACATCATCATCACCGGCGATCTCGACACCGACCCGACAGTTCTGGTGACCGACTTCGGCATCGGCGTGATCCTCGACGGCGAGATTCAGGACATCTACAACCTGAACGTGATCAAGGGGCGCCTCCCGTATCTCTCTCCGGAACAAACCGGCCGCATGAACCGCCCGGTCGACTACCGCACCGACCTGTACTCACTGGGCATCGTCCTCTACGAGCTCGCCACCGGGACCGTCCCGTTCCGATCGACCGATCCGCTGGTAATCATCCATTCACACATGGCGAAAGATCCCGTGGACCCCGCGCGGATCAACCCCGAGCTCCCACCGGTCGTGTCGCGCATCATCCTGCGGCTCCTGGCGAAGGGGCCGGAGGACCGGTACCAGAACGCGCTGGGACTCGCGCACGACCTCGAGGAGTGCATCGCACAACGCGCCCGGGCCGGGCGGATCGCCGACTTCACCCTGTGCACGCGCGACATCTCAGAGCGGTTCAATCTCCCGCAGAAGATCTTCGGCCGCCAGCGGGAGATCGCCGCGCTCCTGGAGGCCTTCGGCCGCGTGAGCGAAGGGTCTCGCGAGCTCGTGCTTGTCTCCGGTCCGCCCGGCATCGGAAAAACCATGCTCATCCACGAGATACACAAACCGATCGTCTCGCGTCATGGGTATTTCTTCTCGGGAAAGTTCGACCAGCTCCGTCGCGACGTTCCCTACAGCTCGGTCATCCAGGCCTTTCAGTCGCTCGTCCGGCAGATCCTCGCCGAGGGCAGCGAGCGCGTCGACCGGTGGCGGCAGCGCGTGGTCGAGGCTGTCGATGGCGATATCGGGCTCATCACGGCGCTCATCCCCGAGCTCGAGCACCTGGTGGGCGCGCACGACGATCCGCCGGCCCTCACCGGCGAGGAGGCGCTCATTCACTTCCAGGCGGCGTTTCGTCGATTCACGGGCGTGTTCGCGCGCGCCGAGCACCCCCTGGCGGTCTTCCTGGACGACATGCAATGGGCCGATCCCGGCAGTCTCGCGCTTGTCGGCGCGCTCGCGTCCGATCCGGAACTCTCGCACCTCTTCTTCATCCTATCGTACCGAAACACCGAGGTCGGCGAGTCCCACCCCCTGATGAACCTGGTCTCCGCCGCGCACGCCGCCGGCGTGCGGATCAACGCCCTCGAGGTGCCGCCGCTCTCGACGAGTGACGTGAACGACTTCGCCGCGAATTTCCTGCGGCGCAGCGACGAGCGCACGACCGAGTTGGCCTCCCTGGTCCACCGGAAGACCGGCGGGAACCCGTTCTTCATCAACCAGTTCCTGAAAACGCTCTACGAGGAGCGCTATATCAGGTTCGATCCCGCGCGGGGTTGGTCGTGGGACATCGGCGTCATCAACGCCATGATGGTCAGCGACAATGTCGTCGAGTTCATGCTCGACCGCATCGCGCGGCTCCCCGAGGACGCCCGGCAGGTGCTCAAGATCTGCGCGTGCATCGGCAACCGCTTCGAGTTGGAGACCGTGGCCGTGATCATCGACCGCTCCCTCGACGAGACCCTGTCCCTGCTGGGAATCGCGTTAAACGAAACCCTGATTAGCGCCGAGAGCTCGCTCTATCGCTTCTTCCACGATCGCATCCAGGAGGCGGCCTACGCCATGCTCACCCCGGCGGAGAAGGGCCGGCTGCATTACCGCATCGGGCGTCTGGCGCTGGAGCGGACGGGCCCCGACGAGCTGCGCGACCGCATCTTTTACATCGTGGACCATCTCAATTACGACCCGTCGATCGCCTCCGACACGCGCGAGCGCAGGGACATCGCGCGGCTCAACCTCATCGCGGGGCGCAAATCGAGCGCCTCGGCCGCCTACGACGCCGCGCTCCACTACTATGGCGCGGGGATCTCGCTTCTGGACGACGCCGCTTGGAGCGAGGCATACGACCTCGCGATCGCCCTCCACGTGGCCGCCGGCGAGGCGTGCTATCTTACCGGCGCGCACGGCCGGATGGACTCCCTCTTCCAGACCGCGTTTTCGCACGCCCGCTCGCCGTTCGACCTCGCGCGCGCGCACGAGTTACTTATCAACCGGTTCACGGTGCAGCACCGGCACCGCGAGGCGCTCGCGCACGGGCTGGCGGTCCTTGCGGAGATGGGGCTGCGGATGCCAGCGCGCGCGGGCGCGGCGACCCTTCTGGCCGCGCTCGTCTCGGTGCGGCTGCGCTTGCTGTTCAGGCGCGACGAGCGGATCATGAACGCGGCCCCGATGAGCGACGAGCGCGTTTCCGCCATTACGCGAATTCTCATGGCCTGCTCCGAGCCCTGTTACCTGGGCGATCCGGCCTATCTCCCGCTGGTGATCCTCCGGTTGGTCTCGTATACGCTGCGCTACGGCACGGCTCCCCATGCCGCATACGCCTTTGTCGCGTACGGCGTCATCATCTCACAGTTTTTCGGGGACAGCGCGGGCGGATACCGGTTCGGCGAACTCGCCATGCGGCTGCAGGAGCGCACGGGCGCCCCCGGGCTTCGCGGCCGCATCAACTTTCTTTTTGGCGGCATGATTATCCACTGGAGGCGCCCGCTCGCCGATTCGCTCCCCATTCTGCTCGACGGCTATCGCAGCGCCATCGACAGCGGCGACCTTTCGTTCGCATCGTACAACCTGACCAATTACCTTTACAATGCGCTCTACGCCTCCACGCCGCTTCCGGAACTCATCGTTCGATACGGCCGCCACCTCGAAGACATACGGAAATTCGAGCGGCTCATCGGGACAACCGATTTCGCGCTCTGGCACCAGCTGGTATGCGCCCTGATGCAAACCCCGGAAAGCGCCGGCGACGCCGCGGGCCACCTGTACCACGACCCGTCGATCGCGGCCGGCTGGCGCGAGGCGAAGCACGGGTCCATTCTCGCCGTATATGGGCCCGGACGCCTCGCGCTCCTGTATTGCACCGGGCGGTATGATGACGCGCTGCGCGAGGCGAGGATTCTCGCGCCGTACCAGCGCAACGTGCTGGGACAATCGTTTTATCCGGAATTTCATTTTCTGTATGCGCTCGCCGCGTGCGCCGCCGCTCCGTCCGCCGACCGCGCCGCGCTCGCCACGGCCCGGACAGTGGGGCGCCGCCATCGAAAATGGGCGCACCTGGCCCCCGGGAACTACCTGCACCGTTTTCTGCTCATCCAGGGCGAGCTGTCCCGCGTCACGGGGTCGCGCCGGCGGGACGAGCGCGGGACCCGGCGCACCGCCTCCGAGCTCTATGAGCGCGCCCTCGACATGGCGCGCCAGTCCGGCCACACGCGCGATTCGGCCATCGTCTGCGAGTGCGCGGGGCGTCATCACCTGCGGCGCGGCAACCGCGCCCTCGCGTCGCTCTATCTCGCGGCGGCCGCCGGCGCCTACGCCGCCTGGGGCGCCGCGTCGATTGCGGACAACGTGCGAACGCGCTTCGGCGGCCTGCTCGCGCATGAAGCGCGGCCATCAACCCCCGATGGGGCGCGCACGCTTCGCCCGGATGCGCGCAGCGTCGATCTGGCGACAATCATGAAGACCTCGCAGGCCCTCACCAGCGAAATCGACCTGGGGAACCTGCTCCGCCAAATCCTGGAGTTCGCCATCGAAAATGCGGGCGCATCCTACGGCGCGCTCATCCTCGAGGACCCGTCCGCGGGCGATCCCCCGCGCCTCGTCATCCGCGCGCAGGGCGGCGTGCACGAACCGATCAGGACCATGCTCGAGGAGCCGGTGGACACGGGCGCGGCGGTCTCCGCCTCCGTGGTGAACTACGTGTACCGGACACGCGACACGGTCATCCTCGGCGACGCCGGCGCGGAGGGCATGTTTGCGACCGACCCCGTCATCATCATGCGCCGCGCGAAATCGGTCCTGTGCGCGCCCATCGTCTACCAGCAAAAGCTCTCGGGGATCATCTATCTGGAAAACAGCCTCGCGCCCGACGTATTCACGCCGGAACGGCTCGAGCTGCTCGGCATGCTGTCCGCACACGCCGCCATCTCCATCGAAAATGCGCTGCTCCTGGACGAGCGGGAGCGAACGGCGCGCCTCAGGCGCGAGATGGAGATCGCCGCGAACATCCAGCGCATGCTCCTGCCCGCCGCGCCCGCGCTCGACGGCTTCGAGATTGCCGCGCACATGCAACCGGCGGAAAACGTCGGCGGCGACTACTACGACATCATCACGGAGCGGGGGGTCACCTGGATCATCATCGGGGACGTTTCGGGGCACGGCCTCAATTCCGGCCTGGTGATGATGATGGTGCAGACCGCCATCCACGTGCTGCTTCGCGACGATCCGTTCATCATGCCCGACGAGCTCCTGACCACCGTGAACCGGACGGTGAGCGACAACCTCAACAAAATATCGGACAGCAAATACATGACGATAACGGCGCTGCGCTACGACGCCGACGGCGCCTTCGTGTATTCCGGGCTCCACCTGGACATCATCGTGCGCCGGGCGGCCACGCGCGCCGTCGAGGCCGTGAAGACCGACGGCCGCTGGATCGGCTTTCCCGACGAGATTTATCCCGCCGAGGTCCGCGCCGCGAACAATGTCCTGCGGCTGTCCCCGGGCGACACCATGCTGCTGTACACCGACGGCGTCACGGACGCGATCGTCTCCGACGACCGGCGGCTGAACATCGAAGGGCTTATGGACATCGTGCGCGCATGGGACGGAAGCGGGCCGCGCGCGCTGTGCGACGCGATCGTCGGTGCGGTCCGCGCCTGCCGGACCCACGACGATGTGACCCTGCTCGCGGTGCGGCGGCTTCCCTAAAAGGCCACAAGCGAGCGCAGGATTCCCTCGTTCCCGGCGCGGTCCCGGCAGCGGACGAGCAGATGATGGACGCCGCGCGCAAGGTGCTCCCGCGGCAGCTCGATTTCGATCCACATCCGGTCCCGATCGTACGAAACGGCAAGGGGCTCGCCGTCGACGAGACAAACGATGGATCCGTGGTCCAGCCCTGAGATCCGATCGGCCAGGCACACCCGCACGAAGCGCGCGCCGTCCCGGTCCTCGAAGAGCTCGTGCGTTGGCGGCAACACCACGTCGGGCGGCGCGTCGTCGCGCACCAGCGCAAGCATGCCAAGCGTCTTTGTCTGCGCGACGAAGGCGTCGGCGCGCGGATCATACCGCGTCGGGTGCGACCGGGGAAGGCCGCCGTCGTACCAGCTGCACACGACATATCGCCCGCTCCCCGCATCGGAGACCTCCGGCGGCCGCTTCAACGACACGACGGCCGGTTGCGCGCACACCGCATCATCGTGCGCGACGGAAAACAGGCGAACAATACCCGCCGCGGCGATCCCGAGCCGTGCGGCCACGCCGTGGCGAATCGACGCATCGCGGATTGGACGCACCGCAAGCCAGGCGTTCGTTCGAAGGCCGCCCGCCCCCACGCGGATATCGCACCCACCGTCCGGATCGCGCACCGTCGCTCCGCGCGCGCGATCGGCAAACGTTCGTCCGGCCGTGTCGATCGCCAGGGCATCGTCGCGCCGCACCGAGAAGGCCAGCTCCGCGGCGTTTCCGGTAAAATCGCGCGCGACGATCCGCACGCGCATGGCCGATCCGCCCGCCGGAAGGAACCCGCCATTGATCATGGCCAGCCCCGCATAGCCCGCCCCGAAGCGGTTCGCCAGGGGATATACGTAGCTCGTCGCGCCGTCGAGACGCAGCTTGGAGGTGTCGTACAGGTCAATCGCATGACGGTGGTCCCCCCAGCCCACATGGTCGAACACGAGCGCGTAGCGGCTCGCATCATCCACGAAGAGCTCCAAGCGATACACCGCGATGCGGTTATCCACGCCCAGCCGGTCGTGGCAGGCGACCTTCAGAAAGGCGGCGCCGTCACGGGGAAGGGGGATGATATCGGTTTCCAGAACATGGCGCCCGTTTTCGCGCGTTACCCGGTACCGCCGCTCATAGGCCAGGGCGCCACCGGCAAGCGCGCACACAAACACATCGGTGATGACCGGCGCGTCGGCGTCGCGCACGGGCATGAGAGCGAGCGGATTGGGCGTGCCGCGACCGTCCCGGAACTCGAAGTGCAGGTGCGACACCCCCGATCCCGACTCGCCGCTGTCGGCAATGCGCTCGCCGCGCCGATAGCGGTGCTCGCGACCGGAAAATTCGAGCGTGATATCGTCCGCATTGTAGAGCGCCTTCACGACCGGCACTAGGGCCCCAAGGCCGTGCCGCGACTCCTCGAAGCCGCCAAGATGCCCGTAGAGCGTCTGGATGCCGCCGCCATGGTCCAGGATGAGCGCGTTCCCGTAGCCGCGTCGCCACGACATCAGTCGAACGAGCCGGCCGTCACCGGCCGCCAGCACCGGGAGGCCATTGCGCGTCAGGGTGCTGATGTCGATCCCCTGATGAAGATGCACCGCGCGCCACTCCCCCAGGGTCCCGGTGAGTCCGGTCGCGACCCCGAGCGGCCACCGGTAGGGGCCGTCCCCGCGCGCCGCGATCGTCCCCGCGCATACCGCGGCGACGCATGCAAGCGCCCCCGCGATCATCCACCGCCATGTCGTATCCGCACGCATGCGCATATCAGGCCTCCGCTTCCGCGGCATGTCAAGAAGATGTTTCCCCCATTCTGCGACGCCATAACGCCGGTCGGAGGCAAAAATGGTCCAATTTCCAGCTTTTGGGGCCGTAGTACGGGTAGAGCGCATCAATCATTGCATACAGGCGGCCGATATGACCACCAAAACCATCCACATAACCCTGGGGCGCATGGGCGATCGTATTCTGATGCGGTTTCCGTACAATACGGAAGTAATCGCCGTCATGCGGGGGATTCCCGGTTGCTCATGGGACCGCTCGAACCGCGCCTGGAGCGCCCCCTATTCCGCCGAGAGACTTGACCAGATCGAGCAAGCTCTATCGTCCTACACTCTCATCAATGACGAGACCATGCCCGATTCGGAACAACGACGCCTCGAAGCCCTGCAGCGGTTGGAACGGGAGCTCATTATAAGAAGATACAGCCGAAAGACGATCGCCTCCTACCGGCATTACAACCTCGAACTGCTGCGGTTCACCGGAAAACGCCCCGACGGGATCACCAACGACGACATCAAGAATTACCTGCGCGACCTGGCCGAGAGCCGCGGAATGGCCGTTTCGACGCTCAATAGCGCCATCAACGCGCTCAAGTTCCATTACGGGACCGTCCGCGGGACGGATTTCATCTACGACATCGCGCGCCCCACGAAGGACAAAAAGCTGCCCATCGTCCTCAGCGCCGACGAGGTGCGGCGCATCATCGGCGCCATCGCGAACCTCAAGCACCGCACCATCATCATGCTCATCTACTCGGCGGGCCTGCGGCTCGGCGAAGCGATCACGCTCACCGTCCACGATATCGATTTTACGCGCAAAACGATCCACATTCGGGGCGCCAAGGGGCGCAAGGACCGCTATTCCCTGTTGTCCGACGCGATTGTCGATACGCTGCGCGCGTACCTGCGCTCCTATCCGCATGCGCGATGGCTCTTCGAGGGTCAACAACGCGGTCGTCACGTGACCGATCGCACCGTGCAAAAGGTGTTCGAGACCGCCTGTCGGAGGATCAAACTCGGGAAAAACGCGACGGTGCACACCCTTCGCCACAGTTTCGCGACTCATTTGCTCGAGAAAGGCATCGATCTGCGGTATATTCAGGAGCTGTTAGGGCATGCGAGCTGCAAAACGACGGAAATCTACACGCATGTGAGCAATCGAAGGCTCAACGCGATCAAAAGCCCGCTTGATGACATCATAAATGGCCCGTAGGCGCTCGATGCAGTGGTGTAGTGGAAATTGGCTTGTGTTGAGGACTTTTTTACGTTCGGAAGGGAAAACAACGGCGCATGCATCGCGCCAATTAAAAAGGCGGACTGCAGTCCGCCTTTTTGAAATACAGAAGGCGTAGTGCTATTTCTTTTTCTTCTTTGCAGCCTTCTTCGTGGTCTTCTTCGCTGCTTTCTTTACGGTCTTCTTCTTGGTGGTTTTTTTGGTCGCCATTGTTCTTCTCCTGAAATTGTTTTTTTATAACTCCACTTTTTCATTTAATCGTTTACTATTGATTTTTTTTCAACAACTATTTGTATTTTTTAAAAATTTTTTTTCATTTTTTGTTTTTCCCTTCTCACGCGCAATCATTTCATTCGCATCTTCATGTCATCATGAAGAATGAAAATCATCCGATGCGTACGCGTGCGATGCGAGATCATCGCGCGTGAGATGCGTAAAAAGAATTTTCATGCATGATGATCGCGCTCACATCGAGGATCCAGCGCTTCATTATGCTTTACTACGCCTCCATTGAGCCCATTGGCGCCGCGTCCTTCGCGATTTCCCGATCGAATGATGATCATCATGCCGACTGAAGAGTAAATCGAACGCAAAAATTCATTGTAATCGATCATCAAGCATCGAAAAACTCGTTCAGGCATGCCTCTCGAGCCCTTTTCACGCTGAAAATTGCTCCGTGAACAAGAAAATGAGATACATGATCCAATTTTTTCATCATTTAACCGCTATAACATGCATCAATCGGTCGTCATGATGAGTATGAAAAGATTTTCAGGGTCACGAATCGCTGTTTTCGGTGTTTTCATCGACATCAATAGCGCCACGTGATGCGATCATCGACCGTTTGGGGTGATCACAACGATTTTCTCGAGATAAAACGCGACTCGAACGGCGCGATGCGCCATTATATCGCGCCACATGCGGGCTCATGCTGAATCTGCAGGCATCCATACGGCCATGAAGCGGATTCGAGCGTCTTCGTGCTCCCTCGCAGTGCGGGTGCGCGAGCACAGAATCACGCATGTTCGTTTACCCATCATCACGATGGATCGCGCCAAACGCGCCTAGATCGGCCATTATCTCAAAAATTGGATGCCCTGCGGGATATTTCACATATATCCCCACCCCATCAGCAGCTTAGGCCCATCGAAACGCCATCGAAACGCCTGATCGCGGATTGTTCCTTCGCCAATGCATCATTTCAAGCCGGCGCACGCAAACGGAGCCCCTCCAGACGACCCTCGATCAGGTAAAATATTGTTGACCAAATATCCGCCCCCGGATAGCTTCAATTATTACACCAGCACTGCCGTTGTATTCATTCAAAGACAAATCTGTACGGGTCTGCAATGGACAACCTGAAAAAAGCCTTATATCTTCTGCTTGTTTTCCTGGTTCTCGGAACCGCCACCGGCCTCGCGCTCATGATATTCGTCGGCAACTCCCAAAGCTTTGGGTTCCTTACGGGAACGGCGTTGAGCACGATCCTTTCTTTTCTGTGGCTTATCGGGGCCCGCATCGGCCTTAAAAAGAACGCCCTGGTGCTTTTGGGCATCACTCTGGGCGGATTCCCCCTCCGGCTCGTCATTCTAGCCGTATTTGCCTTCGGCGGCCTGTATCTTTTCAAGATGAACTCGACCTTCTTCGCCATCGCCTTTCTCGCCGGCACCATCTACAGCCTGGTTGTCGAGGTGTGGTTCCTGAACACCGTGAGCGTGCCGGGACGCAAAAAACTCCAGTAGGGGCGGTCTATGGAACGAAACGAACTCGCGGACCTCAGCAAGGACGAACTGGTCAAGCGCATCGAGGAGATGCAAAAGATGATGCAGGGCGCCTCGTGCTGGCGCTCGGACCTGGAGGTCGACTACCAATACATCATCGAAAACTCCGCCGACATCATCTTCATCCTCGACAAGGAAGGCAAGCTCGTATACAAGAACAAGGCGGGCGAGGATTTCTTCCCCATTCGCCGCGAAGACGCCATCGGGATGCATTACTCCAAGTACATTCCGGCGCTGGAACTCGAACGGGCGAAGGTCGTATTCGCCGCCGTCCTCAACGAGGGCAAGGAGCTGCGAAACGAACGCATGAAGTCGATGGACACCCAGAACCGCACGGTGTACTTCATCGCGAACTTCTCGCCCATACGCTCCTGCGACGGCGACATCATCGGGCTGCACGGCATTCTGCGGAACATCACCGACCTCCACGATACGGAGAAAAAGCTCCGGGAGAACACCCGCCGCCTCGAGGAGAAGATCCGCGAGCAGGTCCAGCAGGCCGAGGAACTCAGGCGCATGACCGTCATCAACGAGGAGATGGTGAACAACGCGCCCATCGCGATCGCCATGATGGACCCGGCCGGCATCATGCTCTCGGAGAACGCGGCGCTCAAACAGATCATGGGGCACAAACCCAATGAGACGCGAATCGGCACCAACCTCTCGCAATACCAGGGCTGGGTGGACGCCGGCCTGCAGGGCATTCTGGACGAGGCCGTGAAACAGCGGCGGCCGGTGCGCCTGGACAATGTCCACTACATCCCGATCTCGCGCGACCGCGAGCTGATCCTCAACGCGCGGATGAACCCGATCATGGAGCGCGACGGGACCGTCAAGAGCGTGCTGGCGATGCTCGAGGACATCACCGAGCAGTCGAAATACGCCAGCAAGATGCAGCGCGCCGAGAAGCTCTCCGCCATGGGGCTTCTGGCGGCGGGGGTGGCCTACGAGCTCAAGGTGCCCATCAACCTCATGGCCATCGACCTTAACTTCATCTCCAAGAACATCGACGAGTCGAGCCCGGTGCGCGATTACCTGAAATCGCTCAAGGACGAGCTCGACCGCATCAAGAAGATCACCGAACAGCTGCTCAATCTCTCGAAGCCCGAGCAGGACGAGATCGAGCTTATCGAGGTGAACAAGCTCCTGCAGAGCCACCCGATACAGATCAGCCTGAGCCGTCTTCAGAAAAACGGGCTCACGGTGAACATGAAGCTCCCGGACCGCAGCCCCGTGATCAGGGGAACTCAGAGCCAGGTGGTCCAGGTGCTCTTGCACCTGATCTCGAACGCCGAGGACGCGATGCCAGACAAGGGCGAGCTTACGATCACGGTGGGACAGGTCGAATCCGGCGGCGTAAAGTTCGCGCAGATCCTGGTGGCCGACACCGGGATCGGGATTCCGGAGGAAAACCTCAAGAGGATATTCCAGCCGTTCTTCAGCACCAAGGGGCACAAGTCCACCGGCCTGGGGCTCATGGTGACCTATTCGATCATCGACAACCTGGGCGGAACGATCGGCGTGAAGAGCATCCCCGGCGAGGGAACCGCCATGCGGATCCTCATCCCGGCGGTGGAATAACGACATCAAGGAGAGCGCCATGCGGACAAAACAGGAACGCCAGACCGTGAAGATGTACAGCGCCGCCGAGGAGTTGCTCCAAAAAGACGAATTCTTCATCGTCCACGAGGACGAGCCGAAACCCGTCCCCGCGGCGACGCACATCGCGCAAGGCGCCGAGGCCCCCAAGACCCAGTTCGTGACCACCGACCCGACCGAGCGCAAAAAAGGGAGCGAGCCGCTCACGGGTTCTCGCTCGTCGCTCGACAAGGACAAGCGGATGGACATTCCCACCATCGTGAGCTACCTCCAGTGGCACATGGACCGCATCTCCGAGAACGTCGTGGGACGGGGGGAGATCGTCCGCCAGGCGATGTACGCCATCATCACGCGCGAGCACATGCTCCTGTTGTCGCGCACGGGCATGGCGAAATCGTTCCTGGCGAACTATATCTTCAACACCTTCGAGCAGGTGCGCGTGTTCTCCTCGCAGGCCAGCAAGGACCAGACGCCGGACAATTATTTCGGGCCGTACAACATCGACGAGTTCCGCAAGGGGCGCATCCGGCACAATATCCACGGCTCCATCATCGAGGCCGACCTGGTGTTCTTGGACGAGTTCTTCGACGCCAGCGACGTGGTGCTGCGCTCGCTCCTGTCGGTGCTCAACGAGCGGCGCTTCATCAACGGCCAGGAGGTGATCGACGCGGCGGTGCACACGGCCATCGCGACGGCCAACTACATGCGCATGAACGAGGTGACCGAGGCGGTGCTCGACCGGTTCAACTTCAAGTCGATCATCCCCGAGGACAATAACACCTATACGCAGCTGCTCATCGACCACACGTACGCCTACAGCCACGGGAAGCCCATCGACCCCGAAAAGAAGATACCCTTCGGCAACATGATCTACCTCTCGGAGATCGTGAAGAACGAAAACCACGACATCCACGTGGTGGTGCCCGACTTCATCTACTTCATGAAGAACGTGATCGTCAACAAGTTCGTGAGCAACATGCGCAAGAGCGAGTACAACTTCTTCATCAGCCCGCGCAAGCAGGCGAAGATGACCGACTTCCTGCGCGCCTCCGCCATCCTGGACAACCGGTTCGAGGTGACCATGAAGGACCTCGAAAACCTGTATCTCACCGTCTGCACGCTCAACAGCTACGTCTCGGTGAAGACCAAGGACAAGTCCGAGAAGGACGTGTACCTGGACGCCTATCAGCAGACGATGGTGCACTTCAACAGCACCGGCGCCATCCAGCAGATCGAGCTTCTGCTGGGGATCCGGAAGTTCTTCCAGGATCTGCGGGAGAACCCCGAGAAGAAGGAGCGACTCCACGAGGCGAAGGGCCTTCTCGAGGGGCTCAAGGGCCTCATTCGCAAGCTCTTCCCGTCCCGGGTGAAGGACGACGATGGCGACATGACGATCGAACAGCTGAAAAACACCGTCCTGGAGCTCAATCCCGTCGTGGAAGAGGTGCGCGAGCTCAAGGAAGGCCTGCTCAAGGACTTCAGGGACCTGTAGGCCCGGCACCGTCGTGGCTGCATACCAGACAAAGTTCAGCAGCACCGAACGCCCCAGCACGGATTTCTTCGATTACTGGGACAGCCTGGGCTTTTTCGACAACCTCCAGGTGGTCCTTCCTCCGCAGTTTTTCGCGATCTTCGAGATCGCCCGCGTCATCTTCACCGAAGAGATGGTGTCGGAGGCGCTCACGGCGATCGAGGACATCACCAAAAAGGAAATGCTGCCGACGCCCGACCGCGACGTCTCCATCATGGTCAACCGGATGGAACGGACCTCGCCCCTGAGCGACAACATGGAGATCGACAACTTCCAGACCATCTACCAACTCAGGAAGACCCTGCCCCGCGAGCTCGCCTGGGACGACGACATCTTCAACATGAAGCTCCTCACCAAGTCGCTCCTGGTGCAGAAGTTCTACGAGTCCGAGACCGACCGCTTCAAGCCCGTATCAACGCGCCGCGACGAGTCGGGACGGGAGGCGAACCGCTTCGAGCAGAAGTTTTTCCTCCTGCTGGACCGCTCCAAGTCGATGGACATGCGGATGCGCTCGTTCTACTCGAAGAGCATCGTCGCGGAGTTCCTGCGCCGGAAGATCAACTCGAACGCGAAAATATTCTACCGCCCCTTTGATTCGAAGCCCGGCGAGCTTTTCAAGCTCGAGAAGAAGGAGGATTTCCCGCTCTTGATCGAGCGAGTGCTCCTGACCACGACGGGCGGCACCAGCACCAACCTGCAGGCGGCCGTCTGCCAGGCGGCAAGCGACATCAACTACGACAAGGACATGGCCAACGCCGAGATCCTGGTGGTCACCGACGGCATCAGCAAGATCAACAAGTTCGAGCTGCGCGAGCGGCTGGGCGACATCAAGTTGAACATCCTCAAGGTGGGGCGCGATCTCGCCGAGCCCGACTTCTACGGCGTGAAGGGCGCGATGGAAAACGTCCGGATCGACACGGACTTCACAGCGTATAACATCCAGGAGGTCAACCAGAAGATGGCGCGGGCGCAGCTCGACGAGGAATCGCTCTCCCCGCGGGAAAAGCGCGCCTACGGCTTCATGCTCGAATACTCCGACAGCATCATCACGGACCTCAAGTATATATCGAACCGCTTCATCGAAATCGGCGATTTGGAGCCCACGGAGCTCTTCAAGCTCGACGACGACATCCTTGATTTCATCGAGATGACCACCGCCCAGCTCGCGCAGCTGGACCTCTCCGAACGCTCCGTGGAGGACCTGAAGGTCATCTACAAGAAGGCGTATTTCCTCGGCCAGTACATTGAGCTCCTGATGGAATACGGCGGGAACATCGCAAACCCCGTCCTGAAAAAAGCACAGCAGGCGCTCCAGGAGGCCCGCCAGAAGATGCTCAATGACCCGGTCCTCTATGAGCTGGTGACGCGCGCAGGGAACTTCCGCGAAGACAAGAAGATGCTCAAGATGTCGCGCAAGGAGGCGCGCAAGCGCATGAAGGAAATGAAGCTCGAGGAGCGCGCGCTTTCCTCCAAGGAGATGAAGCAGGCCCAGCTCATCCTGACGATGGACACGGGCACCTCCGAGGGCGGGAGCATGGGCCAGCTGATAAAGCTCCTGGTGATAAAGCTCGCGCAGGGGATCGTGTTCGTAGCCAAGAAGATCGCGGGCACGCGCACGGCGCCCACCGACAGCGGGGGAAGCGAACCGCCACGACAGCAAGAGAAGGGACGCAAGGCGAGCTAGGGTCTCCCGATCAGTAGATAAACCGCAGGGTCGCCGTCGACACCACGAAGGGCGAATAGATGATTCCCCGTTTGGGATGGAAATTGATGATCGGCACATCCACATCGTCGTGCTCGTCCGACGTGATGGCCGGCAGCGACACCTGAAAGGTGTCCGAGGGCGACAGGGGCACGGCAAACTTGATCAGCACCTGCGTCGATTTCGTCAGCGGGATGCCGCCCCCCTCCGTGGAGCAATCCGTCAGACCGTCGACATCCTTTATTTCTTCGGAATAATTAAGCTTTACCGCTTTCTTGTTCAGATACGCGAAGTTGAACGTGTCGCTGTATCCGACCGGTTTGATCCGTTCCGCGTTGTTTTTAATGATCTCCACGTCGCAGGGATTGAACACGTATTCCTTATCCGCAGGGGCCGTGAAGGCCACGGTGATGAAGACTGACGTGGTCGCATTGATATCGTTTCGAGGCGCGAACCCGTATCCGTAATCGAAGCCGATAAGCGGGATTATCGGAAACATCAGCGGACCGAACGACAGCCCCGATTCGCGCTCGTTGTTCACCTTCACCGCGACCGTGAGATCCTGGACTTGCGCCTGGAACACATTGCCATAGCGCGTTTCGTATCCGCGCAGCTTGTACTGCAGAATGGAGTCCCGCTCATTCACCGCATGCGTGTTCGGTTCGCTGTAGTACACGATTCCAAGGCCCGAGCAGTGCGTCAGGAGCGCGACAAGGGCGATCAGTATCACATGTGGATATTTCATGGAATTCACACACCATCGATGAACGCGTGCCGACCGTGACGCATCCCCCCGGCCATCATGCGCGACCCCGGGAGCCTGCCGGCGCGGGAGCGACGACGGTGAGGCGCGGAGACCTCATCCGCCCGCACTATTGATTACAATTTTTCCTTCCGGTACCACTCGACCGCCTCGGCCATCATCGCCACGTTGTCCCGCGTGGGCGACCATCCCAGGTCGGTTTTTGTCGTGGAGCAGTCGAGCACGAAGTTCGAGAGAATGAAGATGACGTGTTCCTTGCTGAGATAATTGATATTGAAGGGCCGCAGGACGATCGAGAGCAGCCGCGTGATCGCCGGGGAGAGAACGTGGATCGCGCCATCGACGCGCGCGGTCTTCTTGATGCGCTCCACCTGCTCGATCTGCGTGGGCACATTGTCGGAGCCAAGATTGTATACGCCGCCGCGGGATCCGGCGCGGTCCTTCGCGCGAATCAACGCATCGACGACATCGTCGGGATGCACGAGCTGGAAGCGCGAGCTGCCGTCGCCGCCCACGTAGAAGCGGTTTCCATCGCCCATCGCCATCGCCATATACAGAATGATGAGAATGAGCGGATCGTCGATTCCCGGGCCGGCCATGATGGTGGGCCGGAATATGGTGATATCCATCCCGTCGTTCTCGATCGCCGCCTGGCAAATCTTCTCGGCCTTGACCTTGTCCTTCCCATAGCGGGTAACGGGATGGAGGGGATCGCCGATCCCGATGGGCATGTCATCCGACGTGCCGTACACCTCTCCGGAGGAGAGGAACACCACCTTGCGCACGTGATTGTCCCGGGCGGCCGCAAGGAGCTTTTCCGTGCCCGTCGTGTTGATCCGCCGCATGCGGCGGCGGCTGTTGTGCGTCGTATTGTAGATGTCCATGAGGTGGTAGACGGTATCGACATCCGCAGTCGCATCGAGCAGGAGCTCATCGTCCAGCACGGTCCCTTCGAAAAACTCGACCCCGGCGGCGAGGTTCCGGTCCCGCCAGAAATCCAGTCCGCGCACCGGTTCCCCGTCTCCCAGAAGTCGGTCGATCAATTTTTTTCCGATAAGGCCGTTGCAGCCGGTAACCAGGACCATGGCATCCTCCCTTGTCGCGCGCTTCGATAAAGATGCAGCAATGTGTCGTTTTTCGTCAAGTAGAATACCGCACGCATCAGCGCGTCGGGGCCGCGCGCTCCGCCCAGGGCAATGCGAGCGACCGGCGGAGCGAGGGGCCGCGCACGATCCCCTCGACGCGGCCGACGAGTGCATCACGAGGCACCATGAAGCAGACACGCCCCCGGGTGCGGTCGTCGAAGGCGAGCGTGATGGCGTTCGGCGGCGCGCCCGCGACGGGCTCCCAGCGCATCCCCGCGCGTCGCCGGTCGTGCGCGGGCAGAAGTATCGGGTACTCTCGCATGCCGTTCGTCTCGAAAAACAACTCGGCGCGGTTCGCAAGCCCGGCGCGCGCGAGCTCCTCGGCGGAGTACACGCCAACGGGCAGCTCGAACCCGCCGACGCTCAGGCGCCCGTCGCGCACCGTCACCCGTCGTCCGTCGGAAGCGATCACGCGTGCGAGGAAGCGGCCGCTCTCGGCGCGCGCGAGAACCACGTCCCCGGCCGACACCGCCGCCCGACGGCGGACGAGCAGAAGGCTTGTCCGATCAATCGTGGGGCGCATGTCGTCCGTTCCGGCGCGCTCAAGGGCAAACACCGACCCCAGCGCTGCGATCGATCCGACGAAGAGGGCCGTCCCCAGCGCGCCCGCGAGGACATAGACCGCCGCGCGGTTCACGGCGCCCGGCGTGAAGTCCCGGCGCCGCAGGGAGGCCCAGGCCGCCTCGGCCGGCGCAGCCAGCCACACCGCGACACAACCGCCCACCGCGAGGGACCAGACGCGCAGGTGCGACGGCGCGTTATCCGAAACTGCCGCGGCGGCGGCGACAAGCCCCGGGAGCGCCCGCAGCAGCGCGAACACGACGGCCTTCGCCGGCTCGCCGTTGTAGAGCTGGCCCAGGCCGGGGACCAGGAGCGAGAGCGCGCCGGCCACCAGCGGGCGTCGGCGGGCGCGCGCGGCACCCCTGAGTATCGCGTCAGTCATTCTCGTCGGGAGCGGACACGCGGAAACGCGCGATGAGGCCGGAGAGATTGTTCGAGATATCGATGAGCGAGGACGAGAGCGAGTTGAGCTCGCGGGAATTGTTCGCGTAGTCGCGCGTGAGCTTGTCGATGTCCTCGATGGCCTGCCGGACCACGTCGCTGCTGACGGCCTGCCCCTCCGCCTGCTCGAGAATGCTCTGCGCCATCTCGTTGAGCTCCTGGATGGTCCCCTGGATCTCCTCGGATGCCCCGGTCTGCTTCTCCACCTCCTGCGAGATCCGGTCGATCCGCCCCACCATTTGATAAATGTTTTTCGCGAAGGACATGAGCATGTTCTTGATCTCGCTCACGCTGGCCACGCCCACCTCGACGTTCTTGCCGGTTTCGGCAACCAACATGTTGATCTGTTTCACCTCGTCATTGGAGCGCACGGCGAGCTTCGAGACCTCGTCGGCGACCACCGCGAACCCCTTGCCCTGCTCCCCGGCGCGCGCGGCCTCGATTGAGGCGTTAAGCGCAAGCAGGCTCGTCTGGTCCGCGATCTCGGCGATCACGGTGGTGATGTCCATGATCCGCTCCGAGCTCCGCTGTATCTTTTCCATGTCGCCCACCATGCCGGCAAGCCGGGCCTCGCCGTCCTTGAGCCGCTCCGAGAGTTGCTCGCCCTCGGTGCGCACGTCCTGCACGAGCTTCCCCGAGCTCTGGAGCGAAGCGACGAACTGCTCCACCGCGGCGAAGATCTCCGCGACCGACGCCGACGCGCCCTCGACGCTCGCGCGCACGGACCCCGCGGAATCGGCCAGCGAGCGGACCCGCTCCACGGATTTCTCGATCGCGTCGCGCTGGATCTTGACCCCCTCGCCAATGCTCTCCGAGATCACGTCCAGCACGCGGGAGAGGTCGTGAAACGCCCCGATCGAGCTGGAGAAGCGCGAGATGATGCGCTCCAGGTTCATCACCGTGAGCATGATCTCGTAGAGGACGTCGCGGATCTCGTCCTGGGTGTCGATGACGAGCTTTTCCCCGAGGTTGCCCTTGGATATTTCCCGCAGGTGCATGACGGCCGAGCTCAAGGGGCGCACCGTATTGGACGCGGAGAGGTACACCGCGACGAAGGTGAACAGGGTCGACGAGGCGAGGACGAAAAAGAGCCGCAGCAGAAACCCGGCGAGATAGTCGGCCTGCAGGGAGGCATTGCCGCCGGTCTTGATGACGGTGTTCACCTCCTGGTAGGAGTTCATGCCGATGACCAGGATCGTGAGGAACATGAGCGGCAGAAGGATGATGATCATCCGCCGGCGGATCGACACCCGGTGGATCCGCTTGTCCAGGATGAGCTTGCGCGGGATATGCTTGACCGAGCGGTTAAGATCGGCCAGGAAACGCGCAAAGACCCGCTCCGAAGTCAGATAGGCGATCACCCCCGAAACAAATCCGCAATAACAGACCACCGTGACGGTGTTGATGAGCTGGTAGACGGTCTTGGGCTCCGGGATGAACACCTTGTATACTATCGTCGTCGACACCGCGCCCACCATAAAGCGCGTCCACATGAAAAAGCCGTGCCGCAGCGGGATATTGTTCGCGCGGATATACGCGGCGGTGAGGATCTTGTAATCGACCGTCTTTTTCTTGAAGCATTTAAGAAATTTGTGTATGGGATGGAAGAGTATCTCGTTGGTGGGAAGGGCAAGCGCGGTCGCCGAGAGGACGATCCACCAGGAGTGCCGGAGGGCGATCATGCCCTGCTCCGCGGTGAGCCCGATAAAGAAGGCCACGTAGATGACCGCAAGCCAGGCGCCCACGATCGCGCCGACGAGCTCGGTGAGCAGGAACTTGACCTTCACGTTCCACGCGAAGGGCGTGTACTCGACCGCTTCCGCTTTAGTATTCATTGTCCTCTGGGACGATCGGATGTTATCTCTGTGTTTGCAGAATATTAATTGTATATGAAAATTTCAACCATAAATTGGCCGACGCATCCGGATATCGCCGAATAGACCATCCGCCACCCGTCGTCCTCACAGGTACGACTCGATGAACCTCCGCACGCGCTCCTTCCCCTCGTAGACGCCAAAATGCCCCTCGCAGAGGATGTCGGCATCCAGCGAGATGAGGAATTCGAGCGATTTCTCGTATTGATCGCGGTTCGACAGGAGCGTGTCGTTCAGCGGCCCATGGACGTCCTGTCCGAAGAGCACGAGCTTTCCGTCGGAGACCACGGTGAGCGCGGTCGATCCCGGCGAGTGCCCGGGAATATGGTGCATCGTCACCGAAAGCGATCCCACGGAAAACTCCCGCTTCGCCTCGGAGACCGTGACGTCCACGGGAAGCGCCCGGAAGAACGAGCCGTACCACGAGGCGGCGGTCACCTCGGCATCGCCCGCTTCGAGATAAACGGCGTCCAGCGTATGGGCGACGATTTTGCAGCCGGTCGCCTGCCGCATGAGCGACGCGCCGCCGGTGTGGTCGTAGTGGCAATGGGTGAGAAACAAAAGCTCGATGTTCGATGGCTCGATCCCCGCGTTGCGCACATTGTCAAGAACGGCCGTGTGGCCGTATCCGGTCCCGGCGTCGACGAGCGCGGCGCGGTCCCCGTCGCGAACGAGATAAATCGCGGCGTCCTGCCCGTACGATTCGTCCGATCCGCCGACCTGGTATACGTTCGTGGTGATCTGCATCGTCGTCCTCCCGGACCGCGCCCCCTTACTTCGCGCGCGCGGCGAGCTCGCGGTCCAGCGCCTCGCGGACCTTCCCCGCGTCCGGCGGGAGCATGATCGGCTTGTTCGCATATGTGCTCGAAACGCCCGCGAGCGTCCCCTCGTGGTAGCCCACCTTGAACTCGGAGAACTTGAGGCCGTGCGCGGTGGAGATGACGATGACGCGCTCCTTTTTCGATATCACCTTCTTTTCGACGAGCTTGATAAGCGCGGCGAGCGCCACGCCGGTGTGCGGACAGGAGTACATGCCCGTGCGATCCGCGAGCGCCGCGGCGTTGGCGAGCTCCTCCTCGCTCGCCTGTTCCACGACGCCGTCGAACTCCTTGAGGGTTCGGATCGCCTTGTCGCGCGAGACCGGATCGCCGATCTGGATCGCGGAGGCGAGCGTCTTCTCCGGGGTAATGGATTCCCACTGCTCGAAGCCGGTCCGATACGACCGGTAGAGCGGATTGGCCTTCTCGGCCTGCGCGAGCACGATGCGCGGCTTCTTCCGGATCACCTTGAGGTCGTAGAGCATTGTGAAGCCGTTCCCGAGCGCCGAGACGTTGCCGAGGTTCCCGCCGGGGATCACGATGGTGTCGGGCACCTGCCAGTTGAATTGCTGCAACAGCTCGATCGATATGGACTTCTGTCCCTCCACGCGCAGCGAGTTCATCGAGTTCGCAAGATAGATGCTGTTGTCCTTCGTGATCTCCTGCACCACGCGCATGCAGCCGTCGAAGTCCGTGTCCAGCGACATCACGATGGCGTTATTCGCCATCGGCTGCACGAGCTGCGCGGTGGAGATCTTGTTGGCCGGCAGGAACACGATGGACGGGATCCCCGCATAGGCGCAGTAGGCCGCGAGCGCCGCCGAGGTGTCGCCGGTGGACGCGCAGGCCACCGCCTGTATCTTTTTCCCGCGGGCGATCATCTCGTTCACCATGGAGACGAGGACCGTCATCCCCAGGTCCTTGAACGAGCCGGTGTGGCTGTTGCCGCACATCTTCACCCAGAGATCGTCCATGCCCAGCATCTTCCCGAAGCGCCTGGCCCAGAACAGGTTGGTGTTCCCCTCGAACATCGACACGACGTTCTCGTTGTCCACCTCGGGGCACACCCATTCTTTCTTGCCCCACACGCCGCTCCCGTAGGGCCATTTCGTCGTCATCACCCGGCCGTCGAAGAGCGCCTTCCACTCGGGGGGTTTCTTTTTTCGCAGCTTGTCGATATCGTGACGCACCTCGAGGAGGCTCCCGCAGACGGAGCAGCGGTACACGATCTCGTCGAGGGGGTGCTCCTCGCACCCGTTGATGCAGCGGAAGACCGCGGAAAACCGTTTTCTACTCATGACTTTCTCCAAGGGCGTCTGCGTCCTCGACGCGGATCATCATCGCCGCATCGCGGACGAACGGATACGTGTTGATCTCGCCCAGCGCCTCCTGCAGGCGGTCCTCACCCGCGACGTGCGTCATGATCACCAGCGGCACGTACTCGGCGCTGCCCTCGCGCTGGATCACCGAGGCGATGGAGATCCCGCAGCGCCCCAGCGCGCCGGCGATTTGTGCGAGGATGCCGGGCCGGTCCTGGGTGGTGAGGCGCAGGTAGTAGCGCGAGAGGCGCTTCTCGGGGCCAATGACGCTCGCCCCGCCCGCGGGGGCCGGCGCGGCCGCGGCCCCGGGTCCGTTAGACGCAATTGCAATAATATCGCTTACGATCGCCGAGGCGGTGGGCGCCCCCCCGGCGCCGCGGCCGTAGAGGACCACCGGCCCGGTCATGTCGCCCTCCAGCATCACCGCGTTGAACTCGTTGCGCACCGCGGCGAGCGGGTGGCGCGCCGGAAGCATGGTCGGGTGCACGCGGATGTCGATCTCGCCGCCCACCAGCTTGCCGATCCCCAGAAGCTTGATGACGTATCCCATCTCGCGCGCGTAGGCGATATCGATATCGCGGATCTTGGTGATGCCCTCCATCGGCACGGCGCGGTAGTCCACCGAGCGGCCGAAGGCGAGCATGGAGAGGATGGCGATCTTGTGCCCGGCGTCGAACCCCTCCACGTCGAAGGTCGGGTCGGCCTCGGCAAAGCCCTTCTGCTGCGCGATCGCGAGCGCCGCGTCGAAGGAAAGCCCCCCGTCGGTCATCTGCGTGAGGATATAGTTGGTGGTCCCGTTGAGGATGCCCATCACGGTCGACACGCGATTGCCCACGAGGCCGGACCGGAGCGAGAGGATGCAGGGGATGCCGCCGCCCACCGCGGCCTCGAAGCCGAGCCCCGCCGGTTTCGTCCGCGCCCGCGCGAAGATCTCCCCGCCGTCCTCCGCAAGGAGCTTCTTGTTCGCGGTCACGACGTTCTTGCCGCGCTCGAGCGCCGCCAGGACGATCGCCTTGGCCGGATCGAGCCCCCCGATGAGCTCGATGACCGTATCGATCTCCGGATCGTCGACCACCTGCCGCCAGTCTCCCGTCACCGCGACGCCGGCGGTCCGCTTCCTCACCTCGTCGGTGCGCAGATCGCAGACGGTTGTGATCGACACCGCGACGCCGGTCCGCTGTTCGATGAGCGCGGCGTTCTTCTCGAGGAGCGCGTAGACGCCGCTTCCGACCGTCCCGAATCCTATGAGCCCGCAGGTTGCCTTCCGTGCCATCTATCGTCCCTCCGCCAGCCGGGTGCCCGCGGGCATCGCCGCGCGGCATACGAGAATAGCAAAAAACCAATGCGGGAAATGTCAACCCTAATACCGGCGGAGGCGTAACGCCGCGGCGCGCACGCGCGCGCGATCACACCTGCGTTCATCGAACACGTTACGGCAGGGGGATGATGGGAGTGGGGCCTAGAGGGAAGCCGGTTGCGCCTCGGGGCGGGGACCGCCGCGACGCCGTTTCCCGCCGCGGCGACGGCGCTTTTTCTTCGGCGCACCGGTGCCGGAATCCGCGGCCTGCCCGTCGATGGGCGTCGCATCGACGTTGTGCGCAATAGCGTTGTCTTCTGCCGGCGCCGTGTGGTCGGTCCGGGGCTCGCCGTCCCGCGGTCCGCGGCCGCGACGTCGCGACGGCGTTCGGTCTGAACGGCTGCGGATGTCGCCGTGGGCGCTTCGCTCGCCCTCCGGCGTTTGCCGCCACCACGCGCGCAGCTCCGATTCGTCCCTGCCGGTCGCCTTCACCATGATCTCGAAAAAGGTGAGCGCGTCGGGAAAATACGCGTTGCGGACGAACTTGGCCCGGAACTGGCCCCACTTCTTCCCGCCCTCGGGACGGGTGAACACGGTCTGCCGCGCCACCGTATTGCAGACCTTTTCCCATTCCACGCGCGGAAACCGCAGGCGCACCGCGAGCTCGTGATGGCGCTTGTGGATCGCGTGCAACGCGTCCTGCAGCGAACCGGACGCCCCCTCGGCCCCGGAGAAGACGTCGTAAAAGAGCGCGGCGATGATCACGTTCCCGGGGATCTCCTCGCCCCGCGCGCGCCGTTCGTCGATGACCGCGAGGCGCTTCATGAGCGGATCGCGATACCGTTCCGGCGCAAGCTCCGGGATCCAGTGCTGCAGCACGCCGAATTCCCAGAGGCGCGCGAAGGTCCCGGCCGACGCGCCGCATTTGAAGATTTTGTACATCTCGTCGAGCATGCGGTTGGCGTTGGCGTCCTTGATGTGGTGCGCGAGCAGCCGCGCGGCGCGATGGTCCTCGCGCGACGGCGAAAACCCGAGCATCGCGCAGAAGCGCGCCAGGCGCACCATGCGGACCGGATCATCACTGAAGCGCTGGACCGGGTCCCCGATCGAACGCAGGAGCTTTTTCTTGATGTCGCGCAGACCGCCCGTGAAATCGACCACGGAGAGATCGGCGCTATTGAGATACAGCGCGTTAATGGTGAAATCACGGCGGAGCGCGTCCTCCTCGATGGTCCCGAAGACGTTGTTGGCCGCGACCTTGCTGATACCCTCCTCCTCCGCGTCGACCAGCGCGCGGAAGGTGGCCACCTCGATGAACTCGTCGGTCCCCGTATACACGTGGGCGAGACGAAAGCGACGGCCGATGAGAAAACACTTCCGAAAAAGACGTTTCACCTGGTTGGGACGCGCGTCGGTGGTCACGTCGAAGTCCTTCGGATTGCGGCCCAGCAGGATGTCGCGCACGCAACCGCCCACGAGATAGGCCTCGAATCCGCTCTGGCGCAGGCGCCGCATTACGAACAGCGCGCCGGGATCGACCATGCCGGGCGAGATGGAATGGCTGTCACGCTTTAAAACGATGGGATACTTCTTTTTTTTAAAAAAGGACAAGAACGCCATAACCGTTTATTTTCACGCAAGAGCCGGGGGTTTTCTGTTCAATACATCTTTTCTGCTCTTCGGTGGACACCTATAATTAAAGAAGCATATCGGTCAAGACTTTTCTGTCGCCCGGTCCACGATGAACAGTATGGGGAAAATTTCGCTTGATTTTACCTTTTGCCCCCCTAAGGTCGTTGTCATGCGGCGTTCACGAATCATCATTCCTCTCGTGACGGTGGCGTGCCTCGCCCTCCCCGGCTGCGGGAAAAAGGAATCGGACGGCAGCGCCGTCCCCGTGGTGCGCACCATCAAGGTGTCCCGCGCCCCCTTTTCCGACAATTCCAGCTACTCCGGCGTGGTGTGCGGCCGCTACGAAAGCAAACTCTCGTTTCAGGTGGGGGGGCGCATCATCAAGCGCTTCGTCGAGGTGGGCACCGCGGTCCGCGCCGGGCAGGCGCTCATGCAGCTCGACCAGAGCGACCTTCGCGACCAGATGGAGGCGTCGGGCTCGCAGGTCGAGGCGGCGCGCGCCGACCTGAAACTCGCCGAGGACAATCTCCGCCGCTATAAGGAGCTTTTCGACAATGACGCCGTCTCGAAGGCGGAGTTCGAGCGCTATCAAAACGCCCATGCCGTCGCGGCGGCCAAGCTCGCTTCGCTGAAAAAAAATTACGACGTGGGGGCAAACCAGTTCCGCTACGGACGCCTCGTCGCGCCGGCGAACGGGGTGATTACCGAGATCGCCGCCGAGGCGGGCCAGGTGATCGCGCCGGGCCAATCCGTGATGACGCTGGTGCGCCACGGCGAGCGCGAGGTCCAGGTGAGCGTCCCCGAAAACCGCATAAACGAAATCCGGTCGGCTCGCCGCATCACCATAACCTTCTGGGCGAATCCCGACCTTTCGGTTCGCGGACGGGTCCGCGAGATATCGCCCGTCTCCGACCGCGCCACGCGCACCTACACGGTCCGCGTTTCGCTCATCGCCCCGCCCCCCGCCGTGAAGCTGGGGATGACCGCGACGGTCTCCGTTTCCTTCGGCGCGGCCCGCCCCGCGGTGTTCGTTCCCGTTTCCGCGATTTTTCAGACGGGCGATCGCGCGACGGTGTGGGCGGTTTCCAGCGAGCGCGCACGGCGCCGCGTCGTCACCCTGGGCCCCTACGGGGACAACGAGGTCGAGGTGCGCGACGGCCTCGCCGACGGGGACGTGGTGGTGACCGCCGGCGTGCACAAGCTCGTGGACGGCCAGCGGGTGCGCGTCATGGAATCGTCAGAGATGTTCAAATGAGCCGCTTCAACCTCAGCGAGTGGGCGCTGGAGCACACGCAGTTCGTCGTCTTCTTCATGCTCCTCGCGGTGGTGATGGGCATCCTCTCCTACAAACGCCTGGGCCGCTCCGAGGACCCCTCGTTCACGATTCGCTGCATGATCATCTCGAGCTATTGGCCCGGCGCGAGCGCCCGCATGGTCGAGGACCAGGTGACCGACAAGATCGAGAAGAAGCTGCAGGAGACGCGCGGCCTGGACTACCTGCAGAGCTTCACGCGGGCCGGCGTCTCCGTCATCTACGTGTATCTGAAAGACGAGGTACTGGCCGCGGACATCCGGCCGACCTGGACGCAGGTGCGCAATTCGGTCGGGGACATCCGCGCCACCCTGCCGCGGGGCGTCGTAGGGCCGTTTTTCAACGACCGCTTCGACGACACCTTCGGCTCCATCTACGCCCTCACCGCCGACGGCTTCACCACCGCCGAGCTCAAGGAATACGCGGACAAGGTGCGCCTAAAAATCATGACCGTGCCCGACGTCGCCAAGGCCGATTTCCTCGGCGTGCAATCGGAGGTGATCTTCGTCGAGATCGAGAACAGCCGTCTGGCCACGCTTGGATTGGAGCCGGACACCGTAATCAAGGCGCTGCAGGCGCAGAGCATCATTGCGCCGGCGGGGATGGTCGATACCGCCACCGACAATATCTATCTGCGCGTGAGCGGCATGTTCCAGAGCGTGGAGCAGATCCGCGGGACCGGCATCGAGGCGAACAACCGCATCCTCCGCCTGGGCGACATCGCGCGGATCCGACGCGCCTACTCCGAGCCGAGCGACCCGAAGATGTACTTCAACGGCCAGCCGGCGATCGGCCTGGCCATCTCCATGACCGACGGCGGCAACGTGCTCGATCTGGGGGAGAACCTCAATGCGCTCATGGCCCAGCTCAAGAAGGAGCTCCCGGCGGGGATCGACATACACCAGGTCTCCAACCAGCCGAAGGTGGTCGAGGAATCGATCGGCGAATTCATGGAGGCGCTCATCGAGGCGGTGATCATCGTGCTCGCGGTGAGCTTCGTGAGCCTGGGCGTGCGCGCGGGGATCGTGGTGGCGCTGGCCATTCCGCTGGTGCTGTGCACCGTGTTCACCTGCATGGAGCTCCTGGGGATCGACCTGCACAAGATTTCGCTGGGCGCGCTCATCATCGCCCTGGGGCTGCTCGTGGACGACGCCATCATATCGGTCGAGATGATGGCGCTCAAGCTGGAACAGGGCTGGGACCGCGTGAAGGCGGCCGGGTACGCCTTCACGGCGACCTCGTTTCCCATGCTCACCGGCACGCTTATCACCGCGGCGGGGTTTATCCCCGTGGGCTTCTCCAAAGGGGGCGCATCGGAGTATGCCGGGGCGATCTTCTCGGTGGTGGGGATCGCGCTCCTTGTCTCCTGGGTGGTCGCGGTAACGGTCACGCCGCTTCTGGGCCACGCCATTCTCAAGGAGGACCGCTCCGCCGCGAGCGGCGGGACGGAGCACGAGATCGCGGACACGAAATTCACAACGGTATTTCGCGCAACGCTCGTCTGGTGCCTCCGCAACCGGCGGACCGTGGTGGGCGCGACGCTCGCGACCTTCGCCGCCGCGGTCGCGATCAACCCCCTGGTGCCCAAGGAGTTCTTCCCGGCCTCGCCCCGCCCGGAGCTCATCGTTGACATGCGGCTCCCCGAGGGATCGTCCCTGTCGGCCACCGACCGCGAGGTCCGCAAATTCAACGAGCTCATCCGGAAAGACCCCGACATCGTCAATTTCGCAAGCTACGTCGGCCAGGGGTCGCCGCGGTTCGTGCTCACCTTCAATCCAACCCTGCCCGCGTCAAACTTCGGACAGCTGGTGATCCTCGCCAAGGACGGCAAAGCCCGCGAGCGGCTCACTCGGAAAATCGAGAAGATATTCGCACAGAGCTTTCCCAGCGTGAACGCGCGCATCAAGATCCTCCCCAATGGCCCGCCGGCGCAATATCCGGTGATGTTTCGCGTATCGGGATACGGCCACGACACGGTCAAGGAAACCGCCGAGGCGTTGCGCGAGATCATGCTCCGCAATAAAAAGATCAGCATGGTGGAATTCGACTGGTACCAAAAAAACCGGGTCCTCGCGCTCGACATAGACCTGGACAAGGCGCGGTTGATGGGCATCGACACCCGCGAGCTCGCGCTGGCATTGAACGCCCAGATATCGGGACTGGGGGTGGCCGAGTTCCACGAGCGCGACAAGCTGATTGGCATCGTGGTGCGCATGGAGCCCAAGGACCGGCGGGACCTCTCGCGCCTCAAGGACCTGGTGGTGCCCGCGCACGGAGGCTACATCCCGCTCGCGCAGATCGCACGGCTGAAATACGAGTCCGAGGAGGCGCTCGTGTGGCGCCGCAATCTCATCCCCACCATCACCGTGGGGGCCGACATCGTGCCCGGCGTGACCGGAAACGACGTGAGCGCCGAGATCATGAAGGCGGGCGCGGCGCTGCGGGCGAAGCTGCCGTTCGGTTACGCCATTCAAGTTGCGGGCAACGCGGAGGACAGCGAGAAGTCGCAGGGCCACCTCGCGAAAACCTACCCCGCGATGATCGTGGTGATCATGATTCTGCTGATGGTCCAGCTCCAGAACATCCCGCGCATGATCATGGTGCTCCTCACGGCACCGCTGGGCCTCATCGGCGTGAACGTGTTCCTGGCGGCGCTGCGCAAGCCCATGGGCTTCGTCGCGCTGCTCGGCGTGATCGCGCTCTTCGGGATGATCATGCGCAATTCGGTCATCCTCATCGTGCAAATCGAAAAGCACATCGCGGAGGGCCAGCGTCCCTGGGACGCCATCATCGAGTCCACCCTGCTGCGCTTTCGGCCCATCATCCTCACCGCCGCGGCCGCCATCCTGGGCATGATCCCCCTCGTCCGCAGCGAGTTCTGGGGGCCGATGGCCGTCGCCATCATGGGCGGCCTCTTCGTCGCGACGGCGCTCACCTTGCTTTACCTCCCGGCGCTCTACGCGCTCTGGTTCAAGGTGCGGGAATCGAAGTATTGATCCCGAATTTGTCGGGATTTTCATCAATAAAATCCACATCCCCGATCGTATCAAATGTAATGACCGATAACTATCGACCGGGAGGACGCCATGCGGATTGAAACGACCATCAACATCAACATCGAAACCCTGAAGCGAATTGAAGCGGCGTGCCATACGCTGCGCATCTCGCGATCGCGCCTGATTGCAATGCTCATTGAATGCGCGATGCGGGAGCGTCGGGACACCTCACGAATGTGCCGGCGAGTACGCTACCAAGAGCGCCTGGATCCCGCGCAATGGCGAAAACTGCATATAACGCTGGATGCGGCGCTCTATGAGTGCATGATTGATCTGCGGAAAATCGACAAGGTTTCGGTTTCGTTTATTCTGGCGCTCTCAGTGCAAAAGCACATTACCGCCCTTCTCCTGAAGGGCATGAACACAAACAAGACCGATAACTATCCAATCATCAATTACATCTTTTCGAAAACAATCGTCGGCGGTGTTATCTCGTGGCGTGTTTTCTGGGGAATCCCAACCAACCTCCCCACCCTCGCATGCGAGTTCACCTGAGCCGCGATCATTCATCTAAAACGAAAACACGTCCCTCCCCACGGCGCGATTGATCTCCGCCTTCGCGACCTGGAAATCATGGAGCGCCTGGATGTAGTAGGTCTTGGCGGTCGCGAGCTCGGCGGTCGCATCGAGAAACTTCTGATTGTCGATGATGCCGTTCCTGTACTGCAGCCCGGCCACGCGCACCGACTCCTCCGCCATCGCGATATTCCCCTCCTGGGCCTTGATGGCGACATAGGCGCTTTTCAGCTTCAGAAACCCCTGGCGCACGTCGAGCTTCACGGCCTTGATGAAATCCTCCATCTCGTAGTCCGCCTGACGGTGACGGCTCGCGGCCTGGTCTGCCCTGGCATGCGACGAATCGAGCGGCGAGAGCGCCCCCCAGCGATAGGTCGCGCCGAAGGTCACCTGCCAGGCGCTGTTCCATCCCGTCGGGCTGATCCTGTCGGCCAGGGCCTCGCCAAGCGATCTCAGCAACGCGTCGCGCGCGGGATCGCCCGACCCCCCCCAGCTCGTCCCCGAATCCCGGCGTTGATAGCTTGTCGCGCCATAGCTTCCCTGGGCGAAAAACGTGGGCCACAGAAACACCGATTCCGCGGCCCCCTTTTCGTGCAGCCTGATCTTTCGTTTCATTTTTATCTGGATGATCTCCGGGCGGCTGCGCAGCGCCGCGCCGATCATTCCGCGCACGAACGCCTCCTGCTCCGAATCGCGCACGGTCTTCTCGGCCACGCCGTCGACGAAGGCCGCGCGGATATCGCCCGCGGTCGCGATCGCCGCGAACACGTCCCGCCCGAGCTGAATGTTGAGCGCGGCCTGCGCGTTCACGAGCGCGTTTTCTGCGATGATCAGGCGCGTGCGCTCATTCGCGCACGAGACGTTCGCCCGCAGGAACTCGAGCTTGCTCGCGGTCCCCGCTCGATACCCTACCGTGAGCACCCGGAGGTTTTCCTCGAGCGCCTTGACGGTTTCGCGCCGCATGGCAACATTTTCCACGGCGAGCACGAGGTCGTAAAACAGGCCGATGGTCTTGGTGACGGTGTCGGTGCGTATCCGACGCACCTCGTTGTCCGCCGCGATGTGCGCCGCGCGCGATCCCTGCAGGGAGTTGTAAAACAGGCCGGGGTTCACCGCGAAGCGGCCATTTACATACCGGATGTCACTCACGCCGGCGATCTCGGCGTTCAACCCCGCATCGGAGCGCATCGCGGTGTACGACACGTCCGTTGAAAGCTCCGGCCATAGCATCCCCCAGGCCTCGCGCACCCGGGCGCGGCTCTCGCGCGATTTCTCGAGCGCAATCTTGAGGGCATTGTTGTGTTTCATGGCTTCCCCGATGGCGCCTCCCAGGTCGAGCGGCGCATTGGCGCCGGCGCCCGCGATCGCGCGGGAAACCGGAAACGCGACCAGCGCCACTACCATCGAAACGATACGGAGACATCTCATGACGGCTGCACCCTGGGAATCAAGCATCGGCGCGGCGACACCGGCGCGCGCCGTTTCACGATCGTGCGGCAATGAAAAAAATTCAATCAATAATTTATCGTTCTTCCGCGCACAAGCGTTGACATCGCACGTGACGCCTGGTAGCCTTTGCCTCCGCACCGAATGGGAGGACATCCATGACCACATCCGACAGGCTGCCGCTCGCCTTCCTCGCCGCGTCCATCGCACTCCTCGCGACCTCTCTCGTTTTGTCGCTCGATCGCTTCACGTGGATCCTCGAGGTTTTCCCCATCCTCATCGGACTGCCGCTACTCGTCGCGACATACCGGCGCTTCCCGCTCACCACACTTCTCTATGCGCTGCTCATCATCCACTTCTGCATCCTGGCCGTAGGCGGCATCTACACCTATGCGAAGGTCCCGCTCGGGTTCTGGATGCAAGAGGCCTTCGGGTTCGCGCGTAACCACTACGACCGCATCGGCCACTTCGCGCAAGGCTTCATCCCCGCGATCCTGACGCGAGAGATCCTCATCCGGACATCGCCGCTTCGGCCTGGGAAACTCCTGTATTTCATCGTCGTGTGCGTGTGTCTGGCGATAAGCGCCTTCTACGAGCTCATCGAGTGGTGGGTCACGGCGGCGCAGGGCGCGAGCGCGGAGGCCTTCCTGGGGACGCAGGGCGACGTGTGGGACGCGCAGTGGGACATGTTCTTCTGCCTCATCGGCGCCAACGTCGCGCTCATCGTCCTATCGCGATTTCACGATCGCCAGCTGCGGAACATGGGGCACCTGTCGGATTGACGCCCCCGCAGGCCGGGCGGCGCGGTATTGCGTGAAGCGATGGAAGCGAAGCATCCCGGCGCCATCTTCACACAATCCTGTTTCAAGTATGATCCGCATGGAGCGCGGTATTGCAGCACATCGCATCGCCCTCGACGACATCGAGTGGATCAACCATGCCACTGACCGTCGCGACGATCGCGATTACAGCATCGCGTATAACTCGCGGAAGCGGTCGTTGGGAACGCATCCCTCGGCGTCGGCCGACAGTTCGGGACGGATGCGGGTCACCAGATACATGTCGATATCGCCCTTGTGCTTCGCCGGGATCTTCCCCCGGTAATCCCACACAAAGAAGTCCTTCACCAGCTCGTAGGTCGCGCCGGAGATATTGATCTCGCCCACCACGCCGCTGGACTCCATCCGGCTCGCAGTGTTCACCGTGTCGCTCCAGATGTCGTAGGCGAACTTCTTCTTGCCCACGACCCCCGCGATCACCGGCCCCGTATGGATGCCGATGCGCAGCTCCCAGAACTTCTCGCCCAACGTGTGCTTGATGGCGCGCGTCTGCTCGATGAAATTCCGGATCTCGAGCGCGGCCAGGATGGCGTCCACGGGATTGGTGCGGTTCGCCGCGGGGAGCCCGCCCGCGCACATGTACGAATCGCCGATGGTCTTGATCTTTTCGAGCTTGTTGCGCTCGGAGACCTCGTCGAAGTAGTAGAAGCACAGGTCCAGCTCCTTGACCAGGTCGGCCGGATTGAGCTTCTCGGCGACGTGCGTAAATCCCTTGAAGTCCGTGAAGAGCACCGTCACGCGCTCGTAGTAGTGCGGCGTGGTCACGCCGCGGCTCTTGAGCTCCTCGGCGGTCTCGTCGGGAAGGATGTTGCGCAGCAGATCGTCCGACTTCTGCTTGGCGATCTGCAGGTCGCGCGTGCGCTCGCGCACCTTCACCTCCAGGGAGGCCCGCTCCTTCTCGAGCTCCTCGTAGGCCCAGGCGTTCTCGATCGAGATGCCCGCCAGCGAGCAAAAGGCCCCCAGCAGCTCCTCGTCGTCGGCGCTAAACGAGGTGCCGTCGAGCTTGTTGAGCACCTGGATCGAGCCGATGATCTCGCCGCGCGGGTTCGTGATCGCCATGCACAGGATGGTTTGCGTGCGATAGCCGGTGCGCTCGTCGGAATCGCGATTGAAGCGCGGATCGAGGTAGGCGTCCGGGATATTGACGGTCTCGCCGGTTTGCGCGACGTGTCCCGCGATCCCCGTTCCCATCGGGAGACGGATCTCCGAAACGCCCTGCGCCACCTTGGACCAGATCTCGCCCGTGTCCCGGTCCACCAGAAACAGCGACGAGCGGTCGGCGTTCATCACCTGCGTCACGGTCTTCATCACCAGTTGCAGCAGGGTGGTCAGGTCCATCTCCGCCATGATGGAGCGCGCGATGTCCATCAGCATCGAGAGCTTGCGGATCTGGATGTTCATGCTGGCGTAATGCGCCGCCTTCACGCAGCGGCGCCCCATATCGTCGACGATCACGCCCGGCAAAATGTCGGTCTTGCGCTTTCCGTAGTATATCTCGAGGGGCTTGTCGGTGTTCGATTCGTTCATATGTCCGCGTCGCGCTCGCAAGGAGGTATACACTACCTATCGGCCGGGCGAGGCCGATTCTGCATGGGAAAAATACCCGGCGACACGATTGCCCCGCCGCCGGAACCATCATCACACAATGCGCCGCCACGACCGCATCCTGCTTGACAGGTGCGCTTCCGCGTGATCGGATACGGCGACACCATCACCGGAGGAGCACGATGCACACCCGCGTAGCCCGCACCGCATGCGCTCTCGCGCTCGTCATGGCGCTGTTCTCCGCATGCGCCACCACGCGGCTCACGGCCGTCTGGAAGGACCAGCGGTATGCGGGCGGTCCGTTTTCCACGATCGCGGTGATCGCGCTCTTCGAGCGCCTCTCCAACCGCCAAACCTTCGAGACGCTGCTCGTCGAGCGATTGCGCGCGTCCGGGACCGGCGCGGTCGCCGGGCTCGACTTCATGGCGCCCGACCAGCGGTACGACTACGCCGCGCTGGAGAAAAAGTTCTCCGCCCTCGGCGTCGACGGGATCCTCATCGTGCGCCTCACCTCGGTGGAGCGAAAGCAGGTTTATGTCCCGGGCGGCGATACGGTGTTCCCGGAAACGCGCTACGACAAATACGCGAACTACTACTACGAGACCTACCGGCAGGCATGCGACGCGGGACAGGTGAAGGAAACCGACATCTTCATCATCGAGAGCGACCTGTATGCGAACGCGGGCGACCGGCTCGTGTGGCGCGCGGAGACGCGCAGCTACGAGCCGGGCGAGCGGGCCGCGGAACCCATGAACGCGCCGGCGATCGCGAGCGAGCTGGGCGCGCGAATCGTCCAGAGCCTGCACGAACACTCCCTTATTACGCCCGCACCGGCGAAGACATCGAACTAGGAGCGCCCGTCGAAGCGCGCGATCGCTACCGCGGATGCGACCGCGACGCGCCCGAAGCCCCGTCGCCCTGCGCGCGATCCTCGTCCGCCTCGCGCAGATCGCTTTCCACCATGAGGCGCACGAGCTCCCGGAAGGCGACGCGCGGCTCCCAGCCGAGCACCGTGCGCGCCTTGGCGGCATCGCCCTGCACGATGGCGATGTCGGCCGGGCGGAAAAACTCGTCAGACACGCGCACGATCGCCCGCCCCGTTTTTCGCTCGACGCCCCGCGCACTCGCGCCCGTCCCCTCCCAGTCAATGTCGATGCCGGCCGCCGCGAAGGCCTCGTCGATGAACTCGCGGATCGAGTGCGACTCGCCGGTCGCCAGGATATAATCGTCCGGGACGGGATGCCGCATGATGCGCCGGATGCCGTCGGCATAATCGCCCGCAAACCCCCAGTCGCGCCGCACGTCGATATTGCCCATGACCAGCTCGTCCTGCAGGCCGCGCGCAATGCGGGCCGCCGCGCGGGTGATCTTGCGCGTCACGAACTCGGGATTGCGCAGCGGGCTCTCGTGATTGTACAGGATGCCGCAGCAGGCGTGTATGGTGTACGATTCGCGGTAGTTCACGGTGATCCAGTGCGCGAAAAGCTTCGAGACGCCGTAGGGGCTGCGCGGATAAAACGGCGTGAGCTCCGTCTGCGGGATCTCGCGCGACGCGCCGTACATCTCGCTGGAGGACGCCTGGTAGAAGCGCGCGGGCAGGTGCGTGAGGCGGATCGCCTCGAGCAACCGCAGCGTGCCGGCCGCATTCACGTCCGTGGTCAGAAGCGGCTGGCGGAAGGAGTTCTCGACAAAGCTCTGCGCGGCGAGGTTGTAGATCTCGTCCGGGCGCACCGCCTCCAATGTCGCGATGATATTCGCCTGGTCGGTCATGTCCATGTAGACCACGCGAACGTCGTCGAACACGCCCATCCGCTTGAGCCGCCAGTAGGTGGTGTCGCCGCTCTTCTTGTCGGCCCCGAACACCGCGCACCCCTCCTCCAGGAGGAGCCGTGCGAGGTAGGCCGCGTCCTGCCCGCGGATCCCGGTGATGAGCGCCCGTTTATCAGCCATGATCCCCTGTAGCCGTCCCGCGCGGCGATGGCAATCCTTTTCTTGGCCGCGGCGCGATCGGAAAAAAATTGGATTGATTTTTCATTTACGCGCACTAGCCTGTCGATCACAGCAGCGCACAGGAGGACGACGACCATGGACGTCAGCATCAGCACACAGGAGGGGCGCGCCATCCTGCGCGTCGCGGGGCGCATGGACGCGACCACCGCCCCGCAGTTCGAGAGGGAGTGCGCCGCGCTCATCGAGTCCGGGGAGCGCCATCTGGTGGCCGAGCTCTCCGGCCTCGAGTACATATCGAGCGCGGGCCTTCGGATCTTTCTTGCGACCGCAAAGAAGCTCAAGCCCCTCGAGGGGGAGATCCGCATCTGCGGCATGAGCGGCCTGGTGCGGGAGGTCTTCTCCCTTTCGGGGTTCATTTCGCTCTTCGCGATCTATCCCTCGCTCGATGAAGCCCTTGCCGCGCGACCGTGACGCCGCGATTCGCCTTCCGGCGACGGACGCATCGATCGAGACGGCCGGCGCGCGCGTCGATGCGATCCTGTCGGCACTGGGCGTTTCGCGGGAGCGCGCGCTGCGTATCGAGCTTGCCCTCGAGGAGCTGCTCGTGAACATCGTGTCGTACGCCTATCCCGCCGACGGTCCGGGCGATTTCGAGATCCTCATCGCGCCGTCGGCGGACGCGATCACCCTCACCGTTACCGACTGGGGACGGCCCTTCAATCCGCTCGAGGCCGAACCGCCCCGCACTGGCGACGGCATCGACGACCGGGAACCGGGCGGCCTGGGGATCCACCTGGTGCGCGAGCTGGCGCGAAGCGTCCGCTACGAACGCGCCGGCGACGCCAATCGCATTGCATTCACCTTCCCGACCGGCGGAATATCGGGATGACCCTTCACGAACTCGCCCGGTTCCTCAGATCGCTTCGCGGGGCCCTCAATCGCCGCACCCTGTCCTTCCGATTGATCGTCCTGATGCTCTCCACCACCGGGATGATCTTCATCGTCGCCTTCGCCTACAACTATGTCGCCACCTCGGCGATCATGCTGGAGGACGCGACGATCAACGCCCGGCACCTGGCGCAGTCGGTCATCGGCCGCATCGCGGCGCACTCGGACACGATTCAGAAGCTCACGAAAAGCATCGCCGCGCAGCTCGGCGCGCGCCAGGACCTGTCATGGCTGTACGCAACGCAGCGGCAACTGGTGGAAAACAACAACGACATCTTCGGCACCTGCGCCGCCTTCGAACCGTTCTCCGCCGACCCCGGGCGGCGACACTTCGCACCCTATCATTTCAAGCGGGACGGCTCCGTGTCACTGAAGGTGCTCGGCGGGACCGGATACGATTATTTCGCCATGCCCTGGTACGCACACCCGAAGGAAACGGGACAGCCCGGCTGGACCGGCCCCTACTACGACGAGGGCGGGGGAAACGTGCTCATGGCCACCTATTCGGTCCCCTTCTACCGCACCGTCAACGGCGCGCAGCGATTCGCCGGCGTCGTGACGGTCGACATCTCAATCGATTGGCTGTCCGACTATCTCAACGGCATCCGCCTCTTCGAGTCGGGATACGCGTTCCTCATCATGCGCGACGACACGTTCATCACCCATCCCGATCGGCGGCTCGTCTCGCGCGAAAACATGTTCACCCGCATCGCGCAGAGCGGCGACCCGTCCCTCGCGCGGATCATCAAACGCATGGACGTCGAACCGTTCGGCGCCTCGTTCGGACGCGACTTCCACACCGGGAAGCGCTCCCTGCATTACGTCCATTCGCTCGCGGCCACCGGCTGGATCATCGTGATCGTCGTTCCGGAACACGAGCTCTACGGCGACCTGCGCGCCCTCGCCCGCACGATCGTTCTCATCATCATCGTCGGGATGCTGGCCCTGTTCGTGGCCGTGCTGTTCGTGGCGCGCTCAATCACGCGGCCCGTCCATTCGCTCTCGCGCGTCGCCGGCGAGATCGCCCATGGCAACCTCGACATCGACGTGCCGCACGCGGACATCGCCAACGAGATCGGGATGCTCGCCGAGTCCTTCCGCTCCATGAAGCTCTCGCTGCGCGAATACATCGCGAACCTCCGGGAGACCACGGCGGCCAAGGAGCGCATCGAGAGCGAACTCGCGGTGGGCCGCACCATCCAGATGAGCTTCATTCCCGCCCCGCCGCGGCCCGCCGACCGCCGCGAGGAGTACGAGATCGCGGCGGCCATCGAGATGGCGCGGGAGGTCGGCGGCGATCTCTACGACATTGTCCCGCTGGACGAGGACCGGCTCTTTCTGCTCGTGGGCGACGTGTCCGGCAAGGGCGTCCCGGCGGCGCTCTTGATGGCGGTCACCCGCACGCTCTTTCGCGCCTTCGCGACGAGCTACCGGCGGCCCGCAGCGCTCCTGGAGCGCGTCAACGAGGAGCTCGCGCGCGAGAACGACTCGGCGATGTTCGTCACGGCGTTTTGCGGCGTGTACAATTGCGCGACGGGCGAGCTCGCCTATTCGAACGCGGGGCACAATCCGCCGCTGTTCATGGGCTCAGACGGCGACATCCGTCCGCTCGCGCTTCCCTTCGGGATCGCGCTGGGCGCCGACGACGGCGCCGCGTTCGGCGACGCAATCATCGCGATGCGGCCCGGCGAGCGCATCCTCGTCTACACCGACGGCGTGACCGAGGCGCTCAACGAACGCGGGGAATTCTTCGGGGAGCCGGGGCTGATCCGCGCGCTCGCACGCGCGCACTCGACCTCGGCGGAGGAAACGGTCGCCCGGGCGATCGCCGCCGTCCGCGAGCACGCCGACGGCGCGCCGCAGTCCGACGACATCACCCTGCTGTGCCTGCGCGCGCTGCGGATCACGACTTCCGCGGACGCGTGATGAGCAGGTGGCTCGCGCCCCGGTCGTCCGAGTAGCCGTAGCGGAACTTGAGCGGCCCCGCGTTGCGCGCCTTCCAGAACACCCGCAGCTCCGCCGCCGCCGCGCCTCCGCGATTGGCGAGAAAGGCCCCGTTGAACGAACCGTAGGTGATCTGCTCGAACCCCGCGGCCTGCGCGTGATGCGGCAGGATGCCGGTCGAATCGGAAATCATGAAGACCATGTTCTGCAGCAGGTAGTTCCTAACCGCCGAGAACGAATCGTACCACAACAGGTAGCTCGCGGCCTTGGTCATGGCGGACACCTTCCCCTTCTTTCGCAGGTGCGCCAGAAGCGGCGAGTTCGCGAATTTCGAGTCGTGCAGGTTGGCGCCCATGTGCCGGTGCACCAGGATCCCGCGGGCGCCGGTCACGCCTTTACGCCGGTACACCACCTCCACGTTCCGGAACGCGACCGAATAGTTGAGGTCCACCCAGGCGCGGTGCAGCCGCGTGCCCTTGACGTGCTCCAGCGCGGAAATTTCGTCGGGGGTATAATAGTGCAGCGCGCCGTCGGGCTCGATCCGGAAATAGCGCACCGACACCGGCTCCAGGCCGAAGATGACGGCCGCGACGAGCGAAAAGGTGAGCTGCCCGCCCAGCAGGATCCGGTCGGCGTCGTGGATATTGGTATTGCTGTTGTCGTGCGCGAGGAGATACGTGCCCACGACCTTCCGCACCTGCGCCATCACCGTACGCTGGCGGGCGTGGTTGTCCCGGGGGATCATGCGGGGATCGCCCGCGTTCTCCAGCGAGATCGTGGTGATCTCCGTCGCGTTCGGGAACGTCGCGAGCGTCGTGCACACGTCGCTCCCGCCGAACGGGTACACGACGGCCCCCGGCGCGTCGCGGGGCACCACCTCGTCGAAAAAGGGGCGGGACTTTTCGATAAAGTTCGTCCGATACCGTTTCGCGTAATCCGTAAGCGTGGCGCAGTGCCGCGCGCGGGCCGCCGCGTCCACGCCGTCGGGCATGGGGCCGTCGCCGCAGGCCAGCGCGACGTAGATCCAGCGCGCCTCGTCGATGAAGTCCTTCCCGGCGCCGGCGCTCTTGAGCGCGCGCTCTCCGGAACAGGCCACGGCAAGCGCTCCCAGCAGCACGGCGGCGACCATCGCCGCGACGGCGCACGCGATGAGAGGGGTTGATTTCTTTTTTTTCATGTTCATGGAGCAATCATCCTTCTTGTCGTAAAGTGTATAGAAAACCCATCCGCTTCCGCAGCGACACGCACACGACGGCGGCGATCATGGTGTATTCAGTTCGCGTTCCCTCCTTCGACGAGAGCGGAAACGATCGCGCCGTGGAACCGCCCGCGGGGACGCCCGACGATCGAGCGCGCGCCACGTCAGTCGGCCTCGAAGCGGCACGATAGGACCAGGCAGTCCTCGTCAACGGCCGTTTCGATGCTGAAGGGGAGCTTCCGGAAGAGCTGGATCATCGCCTGGTTGCGCGGCAGGATGAAGGCGCGGAAGCCCTCGATCCCGTTCTCGCGCGCGGCGGTCGTAAGCCGAATGAGAAGCTCCTTCGCGATCCCCTTGCCCTGCCACTCCTTCGAGACCGAGAAGGCGACCTCGGCCTCGTTGCGCCCGGTCTCGATCACGTATTCCGCCACGCCGACGATGCGCCCGAAGTCCGCGTCATTCTCGATTGCCACGATGGTGAGATGGTTGCGGTAATCGACCTCGAACATGCTCTGGATCTGGTCGCGGTAGAACGAGGCGCGCGGCTGAAAGAAGCGCGTGGCCACGTCGGTCATCTCCATGGAATAGAAGTGCTCCTGCAAACGCCGCGCATCGCCCGACCGCACCGGCCGGAAGACGATGACGGTATCGCCATAGGTCTTGGCGTCCTCGAGGTGCGCGGGGTACACGCCGCACAGCGACTGCTGCAGCGTGACGCGCGGGCCGATGAGCCCGTCGGCGCGCGCGCGATCGAAGAGCGCCTCCCGGTGGTCGGGATGCGCGATGCCGATGAGCGCCATCGCCCGCTCCTCGATGTTCTTGCCGTAGAGGTTCACCGCGCCGTATTCGCTCACCACGTGGTAGACGTCGCTGCGCGGGATCACCACCGAACCGCCCGCGAGCCCCGGCACGATCCGCGAGGCCGTCCCGTCGGCCGTGAGCGCGGGGATCACCATGATGGAGCGGCCCCCGGGCGAATGCACCGCGCCGTCCACGAAGTCGGTGACGCCCGTGACGCCGGAGAAGTGGTTCTGCGGGAGCGCGTCGATCGCGATCTGCCCGGTGAGGTCGATGGCCGTCCCGAAATTAATGGCGGTCATGCGGTGCTGCGAGGCGATCACGGCGGGATTGTTGATATAGTCGGACGCGTGGAACTCCACGCCCGGGTTGTCGTGCACAAAGCGATAGAGGTCCTCGGTGCCCATCGCCGTGCTCGCGATGGACTTGCCCTCGTGTGCGGTCTTCCGGCGGTTGGTGACGGCGCCGGCGTTCATGAGCTGCATGATGCCGTCGGTGAAGTACTGCGTGTGGACGCCGAGATCGCGCTTCGCGGCGAGCGCCGCGATGACCGCGTCCGCGCCATGGCCGAGCCCGAGCTGTATGGTGGCGCCGTCGTCGACCCGGTTCTCGATAAGCTCGGCGATGGCGTCGCTCGCGTCGGGCGCGGGGAACTCCAGCACCGCGAGCAGCTCCTCCTCGTGCTCCACGATCGCGTGCGCCTCGCTTGCGTGAATGAACCCCTGCCCCAGGACGCGCGGCATGCGCGGGTTCACCTGCAGCACGAGATAGTCGGCCGCGCGGGCCCCGGCGCGGGTGATGTCCACGGAGATGCCCAGGCTCATCCAGCCGAACTCGTCCGGCGGCGAGACCTGCACGAGTGCGGCATCGATACGGAGCTTGCGCGCGGCGAACAACCGCGGGATGAGCGAGATGTCCATGGGCGCGAAGAAGCGCCAGTTGGCGCTCAGGAACTCCGACTGCCCGGCGCCCTGATAGATGCTGCGCACCGTGAAGGTGTGCCCGTACTCGCGGTCGCCGTAAATGGAGGTGATGGAGCCCTCCAGGCTCAGGAGGCGCACGATCTCGAGATCGCGCAGGCGCTCGGCGCCTCCGAGGAGCGCGTCCACCAGGTGCTGCGGCTCGCCGCACGACGATCCCACGAAGACGCGCTGCCCCGAGCGCAGGCGCGCAAGGGCCTGGTCGGCCGTCTGGATTTTCGCCCGGTATTCCTCACGCCAGTTCATCGGCCCCATCGGCGCGCCCCGCATTTCGTGCGGCACCGCGCGTCATCTTCGATAATAACGTGCGTGCAGACGGGACAGATTTTCATGCGGTGCCACCTCCACGAGCGGGGACGGGAAAGCCGGATCGACCATGACGGGCGATGAAAAAAAAGCAACCATTTTCCGACAATCCCTTCGCGCGCCGATCGGAAAGTTCTTGAAATACCGCATGCGATGTCCTCCGATTGCGCCATCGGGACATGCCATGCGGATTGAACGGAACAGATTCGAGTCGATGGTCCGCGGGACCATCCGAAGCGTCATCGACGCCCTGCCAGAGGACCTGCGCGAGCGCGCGCGCGAGGTGATCTTCGAGATCGCGGACCGGCCCACGCGCGAGCAGGCCGAGCGCGAGGGCGCCGACGATCTCCTGGGGCTTTATGAAGGTACCTCCCTCATCGACCGGCATATCGACTTCCCGCCGGTGAGCCCCGACCGCATCTACATCTTCCGCATTCCCCTCATGGAGATGTGCCGCGACGAGCGCGAACTTCGCTCGGAGGTCCGCATCACCGTCATCCACGAGCTCGGGCACTACTTCGGCTTCGACGAGCCCGACCTTGAGAGGCTGGGACTGCTGTAAGAACCTATCCCAGCAGGGAGTCGAATGAGACGGCAGGGCTCCGCACGAACGCTCCCGGCTCATCAACGGAAAAAGCCCCCGAAGGGGCTTTTTCCTTTTAAGGCTCGATGACAATCGCGTGTGCACAATCGAATGCGCGCGTGCGCACACGCGGAATGCGACTATTGCTTTTTCAAGCCGCCGATGCGAATGTGGTGATAGACGAAAATCGACACCAGCAACCCTACGACAAGGAACAATGCGATGCCGATGGGATACCGGTAGGCGAACCCCTTGGCGGTTACAAAAGCAACCAGGGCCGATTTCGACGCCGCCGTGAGCGCCAGCTGGCCCTCCAACGTATATGGATACACATACTGTCCGACCACATTGGTGTACCAATTTGCCGAAACGGCGCCGCGGGACTCATACCAGGCGCGGAAGTCGGGATATCCGTCATAAATGCTGCGACCGGAGAGCGGCCAGTGCCAGTTGCCGGGGACCAGAAGCGCCCACGGGAAGCCGGTCGAATCGAGCACCATGCCGCCGCTGTTCTTGTACGCGGAATCGACGAAAGGAAGATGCACCTCGCCCTTATAGTCTACATTTCCCCGCGGCCAATTGACGCCGTTTGGAATCAGGAACGGGTCGTAGGGCATGGGCGCGATCTCCGAGCGGTCGATGGGCGTATCGAGCACGATCTCCTGCACGCGAATAAACGCTGACGGCTGGAAGGGATCGTCAATCCGCGTCCCGTCGCCATCGTTCAGGTCGCCCTTGAAGTTCGCGATCAGGAGATATTCCGAACCGAGCACGTTGATCCCGAACTGGTTGTTGTACCCCGCCCCGCTGGCGAGCGCCTGCGCGGTGATCTTGATATAGGCGATCTTGTTCTGCGCGTTGATGCGCTCTTCGATCGTGAGCTTCACGACCGCGTCGTTGAAGTCCGCGTCGCCCGGGACCGGATAGAGGTCCTCGAACACCAGAGTGAACGCGCCCTTGACCGACTTCGCGTATTTTTTCTCGTTCGGGAATTCGTCGTCGGCATCGGCAACGCCGTCGCCGTCGGAATCGACGATGGGAACGACCACGACCTTTTTCTTCAGCTTGATCTCGCGCGCGATCTCCGCGAGCTTCTTCACGTCGTTCACGACGAAGCTGAACTCCTCATACTGCTCGTGACGGACGATGACCGTGACGCTCTCGATGGAGTTCTCGATCACCAGCGTGAAGTCCGCGATGCCGTCCGCATTGGTTGTCCCGGAATTGATGGTGCGATTCTGGGGATCGGTAACCGTGATCGAAACTTGCGCGATCGGCGCATTGGTGTCCGCGTCGGTTATCGTCGTGGCGAGGTCCACCTTGGTGGTGGTGTCGAATTGGAACTCCGTGTCGCCCGCCTGCTGGTCGTTGGATTCCATCGAAGTGGCGTTTCCGGCCGATCCGCCGCCTCCGCCGCCGCCATCATCACCACTCTTCTGGGCGCATCCCAGCGAAAGCGCAATTGAGATAAAAAGAATACATAGGTACGAACATATTTGTTTCATATTACCCTCCACGGATTGTTCTATACTCCATGGTACCAACAGGTCTAATAATAGTCAATTATAAAAAGCCCAAATAGGCTTATATTTTATCACGAATATTCTAATCGGAATAATACTTTTGCATATTAAAATATAAGTTTTGATCCTGCGCGCTATGTGGCAATCGTGCAGGTAGGCTACGTCACCAGGCGGTCCGAGGCCCTCTTTCGCGACTGTTCCGGCGTAAAGCGGCACTCGGGCACGATCCTTTTGATCTCCCGGCGTATCTCGGCGGAGGTGAGGCTCGGAAGCCGCTTGATGCCGGCAGTCACAAACCGGTCGAGCGCCGGGAGGTCGGCGCCCTGCCGACGCTGGTTCAGGAGGAATATCTTGTCGTTCGCGGTGCGTGACAGGTCCTCGCGGGCGTAGTGCAGCTCCTCCGAGAGCTTCTCGCCCGGCCGCAGTCCCGTGAACGTTATGGCGATGTCGCGCCCGGGCTCCCGCCCGCAGAGGCGGATCAAACGCTGCGCGACCTCCAGGATCCGGTGCTGGCGGCCCATGTCCAGCACGAAGATCTCGCCCCCGGCCGCATAGGCCGCGGCGTTGATCACGAGGATCGAGGCCTCGGGGATGGACATGAAGTATCGCTCAACGTCCGGGTGCGTGACCGTCACGGGGCCGCCGCGCGCGATCTGCTCGCGAAACAGGGGGATGATGGAGCCGCGGCTCCCGATCACATTGCCGAAGCGCACGATGGCGGTGGTGAGCCCGTAGCGACGGTGAAACGAGAGCGTGAGCAGCTCCGTGATGCGCTTGGTGGCGCCCATCACGCTCGTGGGGTTCACCGCCTTGTCGGTGGACACCATCACGAAGCGCCCGGCGCGGTACTTCCGCGCAAGCCGCAGGAGCGCGTAACTGCCGCCCACGTTGTTCTGCACGGCCTCGGCCTCGTTGAACTCCATCAGGGGAACGTGCTTATGCGCCGCGGCGTGGAAGACCACGTCCGGACGGTGCTCGGCGAACACCCGCTCGAGCAGGGCGTAATCCTTGATGTCGACGATGCGATACTCGACCGCGGGCGGGTCCGGCAGCGCGGCGAGATGATCGCGCAGGTTCTTCGCGAGCTCGTAGATCGAGTTTTCCCCGTGGCCGATTGCGACGAGGCGCGTGATCGAGAAACGAAGCATCTGCCGGCACAGCTCCGAACCGATGCTCCCGCCCGCGCCCGTGACCAGCACCGTGGCCCCGCCGAAGCGCTCGCGGATGCGCCCCGTGTCCACGACGATCTCGTCCCGATCGATGAGGTCGGCCATGTCGATCTCGCGGAGCTCCGGCACGAGCGGCGTGTCGAAGGCGCGCATCACCGACGGCAGGATGCGGATCATCACGCCCGGATGCGCCGCCTTGACCGCGGTGATGATCCGGTAGATCCGCGCGCCCGCCGCGGAGGGAATCGCGACGATGACCTCGTCGACGTTGTGCGATACGATAAGCTCGGGAAGGCGGTCCACGGATCCCAGGACCCGGCGGCCCTCCACGGTCGCGCCGAACTTCGCGGGATCGTCGTCGACGAACCCGACGACCTCACGATCGCGGCCGCGCTTGCGGTACTCGACAACGATGGTCCGGCCCGCCTCGCCCGCGCCCACGACGATCGCCCGCGGCGCGCGGCGCTCCCCGCCGAGCACGTTGGGGACCGCATCGGCACCGGCGGCCCTTCGCCGCAGCATCCGAAGGCGCGGCAGCAGATAGTGATCGACGGCCGCGACGAGTACAAAAAGCGCGAGATTGGCCATCAGCGCAAAGCCCGAAAAGACGAGGCCGCTGCCCGCGGGCGCGAGCGCGACCATGAGCGCGGCGGTCGTCGCCGTGGCGATGGCGAGCAGAACGATGTAGCGGATCATGATCGCCGTCACGCCCTCTCACCTCCGGTTCGCACGCGCGATGCCGAGGACCGCGTCGATGACGTAATCGACCTCGGCGTCGGTCATGCCGGGATAGAGCGGGAGGCTGATCTCGCGCGCGAAGACCCATTCGCTCTCCGGAAACCCGTCCGGAGACCAGCCCCGTCCCTTGAAATGGGTAAAGTGGTAGAGCGGAATAAAATGCACGCTGGTGGCGACCCCCCGCTCCCGCATGAGCGCCATGAACCGGTCCCGGTCGACGGCCAGCGAATCGAGATTCAGCTTGAGCGGGTACAGGTGCCAGCCGCACACGCCCCCCGGCCGGACGGCGTAGGGAATGAGCGCCGCATCGGCCGCGAAGGCGCGCGAATAGCGCTGCGCAATGCGTTCGCGCTCGTCGCGCAGCGCGTCGGCCCGCGCGAGCTGACCCAGACCGATCGCGGCGGCGATGTCGGTGGTGTTGTATTTATAGCCCAGGCGCGTGACGTCGTAACGCCACGACGACTCGCCGGAGTAGCGCCGCCACGCGTCGCGCGACATCCCATGCAGGCGAAGCGTCGCGAGCGCATCGGCCCACTCCGGATTGCGCGTGGTGATCATGCCCCCCTCGCCGGTGGTGAGGGTCTTGGTCGCGTAGAAGCTGAAGCAGGTGAGGTCGGCGCAGGAGCCGATCGCGGCACCGCCGATGCTCGCCGGAAAGGCGTGCGCCGCATCGTCCACCACGCGGGCGCCGTGCCGTTGCGCGATATCCATAATGGCCGCCATGTCGCAGGGCTGCCCCGCGAAATGGACCGGGATTACGGCCCGCGTGCGCGGGGTGATCGCGCGCTCGAGCGCCGCCGGGTCCACGCAATGCGTGTCGCGGTCGATGTCGGCCAGGACCGGGCGCGCGCCGCAGTATTCCACCGCCTCGGCGGTCGCCACGAAGGTGTCGGCGGGCACGATCACCTCGTCGCCGGGCCCGACGCCCAGCACCACGAGCGCGAGGTGCAGCGCGGCCGTGCACGAGCTCACCGCGATCGCGTGCGGCGCGCCGACTGCGGCGGCGAATCGCTCCTCGAAGGCCAGCGTCGCGCGCCCCATGGTGATCCACCCGCTGCGCAGCACCTCGTTCACGGCGTCGATCTCGTCGGGCGTGATGCGGGCGCGGTGAAACGGGATGTTCACGTCAGTCGCTCCCGTCGCGCCGCTCGATGATGCGCTCGGCCGAGTTGAGCAGGTACAACGAGAGGAACATCAGAAGGCCGATGATGACGAAGAGGAGAAGCGAATGGTGCGGGTCGATGCGCACCATGAGCACCGAGGTGAGCCCCAACATGACGGTGTAGCCGTACACCACCACGAGCACCCCGCGGATCGACAATCCGATGCCGAGGAGGCGATGGTGCAGGTGGTTCTTGTCGGCGATGAAGATATTGTAGCCCATCTTCACGCGCTTGAGGACCACCTGCACGATGTCCAGCATGGGCACCAGCAGGAGGATGAGCGGGATAAGGAAGATGGTCGCGACCGACGATTTCTTCACGCCCATCAGCGGCATGGTCGCGTAGATGAAGCCGAGGAAATACGCCCCGCCGTCCCCCATGAAGATCCTCGCGGGCGGGAAGTTGAAAATGTAAAACCCGAGGATCGAGCCCGCCATCACCATCGACATGGAGGCCACGAGGGCGTTTCCCGTCGTGAAGGCGATATAGAAGACGAAGATGTTCGCGATAAAGACGATGCCCGAGGCCAGCCCGTCCATCCCGTCGAGCAGGTTGATCGCGTTCACGAACGCGACCACCCAGAAGACCGTGATCACCACCGAGAAGTAGCCGAAGTTGATCTCGAAGAGGTTCAGGAAATTGAACTTGTTGAAGCTCAGTCCCGCCGCCCACACGAGGACGCCCGCGACGATCTGCAGGATGAGCTTGTACCGCGCGCGCACATGGCTGATATCGTCGAAGAACCCGGTGAGAAAGATGACCGCGAGCGCGCCGAGATAGAGCGGCACGTTGAAGCCCGGGTTCGCCACCGAGAACACCGTATAGAGGAACGGCATGATGAAGCCCAGGAATATCCCCAGCCCCCCGAGCCGGCTGATCTTGTTTTTATGGATCTTGCGCTCGTCGATGCGGTCATAGAGCCCGAAGGTCTCCGACAGCTTCATGATGAGCGGCACGGCCACCACCGAGACCGCGAAGGACGCCGCAAAGAGCTGGAGCTTGTGCCACAGCAATGGGCTCATGACGCACCCTCCGCCTCGCGCTCGGCCCGCTCGATCTTGACGATGGCGGCGAGCAAGCCCGCGACGAACCAGAACATGACCACGTTCTTGTCGTCGGAAAAATAGCACTGGAACAGCATCGCCGCGCAGAAGCAGCACAACGACGCGAAGAGCCCCATGTAGAGCAGTCGCGCGGCGCGGTCGCGGATGTCACGCAGGTTCACGACCATGTACCGGAAGAGACCGGCGAGCAGATAGATGAACGCCGCGAATCCGACGATCCCCTTGCGCGCCAGCATATTGAGGTAATCGTTGTGCGCGTGCGATATCATCGGCGGCTGCTCGTCGGGATGCTCGGCCATCACCTCTTTGTACACCTCGTAGTAGTGCGCGCCGCCCGCGCCGAACACGGGATGCTTGAGCCAGACGCGCGTCGCCGTCTGCCAGATGAGCACGCGGCCGGGCGACCCCAGGTTGAGCGTCCAGACGAAGAAATCGCGCACGGAATCGGCATGGACGTTCACCCCATCGGGGCCGATGATCCGCTTCGCGCTCCCCTGACCGAACATCGACAATACCAGCATCACCACGACGATGATGATAAGCATGATCGCGACGAAGAGTTTCTTTCGCTTGAAAAAAAGCGGGAAGGCCGCCGCGGGCAGCGCCACGAGCGCCGATCGCGTCCAACTGATGACCACCGCGACGAACGAAAGGACCGCGCCGACGCGGACCGGCCAGCGCGACCAGCCGCGGGCCTCGTCGGGACGCGCGAAGGAGAGATACGCCAGCGGCAGCATGATCGTCATCATGTAACCACCGTAGGAGAGCTTGAGGCCCAGGAGCCCCTCGACGAGGTCCTTGCCGTACACGGGGGCGAGGCTTCCGGTTTTCGCGAAGCGGACCCAGGTCGCCGAGAAGTCGATGCCCGTCGCCAGCTGCACGATGCCCGCGACGGAGCTCACCATGGCGATGACGACGAGCGCCTTGATCACGCGCGCGAGGTCCTCCCGCGTCGAGACGACCGATGCGGTGACGAAGAAGGCCGCCGCGAGCAGGTGGTCTCCCATCCATTGCAGGTTCTGGACGACCATCGGAGAAAGGAAGGCGACGAAAACCGACACGCCCACGAACACGGCGATGTGCCGCTCGAGACCGCTCCGATAGAATGAGATATCCGGCGTTTTCCTGATGAGGCCGTACAGCCACACCGCGACGCACAGGGCGAGAAAACCCTGATTGAGCGATATGGAAAAGAACGACGTGATCAGAAATCCGAAGAAACAGAAATAGAGGATCCGGTACGGCCGGCTATGTTCAACAATTGGCTCCATGGGGCTTCCGTGCCGATGTATTGGCGGGTTTTCCATATCCGTCAACACATTTTTGGCGAAAACGCGGCGAGAGAGAGACGCTCGCGCACCGCTTCGCGTTCCTCGCTGGTCACATGCGCCGGCAGCGCGAAGCGGCGCATCAAGTCGCGCAGCAGGGCGATGTCGTTGATGAGCAGGCCGTAATGAAGCCAGTCGCCCATCAGCGCGGCGGCGAAGCGCACCTCGTCGGGCGAGAGCGTCTCGCGCGCCATGCAGGAGAACACGCGGCAGGTCCGCGCCATGAAGGCGCGGTGGTCGCCGGACGCGGACGACTCGTCGAAATAGAGCAGACAGCCGATGATCGAGTCGGCCTCGTCGATAAACCCGACGTAGGGACACTGGATACCGTCGTCGATCACCATGGGCAGCGGCGAGGGGACCGTCGCCGGAAAGGCGCGCCGCCGCGCACGGAAGAGCGCGTCCATCTCGTCGCGGCCCGCGCGATAGTTGTGGCTCCCGCAGCACAGGGCGCACGACGCGCCGCGCCCCGGCTGGCAGATGGTGCCGCTGTCGGACCCGCGCATCATCGCCGCCGCAACACCATGACGGTGACATCGTCGCGGAGCGCCGCGTCGCGACCGACGAACGAGAAGAAATCCTCGACAATTGCGTCACGGACCGCCTGCGCTCCTTCCGCCGGCGCATTCGCGAGGGACCGCATGATGCGGCCGTGTCCATAGCGCTCCTGGCGCGGACCCTCAGCCTCGACGAGTCCGTCCGTGTACAGGAGCAGGCAATCGCCCGAATCAACCGCGAAGCGGAGGACCTCATACGGATAGGAGAACCCGCTCAATCCCAGGAAGACGCCATCGAGCGTCGAGTCGTCGGCCTTTCGCACCGGGGCGACCGCACCCTTCGAGCGTCGAAAAACGTCCGTGTGTCCCGCATTGACGAACTCGACCTCCCCGTCCGCAAAGCGCAGGAGCGACCCGGCGATATAGTTGTCGATCCCGCCGATCTCCGTCTGGAGACGGACATTGGCGTTCTCCAGCACCTCGTTCAGGCCCCGACCGATGCCCTCGGCAAACGCGCGCAGGATGACCGATTTCGCGATCATGGTCACCAGGCCCGAGGCGATACCGTGGCCGGAAACGTCGAAGATGCCGACGCCCGCGAACCGGCCGTCCGCCACGTAGAAATCGTAAAAATCGCCGGACACGCCCGCCATCGGCCTGAAAAAAAACGCGCACTCCCACTCCGGGGACCCGGGCGGCTCCTTCGGAAGGAAATTGGCCTGCACGGTCACGGCCATGTCCATGTCGCGCCGCGCGATCCGGTGCGCCTCCTCCAGGCGCTGGTTCGTGTCGGCCAGGTTTTCGTTGAGCGCCGTGAGCTCGTCCATCGCCGCCTGGAGCTCCTCCGTCCGCTCCATGACCTTGCGCTCCAGTCCGGTGTTGAGGACGATGAGCTCGCGCCGCATCGAATTGATGCGGTCCGCAAGGCCGATTGAAAGCAGCACCGTCTGCACGAAACCGCCGATCTGGATCGACCACGCGCTCACGAAGGGGATGTGCAGTCCGCCGGAGGTGTACAGGCTGCCGATGATGATCATCGCGAACATCCATATCCACGCGGCGCTGTAGAAGAGCGCCGGGCGCGATCCCTTCGCCGCGCGATAGACCGCATAGACCGAGATGACGAACGAGGCGCCAATCGCCGCGAGAAACCCCACATTGCTGAAGGTGCCGACATGGAACACGGTGGTCATCACGAGGTTGACCAGGATCACGGCCGTCGCGATGTTGATGGCGACATACAGGCGCCGCGCTTCGGTTTTGAGGCGAAGAAAATAGACCGCGAACTGCATGATCATCAGCGCAATGACGATGAGAAAGGTGGCGGGCGCGATGTTCGCCCAGACCGGCGATTCGGGCCAGAGATACTGGAAGCCCAGGCCGCGACAGGCGATGATGTGGACGGCATACCCGAGACACAGGAGCACATAGAACAGATAGGCGCCCTCCCGGACCGAGACGAAAATGATGAGGTTGTAGAGCGCCATCACGATCATGATGCCGAAGAACGCCCAGATGAGCGCCAAATCGAAGCGATCATGGCGCGCGAAGGCGTCCCCGGCCCACAGCACCGGACGGAAGGTGATATAGCTGGTCGAGCTGATGCGGAAAAGATAGGTGGCCGGCACGCCCCGCGGCGGCACCGAGAAGACGTAGTTCCGGTGATCGATCTCGCGATTATGGAACGGGAACCAGTCGCCCACGCTTTTCCTGGTCGCGCGCTCGGCGCCCGCCTCGAAGACGGAGAGATCGATGCGGTCGGTCGCCGGCTGGGGTATCTCAAGATAGCGTTCGGTCCCGGCGGCGTTCAGGATGTCCCAGCGGACCCAGACCACCGCGCGGGTGTAGCCGAAACGGATGAAGGGCCCGTCATTGGTCCGCCAGTTTTTCGACGCGAGCGCCTCGGCGGGCGTGAGCGCGCCATCCGGGTCCGCAAGGACCCGCGCCGCGCCGCCCACGAGGAGCATGTCCGACTGCGGGGCAACCGTAACCAGCATGTCGCGCTCCGTCGGCGCGCCGTACGCGGGCGAAAGCACGATGAGCGCCGCGACGAGCGGCAGGAGGCTACGCAATCCCATTCGGACCCCGAAATTTTCTATTTTTTCTATTGACGTTCATCGGGTCGATCGTTGAATAAACATCGGTTTTCCGGGCATGATCCGGGACCCTGCCCGGTCACGCCGAACATTTCAACCAAATTTTTCCGGCAGTATTTCCGCAGCCACGAGGTCGGCCATGATGCACGTCAGGGATCTTCGCGATTCATTCATCCAGTTCTTCCGGGAGCGCGAGCATCGCATCGTTCCCTCGAGTCCGCTCATCCCCCGGGACGATCCCACGCTGCTGTTCACCACGGCCGGCATGGTGCAGTTCAAGCCCATGTTCGCCGGGACCGTCGCGCTCGACTACACGCGCGCGGCCTCCGTCCAAAAATGCTTCCGGACCAGCGACCTGGAGAACGTGGGAAACACCAAGCGCCACTGCACCTTCTTCGAGATGCTGGGCAACTTCTCCTTCGGCGATTACTTCAAGAACGAAGCGATCGCCTACGCCTGGGACTATTCCACGAAGGTGATCGGCTTCGACAAGAAGGACATCTGGGTGTCCATCTACGAGGCCGACGACGAGGCCTTCGCCATCTGGAATAAGTCCATCGGCGTTCCCGCCGAGAAGATCGTGCGCCTGGGCAAGAAGGACAACTTCTGGGGCCCGGCGGGCGATTCGGGCGCGTGCGGCCCGTGCTCCGAGCTCTACCTCGACCGCGGGCCTGCCTTCGGCTGCGGCTCGCCCGACTGCAAGCCCGGGTGCGAGTGCGAGCGCTTTCTCGAGTACTGGAACCTCGTCTTCAATCAGTACTTCCAGGACACCGCCGGGAATCTGTCCCCGCTTCCAAAGACCGGCATCGACACGGGGATGGGGCTTGAGCGCCTGGCCACGCTCGTGCAGAACGTCGATTCGATCTATCACACCGACGAGCTGAAGGGCTTTGTCGATTTCGTCTCGCGCGAGACGAAGACCCCGTACGAGGGGAAGAACATCGTGCCCATCAACGTGCTCGTGGAGCACGCCCGCGCGCTCACCTTCGCGATGTCCGACGGCGCCTACCCCTCCAACGAAGGGCGCGGCTATGTCCTGCGGCGCATCCTCCGGCGCGCGCTTCGCTTCGGGCGGCAGATCGGCGTCACCGAGCCGTTCGTATTCCGGATGGTCGATCCCATCGTCGCGACGATGGCGCCGTACTACCCGGAGATCAAGCCGGCCGCGAAAAACGTGAAGGCCGTCATCGAGGGCGAGGAGAGGCGCTTCCTCGAGACGCTCGACAACGGCATGGACCGCCTCGACGAAATCATCACGTCCCTGAAAAAATCCGGCGTGCGCGAGATCTCCGGACGCGACGCCTTCCTTCTCTACGACACCTTCGGCTTCCCCGTGGAGATGACCGTCGAGATCGCCCGGGAGGAGAAGCTCGGCGTGGACCTCGCCGGGTTCGAGCGGGAGATGAACGACCAGCGCGAGCGCGGCAAGAAAAGCTGGAAGGGCATCGATTCCTCGATGCTCGCCGTCATGGACGAGCTTTCGAAGCGGGCCGGCGCGACCGAATTCCGCGGCTACGACGCCGACGTCACCGAGAGCGTCGTCACGCTGGTCGCGGACGCGAACGGCGTCGTCGATTCGATCGCCGAGGGCATGGACGGGATGATCGTCGCCGCGGCCACATCGTTCTACGGCGAGTCCGGCGGACAGGTCGGCGACCGCGGCGTCATCACCACCGCCGGCGGCGCGCGCTTTGCCGTCGAGGACACCCGCAAGATCAACAGCACCGTCGTCCACGTCGGCCGGATGGAGCGCGGGTCGCTCACGGCCGGAGACGCGATCACGACGTCGATCGACAGCGTGCGACGCAACCTCACGCGCGCGAATCACACCGCCACGCACCTGCTGCAGGCCGCGCTCAAGTCGGTGCTCGGCGAGCACGTGAAGCAGGCCGGATCGCAGGTCGATCCGGAGCGCCTGCGTTTCGACTTTTCGCACTTCCAGGCCGTGACCGCCGAGGAGCTGGCGAAGATCGAAGAGATCGTAAACGGCAAGATATGGGAAAACGCCCCGGTGGAGACGAGCGAGCGCGCGCTGGAGGAGGCCATCGCGATGGGCGCGACCGCCGTCTTCGACGAGAAATACGAGTCGCGCGTGCGCGTGGTGAGCGTGCCCGGTTTCAGCATGGAGCTCTGCGGCGGCACCCACGTGGACAATACCGGGAAGATCGGCGTGTTCACGGTGCTGCGCGAGAGCTCGCCCGGCGCGGGCATGCGCCGCATCGAGGCGCTCACGCTCAAGGGGCTTTTGGACCGCTATCGCGCGCAGCACGAAATCATACGCGAGCTCACCGACGACCTCAAGGTGCCCGAGCAGAACCTGCCCCGCCGCGTCGGCGACCTCGTCGAGCGCGCGGGCGCGCTGGAGAAGGAGCTCAAGAAAGCGCGCACGAAGGGCGCGGGGACCGACATCAACGCCCTGATCGCCTCCGGGACCGATTGCGGCGGCGTCAAACTCATCTCCCATACCGCGGCGGACCTCTCGATCGACGAGCTCCGCTCGCTTGCGGACGCCATCCGCGCAAAGGAGCAGAGCTGCGCCGTCATACTCGGCGCATCCGCCGACGGCAAGGTGCATCTTCTCTGCGCCGCCACGAAGAGCGCGGTCGCGAAGGGGATCGACTGCGGCGCGCTGGTCAAGGAGGCCGCGACGATCGTGGGCGGCGGCGGGGGCGGGCGCAAGGACATGGCGCAGGCCGGCGGATCGATACCCGAAAAACTCCCCGCGGCGATCGAGGCGGCCGTCGCACGCGCGAAATCGACGCTGGCCTAGAGCGATGAAGCGCACCCGCATCGTCGACATCCTGCGCGCGGCCGCCCCCGGGACCGAGGTCCTGGTGAAGGGCTGGGTGCGCACGCGGCGCGACGCGAAGGGCTTCTCCTTTCTTGAGATAAACGACGGCTCGTCGATCACGAACCTGCAGGTGATCGCCGCGGAGGCCATGCCCGGCTACGATATCGTCCAACGCATTACCACCGGCTGCAGCGTCGCCGTGGCCGGCGCGCTCACGGAGTCCCCGGGCACGAGACAGGCGCTGGAGCTCCACGCAGCGGAGATCACCGTATACGGCTGGGCCGATCCCGAGGCCTACCCGCTCCAGAAGAAGCGCCACTCCTTCGAGTTCCTGCGGGAGATCGCGCACCTGCGGCCGCGCACCAACACCTTCGGGGCGGTGCTGCGCGTGCGCAACGCCCTGGCGCGCGCCATCCACGAATTTTTCCAGGATCGCGGCTTCGTGTACGTCCACACGCCCATCATCACCGCAAGCGACTGCGAGGGCGCGGGCGAGATGTTCGCCGTCACCACGCTGAAGCTGGAGGATATCCCGCGGACGAAGGACGGCGTCGATTACGCCGGCGACTTCTTCGGCCGAAAGACCGGCCTCACCGTGAGCGGCCAGCTCGAGGGCGAGCTCCTGGCGACGGCGCTCGGCGACATCTACACCTTCGGCCCCACCTTCCGCGCGGAGAACTCCAACACCTCGCGGCACCTGGCGGAGTTCTGGATGGTGGAGCCCGAAATGGCCTTCGCCGACATCACCGACGACATGGACCTGGCCGAGGATTTCCTGAGGCACATCTTCGCCGCCTGCCTGGAGCGCTGCGCCGATGACATGGCCTTCTTCGACGAGCGCGTACAGAGGGGCGCGATCGAAACGCTGCGCGGCATCGCGGATTCGCGCTTCGAGCGTATCACCTACACCGACGCCATCGACATGCTGGAGAAGTCCGGGGAGTCGTTCGAGTACCCCGTGAAATGGGGATTGGACCTTCAGTCCGAGCACGAGCGCTACATCACCGAGAAAAAAATAAAAAAACCGGTGATCGTCATCGACTACCCGAGGGAGATCAAGGCCTTTTACATGAAGCTCAACGACGACGGCAGGACGGTGCGGGCGATGGACGTGCTGGTGCCTCGCATCGGCGAGATCATCGGCGGGAGCGAGCGGGAGGACCGCTATGACGTGCTCCTCGACCGCATGCGCGCGGCGGGCCTTTCCGCCGAGGACTACTGGTGGTACCTGGACACCCGCCGCTTCGGCAGCGTGCCGCACGCCGGCTTCGGCCTGGGCTTCGAGCGCACGGTGCAGTTCGTCACCGGCATGCAGAACATCCGCGACGTGATCCCGTTTCCCCGCACGCCGGGGAGCGCCGCGTTTTAGCGCATCACGACGGAGCGAACCCGGTCACGGCTCGCACGACCGGGACCGCCCGCGATCACCTCATAATCGTCCGCGCATTGCCTCCGCCCTCGGCAGCTGCGTCTCAAGTTGCTTGAGAAATTCGTCCATGCGTATATTGCCCGCCTCGCTCAGATAGTCCCACGGCTCCCTGCGCGCCTTGAGGTATATCAAAAACGGAATGGCCCCTATGATTGTTATCCCTGAAATAAACGCACATCCGTTCTGATAGCAGTTGCCCAACATGCTGCCGTACGGCGCATCGTTCTGATATTGCCACTTCCACGCGGGCTGCGCGTTCGCCCGGTTCGCCGCGAGGGAATTCTTGATGAGGATATTCGTCTGGCCGAAGGAGCTGGACACGGCGGACACCCTCCAGAGAAAATCGAATGTGTGGAAATCGACCGTGAGCACCCCGCGCGCGGCCCCCGGAGAGGATGCGATGGCATATCCGCGGTTCTTCAGCGCCTGCTCGATCTGTTGCTTGAGCAACTCATCGAACCGACCGGGAATGTTCTTCATCTCCATCTTCCTCTTCGCCCCGATCGGCGTCACCGCGAAGACGAATGAATCGACCGGCGGATTGACCATCTTGACGAACACCGGAAGGACCGCTGGCGCGGATTTCGCCTGGATCGCGGTGGGCTTGAGGTTCATGTTGAACGTCTGCGAGCACCCCGCAGCCCCGGCGAGGAGCGTTGCGGCAATGAAGAGCATGAAACAACGTCTGGCGATCATATCAACCTCCTGTATCGAATAACGTTTATCGGGACGATCGGTCGCGTACACGCCCCGAACTCCCCGGATGACGCCAGTTCACACGGAAATCGATCAAAAAGCCCGTTCGGGCGAATGGGTTGAATTGCTCTGTCTATCTATCTGTCGTCTGCATTTTTGGCGCCACAGACCTTTTTTATAAAAATAACAAACGATGTCGACATGTCAAGTTTTTTTGCGAGCGGCGTGCCGATGGGATCACCATCGCAAAACGCACCGCCAATTATTCGAGCGGTCGGGATCGCGTCCCGGCGTGCGAATCGACGCCCGCAATCCGGTCCGCCCAGCGCTCGGGGAATCCGCGATAATAGCCCTTCCACTTCGCACCGTACCTGCGATAATACCACCGCGCATACACCGTGCGCAGATACGAGGGAAGGCCGATCACGGGCAGATAGAGCGGGCCCAGCAGCCGGGACTGCACGCTGTGACCGTACTCGTGATCACGATTGACGGCCGTGATGTCGAACACGGGATTGTCGTCGTCACGATACCAGAAGATGAATCGCCCGAGGGACACCGCGGTGGTCGTATGTACGAACAGGCGACGGCGCTCGGGGACGATCTCGACGACGGCGCCCCTCCGATTCAGCCGCCAGAGGATGAACGCGCCCAGCAGGTTCTGCGGAAGCTCCCACACGAACAGCGCGAGATCGACGGGACCGAAGGCGCGCATGATATGCTTGTTACTACTTTCTCTTTTTCGCGCGCGTCTGTCCGGTCACGCGCGCCTTGAGGTTCTTCTCGCTGATCTCGTAGACCACCTGGCATTCGTTGGTCGCGGGATCGAACGAGCGCCACACGATGCGGCCGCCGCGAATGGTGCCGGCGAAGCGCCTCTTGATCCCGTCCCGGACGGCCTCCTCGCTCACCGAGCCCTTCACGCTCCGCAGCCGCGCCTGCGCGAAGCGCTCGACGAGCTGGCCCTCGGCATGGAGCTGCGCCGCCTCGCAGGCGAGCACCTGACGCTGGGCCGGGGTGCCGCCCTCCTGGTCCCGGCCGATGGTGCCCGTGCCCGTCACCCGATAGGTGTTCGCATTCGCCCATCCGTTTTTAATGAACTCCTCCGCCTGGGCGAGCGTACACGCCAGCGCACACGCGGCAATCACGGCACTAATGTGTTTCATGCCTCCTCCACTACGAAACGACGCGATATCCTCCATCGAATGGAATCATGCGTTTCGCCGTCCGTCAAATCGTTTTTTCCTTGCGTCCCGTGCGCGATTCGCATACCGGTATTGACGAAGCGCCATCGACAGTGGGAAAAAAATTTGCCATGACCGCCTCGACCACGCGCCCGGCGCGCTACTGGATCTACATCCTGGAATGCCGGAACGGCAGCTACTACACTGGATACACCAGCGACATGGACCGCCGCTGGGAGGAGCATTGCGCGGGGAGCCCGAAATCCAAGTACACGCGCGGCTTCGCGCCCACTCGCATCGTCGCGCGGTGGCGCATACGCAGCACGCGGGGAACGGCGATGCGCATCGAACGGCTCATCAAGTCGCTCACGCGAGTGCGCAAGGAGGAGCTGGTTGCGCGGCCCGAAACGCTCGGCGCTCTGATCAGGGACAGGCTGGGGGTGCGGATGCGTCCGAAGCACGAAGGATGATCCGCGCCGGGGGCGCACCCGGTTGAGCGACGGGACTACCGGTACACCGCCTTGATCACCGCGCCGAAGCCCGACTTCTTCGATGCGATGGCGATGCTGTCGCTCGTCTTGGACTTGATCACCAGAAAAAACTCCGGCGCGGAATCGAAGGCGCTCACGTCGAGCGGTATCTCGAGCCAGGTGTTGCGCGCGACCCGCGGCACGGAGCCCACCGGCCGGTCGTTCAGAAACACCTCCAGGCCGTCCTCGGAATCGGCCTCCTCGATGTCGGGGATATTCAGGATGAGCGAAAGCCCCGCCGGGCGTCGGGAGAAGAGCTGCGGGTCCGAGAAATGGAGCTCGACGATCCGCTTGATCCCGCCGGTGTCCACCCAGTACTGCTCCTCCTTGAGCTCCTTCATGACCAATCCGTTCTTGTCCACCGAGACGTTCACGAATCGGACATTGCCGGTCGCTGCCGCCGCGGCGACGGCAAGGACGGCGATCATGATGACGGCCAGCAGAGCGGCGAGGGGCGTGCGATGGTTGCGCATGGCGGTATCTCCACAAGGATCATGCCGGGATTGCTGTTGTTATCATCGGCATGGCGCGAAGAAAAATGAAGCGGACTATGTCGTCCGATGCGGGCCTACGGCGCCGCCATCACCGTGACCAGGAGCTTCGAATCGAACAGCGCGCTCGGCGGCACCACCGGCTCGTTCACCGGGACCGATCCGCCGTAGCGGCGCCGCAGCTCCCTGCGCACCGCGGGGGCCGAGAGATCGAAGTCGCCCAGCTTCGCGCGCGGCGCGAGCTCCACGCCCAGCGTCTCGCGGTAGAGCTTCCACACGAGCTCGGAGCAATAGATGCGCCGGTCGGACCACTCGAAGAACTCGTCGTAGTCCCTGCCGAGGTATTTGACCGCCGCGGCCTTCATCCGTTGTACGGCATCCGGGCCGATCCCGCCGGGGGCGGCGGCGAGGCGCTTCACGACATAGTGCCGCTTCACGCCGCGCGCGATCCAGCGCTCGAGGGCAATCGACGAGACCGGCTGCACCGCCTCGAGCACCATCCAGCGCCCCTTCTCGCAAAAGACGATCCCCACATGGGTGTAGCGCGATTTCGTCGCCAGCGCGATGGCGTCGCTCTGCCGGCCGCTGGTCTCCTGAAAGATGATGTCGCCCTCGGCGAGCCGCGAGAAATCCGGCGCGGCGCACAACAGCGAGATCGCGATCGCGAGCGCGGGAAGCATCGCTAGATGACCTCGTTCAGGCGCGATCCGCTCGTGCGAACGGGCGCGGACGGCGTTTTCTTTCGCGTGTGCTCGCGGCAGACATGCTCGAGCGAGGCCTCGTGCAGGAAGGAAACCGGCGCGCCCTTGTACTCCACCATCATGCGGGGCTCCGATTGCGAACTCGCCGATTTCGGCAGATAGGAGCTCTCGGGATAGCAATGGCGGATCTTCGCGAGGTAGTAGTCTGACGCGTTCGCGTCGCCGATCCGCGCGAAGCCCTGCGCAATGTGCCACAGAATGGTGTCGTCGTCGGGATGCGTGACGCTCATCGAGCGCGCGGCAAGCAGCATCTTCAGGCCCTCGCGCGGATTGCGCCGGCTCTTCACCAGCCGGACCCCCTCCCCCATCAGCCGGTCGAAATCGCCCGCTTTGATCTCCAGCGTGAACGTCGCGTGCATGACCGGGCTGCGATTACCGCGCGAGTTCGAGAACGAGAACCGCACGGCGTGGGCCCCGGGATAGAGGCGCTCGCCGTAATCGAGCACGCACAGGGCGTCTTCGATGAAGGTGACGCCGGCGGGAACGCCGTCCACCCACGCGCGCACCGACGAGCGATCGATCGTCGCATCCTTCGCGCCCGGGTCCAGCCGCAGTGCGATGACGGGCCGATCGTCCTTGATGAGCAGGCCCGCGATCGGGTCGCTCTCCACGGCGCACGAGGCACGCACCGTCCCCGACGGCGCGCCGCGGCGGAAAAACTCGGCGATGGCCAGAAAGTACGCGTCGGCCTCGAGCTGATTGTACTGCAGGTCGGCGAGGCGCAGGGCGTGCCGCTCGTCGCTGAAAAACCCGGCCTCGCCGATCACGCCGGGGCACAGGTAGCGCGTCTCGCGCAGGATCATCGTGCCCGTCTCGGGGAAGGCCGCGAAGTCGGACAGCACGCGGCCGCGATCCTCCATGATCTTGTGAAACTCGTTCTGCAACAGCTCGGCGAGATTCAGGCTGGGCCCGGCGTTATGCGCGCTCCCCCAGAAGAGCACGCACGGGTAGTTCACCCGGTCCATGCGGCGCACCGTGCCGTTGTGGTGCACGCTCACCAGGAGGTCCGGCGCGAACTCCTTCGCCATCGCCACGCGCCGCTCGAGCGGGACGTCCTCGTCCTTCTCCCGGCTCATGCGCACGATCGCGCCGGCCGCCGCGAGCTTGTCGCGGAGGTAGCGCGCCACGCGCAGGTTCACCTCCTCCTCGCTCACGCCGCCCGGCCCCTGCCGAAAGATATCGGCCCCGAGCGAGCCGCCGTGACCCGCATCCACGAACACCTTTTTCCCCTCGAGCATGCGATAGCCGGACGGGTTCACCCCGCCCGCGTAGCGCGGCTCCTCCTTCTTCTTACAGGTCCACTCGCCCATGCCAAGGATCCCCAGGCAGAGCGCCGGAACAATCGCGCACGCGCGCACACGCAGGAGCATTCGGTTCACGGTTCATCACCTCGTCATTCCATTTGTACAATACGGTGCAGCTCCACCGAAAGCTGGCGGAGCGTATACGGCTTCTGGATAAAACCCCGCGCGCCCGCGGAAAGGATCTCCTCGATCCGCGGATCGTCGCGAAAACCGGACGAGACCAGCACCCGCAGGTCCGGGACCAGCGCGCGCATCTGGGCGAACGCCTCGTGGCCCGACATCACGGGCATCACCACGTCGAGGATCACCGCGTCGATCTCGTCGGCGCGCGCGCGCAGGACCTCGACCCCCTCACGCCCGTCGCGCGCGAGGATCACCCCGTACCCGAGCGCCCGCAGCATCTCCTCGGCGGTCTTCTGGATGGCGCCATCGTCGTCCACCAGCAGTATGGTGCCGCTGCCGAAATGCAGGCCCTCCGGCGCGCGCTCTTCGCGCGACGCCTCCGGCTCGGGACGGGCGATGGGAAGATACACGCGGCACACCGTCCCCTTCTCAGGCTCCGAGCTGATATCGACAAACCCGCCGTGCTGCTTGACGATATTGTACACCATGGGCAGGCCCAGCCCGGTCCCCTTGTCCTTCTCCTTGGTGGTGAAGAACGGGTCGAACACGCGCGCGAGCGTCTCGTTGTCCATGCCCACGCCGGCGTCCGCGACGCTGATGCACCAGTACGCCGCGTCCGCATCGGCGCGCGCGGGCGAGAACGGGTCCTCGTCGGGAAAGCTGTGCTCCAGCCGGACGACGATGCGTCCTCCCGCCGCACTGCCCGCCGGGCGCATGATGGTCATCGCGTCGCGCGCATTCACGCAGAGATTGAGCACCACCTGTTCGAGCTGCGTCTCGTCGGCCGTGGCGTAGGCCGCGCCCTCATGAAAGGTGAAATCGAGCTCGATCTTTTTGTCAAAGCTGTTTTTGCACACGTCCAGCACATGCCGGAGCACCGCATTGAGGTCCGTGAGCGCCAGCGTGGGCGTTTGCATGCGCGATAGGGCCAGGATCTGACGCACCATCTTCGCCGCGCGGTCGGCGGTGGTCTTCATGATGCGCAGGTCATCGCCGATCTCTTCGGGCCGGAGCGCGGCCGACCCGGCGAGTTTGTATTCGAGCAGGGACACCGTCCCGGTGATGCCGGCGAGGATATTGTTGAAGTCGTGCGCGATGCCGCCGGCCAGGCTCCCGATCGTCTTCATCTTCTGCGCCTGCAGCAGGCTGCGCTCCAGCCTGAGCCGCTCGGTCACGTCGCGTATAACGCCGCGCAGCCCGGCCGGCCGCCCCATCTCGTCGATCACCACGGAGTTGTTCTCGCCGTAGAACACGCTCCCGTCCTTCCGGCGGATGCGGTGCGTGATGAATTCCACCGAACGGCGCGCCGGCGCCGCCGCGAGCAGCGCGCGCAATGCGCCGGTGTCGCTTTCGTCGAGGAGCTCGGTCATGGAAACGCCCGCATGCACGTCGTCCTCCGCGTAGCCGGTGATGCGGCGCCCGGCCTCGTTGAGGTAGGTGATCCGGAGCGACAGGTCCGTTTCGTAGATGATGTCCGGCAGCATCGCCATGATCTCGCGGTATTTTTGCTCCGAGCGCTTGATGCTCTCCTCGGTCACGCGCAGGTCGTAGACCATGTAGTTGAACTGCTGGGAGATATAGCCGATCTCGTCGAAGGTATTCACGTCGATCTCGTGGTACAGATTGCCCGCGTGGATCTCCTCGATGCCCCGCAGAAGACGGCGGAGCGGCCGCGTGAGGCCGAAATATATCGCGACGCGCAGGAGCGCGAAGAGCCCGAAGACCACGAGAACGATCGTCGTGAGCCCGGCGGCCACGAACCGATGCATGTGCGCGCGATAGGCGACATAGGAAAAGCCGGTCCACACCGTCCGCGCGCCGCCCTGCAGGGTGAAATAGAAGAGCACCGTGGCGCCGTAGGATGCGAACACCGGCGCCGGCCGTTCGCTACCCGCGCCCCGCGCATCGACCCCCCTCCCCTCGAAATGATACAGCGTGCCGAACAGGCTGCGCTCCGCCCCCGTCGCGTTGTCGCGCACGGAGATGAAGTCCAGGTCCGCCTTGTGCAGCTCTTCGAAATAGGCGCCCGCATCGGAGATGGCGCGCGAATCCAACGCCGTTACGATGTTCCGCGCGTCCTCCCGGCGGTCGGCCACGTAAGAGTCACGGTAGATGCCATACGTGAGCGCCGTCGTGAGGCTGATGGCGATGATGACGATGAAAATGATCGTGAGGAAGGTCTTGTCGGCATAGAAGTACCGCATGCGGGAAAAGTTGATGTACACCCAGTAGAAGTAGATGAAGACGATCCCCGCAAGCACCGTGTTCGCGCCCTGCATGAAACGCGGATCGACCGCGCCCGCGCCCTCCAGAACGACGCCCCCCATGATGAGAACCGCTCCGGCGAGGGTCGCGACGGCCACGTGTATCGCGAACAGGCGCGACTCGCCGCGCATGCGGATCGACTTGTACACCATGTTCTTCGCGTAGATGGCGAGAAACATGAGCTCGAGCGCGATGATGTATGGCCTGATCCCGGCCGGCGACGCCGAATAGACGTGGAGCGCGACGTCGAACCGCATCTGGGGCGGGACGGGAAGGACGCTCACGAAAAAATGTATGATGATGACGAACCCGGCCAGCAAACCGGCGAAGAACACCACGCGGGCCTCGGTGGCGAATACCGGCTCGATGAACACGTACGAGAACATCACCAGGGCGAGAAACGACAGGAGCGTGTATCCGGAATGCTGGAAATAAAAAAGCGGCAGGGCCGCGGCGGGATCGAAATAGAGATTCTGATAGAGCAGGCAGGCCTGCCACACGAGCAGGTGCGCCATGAACAGGATCAGGCTCAGCACCTCGCGGTTGCGCTGGCTCCTGAACAGCAAATAGCCGACCATGATGACAAGGAGCACGCAGATGAGGAAATTGCTGATCGCGTTATAGTTGAACAACCACATGTCGAAGCCGTCTCGCGCGGCGGGAACGACCCGCATTCGCCGGAGTATGTCTGTCTAGTGGCGCATCGGTGCGCCGCGGTCAGTACCGTAGCGTGCCGGTCCGCACGTGTCAAACATAATTCAATTCCCGATCTGCGCGATTCCAATTCGGCGAACCCCCCGGACGAACCTCGCTCAGGCGGATCGGCCCGCATACCGCGCGATCCAATAGCCGAGCGCGCCCGCGATGCACACGTGCGGCAGAATGAACCACAGCGCCTTCACCTCGCCCATCGCCAGCAGGAGATAGAACATGAATATGGGCATCCTTGCCACATAGGGTCCGGTCCCGCCGCCGATGGGTATAAGCCCGGTCGCAACAAGCAGAAAGAGCGTGATCCCGAACCACGTTTTGCGTTGCGCTCCATCCAGCATCCGATCGCCTCCCGCGTTCCATCGTCGATTCGTGCGCGCGCGACACATCATGCCCGCCGCGCTCCGCGCCTCAGTACTGAAACGATTTCCCGTCCGGCATCCGCACGCACGAAAGCGGGCCGCCGTACGCCGCGCCGGTGTCGATGCCGATGATGTTGCGCCGCGCATCGCGGTACACGGCCGTTCGTCCGTTGAGCGTCATGCTGGGCGTGTGGCCGAAGATGACGGTCTTCTCCCAGCGCCGCGGGTGCCGATAAAACGCCTCGCGGATCCACAGCAGGTCGGCCGGGTCCTGCGTTTCGACGTTGTACGAATTTGGCTTGAGGCCCGCGTGCACCGCGACGAAATCATCGGCCTCGTAATACAGGCGCAACCCGCCGTAAAACGCCTCGTGCGGTTCCGGAAGCCGCATCGCGCCCAGGGCCGCGCGATAGCTCGCCACCGTCGCATCGCCCCCGTTCTCGAGGAAGGCCTCGCGGTTGCGTCCCTCCAGCGCGTCCAGAAAGAGCTCCTCGTGATTCCCCTTGAGAAAGACCGCATCGTGCCGCGCGGAAAGCTCCAGCAGGAGCTCGATCACCCGAAAGGAGTCGGGCCCGCGGTCCACGTAGTCGCCCACGAACACCAGCGTATCGTCGTCGGCGAGCTCGCGCGAGATGCGCCGGTACAGGCCCGAAAGCTTTCCCGCCATGCCGTGGATGTCGCCGATCACGTAGTGCATCCGCCGCCTACAGCGCCCGCTCGATCCATCCGCCGCCGAGCACGTCGCCCTGCTCGTCGTAGAACACCGCGGCCTGTCCCGGGCTGATCCCGGCCTGCGGCTCGGCGAAGACGGCCGACACGCCGCCCGCGGCATCCTCCAGACGCGCGAGCACCGGCGGCTGGGTCGAGCGCGTTTTCACGAAGGCGTCGCACCCGCCAAGCGTCACGGCCTTCATGCGGTTGATCCCCGTCGCGACGAGGCCGCGCCGGGCGAGCTCGTCGCGGCCGCCCACGACGATCACGTTGCGCGACGCATCGATCTCGATCACGTACAGCGGCATCGGGTGCGCGATCCCCAGGCCGCGCCGCTGGCCGATGGTGTAGCGATGGACGCCGCGATGCCGGCCCAGCACCGACCCCGCTCGATCGACGATATCGCCCGGCGGGGGGATCGTCCCCGTGCGGCGCTCGATGTAGCGCGGGTAGTCGTTGTCCAGCACGAAGCAGATTTCCTGGCTCTCGGGCTTGTCGGCCACGGAGAGACCGTAGCCGCGCGCGAGGGCGCGGATCTCCTCCTTGCGATAGCCGCCGAGCGGGAAGCGCACCTGCGCCAGGACCTCCTGCGACAGGTCGAAGAGAAAATACGACTGGTCCTTGTCCGGATCGACGCCACGGGACACATAGTACCGTCCCGACTCTTCGCCAATCCGCGTATAGTGCCCGGTGGCGAGCGCCGCGCAGCCAAGCTCCCGCGCAATGGCCAGGAGCCGCGGGAACTTGATGCGCGCATTGCAGGTGATGCACGGGCTGGGCGTGCGCCCGCGCACGTACTCGCGGCAGAAGGGATCGATCACCTCGCGCGAGAAATCGTCCTCCACGTCCGCGACCACGTGCGGGAAGCCGTAGCGCCGTGCGACCCCCCGCGCGTCGGCGATGCTCTCCGGCGAGCAGCACACATCGTCGCGCGGCTCGACGCCGTCCATGTCGGCGCACAGCAGGAGCTTCGCCGTGATGCCCACGACATCGTGCCCCTGCTCGCGCAGGAGAAGCGCGGCGCACGACGAATCCACGCCGCCGCTCATGGCGACCGCTATGCGCATTTCCGCCCGCCCCCGGGCAATAGAATCGTGCCGTCGCAGTCCATCATCATCCCCCCAAAAATCGTTCGCGATAGCATACGGCTGCGCCGGCGGCTGGCAAGAATTATTTTACCCGCAAATTTCCATTGACAGCGCACTCGTGGGCGATGATGATGCGCGCCGGTATTCGTATTTTCGAACGGAGCACCTGACATGCCGCACCCGAATGACGCCTTTACCCCGCCGATTGCGCTGCGCAATCCCATCATCCAGTCGGTGCTGGCCAGCAGCGCGTTGCGCGCGATTGGACCGAACCCGATGCTGGCGGCGGAGCGCGAGGTGATCGTCGATGCCGGGGGCGGCGTGCGGCTCCAGGGGTTTCTCTCGACGCACTCGGCGCGGCCGCGGAGCCTGGTGATCCTGCTTCACGGGTGGGAGGGGAGCGCCGCATCGGCGTACATAAAACGGACGGGGCGCTTTTTGTATCGCACGGGATACGACGTCTTCCGCCTCAACCTGCGCGACCACGGAACGAGCCACCATCTGAACGAGGGACTGTTCCTGGGGACGCTCATCGAGGAGGTGTTCGCGGCGATTCGCGCCATCAGCGCCGGGGCGGGCGTTCCCAGCGTCCTGGCGGGATTTTCGCTCGGCGCCAATTTCGCGCTGCGCGTCGCGCGTCGTGCGGCCGTCGAGCCCGTGCCGGGACTTCGCCATATCCTGTGCGTGAACCCGCCGCTCGATCCGCACGCCTCGACGCTCGCAATCGACGGCATCGGCATCTTCCGCAACTACTTTCTCAAGAAGTGGAAACGCTCGCTGGCGATCAAGCAATCCTGCTTCCCGGCCGCCTATGATTTTTCCGGCATTCTCGCGATGCGCTCCTGCATGGCGATCACCGACGCCCTGATGGCGCGGCATACGAGCTTCGCGTCTTCGCGCGAATACTTCGACGGCTACACCCTCACGGACGGCCGCGTGGACCGCGTGGGCGTTCCGACCACCGTTATCACCGCCGAGGACGACCCGGTGGTCCCGGCACGGGACTTCCATGCGCTGGAGGGCGTGAAGGACCTTTCCCTCATCGTCCACCGCTACGGCGGGCACTGCGGATACATCGAGAATGTGCTGCTGCGTTCGTGGTATCAGAACGCCCTGGCGGAGATCGTTGCGCGGGTGGCGCGGTAGCGCACATCGCTAAAGGCGGAAATGGTGTTCGGGGTGTTCGGGGAACCCCCAGCAGATTTTCCAGAATATCATCCCATCCTCTTGCTCCTCCCGAGAAAGGACGTAATGTGAAAATGGATAGTTATCCATTTTATTCCCTTGCTTCGCCTTTCTCACCAGCTCGGCCAGGTATCGCCGAGCGGCAATTGCCAGGATCAACGAAACCGACAACTTCAACACATTCCGCAAGTCCTTGAAGTAATCCGCCTCATCCTCCCGCAACCGCACATGGACTGTACGCCAGTTATCTTTACTGTCGCGTCCCTGGTAGCGGATCGCCCTGCCGATGGCCGCCTTCAATGCGCGATCCGTCATCGCGCCCTTAAGAAGCAGCACGATCGCGCGATTGCGTTTCAACCCGGCCATCGTGCATACTTCCTTGACCAGCCCCAGCGTCGATTCATGCACGTACATCGTCGTATCAACTGCCATATCCCCCTCCATGGCTCCTCTACACTGGTGATACGGCTCGCGCACCATCGCGTGTAACATTTTCCGTTCTCGCCCGATAGAAAAAATTTGTTTGACACCGCTGCATCCGATGGCAATCAACAAGGCGACACGAATTTTCACGGACGGCCGACCATGTACATCGACACGCACGCGCATTTCGACATTTGCATCGAGGAGGGCGTCGCAACGGAGCAGACGCTCATCGACGAGCTTGCCGCGAGCGACATCGGACGCGCCGTCCAAATCTCAATCGACGAGGACGGTTTCGCCTGGTCGCGTGATTTCGCGCGGCGGCGCCGCGACCGGGGCGTCCTCTTCACGGCCGGGATCCACCCGTCTTCTCAATCGGACGATGCGAAGCTGGGGCGGCTCTCGGCCTTCCTGGACGATTCGCTCGCGGGCGACGGGGCCGATCTTCTCCTGGGCGTGGGCGAGACCGGCCTCGACTTCTACCGGATGCGCCAGCCGCGCGACGCGCAGGAACGCTCGTTCGAGTTTCAGCTCGGTGCCGCGAAGCGCCGCGGCCTTCCGGTCATTGTCCACATCCGCGACGCGATGGACGAGGGGATCGCCATCATGACGCGCTTCGCGCCGCTTACCGGGATCATGCATTGCTTTTCGGGTGATAGCGCCGCCGCGCGGCGCGTGATCGACCTGGGACTCCTGGTCAGCTTCGCGGGGAACCTCACCTACCCGAAAGCGACGCAGCTTCACGATGCGGCCAGATACGTCCCGATCGACCGGCTGCTGCTCGAAACGGACGCTCCCTTTCTCACGCCCGTACCGTATCGCGGGAAGCCGAACCGACCCGCGTTCGTGACGCACACCTATGCGTTTTTCGCCACGATGCGAAAGGAACCGCTCGCGAATGTGATTGACACCATCGAGCAAAACTTCGACACTTTGATCGCGGGGCGACGGGGCTGATATCGCCCGCGGCCGAACGGCCAGCCGCACCGAAGGAGAACCCTATGCATTCACGCCGCTGGATCGACACGCCCGTTCGCTTCGCTGTGATGATGCGCACGGCTCGGAGCATGGCGCGATGAACCCGCGGCGCCATCACTCGGACTTCCTGGTGATCGGCTCCGGCATCGCCGGACTCGCCTTTGCCATCAAGGCAGCCGCGCTGGGCAGCGTCAATATCGTCACGAAGAAGAAGGACTCCGACTCCAATACGAACTATGCGCAAGGGGGGATCGCCTCGGTCCTGTCGCCCGAGGACTCGATCGACGAGCATATCGCCGACACCCTGAAGGCCGGCGCGGGCCTGTGCAATGCCGCGGCCGTGGAGATCCTGGTGCGAAACGGCCCCGAGCGCATCGCCGAGCTCATGGAATGGGGGACGCGCTTCTCCACCCGCATCGACCGCGAGGGAACGCGCGCCCTCGACCTGGGACGCGAGGGCGGCCACTCGCATAACCGCATCGCGCACGCCAAGGACCTCACCGGCCAGGAGATCGAGCGGGCGCTCATCAACAAGATATCGACCATGCGCAACATCGCCGTCTTCGAAGACCACACGGCGGTGGACCTCCTCACCGAACACCAGCTGCGCCTGGGTTCCGCCGGCGAATCATCCGGGCCGGCGGTCGACCCCATCACCTGTTACGGCGCCTATATTCTCGAAAACGAGACCGGGACCGTGCACATCTTCACCGCGCGCTGCACGCTGCTGGCCTCCGGCGGCGCCGGCCAGGTGTACCTGCACACCTCGAATCCCGACATCGCGACGGGCGACGGCATCGCGATGGCCTATCGCGCCGGCGCCTTCATCGCCGACATGGAGTTCATACAGTTCCACCCGACCACGCTCCATCAGGACCGGCTCGAGGGGCGGTCGTTTCTCATCAGCGAAGCGGTCCGGGGAGAGGGCGCCCTCCTGTTCAACTCGCGGGGAGAGCGCTTCATGGAGGGCGAGCACGAGCTCAAGGAGCTTGCGCCGCGGGACATCGTCGCGCGCGCCATCGACCGCGAGCTCAAGCGCCTGGGAGACCGGTGCGTCTATCTCGATATCACCGCGAAGGGAGAGGACTTTCTCCGCCACCGCTTTCCCCTCATCTACGAAAATTGCCTGAAGGCCGGGTACGATATGGCGCGAGAGCGCATTCCCGTGGTGCCCGCCGCACATTACCTGTGCGGCGGGATCGTGAGCGACACCTTCGGGCGCACCGCGATCCGCAACCTGTTCGTCTCGGGCGAATCGGCCTGCACCGGCGTCCACGGCGCGAACCGCCTGGCCAGCAACTCCCTCCTTGAGGGCGTGGTCTTCTCGCACCGCGCTTTCCTCCACCTTGCGGACACCTGGCACGGGCGCGTCGACGCCCCGACGCCGGAATTCCCGCACTGGAACAAGGAGGGCACCTTCGACCTCGAGGAGTGGATCCTCATCCAGCACAACGTGGAGGACGTGAAACGCCTCATGTGGGACTACGTGGGGATCGTGCGCTCGGACCTGCGCCTCCAACGGGCCTACCGGCGCATCATCCTCATCAAGGAGGAGATCCTCGACTATTACCGGCGCAGCACCATCTCGCCGCGCCTCATCGAGCTCAGGAACCTCGCGACCATCGCCAAGCTCATCATTCAGAGCGCGCTCGCGCGAAAGGAAAGCCGCGGACTTCACTACAATACCAGCTATCCGTTCGGCTCCGAGCAGCAGCGCAAAAACGTGGTTTTGCGCGCCGGGCAACCGCCGTCGATGACCGCGATCGACACCCTCCCCGTCGCCTGATCCGCGTAAAAAAGTACTTGAAAATACCCGACCCGCCGGGTATCCTTATTTCGGTTCGCCATTGACAGCGACGGGACAGACCGGGGATGCCGAAGGAACTCATACTGAGCGGACGGGTGCAGGGGGTCTTCTGCCGAGATTATTGCCGGCAGAACGCCCGGCGGCTGGGCCTGCGCGGCTCGGCCAGCAATCTCGCAAACGGCTCGGTGCGCGTCCTTCTCGATTGCGACGACGAGCGCGTCGACGAGTACGTACGCGCGCTCAGGGGCAACCCTTTCGGCTTCCGCTTCCACGGGCGCATCAGCGATATCACTGTCACCGAATACCGGGGCGGCATGGGCGGCGATTACGTCTTCTGAGTCGGACCGCACAGGAGGAAAACATGAGAATCAGGGCACTTGGCATCATCATCCTCACGACTGTCGCGCTGGCGTCGTGCATCAGCATCGATTTCGTGAAAACCGGCAAGACCTACACGGCGCTCAAGCCCAACGCGGACGTGATCGTGTTCCACCGGTCGGCGCCGACGGAGCGCTACGAGGAGATCGGCATTCTGCGCATCGACGGCGGGTCCCTGTCGAAGCGCATCGAGGTGGCCAAAAAGGTGGCGCGCCAAAACGGCGGCAACGGGCTGGTGCCGCGCGGATCCGGCTCCGACGCGCTGCGGTCGGTCGACTCGAAGATCTTCGAGCACGAATCGAAGGTCGCCGACGCCAAGGGTTCCGAGCGCACCCAGGTGTTCATGGTGATCCGCATCACCGACCCCGAGGCCGAGCGCCGCGCCAAGGAGGCGGAGGCCAAGGGCCCGGAGGGCTCCCCGGACAAGGACACGTCGAAATTCACGCAACGCGACCCCGACAAGTACTATCGCGAGGGGACGGACGGTCCCAACGAACCGGGACGGTCGCCGGAGCGCGATCCCGGAAAGCTCCCGCGCGCGACCTATCGCCAGCTCATCGAGAACATCGACACCATGAAGGGGCAGCGTTTCGCCGGGGCCCTGGTGCCGGAGAAGTTCTACAAAATTCCCCGCACGCTCCGTTCCTCGGCCGGTCCCGATTCCAAGCTGCTCATGATGCGCACGACGCAGCGTCGTCAGCAGGTGCTCGTCATCGTCCCCGCCGACAAGGCCGCCGGGTTCAAGGAAAGCATCGGTTCGCGATCGCGCGTCACGATCGTCTACACGCCCGTCGACGTGCACCGCTTCGGCGGCAAGGCCTACCCGGTGCTCAAGCTCGTGGACGACGCGAAGAAGTGATCATCGAAGGATTGCGCGCGGGCTCCGTGCCGGATACACGGCGCGACGGCCCGCGCCGCATCAGCCCCGCTCTTTAAAGAACGTTCCCACCCCGAGCCGAAACACCGACGTCGCGACCGACAGTCCACCGATCACCAGCCAGAGGGCGGGATCGCGCACGGGCGCCGTTTTAAAGATGATGTTCAGATGCGGCACGTACACGATGGCCGCGATCATCGCCACGGTGAACGCCAGGAACGGATGCAGGATCATGTTAAAGGAAAACAGCTTCTGGCGAAGCGATCCGTCGCGCAGCATGAACACATAGATCTGGGGCGAAAGGAGCGTGATCGCGAAGGACGCCGTCCCGGCGATCGCGCGGTCGTTCGTGAGATGGTCGACCAGGATGTACCCGGCCGAAATGGCGCAGCCGAACACCAGGCCGTCGACGATCATGTGCACCCGGTCGCGCAGCGCGAAGATCGGGTCCGCGAGGCGCACCGGCGGCTTTTTCATGATGCCGGGCCCCGCCGCATCGGTGCTGATTCCCACCGCGGGGAACGCCTCCATGATCACGTTGGTCCACAGGAGCTGGATCGCGAGCAGCGGCGTGGGGAACCCCAGGATGGGATTGAGCAGGAGCCCCGCCACCTTGCCCAGGTTGTTGGTGATGAGATAGCGCACCAGGCGCCGCAGGTTCTGGTACACGATGCGCCCCTCGCGGATGCCGTTGACGATGGTGGCGAAATCGTCGTCCGTGAGGATCACGTCGGCCGCCTCCTGGGCCACCTGCGAACCGGCGCGTCCCATCGCGATGCCCACGTCGGCGCGCTTGAGCGCGGGGGCGTCGTTCACCCCGTCCCCGGTCATGGCCACCACGTGGCCCTTCTCCTTGAGCTTGTCCACGATCCGCAGCTTGTCCAGCGGCGCCACGCGCGAATACACGTGTATGTTCTCCACCTGGCGCGTAAACTCCGCCTCGGTCATCGCCTCGAGCTCGCGCCCCTCGACGGCCTGGCTCGCGCCGTCGGCGATGCCCACGCTCTCGGCGATCGACCGGCCCGTCTTTTTGCTGTCGCCGGTGATCATCACCATGCTGATGTGCGCCTCTTTGGCCTCGCGCACGGTGAGCTTCACCTCGTCCTTGGGCGGATCGAAGATGACGGCCGCGCCCAGGAACACGAATCCGCCGAGACGCGCGCGGTCGATCGTGTCCGTTCCGGACGCCGCGCCCTTGCGCGCGAAGGCGATGAGCCGGTAACCCTTCTCGGAGCGCCCGGCGAGGTCGTCCAGGATCCGCGCGGCGTCGTGCTTGCCGAGCTTCTCCTCGGCGCCGTCGACGTAGTGCCGGTCGCACAGCGCGACGATTCGCTCCGGGGCCCCCTTGACGAGGATGGCCCGCTCACCCGCGGGTTCCGCCACCAGCGATGCGGCATACATGAGATCGGATGAAAAGGGCACGCGGTCGACCACCTGTGCGGACTCGAACTGGGCGGGCCGATAGCCCGCGATCACCGCCGCCTTGAGCAGCGCCACCTCGGTGGGATCGCCCAACTCCTTCTCGACGGTTCCGTCGGTCTCCACGATCTGCGCCGTTGACGTCTTGAACGAGGCGAGGAAGATGTCGCGGATAACGCCGGTCTCCCCCTCGGCGATCATGCGGAAGATGTCGCCGCCGGTGAGAAACCCATCGCCGATATAGTACTCCTTCACCGTCATCACGTGTGCGGTGATGGTCCCGGTCTTGTCGGTGCAGATGAAATCGACGTTCCCCAGCGTCTCGACGGAGGTGAGGCCCTTGATGATGATGGAGTTCTTCGCCAGGCGCTGGATGGCCAGCGACAGCGCGATGGTGATCGAGGCCGGAAGCCCCTCGGGAAACACCGCCACCATCACGCTCACCGCCACCAGCACCACCCCAAAGAGGGTCTCGCGGTTGAGGTTGTCGATGCCCGTCACGCGCAGCAGGGTGATCGCGACGACCAGCGCCGCGGAGACGAAGGCCAGCCCCACCAGGAACTTGATCTCGGTCTGCAGCTTCCGCTGGAGCGGGGTCTTCTCCTCCTCGAGGGCCTGCATGCTCCCGGCGATGCGCCCCATCTCCGTGCGCGTGCCGGTCCCCGCGACCAGGGCCCGTCCGGAGCCGTCGAGCACGCGGCTGCCGGCGAAGACCATGTTCTCCATCTCGTAGAGCTTCCGGTCCGTCCCGGAGAGCGCCCCGGCGGTCTTGCGGACGGGATCGCTCTCGCCCGTCAGGAAGGCCTCGTCCACGAGCAGCCCGTGCGATTCGATGATCCGGGCGTCGGCGGGGACGATGTCTCCCGCCTCGATGATGACGATGTCGCCGGGCACGATGAAGCGCGCGGCCACGAGCTCCGTCGAGCCATTTCGCACAACGCGCGACTGGGGCGCGAGCATCTTCGTGAGCGCCTCCACCGCCTTCTCCGCCTTCCGGTCCTGCGCGATGCCGATGACGGTGTTCACCACCACCACGAACATGATCGCGACCGCCTCGATCACGTCGCCGATCACCAGCGAGAAGAGCGCGGCCACCAGGAGGATGAGCGCCATGGGATCGGCGAGCGCGTCGAAGACCTTGCGGAGTATCCCCTTTCGTTTCGCGGGCGGGAGCTCGTTGTGGCCGTGCTCGGCCAGGAGCGCCGCCGCGCGCGCGCCGGTGAGCCCGTCGGGGGAGGAGCCGAGGAGCCGGAGCGCCGCGTCGGCCTCGAGCGTGCTGATGCTGCCGTATCCCGGCAGGGACGTCGTCGTTACCGCCATGGGCGCCTCCGGGCGTGTGGAATCATAGTGGCGTGCGCGGGGCTCGCGAGGCCGCGGGGATCACGCAATGCCGTATTTCGCCTTGACCTCGCGCTCGGCGCGAAGCCAGTCGCTCATCTCGTCGCCCGGCTCGTTGCGGCGGATCCGCTCCTCGAAGACCTCGTAGGCGTGCTGCCGGATCTCACTTAAAAATTCGTCGAGTTGCGGAACCTGGGTTTTCTTGGGCGGCATGGCATCCTCCGAGGCATGTGCGATTACGGTGTTCGCGTAACACACGATAGCCCAGAAGGGACTGATGGCAATAAAAAAATTCACAAATCCTCACGCGATCCGACCTCCACCGGTCGGGGCACCTTCAGGCGCCGCCCGAGCACCCGCTTGAAACGGCCGTGCAGCCCGTCGCCGTCGAGCGACAGCATTTCCGCGACGCCGGTGCTGCGGATCCGGTCGAAATAGCCGTCGCACTCCGCCTCGAACCGGCGGTCGAAGCGCCGGCGCGAATGGCCATGCGCCGCCCGCACGGGGCCCATGCGCCGGATGTCGCCGTTAAAGTCGGGGCTGATATGATAGAGCTCGTGAAAGATCACCCGCAGCTTACCGCGCGCGTCGAGGTCAAAAAACCGCGGGAAGTAGAAGTATATCACGTAGAGCATGCGGCGCTCCCCGGCGACCACGCGCGGAATGGCGAAGGAGCGCCCGCGGAACCGGGCGATCTCGGCGCCGCCCGCGAAGCGAAGCGGCACCAGCTTCCCGTAGCACCCGCCACCGCCGTTCCCCCGATTGGAGGCCACGCAGACGAGCACGCGCCCCATGTCGATGTGCGCAAACATCGGGACGCATGCGCAGATGTCGCGGATGATCGACTCGAGCTCGCCGGTCAGGTCGATCGTCCGCAGGCGCGCGGGTGCGGGTGCGCCGGCCATCCGGTCAGGCGCCCTCGGCGCGGGAGACCATCTCCTCGGCATGACGGAGCGAGAGCTCCGTGATCGTCTCCCCGGCGAGCATCCGGGCCACCTCCCGCACCTTCTCCGAGCGGGTGATGTTCTTGACGATCGTCGTGAAGCGATGTGCGGTCTTTTCCTTTTTCACGATGAAATGGCTGTCCGACATCGCGGCGATCTGCGGCAGGTGCGTGATCACCAGCACCTGCCGGTCGCGCGAGAGGGTCTTGAGCTTTTTCCCCACCACCTCGGCGGTCTTGCCGCCGATGCCGGCGTCCACCTCGTCGAACACCAGGCTCTCCACGATGTCCGAGGCGAGGATCACGTTCTTGAGGGCCAGCATGATGCGCGAGAGCTCGCCGCCGGAGGCGACGCGCGCGAGCGCCCGCAGGTCCTCGCCCTCGTTGGCCGAGAGAAGGAACTCCACGCGGTCCAGGCCGTGGGGATAGAGCATGTAGGTCTTGTTGTCGGCCTCGATGATGCCGTCGGGATGGATCTCGCGCTTGATGGAGACGCGGAAGACGGTACCCGCCATCCCCAGGTCGCGGAGCTCCTTCATCACCAGCTCCTCGAGCCGCTTCGCGGTGTTCTTCCGCCGTTCGGAGAGGTCCAGCGCCGTCTCCTTGGCCTCGCGCACGGCCTCCCGGTACTCGACCCGCAGCCGCTCGATCTCCTCCTCGCTCGAGGAAAAGGCCTCGAGCTCGCGCAGGGAGCGCTCGCGGAACTCCAGGATTTCGTCCACCGTCGATCCGTACTTCTTCTTGAGCGACGAGATCAGCGCGAGGCGCTCCTCGACCTCGTTCACGCGCTCCGGCGAGAAGTTCACGCTCCGCTCGTACTCACGCAGCCCCGCCGCCACGTCCTCCATGGCGTAGAGCGACTGCTTCACGGACTCGAGCGTGTCGGTGATGTTCGCGTCGAAGCCCGCGATGGCGGCCAGGCTCTGCTCCACCTTCTTGAGCCCGCCCACGATGCCCCCGTCGCCCTTGAGCAGTGCGGTGGCCGTGCTGATCTCGCGGAAGAGCCGCTCGGCGTTGGCGAGCACCGTGGACTCGGCGCGAAGCTCGTCCTCTTCGTAGGGCGATAGTTTCGCCTGCTCGATCTCCCTGACCGCGAAGGCGAGATACTCGATGCGGCGGGCCTTCTCGCGCTCGTCGATCTCGAAGGAGTCCATCTTTTCCTTGATTTCGCCCAGCCGCGCGTGCAGGGCGCGCACGGCGTCCACGAGTGCCCCGTGGCCGGCGAAGGCATCCAGAAGCTCGCGGTGCTTCGCGATGCGCACGATGTTCTGGTGCTCGTTCTGCCCGTGGATGTCCACCAGGTAGGCGGCGATCTCGGCCATGCGCGCGACGGGGATCTGCGTGGCGTTGGCGAAGCAGCGCCCCTTCCCGTTCGAATTGAGCTCCCGTCGGATCATCAGCACGCCGTCGTCGCAGTCGATGCCCGCCTCGTCGAGCAGGCGGCGCACGTCGGGCAGCCCGGACACGTCGAACTCCCCCTCGAGCACGGCGCGGTCGAACCCGGTGCGGATCATGTCGGTGGTCATCTTCTCGCCCAGCACGCCCGAGAGCGCGTCGATGAGCACGGACTTTCCCGCGCCGGTCTCGCCGGTGAGGATGTTGAGCCCCGGCCCGAAGGGCAGGCGCAGCTCGTCCACCAATACGAAATTTTTTATGCGCAGTTCACGGAGCATGCGGTGTCGTTCGCGGCCGGCGGCCGTCACCTCCCCCATCCAAGCTTTTGCCGGAGTATGTCATAATAGCTGAAATCGGGGTGCGTGACCAGTCGAATCGTTGTATCGGTGCCCCGGAAGAAGACGTCGTCTCCGGCCTCGATTCGAATAGCAACCTGACCGTCGATTGTCAATAATAAATTTTCGAAGCGCGATTCGATGCGCGCGCGCAGGGTGCAGGCCGAGGAAACGATCATGGGGCGCACGGCCAGCACATGCGGACAGATGGGATTGATGACGTACACGCTGTCCACCGGCGGCGCGACGATGGGGCCGCCGGCCGAGAGCGAGTAGGCGGTGGAGCCCGTCGTGGTCGCCACGATGAGCCCGTCGCCGGAGAACCGGTTCAGAAAATCCCCGTCGATGGCCAGCTCGATGTCGATGGGACGCGAAAAGGCGCCCTTGGATATCACCGCGTCGTTCACGAACAGCTGCCGCTCCATCATGGCGCCGTTTCGCCAGTGCTCGACCTCGAGAAGCGACCGCTCGACGATCTCGCCGCGCCCCTCGACGGCGTCGGCAAGATGCGGGAGCGCCTCGTCGGGCATGAACTCGGTAAGGAAACCGACGCGCCCGCGGTTCACGCCGAAGAGCGCCTTCCCGGTATCGGCGAACAGGCGCGCGGTGCGGAGGAAGGTCCCGTCGCCGCCGATCGCGACGACCAGCTCCGCCTCGCGGACGAAGCGCGCCATGTCCGTCACGCACCCGGCGAACGGCGTCGCGGAAAAGATATCGTAGGGCGGCAAAAGCGTCGCCACGCCCCGCTCCCGAAGGAAGTCGATCATGGAGCCCAGGAAGGCGAGCGAACCCTCGTCGTCGGGGCGGATATTTGCCGATACGGTGGCGATCATGTCAGCGCTTCACGACCAGGCAGGGGACGGGCGACTTGCGCACGACCTTTTCGGAGACCGAGCCCATCAGCATCTCGGCGATATTGCTCGCACCGTGCGAGCCCAGGACGATGAGCGTCGCCTTCTCGCGGCGGGCCACGTCGATGATGGCCTTAAACGGCACCCCGCTCTCGACGATGCCGCGCACCGTGAAGTCGCGGCCCAAGCGCCGGCACACCTCGTCGATGCGCCGCTGCGCGTCCCGCGTGAGGTTATTGAACAGCTCCATCTCGTATTGTTTGATGGATTCGCCGAACCACGAAACCGTCTCGGCAAACGCCGCATGCCGCAGATCGATCACGTGCACGACGACGACCTCGGCGGTCCCCGCCCCCTTGAGCTTCCGCAGATAGGGAACGACGGCCCCGGCGCAGTCCGAGAAATCCGTCGGATACAGCACTCGCTTGAACACGGACCCTCCGCCCTAGAATTTTTTCACCGCGCACATGCCGGGCCCCTTCTCGGCAAGAAAGGCGATCGCGGCCGCCAGCCGCGTGCTGTCCACCAGGTAGGTTGCGTGCTCGAGCGTGAGCAGCATCGCGCCGTGGGCCATCCCGGCGATCTTCAGTTGCGCCGGGAGTTTGACCAGGTGGCGCGGCCCGGTGAGGACCGCCCAGAGCCCCTCGCGGTCCTCGTAGAGCATGCCCCCCGGGAAGAAGGCCACATCCGCGAGATCGCGGAACTTGAACACCTCGCGCTTCTTCTTGTCGGGCACGGAGAGCTCCACGAGCTGCCACATGCCGATGATGCCGGAGACATACCAGAGCCGGTTGTTCTCGAACCACATCCGGGGCGAGTTCACCTTGATGTCCTTCATGAAGAGCGAATCGGCGGCCAGGTCCACGATGTTCGCCGTGTAGTCGCCCGCGATGCCGAGGATCACCATCATCGTCGTGCCGCTCTTGTAGAGATGGGAATAATACGGCACCCCGATGAAGGGCGGCTGGATCTTGTCCCGCCCCGCAACGACGGCGATCTTCCGGTCCGCGATCGAATAGCGATGCAGCTGGCGGCCGACGAAATAGAACACGGCGTCGTCGGACACCGCCAGGGAATCGGCCTTGTCCTTTTTATCCTGGGAGACGACGACGCTCGCCTCCGATGCGCCGCCCTTCCCGAAGATCCGCAGTTCGAGGCCGTTCGTGGCCGCGATGCGGCCGGTCGCGGGATCGCACGCAACGTGCTTGAATTGCGCGGGAACGTCAATGGACGCCGCGCAGGGATGATGGAGCCGCACCGTGTTGTCCGAGCGCGTGAAGATCACGTTCCCGGAGGCGACGGGCTCCCCCTTCGTGAACTTCGCGATCTTCGCGGAGAGCACCAGGCCCTCGGCCGCACGCAGCGTCCCCTCCTCGATGGCGCCCTGCCGGTAGGCCTCGATGCCCTTGAGCATCTTCGATTCGTGCTCGGGGGAGCACCCGAGCGCCGCAACGAACGCGACGCCCACAAGGAATACGCGATGATTCATGAAGTCCTCACTCGTTCTTGGCGGTCTTCGCCTTGATCTTCTCCACCGCCTTGTCGAGGAAGGTGGAATCGTAGAGCTCGACCATCCGCGACGACGCGGACGAACGGGCCCGGATGCTGAATTTGGACGTGGTGATGTACATGCCGCTCTTGCACTTCTCGGCGCCGATCGTGCGGTGGAAGTTGATGATTTGCCCCTCGGTGATCTCCTTCGTGGTGCGGTTGAAGACGATGAGGACCGGCGGCTCGTTGATCCGCTTGATGTTGAAGGCCTTGTATACGTACTCGTTGTGCGACACTTCCTTTTTCGAGACGATATTGTAGTTGAGCCGCGAGATCACCTCCTGGATGAGCGGCTGCAGCTCCGTGATCGAGGAGGTGAAGAACGACTTGAGGTTGGGATTGTTCAGGATGTTCTGGTACTCCTCGAGCTTGAGCCGGGTGCTTCGGAAATCCGAGTTGATCCGCGCGATCTGCTCCCAGTGGTGCACCGCCTCCTTGATCTTGTTCTCGATCTCGAAGCACTCCGCCAGCAGGTAACGGTAGGCCAGCGCCTCGTCGTCCTTCTTGTCGATCCGCCCGATCCCCTCTTCGAGGGCCTCGATCGCCTTGTCGTACAGGCCGTTCTCGAAGTATATCTCGCCCAGGTGGTACAGGCTTTTCACGAAGAAGGCGCGGTCCTTCCGCGAGTTCTCGAACATCCGGATGGCGGTGTCGAAGTCCTTTTTTCCCTTGTAGATGACCCCCAGATAGAAGTTCGCCTCGAACATGGACTGCGGATGCTCGACCGCGCGCAGCAGAAAGGCCTCCGCGTCGTCGTACTCGGACAGGTAGTAGCTCGCCACGCCGATGGGCAGCACGCAGTCGACGAGCGACGGATCGGCGGTGATGGCGCGGCTGAGGCACTCCTTCGCCTCCTTGTATTTCTTCTGCTTGTACTGGGCGTGCCCCAGCCGATGGTTGGCCTTGACGTCCTCGGGCTTGAACTTGAGGATCTCGCGGTACTCGTCGATCTCCTTGGGGAACTGCTGGGTGGCGCTGTAGAGATCGGCCAGCAGGTAGTGGATGTCGAGCTCGCTCACGTGCTTTTTGAAATCGGGGATGCCCAAAATGGCGTTGAGCTCCGAGATGGCCAGCATGAACTGCGACTGCTTCATGAGGATGCGCGCCCGCACATAGCGCGCCGGGACATAGTCCTTCTTCTTGTCCAGGATGCTCTTGACGATGGCGCTCGCGCGGGAGAGATCCTCCTCGTTCATGAACTCCTCGGCGCGACGCACCCGCGCAGGCAGATGCACGGACTTGAAGACGAGCGCAAACCCCACCGCAAACAGCAGGATGAGCACCACCAGCCCGATCCGGTATAATGTCATATCACCCATAGGTCACCTGCACGAAGGCCCTCGCGCCGCCAATGCGCGCAATGGCCCATAAACATAGTCAGTGGAGCGATATCCGTCAACAATAATTCGCCGCATGGCGGCAACGGCCGCGAATATCGTCGAAGCGCCATCACCCCCGCACCCATGTGAAGAAATACCCTGTGAGCCGCAAATCCATTTGACAAGAACGCATTGTATTGCTATACTATGAGGACTGGGAACCAAAAGTGAACTTGTGCACAAAAATGTAATGAAAAATCGATGTTTCGTACCGTTCGTGACCGTGCTCATTCCCGTCGCCCTTTCCCTATCGGGCTGCACGTCCGCCCCTCCAGTGCCCACGAAGCCCGCCGCGGAACCGACCGCCAGCCGGGAGATCGTGGCCGACTGGCACCTGTACAGCATGGGGCTGTATTACAAATCGACCAAGAACTACACCACCGCCATCAAGTACTTCCTCGACGCCGCGGCGCACGGGGTCGCGCTCGATCTGGTCTACGAAAAGCTCGCGGAATGCTACAGCCTTCTCTTCGACTACGACACCGCGATCAACTACGCGAAGCTGTCCATCGAGAAGAACCCGTCCTCGCCGGCGCCGTATCTGCTGCTGTATCGGATCTACGTGAACCTGAACAACCATCAGCAGGCGGCGGAGGCCCTCGAGCGGCTCATCGCGGTGGACCCCGAGCCGGTGGAGGTGCATTTCCGCCTCGGCGTCCACTACTACACGCGCATGAAGAACTACGACCGCGCCCTGGTGAGCTTTCGCGCCATCCTGGACATCGCCGCCTCCAAGCACGTGGAGGACCGCTACCTGGAGTACGCGCACTATTACATCGGCTACATCCACTACAACAAGGGACAGATCGACGCGTCGATCGAGCACTTCGCCCGTTCGGCCGACATCAATCCCGGAAACGCGCAAACGCTCAACATCCTGATCATTCTCCTGATGCACAGCACGCAGATCGACCGGGCGGCCGGATACGCCGCGCAGTTCCTGGAGCGCTATCCCGACAATGCGCGCATGAACGCCGTCATGGGGCAGATCCTCTACCTGCGCAACAGCCCGCGCGCGAAATCACACCTGCGCCGCGGCATGGGCGATGCGTCGCCCTACGGCATCACGGCGCGCGGGCTCTACTACGAGCTCCTGCGTCGCGACGACCGCGCGCTCGCGTCCATCAAAAAGTCGCTCGAGAACAATCCGGGCGCCGTCGCCGCCCATGTCGCGCTGGCGAAACTCTCGCTGCGCAAGCACAAGAAGCGCGTGGCCCTGAGCGAGTACTTCACGGCGGGCATCCTCCTGTACAAGGCCAAGCAGTATTCCGATGCGCGCACCTATCTTACAAAATCGCTCGCGCTTGATGATGGGATACCCGAAACCTACATCTACCTGGGAAAGATTTCGGAGGAGACGGGGAACCGCTCGCTGGCCATCGTCCACTACAAGAAGGCCAACCAGCTCCAGCCGCGCTCGGACATCTATTCGCACCTGGGGTATCTCTACAGCCAGCGCAACGACTTCGCCGAATCGATGCGCAACTTCGACCGCGCCATCGCCATGGAGCCGAAGAACCCGAAATCGTATTTCATCAAGGGGATCGTCCTGTCGGACCGCAAGGACTATCCCCGCGCCGAGCAGGAGTTCCGCACGGCCGTGTCGCTGGACGGCAACGACACCTATTACTTCTACCTGGCCACGGTGCAGGAGAAGCAACGCAAGCTCGACGAGGCGATGGACTCGCTGCGCAGGGCGCTCGCGGTGAACGCGGAGAACCCGCGCGCGTGCAACTATCTGGGCTATCTCTACGCCGACAACAACATGCGCCTTGACGAGTCGATCGACCTCATTCGGCGCGCGCTGAAGCACGAACCGCGCAACGGGGCCTACCTCGACTCGCTGGGCTGGGCCTACTACCGGAAGGGCGACTACCAGCGCGCGCTCAAGAAGCTCCTCGAGGCGCAGCGCCTCCTCGAGCGCGACAAGGCCTCCGATCCGGTGGTCTACGATCATATCGCCGACACCTACAAAATGATCGGCGACCGGGAAAAAGCGCTTGAATACTGGCGCAAATCCCTGCACCTGGAAAAAAATCCCGCGATCGAAACCAAGATCCGGGAGATCGAAGCGCTCATCAAACAACAGGGGAACTAATCGCATATGAACAGCGTGGCTCGGATGACCCGCGGCGTCGCCGCGGCGGTTGCAGTCGTGTGTATGGCGGGATGCGCCTCCGGAAACCGCGCCGCGGACGATCAGCGCGCCGCGCTCGGCGATGCGGCGGTGAAGGCGCTCGTGCAGCGGGTGCGGGACCTCAACGCCGGCGCGCCGGACCGCTTCGTGGCCAGCTTCACCGTCGAGGGCACCATGCACAACCGGAAGAACTTCAAGTCGCTCGGGAGCGCCATGTTCCTGCGCGATCCGCTGCGCATGAAGGTCATCTTCACCGACCTCATCTTCAAGAGCCCCATCTCCATGCTGGTGCGAAACGGCGACGAGCTGCGCTTCTACTTTCCCGCCGAGCGCAAGCTCGTGATCGACAGCGCCGCCAAGATCGACTTGAACCGCTACATCGAGATCGACGTCGACTTTTTGTTCTTAAGCCAGATCGCAAGCGGGCGCGTGGGGACGATCGAGAACTTCAAGGCATCGGGCGGCGCGGACGCGACGGGCGATCCGAAGGCGGCGGGGACCACCTATCTCATCCTCGAGAACGACCGCTTTTATCAGACCATCGCCTTCAGGAACGATCTCCCGGAGAAGATCCTCCTGGTCAGGAAATCGAACAACCACCGCTTCGAGTTCCACTTTGAAGCGCCGGCATACCAGAACAACCGCTTCACCTGCCGGTCGATCCGGTTCATTTCGCTGGCCCGCAAGGACGTGATCCGGCTCACCTTCAACCGGATAAACTACAACGTGGCCATCGATCCCGAGGGCGTCACCGACATCCCCATGGACCGGAAAACGGAGACCATCCGGGTCAACTGAGAAGACGCTCGTACACCCCGACCATCCTGCGCACCGCGGCCTTCCACGAGAAGTGCTCCGCGACGCGCGCCTGGCCCGCCGCGCCCAGGCTCTTCATCTTTTTCGGGTCGGCCAGGAGCGCATGGATCGCCTCGGCGAGGGCGTAGCTGTCGCGTGCGGGAACGATGACGCCGGCGTCGCCCACCACCTCGGGGAGCGCCCCGCCGTCGCTGGCGATCACCGGCGTGCCGCAGGCCATGGCCTCGGCCGCGGGGAACCCGAAGCCCTCGTGCGTCGAGGGGACCACCGCGATCTGCGCCTCATTGTAGTGGCGCACCAGGTCGTCGGTCGTGGTCTTTCCCGTGAAGGATATCCGGCCGGCGAGCCCCAGCTTCTCGATGAGAAGCGTGGAAACGCGCCGGTGCGGCGAGCCGCCGTCTACCACGGTGAGGTTCACCTCGGCGTCCAGGTGGCTGAGCGCCTTGACCAGGTAGAGGAATCCCTTTTTCCCGTCCTCGACGTTCCCGACGAACACGATCTTCCCCCGCACCTTCTTCACGGCGCGAAGCGGCCGGAAGATCGTCCGGTCGAGGCCGTTGTACACCACCGTTTGCCGCTGCGCCGGAACGCCGAACGACCGCGTTATGCGATCCCGCGAGTCCTCGGACACCGTGATCACGTGATCGAGGCGTTTCGCGACAAAGCGCTGCATCGAGATCGGATAAAAGAAGATCCCCTTGACCTTGTTCGCGAACGACGAGGCGCGCTCAATGACGTTTTTCAAATCGACCGTCAGGGGGTGATGGATCGTCGCGATCACGGGGACCCCCAGCCCCTGCATCAGCAGGAGGCCGTATCCCAAACACTGGTTGTCGTGGATCACATCGAAGCGCACCGTCTGCGACAGCTCGCGCAGCATCGCGAAGGCGCGGTAACTGAACGCGCTGATCTCGGGGAAGGCGCCCACGCGGCTGGTCGCGTACTGATAGAGGTTCACCGGATCGAAGATATCGAAGGGTCGCTCCGGGTTGATGACCGACGCCCCCTTCTTCACATAGTACTCGTTGTTGGGGACGTAATGGACCGTCACGCCCCGCATCGCCGGCGGCGCGGGCGGACCCACGATCGCGTGCACCTCGTGCCCCTGGCGCACCAGCTCCTCGGCCACGTACTTGAGGTATATCCCCTGTCCGCCGCAGTAGGGGTTTCCCCGATAGCAGAGCAGGCAGATTCTCACCGGCCCCTCCGCTTCCATTCGTCGATTCTGCGGTACAGGTCGCTCATGAGGACCACCTTCTTCGGATCGAGCTTTTTGACGACCTTCGCCGGGTTCCCGACCGCGATCACGTTGGACGGAATGTCCCGGCGCACCACGGCCCCCGCGCCCACGATGGAGTTTTCACCGACGCGCACGCCCTTGCATACGATCGCGGAATCGCCGATCCACACGCCCTTCTCGAGTATAATGGGGGCCGTGCGCCCCACCGGCTGCGTGCGGTCGTAGATGTCGTGCCAGTCGGCGTCGGTGAGATAGCAGCGGTTGGCGAGCATGCAGTCGTCGCCCACCTGGATCTTCGAGGCGCTCGAGAGACGGATGCCGCTCATCAACAGCACGTTGTCGCCGATCTCGATGGCGCCCTCGTGGCCGTTCATGCGGAACGTGGTGATGGTGGTCCGGTCGCCGCGCCCCGCCGCGAAGACGCAGTTTTTCCCGATGCGGATGTTGGGACCGAAGACGTCGATGTTCTGGATGCCCCACGTCCGGGGCGTCCCGCCGATGTGCGCGAACTTCTTCTTGAACGAGAGATGATAGGTCAGGTAGGTGCGCGTCAAGAAGACGATGCTGCCGAGGAAGGTCGGCTTGAGGAAATCGTCCATCGCGTCGAACTGTGGGATCCCGTTCGCCACCGGGCTACATCATCGAGAAGAAGTACTGCCGGATCATCTCGAAGTTGCGCTGCACGTCGCGCGCGCCGCTGACGCACTCCATGTGCCCCGGCAGCAGGTACTCGACGTCCAGCCCCGCCATGCGCGAGATGCTCTCCTTGAGCTTCGCGCCGCTCCCGCCGGGAAAATCGACGCGCCCCACGCTTTCGCGGAAGATGAGGTCGCCGCACGCAAGCGCCTTTTTCTCCGGCCAGTACACGCAGATGGACCCCGGCGAGTGGCCCGGGGTGAGATAGACCTCCAGGCCCACGCCGTTCACCTCCCAGGTCCCTTCCGTGAGGACCGGATCGAACGTATATTTCGGGAAGGGCATGCCGAACATCGCGAAAAACTGCGGGCCCGCCGTATTCAAGAATTCGATTTCGTCCGCGTGCATCGCCACCTTCACGCCCTTGTCCATGAAATACTCGCTCCCCTCGAGATGGTCGGGATGGCAGTGCGTGTTCACGACATAGTTGATGTCGTCGGGGTTGAGCCCGTCCTTTTTCATGTCCGCGAACCGAAGGTCCAGATGGTGCTTGAGGCCGGGATCGAACAGGATGTTGAGCGGCTCGCCGAAATAGAAGGTATTGCAGTTGTTCTCGAACACGCCGCGCCAGACATAGGCGTACACGCCGTCACACAGTTTCATGCCTTAGCCTCCGTATGCTGCAAGGAATGTTCGCCCGAAGGCGACATCGAGCGTGTGCCCGGCCTTGCAGGCGATGAAGTGCCCCACGACCGGCCGCCCGATGAGCGCGAGATCGCCGATGAAATCGAGCGCCTTGTGCCGGACGCACTCGTCGGGAAAGCGCGGCTCGTTGATATAGCCCGTCTCGCCGATCACCAGCGCATTGTCCAGGCTCCCGCCCTTCGCCAGGCCGCTGGCGATAAGCATCTGCACGTCCTTCTCGAAGCCGTAGGTCCGCGCCGGCGCGATCTCGCTAAAAAACACGCTCGGCTCGAGCGGGTAATCGGCGTACTGGGTCTGGATGACCGGATGCGTGTAGGCGATGATGTACGACAGACGCGCCGACGGGGACGGGAGCGCGACGATGAACTTGTCGCCCTCGACGACGTTCACCGGCGTCGTGACCACGTACGGCGCGATGGATCCCGGCAGCGTTGCGACCGACGCCTCGTCGAACAGACGCGCGAGCGTGTGCGCCGAGCCGTCGAAGATGGGCATCTCCTCGGCGTCCGACTCGACGTATGCGTCGGTGACGCCCCGCATCGACAGGACCGCGAGGACGTGCTCGATGGTCATGATCTTCCATTCGCCGTTGCCCAGGGTCACCGCGAAGTGCGTCTCGACCACGTGTTCGAGCCGCGCCGGAATGGGCGAGCGTCGCCCCCGCGCGGCATGGATGAAGACGATCCCCGTCCCGGGCTCGGCCGGGAGAAACCGGACGCGCACCGTTTCACCGGAGTGGATGCCGATCCCTTCGGCGCGGATCTCGCGCGACACGGTCGCGCGGGGGATGTCCATCGCCGCGCTCATTCCGCGATCTTCGAGAAGTCCAGGAAGTTACGGTACGGCGTGAGGATCCCCTCGAGGAGCGCGAGTCGGTTGTCGCGCACCGCGGGGTCGTCCGCCATCACCATCACGCCGTCGAAAAAGGCGTCCACCGTCGCCTTGCCCTCGATGAGCAGGCGAAAGAGCGCGCGGCAGTCGTTGCGCGCAACGCAGCCCTCGATCTCCCCCTTGCGGGAGCTGAAAAATTCATGCAGGCGCTTTTCGGAGTCCTCGCGGAGGTTCGCCTCGGAAAACGCCAGCGCATGCGTCGGGTTGTCGCGGCGAAACGACGCGAGGATGTTGTTCATGCGCTTGAAGCTCATGAGCATCTGCGAGAACTGCCCGTCCGCCCGGAACTCGTTCAGGCGGCGCGCACGCTCGTAGAGCTCGGCGTAGTCGTACCGGCCGATCGACAGGCAGGCGTCGATCTCGTCGTACCGGAACCCGCTCTCCTCGAAAAAGGTCTTTGCGCGCGCCGTGATGAAGGCCAGGAGCTTGTCGATAAGGCCCGCCCCGCCCGCATACTGGCCGGACACGCCTTCGAGCAATCCCTTCACGTCCAGGCGCATGCCGTTTTTCACCACCAGATCGATGATCGCGCCCGCCTGGCGCCGCAGCGCATAGGGGTCGCTCGAGCCGCCGGGGATGTTCCCCACCGAGAAGGACCCGAAGATGTTGTCGAACTTCTCGGCGAGCGAGAGCACGACGCTCACCGGAGCGCTCGGCAGCTCGTCGCCCTGGAAGCGGGGGCGGTACTGGTCGTCGATGGCCCGCGCGACCGCCGGGTCCTCGCCGTCGAGCTCGGCGTAGATCTTCCCGATCTGCCCCTGGAGCGAGGTGAACTCGAATACCATGGCGGTGTTGAGGTCGGCCTTGGCCAGGAGCACGGCGCGGGCGATGAGCGCCTTCGTCGCCGCGTCCAGCCCCGTCATGTCGGCGATACGCGCGGCGATGCGGTCCACGCGCATCACCTTTTCGTAGATGGTGCCCAGCTCCTTGTGGAAGAGCACGGTCTTCAGCGATTCTACCTTGTCGGCCAGCGTCGTCTTCCGGTCCTCGTCGAAGAAGAAGCGCGCGTCGTTGAAGCGCGCCGATATCACGCGCACGTTGCCGGCCCGGATATTGTCGTTCGGGGGATTGTTCGAGACCACCAGAAAGGTGGGCGAGAGCGCGCCCTTCGCATCGCGCACGGCGAAGTATTTCTGATGCTCCTTCATCTCGGTGATGAGCACGATGTCGGGAATGGCGAGGAAATCGTCTCGAAAGCGGCAGTCGACCACGTACGGCCGCTCCACGAGATAGGTCACCGTGTCCAGAAGATCCTCGTCCTCCACCAGGACGCCGTGAAGCCGCTTCGCGGCGGCCGCGAGTTCGTCCGCGATCATGGCGCGCCGGCGCTCCTGATCGACGATCACGCCGTGCTCCTCGAGCGTCGTCTCGTAGGCGGCGATGGACGAAAGGTCGACCATGCGGTTGTGCTGGACGTAATGCCCCCGGGTGCTCTTCCCCGCGGCGATGCCCGAAATCTCGAAGGGCACCACGCGGTCATTGAGCATGAGCAGCACGTAGCGGACCGGGCGCGGGAAGGTGACGGCCTTGTCGCTCCAGCGCATCCGCTTGGGAAAGGGGACGGTCGCGACGAGGTCGTTTACGATCGCGGGCAGCACCGCTGCGGTGTCGACCGCCGCGACCGTCTTGCGCGCGAAGAGATACTCGCCCTTCTCCGTTGCCTTCGGAAACACATCGGCGAGGGCGAGGGCGTTTCCCTTGAGGAACCCCTCGAGCGCCTTCGTGGGCGCTCTGGAGGCGTCGTAGGCGGCCTTGACCGACGGCCCCTTGACCTCAACCTCCTCCTCGGCCTGCCGCTCGGCCATACCGCTGGCCAGCACGGCGAAGCGCCGGGGCGTGGCGTAAACCCCAAGCTCGGTGTAGGCGATGCGCGCATCGGCCAATCTTTTCTCGAAGAGCGCGCGAATGGCCGCACACGCTGGCGGGACATAGCCGGCGGGGACCTCCTCGCAGCCGATCTCGCACAGAAAATTCGCATTCTGAATCATGGTCGCGCCCCCCGCATGGGTCCGTTTGGATACCGCTGGTCAACAAAATCCGGGGAGGCGATTATTTCAATAGTTTTTTCATGGTCCCAGCGCCAGGCCGCACCGGCGCCATCATGCATATTTAGTTGTTGATATTTTTTTCGCACCGTGCGCACCGTTGCGGCCATGGGTTTTCTCAACCTCAAAACGCGCGCGCAGAAGGCCGCCGAGCGGGACCGCCGCATCACCGTCGAAGGGCTCTGCGAGATCATCAAGCCCGGCTACCGCCTCTTCCTGAGCGGCGGCCCGGCGACGCCGGTGCACACCATCCGGCACCTGGCGGCCACCGACCACCCGAACCTGCAGGACATCGAGGTGATCCAGCTCACCACGCCCACGGACTTCGAGAGCCTGCGCGCAATCACCCCCTCGAAATGCCGGTTTAAGACCTTCAGCATCGGCGAGAACAGCGCCCGCGCGATGCAGATGGGCCTGCTCGACATCGTCCCCACCACCATCGCGGAACTGCCGTTCATGTTCCTCTCCGGGGCGGTCGAGATCGACGTCGCGATCGTCCAAACCTCGACGCCGGACAAAAGCGGGAACGTCTCTCTCGGGACCGTGAACGACGTCAACCGCATCGCCATCGCCAACGCCGCGATCGCCATCGCCGAGATCAACCCGAACGTGCCCGTCACCCACGGCGACACCCGCATGTCGCTCAGCGAATTCGATTACGTGATCGAGAGCGCCGAGCCGCTGCTCGAGTTCTCCGCCGGCCCGTACGACGGCACGCTCGACTGCATCGGGCGCCAGATCGCCACGCTCGTCGAGGACGGCTCCACCGTCTCGCTCTCCATGGGGCGGCTCTTCGACGCGGTCGCGGCGCACCTGCGCGAGAAGAAAAACCTCAAGGTGTGGACGCACATCGTCTCCGACTGGATCATCGGCCTCAGCGAATCCGGCGCGCTCGCCTCCTACGACGCCATGCGTCGAAAGAGCCCCGTCGTCACCACCTCGTGCATCGGGACGCGGCGGCTCTACGACTTCGTGAACGGCAACCCGAACGTGTGGCTGTTGCCGCTGTTCAACTCCACGCACCAGCAGGCGATGCTGGGGATCAAGAAGCTGGTGAGCGTGCTCAACGTGAACAAGATCGACATCACCGGCGACTCCGTCTTTTTGTCGGAACGCGACCTGCAGATCACCGGCTTCGACAGCAAGCTCAACTTCGCGCTGGCCGCCACGCACTCGCGCGGGGGCAAGGTGATCGTGGGGCTGCGCTCCACCGACCGGCAGGGAAACAGCAACATCGTCATCAGCCAGCCCGGGAGCCCCATCCAGAACCGGTGCATGCTGGGCTCCATCCGTTACGTGGTGACCGAGTTCGGCGTCGCCACCATCTTCGCCAAGCCAATCCGCGAGCGCGTCCTTGCGCTCATCGAGGTCGCGCACCCGGATCATCGCAGCCGCCTCTTCGAGGAGGCCAAGGCGGGCGGCCTCGTCTTCGGCGACCAGGTCTTCGTGGTCGAGCACGGCATCAACTACCCGTATGCGCTCGAGACGATGGCACCCTTCAAAGACGGCCTTTCGGTCAAGTTTCGCGCCATCCGCCCCTCCGACGAGGACATGATGCGCCGCCTCTTCTACCAGTTTTCGGACGAGGCGAAATACCTGCGCTACTTCACCGCCCTGCGCACCATGCCCCACTCCGAGATGCAACAGTATCTCAATGTCGATTATATCTCCACCCTGTCGCTGGTGGGCATCATCCAGACGCGCGGCGTGGGGCGGATCATCGCCGAGTGCCGCTATTCCCAGTTCGCCGAGGAGAACATCTACGAGATGGCCTTCATCGTGGACGAGCACTATCAGGGGCGCGGGATCGCCCGCTATATGCTCAACCGACTGCTGGAGATCGGCCGCGAGCGCGGCATCGAGCGTATGAGCGCCTATGTGCTGGCGCACAACGCGAAGATGATCGCCGTGCTCGAAAAGGCGGCCGTCCCGCCGCGGGTGATCGACCTGGGGGAACAGCTTCGGTATGATTATTACCTCTAAAAACTCACTTCAACCGGCGACCGGCATCTGACAAATAAATAGACATTGTCCAGCGACAAGTGCGGAAAAATACGGCCTCCAATCAAATAAAAAACTTGCAAAGTCAATCCCGGTGGACCGAAATGGACGAACGCCATTCTAAATATTGAACACTATTCTAATAAATTACCATACACATCATCACCGTACCAACACACGAGGGAGGTAAAATGTACCAGCTGGATAAACCGGACAATGTCGTGGAGTTCCTCGAGAACACCGTCGCGAAATACCCGCAGCGGCCGTTCCTGGGCGAAAAGAACAAAAATGGCGAATATGAATGGATCAATTACGCCGACTTCGGGAAGCGGGTCGACAACTGCCGCGCCGGCCTTGCGCAGCTCGGCATCAAGAAGGACGACGCCGTCGGGATCATCTCCAACAACAGCACCGACTGGGCCGTGGGCTTCTTTGCGACCGGCGGGCTCGCGGCGCGCTACGTGCCGATGTACGAGGCGGAACTCGTCCAGGTGTGGAAATACATCATCAACGACGCCGACATCAAGGTGCTCTTCGTATCGAAGAAAGAGATCCTGAACAAGATCAAGGACATCATCTCCGCATCGCCCAAGCTCGAAAAGGTCATTCTCATGGAGGGCGACGGCCCCGACACCTTGAAGGAGCTGGAGCGCAAAGGCGCGGAGAAGCCCGTCGCGAGCATCAAACCCGACCAGTCCGTGATCGGCGTGCTCATCTATACCTCGGGAACCACCGGAGACCCGAAGGGCGTACTGCTGTCGCAGGGGAACCTCTCCAGCAACTCGCACGCGCGCATCAAGATGTTCTCGCGCTTCGACGAGGACGAACGCACGCTCAACATTCTGCCGTGGGCGCACGTATACGGCCTGGGCGAGATGATCACCTTCATGCAGATCGGCGCGTCGATGGGCCTGGCGGAAAGCGCCACGACCATCGTGGACGACATCGTCAAGGTGAAGCCCACCTTCCTCATCGCCGTGCCGCGCGTCTTCAACCGCGTCTACGACGGCCTCATCACCATGGTAAACGAGAAGGGCGGCCTGGCGAAGAAGCTCTTCGACATGGGCGTCGAAAACGGAAAGAAGAAGCGCGAACTCGCGGCGCAGGGTAAATCGAGCTTTGGCGCCAACTTCAAGTTCGCCATCGCCGACAAGATCGTCTTCAGCAAGGTGCGCGCGAAGCTCGGCGGGCGTCTTAAGGGCTCCATGACCGGCAGCGCCGCGATGAACGTGGAGATCTCACACTTCTTCTGGGACATCGGGATTCCGCTCTACGACGTGTACGGCCTCACGGAAACCACGCCGGCCGCGACCATGAACGGCCTCGACGCGTGGCGCATCGGCAGCGTGGGCAAGGCCATCGACAAGTGCAAGATCGTCATCGACCAGTCGGTGGTGGAGCCGAGCGCGAAGGACGGCGAGATCATCATTTACGGCCCCAACGTGATGCAGGGCTACCACAAGAAGCCCGAGGCCACCGCGGCCGTGATGACCTCCGACGGCGGCTTCCGCACCGGCGACCGCGGCCGCCTCGACGCGGACGGCTTCCTCTACATCACTGGGCGCATCAAGGAGCAGTTCAAGCTCGAGAACGGCAAGTATGTCTTCCCGGCCGCCATCGAGGAGGACATCAAGCTCAACCACTACATCGAAAACGCGATGATCTACGGCGAGGGCCGCGCGTACAACGTGTGCATCGTGATCCCGGACTTCATCGCGCTCAAGAAGTGGGCCGAGAAGAACAACCTCCCCGCCGAGCCGGCCGAACTCATCAAGCGGAAGGAGTGCACGGACTTCCTCGAGAAGGAGATCATCGACACCATCAAGGGAAGCTACGGCAGCTACGAGCTTCCCAAGAAGTTCATCTTCGCGACCGAGCCGTTCACCCTCGAGAACGGGACGCTTACGCAAACGATGAAGCTGAAACGCCGGGTGGTCTTCGACAAGTACAAGGACCAGATCGAGGCCAGCTACAAGTAGATCGACGTTTCGAGCGATGATTCACCTGACGGGCCGCGGTTTTACCGCGGCCCGTTTACCATATACAGAGAGCTCAAACGGAAGGAATGCGAAGCCCCTAAAAACCGATTTTCTTTTTTGGCATTTCGGTCGTCGGCATAAGCTGCCGAATGGCGTTGATGATCTGTGCGAGCGAACGATCGTGCCTGCCCACGTTTTTTTCAAGCTCGTCGAGGCGTTTCAGTATTTCCGCATGCGACATGACGAGTGAGCGCATCTTCACAAACGCCTCGATGATGTATATACTCATCGAAATTGCCTGTGCGCTATTGAGCACCGTGGACACCATGAGAGCGCCGTGCTCGGTAAAGGCAAAGGGCAAATATTTGGTGTATTTTCCCCGACCGGTGGCAGCGAAGGTGTCATCTTCTAAGGTCGCAATTTGCGACCTTAGAAGATCAAACTCATCCCAAGTCAGCTGAAACATAAACCGCTCGGGAAACCTCCCGCTGTTACGCTTCACCTGCTCATTCAGTCGTTTTGTCTCGACACCGTACAGCCGCGCGAGATCGCAATCGAGCATGACCTTTTCGCCGCGCACGACACGGATCTTCTCCTGGATTACATCGATACTCACCATGACACACACCCTCATCCACGCTGTCGTTTCCGCTCTGTCTGCGGCATGCGCTCACGTTGGCATAGCAATGCGGAAGGAACCGCGAATCGACCGCATCCATACAAGAATACGGTCCGCCATGGCGATTGATGAAATTTTTTCTGCGAGGAAAAGCCGCGCGGTCTTAGCGCTTCTTTTTGACCAGGTACGCGTAGGGGTTCACATGGTGGCCGTTCTTGATGAGCTCGAAATGGAGGTGCGCGCCGGTCGAGTTGCCGGTATTGCCGCTCTTGGCGACAAACTGCCCCTGCTTTACATACTGTCCGGTGCGCACGATAATGCGCGAGAGGTGCGCATAGAGCGACTTCCAGCCGCCCGGATGCGAGATGATGACCGTCTTCCCATAACCGCCCATCCACCCGGTATAGGTCACCTGGCCGTACTTGGTGGACTTGATCCACTGGTAATTGGAGCGCATATCGAGCCCGAGATGGAAATGGCGGACGCGGTCGATCGGATGGACGCGCCATCCATAGCCGCTGGTGATACCGCGGTCCATGGACGGCCAGAGAAATCCGGGGACAATGTCCAGCGGCTTTGCGTCGGGAATGAAGATGATGGAGTCGGGCGCAAAAAAGTCCGGGTTCTTGATATTGTTTTCCGCGATGATCCGCGGGAGCGAGGCCTTGTATTTCTGGGCCACGGACACCATCTTTTCGCCTTTTTTAACCCGATACAGGACACCGTCCTTGTTGGGGATCTTCAGCACGGTGCCTTCCTTCACATAATCGTACGAATTGAGGTTGTTGCTGCCGCACAGGGTATCAAGCGATATGCCGTATTTTTTCGCGATGCGAGCGGGGCTTTCATTCTTTTTCACGCGATGCTGGCGGATCACCAGCTTCACCTTTTTCTTCGGGGTGGAGAAATCGGTGTCGCGCGACTGGAGGATCCGGTTTTTCCGATCCTCATCGTTCTGCGCCGTCTGCTGCGGGGTGGGGGCATCCGCAACCTCGCCGGCGGGCCCTCGGAACAGAAACACCGAGAGCGCCAGCAGGACAGCGGCCGCCCCGTAGGCGATCTTCATTTTGGTCGTGAACAGATCGCGCGTGCGTATTTCTTTGATGATCACGCGGCTGTTGCCGCGATACAGAAAGATCCATTCATTCATGAGAATGGATACGCTGAGGCGGCCAAACCGGTATGTTTTAGAGAAGATACGCTTCATAACACTCGCTGGTGCTTGTACTCAGAATATCGGAAACCGTTGTATCTTTATTTAGATTTTTCGTGGGGCTTGGGTCCGCCCTCGAAGGACTCTTCAACGGCCTTTTTGGGATCCTTCCGCTGTCCGCCGGTGATGGTGACATTCCCCTGCATGATCACGCCCCGCTGCACGGTAAGCACCGGCGTGACGATATCGCCCAGAAGCCGCCCCGTCTCGAGCAGGCGGACCTCATTGTCGGCCCGAATATTCCCGACCACCGTACCGGCAATCACGACCGATTTGGCGTCGATATTGGTCTTGACCTTGCCGGTCTCCCCGACCACGAGCTCCTCGTCGGTCTTGATCTCGCCCTCGAACTTGCCGTCGATCTTCAGGGAACCGCTGATATAGAACTTACCCTCGAAGACGGAGCCCTCTCCGATGGTGCTGTTCATAATATCGCCCTTTCCCGCCATGGAAGCCTCCAGACAACAATATTCGCTACGATGGAACCGGCTCCGTCCCGAAACAGCGTATCGATCCGGGCGCGATTAATGCAACCCGTTTTTGGTCGAGCGGATAAATTTTATGACACCTGAAGCCGAATCTCCCCTTCGACCGCGTCATTGACCCGGCCGAGCGATACCAGGGTGAGCGGACCGCCATCGAGGATCCGATTGCACACCCGGTCGAAATCGTCCATGCCAACCGCGTCGATCTGCGCCATGATCTCCTCGAAGCTGAAATAACGCCCGAATATCATCTCGTTGCGCGCCAACTGGCTCATGCGCACCTCGGTGCTCTCGAAGCTCAAGGCGATATTCCCTTTCATGTACGTCTTGGCGTCGGCAAGCTCCTGTTCGGTGATGCGCGTGCGTAACATCACGACGCACTCGTCCAGAATGAGGTCGAGCGTCCGACGGAAGTTCTCCGGGGCCGTGCCGCAGTAGATTCCGAAGATGCCGCTATCGGCGTAGGAGGAATGGAATGAATAAATGGAATAGCACAGCCCCTCCTTTTCCCGGATATTCTGGAAAAGCCGCGACGACATATTGCCGCCCAGGACCGTGCTCAGGGTGTACAGGGCCCAGCGATCGTCATCGCGCTTGCGCAACCCCTCCGCGCCAAGGCAAAAGTGGACCTGCTCCAGGTCGCGGTCGATGTGCCTGCGGTAGATCCGCGCGGGCGCGGGAACGCCGTTGACCGGGGAGACGAACCCGTTTCGCCGGTTGTCGGAGAAGTATTTCTCCACGAGGCGCGCCGCCTCGTCGGGATCGAACCTCCCGGTAATCACCAGGATGCTGTTGTCGTTCTTGTAATAGGTGTCGAAAAACGAGAGGAGCGTGTCGCGCCGTGCGCCCTTGATGCTCTCCTCGGTGCCCAGGATCGAGTGGCCCAAGGGATGCTGGTGCATCATACAGTCCATGAACAGGTCGTGGATGAGGTCGTCGGGCGAATCCTCGTACATGCGGATCTCCTCGAGGATCACGCGCTTCTCCTTGCCCAGCTCCTCCGCGTCGAAGAGCGAGCCGTAAAACATGTCCGCGAGGATGTCCACGGACATCTCCAGATAATCCGAAATCACGTTGATATAGTAGCAGGTGTACTCGCGATTGGTCGCGGCATTGTGCTGACCGCCCACCCGGTCCACGATCTTTGCGATGTCCTGGGCCGAGTAGCGCCCGGTCCCCTTGAAGAGCATGTGCTCGATGAAGTGCGCATACCCGTACTGCTCGACGGTCTCGCTGCGCGAGCCGACCCGGGCCCACAGGCCCACGGAGATGGACACCACCCCCTCGATCGGCTCGAGGATAACGGTGAGCCCGTTATCCAGGCGAAATTTCCTAATTGTGGTCATCGGACTTCTTGCCCAGCACCTTGAGCGCTTCCTTGCGGTTGAGCTCGATCTTCCCGGAGCGGTCCACTGCCGTGACCATCACCGGTACGATGTCGCCCACCTTCATGAGGTCGCTTACCTTGTTTACGCGCTTGAAGTCCATGTTCGAGACGTGGAGCAGCCCCTCCTTGCCGGGGACGATCTCCACGAACGCGCCGAAATCGGTGCACTTCTTCACGGTCCCCTCGTAGATCTTGCCCACCTCGATGTCCTCAACGATGGCGCGAATCTTCTTCTCGGCCATCGCGATATTATCCAGGCTCATGGACGAGACCGTCACGGCGCCGCTGTCTTCGATGTTGATGTCAGCGCCGCACTCCTCGATGAGGCCGCGAATGATCTTGCCGCCGGTGCCGATGACCGCCCCGATCTTGTCGGGATCGATCATGAACATCTTCATCTTGGGCACATACGGCGAAAGCTGCATGGACGGCTCCGGGCAGGCCTTGGCCATCTCGCCCAAAATGTGCATCCGACCCTCGCGCGCCTGGTTGAGCGCCGTGCGCATGATCTCGGTGGTGATTCCTTCGATCTTGATGTCGAGCTGGAAGGCGGTGATGCCGGTCGCGGTCCCCGCAACCTTGAAGTCCATGTCGCCCAGGTGATCCTCAAGTCCCAGGATGTCGGAGAGGATCGCGTACCGGCCGCCCTCCATCACCAGGCCCATCGCGATGCCCGCGACCGCAGACTTGAGCGGGACGCCGGCATTGAACATCGCGAGCGACCCCGAGCAGACCGTGGCCATGGACGACGAGCCGTTGGACTCGAGGATCTCGGAGACCACGCGGATGGTATAGGGGAACTTCTCCTCGTCCGGCACGGCATAGCTCAACGCGCGCTCGGCGAGCATGCCGTGGCCGATCTCGCGGCGTCCGGTGCCGCCCACGCGGCCGGTCTCGCCCACCGAGAACGGCGGGAAGTTGTAGTGCAGCATGAAGCGCTTGTGGCTCTTGCCCTCGAGGGCCTCAACGCGCTGTGCGTCGGCCACGGTGCCCAGCGTGACGATGCCCAGGCTCTGCGTCTGCCCGCGGGTGAACACGGCCGAGCCGTGCGCGCGCGGGAGGAGCCCCAGCATGATGTCGATGGGCCGGATTTCGGTGAGCTTCCGTCCGTCGGCGCGGGCGCTCTCGTCGAGGATGCGCTTGCGCATCACTGTGTAGTCGATGCCGTCGATGATGCCCTGCGCCTGCTTGATGGTGTTGGGGAAGCGATCGGCGAGCTCCTGTTTCGCCTGCTTGACGATCGCCTCAAAGGCGGCCTCGCGCTGCTTCTTGTCCTTGATGGTGATGAGATTTTCCACTGCGCCGTAATAGCGGTCGTAGATTTCCTTCTTGAGCTCCGGGTCCGCGCTGACGGGCGTGTAGCCGATGGTCGGCTTGCCGCACTTCGCGCGCATCTCCTCCTGGCAGGCGCAGATCTTCTTGATGTTCTCGTGCGCGAACTCGACGGCGCTGATCATCGTCTCCTCGCTCACGTTCTGGGCCAATCCCTCGATCATCGTGACCGCCTTCACGGTCCCGGCGACCACCAGGTCGATCTCGCTCTTCTCCGCCTCGTCGAAGGTCGGATTGAGCACGAACTGCCCGTCGATGCGCCCCACCCGCACGGCGCCCACCGGCCCGTTGAAGGGAATGCCCGACACCGTCAGCGCCCCGGATGCCGCGTTGATGGCCAGCACGTCGGGCTGCGTCATGCCGTCGGAGGACATCACGTAAATGATGATCTGGACCTCGTTCATGAAGTCCTCGGGGAAGAGCGGTCGAAGCGGCCGGTCGACGAGCCGGCTGGTGAGCGTCTCCCGATCGCTCGGGCGCGTCTCGCGCTTGATGAAACCGCCGGGGAACAGACCCGCGGCATAGAGCTTCTCGCGATAGTCGACCATCAGCGGAAAGTAGTCCTGGCCCTCGACCAGGTCCTTGGCCGCGACCACCGACGCGAACACCATGTTCTCGCCGCTGGACACCAGGACGGCGCCATCGGCCTGCTTGGCCAGATACCCGGTGTTGAATGCAAAGGTCTCGCGACCGAGTTGTATGCTGTAATTATTGTTCATTCGATACCCTCATATGTGTTTGGTTGGCGGCGGCCCCGCGGATCGCCTGCGCGCCGGGGACCGTCTCGTCGTTTGTGCATGCGCCCGCCGGAGCGCCCGGCAGCGGATACGCGGTGCGCGCACCGCCCATCCGCCCGCGCCGCCGAAGCGGGTGCGTGAGCCCCGGGCGGGAATTACTTCCGCAGGCCGAGCGTCTTGATTAGTTCCCGGTATTTCGCCAGGTCCTTTTTTTTCAGATAATCGAGAAGCCTGCGTCGCTGCCCGACCAGCTTGAGAAGGCCCCGCCGGGAGTGGTGGTCCTTTTTATGCACCTTGAAATGCTCGGTCAGATGATTGATCCGTTCGGTGAGCAGCGCAATCTGGACCTCGGGCGATCCCGTGTCCTTCTCGTGCCGCTTGTGCTGATCAATGATCCCGTTCTTCTGAGTCATAACCGCGTGTACCTCATTTATTCAGTATGATTGATGGTTGATTCGAATCCGGCGGTGTCGCGCGCTGGCGATCGTCTCGGTAAATCACTACCATTTGTTTTCTTCTTTGAAGACGTTCACGTATCGTATTGTCCAATTGTCGGAATCAACCTCCGCAATTGCAATCATATTATTGGCGCCGTCGATCACCCGATACGGCCGCTGGGATGATGATGGCTCCATCGACCGAACCTGTCGGCGCTCGAAGGGCGCTCCGTTGGCCACGCGCCCCGCGCCCTCATCGTCCACGGCCAGGACGCCGAAACCGCCCAGCGCGTCGAACGGGCTCACCCAGCCGCGACCGGCGCCTGCGGCGCGATCGGCACCGCCGTGAAGCTCCTCGAGCGTGACCGCCTGCTCGATGCCAAACGATCCCGAGGCCGTCCGACGAAGCGCTTCGAGGTGCGCCCCGCACCCCAGCGCCTCGCCCATGTCGCGCACCAGCGACCGGATATAGGTGCCCTTCGAGCAGTGCGCCGTCAGGCGCAGCGCCGCGGGATCGCCGTCGACGCGCCGCACCTCGAGCGAGTACACCGTCACCCGCCGCGGCGCGAGCGCGACATCGTCGCCCCGCCGCATGAGATCGGACGCCCGCCGCCCGGACACCTTGAGCGCCGAATAGCGCGGCGGGACCTGGTCCATCTCGCCGGTGAATCGCGCCCGAAGCAACGCAAGCGCCGCATCGTCGATCTCACCCACGACGGAGCGCGCAATCACCGCGCCCTCGCCGTCATCGGTATCGGTCGCCACGCCGAGCCGCGCGATCCCCTCGTAGCGCTTGTCGCCATCGAGAAAAAAGCGCGTGAGCTTGGTCGCGCCGCCGGTGCACAGCACCAGCAGCCCCGTCGCGAACTTGTCCAGCGTGCCCGAGTGGCCGATCTTCCGCTGCTGCAGGATCCGCTGCACGGCGCCCACCACCGCCGCCGAGGTCATTCCCGCCGGCTTGTCCAGCAGGAGCACGGCGTTTCGCGGATCGACGGCCGCGCGCGCCCCCCCGGTCACTCGTCCCCGCGCGGGTTCGCGCTGTCGATGAGGCCCACCAGGTTCACGCCCTCCTCGATCGAGGTGTCGAGGTGAAAGACGATCCGGGGCATGATGCGCAACCGGACCTCACCCCCCACGATGTGCTGGATGAAGCTGCGCGCGGAGTTGATCCCCGCCATGGTGAGCTTCTTCTCGCTTTCGTCGCCGATCACCGAGACGTAGACGTCGGCGGTGCCGTAGTCCTTGCTCAGCGACACGCGCGTGACCGTCACGAAGCCGATGCGGGGGTCCTTGACCTCCTTGAGCAGCGACTCGGCGACCACGCGGCGGATGAGCTCCTCGAGCTTTTCCCTTCTGTACGACGCCACTATTCCAGCTTCCGCGTGATCTTAATGATGGTATAGCTCTCGAAGGCGTCGCCTTCCTTGATATCGTTGAAGTTCTCGAGATTGAACCCGCACTCCTGGCCCGCCACGACCTCAGAGGCGTCGTCCTTGAAGCGCTTGAGCGACGCGAGCTGGCCGTCGAAGATGACCACGCCGTCGCGGACGAGTCGCAGGCGGTTTTTGCGCTCGACCTTGCCGGAGAGGACCACCGAACCGGCCACGGAACCGACCTTGGAAATCTTGAAGACCTGTTTCACCTCGCCGGCGCCGGTCACGACCTCCTTGATCTCCGGCGCGAGCAGGCCCTCCATCGCGGCCTTCACGTCGTTGGTCACGTCGTAGATGATATTGTAGAACTTGATGGACACCTTCTCGCGCTCGGCGATCTCGGACACGCGCACGTTCGGCCGCACGTGATAGCCGATGATGATCGCATTGGAGGCCGAGGCCAGCATCACGTCGGACTCGTTGATGCCGCCGGTGCCGGAGTGGACCACCTTCACGCGGATCTCGCCGGTGGACAACTTCTCCAGCGATTCCTTGAGCGCCTGCACGGAGCCGTCCACGTCGCCCTTGATGATGATCTTGAGCTCCTGGACCTCGCCATCCTTGATCATCTCGTTGAGGTCCTCGAGCGTGACCTTGCGGACCTTCTTGGCGGTTTCGATGCGCTTGAGCTCCTGCCGCTTCTGGGCGATGAGCTTGGCGTACTTCTCGTTCTCCACCACCTGGAAGGGATCGCCCGCGGACGGAACGCCCGCGAGTCCCAGCACCTCGACCGGCGTCGACGGGCCCGCCTCCTGGATATTCTCGCTATGATCGTTGAACATGGCGCGGACGCGGCCGGAGTAGATGCCCACCACGTACGGATCGCCCACGCGCAGCATGCCGTTTTGCACCAGGATGGTCGCCACGGCGCCGCGCCCCGGATCGAGCTTGGATTCGATGACGGTCCCGCGCGCCGAGAGCTTGTTGTTCGCCGTGAGCTCCAGCATCTCCGCCTGGATGAGGACCATCTCGAGCAGGTCGTCGATGCCCTGCTTCTGCTTCGCGCTGATGTTCACGATGAGCGTCGTCCCGCCCCACTCCTCCGGAATGAGCCCATAGGCGGTGAGTTCCTGGCGCACCTTCTGCGGGTTCGCCTCGGGCAGGTCGATTTTATTAATGGCGACGATGATCGGGACATTCGCGTCCTTCGCGTGGTTGAGCGCCTCGACCGTCTGCGGCATGATGCCGTCGTTCGCGGCCACGACCAGAATGACGATGTCGGTGATGCTGGCGCCGCGCGCCCGCATCGTGGTAAAGGCCTCGTGGCCGGGAGTATCGAGAAAGGTGACGGCCTTCTCGCGCACCTTGACGGTGTAGGCGCCGATGTGCTGCGTGATGCCGCCGAACTCCTGGTCGATCACATTGGTGTGCCGGATCGCGTCCAGGAGCTTCGTTTTCCCGTGGTCGACGTGGCCCATCACGGTCACGATGGGCGGGCGCGTGGTGCGATCCGCCTCGAGGTCCTCCTCCTCGTGTTTGATGACGGTCTCGTCGAAGAGCGAGACCACCTTCACGTCGGTGCCGTACTCCCCTGCAAGGATCTGCGCGGTCTCGGCGTCGATCACCTGGTTGATGGTCGCCATCACCCCGAGCTGCATAAGCTTGGCGATGATCTCGTTGGCCTTGATGTTGAGCTTCTTGGCAAGGTCGCCGACGGGAATGCTCTCGGTTATCTCGATCGACTTCGGCGGACCAATCTCCTTGGCGCGAACCTCCGGCTGGGAGGATTTCTTTTTGCGATAATAGATGTTCTTCTCTTCGTCCTGCTTGCCGTATCGCTTCTTTTCCTCTTTCTCTTTTTCCTTACCCTTCTCCTTCTTTTTCCGCTTGCCGTCGTCCTTGGCGACGCCGCTGGCCTCGTTCTTGCGATCGGCGGCCGGGGCGGGCCCGGTGCGGGGTCGCTCGCCGGGACGCGGGGGACGCTGTTGCGCCGGCCGCTCGCCGGGACGCGGTGGCCGCTGCTGCGCCGGCCGTTCGCCGGGGCGCGAGGGACGTTCCCGGACCGGGGGCTTTTTGTCCGGCTCCGTCTTTTTGGCCGGCTCGGCGGGCCGCTCGGCCGCACCCTTCTCGTCTCCCGATTTGATGATGTCCTTGGAGACGTGCACCCGGCGCTTGAGCTTGATCTTGCCCTTCTGGGCCTCCGCCTTGCGTTCGAGGAGCATGCGGGTCTCTTTGGCCTTCTTCTCCTTCATCACCTCGATCTTTTTATCGATCAGGAACACGTCCTTTTCGGCCAGATCGGCCTCGCCGTTCTCGCAGGCGATGCCCAGCTCCCCGCAGACGCTCAGGATGTCCTCGACGGAGACCCTGTTTTTTGCAGCTATATCGGTTGCCCTCATGTGGTTATTCCTCGGTCCCTTCCTTTTCCCCTTCCGCAGCGGTGTCCCCGCCCGCCTCGGCTCCCGTCTCCGTCCCGGCCCCGGTTTCTGCTTCCGTTTCCGCTTCTTCCTCGTCCTCGTCCTCGTCCTCGTCGAAATCGACGAATTCGCGGAGGATTTCCTGTATCTTCACGGCGGTCTTCTCGCCGATACCGTCGATCTTCATCAGATCTTCGAACGAGGCCTCGACCAGGTCTTCAACGGAGAAGATCTTGCCGGCCTCAAGCAGCTTGATGGTGCGCGCGTCGAGTCCCGGAAGCTCGTCGAGCGGCGTTTCGTCGGTGGCCGCCGGGGTCGCGAAGAGTTTCTCCACCAGCGCGCGCGATTCGCTGGAGCTCAGGAACTCGCGGTACTGGTCTTCGGTCTTGATGTCGATCTCGAACCCGCAGAGCCGCACCGACAGGCGCGCATTGTGCCCGTTGCGCCCCACGGCGAGCTTGTACTGATCGTCCTCGACCACGGCGATCACGCCGCCGTCGGACTTCTCGATCACCTCTTTGACCTTCGCGGGGGTGAGCGCGTTAGCCGCCATCGTCCGACGCTCGCTCGAGTATTCGATGATGTCGATCTTCTCGCCCTCGAGCTCCCGTACGATGGACTGGATGCGCATGCCCTTCATCCCCACGCAGGCGCCCACGCAGTCGATGTCGTCGCGGTCGCTGGTCACGGCCACCTTGGTGCGCATGCCCGCCTCGCGGACGATCGCGTGGATGTGCACGATGCCGTCGTAGATCTCCGGAATCTCCATCTCGAAGAGCTTTTCCACGAACTTGGTATGCGCGCGGGACAGGACCACGCTGGGCCCCTTCGAGTTCTTCTGCACGAGCAAGAGCAGCGACTTGATGCGGTCGCCGGTCTTGAAGTGCTCGAGGGGCGACTGCTCCTTCGCCGGAAGGATCCCCTCGGTCTTCCCCAAATCAACGAAAATCGCGTCGCGCGTTTTCCGCTGGAAGTATCCGTTGATGAGCTCCCCTTCCTTGTCCTTGAACTCGTTGTAGATGATGCTCTTCTCGGCCTCCTTGAGCTTCTGCGTGATCACCTGCTTGGCCGTCTGCGCGGCGATCCGGCCGAAGGACACGAAGGGGTTCTCGCTCACGTCGATCTCGTCGCCGAGCTCCGCGTCCGGCGCGATCTTTTTCGCCTCGCTGTAGGCGATCTCCTCGGCGGGATTGCGGGGCCGGTTCACCACGATCTTTCGTGAAACGATCGCGACGCTGTTGTTGTCCCGATTGAAGGCGACGCGCACATTGTCGATGGTGCCGTACTGTTTCTTGTACGCCGACAGCATGGCCACCTCGACGATCTCCTCGATGAACTCTTTGGGTATCCCCTTCTCGGTGGCGATCTGATGGAGCGCCTCGAAAATATTCACACTCATGGCAACCAATCCTCGCGAAAAATGATAACTAGAAATCCAGGTTCGCCCGGACAACCTCGCCATAGCGGATGACGATGACGCCCTCGCCCTCGCGAAGCTCGATCTCGTCTCCCGTGACGGCGGCGATGATTCCCGTTTGCGACTCCCGCTTTCCCGCGCGCTCGAAAACCACCTTCGCCTTCGATCCCGTGAACCGGATGAACTCGTCCAGGCTCCGTATCTTTCGGGTGAGCCCCGGGGAGGAAATTTCCAGCATGTAGTTGGGAAGGAGCGCTTCGTCGTCGAGCCGCTGCGATAGCGCGCGGCTGTACGCCTCGCAATCCGAATGCGATATGCCGCCGAGGTGGTCTATCTTTACGGAAAGCTTGGAGTTTTCTCCCTTTAAGTACACCGCCGACTCATAGATCAGGTATCCGAGATCGGCGGCCACGGCCCGTATAACGTCCTGAATTTCCTCTATGCGGCTGTTCCCGTCCATTATGCCCATATCGTCCGGCGACCGTACCCCCGCCCCGTTTCCATCGGGACGCCGGGAGGCGCGGCGACGCGTATATCCAAAAAAGAGAGTGGCAGCAACCACTCTCTTTCTATGCGCACATCATATCAAGAGAAGGGAACCGAGGCTCCCACGACACATACGACAAAACCGCGACTCAATCTACCATATCAAAATAGAAGGAATATATTTCAAGTTTTTTTTCATTGCCGCGCGGGTCTTTTCGCGATCCGTCGCAGACTTCCCTCACTTGCAGGTACAGCGCTGCGTCAGGTCGGTCTCGCCGTTGGGCGCCCACCCGGGATAGTCCAAATAGCTCCACTTCTGGCGGTGGCCGTCGACGGGACCGAAGATGTAGGTCCGCATGCCCACGTCGAAGATTTTCCAGGGAATATACCGCGTTTCACGGCCGTCGGGCGTGAACACCTTGAGCACGCCGGAACCCTCGAAGGTGAAACAGCGCTGCCAGCAGGGATAATGGCCGTTTTTGATGAACTCCGCGGGATACTCGACATCATAGAGCACGCCATTCGACGCATTGATGAACATCGCGCTGTTGGGCCCGTCGGAGTTCCCCATGATCGCCATCCACTTGTTCACCGGCATGAGGGGGTCGATATTCGGCCGCGGGCAACGGATGCATTTCGACGTCCCGCAGGGCAACACCGGCTTCGAGAGCGGCGCGCGCGTGTCCGTGTCCGGCGAAGGATCGCCGCCCTGCGTCGTATTCTCGAAGGTGCCGCCCTCCTTGTGGCCCTTCCACGCGCCGCCATTGGTGTCCGAATCGCCGTTGCCCCATCGCCCCTCGATGAGGACGTTCTTGCCGTCGTAGACCATATCGAAGTACCCGCGCCCTCGCTTCCGTCCCTCGCGCCACGAAAACGACAGGCGCGGTCCGCTGACGGCCCCCCGGATCGAACCCGCTTTTTCGCCGCTGCCGTAATTTCCGCGCACGGCGTCCCCCTCCTGCGTGAGAACCAGATCGCCCCAGGTGGTCTTCCAGGTCCCGGCGAAATTGTGCCGCGCCGCGATGACGGCGGCGATCGAAACGATGAAGACGACGAGCGTTACTCCGAGCATGTGTCTCATGGTGCGGTCCTCCCGAATCGTAGTGCCATACCATGGGGGGAAACAGCGAAAAAAGCAAGCGGTAAATCAAGATGGTTTTGGGAGAGCCACCACGGCAAGTCCTTGTGGACACCGTACGTCTCCATTAGGAAGAAATTTAAGGCCAACGAAAAGGACTTTTTTACCAGGAATGGGCCGATTGCGCGATGTGACGGCTACCGAAATGCCGCCTTCTGTTGCGCAACAGACTTCGGAAAGGGACGAAATTTCTCATGTGGTTCAATTACGTGCCTTTCTTGATCTCCCGCAGCACTTTAACATCCCACTGGTCGATTTCCCGCATGGTTTCTTTGCTTTTAATGAGGGCGTCTATTCCGAGAAACGGTATGTCGACACCGTCAATTTCAGTATGCCTGATGTCCGCTTCCGCTCCGGCATAATCAAGCGTCCAGGCCTTAACGCTGAAGTCGACCTCAATATCATCGGCCACCTTCAATACCACATTATCGCGAATATCAGCGATTGAAATGTGGTCATGTATCGAGGGGAAGATATCCCGAATTGCTTCAATTGCTTTGCGGATGTTGTCATCATCGTCCCGGAGAAGGATGTCGCAATCCTCGGTCATCCGCACATGTCCGTTAAGGGCGCACGCATACCCACCCGCCACGGCATACGCGACACCGTGCCGATTGAGGATGCGGCAAACAGTTGCCAGCCGGGATCGATCAATCATAGCCTGCGCGCCGCCCGGGTGATGCAGAATTGATACAAGTCGTCCCAGGTCTTGAATTTTAACACCATTCCCCTCGGTTTACGATATGGCCGGAGCAACTCGGCTTCGCGAGCGAGTTCCTCGATCTTTCTGAGGTTTTCTTCCGGGAGCCTGATTTTTTTTGTGCCAATAACTTTCATTAATCACAGGGTATCAGTAAAATGAAGTGTCTGTCAAACGAAATTATTTTTGGCCGCCAACCCGCGTACAACTCGATCTGTTTCATGGAAATCGCCCGCATCTGGCGAGAGAATCCCTCGAGGGTAATGAGCGGTCGCCCCCGAGGGGCACGGGAAGGTCCCCGCGCCCCCGCGGCAGCGCGGCGAGATGCACGGCTGTGCGCCCGCCGCGATCCGCCGCGTTCAGATCGATGAATCGCTGCCGCGAAGCGCGCCGGACCCCGTTGATATCGCCGCGGGCGGCTTACAGGGGCAGATTCGCTCTGTCGAAATAAATATCGTACAACGCCAACGGCCCCGTCACCGGCAACAGCGCCGTGTCGAAAATGAATGACAGCGGCATATCGACGACGATAAACGCCTGTGCGACCGGGCCGCCCAGCGGATTGTGGGCGTGCTCGGCGGCCCGATACGCCCGCATGCCCGCGCGCAGGCCCGAATGGACTATCGGATCGCCCTTTTCGTGCGTGACGACGGACACAACGGTCATGCACGACGACATAAAAAGGGAAGCAAGCGCCGTCAGCGCACTCCACATGGATCGACACCTGTTCCTGGCCCCCCGCCGATCCGTTTTCTATCAACTATATCGGCGCGCATCAACGAATTATCCGCGACGCCATTCGGTCGCCGCTTCAGTGTATCGGACGCATGATCGTTTTTTTGCAACCGGACGCGACCGCCCCTGTCCTTTGTGGCATATTACGCCGCCAATACACATACCTATGGCCAGTTACGACAAGGAGAGCCGCATGAACACCCGAGTACTCATGATATATCCCGAGATCCCGTCCACCTACTGGAGCATGAAGCACGCGCTGCAGTTCGTCGGCAATAAATCCTCCATGCCGCCGCTGGGCCTCATGACGATTGCGGCCATGCTCCCGGCGCGCTACGACGTGCGCCTCCTCGACATGAACGTGGAGCCGCTTACCGACGAAGCGATCGAGCGCGCGGACCTCGTGTTCATATCGGCGATGATCGTGCAGAAGAAATCGTTCGAGGAGGCGGTCGCGCGCTGCCGTCGGTTCGGTAAAACGATCGCGGCCGGCGGACCCTATCCAACCTCGTCGCACGGCGCGATAGCGGGCGTGGACCACTTCGTCCTGGGCGAGGGCGAGATCACCCTGCCCCGCTTCCTGGCGGACTACGAGGCTGGGCGCGCGCTCCCCTGCTACGAGTGCGACGAGAAGCCGGACATCAGCACAACGCCCGTTCCGCGCATGGACCTCATCGACACAACGCATTATGGCGCGATGGCGCTGCAGTACTCGCGCGGCTGCCCGTTCAACTGCGAATTTTGCGACATCATCGAGATGTTCGGCCGGAAGCCGCGCGTGAAGACGCCCGCGCAGTTCGTGGCCGAGCTGGAGGCGGTGTACGCGACCGGCTACCGCGGATCGCTCTTCGTGGTGGACGACAATTTCATCGGCAACAAACGCACGGTGAAGGAGCTCCTCCCGGCCGTCGAGGCCTGGCAGCGTGAGCGCGGCTTTCCCTTCTCGCTGTTCACCGAAGCGAGCGTGAACCTTGCCGGCGACGCCGAGCTCATGTCGCTGATGGTCGCGGCCGGCTTCGACAGCGTGTTCCTGGGAATCGAGACCCCGGTGGAGAAGAGCCTGGAGCAGGCCCAAAAGGGACAGAACATGAAGGGCGATCTTTTGACCAGCGTGGAGACGATACAGCGCGCGGGACTCGAGGTGATGGCGGGCTTCATCGTAGGCTTTGATGGCGACCCCGACAATGTCTTCGACCTGCAGATTGAGTTCATCAGGAAATCGGGGATCCCCATGGCGATGGTGGGCATGCTGATGGCGCTGCCCAAGACACAGCTCCATCGGCGCCTGGAGCGCGAGGGACGGCTGCTCGCGGAGACCACGGGCGACAACTGCGACCTCGACGTGAACTTCGTCACGACGATCCCGCACGCCGACCTTGTGGCCGGCTACAAGCGAATCATCGAGCATATCTACACGCCGCGCCACTACTTCGCGCGCGGGCTCGACCTGCTGCGGCGGCTGCCGCGGCGTCCGGTCGCGAGCGGCGCGACGACCGTTCGCGACCTCAGGGCGCTCGTCCGCTCGCTGTTCGTGCAGACTTTCTCGTCCTATGGGCACCGCTATCTGGCCTTCCTCGCCCGGGCGCTCTGGATCAACCCGCGCCGCTTCGCGCTCGCGGCGAACCTGGCGATCAAGGAGTATCACTTCAACGAGATCACCACCGGGATCCTCGCGGCCGACCGCTTCGCCGCCGTCCTGGAGGGCGCCGTCGGGCGACTCGACGCCGAACTCGAGCGGATGCTTGCGAAACCGACGCCGGCGCACCCGCGGCGGATCGAGCGGCGCGGACGGGCGATCGTGGCCCAACTGCGAAAAAAGTATGGACAACTTCCGGGCGATCTGCCAGAATCATTGCACGCGCAGTTCGCCGCGTCCGAGTCGCGGTGCGAAGAGCGCATAACGCACTGGGCCATGCGGGCGCACCTGCTGCGGCAGGGCCTGCGTCAGCGCGTCACCTTCGACCAGGAATAGGAGCGAGAATCGTATGGGCGGCATGCAAAACGTTCCCTCGGCAGCGGCGCAGGTCATCGTCACCATCGTCCCCATCGTGGGGATCGTCATGGGATCGGTCGTGATCTTCTTCTATCTGCTCTACGCGCACCGAGAGAAGATGCTCATGATCCGCGAGCGTATGTACACGCCCAAGAAGTTCGACCTTCCGGTCTTCAGCCTGTTCGCGGGGCTTCTGCTCACGGCCATCGGGGCCTGTCTCATCGCCTTCTTCCTCATCAAGGAGGGGTTTGCCTACAGCGTGTTAAGCGGCATGATCCCCTTCGCGGTGGGGGCGAGTCTCCTGATATTTTTCAAGCTGTACACCTCGATGCGGGGCGGACCGTCCAACGATGCGAGATGAACGCCGATACCGCAACCGACGAATACGTCGTCCGGCGGGTCCTACGCGGAGACACCGAGGCCTTTCGCATCATCATCACGCGGCATCAGGGGATGGTGTACAGCATCGGACGACGCTTTCTACGGAACGATGACGATGCGCGCGATTTCGCGCAGGAGGTGCTCATCAAGGCCTTCGACAAGCTGGGCACCTTCAAGGGCAGCGCGCCCTTCCGCGCCTGGCTCGCCCGCATCGCGTACAACCACGGCATCAACGCCGTGAAGGCCGCGCGCGATCCGGGCACGCTCGCCGAGGAGGCGCTGGAGAGCCGGGGAGCGACGCCGGAGCGCTCGTACGAGCACAATGAAATCCGCGCGTTGCTGGAGAGGGCCGTCGAGGCGCTGCCGGAGAATTTTCGCCTGTGCCTGGACTGCTACTTTTTTTACGGCATGCCCTACGCCGACATCTGCGAGATGACCGGGATACCGGTCAATACGATAAAATCGAACGTGTTTCGCGCGAAGCAGATGCTTCGGGACGCGCTGCGCGGGACCATTGCGGAGGACTACCATGAACTGCGATAAGGCGATGCGCCGCTATCTCGAAACCGACAACCGCGCCTATGTCGCGCTCGCGGTCAAATTCCACGCCCTCCGCTGCGCGCGCTGTCGCGCGGAGATCGCGCGCCTGGACCGGGAGTTCCGCGCGCTGTTGAACCAGGCCCCCTTCGACGCGCCCCCGGACCTCGCCGACGCGGTGATGCACGCCGCGCGGCGCTCGCGGATCGAGAATGCGACAAATGTGGGCACCGGCAAGTGGGTCGCCGTGGGCGGGGCGATCCTCTCCAGCATCGTACTGGTCCCCTTCAGCGATTCGCTCATCTGGCTCAAGGACCACTTCGGCGGGCACTTCGAGGTCCCCTTCAGCATCATGCTGGGCGTGGCGATCTCGGTCTATGCGGCGCTGTACATCGGCACGCACCTGGAGCAAATCAAAGCCCTGCAGGACGCCATCACCCGCAAGCTGCGCATCTAATCGCGCCGGTCGTCCGCGGGGCGGTCCCACCCGCGCCGCGCGAGATATTCCGCCGCATCGACCACATCACCCCCGCACACACCCTGCGAGCTGTAGAGCGAGGCGCAGTGCGTCTCCTCGCTGTAGTCGGCCTGCGCGTCGGCGACATGCACCACGCCAAAGCCGCGGTCCGACGCGTCGCGCGCGGTGGTCTCAACGCACTGGCTGGTGGCCAAACCCGCGAAGACGAGCGTGTCGACGCCCCGCGCGCGCAGGCGCGCGTCGATGTCCGTGGAGGCGAAGGCGCTGAAGGTGGTCTTGGTGAACACGGCCTCGCCCGATCGCGGCGCGATGCGCCGGTCGATCTCGGCGAGGGGGTCGCCCGCCAGCGGATAGACATTGTCGTAGCCCGCGGCGCGCGCGCGAACGTAGGTGTCGCGAAAGAAGCGGTGAAGGTCGCGGCGTTCGGGATCGGCGCCGCAGAGCCGGCAGTAGACGACGGGCGCGCCATGCGCGCGGAACGCGCCGAGGAGCATGGTGATGGCGGGGACCGTCGTATCGGCGCAGCGCTTCGCGATGTAGTCCATGCAGCCCGGCGAGAGGTCGCTGAAATAGCGATAGAAGGGGGACGCCGGGTTCAGGTAATACCGCTGCATGTCGATGATGACCAGGGCCGTGCCGTTCGCGGACATGTCACTCGTCCCCGCCGCAGAAATAGTCGTCGCTCGTTTTGATCCCGCGCCACTCGCCGCCATGCCCGACGAGCGACCCGGGCCACCAGGCCCCCTCGAACGAGCAATAGCCGGGATACGCGACCAGGACGCCGCAGCCGCGCCGCCCCGCGGGATCGGCCCAGACGAATTCGAGACGATTGCCGCTGGTCGTTCCCTCGATGCGCCAACGCGCCTCGCCCGAGAACCGGCCGATCACCAGGTTGCCCTCCTGCGCAAGCTGCAGCGTCCCACGGTTCGTTTTCCAGGTGCCGGTGAAATCGGCGGCATGCGCCGCGACGCCCATGGCGAGCGCCGCCGCGAGGACGATGCCGGCGACGTATCCCGGTACGGTTCGCGCATTCGTTCTTTTCATGCCGGGGAAACCGTAACAGACGCGGCGTATCAACACAAGAGAAAAATGGGATTTTTGAAACCGCCGGAGCCGCGCATGCGGGAGGCGGAATTTCATTTGACTTTTCGCAAAGAACGCGCGAGGGTCTCCCCCGTTCCGGTTTGCCGCCGCCGGACACGACATGCGCCATGATTCAGAAGATATTGCACCGAATCACACGCGAGCACACGATGGAACCGCCGCGATCGTCCGCCTGGCGGGAACTCGAGGTGCAGGGAAGCCTCATCTACCTCTTCCTCGTCCTCTCGGTCTTCATCGTGGCCTTCGCGATGCTCATGCTCGCCAATGTGCGCGGGCAAGGACTCATCACGCCAAGCGTCCTCATCGCGACCTCCCTGACGTGCTCCCTGCAGACATATCGCAGAAAAAAGGCGGGCCGGCCCGCCGCGGGGTATTCCTGGGCGGCCGCGTCGATCTTTGTGATGATTCCGATCGCGCAAAAGTTCATCTACGTCTCGAACTACGGCTGGGAGGTCGCGCTCTCCTCGTACAATTCGTCGGTGCAGATCATCATCGCCGTCGTCATCAATCAGTTCCTGTACGACACGCGCCTCTTCAAGGTCCTCGCCGTAGCGGCGCTTGCGGGCTGGCTGGCCTTCCTGGTGGCCGCCGTTCTGTCCGGAACCCCCATGTCCATACAGTCCGTGGAGCATGGCCGCGGCGTGAGCGGGTTCGTGGTCCTGCGCGAGGTGTTCATCATGCTGGTGAGCATCATCGTCTGGTTCGCGGTGTACCGGATCATCCCCCTGACCGAGAACTACGACCGCACGACGACCGAGCAGCGGCGCATCATAGAAAGCAACAACACGCTCCTCGAGGCGCAGGTGCACGAACGCACCCAGGAGCTCGTCACGATCAACAACGCGCTGCGCGAGCGGAACGTCCAGATCGAGTCCGAGCTGGACATGGCCCGCCTCATCCTCAACAAGCTCATGCCGGAGGCCCTGGCGAACATCGAGGGCCTGGACTATTTCGCGCTCAACGTGTCCATGGACAAGGTTGGGGGGGATTTTTACGGATTCAAACACGCCGGCGGACCGCTCGAGATATTGCTTGCGGACGCATCCGGCCACGGCCTCCATGCGGCATTCCTGTCCCTCATAACCAAAATGACCTACGACAGCATCGAGACGCAGGGTTCGCCATCCGGAACCCTCGGCGAGCTCAACCGGGCGGTCTGCCGCTCGTCGGTCCGCGGAAACTTCGTGACCGCCGTCTGCTGCGTCGTCGACGTCGCGAACCGGTGCGTTCGGATCAGCAGCGCGGGACACTGGCCCGTCATCGTCTTCAACCGGGACAGCGGCGTCCTCTCCGAGCTGGGCGTCCACGGCATTCCGCTCGGCTGGATCCCGGAGTACCGGTTTGCGGCGGTCGAGCGGCAGCTCTCGCCGGGCGACCGGGTGATCGCGTTCACCGACGGGATCATCGAGTGCGGCAATGCGCGGGGCGAACTCTTCGGCATGGAGCGGCTCGGCGACTTCATACGCGGCCATGCCGGATCGACGCCCCGCGAGCTCTCCGAATCGCTCCTGTCGCACCTGCACGAATACACCGAAACGGCGGCCTTCAATGACGACCTCTCGATCATCGTGTGCGATGTGATTCGATAACGGCTGCCGGAGCCGGATAAAAATATCCCGCGCCGTGAAAGATATGTATTGACGCCCGCTTCGCCGCATTGTAGGATAATCTATCGAGACATAATTCGGGCCCGACGCCGTACGGCCCGTGAACACGCGAGAATGCGATGAAGATTGCCATCGGCTCCGACCATGCCGGCTACCCCCTCAAGACGCTCATCGTGAAAACGCTCCCGCCGCTCGTGCCCGCGGCCGTCGTCACCTTTACGGATGTGGGCACGCACTCGGAGGAATCCTGCGATTACCCCGACTACGCCGCGGCGGTCGCCGCGGCGGTGCGCGACGGTTCGGCCGATCTGGGCATCGCCATCTGCGGGACCGGCATCGGGGCCTCCATCGCCGCGAACAAGGTAGCGGGCGTGCGCGCAGCGCTGTGCACCAACGAGTTCATGGCGGAGATGGCGCGACGGCACAATAACGCGACCGTGCTGGTGCTGGGCGCGCGCGTCGTGGGATCGGACCTCGCGCTTCGCATCGTGCAGCGCTTCCTCGAAAGCCCCTTCGAGGGCGGGCGCCATCAGCGGCGCCTCGACAAGATCGACGCCATCGAGCGGGACAACCGCACGCAATGACACGGCGCCGGGGAATCATCGCGGCGGCCCTAGCCGCGCTCGCGCTCCTCGTCGCGGACGGCCGCGCGGGGAGCATCGTCTTCACCTCCGAGGGCTGCGAGCTCCTGAACGTGATCGAGGACACGGCCGCGAACGGCCGGCGGTTCTATCGCATCGCCGACATCACCTATGAATCAAGCGCCCTGCCGGAGATCACCGACTGCGTGCTCTCGTTCAACCGCCCCGTCGTCGCGATGGGGACCGACGACGCCGGCCACTACCGGATCAAATACGCCTCTTACGAGCCGGTGCGCGGGCGGGGCGTCCACGGCGCAGGCGGGGCGCAGTTCTTCAAGGCGCAGCACCGCGTGGAGCTCCAGAGCGAGCGCAACCTCTGGCTGGGCAACTGCGAGGACCTGGGCTCGTTCAGCCTCGAGTTCCGTTTCCGGGCCGATTCCCTCCGGGATGAAAGCGTCATCTTCTCGCGCATCGGATACGCCTCCGGAAAGAAGAACGGCCTCGAGATCGTGCTGAAAAACGGGAGGCTCACCGCGCGCTTCCATGGGGTGTTTCGCGACCAGTCCGGGCGGCCGCGCGTCGTGTACCTCAACCGCGGAAGGCGTCTGAAGCTCAAGGCCTGGCACCACGCGCTGGTGAGCTTCGACCGCGTGTCCGGCAAGCTTTCCAAGCGCATCAACGGGCGAGAGGACGAGGCGGTGTACGCGACCGAATCGGGCGAGCCCTTCGTGAACGTGCTCCGGCCCGCCTTCGAGTGCGACGATCTCCCCGCCGGGGTGGTCGGGAAGGACTTCTCCGGCATCATCGACGAGTTCCGCATCTCGCACCGCCACATCGCCGACCTGAAGCGGGAAACCGAGATCGCCTCCAAGCGCCATCAGCGCCTTACGACCATCGGCCGCGAGCCGGTGAACCGCGAGGGCGTCGTCACCGGCCCCGTGCACACGCTCCCCGCCACCGGAACGCAGGCGCGGCTCTTCTCGTGGCGGGAGGAGCTCGCCTCCGGCACCTTCGTGTGGATGGAGTTTCGCACGAGCGACGACCTCTTCGGGCAGGCCGACCCGGAGCCGAAATGGTACCGCATCGTGAACAACCAGCGCGACATCTACCGCATGCGCGTCGGGAGCGAATTCCTGCGCGGGAAATACTGCCAGTGGCGCGCGCACCTGGTCCCCTCGCCGGACGGCCGCCGCTCGCCGCGCCTCTGGGACATCGCCCTCGAGTACCGCGTGGACGCGCCGCCGCGCGTGCCCCTCATGGTGGCCGTGGCCGGCGCCGGCGACAAGAGCGTGACCATCAAATGGAAGAAGAACGTGGAGGAGGACCTCTGCGGCTACAAGATCTATTACGGCGCGCGGCCCGGGCGTTACGACGGGATCATCACCCACTCGCGGGAGCGGCGCATCACCAACGCGCTCTCGAGCACCAACGAGATCGAGATCACCGTCACCAATCACGTGATCGAGGAGAATCGCGCGCGGGACACCCGCGGCCTGCTGTCCTATCCCATCATGAAGAACAATGTGCTGTACTTTTTCGCGGTGAGCGCCTACGACACCTACCGGATCGACACGAAATACAACCATGAGTCGGCGCTCTCTGCGCCGGTCACCGGGCGGCCCTTCGCGGGCTCGGAGATACGGCCGGAGGAATAGCGGCCGCCGCGCACCGAGGCGACCGTCATTTGAAACGCGCCCCTACGCCGGACCCGTCCGAACGCGCCGCGCCCGCCCCGGCCGCTTTCGCCTTCCGCCCGGCAAGGGCAGCTCCCCCAGCAGCTCCTTCGACGCGAGGTATTTATCGACACACCCCACCACGAAGGACTCGCGATAGCGCGGGGGCGCGAGCGTGAGCGGCCACATGTGCTTCACGATGATGTCGCGCTCAACGTCGTTGATCGCGAAGTGCGCCGTGGCGTTCTCCAGCGCGATGCGGGGATGATGGATCCCGTGGAACTTGTCGCGCGCGAGGTCGGGCTCGTCGTGATTGCGCCAATCGTACAGGAAGAAGTCGTGCAGGAGCCCCCCGCGCGCCGCCGAGTGGTAATCGAGATTGAGATACCGGCAGATGCGATACGAGAGGAACGAGACCCGGACGGCGTGCTCGTAGATCGACGAATTGTGGTGATAGAACTCCTTGAGCCGCTTGAACTCCGGGTGCTCGAGGATGTCCCGAACGATGCCCTTGTACTCCCGGTAGGCGGGCGTGCGCCCTTTGAGCTCGTCCTGGATCCGCGCGCCCACCGAGGCGAGCAGATCGTCGATCCGGCGCTTGAGGTTCTCGCTGAGGTTCGCGGTGAGCTGCCGGTTGAGATTGGGGAAGGCCCGCAGCAGCCGGCGGAAGGTGTCAAAAAAGCGCTCGACGTCCGGATTCGCCAGCGTGACGAAATTGGCCAGTAGGAAGGTGAGCCGGCGGCGGAAATCGAGCACCGCGGCCACCGAGAAGGCGATGTCGATGGCGTAATACACGGCGAAGGCCGCCGCAAACCAGCGCAGCGCCTGCTCGTCGAACCATCCCACGAAGCGGGTTACGAATGGATGCACGAATACGCTCACGCCGAAGGCGAGGGCCGTCCAGGCGACCGAATACAGCAGGCACACCCGTCCGTGAAGATTAAACCGGTTGGCGCTGTAGTCCCACAGCGTGAGATCGAACAGCCGCTCGCTCAGGAAGCCGAAGAGGTATTCCAGCGCCGTGAGCACGACGCCGATGGCCAGAAACACCAACGCCGGGTGCCACCCCGCCATGAGCGAACCCAGCGCCAGCACCAGGAGCGCCCCCATGCCGTACAGCGGCACGAACGGCCCGAAAAGAAAGCCCGCGTTCACGAAGCGGCGCTGGGTGGTGGAACGGTACGCCACCTCGACGAGCCATCCGAAAAAGGCATAGATCGCGAAGAAGGCGACCGCCGCGCCCGGGGTTTCGGGAAACGTCATCATGGTGCCCATCATTCCCTCCCGCCGTTTCGATCCGCGTACGCGCGCAAGCGCGACGGATGTGCCGAGTTAGTCGCCGCGCGCCGGCGAATGTTACAGATCGCGGCGCGCGTACGACGCCGCTACCGCGCGCCGAACGAACGCGCGTACAGGTCGGCGATGGCCGCGACGGCGTCACCGGACAGATTGCGCGTGCCCGTCCCGCAAAAGGTCTTGTGGGAAATGACCGGGCTGTCCTTCTGCCATTCGCCGCCGGTCCAGGTGAACCAGCCCTTCCGGTCCTGGTCGTACACGCTCACCGGGCGATTGAAGAGGCGCGCGAGCTCCACGGCCCAGCCGGTGCCGCCCTTGACGGTGTTATCGTCCTGTATCCAGCCGATGGCGAACACCTGGAACCCCTTGTTCACCATATGATAGATCGATTGAATGACCTTGCGGATGGCGTCGACCTCCGAGAAGTTCCGCCGCATGCGCTGCGAGACGATGGCCATGCTCACGTCGCCCTCGGCGAGCTCTTTCGGGCCCAGCGCCTGCACGCCGACGGCATGCTCCATCTTGTGGCCGTCGTACGAGAAGGTGACCTGGCTCATGCCATATCTTTCCGCCTGCCGGCCGAATTCCGCCTCGGCGCCCTTGTGGCCGCCGCTGTACAACGTAATCTCCGATGCGTTCGTCATTACTGCTCCTGTGTTCTGTCCGTGATGATGATTGTTCGCGTCGATGCGGCGCATGGCCGGTCCGCGGTTCGCGACACAAGGCGGGCCGCGCCATTTTTTGTCAATGACTATACCCGCGCCGCGGACGATCCGGACGCGACGCCCGTCCGGTATCACATAACGAAGAGGTTGCGGCTGGCGAACTGCGGATCGGAGGTGATGTTGACGCCAAGCTTGCGCAGGCCGTCCTCGTCGCCGGGGGTGGGCATGTGCGTGCTGTGGAGATCGCAGCCGGCCAGGTCCGTGAGCTTCTCCATGGCCGCCTGCGCCGTCGGGTTGGTCGCGGCGCTGATGCTCAGCGCGATGAGCGTCTCGTCCAGGTTGAGGCTCACCGAGCGCTCGCCCAGGACCTTTCCCTTGAGATGGTTGATGTGGCCGATGATCTGCGGCGAGAGCAGGTGGATGCCGTCGGGGATCCCCGCGCGCATCTTAATGGCGTTGAGGACCAGGCTGGAGGTGGCGTGCATCTGCGGCGAGTTCTTGCCGGTGACGATGGTCCCGTCCGGCAGCGCGAGCGCGGCGCCGCAGAAGACGCCCGCGTTCCCCTTGCCGTTCTGCGCCGCCTCAGCCTCCGCGGCCGCGCGGCGCGCGGGCTCCACGACCGAGCGGTCCTCGGGCTTGATTCCCAGCTCGTTCATCAGGAGCTCCACCCGCTGCAGGGTGTCCTTCCCCACGAAGCCCATGAGGTACTCGCACGAGTAGCGAAAATAGCGCCGGATGATCTCCTGGCAGGCGGCCGCGCGCACCGCGGCGTCGTCCACGATGCCGAAGCCCGCGCGGTTCACCCCCATGTCGGTGGGCGAACGGTACGACGCCGCCGCCCCGCCGATCTTCTCGAGGATGCGCTTGAGCACGGGAAAGGTCTCCACGTCGCGGTTGTAGTTCACCGCCTTCGCGTCATAGGCCTCCATGTGGAAGGGATCAAGCATGTTGAAGTCGCCGATGTCCGCGGTCGCGGCCTCGTAGGCCATGTTCACCGGATGCTTGAGCGGCAGGCTCCAGATGGGAAAGGTCTCGAACTTCGCGTAGCCGCTCTTCACGCCGCGCAGGTGGTCGTGATAGCACTGCGAGAGGCAGGTGGCCATCTTGCCGCTCCCGGGACCGGGCCCCGTGACCACCACCAGCGGCGAGGTCGTCTCGATGTAGTCGTTCGCGCCGTAGCCCTCGTCGCTCACCACGAGATCCACGTCGGTGGGGTAGCCGCGCGTGAAGCCGTGCGTGTACACGCGCACCCCCTGGCGCTCCAGCTTGTTGCGGAAGATGCGCGCCGCGGGCTGGTTCTCGAAGCGCGTGATCACCACCCCGGTGATGCCGATCCCCCACTCCTTGAGATCGTCGATGAGCTTGAGCGCGTCCACGTCGTAGGTGATGCCGAAATCGGCGCGCACCTTTTTGCGCTCGATGTCGCCGGCGTAGATGCACAGGATGATGTCGGCGCGGCTCTTGAGATTGCGCAGCAGGCGCATCTTCACGTTGGGATCGAAACCGGGCAGCACCCGCGCCGCGTGGTAATCGTACATGAGCTTCCCGCCGAACTCGAGGTAGAGCTTGTCGCCCAACCGCTCCACCCGCTCCAGGATCTCGCGCGTCTGCTCCTCGAGGTATTTTTCGTTATCGAAACCCGCGTGCGTCATGTCGTCCTCGTTTGTAAAATCAGCGTTGTGGATATGGATTCCGTTGTGAAGCGCAACGGTATGGATCAACCGCCGGAGTCGCGACCCCCTCCGTCCTCCGGACACCTCCCCCTCATGAAGGGGGAGGATGGGTGGGGGTGTGCGCGACAAAGCGAGTGTGATGGCCCTCAGCCCCTACATCGCGATGATTCATCCCATGAGAGTATCAATTATTTATGTCACATGCAACCAGCATCACCCGCACAACAAAAAATCGCAAGTGAAATAATGAGCACGACGCACGACGGGAAAAATTGTATTGAATTCGGCCGCACCCGCCATAGGTTTGGCCGCATGACCACGCCGACCCGCATCGAACTTCCGGCCAACGCCGCACAAGACATCCGCGCCATCGTGCGCGCGATCGCCGAGAGCGGCAACGAGTGCTATCTCGTGGGCGGCTCCGTGCGCGACCTCATCCTCGGCCGGCCGGTGTACGATTTCGACTTCGCGACCGACGCCCATCCGACGGTCGTGACGAAACTCTTCCGGCGCACCGTGCCCACCGGCATCAAACACGGCACGGTGACCGTGCTGATCCGCGACCGCGCCTACGAGGTGACCACCTACCGCGCCGACGGGACCTATCTGGACGGGCGGCGGCCGGAGAGCGTCACCTTTTCGAAGACGCTGCGCGAGGACGTCGCCCGGCGCGACTTCACCATCAACGGCCTGGCGTACGATGTGCTGCGCGAGGAGATCATCGATTACGTGGAGGGTCTCGAGGACCTGGCGCGCCGTTCCATCCGCACCATCGGCGATCCGCTCGCGCGCTTCACCGAGGACGGCCTGCGCCCCTTTCGCGCCTGCCGCTTCGCCGCCGCGCTCGAGTTCGGCATCGAGCCGGAGACCCTCGACGCCATCCCGCAGACCCTCGAGGTGGCGCGCCTGGTCGCCGTGGAGCGCGTGCGCGACGAGCTCATGAAGATGCTCGCCGCGCCGCGGCCCTCCGTGGGACTGGAGTACCTGCGCGTCTCGGGCCTCATGGACCTGGTGCTGCCCGAGCTCGCGCGCTGCCACGGCGTTTCGCAGAACAAGTATCACGTATACGACGTCTACTATCACAGCCTCTACTCCTGCGACGCGGCCCCGGCGGAGCGGCCCGTCATCCGGCTCGCCGCGCTCCTGCACGACCTTGGCAAGATCCCCACGCGGCGCGCGGGCGACGACGGCGAGGCGACCTTCTACAATCACGAGGTGGTGGGCACCCGCATGGCCAAGGCCGTCATGAAGCGCCTCAAGTTCCCCGCCGAGGACATCCAGAAGGTCGCGAACCTCGTGAACAACCACATGTTCCACTACACCGACGAGTGGACCGACGGCGCCGTGCGCCGCTTCATGCGGAAGGTGGACCTGGAGAACCTGGAGGACCTGTTCGCCCTGCGCCTGGCGGACCGACGCGGCAACGGGCAGCGCGACGGCCTCCCCGCCCCCATCCGCGAGCTCATGCGCCGCATCGATACGGTGATCGAGGAGGAGAACGCGATCAAGGTGACCGACCTGGACATCAACGGACATGTCATCATGCAGGAGTTCGGGGTGGCCCCCGGCCCCATCATCGGGAAGATCTTAAACGAGCTCCTCGAGCTGGTGCTGGACGATCCCGCGCTCAACACGCGCGATGTCCTGGTGGAGCGGGCGCGGGGGATCTTCGCCCGGCTTCGGGAGGAGTCGTAGCGGGCGCGCCCGCAATCGGCCCCTCCAAAAATATGTTGATTTTTATCCGGCCAGCGGAAAAATGCCGTCTTCATTGGATTTGTCCAATTCTCCGACACCATATACAGGGAGCACGCCACCATGAATTTCATCGACCTCGGCGCACAGCAGAAACGCATCCGCGATAAAATCGACGCGAACATCAAGAAGGTCCTCGACTCGAACGCGTACATCAACGGGCCCGAACTCACGGAGCTGGAGAAGAAGCTCGGCGAGTACGTGGGCACGAAATACGCCGTGGGCTGCGCGAGCGGCACCGACGCGCTCCTCATGCCGCTCATGGCGCTGGGCGCGGGCCCCGGCGACGCCATCTTCACCACGCCGTTCACCTTCATCGCGACGGCCGAGGTGGTGCAGATCCTCCGCGCGACCTCGGTGTTCGCCGACGTCGAGCCCGACACCTTCAACATCGACGTGAACAAGCTCGAGGACGCCATCAAGAAGACCAAGAAGGAAGGAAAGCTCCGGCCCGCGGGCATCATCCCCGTGGACATCTTCGGCGCCTGCGCCGACTACGACGAGATCCTCGCGCTCGCGAAGCAGTACGACATGTGGGTGATCGAGGACGCCTGCCAGAGCTTCGGCGCGACCTATAAAGGTAAAAAAGCCTGCTCCTTCGGCATCGCCGGGGCGACGAGCTTCTTCCCCGCCAAGCCCTTCGGCTGCTACGGCGACGGCGGGATGATCTTCACCGACGACAAGAAGATGTACGACGACCTCCTGTCCATCCGCGTGCACGGGCAGGGCATCGACAAGTACAATAACGTGCGCGTAGGCATCAACGGCCGTCTGGACACCATCCAGTGCGCCATCATGCTGGCCAAGTACGAGATCTTCGCCGAGGAGGTGGAGCTCCGCCAGAAGGTGGCCGCGACCTACGCCGAGCTCCTGAAGGGCGTCGTGGAAACACCGTTCGTGAAATCGCACAACGTCTCCGCCTGGGCGCAGTACTGTGTGATGCACCCGAAGCGCGACCACATCATGGCCGAGCTCGGCAAGGAGAAGATCCCCACCGCGATCTACTACCCCAAGTCGCTCCACCTGCAGGAGGCCTTCGTGGGCCTGGGCTACAAGAAGGGAGACATGCCGGTGAGCGAGGCGATCGGCGAGAAGATCTTCGCGCTGCCCATGCACCCGTACCTCACGCGCGAGGACCAGCAAACGGTCGCCAGCGCCATCAAGAAAGCGATCGGCTAGGGGGCGGGCATGACGGAGAAGCGGATCCTCGTCACCGGCGGCGCGGGCTTTTTGGGATCGCACCTGTGCGACCGTCTCGTCGCGCAGGGCCACGAGGTCGTGTGCGTGGACAACTTCTTCACCGGCGCCAAGCGCAATATCGCGCACCTGCTGGGAAACCCGCGCTTCGAGCTCATCCGGCACGACATCATCTTCCCGCTCTTCCTCGAGGTGGACGAGGTCTACAACCTGGCCTGCCCGGCCTCGCCCGTCCACTACCAGTACAACGCCATAAAGACCATCAAGACCTCGGTGATGGGCGCCATCAACATGCTGGGCCTGGCCAAGCGCACGCGCGCCACGATCCTGCAGGCGTCCACCTCGGAGGTCTACGGCGACCCGGCGGTGCACCCGCAGAAGGAAACCTACTGGGGCAACGTGAACCCCATCGGCATCCGCTCGTGCTACGACGAGGGCAAGCGCTGCGCCGAGACGCTCTTCTTCGATTACCATCGCCAGCACCGGCTTCCCATCAAGGTGATGCGCATCTTCAACACCTACGGGCCGCGCATGCACCCCGACGACGGCCGCGTGGTGAGCAACTTCATCGTGCAGGCGCTCAAGGGCCAGGACATCACCGTGTACGGCGACGGCTCGCAGACCCGCAGCTTCTGCTACGCGGACGACCTCATCGAGGGGATGATCCGGCTGATGAACAGCCGCGACGGGCTCACGGGGCCGGTGAACATCGGCAATCCCAACGAGTTCACCATCCTCCAGCTCGCCGAGAAGGTGATCGCGCTCACGGGCTCGAAATCGAAGATCATCCATCAGCCGCTCCCCCAGGACGACCCCACGCAGCGGCAGCCCAACATCGACATCGCGCGCGCGGAGCTCGGCTGGGAGCCCGCCGTGCAGCTTGCCGAGGGACTCGAGCGCACCATCGCCTACTTCCGGGAGATCCTGCGCTAACGATCCGACAATGAAAGCGGGGATTCTGCTACGATATGTTATTCTCGCGGGATCCTTTCCCGTCATCGCACTCATCTGCTGGGCCGACGCCCAGTTTGACCCGCAGGTGTCTCTTTCGCTTCTGTACTTGATCCCCGTTGCGCTCGTCGCCTGGTTCTTCGGGCGTATCGCGGGGATCGGCATTGGCTTCACCGCGATCGTCTCCGAGGCCTACGCCACCCTTTCCGTCGTAAATCCGCAGGCGTACATGAGCATCGAACTCTGGAACTCCTTTGGCCGGATGGCGTTCTATGCGCTTATCGTGATTCTCCTGAATTACATCGCGACCCTGCTCGAAAAGGAGCGGCTTTCGGCGCGTAAAGATTATCTCACCGGCCTAAATAACAGCCGGTCCTTTTACGAGCTCGCAGAGATCGAGATCGACCGTTCCCGCCGAAGCAAGTTGCCTATTACCATCGCCTATTTCGACGTGGACGGCTTCAAGCAGGTGAACGACCGCATGGGACACCCCGAGGGCGACCGGCTGCTCAAGGCGATCGCCGCGGCGCTGGGCGCGTGCGTGCGCCGGATCGACATGGCCGCGCGCCTGGGCGGCGACGAGTTCGCGGTTCTTCTGCCGTTGGACGATTTCCCGGCGGCCCAGGCGGCGATCGCGCGCATCCGCGAACGGCTCCTCGATACCGTGCGCGGGACATGGCCGGTCACCTTCAGCGTGGGGGCGATCACCTACGCCGCGCCGCCGTCGACCGTATCGGAGATGGTCACGGCCGCCGACGAGCTCATGTACGAGGTCAAGAAATCCGGCAAGAACGATGTGCGGCACATCACGAAGGACTGATCTTCCACGCGCGGTTTTTTATCATCACCCCATCGGTTTTTGCTTGATTTTCCCGCGCGCGTGCGCATGGATGATGACCGACGAGCAGATCGCATACTGTGATGATCCCGGAGGTCTCCGATGAAACGATTACGCACGCCGCTCTTCGTGGTTCCCATCACCCTGTACCTGCTCGTCCTCTTCACCGCCCCGGGCGTCGCGGGGATGGTCGGCTCGGCGCTCAGCGACGGGACGAGCGCCACGAGCGTCGAGCGAGACAGCCGCGTCCGCTCCGTGCAAAAGGCGCTCGAGAACAAGATCGTGATCGAGAAGCTGCGCGCGCACGGCCTGGACGAGGGCGAGATCCGCGCGAAGCTCTCCGGGCTTTCCGACGAACAGCTCCATCTGCTCGCGCAGGCGTCCGACCGGGCGCTTGCGGGGGGCGACGTGATCGTGATCTCGGTGGGCGGGCTCATCATCATCGTCGCCATCGTCATCGTCATACTCGCGCTCTTCCTTGACAAGAAGAAGTGACGCCACGCCCGCAACTCGCGCCGTGCTGACACCCCACGCCGAAACCGGGCGCCGATCGGCGTGAACGCGATCGCCGTCATCGCCACGCTCGCACTCCTTTCCGCCGGCATGGACGTGCCCTTTGTCCGCCAGAAGCCGCACTTCTGCGGCCCCGCCGCGCTCGCCTCGGTGATGGCGTTTTTCGGCGACGCCATCGGACAGGACGAAATCGCCCGCGCGGTCTATTCCCCATCGCTCAAAGGGGCGCTGGTGACCGACCTCGAGAACTTCGCACGGGGACGCGGGTACAAAACGGAACTGCATCAGGGATCGCTCGACGATGTGCGGCGCCATATCGCGGCGCGGCGGCCGGTCATCCTCCTGGTGGACCGGGGACTGTGGTTCGTGAGCCGGCCGCACTATCTGGTCGTCTTCGGCCGCTCCGGCGATTCGTTTATCGCGCACACCGGCGACCATGCCGGCGTCGCATTCTCGCCCGCGGAGCTGCGCTCGCTGTGGGACAGGGCGGGCAACGTACTCCTGGTGGTGTTCCGATGAGCGCGCGATGCGCCATCATCCTCCCGCTTCTTTCCGCGCTTCTTCTCGCGAGCGCCGGATGCGGGATCGTCCCGAAGATCGTCGTTATGCGCGATCCACTGAGCGCCGAGGAGCACAATGACCTCGGCGTGGCCTACGAGCGGAAGGGGACCTACGCGCTCGCGGAGCGGGAATACCGCGCGGCGCAACGCAAGCGGACGGACTGGCACCTTCCGGCCTACAACCTGGGCAACCTGTATTACCGCATGCGGCGCTACGACGACGCCGAAGAGCGCTATCGCGCGGCCATCGCGCTCGACCCCCGCTGCGCAGACTGCATGAACAACCTCGCCTGGCTGCTGCGCGAGCGCGGCCGGCTCGCCGAGGCCCGCGCGCTCGCCGAGCGCGCGCTGGCCGTCAGGAACGCGCCGGAGTACGCCGACACGCTCCGGAAAATCGCGGAGGACGAAAAGCGCCCATCGGGGAAAACGCCGGGGGGCCGATAAAAAACCCCGCCGATGGCGGGGTTTTTTATCGTGCGCGTTGCGCAAATTACTGCAGGTAGGTGGTCATGTCGACCCGTTCGGTATGACCGTCGGGATGGACCACGTGCAGAATGTTCGGATCGTTCTCGTCCATCTGCGCGACCTTCTCGCGAACCATCATGAGCTTGTTCTCCACCGACCAGGACTTGTCCTCGGGATTGAAGATGAGCGCGCCCATCTGTCCGGCCTGCTCGCCGGTGAGCTGCTCGAGGTCCACGCGGTTCTGGCTCACGGTGATCCGGTACTTCTGGCCGTTATAGACGACCACCTTGGTCTCCTCCTCGCCGGGGCCCATCGCCATCGGGTTGCCGAACCCGAAGAACTCGAGGTTGTTCAGAATGAGCCAGTCGATGAACAGGCATATCGGATAGACCGGAAGAGGGAACCACATCAGAAAGTGGACGATAGACCGGAGCCACTGGTTGCCGATGGTCCCGTTCCACTTGTGAATGCGGTGGAAGAGCGCGAAGCTGCCGTAGCAGTTCACGAAGATGCCGAAGGCGATGATGACGACGAGAAAGACCGCGACAAGCTTTAATGCTCTTTTCATACGTTGGAGTCCTCCATGATTGATTGCCTGAAGGATACGGCATCGGCGTGAAAATGCAACAACATTTTTGCCGCGACGCGCGCCCGTCCTTCCCGCCGATTTCGCCGCGATGCTACAAAGTTGGTTGACAAATATGTAATCCTGTATACGCTCAAGCCGATGCGGCAGAGGCAATATAGATATCCGCACCGAAAGAAATCATCCCCCTGGAAGGCGGAATATGAAGACCATCGACCTGAGCGAGAAGAAACTTTCCCTGACCAATGACGGCGCGCTGGAGCTCTTCTTTATCGGCGCGGGGAGCGCCTTCACCAAGCGACAGTACCAGACGAACCTGCTCATCGTCAAGGGGAAGGACCACCTGCTTGTCGATTGCGGGACCAAGTGCAACCAGGCGCTTTTTGAGCTGGGGGTGCCCATCAGCTCGATACGGAACTTCCTTATCACGCATTCGCACGCCGACCACATCGGCGGGCTCGAGGAGGTTTCGCTCATCGGCCGCTACGTCTCCAAGAAAAAGCCGGTGATGATCATCAACGAGACCTACCAGTACATCCTCTGGGACATGTCCCTGCGCGGCGGGTGCGCCTACAACGAGGAGGAGGCGCGCGACATGCTGGGCTTCAGCGACTTCTGGGACGTGGTCCGGCCGCAGTGGATGCCGGACTACACCCGCGAGACCTTCAGCGCGACAATCGGCTCCATCGACATCAAGATGATGCGCACCAAGCACATACCGGACTCCTCCTCCGACTGGCAGAGCTCCTTCTGGAGCTGCGGCGTGATCATCGACGACCGCGTGATGTTCACCAGCGATACGCGCTACGACGAGGACCTGGTGCTCTCCTACGACAAACGCTTCAACTTCGAGGCGATCTTCCACGACTGCCAGTTCTACACCGGCGGAGTGCACGCATCGCTCGAGGAGCTGAAGAACCTCCCCGCGGACGTAAAAAAGAAGATGTATCTGAGCCACTACAACGACAACTGGGAGGAGTTCGAGGGAACGGTGCGCGAGTACGGTTTCGCCGACCTCGCGAAACAGCACGTCTACTACGCCTTCCCGTAGCCCTTGACCGCCGCTACGAAACGCGCTTCACGATCACGATGGTGATATCGTCGTCCTGCCCCGTGTCGCCGATATGCTCGTACACCGCGCCCAGGAGCTTTTCCAGGAGCCCCCGCGCCGGCAGCTCGCGGAACCGGCGCACCGTGTCGAGATAGCGCTCGAACCCGAAGAACTCCTTGTCCGCATTGGTCGCCTCGATGATGCCGTCGGTCGCGAACACCACGAGATCGCCCACCTCCAGCGCGACCGTGTGCGGGGTGTAGCGCGGGGGGAGCCGGGTGCCCACCGGCACGCCGCCGCTCTTCAGGTACTCGGTCGCATCGGCGCTCGCGCGCACGGGGTAAATGAGCCCGGCGTTCGTGAACTCGAGCGCGTGCCGCTCCGGGCGGAGGATCGCATAGCAGGCCGCGAGGTAGAAGCGCTGGATGTAGCGCTTGGTGATCACGCGGTGCATCGACTGCAGGATCATGTCGCTGGCGCGCTCGGCGTAGGTGCTCGCGGCGATGATGCCGCTCACCAGCGCGCTGTAGAAGGCCGCGGGCACGCCCTTGCCGGAGACGTCGCCCACGATGCAGTCCACCTCGCCGGTGTCGCGCACAACGACATCGTAGAAGTCGCCGCTCATGTCGAAGGCGGGATGGGTCGCGGCCGCGATGTCGTAGCCCGGCACCGCGGGGAGGCGCGGCGGCAGGAGCTGGCTCTGGATGCTCTTGGCGATGAGGATCTCGTTGGTCATCACCTGTTCGCGCCGGTAGCTGTCGATGAGCGAGATGTTCTCGATGGCGAGCGCGATGGGGTGCAGCAGCCGGTTCACGAAATCGATGTCGTAGTAGCCGAACAGCGTCCCGCCCGTCTTCTTCCCGATGAGCACGAAGCCGATGAGCCGCCCCTGCGAGTACAGCGGCGCCGCCGTCGCGATCCCGGCGGCGTGGATCAGCCGCGCCGCGTCGTCGCCGACGTTCTCGGCGAGATCGGCCGCCTCGAGATACTCGACGGGCACCGCCCGGCCCGCCTCGCCGAGGTGGCGCACGATGCCGCTTGCGCCGTCGAAGAAGGCCGGCAACAGGCGCCGGTTCTCGCCGTGCTCGAAGTGGGCCTGGTAGGCGCCCTGGGGCCGCTGCTCCCGGAGGTAGATGCAGGCGAACTGCGCCCCGATGACGTCGCGCAGCACCCCGGCGACGAAGTCGATGATATCGTCCTGCCGGATGACGGCCGCCGTGCGTTCGATGATGGAATCGATCGCCGAATTCACCCGGTACACATTGTGGAACAGCAGGCGGTACACCAGCTGCTCGAACTGATAACTGAAGACGATGTAGAGCACGATGGTCGCGACGAAGGCGATCACGCCTGCAATCATACCGCTGCCGTAGAAGAGGCCGCCGAGAGCGCCGTCGAGCAGGACGAAGAAGCCGGCGTATACGGCCGTGAACACCGCGAGCAGCACCACGATGTAAAAGCTGCGGTTGATGATGCGGTCGATGTTGAACAGCCCGAAGCGGACGATGGACGAGCCGATCGAGATCGGGACGATCGAGAACAGGAGCCCGGTGAGGATTTGCTCGTTTTCGGAAACGATATTGGTGCCGCCCCCCGCCCCCGCTATGATCGCCAGCTTGAAGGCGAGGTAGAGCGCCACGCTCACCGTAGTCCCGTAAAGGATGATCTTGATCTGCTGGCGCTTGATGCTGTAGTCCGGGTTCGCGCGGTTGCGGACATACTGATACAGGAGCGCGGCCACGCCGGCGCCGTGGCACAGGTAGTAGAAGCAATCGCGCGTCCAGTACACGAATGTAAAGAGCTCGGACCGGAACAGGGTGACGGCGAACGCGACGATGAGCGCGCCGGCGAGTGCGTAGAGCGCCGCGCGCAGCGCCCGGCCCGTGCGCGCCTCCGCCGGCGAGGAGAGCGCCGAGAAGAAATGGAGGAACAGCACCCCGCTGAGCACCTTCATGGGCGAGACGGCATAGAACAGAAAGCGGATGATGCCGCAATTCCAGAACGACGAGTAGTACCCCATCGTGAGGTACAGCGATTGCGTGGCGCAGTAGAGGAAGAAGATGAGCGCCAGCCGGTCGGTGTGCTTGCGGAAATAGACCAGGCTCCCCAGCAACAGGAAGAAAAGCCCCAGCGTAAAACGGAACAGGACCGAGAACTCCAGCCCCTGCAGGCCGATGCGCGTCGGGACCACCGACACCGTGACGACGGCCTCGCCGCGTTGTATCTCGTAGGGCACCGCCCGGTGCGGCACGAGGACGCCGCAGAGCGCGGAGACCGTGTGCATCACGCTCTCGTGCACCGTGCGGAGCTCGCCGATGCGCGCCAGGCGAACGCCCCCGATCGCCAGCACCCGGTCACCCGTGCGGATCCCGGCCTCGGCCGCGGGACTGCCGGGACGCACCTCGAGGGCCATGAAACGATCGTCGATCTTCAGCCCGTCGTCCGCCTGCTGGCACACGAACACGAAGTAGAGCGAGACCGCCGACAACGCCATCCCGATGATGATCGCGATGAGGAGCTTGTTGTAGATCTGTCCCTTGATTTTCTTGTATATGGCGTCCATGGGCACCCGATGTCGGATCGATTGGCGAGCGTATCGGGGCGATGGAAATTATTCCAGCATTTTTCGGGGGCGGTCGAGGCCTTATAGCACATATGCTCCATGTATATTGCATAGTCTATCAATTCGAACATCTTCCGATTGCACGAGCTGATAAAAATTTGTTCTTGCTCCGGGCGACCCACCATGCATTCAATTGGCGTAATGATCGCCGCCCCGCTCACAAACCCCATCTGGAGAATCCACCGATGATCTACCGCATATACCTATGCGCCATCCTCCTCGCCCTCTGCTCCGCCGCCCTCGCCCAGCCGAAGGATCCCGAGGCGCCGCGGGCGCCGGTCGTTGTCGATGAGAAGGCGGGTGCGAAAAAGGAACGCGCAGCGAATCAGCCCGAAAAGAGGGCAAACCTATACGCCTACAGCGTGAAGGCGCTGCGCGCCGACGGCAGGTCCGTCGAGGGGACCGCGGACCTCGCATCGCCGTCGATAACCTTTACCCACGTAAAGGGCGGGGTTTCATACGAGAAGACCGTGCGGTGGGACGATGTCGAAAGCATTCGCGCCGTGGAGTGGAAGCCCGTGGGACACGACAAAACCTCCGCGAAGGAAACGCAACCCGTGTTTTTTTACCCGAGCCGCTGGAAGCTCGTCCTCAAGTCCGGCGAGCTCTACGACTTCACGGGGCAGATCGCGCTCTTCAATAAAATTGTCGTCAAGAACCGCGACGGGAGCGCGGCGGTGTATACGTATTTTGTCGACTACTGGAAACGCACGGGGACGCGCTCGGGAATGTGGGAAAACGCGCGCTCCACCGACTTCGACCACCCGCGCCGCCACCCCGACCGGAGTGCGTGCGTGCAGGTGCGCTTCCGCTAGAACAATCCCGAGGCACGCCGGCTGCTCCGTCCGTTGGGGGATGATTCCTATCGGTACATCCGGATACGAATTTCCGTCCGATCATCGTGAGCCCCGGCGGCGATTGATCCATGAGCGCCATCAGGCCATTCGAAATCCCGCATAAATGATCTTTCCCGTGACAGAAACCTTCCGAAACAAGAACCAATACCGAAAAAATATTTATTGACATAATTTTTACATCGTTTATCAATATGCAAATTGAAGATATTTTCTTCAATTTGCGCAAACAGGCTCTTATGATTAAACGAAGACTGGCACGCAAAGCAAAGGAGCTATTTACACAGTACCCGGTGATAACCATTACCGGCCCACGGCAATCCGGGAAAACCACCCTGGCCAAAAACACCTTCCCCCGGCTGAAGTATTTCAATCTGGAGGATATCGAAACCAGAACATTTGCCCGGGAAGACCCCAAGGGCTTTTTGAAGGGCTGCGCGGGAGGAGCGATCCTGGACGAGATTCAGAATGCACCGGACCTTTTGTCCTCCATTCAGGTATATGTCGATTCGCTCAACCGGGAGGGATTGTTCGTATTGACCGGAAGCAGGCAGCTCGAGCTGATGGAATCGGTTTCCCAGTCCCTCGCGGGAAGAACAGCGCTTCTAAAACTCCTGCCGTTTTCCATCGAGGAACTTCACGAACACGGAAACATCTTGGAATCCGATGAGTATCTGTATCATGGATTCTATCCAAGAATACACGATAAAAAACTCAACCCATCTGAAGCGCTGGCTGATTATTACACAACATACGTTGAACGGGACCTGCGACAGCTTGCCAACATCCACAACCTTCATCTTTTTCACACATTCGTAAAACACTGCGCCGGAAGAGTGGGGCAGCTGATAAACCTTTCCTCGCTTGCCAGCGATACCGGCATAAGCCATACAACCGCGCAGGACTGGCTGACACTCCTGGAGGCCAGCTACATTATCTTCAGGCTTCAGCCGTATTTCGCCAATATCGGAAAACGGCTCATTAAATCCCCAAAGCTCTATTTCTACGACGTGGGTCTGGCGGCGCACTTACTGGGCATTGAATCAATACAACATGTTGTGCACCATCCCCTCAAGGGAAACCTCTATGAGAACATGGCGATATCGGAAATATTAAAATACCGGTTTAACAGGAACAAAACCAATAATCTATTTTTTTTCCGGGACGCCAGAGGCCGGGAGGTCGACTGCCTCTATACGATCTCACATAAAATCTATCCCATTGAAATAAAGTCGTCCCGCACGTTTAACCGGGATTTTTTAACATCCATTGAGTATTTCATGGACGCAATTCACGAAAGCGAACGGGGCTTTCTTGTATACGACGGAGAGGGCGACATTGACATTCGCAACATAACCCTGCTTTCTCCCCGGAGCATATGGGAGAAGCTGGATGCGCTGGGTTGATAGCGCATTTAGGTGATCGCCAGCAGTCTATTGCATGACTCGATATCGTCACGCGCACGGCAAACGGCATGGATACACACTCTCGGTAATACTTTCGGGCACGTGTTTCCTGCGATGCGTGCGTGCAGGTGCGCTTCCGGTGAGGCCGCTGAATTGAACTGATAGAAAAAAACCCGGCAAGAAAAACAATGGCCGCCAGATGGAGCGTTGAAATGACGCCCCATCCCTCGGCGGATCTAGTCGCCTTCCTTCCGCCCCCCGTTGAGGCTCACGCCCGCAAGCGACAGCATGATGAGCGCGCCGCCGGCGACGAGGTTCACCGTGAGCGCGTCGGCGAAGACGACCGCGCCGAGGACGCCGGCGAAGAGGACGCGGCTGGCCGACACGAGCGCCCCGGGGCCCGCGTCGATGAAGCGGTAGCCCTCGGTGATGAATACCTGCCCGACGAGCGCGAAGAGCGTGGTGAGCGCGATGTGGACGATCATCATCCCCTGCGGCACGACGAAGTTCGGAAGCGTCGCGACCAGGCACACCGCCGTGCCGATGGCCATGAGATGAAAGAGGATCACCTCGCTGTCGTCGTACTTGCGCGATTCGCGGAGGGCGCACACCGCGACGCCCGCCACCACGGCCGAGAGGAGCGAGAAGACGTCGCCCGCGTTGATCGCCGCGAAGCCCGGCATCATGATGAGCCAGCTCCCCGCGATCGTGAGCGCGACGCTCACCCAGCCGCGCCAGCTCCCTCGTTCGCGATTGATGAACGGCGCCATGAGATACACGAACACCGGGTAGGTCATGTTGAGCATATTGGCATTGGTCACGGTGGTAAACTGGATCCCGAGGTAGAAGAAAATAACCGCGACGGCATTGGACACGCCGCGCAGCACCACGTAGCGCTTCTCCACCGCGCGAAACGTCTTTTTGCGGGCGAGCATGTACGGCACGATCATGGCGAGCCCCGCCGCGAACCGGAAGAAGGCGATCTCGATCCCGGAGATGGCCGACTGCGTGGTGACGAACTTCGCGAAGACCGTCGAGAGCGCGAAGGCGAGCGCCGAGAGCGCGATCAGCACGATGCCTTTGAGGGCGTGATCGTTCATTGATGATCACCTTCGATGGCGATGCCGTAAATCATCCCGCACAAAGCATACCCCTCGGAATCCGTCACGGCACGTTCGCGCAATGACCGTTTTTTCACTTGACACAAGATAGCACATATGCTATCTTTTAAACATGTTGGTCGTTCTTGACACCAACGTTCTCTATCAGGCGCTCCGGAACCGTTCCGGGGCATCGCACTTCATCCTTTCCCTGATCAGGGAAAACAGGCTGTCGCTCGCGATATCCATTCCGGTCCACCAGGAATATCAGAAAGTGTTGTCACGCACTGCTTCGCAAAAAGACCTCAATCTCACTCGAACGGACATCGATCGGGTTTTGCGTTTCATCGCCTACATCGGAAGGCCCTACGCCACCTATTTTCATTTCAGGCCCAATCTGCAAGATGAAAGCGACAATATATTTGTCGAGCTGGCCCTGGCAAGCAATTGCGATTACCTTATAACGAGCAACACAAGAGATTTCACCATCAAGGCCGAGTTGAAATTCGACGACCTTCGCATCATCACCCCGTCAAATTTTGCCGCAACCTGGAGAAAAGCCCATGAAAGCTAAATCGAGCATGCTTACCATTCGCGTTCCCCGGGCGCTGAAAACCCGGATCGAGCGCGTGGCCGACGAACAGGGCGTTTCCATCAACCAGCTGGCGCTCTACGCATTCACCAAGGAGATCACGGAAATGGAATCGGCATCGTATTTCAGCTCCCTCCGCAAATCAAAATCGAAAAAGCAGCTATACGATGATTTCGATTCAGTAATGAAAAAAGTCGGCTCCGTCACGACGCCCAAATGGGACAAGCTGTAATCTTATAGCACGTCACACATCACCCATGCGGCTGATCCCCCGTATCAACCGCATGCCGTTATCGCGGAACACGGCGTCGTAAAATTCCTGCGAAAGCCCGAGTCCCAGCAGATGCTCGATCTCGTCCTCGCGCGGCATGATGAGGTTCGGGAAGTCCGATCCGTACAGGATGCGGTCGCGGTACTTCTCGAGAACCGCCGCGTCCAGATCGCAATAGCCGTCGAATTGCGGCAAAAAGACGAAGGCCGTGTCGAGATACATGTTCGGGAAGGCGTCGAGGAAATCGACGAACGCGGCGTACTCCAGCGCGCCCATGTGCGCGACCGTGACCGGCAGTTCCGGATAGCGGCGCATGAGCCTTTCGAAATGCGCGGCGCCGACAAACTCGTTTCCCACCGGACCGGTGCCCGTATGCAGCAGCACGCGCTTGCCGCGCTCCATGATGAGTTCGTATAACGGGAAGAGGCGCTCGTCGTGCGGATAGAAACGCTGCACTAAAAGCTGCAGCTTGATCCCCAGCACCTTCGGGTGCGCAAGCGCCTCGCGCGCATAGTCGAGCGCGTCGTCATCGCCGGGATGATAGGCCGCCAGGCAGTACAGGTCCGGCAGCTCATCGACCACGGCGCGGTTCCACGCATTGAGCCCGCGCGCGATCCCCGGCCGGTGCGCGTAGTTGGAGTACACGATGTGGCCCACGCCGCGCTCGCGCAGATAGGCGACGCACTCGCGATAATACAGCTGATGGATCACCGACCAGCCGTAGTCGGTCACGAAATGCCTCCAGATGGATTCGAAGAGCCGGTCCGGAAACAGGTGTACGTGAAAATCGACGATGTTCGACGGAAGCGATGGCATGGCTACCGGCGCCCCCCGGGGACGGACCCTGCCCGACGATCGTACGGGACGGCGCGCACGTCATTGGAAACACGCTCCCGAACGGCCTGCTGCGAATCGATGCGGCGTCTTGCGTTTTTCATGCCGATACGTTTTTCCTCCGACGGCCCCTGTCAAGAGGGATTTCCATCTTGACGAATATGCGTTCATAGCGCAGGATGATGGCGCGACATTCCCCGGAACGGTGATGCCATGAAGAAAAAGCCCGACGCCGCGCCCGCGCCGAAAAACCCCATCGGCGCGAAACTCGCCGCACAGCGGCGGAAAAAGAAACTCTCGCTCGAGGAGCTCGCCGAGAAGACCGGCCTCAAGGTGCGCGACCTCGAGGCGATCGAGTCCGGCGTCGTCTTTCCGCCGGTGGGCGACATCCTCAAGATTTCGCGCGCGCTCACGGTGGACCCGGGCCACCTGCTCGGTTCCCCCGCGAAGGACCCGGACGAGCGCAAGAAGCGGCGCATCGCCGATTTCAACAAGCGCGCGTCGTCGTACCTCTACACCATCCTCACCCCACAGGCGATGAACAAGCACCTGCGCGCCTTCCGCGTGGTCATCCCGCCGGGCGCGGAGCACCCGAAGATCAGCTACCAGCACGAGGGCGAGGAGTTCATCTACGTCCTCGAGGGGACGCTGGAGATCACCGTGGGCCGCAAAAAGCACGCGCTCACGCAGCACGACGCGCTGCATTTCGACTCGGGGATCACGCACGCGCTTAAAAATCCGGGCGCGAAGGAATGCGTCCTCGTCGTCACGGTGTACACGCCATGAACCTTCCCCTCACGCAGGAACAGATAATGATCCGCGACATGATCCGCGATTTCGCGCGCAGCGAGATCGAGCCGGTCGCGCAGGACTATAACCGCCGCGGCGAGTACCCGGCGTCGCTCGTCAAGAAACTCGGCGAGCTCGGCCTCTTCGGCATGATGGTGCCGGAGAGCTACGGCGGCTCGGCGGCCGGCGCGGTGAGCTACAGCCTGGCCCTCCAGGAGATCGCCTTCTCGTGCGCCTCCATCGCCGTCACGCTCAGCGTGACCAATCTCGTGGCCGAGCCCATGCTCGCCTTCGCGACCGAGGAGCAGAAGCGCGAATTCCTCTTCCCGCTCGCCTCGGGCGAACACATCGGCGCCTTCGCGCTCACCGAACCCGAGGCCGGCTCCGACCCCGGCGGGCTGTCGACGTCCGCCGTCAAAAAGGGCGGCGTCTATGTCCTCAACGGCGTGAAGCAGTTCATCACCAACGGGGAGTACGCCGGCGTTTTCGTGGTGATCGCGCGCACCGCGCCCGGCAAGAACGGCCTCTCGGCCTTTCTGGTGCCGCGCGGCGCGAAGGGGCTGTCGGTGGGCAAGGAGGAGGACAAGATGGGGCTGCGCGCCTCGAACACGGTGGAGATCGTGCTGGACGACTGCGCGGTTCCCGAGGCGAACATGCTGGGCAAGCCCGGCATGGGCCTGCAGATTGCGCTCAACGCGCTCGACAGCGGGCGCATCGGCATCGCCTCGCAGGCGACGGGGATGATCGCCGCCTGCCTCCACGAGGCCGTGACCTACGCCGGCGAGCGCCGCCAGTTCGGCAAGCCCATCATCAAGCACCAGACCATCCAGAACATGATCGCCGACATCGCCGTGGAGCACGAGGCGGCGGCGCTGTTGGTGTGGAGCGCGGCGTCGCTCAAAGAAGCCAAAAAGCCCTTCACGCGCGAGGCCTCCATCGCGAAGCTCGCCGCGACCGAATCGCTCAACCGCGCCGCCTATCGCGCCCTGCAGGTCTTCGGAGGGTACGGCTACATCCGCGACAACAAGATCGAGCGCATCTACCGCGACGCGCGCGTGACCACGATTTACGAGGGGACCTCGGAGATACAGCGGATGATCATCGCGCGGGAGACGGAGGCGCAGCTTTCGCGCTAGCGGACGGCGGGAACGGGCGCGGCGCCGGCACCGGAGACGACTCCCCGGATGCCGGCCGACCGGAACGAATGCGAACGGCTCAGCGCATCGCGTCTTTCGAGAACCGCGCGTCGCCCAGGTTCATGTTGTATTTCACCGACTTCACGTTCAGGGTGGTCTTCCCGCTGCCGTCGGACATGGTCATGACGGCCTTCATGGGGGTGATGATGCCCTGCACCGTCTTGATCTCGTAGTTTTCAAGATACTTGTGCAGCCCCCCCTTCATGTAGATGTCGATGCGCACCACGAAGAAGTCCGATTTGCGCACATACAATACCGACTTGCTGTACACGCGCTCGCCCTTCTTCTTGATCGATTCGACCACGTAGCAGTCGGCGCCCGCCGCCTGCTTGTCGCCGACATATTTGTACTCGTAATCGTCGATGTTCCGCGAGCTCAGGTCCTCGTAATACAGGTGGGAGTTCACGAACGACTTGTCCTTTTCGGACGAGGAGATCCGCTTCACCTTGCCGGACGAGAGGCGGAGCCACTGATCGTCCTCCGCGCCCTTCTTCGAGTGCGTCAGGAACTTGATGGCCGAGGGCCGCGTGAAGGTGATGAGGGCCATGTCGCGCGGGCCCGCCTTCTTACTGATGAGCTCGAATTCCTTGTCCACGGTGCTGCCGCCCTTCTCGATCACCATCACGACCGTGCTGGTGGAGGTATTGGGCTTCGTGAGCGCGTCGCTCTTCTCCATGATTTGCCTTCCGGTGAGGGCGAAGGCCGATTGCGCTGCGCACAGTACGATAATTACGGCGCCGATCATGCATTTTTTCATTAAATCCTCCAAAAATTAAAACTGGCTATTGACAAAGTGATAAAACGATAGTATCTATAATGAACGAACGTTTGTTTTTTATGCAAGCCATATTTTTACGATTTTTTACAAATTTCGACAATGCTCGCGATGAGAAAAAAGACCGCACCGACGACAGAACAGGCCGCCGCTCCGAACAAGGAGCGGATCGTCAGCTCGGCGAAATCCCTGTTTGCCGCCAAGGGCTTCGCGGCGACGGGCCTGCGGGAGATCGCCGCGAACGCCGGGGTTTCGCTCGGGAACATCTACAACCACTTCCAGAGCAAGGAGGAGATATTCCAGAGCGTCTTCGATTCGAAGCAGATCGAGGAATCGCTGGCCGACACCTTCGTGCTCATCGCGGACGACTTCCCGCTCAACATCGACAGGGTGATCCTTTCCATCAAGCGCACGGTGGACACGAACTACGAGCTCTACCGGATCGTCTACATCGACCTCATCGAGTTCGGCGCCGTGAACACCAACCGGCTCCTGGAAAACCTGCTCTCCTTCGGGCAGTCCATCTTCCGGGAAATGCTGTACGATAAGGCGCGGCGCGGCATCCTCAAGGAGCTCGACTACGACTTCTTCGCGCGGCAGTTCCTCATCGCGCAAATATCGTTCTTCTCCAGCCTGCGGGTGCTCCCCGCCATACGCATGGACCGCTACACCGACGAAGAGATATCCAAAATGATGGCCAATGTGATCTTAAACGGCATTCGGAGGGGGCCCGATGCGTCGTGAGACCCACATGCAGGGGCTGATCCGCAGCGCCTGTGCGGTTGCGCTCGTCGCGGGGCTGGCCCTCGTCATTAGCGTCACCATCGTCCCCGCATGGCGGGCCGATTCGCGCGCATGCGCGTCCCCCATTCGCATCGCCGACGACGCCGCAGCGAGCGAATCGCCGAAGGATACCGCGCCGACCAAACCGACGAATGATCCGGAAACCGCGCCGGCCAAGGACGGCGCGGATCATACCGCACCGAAAACGTCCGCTCCGGACGATGGCGCGGTGAAAGACGATCGCGGCGCACCGGGCGACAAACAGCCGAAAACCACGGACGACGCCGAAACGGCGGGAGACGAAAAAAAAAAGCCATGTTTACGATGACCGGGTTCGTCGAGCTGGAAAACTTCATCGGCATCCACAAGAACACGGAGTCGGACGAGCCCTATAAGAAGTGCGAGCTGCGCAACCGCACGCAGCTGCGCTACGGGACCGATACCGCCTACCTGCTCGCCACCGCGAACCTCTACGCCATGGCGACGTTCCTGAGCGACCGGCTCGGCAGGGAATACCGCTACAGCGAGAAGGACACGGTGCACCGCAACCTGCGCATATCGTCCAAGTATTACGAGGCGAGCTTCAACGAGCTCTACGCGAGCTACGACACCGATCGCGTCCGCCTGCGCGCCGGCAACCAGATCTACGGGTGGGGGACCGCCGACGTATACAATCCCACCTCCTATTTCAATCCCTTCGACATGCGCGAGTATTTCTTCAAGGACGAGGACGAACAGCGGCTGGGGGTGCCGTCGGTGTCCGCGATGTTCTTCATCGGCGACTTCACGCTGGAGACGGTACTCATGCCGGTGCACGTCCCCATGGCGCTTGCGCCGTCGGGTAATTTCTGGGCGATCGAGTCGAAGCTCGGCCGGCAGCCGGTGATCCTCGAGGAGGGCGCGGCGCTGGACGCGAAACCGGAGAACATGGGCGCGGGCGCGCGCTTCGCGGGGAGCGTGATGGGCGTGGACGTATCGCTGAGCGCCTATCGCGGCCCGTACAAGGAGCCGCTGTTGGTGCCCGACGGCACGCGCATCCTCCCGAACAAGCCGCTCGCCCTCGCGGTGAAGCAGCAGTACCACGTCCTCACCATGATCGGGACGGACGTCTCGTTCAAGATGGACAAGTTCGTGCTGCAGGCGGAGGCGGCGTACTCCCCGGACAAGACGGGGATGGTCATGCAGGACACGGACGACATCAGGCGCATCGCCTTTCCGTTCGAGACGCGGAAATCGCCGTATGTCTCCTACTCCGCGGGCTTCAACTACTTCATTCCGCTGGGCCGTCTCATCGAGGGCCACGAGGGCGATACGGTGTTCACCGCCGAGTGGCACCAGTCGCTGTATCTGGACCGGGAGCTCGCGGACCCGCTGTTCACCAAGATCGTGTCGTGCCGGCTGGAGGACAGCTACTTCGGCGGACGGCTCAAGGTGTCGCTCACGGCGATGTTCGACACGGCGAAATCCGGCTACCTGCTGTGGCCGCAGCTCACCTGGGACTTCCAGAACGGGCTGTCGTTCAGCGTCACCTACGCGGCCATCGAGCACACGGGCGCGTCAACCGGGCGGATCAACGAGAACGAATCGGCGTTTTACTATCTGCGCGACAACGACATGGTGACCTGGAGGGTGCGCTATGCGTATAAATAACGGCGTTCTCATGATCCTCGTGGCGGCAAGCCTCATCACCGCCTGCGTGAACAAGCAGGAGAAGGGCCCCATCACCATCTCGGGCAAAATCGACGCGAGCGCGGTGAGCGGCAGCGCGTCCGGCCCCACTTTGGTGGCGGTCGCGAAGACCGACAGCATCGAGGCGATCGAGCGCGATCCGGCCGGCGCCATCGTCATGATCGCCGGGATCGACGAGGCGAGCGGCACCTACGAGCTCGAGCTGGGCGAGTACGACGTGCAGCCGGGCGATCCCGTGACCATCATCGCCTTCATCGACAATGCCTACGCGAACGGCATCCCGTATCCGAAACGCGGCGACTTCATCGGCTTCTACATCGAGCCCTCGTCGCTCTCGACGAGCTATGCGCTCAAGGCGGGCGCGAACCCGAACCTCGACATCGCCATAAACCGCGAGGTCTTCTCGTTCGACGCGGCCGTCTTGGGGACCATCGGCGGGACCGAGGCCGGCGACGTCATCGTCATCGCCTATGCGGGGGAGATCACCTCGTCGGACATGAGCGCGCTGGACACGAGCGCGGTGATCGGCTACGCCCGCGCCAGTAAGGGGGCGGCCCCCACGCCGTACCGCGTGCGGATCATGCCCTACGGCTACAATGTGCCCATCCAGAACGTGTACCTCATCGCCGTGCTCGACCGGAACCGGAACGGCGTCGTGGACGGCGGCGACGCGATCGGCTTCCACGCGGCCGGAGCGAACGGCCTCCCGACGCCCATCACCGTGAACGAGGGCGAGAACGCCGGGATCGACATCGCCTTCTCCATGACGGTGCCCGTTCCCTCCGGCGTGGCCATGTCGATCAAGGGGTCCTTCGCCGTGCCCGCGGGCTACAATGCCTCGTCGAAGCCGATGTATCTCATCGTGGCGCGGATCGACAATCCCAAGACGCTGTTCACCGACCCCCTTGCGGCGATCAAGTACTTCTACAAGATGCCGCCGGGCGAGTTCGTCTTCAACATCGACCTCTCCAAGACCGACCTCGTCCCCGGCGACCGGGTGGTGGTGGCCACGCTCTGGGACCGCGACAATGCGGGGGGCTTCCCCTATCCGACGCGCGGCGACAAGCTGGGCCTGGCGCAGAACAACGACACCTACTCGTACTTCATCGAGCTCGCGCTGGGCGTGAACCCGGTGCCCCAGGAGGGCTACGAGTTCAACACCAACAAGCTCATGTACGATTTCGATTCGAGCGTGAAGTTCGCGCTCGACCGGGGCGCCATCGAGAGCTACAACGTCGACACGGCGCAGATCATCATCCTGTGCGTGCACGTGAACGGCGTCGACATCGGCATCAAGCCGTCGGGCGTGTCCGTGAAGATCGACATGGACTACGTGCTCGGCTCCACCGTGATCCGGCCGCCGGCCTTCGATCACATAACGTCGGCGCCGCACCCGATTCTGCCCGCGGAGGACATGCGCACGCTCGGGATCTTCCGGGCGCTGTATCAGGAGATCGTCGTGTGGGAGAACAGCGTCCCGCCCGACCCGCTGATCCAGGGCGTCGCAAACCCGAGCTCCGGCGAGACCGAGACGGCGTACCTGTTCGCCGTCCTGGACAGGAACGGTAACGGGAACCTGGACTCGGACGACGTTGTGGGCTACTACAATCGGGAGTACGTGGTCACCACGGGCAGCATCGTCATCCCCGGTTACGGGTCGGTGGCGGTCCCCAACGGGACCTACTATCTTCCCGCGACCATTCGCACCATCAGCACGGGCGCGAACACGAACAGCGACGGCCAGCCGTACTGGATCACGTTCCGCTATTACGATCCGCCCTGACGGGCGCGTGACGGCATCGCACACATTTGAATCGAACGACACCGCAGAAGAGGACACATGAACAAGCTATTCGACGTGATCATCCGAAAGTACAAGTACATCATGGTGGCGATCGTCCTGCTCTCGCTGCCCATGGGATACTATTTCACGCAGTACAAGTTCTTCAACCACATCGACATCTTCTTCGATGCGAGCGATCCCAATCTGCAGTTTTATAAAAACTTCCAGAAGCGCTACGGCAACGAGGAGCTCGGCGTGATCCTCTTCAAGGCGCCCGACGGCACGGTCTTCAACGAGCGCGTGATCGCAGTCATCCGGAGCATCTCGGCGCAGCTCAAGGAGGCCGACGGCGTGCAGCGCGTCTTCAGCCTCACCGAGGCCAAGGAGGCGCAGGCGGAGGGCAACACGATCCGCTTCGTGAACATCATTCCGAAGGGCGAGATCGCGCCGACCGCATACGACCCGCTCAAGCACAAGGTCCTGAAAAACCCGGTGGTCGTCAACAGCCTCGTCTCGAAGGACGGCGCGACCACGGCGATCCTCTTCGAGCTGAAGCCCACGAGCGACAACGAGAAGAAGCGCGAGCTGCTGCAGCGGATCATGGCGTTTTCCCTGAAGGCGGCGGGCGACGCGGTGCGACTGCATTTCGCCGGCGTGCCCTACGTCGAGGTGGAGATGAACATCCTGTCGAAGCGCGACTTTCTGGTGTTCACGCCCATCACCTTCTTCCTCATCTTCATCGTCGTGGCCTTCATGCTCAAGCGCATCTCGCTCGCGCTGTTGTGCCAGATGAACCTCCTGCTCACCCTGGTCTGGGCCATCGGCTTCTTCTCGATGATGGGCGAGTCCTTCAACATGGTCACGGTCATCATGGGGGCGATCCTCCTGGCGATCGCGGTGGCCGACTCCATACACATCCTGGCGCACTACCGCGAGGCCGACGCCTACCACGACAATCACGACGACGCCATCCGGCACACCCTGAAGAGCATCTGGATGCCCTGCCTGCTGACGAGCCTCACGACCGCGGTCGGGTTCTTCTCGTTTCTCACCAGCACCATCCGGCCCGTGAAGGTGCTGGGCCTGTACGCGGGGATCGGCGTCATGTTCGCCTATCTCATCACCCTCACCTTCATCCCGGTCATGCTCATCATGCTCAAGGGGAGCGCGAACGGGCGATCGGCCGTGCCGGCTGCGGACCCGTTCGCCGTGCGGGAATCGTCGCGCTTCATGAAGGCGCTCGATCGCATGTCCGATTTCACGCTCGCGCGCTATCGGTTCGTGTTCGTCGGCCTCATCATCATCCTGGCCCTGACCGTCGCCGGGGCGCTGCGGATCAAGTTCGAGACCAATACGATGAACTATCTCCCCGACGACAACCGCATCAAGACCGACATCAACTTCATCGAGGAGCAGTTCGCCGGGACCATCCCCTTCGTGATGCTGGTGCAGGCGAAATCGCCGGAATACGACTTCACGCATCCGGAGAGCCTGCGGCTTGTCGACACCATCCAGCGAGACATGATGAAGGCCATCACGCACTACTCCACCTCGTTCTCGCTCTCCGACTACTTCAAGGAGATCCACCAGGCCTTCAACGACGGCGACGAGCGCTTCCGCGCGATCCCCGACAACCGGCGCGACATCGTGGACTACTACGAGCTCGCCGACAGCGAGGTGATCGACCGGATCGTCTCGCCGGACCGCATGGAGACGCGCCTCTCGTTCCAGTCGAAATGGGGCTCCAACGAGACCGCGAAGGAGTACCACAATTACATCGTGGGCTACATGGACAAAGCGATCGGCGAGCACTACACCTACAAGATCACCGGGCTCTCGTCGATGTATCTCAACATGGAGTTCAACCTCAAGGAGAGCCAGATCAAGAGCATTCTGGTCTCGTTCGTCCTCATCTTCGTGATGATGTATTTCGTGTGCGGGACCTTCTGGCTCACGGTCATCAGCATGGTGGCCAATGTCTTTCCCATCGTGGTCACGCTGGGCATCATGGGCTGGTTCGGCATCCCGCTGGACGTGTCCACGATCATGGTCGCCAGCGTCACCATCGGCATCGCGGTGGACGACACCATCCACATCGTCACCTGGCTGCGGCGTCACGCGGGATCGGGAGAGAAGCTTCCGGACGCGATCAGGAAGACCTATCGCGACGTGGGCAAGCCCGTGATCATCACCTCGCTCGTGCTCTTTTTCGGGTTCATGATCCTGATCCTGGGCTCCATCAAGCCCACGCAGGCCTTCGGCATGCTCACGGCCTTCTCGATGCTGTTTGCGCTCATCGGCGATTTGTTCATTCTGCCCGCGCTCATCCTCGTCTTCAAACCGAAGATCGCGGGATAACGCATCGGCGGAGGGGGGGGTCGGAGAGAGGAAGCGGAACGTTAACCGTTCTGCGGCGCTCGACCGCGCGGCCTATCGCGCGCGCGAGTACTGCGCTCGGAAGCGCGCGTAGTCGTCCTTCCGGGCCTCGTCGAACACGCAGTAGCGGTCCTTCCCGGAAAACTTCGCCTCGTAAAGCGCGTCGTCGGCCCGACTCTGCAGCTCGCGATACACCAGCTCGACGTCGTCGTCGTTGATGACCTTGCTCTTGTCGAAGGTGTAGAGCGTGCTGGTGAGGCCGCCGCTCACGGTCACGCGGAGGGATTCGCCGTTATGCGGCACCGACATCCGCCGCACGCTCTCGACGATCTTGTCCATGTACACGCGCGCGCCGTCCAGGTCGGTCGAGGGAAGGATCACGTCGATCTCCTCGCCGCCGAAGCGGATCACGTAGTCCGTGGGCCGCGAGTGCTCCTTGATGGCCGCGGCGATGCGCACCAGCACCTCGTCGCCCACGTCGTGTCCGTAGCGGTTATTGAAGACCGAGAAATCGTCGATGTCGAAGCGCGCGAAGGAGATGGGGTAATCGACCTTGTTGATGCTGTAGAAGACGCGGGAGGCGGTCTTCACGATGGTGGTGAGGTAGTCGCTCTTGAACTTGAGCAGGCTGGTCTTCTCGTCGATGTTGACCTTTTTTTCGAGAAGGCCGATCTTGTCGATGAGCGAGACGTAGTCCAGCTCGTTTTCGCGGAGGACCTCGATGATGTCGTCGGCGACCGCCTCGTGCTCGAGCAGGTGCGTGAGGATGCGGATGTTCCGAACCTGGAAATCGCTCAGTTCTCGCGTATCGCTTGACATGGTTCAACTATGCGGCACGCTTGAAATATTTCAAGCACAATCCCGACGCCGACGCCCCCCGCGGCGGGGCGTGATCATCCCGACGCGGCCGCGCCCCTCACGCGTTTTCCGCTTGCCGCGGCGCCGTCCCGCTGATACATCGGGGTCCGGCGCACTCACAGGACAGCATGCGATGACGTCACCGCGCAAAAAAAACGACAATGCGTACTCCATCGACTTCTTCGACGAGGACGGCCCCGCCTGCGAGGCGCACGCGCCAGCATTCGCCGGCCTCCCCGGCGGGAGCGAGGTCCCGGTACGGCTCGCGGGGCTGATCCGCGAAGCGGGACCCGTCCGCGCCGCCTACCGCATCGCGCCGCTTTCCATCGACCGCGGCGTACCGACGCTGGGCGCCCTCACGCTCCCCGGCGCGACAGTCGCGACCCTCGGCCTTGCGCCCGGCGCGGCCTTCCCGTTCGTCATCACCGCGGGCGCGACGATCGACGCGCTGCTCGACTCCCTGACCGATCCCCTCGAGCGCTACCGCGCCGATTGCCTCGCCGTCGCGCGGCTCGACGGCGCGCTCGTACGGCTGCGGGAGCGCATCCGCGCGGCGCACGCGACCGGGCCCCTCGCCCTCTATCTGCCGGGAAACGCGCCCGAGTTCCCGATCGAAGACATCGCGCGCATCATCGCGGCCATCGGCGGGGCCGCAGCGCGCCTGGGCCTCCGCCTGAACGATTCGGGGACCATGGTCCCCCTCAAGAGCATCGCGGGAATATTCCTTCCCGCCGTGCGCGAGATGGATTCCTGCGAGATCTGCGCGATGCGCGACGCCTGCGACCGGCGGCGATAAAGGTGATTGACGCGGCGATCGCGGACGCGCTAGGCTCGTCGCGCATGAACCCTGCGACGCGAAACATTCCCCCGACACGGACCGGCAGGCCGCTTTCGAGAGCGCGCGCCGCAGCGGCGCTGTGCGCCATCGCCCTCTCGCTCGCCTTCTTCGCATGCGCCGCATCGGGCGACCGCACGGACGCCTGCATCATCGACCTTTCCGGCGAATGGCGCATCGTCCCCGGCGACGATGCGGGGGCGTGCCCCGATCCCGGCGACCGGCGCTGGGAGACGATCCGCCTGCCGGGGAGCATCATCGACCATTCGCGCAAGCGGTACGGACGCGCCGAGGGGATCGTCTGGATACGGAAGACCGTGCGCGTGGACGCCGGCTGCCGCGCGGGCGGGATCGGCCTTGAGCTGGGTAAGATCGGGAACGCCGACCGGACCCATGCCAACGGCGTTTTCATCGGAAGCGATGGGCGCTTTCCCCCGCGCGACTTCTCGCGCTGGAACGCCGCGCGGCTCTACTTCATTCCCGAGAGCCTCATCGGGCCGGACGGCGCGCTCGCGATCACCGCGCGCATCGCCTACGCCGTCCACGGCGAGGTGCGCGGGCCGCTTCGCCTCCTGGACGCCGAGACCTGGCGCGCCGTCCGCTCGCGCGACGCCCTCCTCACGGACCTGCGCTATGCCGGCATGGCGGCGGTGGGCGCGGCCGGCTTCATCTTTCTGCTCATCTTTATCCGGCGACCGCAGCGCCAAGAGTATCTGTTTTTCGCTTTGCAGTGCGTCCCGGGCTTTCTGGTCATTCACGACGGCATGGGGACGCTGCCGATCTACGGTTCGGTTGGAGCCCAGGTGAAGCTCCTCGGCTTCGCCTGGGCGGCGCTGGTCGCGACCCAGCTCGGCTTCCTGCACCGGCTCTACGGCCTCAGGCGACGCGCCGTGGACGCGCTCCTGTGGGCGATGCTCGCGATCGTCACCCTCACGCTCGTGTTCGCGTACGATCCGCGCGCGCACGAGCGGCTCGCCCTGGGTTTCGTGATCGCGCTCACCTCGCTCGCGCTCTACAACATCTCCATCCACGCGCAGATGCTCGCGCGGGGAAACGCCTATGCGAAGCTGCTCATCGTCCCGGGGATCGTGCTCTCGCTCAGCGCCGCCCACGACGGGATCGGGCACCTGCCGCGCTTCGGCGGCCCGTCGATCTCCATCGCGGGGTACGGCTTCCAGGAGCCGGTGATCGGCTACGGCGCGGCGATGATGCTCGTCGTCGCGGCCGTCATCCTCGTCCACCGCTTCATCAGCGCCATGCGCGCCGTCGAGGACATGAACATCGTGCTGGAGCGGAGGGTGCGGGAGCGCACCGCCGAGCTGGAGAAGAGCCTGCACGATCTTTCGAACTTCATCGACAACACCTACCTCGACCAGCGCATCAAGGCGCCCCGGCGCTACCGGACCGCCATCACCCCCGCCGCCGAGGAGAAGATCAAGAAGGCGATCCTCTACATCAACGAGAACTTCACCGAGGACATCTCGCGCGAGGGGCTCGCGGCGTCGCTGGGCATCAATCCCGACTACCTGGGCAAGCTCTTCCTCGTGTTCACCGGGAAAAAGATCATGGACTACATTCACGAGCTGCGCATCAAGAAGGCGGTGGTGATGCTCGAGGAGGGCGACGACACCATCATCGACATCGCCTTCGCGGTGGGCTTCGAGAGCGTGCGGACCTTCAACCGCGCCTTCCACAAGCACCTCAAGATCCGCCCCAGCCAGTACCGGCGCGGGCGGACCGCCGCGGAGTGAGCGCATGAAGAGACGGATCGCCTATCTCGCGCTTGCCGCGCTCGCATTCATCCTTCTGGTCCTCATCGCGACGCGCTGGGCCGGGCACTCCTTCGTGCGCGGCTTCCTGGGGGACCTGCTCGTGGTCGTCTTTCTCTTTCTCGCGGTAAAGGCATGTGTCGATGCGCGAAGCGGCGCGGTCGCGCTCGGCGTATTCATCTTCGCCTGCGCCGTCGAGACGCTCCAGTTTTTCCGGCTGGCAGACGCGCTCTCGCTGGCGAAGGGGAGCGTCGCGCGCATCGTGCTGGGCGCGACCTTCGATCCGCTGGACGTCCTCGCCTACGCCATCGGCTGCGTCCTCGCCTACGCGGCCGACCGGCTGATCCGTCTCCGGCTCATTCGAAAGACCTGATCGCGACACCAAACCGCACGACCAGAAGTTCGAATGAGATGTCAGGCTATCACGCGCACCCCATACCGGACAATTCCAGAGACCGCTCCGATTGTCACGACACCCCGGCGCTCTTCGTGTATATTCGCAGCATCGATCGTTCATCGAATCCTACAAACCAATCCCCAGGAGGACATCAATGGTACAAGTGGACGTGGTATGGAGCTATGCCTTCGGCGCGACCTTCGCGGCCGCCGCCGCGCGCCAGATCGAAAAGGAGGAATCGCCGTTCCAGAACAAGTATTTCACCACGCTGCTGCTCTTTCTTTCGATTCTCTTCGCGCCGTCGGGGCTCTATCTTCTGTGGCAATTCCCGCACTGGGAGACCATGCAGGTCGCGCGGACATGGTCCGACATCCCCGCATGGCTCGTGTGCCTGTTCGGCGTCACCAATATCACCCAGGGGATCCTCGGCTTCTGGGTGTCGAGCAGGCTCATCCGGGGCGGCAACACCTACGGCGCGAACGTGAACTGGATGGTCGCGTGGACGATCTTCTGGTCCATCCTGGTGATGGGCTGGGACACGACGGGCTGGCAGCGATTCCTGTACGACCCCACGGTGGCGGGCGCGCTCTGGACGCCGGGTGCGCACATGGGGATCAATTTCTTCACCAGCAATGTGTGGCTTACGCTGGTGGTCATGGGCGTCATCATCGGCCCCGCGCTGGGGATTCCCATCGCCCGCTGGGTGCGGGAGGGCGTGCAGTCCGATCCCGCCGCGGCCGCGCGCGGCGTGCCGGGATACGCGAAAATCATCGCGATCACGCTCGTCGGCACCTTCGGGATCTGCCTGGCCCTGGCCGTCGCAAACGGGCTCCTGGTGTTCCTGATTCGCGACCTGACGGGCAGTATTCTGCTTGCCTATTTTATCGGACTGCCCCTCTTCTGGGCGATCGCGTACTTCGTGCTGCTGAGGCCGGGACGGCCCCTGCACCGGTTCGCGAAGCAGTTCCACGGCGGGGAATTCTAACGGCGCCGCGACGGCGACAGGGACCATGAAAAAGAACAGGAATACGCACCGCCTTCGTGACCGGATACTCGGCAATGCATGGCTGCCGCTCGCGGCGTTCAACCTGTTCCTCCTCGCGGTCCTGTCGCTGCACGCATGGCTCAACATCTTCCCGGACCGCGGCGCGGTCGCGGTCGATCCGGCCCCGCCGCGCCTGGCGAAAACGCTCATCCCGTCCGGCCCGATCACCTACATGCACCTGCGCAACGTGAAGTTCCACTGGGACGACGAGATATTCGTCCGCACGCCCGACATGACCGTGCGGGGCGAGCCCCTGGGCGACAACCGGCACATCGACTTCGGCTACCCGGACTCGTTCGCGCTCAACATCATCGGCGGGACCGTGATCGCCGATCTCGCGATCGTGACGCGGCTGTTCAACACGCGCGTCTTCGCCTATCCCGGCGCGCCGCTGCGCAACCTCTCGCTGCGCACGCTGCCGGAGGAGGGCGGCGCGCAGATCGAGCTCCGCGGCCAGATGAAATTCGGCGCCTGGATCTCGTTCACGGCGCGCGCCGCCATATCGGTCGACACGGAATCCAACCGCATCGTGATGACCACGGGATCGATCTCGGCGCTGGGACTGCCCTTCGCCCGGGGACTGATGGGCAGCGTGGGGCTTACGCTCGAAAAGCTCGTCGCGCTCGACGGTTCGCGGGGCGTCGCGGTCCGGGGCAACAACATCATCATCGATCCGATGGCGCTCTTCCCGCCGCCGCGCCTGCGCGGGCTGCTGGACACGGCACGCCTCGAGGGCGAGACGCTGCGCATCACCTTTCGCGAGCAGGAGCGCGTCGCGTTTCCCGCCCGTCCGGTGCGCGCGGCAAACGACATCATGCTCTTCATGGGGACGCTGCAGATCGCGCGCATGCGCATGATCGACCCGGTGGTGCAGATCATCGACATCACCCCCGAGGACTTCCTCGAGTTCAACACCGCCCGCTATTATACGCAGATCACCGCCAGCGCGATCCGCATCCTGGAGAGCCAGGCCGTGCTCATGTACATGCCCGACATCGGGAAGCTGCTTCCCGCCGCGCCCCGCGCAGCCGACGCCCACTAACCGCGCCGCACCCGGCCCGATTTCATCGCGTGGCGCAGCGGCAGAAAGAATCTTGACGTGATTTGAAACCTCTTATACACTCGCAGTACCGAGGGCGGAACGCCCGTGGATACACAGAAGTCGCCTACACGATAGCGGAATGAACCGAACCCGTACATTGACGCACCTGTCGTTTCTCGCGGCGCTGCTGTTGTTCGTTATTTCACCGCCCCCCTGCGCCGACGCGACGGAACCGCCCGCGAAGAAGAGCATCCGCGTGGTCGCCTCGGTATACGAGCCGTTCGTGGTGCAGAAGGGGACCGCGATCACCGGCTTCGACGTGGACCTCCTGGACACGATCTGCCGCCTCCACGGCATCGAGTACGCCATCCGACTCACCTCCTTCAAGGAGATGCTCGACGACGTGGCGGCGGGACGCGCGGACATGGCCATCGGCTGCGTCTATGTCACGAAGGAGCGCGCGACGCTCTTTCATTTCACGAAGCCCTATCTCATGGGGGGATTGGTGATGGCGGTGCCCACCTCCCGCCCGCTTTCGTCCGTCGACGAGCTCGACGGCAAGCGCCTGGGGGTCAAGCTCGATGCGACCGGCGAACGCTTTGCGCGGCGGCTGGTCGCAAAGGGGACCCGCATCCGCGTGGTGCCCTACGAGGCGACCATCGACAGCTTTCAGGCGCTCGCGCGCGGCGAGCTGGACGCGGTCTTCAACGACTACTACAACACCATCCTTCTCATCCAGCGGCTCTACGCCGGCGAAATCTCCGTGGCCAAAAACATCTGGGGCGTGCGCCTGTACGACACCACCCCCATCGCCTATCCGGTGCGCCGCGGCAATGAATGGCTCACGGCGATCCTCGACGACGAGATCGTACGGCTCGAGAGTATGGGCTTTCGCGAACGCCTGCTCGCGAAATGGTTTCCCGTCCAGCATCCGGTCAACTGGCCGCGCTTCGCCCTCTACGGCGCCGGCGCGGTCCTTGCGCTCGGCGCGCTCATCGCGCTGGCGCTCCGGCGACGCCAGCAGGCCCTTCGCACGCGCGCCCTCGAGGAGGCGGCGCACCGCTTCGGCTCCCTGGTCATGACCCTGCCCCTGGCGGTGTTCATACTCGAACACGGAAGGATACTGCACGCGAATACGGAGGCGGGGCGGCTGATGGGGCTTCACGACGCGAGCGAATCGGACGGCAAGGATTTCGACTCCTTCTTCCAGCGGTCCGATGCGGGTCCGGCCGGCGCGCATTCCGCCATTCTCGAACGCGATGATCCCGCCGACGACGCGGACGCGGGCGGCGGCGCCGATACCGAAACGCCGATCCGCGAGATGACCTGGCGGCGGTACGACGGCGCCGTCACCCCGGTCCTCTGCGCCGTGCATCGCATCGAATGGATGGGCAGAAGGGCCCGGGCGCTCTTCGCGCAGGACCTGAGCGACTACCACGCCGTCCGTGCGGAGAAGGAGCGCCTCACGGGCCTGCTCGCGCAATCGCAGAAGATGGAGGCCATCGGGCAGCTGGCGGGCGGCGTGGCGCACGACTTCAACAATCTGCTCACCGGCATCATGGGCCATGCCGACATGGCGCTCCTGGACGCATCGGACGAGGGACAGCGAACGCCCCTCCGGCACATCCTGAACGCCGCGCAACGCGCCGCGGAGCTCACCGCGAAGCTGCTCACCTTCGCGCGCCGCGGGCCGATGCGCGCCGCGCCGATCCATCTGCACGCCATCGTCGATGAGGCCATCGCCCTCCTGCCGCAGCGCTTCGGAAGCGCCATCGCCATCACCCGTCGGCTCGACGCCGAACGCGACCTGGTCATGGGCGACGCGACCTTCCTGGTGCAGGTGATGGTAAACCTGCTCATCAACGCGCACGACGCCATGGACGGCGCGGGCGCCGTCGCCATTGCGACCGACACGATCGTCATCGACGAGCGCCGCCGCGCGCTCATCGGCTGCGCCGGGACCGGTCCGCACATCCGGCTCTCCTTCGCGGACACCGGGTGCGGGATCGCCGCGGCGGACCTCCCGCGCATCTTCGAGCCGTTTTACACTACCAAGGCGAGCGGGAAGGGAACGGGGCTGGGGCTTGCGATGGCCTATGGGATCGTGAAACAGCACGGCGGCGAGCTGACAGTGGAAAGCGAAACGGGACGGGGCACCACGTTCACCCTGTATCTGCCGCTCACCGAAGGCGACGTCGAGGCCGATCGGCCGCACGGCCCGGCCGCCCTGCCCGCCGGCGACATGAGCGGCCACATCGCGGTCATCGACGACGAGGAGGCGGTGGTGAGCTACCTGGAGCGCCTGCTCGAGCGGGGCGGATACGCCGTCACGTCATTCATCGACCCGATCGCGGGGTTGGCCTGGCTGCGGGACCACTACGAGACGGTGGACGCCGTGCTTCTGGACGTTATCATGCCGAAGCTGGACGGCGCGGAGCTTGTGCGCGTCATCACAACCGAGCGCCCGGGCCTCCCGGTGCTGCTCATGAGCGGCCACGTCCCCACGGAAGCCGAGGTGCGGCTCGGCGATTTTCGCGAACACGCCGCGTCGTTCCTGGCCAAGCCGCTGCGCAGCGCCGAGGTGCTCGACGCGATCGCAGCGGCGTTGCGCGACAAACGATAGAAACCCCGACCCGGCGCGCGGCTACTTGAGTTCGCCGCAGTCCGCGATAATGACCTTCTTCCCGGGCTGCCCGCTCGGGCTTCCCTCCGCCTCGATCTTTTTCACGACCTCCATGCCCTCGAGCACCGAGCCGAACACGACATGCCTGCCGTCGAGATGGGGCGTGGGGACCGTGGTGATGAAGAACTGCGAACCGTTGGTGTTGGGGCCGGCGTTCGCCATGCTCAGCAGGCCCGGGACCGAGTGCCGGACGGTGAAGGCCTCGTCGGCGAATCGATCGCCGTAGATGCTCTCGCCGCCGCGTCCGCTTCCCTCGGTGAAATCGCCGCCCTGGATCATGAAATCGGGGATGATGCGGTGAAAGGAGCACCCCTTGTAGTGCAGCGCTTTCCCCTTTTTTCCCACGCCCTTCTCCCCGGTGCACAGCGCGCGGAAGTTCTCGGCGGTTTTCGGGACCGTGTCCCCGAACAGACCGAATACGATCCGCCCGGCCGGCGCCCCGCCGATCTCGATATCGAAAAATACCCGGTGCGTCGCCTTCGGACCGGCGCCGGTCTCGCGCGCAACGACCGCCATCGCCACCAGCGCAACCGACAGCAGGCCGAACGCAATATGGAACAGAATACTCATTATACTCACCTCTTTGCCGTTGTAGAGCGCTCAGGAGGCATGCGCGGGCCCGCTCTGTCAAACGGAAAAACCGGGGTTTTTTTTGACTCGGGTCCGGCCGTTCACTATGTTCCCCATGGAGAACATTCGCGAAGGAGGGGGAGCGTGAAACTGGAATTGAACGACGACGAACGCGCAATCATCGAGGAGATGCTCGACAAGGAGGCGCAATCGCTTCCGATCGAGATCCACCACACCACGGTGTTCGAATTCAAGGAAATGCTCAAGACGAAGAAGAAGGCGGTGGACGATCTTCTGGGCAAGGTGCGCTCGGCATAGGCGCGCCTGCGCCGCATCGCGCTGAGGCGGCTGGGCGCACATGGGACGCGGGGCGTGGGCCTACGGGCGGGTTTTGGCCGCGCGCCGGATGATGAACCCGAGATAGACGACCGCAAGGGCGGTGAGGAGCGCGCCGATGATGCGGGTGCGCTCGTCGAGCGCGAGGCTTACGCCCACGAACAGCGCGATGCACCCAAACCCGACATTGAGCAGGCGATTAAGCCGGACAGCATTCATTCCAATACCTCCGCGGCGACCATGCGGCCGCCGTCGATAAATCGAAGGCCGCCCGAACGGGCGGCCTTCGCAGTACTTCGCATTACAAAACTCCCGGCAACGATTACTTCACAAAACCAAGCGCCTTGCCGATGACCGGCGAAAGCTTGACGACGACGCCGGCGAAAACGACCGACACCATGGTCATGAGCTTGAGAAGAATGTTGAGCGCCGGACCGGCCGTGTCCTTGAACGGGTCGCCGACGGTGTCGCCGATGACGCCGGCCTTGTGGGCGTCGGAGCCCTTGCCGCCGAAGTTGCCCTTCTCGATGAACTTCTTGGCATTGTCCCACGCGCCGCCGGAGTTGTTCAGCAGGCAGGCGAGCGAGAAGCCGGCGGTCAGCGAGCCGGCGAGGAGGCCCATCACGCCCGGAACGCCCAGGATGAGGCCGGTGACGATTGGAACGATGAGCGCCAGGAGCGACGGCAGGATCATCTTGCGCTGGGCGCCCGCGGTGGAAATCGCGACGCAGCGAGCATAATCCGGCTTTTCGGTGCCCTGCAGGATGCCGGGCTTCTCCTTGAACTGGCGGCGCACCTCTTCGACCATGGCGCCGGCGGCGCGGCCCACGGCCTTGATCGCCATCGCGCAGAAGACGAACGCCATCATCGCGCCGAGGAAAAGGCCGGCGAGAAGCAGCGGGTTCATGATCGTCAGGTCGTAGGCGCGAACGAAGTCGGCGAGCTCGGACTTGACGATCGACACGTTTTCGGTCGCCTTCTGCACCTCGGGTGCGAGCGCGCTAAACGCCTTCTCCGAGTAGAAATTGACGCTGCCGATCTTGATGGAGCCGGAGCCGGCGTACTTGCCGATCCACAGCTTGAGCTCTTCGATGTAGGCGGACAGCAGCGCCATCGCGGTGAGGGCGGCGGAACCGATCGCGAAACCCTTCCCGGTCGCGGCGGTGGTGTTGCCCAGCATGTCGAGCGCGTCGGTGCGGGTGCGCACTTCCTTGGGAAGACCGGCCATTTCGGCGTTGCCGCCCGCGTTGTCCGCGATGGGGCCGTACGCGTCGGTGGCCAGGGTGATGCCCAGCGTGGCCAGCATGCCCACGGAGGCGAAGCCGATGCCATAGAGGCCGAGCGATACGTTCTGGAAGCCGCCGGAGAACCCGAAGGCCAATAGGATGCCGATCACGATGGTGATGACGGGGATGCCCGCCGACATCATGCCGGTGGAGATACCGTCAAGGATACCAGTCGCGGGACCCATGGTGTGCTGCTGTGCGATGCCCTGGGTGGGCTTGTTGTCGTCCGAGGTATAGTACTCGGTGGACTGGCCGATGATAAGACCCGCAACCAGACCCGCGCATACCGCGCCGAAGATGCCCCAGGTGATGAGGTTCACATACGCCATGATGATAAGCGCGCCGATGAGCAGGAAGGAGCTTCCCCAGATCCCCACGTTGAGGGAGAAGAGGAGGTTCTTCATGGACGCCTGCTCCTTGGTGCGAACGGCGAAGATCCCGATGACCGAGAAGAGGATGCCCAGACCGGCCACGATCATGGGAGCCAGAACCGCCTTGAGGCCGCCCTGCGCCCACGGGAGCGCGGCGCCGAGCGCGGCGGTGGCGAGGATGGAGCCGCAATACGATTCGTAGAGGTCGGCGCCCATGCCGGCCACGTCGCCCACGTTGTCGCCAACGTTGTCCGCGATGGTCGCGGGATTGCGCGGGTCGTCTTCCGGGATGCCGGCTTCGACCTTACCGACCAGGTCGGCTCCGACGTCGGCCGCCTTGGTGTAGATGCCCCCGCCGACCCGGGCGAACAGCGCCTGGGTGGACGCGCCCATACCGAAGGTGATCATGGTCGTGGTGACCTCGATGAGCTTCGCGTGCTGGAATTCGCCCGAGGAAAGGACCGCCGTGCTGAACACGCCGCCGGCGATGTGGAACTTCTCGACCAGTCCGGCGCTCAGGTTGGCTACGTTATTGTCGTACAGGTAGTTGAGGACAACGTACCAGATCGAGATGTCGAGGAGGCCGAAGCCGACCACGACCAGGCCCATGACGGCGCCGGAGCGGAACGCCACCTGGAGGCCGCGATTGAGCGACTCGGAGGCGCCCTGCGCGGTGCGCGAGGAGGCGTTGGTCGCCGTCTTCATCCCCAGATAACCGCACAGGCCGGAGAAGAAACCGCCCGTCAGGAAGGCAAAGGGAACGAAGGGATTCTGGATGCCCAGATACGCGAGAATGGATAACAGGATAACGAGACAGAAAAAAACAAACCCGACGACCTTGTACTGCTGGGTGAGGTACGCCATCGCGCCCTCACGAACAGCGCCAGCGATCTCGATCATCTTCGCGTTACCTTCGTTCGCGCCCATCATCAGCTTATAGAAGACGATGGCGAAAAGAAGCGCGATGACCGATCCAATGGGCGCAAGGTAAAACAGACTGCTTTCCATATGGACTACTCCTTTTACTTTAAAATCGTACGGCAGATCACAACGATCTGTGCCTGTGCCGCAGGCTGCACGGATCCCGCTTGTCCGAGCCGGAGGAAACCGTGCAAATAAAATTTTTTATTCAAATTCCATAGAAAAAAAATGGCCCGTATTGTCAATCGAATTTTGGCGGATTCGATTCCGATCGCGGTGAAAAGGGCCCCCGAGCGCCGATTCGGCAGGCTTTCACCGCGTCCACAAGCGAGAAGGACATTATCCGCCAGCTATGATCCCTCAGCCGCTTTGTCCTCAGTCAACGATCTCGACCAGGATGCGCCCGTCGATACGACGCTCCGCCGCGGGATCGGCATCGGGCAGCGTCACGATCACCGCGAACGGGACCTCATGGCGCAGCACGCCTTCGGGGAGCGGCCGGCCGATCCCGGTCCCGGCGAATTCCCGCATGAGGCTCCCCACGAGCGAAAAGCCGTGCACCCGCGCGCCGTCATACTCTATCCGCTCGGCCGCATGCCGCGCGCCGCCGGCCGGATCGACGAACCACACGCGCGCGCCGCCCCGCGCGATCGGTCGCGTGAATTCCGCGGAGAAGCAGACGGTGTCGCCCGCGAAATAGACGCGATCGGCGAGGGCGCGCATCGTCCGGGCCGAGCGCATCCGCGCGCGCGGGAAGCGATAGACCGTGTCCGCGTTCTCGATGGAGCCGTCGGGGGCGAGCCGCGAGCCCACGGCAAGGGCGGTGACGGCGACGCCGCCGTCCGGACGGCACCCGGCGAGCATCGCGAGCGCGAGCCAGAGCGCGGCAACCGAATTCTTCGCGCGATCCATCATCATCACCCCCGCACCGCCGTAGCGCCGTTTTTCGCGACACCGAAGCGCCGATATCGCATCGATCACAGATGCCGGCGCGCGCGGCGTCCTGTAAAGTGAAAACCAAAAAGTGATTGCCGCCGGAGGACGGGACGGCCAGGCTACCGGAGGAGTCGCGAGATGGTCGACACGAATAAACAAACCGTCCTGAGGCGCCTGATGACGCTGCCCGGCGTGGGGGCGTCCATCGCCGACGATCTGTACGGCATCGGCGTGCGCGCGCCGGAAGAGCTGCGCGGGGCCGATCCGGAGGCGCTCTACGAGCGGATCTGCGCGCGCCAGAAGGCGCGGATCGACCGCTGCCTGCTCTATGTGATGCGCTGCGCCGTGCATTACGCCTCCACCGAGACGCGCGATCCGGAACTTCTGAAGTGGTGGAACTGGAAGGACTGACCTCACCCCCCGGCCCCGCTTCGACAGGCTCAGCGCATCGCCTCCTCTGGAGAGGGTGTAACTGAGAAAATTGTTCCAAACTAAGCCCCTCTTCTGCGGGAGAGGGGCGGCAGAGCCGGGGTGAGGTACATGATCGAAATAATATGGATGCAAATACAACACTAACACGGCTCCGCTCCCTCGCCGACCCCGCGAACCGTGCGGGCATGGCGCGCTTCGGCATCGACACGGAACGCGCGCTGGGAATCAAAATCCCCGAGCTGCGGCGGCTGGCCAAGGAGATCGGCACGGACCACGATCTCGCCCGAGCGCTCTGGGACACGGGCGTCCACGAGGCGCGCATTCTCGCGGGGCTCATCGCCGATCCGTCGCGCGCGACGCTGCCGCTTCTCGATCGATGGGCGCGCGATTTCAACTCGTGGGATCTGTGCGACCTGGTGTGCGCGAACTTCATCGACCGGACGCGCGTCGCGTGGACGCTGCCCGCGCGCTGGGTCCGACGCGAGGAGGAGTTCGTGCGCCGCGCGGCCTTCGCGCTCATCGCCGCGCTCGCCGTGCACGACAAGGCCGCGGCAGACGAGCGGTTTACCGCATTCTTCCCGCTCATCACGCGCTACGCGACCGACGAGCGGAACTTCGTGAAGAAGGCGGTCAACTGGGCGCTGCGGCAGATCGGCAAGCGGAACGCGCGCCTGCGGAAGCGGGCGATCGCGCTCGCGCGGGAGATCCGTGCGATCGACTCGAGATCGGCCCGCTGGATCGCCGCCGACGCGCTGCGCGAGCTGAATACACGAAAGAAATGACACTAACCGTGAGCGAAATCTTCTACTCCATCGAGGGCGAGACCACGCGCGCCGGATTTCCGGCGGTGTTCGTGCGGCTCGCGGGATGCAATCTCCGCTGCCGCTACTGCGATACGCGGCATGCCTGGGAGGGCGGCGCGGCGATGGGCATCGACGAGATCGTCGCCCGCGTCGATCGCTATGCGTCGGCGGACCACGTGACCGTCACCGGCGGCGAGCCGCTCCTGCAGGGGGAATGCGGCGCGCTCGCGCGGCGCCTCCTCGCGGCCGGGCGCGCCGTCCAGATCGAAACCAACGGCAGCGTGTCGCTCGAGGCCGTTCCCGCGGGCGCGCGCTCGATCATGGACGTGAAGACGCCCTCGAGCGGCGAAGCCGGATCGTTCCTGACGGACAATGTGCGGCGCCTGCGCGCGGGCGACGAATTAAAATTTGTCATATCCTCGATCGAGGACTATGCTTTCTCGCGGGAGTTCATCACCGCCAATGCCGTTCCCGCGGGCGTGGCGGTCAACTTTTCGGCCAACGTCGATGAAATGTCATTTACAAAATTGGCCGGGATGATACTCGATGATCGGCTCCCGGTGCGCCTGAACATGCAGCTGCACACGATCATCTGGCCGCGCGGCGAGCCAGTACACAGGTAGGAAACGAGCATGGACTATGTCGGAAACGTGATACGGCCGCCCTCCGAGGCCTACAGCATGATCATCCAGGTGACCGTGGGCTGTTCGCACAACCAGTGCAACTTCTGCGGCACCTACAAGGGATACGGTTTCTACGTCAAGGACATCGACCAGGTGAAGCGCGACATCGACGAGGCGGCGCGGTACAAATTCACCCGCGCCTTCCTGGCCGACGGCGACGTGCTCATCCTGCCCACGGAGAAGCTGCTGGACATCATCACCTACCTGCGCGAGCGCAACCCGCGCGTGGAGCGCATCGGCGTGTACGGCAACACCAAGGCGATCCTCAAGAAGACCGTCGAGGACCTGAAGCTGTTGCGCGACGCGGGGCTGGGCATCATCTATCACGGCATCGAGAGCGGCAACAAGGAGGTGCTCAAGCGCATCAAGAAGGGCGCCTACCCGCACAAGCAGCTCGAGGCGGCCGAGAAGGTGAAGGCGGCCGGGATCCAGCTCTCGCAAACGGTGCTGCTGGGGATCGGCGGGACGGAGCTCTCGGAGGCGCACGCGATCGACACCGGAAAGCATTTGGGCGCGATGTCGCCCGACTTCGCCTCCGCGCTCACCGTGATGCTCCTGCCCAACACCGGCCTCTACCGCGACTTCAAGGCGGGATCGTTCCGGCTGCCCGACAAGTTCGGCCTGCTCCGCGAGCTCCGGCTCATCATCGAGCACATGGACGTGACGCGCGAATGCTTTTTCACCTCGAACCACGCATCCAACTACCTGCCCATACGGGCGACGCTCCCCGGGGACCGGGCCGCCGTTCTGCGCCTGCTGGACCAGGTGCTCGGCTCGCGCGACGAGAGCGTACTCAAGCCCGAACACATGCGGGCGCTGTAAGGAGGGTCTCATGGAATCATCTTCGCTCAAGGAAGCGGTCAAGTACATCAGCGGCGAGCTGAAGGCCGACCCCGCCATCGACAAGAACGCGCTCATCGACGAGGCGAGCCGCCGTTTCGACCTGAACCCCATGCAGACGGAGTTCCTCATCAACAAGTACATCCTGGGCGCCTGACCGGCCGGAGTCGCCAATGCCCGCCCCCGGCCACGCCGCCGCGATCGGCACCTTCATCGTCCCGATCGTCTGTTGCACATTGCTGTGCGCGGGGGCCGCGCTGTTCGGGTATTTCTATGCGCGATCCCGCGAGCGCGGCTACCTCGCGATCATGCTCGTGGGACTGCTGGGCGCCTGCTACACCGCGGCGGAGGCGCTCATTCTCGTCACCTCCGCCGACGGCGGTCCCGCCGGCGCCCCCCTGCAGTATTACCGGATCAAGCAAATCGCGAGCGCCTTCTATCTCTTCGGCCTCCCCTTTTTGCTGCAGGACTATCTCGATCTGGGCGACGCCTGGAAACGATTGAACCTGCGATTGGCGCTCGGCGGGCTCGCGGCGGCCGTCGCCCTGTCCGTGATCGCCGTCATCATCCCCGATCATTTCGTGTCGGTTACCGCCGCCGACCCGCTCTCGATCGCACACCCCGTTCCTCACGTTCGCGGCCTCCCCGGCGCCGCATACCACGCGCGCACGGCGCTGTTGGGCGCGATGATCCTCTACGCGATCGCGGCCATCGCATTCGACATGCGGCGCAACCGGCGGCTGGGCGCGCCCCTCGCGGTCCTGATCGGCATGCTCGTCGCGATCGCCACCGGCGCCGTCGACATCGTCCACGTGTACCGGCCCATCACGGGGATCGCGCTCATCGACGCGAACTTCTCCCGCTTCACCGTGGGGATCACGACCCTCACCGTCCTGATGATGACGGTGTCGCTGCACGACGCCGCGAGCCGAGCGCTGGAGGCGACATCGGCGCGTCTCAACATGGAGGGCGCCATCAAGACGATCGACAAGAGCGAGCGGCGCTTCCTGCAGCTGGCGGAGAACATCAGCGAGATCTTCATCATCCACGACTGCGCCAACCATGTCGTGCTGTACGTGAGCCCGTCGTACGAAACCGTCTGGGGCGCATCGTGCATGTCCCTGCTGGCGTCGCCCGACTCGTGGCTGGCGGCCGTGCACCCCGACGACCGTACGCGGGTGATGGACGCCTTCGACGCCCTGCCGCTCCCGGACCGCTTCGAACTCGAATACCGCATCGTCGCGGCCTCGGGCGTGACGCGCTGGATCCGCGACCGCGTGAGCGCGGTCCGCAACGAGCGCGGCGAGACCTACCGGCTCGTGCGCGTGCTGGACGACATCACCGAGCGCAAGGAAAACGAGGAGCGCCTGATCCACCTGGCCTATCACGACATGCTCACGGGCCTCCCCAACCGCAAGGCCTTCTTCGAGCGGATCGACGACACGCTCGTGCAGGCGAAGCGGCTGAACGGCCAGCACCAGAAGGCGCTCCTGTTCATCGACATGGAGAACCTCAAGGAGGTGAACGACACGTTGGGGCACGACGTGGGCGACGAGGCGTTGGTCAAGGCGACGGCGCGCCTGCGGTCGGTCCTGCGCGAGAGCGATTACATCTTCCGCTTCGGCGGCGACGAGTTCACGGTGATCTTGAGCTTCATCACCGACGGCCTGGACGCCGGCATCGTGGCCGACAAGATCATCCGCTCGCTCTCCCAGGCCTACCGAATCCACGACAGCGAGATTTTCCTGGGGCTCAACGTGGGCATCAGCCTCTACCCCAAGGACGGCGACGCCCCCGAGACCCTTATCAAGAACGCGGACATCGCCCTCAACGAATCGAAGCGGGAGCGCAATGCGTACAAGTTTTTCGAGGCGGAGATGACGGCGCGCGCCCAGGACCGGCTGGAGATCAAGAACCGGCTGCGCCACGCGATCGACGGGAGCCAGTTCGCGATGCACTACCAGCCCTTCGTGGACGCCGCCGGGCGCATCGTGGGCATGGAGGCGCTGATCCGCTGGGACGCGCCGGGGCGCGGCCTCGTGCCGCCGGACGTGTTCATCCCCATCGCCGAGTCAACGGGGCTCATCGTGCCCATCGCGCAGTGGACGCTGCACACCGCGTGCGCGCAGATGCGCCGATGGACCGACGCCGGGCACGCGGGCCTGCGCGTGGCGGTGAACCTCTCGCCGCGCCAGTTCATGGAGGACAACCTCGCCGACACCGTGACGCGCATCCTGCGCGACACGGGCTGCGCGCCGGAGCGCCTGGAGCTCGAGATAACCGAGGGCAGCATGATGGAGCACCCCGAGGCCGCCGTGGAGAAGATCAACGAACTCCGGCGGCTGGGCGTGACCTTCTCGATCGACGATTTCGGGACCGGCTACTCCAGCCTGAGCTACCTCACGCGATTCCGCATCAACAATCTCAAGATCGACAAGTCGTTCATCCTGAACATCACGCGCGAGAGCGAATACCAGGAGATCACGCGCGCCATCATCGCGATGGCGCACAACCTGAAGATCGCCGTGATCGCCGAGGGCGTGGAGACCGCCGAGCACGCGTCGTTTCTGCGCGCGCTGGGCTGCGATGCGATGCAGGGATACCACTTCAGCCGCCCGGTGCCGCCGGAGGAGTTCGCACGGCTCCTCGAGAAAAAGACCCTCGCCTGACCGCCCCTAGCGCGGCAGGAGCGCCCTCCCGAACAGGAAGATCGCCGGCAGCACCGCGCCCAGATAGACCAGCGTGTTCACCACGAACATCCCCGAGGCCAAGCGCGCGTCGAGCCGGAAGACGACGGCGGTCACGACCGAGTACACCGCCGCCGGCGCGAAGGACTGGACGATGACGACGGACTTCACGGCGGGATCGACCTCGAGGAACGCGAGCGGTACGATGGCGCACAACGGCACGAGCGCGAACTTGAGCGCGCCCAGCGCGACATGCGCCCCCATGCTCACGCGCACGTCGTCCAGGGCGAAGTTGAGCCCCAGGGCGAGATAGTACGCGGCCACGGACGCCATGAGCAGCGCGTCGATGGGAACGGCGGCCGCCGGCCGCGCGATACCGGCGGCGCTGAGCGCCATCCCGGCGCACGCGGCGTAAAGCGGCATGTTGCGCGCGTTGAAAACCAGCTCCCGGAGACGCTCGCCGAGCGGGCGCGACGCGCCGGTGTGAAACTCGGCGTAGGGAAAGATGACCGCATACAGGTAAAAGGAAAAGTACGATACGAAGATGAACGACAGCCCCAGGCCGCGCTCGCCCATGAGCAGGTAGCAGACGATGCCGCCCATGGTGAAGCCGTGGTTCGCGAGCGAAGCGCTGATGAGGAAGGTCGCGCGTCGCCGCCCAGAAAGCCCCAGGAGCCGCGCCAGGGGCACGCCGAACGCGAAGCCCGCCAGGACGAGGGCGACCCCCGCCGCCGGCAGAACGATGAGGTCCGCGCCGAGCGCAAGCCCCCAGATGCTCCAGAGCGCGATGGGCGGCTCGATGAGGACGAGGTTCGCCATCACCAGGCGCGACGAGAGGCGCTCCGGGTTTGCATGACGCTTCCGGAGCAGGAAGCCGATCGCGAAGGCGGTCACGATCAGCGATTGAAAGAGGATGTATTTGTGGAGTATGGTCATGTGGATTTCACATCCGAGTTATTCCGGAAATCGGGTTTCCTGCTTGTCCGTTACTTTCTTTTGGGCGACCAAAAGAAAGTAACCAAATAAAAACCGCTCGCTCAACCTCACCCCGCCTCCGGCGCGCCCTCTCCCCCAGGAGAGGGCTCTGAATTATTAAACTCCATCATCTCCCCTTCTCCTACGGGAGAAGGGGTCGGGGGATGAGGTGGCCCCCTTCACAAGCAAATGCGCTCTACCTGGAAAGTAATTGCACAGAAACCGTGTACCACACTACCCTATCACCAGCGTGCAACCAATCAACGTGCGCATTTAAAAATCAACTTTTTCTTGAGCATATAGCACCTCATCGATGAAACCGTTTCGCGTCATTTTGATCGCGCCGCCCATACACGACTTTTACGCGACGCCCGCGCGCATGGAGCCGTTGGGGCTGCTGTACATCGCGGCGGCGCTTCGGCGCATGCCCGGCGTGCGCTGCGACGTCTACGATGCGGCATACTCGATGAAGAAGAAACGCATCCGGACACCGGAGTGCTTCGGGCACCTTCGCGACATCTACACCGAGGACACATCGCATTTCTCGCTGCTCTCGCATTTCTTCCGGTTCGGCGATTCATTCGACCGGATCGTTGCGGCGGTGCGCGAGGGCGCCTACGATCTTGTGGGCGTCTCGTCGATGTTCTCGGGGTACCACCCGGACGTGGAGGCGCTCGCCGCGCGCATCAAGGCTGAAACGAAGTCGCCGGTTGCGATCGGCGGCTGGGCCGTTTTCGCCGATGCGGACCGGCTCGCGGGCGCAACCGCCGCCGACTTCCTGATTTCCGGCGACGGCGAGACCGCGTTCCCGGAGCTCGTCCGGCGGCTCATGGACACCGAGACGGCCGCGGGCGGCGCGGACCTGCCGGGGCGGGGCGAACGGACCGGCGGCACAGTCCGTATTCACGGCGGCGGTGTCGATGATTCTCCGCTCGACGATTTCCCCGAACGCGAAGCGGTCTACCGCTTCCGCGGCAGGCGCATCGCGGGCATGGTGCTCAGCCGCGGCTGCCGCCATTCCTGCGCCTTCTGCGCCGTCCACCGGCGGCACGCCTTCGCCGCGCGCTCGATCGAATCCGTCGCGCGTGAGCTCGAGTATCTGCACGGCATCGGCGTCGGGATCGTTGATTTCGAGGACGACAATCTTTTCCATGATCCGGCATTCTCGCGGGAGCTCATGACGCTCCTTCGAGAACACCATGCGAAGGGAATGTCCTTCGCGGCGATGAACGGCATCACGGCGCCGAACCTTGTGCCGTTCGTGAACGAGGCGATCGACGCCGGTTTCATCGAGTTCAACGTGTCGCTTGTGACCGGAAGCGCCTCAGCGGCGCGCGGCGTGAACCGCCCGTCGTTCCGCGAGGCCGTTCGCGTGATTGCCGAAAAAAGCGCGGGGAGGATTCCGATGCTCGCCTTCATCATCGGCGGCCTGCCGGGAACGACGCCCGCGGGCGTCATCGACGATATCGTCTTCCTCGCCGGCCTGCCGCTTACCATCGGCTTCTCGCCCCTGTACCTGCTCCCCGGCCTCCCCGTCTTCGAGGCGTTGGGATTGCCGGATGATGCGCGCCTGTTGCGCGGGAGCGCGCTGTGGAAATTCGGCGAGGGCTTCGCGCGGGAGGACGTCGCGTCGCTGTGGAAGTACGTCCGCATGATCAATCGCCTCAAGGCGACATGCGCCGCGCCCACGGACGATGAGCGCGACGACCTTCGCTACTTTTCGCGTTCGCTGCGAGAGAAGACCTGGTATGCGAAGCGGCGCGACGGCAGATGGGAGCGGACCTTCCGCTTCTCGATCGACCTGCCGATGTCGCTGCGCGTGACACACGCCGATGGCGAATCGGCCCTGTGGGATTGTGACGGAGTTTGATACACCGACCCGATTTCTAAAAAAGATCCAAGCTGATTGGCTTTTCCGGTATAATCTTAACTTTTTGTTGTCTTTTTCGCTTTGACGATGAAGGCACTTTCGCCCCAGGCCGCATGTACACATTCGTATCGAACCAAAGCGAACTCAAAGCGAACTCAAGACGAACTCAAGGCGACCGCATAGAGGCCTTAAATTCTGATTTATGTGGACATTAGAATGCATTGTGTTGTATTTTTTTATAGCCTCTCTTGAGGCCGTAAAACACTAACAACGAGCGGTCATCGAGCAGCGCATTCGGTCCGCTCGTCGTTTCCCCCCCTCCTCCTTTCTCCTTGACTTTTACCGCAAAAATAAACCTCCATATCCCATGAACATAATCGCCATCATCTCATCGACCATCCTCCTCCTCACCACCGCCCTCCCCGCCGCGGCATTCACTGCACGCGAGCTCTTCGTGGACACGGGATGCCACACCGCGCGGGTATGGAACATCGCGCGGTCAAACGACGGAACGCAGATCGTCACCTCGAGCCAGGACAAGACCCTCCGCGTCTGGGACGCTAAAACGCTGCAGCCGGTCCGAATCATCCGCGGGCAGACCGGACAGCACGGCTGGGGCATGGAGTACGGCGCGAAACTTTTTCTGAACGACACGTATCTGGTCACCCGCGGCCTGTACGGCACCCCGTACGGCGCCGGGCACGATATCCGCGTGTATGATTTTAAGACCGGAAGAAGCTATTGCTCCCTCTTCTCCGACGACGGCATGGACAAGGCCTTCGCGATCTCCGAGGACGGCGAGCATCTCATCGCCGGCAATACGAAGGGCGAGATCTACGTCTTCGGTATGAAAGAGATTCTAGATCGCTCGCAGAAGCACCCGGTGCTGAGGATCGATCGCGTCAACGGCGCGAAGCTCAAGGACGACTACATCACCGTGCTGCACAAGTACCGATCGGACCCGGCGAAGATCGATCTTAAGCCCGCGTACCAGCCGGATCGGACGAGCCTCGTAGAGCTTTCCAGTCACACGAAAGACGGCGACGTCCGCATCCTTTCGATATCGAAGGAGTGCGTCTCGCTCTATTCCCTGACGCGCCGGACCATGCTGAAATCGTCTCCCCTCAAGGACGTGAAAAAAGCGCGGATCACCCGGCACTACGCGATCGCGAGCGACAGCGACGGAATCACCATCTATGACGCGGAGCTCAACCGGAAAGCGACGTTCACGATGGCGCACAAGGTCCACGATCTGCGCATATCCCCGGACGAACGAACCCTCGCCATCATGCTGGCGAATCGCGAGTGCGCGCTCTACGACATCCGGAGCGGTGCGATACGGAAGCTGCGCTCCGACGGCCGGCTGGACGTGTCCGCCATGGAATTCATCGACAACAAGACTCTTGCATTCGCCGACGAGAACGCATTCACCCTCTTCGCCGTCGACACGGCCACCGGGAAGGAGCTTCCCCGCTCGGCCGGCCTTGAGGCCCTGCCTATCTGGGGCCTAGGCGCGCGGGGAAGCGAGATCGCTCTGGGGACCGAGCCGTACGTCGCGCCGGGCGATCAGCCGGAGCTCGAAATCGCGTTCGACCTGAAGACCTTCACCGCGAGACCGGCTGCCGGCGGAGCGCCCTTTGCCCCCCTGCCGCTCGAGCAGGGGGTGTTCCGCGCGAAGTGGAAGCGCGGAGAGAAGCGCGACTCGATCGAACTCTACCGGGGGAACACGCTCGTCTTCGCGATCACGCCCGACGAGCGCACCCACCCGTGGCTGTGGTCCTATGGGATCACGCCGTACGGCTTCGTCGTCGCGGGAGGGCCTGGCGGCACGCTCCTGCAGTGGCTCACCGTCACGTACGATGACGGCAACCCCGTGAAGGGCGCCTGCACAGACCACGCCGCCGCCGTCACGTCATTCGCCTGCAGCGACCGGCATCTCTTCTCGGGAAGCATCGACCGGACCATCGTGATATACGATTTACACAAGATGCTGGATGCGTTCCGCGCCGAGCTCGTCAAAGGGAAAACACGCGAAGATTCGACGGCGTCGGACCCGAAAGGGAAAAAGGAGGCGGATGTCTTCACCATGAAATCGACCTACTCGCTGCGGAAGCTCATCAGCCCGGAGGTGCTTGCGCGCGTCATGATCGGCCGGAACGGCGAGTACTGTATCTGGACGCCCGACGGCTATTTCGCAGCCAGCGAGGGATTCAGGGGCCGCGTCGGGATCTTCGACTTCAAGGGCGAAGGGCGGGAGGCGACCTGGCGGTCGGGAAAGGAATTCTTCGACGACCACCACCGCCCCGACATCATCCGAAAGCGGCTGGAATTCAAGTAGATACCAACGAATTCGCTTTTTTTAATCCAAGAAATTCAATTTGCGAAGATCGAAATATTATTGACAGTTGCCTGCGTTCGTTGAATCTAAAAAAAAATAACAAGAGGAGTTATTCCATGAAAAAAATACTATTAATTATGGCAGTATTTCTTAGTACGGCATGCATTGTATCATGTGTAACCGAGAAAAAAATCCCCAATGGAAAAACCGGGATCGATATTGGTGCCGTAGAAAAGCGTTAAATTAATCGACCATTTAAAAAACTATTTGAGGTGCTACCAATGAATCTGAGATCATCAATCTTATTCATAATCATGGCATTATTTTCGTTCATTTTAGCCTGTGAAACATGTCCCACCACAATATCGAGAGAGGTTCAAAGCCGTGATGTCGTATTCAGCGGAGGGGACGCGCTCAGAAAGGCCGATTTCAACAAGAAAACAGTCGATAACATCGCTGTAGGTGACACGGTGTGTTTCTTCAGTGGCGTATCTGAGAAATATCAATATGCGAAGACAAACAACACCCTAATCACCGTTAAAAAATATTCTTACGAAACTATACCCTGCGGAAAACAAGCCAGCGGCGAACCTCATCTCGTTACTAACAAATTCATTTATTCTATTGCGGGGATTCCAATTATTGGTTCTGTTGATGCAGGAGGAGTCCGGGGTGGCGCCAAAAACCTTATCATCAAGAAAAAAGATGATGGCTCCTTGTGGCATGGATCTCATCAGTTACCCGGCGATACGATTGGATTGACATATTGCGTTGATATTCGCAACGAAGGAAGCGGTCCAGCCAAACGGATAGTACTAGTCGATGGACTACCCAAAGACTACGAAGTGACTGGTATTACAATTAGTTCCGTTCCCAATGTTACCAAAAAGGCTCGCAGCCTTGCATGGGAGATAAAAGAGAAGCAGGGGATAAAATTTCTAATATGCAATTTCGATCTTGGAGACAGCCCGTTGCAACCAGTCGGCGCCTTACAGCCGATTATGCAGGTCATCATAGAAGGTCACATTAATGCTGCAGCCTTGAAATAAAATTATTCTTTCCCGGGTGCCTATTCGCCGGCACTCGGGAAGGTCATAACGGGACATGCTATCAAATCCATGCAACTCCACTCTCTTCGAATATCACGTCAGCATATTACAACAATCACACAGCATCTTCACCGGCCCACAAAACAAAACACAACTAGACTCCGACGGTAAAGGCGGCAATTATCGTCTTCATCTATTTCCCTATTAAATCGATTTCCGACAACCAACGACACAGGGAGAAAGATACTACCCACAGGAGTATCCCATGACCACCACGGGCTTCCAGGACCACTACCCCGACGATTACGCGCACTGCTACGGCTGCGGCAGGCTCAACGAGCACGGCATGCGCCTGAAAAGCGTCTGGGACGGCCCGGAGAGCGTCTGCCGCTTCACGCCGCGGCCGCACCAGACGGGAGGCTTGCGGGACATCGTGTACGGGGGCCTCATCGCCTCCCTCGTGGACTGCCACTGCGCGGGGACCGCGGCCGCCGCGAAGCTCCGCGAGGAGGGGTTCCAGCCGGGAGAGCGCCCCATGCCGCGCTTCGTCACCGCGTCGCTCAAGGTCGACTATATCGCCCCCACCCCCATCGGCGTCGAGATCGAGGTGCGCGCGCGCGTCGTCGAGATGAAGGGCCGCAAGGCGGTCATCGCCGCGACCGTTTCCGCCGGCGGCACGATGACCGCGAAGGGCGAGGCGGTGATGGTGCAGCTGCGGGAGACGGCCAGCGCCACGGAAGAGCGGTGAGAGCGCTGTCGCGATCAACAGCGCCGGAGGGGGCCGCATCCGGCAAATAGCGCTTGCAAATATCGACGGCCATGCAATACTTCGGTAACCTTTTCCCGGCAACGGACATCACATTCGAAACGCGACACCATACCAGATACACGAGCATGAACATAATCGCCATTTCCAACCTTTCGAAGCGTTACGGCCGAAGCATCCAGGCGCTCGCGGACTTCTCGCTCGCCGTGGAGCGCGGCACCATCATGGGGCTCATCGGCCCAAACGGCGCCGGGAAGACCACGCTCATCAAGTCCATCCTGGGCCTGGCGCACGCCGACGCGGGGGAGATCGCCATCAACGGCATCACCGGGGCCGATCCCGCTGCGCGCGCCTCCATCGGATTCCTGCAGGAGAAGTTCAACTTCTTCCCGACCTACACCGCGCGAAACGCGCTCGCCTTCTTCGCGGCGCTCAAGAAACCGGCGGGCGTCGCCCATGTCGACATCGCCGGCATGATCGACACGGTCGCGCGCACCGTCATGATCACCGAGCTCCTGGACCGGAAGATCAAGACCTTCTCGAAGGGCGAGCTCCAGAAGGTGGGCATCGCGCAGGCCCTCCTCTACGAGCCGGACCTCCTGATCCTGGACGAGCCGTTCAGCGGGCTCGATCCCATCATCACCAAGGAACTCAAGGACATCATCCTCGCCTACCGCGCCAAAGGCAAAACGGTATTTTTCAGCTCGCACATCCTTGGCGATGTCGCGCAGCTCTGCGACCGGGTGGCCATCATCAACAAGGGCGTGCTGGTGCGGGAATGCGCGGTGGGCGACCTCACCGGCGACCTCACGCTCGAGGACGCCTTCTACAATATTATCACGGGAAAAAACTAGAACCGCATGAACCAGATACTCGTCCTCGTGCAAAACACCATCAAGAAGGAGTTCACCAACAAGCTCCTCATCTTCATGTTCGCCGTGACGGTGCTCATCATCTACGTGCTGGGGAACATCTCGGACTTCGTCGTGAAAAACATTTCTATGACGGGGCCCGGCGGCCAGCAGTCGGCGTCGGCGGTGTCCGCGGCGGCCGGCGGGTACAGCTTCGCGGCCTTCTTCTTCCTCATCCAGTCCTGGAACGCGCTGCTCGCGGTGCTGGTGACCATCGGCGGCATCGGCAGCGACTATCGCTATGGGGTTATTACGCAGATCCTCTCGCAGCCGCTTCCGCGCTGGAAATACCTGGTGTCGCGCATCGCGGGGTCCTACCTCATCATCCTGGCCTATTACGTGATATCGCTGGCGCTGGCGTTCGTGTTCCTGTCGGGGAACTTCTCGGCCCAGTCGCTCACCCCGACGCTCGCGGGGTCCTTCGCCGTCGCCCAGCTCGTGATCCTGTTCTACATCACGGTGTCGGTAATCATGGCCCTGTATGTCCCGCAGAAGATCGCCTTCTTCCTCGTGTTTATTCTGGCCCTCTTTCTTCACTACGCGAATTACCACGCGGGGGCCCTGTTGGCAAGCGGGGAAAGCGTCCTCGCGAAACCGGTGCTGGTCCTGGCCACCTTCGCCTTTCCGCAGATCGGGACCATCTCGAAGTTCTCCAGCTTCTCCTTCACGCCCGACGCGAGCTACTCCGCCGCGGAGGTCCTGGGCCATTCGGCGCTCTTCCTGGCGATGCTTGCCGCATGGTTCGTCGGGGCGTGCTTCGCGTACCGCCGCAAGGACATCAGCTGACGCCGTTCCCGCGCCGCACATGCGACGGAGCGCACCGAGACGCAAAATATCTTGACGCGCATGCCCGGCGCATTGTACCCTCGCTGAACTCTCGCGGAAGGAACCGCCCGCGCCAATGAATCCGCTTTCGCTCATAACCTTCTTCACCTGCATCGTCTATGTCGCGATGGGCATCTACGCCATCAGGCTCGACCGCGGCTCGAGGCTCAATCGCGTATTTCTGATGCTGTGCCTCAGCTTCGCCGTCTGGTCGCTGGCGTACACCTTTATCCACTCGGCGCACACGAAGGACGAGCTCTTCTTCTGGAACCGGATCGGGTCCATCGGCTGGAGCCTGGCCCCGCCGCTCCTGCTCGCGTTCGTCCTCATCCTCACGAAAAACGCATTCTCCGAACGGCACGCCTGGTTCAAGTATCTCCTGTTCCTCCCGACGGCGCCGTTCATCCATCGCGAGTTCACGGACACGCTCACCGCCATCGATTTCGTCCGCTGCTGGTTCGGCTGGGGGGAGGTGCCGCCCGCGGACTCGCCCTGGTATGCGGCCTTTTACGTGTACTACACCTCGTATTTCATCATGTCGATATTCCTGCTCCTCTTCTGGAGCCGCCGGGCGCCGTCGGCGCGCGAGCGCAGCCTGGCGCACATCATCGCCATTACCGGGTCCGTTTCCTTCGGCATCAGCATCGTCACCGACACCGTCCTCCCGGCATACGGCCTCAACGTCCTTCCCGCCATCTCGCCCATGAGCATCATCATCCTGGCGCTGGGGATGTGGCAGGCGATCGACCGCTACCAGCTGATGCGCGTCACGCCCGAGATCGCCGCCGGCCAGATCATCGAGCAGATGCAGGACCTGCTCGTCCTCGCGGACACCGACGGCACCGTGCTGCAGGTGAACCCGCGAACGGCGGCGGTCATCGGCACCGACGAACCGTCGCTGCACGGGCGGCCCGTGTGCGAGTTGTTTCGCGAACGCGAGCTCGTTCGCGCGGAGATCGAGGCGATCCGCGGTGAAACCGTCCCGGGCCGCGGCTTCCCGGCGGGCATTGTGACCGCCGTCGGCGAGACCGTCCCCGTGAACGTCTGGTTCTCCCCCATTCGCTCGGCGGGAGGCGCCGTCATCGGCATCGCCATCATCGCCCACGACCTTCGCTCGCTGCACCGGCTCCATGAGGAGCGCACGGAGCGCGAGATCACGCAGCTGGCGCTCCGCCAGAGCGAGGACCTCTTTCGCACAATATCCGAGAACATGCGCGACCTGGTGGTGCTGTTGAACGCCGACGGGTCCTACGAGTACGTGAGCGCCTCGCACGCGCATCTCGGATACCGCCGCGAGGACCTCATGGGGATGTCGGCCTTCGACCTGGTGCACCCCGACGACGTTCCCGCCGCGCTCGCGATGTTCCGCGACGGTTTCTCGGACGGTCGCGGTGGCCGCATCGAGCTGCGCTTCCGGCGTGCGGACGGGACGTACGCCTGGCTGGAATGCGACGGGACCGTGATGACGAACGAATCCGGGGCCCGGAGCGTCCTGGTGGCCAGTCGGGAGATCGACGATCGCAAGGCAGCGGAGAAGGCGCTCTCCGCGAGCGAGGAGCGCTATCGCACCATCGTGGAGACGATCGAGGACGGCTACTACGAGGTGGACCTCAAGGGCGATTTCACCTTCTGCAACGGCTCGATGTACCGGATGCTCGGCTACGAGCCGGGCGCGCTCATCGGCCTCAACTACCGCGCCTACATGGACGGCGAGAACTCGCGACGCATCTTCACCGTCTTCAACCGGGTGTTCCGCGAGGGCCGGCCCGTGCGCTCCTTCGACTGGGAGCTCATCCGGCGCGACGGCGAACGCATCTCGGCGGAAACGTCGGTCTCGCTGATCACCGACCACGACGGCGCGCCGCGGGGGTTCCGCGGCGTTGTGCGCGACATAACGGAGCGCAAGCGCTTCGAGGCGCGCCTGCGCGAGAGCGAGGAGCGCTACAAGCAGCTCGTGACCCACGCCGGCGACGTGATCATCAGCTTCGACGCGCTGGGCTTCTTCACGTATCTCAACCCGACGGCGCTGGCCCGCATGCAGTGCGAGGAGCGCGAGATCCTGGGGCGCCACTTCAGCGAGTTCGTGCATCCCGACTACCGCGACGAGGTGATCGAGTTTTATCGCGCCCAGTACCTGGGGCGCATCCCGTCGACCTACAACGAGCACCCGGTCGTGGCGCGCGACGGCACCGTCTACTGGATCGGGCAAAACGTGCAGGCCATCTTCAAGGACGACGCCATCGTGGGCTTCCAGGGGATCGCGCGCGACATCACCGAGCGGCGCGCCGCGGAGGAGAAGCTCTGGCAAAACGAGATCCGCCTCCGACTGCAGCACATGGCGCTGGCGACGCTCGCGCGGACCGAGTCGCTCTACGCCGGAGACCTGAAGGGCTCCTTCCGCGCCATCACCACCAGCGGAGCGCACAACCTGGACATCGAGCGAAGCAGCATCTGGCTCTTCGACCGCAACCGCACCCGGATCATCTGCTACGACAGCTTCGCCGCGACGCACGACAGCCATCGCAGCGGGTGGGAAATCGCCGTGAAGGACTTCCCCGAATTCTTCGACGCGATCGAACGCGACCGGCTCATCGACGCGACCGACGCGGCCGCCGACGAGCGGACCCGCGCGATCGTCGCGCGCCATCTCGCCCGTCTCGGGATCGGCGCGCTGCTCGCGGTGCCCTTCCGCCTGGGCGGCATGACCTCGGGCATCCTCTCGCTGGAGCACGTGGGGCCGCCGCGCCTCTGGACGCCCGACGAGGAGAACTTCGCCGGATCGCTCTCGGACTTCGCCTCGCTGGCGCTGGAATCCTACAATCGCCGCCTGGCCGAGGAGGCGTTGCGCGCGAACGAGGAGGAGCTGCGCGAGCGCAACGAGATCATCGAAAGCGACATCAAGAACGCGCAGCTCATCCACCAGGAGCTCTTGCCGAGCGCCCCGCCGCGCTACCCGGGCATCGCCTGCGATTTCCGCAATGCGTCCCTCGAGGCGGTGGGCGGCGATTATTTCTCCTTCACCACGCTGCAGGAGGGGGGCCTCGGGGTTTTCATCGGCGACATCTCGGGCCACGGGGTGTCGGCGGCGCTGTTCATCACCCTGGTCAAGGCGACCGCCGACCGCATCTGCCGCGCGCACGGGCAAAACCCGCTCGAGTTCATCCGCACGCTCAACCGCGATCTCGCCGACACCATGGCCAACAACTTCCTCACCGCCATCTACGGCTACTTCCAGGAGATCGGCCGATCGCGCTTCCGCTTCACCTTTTCGCGCGGGGGGCACCCGCACCCGCTGCTCTATCGCGCCGCCACCGGATCGGTCGAGATGATCAAATCGCGCGGGACCATCATCGGAAAATTCGACGACTTCGAGTTCACCGACGAGCGCGTCGATCTCGCCACGGGCGACCGCGTCTTCCTCTTCACCGACGGCCTGCCCGAGACGCGCAACGAACGGTACGAGATCATCGGCTACGACGACCTCCCGGCGCTCTTCGAGCGGCTCACGGCGCCGGGCCTGGGCGAGACGCTGGACCGCATCATCGACCACGTGCGCGAGTTCCGCGGCTTCGCGCCCATCGAGGACGACCTGGTGATCATCGGCTTCGAGATCGTCTAACGCGATCGCGCCCTCCGCGAACCGCCCTCGGCGCACGATCCGGCGCACTAAAAAAATCCCCCGGACCCGTGGGCCCGAGGGACACGCGCTTTACATGAGGTTGATGATTCAAGCGGCGATCAGCCGATGGCCTCTTTCCCCTCTTCCTCAGTGCGGATGCGGATGCAGTTTTCGAGCTTCACGACGAAGATCTTCCCGTCGCCGATCTTCCCGGTCTTCGCGCCGCGGATGATCGCCTTCACCGTGCGATCGACGTAATCGTCGTTCACCGCGATCTCGATACGCACCTTGTGAAGGAGATTCACTTCCATGGGCACGCCGCGATAGGTCTCGGTGTAGCCGCCCTGCTGCCCGCAGCCCAGCGAGTTGGTCACGGACATCTTGCTGATCTGTTCCTTGAAGAGCTCCTGTTTCACGTCGTTGAGCTTTTCCGGTTGAATGTATGCTGTGATGAGCTTCATGGTCGCGCCTCCCTACTGGTTCCTGAAGATCTGGAATCCGGAGTAGGATTCCATGCCGTGCTCCTCGATGTCGAGGCCCTTGAGCTCCTCCTCGCGGCTCACCCGGAGGCCGATGGTCTTCTTGATGACCAGGAACAAAATCCCGGCCGTCACGGCCACCCAGCCGAACACCGCGAGCGCCCCCAGCGCCTGGATACCCAGCAGCTTGAATCCGCCGCCGTTGATGAGTCCGTTCATGCCGCCATAGGTCGCGTCGCCGAAGACGCCGACCAGGATGGTGCCGAGCGCCCCGCAGACGCCGTGCACGGAGATCGCGCCCACCGGATCGTCGATCTTGAAGACGAAATCGAACAGCTGCACCGCGAGCACCACCACGACGCCGGCGATGAGGCCGATGACGATGGAGCTTGCCGGCGAGACGAAATTACACCCGGCGGTGATGGCCACCAGCCCCGCGAGCGCGCCGTTCAAGCTCATGCTCACGTCGGGCTTGCCGGTCTGGATCCAGATGGCCGCCATCGAGGCGAGCGCGCCTGCCGCCGCCGCGAGATTGGTGTTGATCGCGATAAATGCGATCGAGGGCGTCGCCGCCGTGGTGCTGCCGGGATTGAAGCCGAACCACCCGAACCACAGGATGAACACGCCCAGCGCCGCCAGCGGGATATTGTGCCCCGGAATGGCGCGCGGCTTGCCGTCGGGTCCGTATTTTCCATACCGCGGTCCCAACACCAACGCGCCCATCATGGCCGCGACGCCGCCCACCATGTGCACCACGGTGGAACCGGCGAAATCCTGGAAGCCGAGTTTCGCGAGCCAGCCGTTCGCGTTCCAGATCCAGTGCCCCGACACCGGGTAGATGAGCGCCGAGATGACCAGGCTGTAGGCGAGATAGCTCACGAACTTGGTGCGCTCGGCCATGGCGCCCGAGACGATGGTGGCCGCGGTGGCGGCGAAGACGAGCTGAAACAGAAAGTAGGCGTACTGCCACAGGCCGGCGTTCCCGCCGTCGGCGTCCGGCTTGGGCGAGGCGTCGGCGAGAAAAAATCCCGACGATCCGATGAGCCCCAGCTTGGTCGCGCCGAACATGAGACCGTAGCCAACGACGAAAAACGCGATGGACCCCATCGAGAAGTCGAACAGGTTTTTCATCATGATGTTGCCCGCGTTCTTCGCGCGCGTAAATCCGGTCTCGACCATGGCGAAGCCCGCCTGCATAAAGAAGACCAGGAACGCCGCGATCATGATCCAGATGAAATCGCCCGACGAATGCAGCTCCTTGGGCGCGGCGGCCTTCGCGGCCTCCTGCGCGCCCAGCGGCGCGAGCGCGATCATCCCGATGAGCAGGAACGCGATAAGAGCGAAACTTTTTTTCATATACTACCTCCATACCAAACGTTTTTACGTCATGCCACTCTATAGTGCATAAACCGTGCCACATGCAGGGCGTACGGCGCACTCGGTGTTACGGAACGGTTAAATATTCCGTGCGGGGGGGATGATAGCACTCCGCGACGCATCATGTCATGCGCGCAGCGCCGCGCGTGCGGCACAGCGATCGCGCAGAGCGACGCACACGGCTGCGGAATCGGCATCACGCGCAATCAATCGCGCGCCTCTCGCGACAAAAGTGTGGTAATTGACGCGCCATCGAACATATTTGTTCCGTAATATTTTCTTGACAACGCACTCGCTCATCACTAGCGTCAGCGCTCGATATCACGCACCGCGAGGCGCCCATGGACACCATTCACGGCATCATCAAGCTCATCAACGGCTACCTCTGGGGACCGCCGATGCTCGTCGTCCTCTTCGGCACGCACCTGTTTCTCACGGTGCGCCTGCGCGGCATCCAGCGGTACGTGTTCCTGGCCATCCGGCTTTCGTTCCAAAAGGAAGACGACGGGCACGGCGACGTGAGCCATTTCGGGTCGCTCACCACGGCGCTCGCGGCCACGATCGGCACGGGCAATATCGTGGGCGTGGCCACGGCCGTGGCGATGGGCGGGCCAGGCGCGGTCCTCTGGTGCTGGCTCACGGGCGTCTTCGGCATCGCGACCAAGTACGCCGAGGCGCTCCTCGCGGTGAAGTACCGCGTGAGGACCGAGGACGGCACCATGCTGGGTGGCCCCATGTACGCCCTCGAGAAGGGCCTGGGGAAAAAGTGGCTGGCGGTGGTCTTCTGCGTATTCACGGCCCTTGCCGCCTTCGGCATCGGCAACATGGTGCAGGCAAACTCCATCGCCGTGATGGCCCGGGAGACCTTCTCCATCGATCCGTGGATCACGGGGCTGGCCCTGGCCGCCCTCACCGCGATCGTGATCCTGGGCGGCATCCGATCGATCGCGCGCGTCTGCGAGGTGCTCGTCCCCTTCATGGCGGCCTTCTACGTGCTGGGATGCGTCGTCATCCTGGTCGTCAACCGCGAATTCCTGTTGCAGACGCTTTCGCTCATCGTCACGGCGGCATTCACGCCCCAGGCGGCCGGCGGCGGCTTCGTGGGCTCCACCATCATGACGGCGGCGCGCTTCGGGATCGCGCGGGGACTGTTCTCGAACGAGTCCGGCCTGGGCTCGGCGCCCATCGTGGCCGCGGCGGCGAAAACGCGCAATCCCGTACGCCAGGCGCTGGTGTCCTCCACCGGGACCTTCTGGGACACGGTGGTCGTCTGCGCCCTCACGGGGCTGGTGCTGGTGAGCACCATCATCGCACACCCCGAAATGACCGTGGGGACCAACGGCGCGGCGCTCACCAAGGCGGCCTTCTCGAAGATACCCACGGTGGGCCCCATCGTGCTCACGGTCGGGCTCCTCACCTTCGTCTTTTCCACCATCCTGGGCTGGTCGTATTACGGCGAGCGAGCGGTCGAGTACCTCTTCGGGAAGATCGCCATCCGGCCGTACCGCCTCGTCTGGGTTGTCGCGGTGATGGCGGGCTCCGTGGTGTCGCTGCCGCTGGTCTGGGACCTCGCCGACGCCATGAACGCGATGATGGCGCTCCCCAACTTGGCCGCTTTGCTCCTGCTCAACGGGGTCATCGTGCTCGAGACCAAGAAATATCTCTGGGACGACAATCTGCATCTCGCCATGGAGCACGACGAGGTCGTGTAGCCCCCCGGCCGTTTTGATGTTTACAAAAATCCGTGCCGGCCTATGAAGGTCCGGACGAGCGATTACGGAGCACCCTGTGGCTGTGAAAAAAGGCGGAAAACCGGCGAAGAAAGGCCCACCCGGCGGCGGGAAGGGCGGCGCGCGCGTCCCCGCGAAAAGGAGCGCCTCCTCGAAACGCGGGCCGGGCTCATCGCGCGAAGAAGAAATGAGCGCGCCGGTGCTCGCCGACGCGCTCCCCGCGGGATACCCGGCCGGACCCGATCGGCCGTACGACGATCGAACGGCGACGAGCGCCGCGCCGGGTGACGGCGGCGAGAAGGACATGGGCTCCTATGTCCGCGGGGCGATGGGCCACCTCGACGAGTTCCGCTCGCGCATCATTCTTCCGGTCATCGTGGTCCTGGTGCTCACCGTCGCCGGGTTTTTCCTCTCCGACCACCTGCTCGCGTTCATCTCGCGCCCGTACCTCGCGCTCGGGTTCACGCTCAACGTCTTCAACCTCATCGAGTCGTTCATGCTGCGCGTGAAGGTTGCGCTCATCGCCGCGCTGTTGGCGGGGGTGCTCGTCATCATCGTCCAGCTCTGGCGCTTTGTGCTGCCGCGCGTGGACCGGCGCGACCGCATGTTCGTGCGCCTGTCGTTCCTGGCGGCCCTCCTCCTCTTCTACGGCGGGGTGGCCGTCACCTATGTCTTCCTGCTCCCCATGGCCATCAAGTTTCTCATAACGCTCACGCCCGAGCACATGGCCAACACCATCAGCGCCGGGAAATACCTCAGCTTCGTGACCATGTTCTGCTTCGGCCTGGGCGCGGTCTGCGAGCTGCCCATCGTGGTGCTGGTGCTCACGAAGATGGGCATGGTCACCCCGGCATTCCTGAGCAGCAAGCGGAAGATCGCGATCGTCCTCATATGGGTCGTGGCGGCCATCATCACCCCGACGGTGGACCCCTTCACGCAGGCGGCCGTCGCCGTCCCGCTCATGCTGCTCTACGAGATTTCCATCATGCTGTCGCGGCTGGTGATCGTGCGCAAGAAGAAGCGGGAACAGGAGGACGAGGCCGCGTACGCATAGGCGGCGCTGGTCAGTCGTTGAAGCACTCCTCGACGCGCACGCCGTCCCCATGGCGCGCGATGGCGCAGGTATAGGCGATGCCGTCCGGCATGAATTCGACCCCGCGCACCTCCTCGCCGTCGGTTCGAACGACAATGTTCAATTGCTCCGATCCGTCCCGGTCATTGGACAGGTCGAGGACCTGCGTGCGGTCGGGAAACGCGTCGATCGACCCCAGGCCGGACAGGAGCGGCCGGAAGAGATGGAAGGCCGTCTCGATCCTGATGGCGGGCACCAGATACTCGACCTTTTCGACGCAGTCGATCCCGGATCGGGTGATCACGACCCGTACGCCGTTGGCGTACCGCCGCTCGACGGTCGTCGTCTCGTCGTTCTCGCGCTCCTCGGTCGTGTGGGCGCCGAAGGCGCGCGTGAGGAAGGCGTCGCGCCCCTCACCGGCGCGATACGGGGGCACGCGGCAGAGGAAGGCGTCGAACAGGTATCCGCGCCGCCCATCGACGCGAACGGCGACCCAGTAGCCGCGCACCGTCCCCTCGCGACGCGCCCGCTGGAAGAACGGCACCGACTCCACGACGACGCTCGCCCCGCGCGCTGCGGTCGAAAGCACCTTCGCGTCCGTCCCGGGCGCCTCGCGCAGCGCAAGCCCCCGGTCCGCGAGCACGTAGAGCGTCTCCCCCGCGCGGTAGTGCTTCGAAACGCCGCGCGAACACGACGCATGTGCCGCGATATACACTGCGATAAGCGCCACCGCGACGATGTGCGCACCGCGCGCCGCCATTCTGTGCCGTTTACTTCCCATCGGGCCAATCACGCAGTCGCGCACTTGCATTTGTCAATCCGAAATCGGTTGATGATTTTCGCGCGGCACACTATTGTACCATAGTACCGCGACTTGGCACAATTCTGTCGCTCTTGATTGATTATAATCGATGCGCGCCGCGCCCAATCACGGGCGTCGTGCCTCGAACCGCGCCATCATCACCCCCGCCCCGCCCCGTCAGTACGGGTTTCGCCGGAAATTTCACTCAATTATTACAGTGATGTTAACTCGCGCTACACGCGATGTGTTTGGCACGTTCCGTGCAGTATAGAGTGGCAAATAACTGTAAAAGGAGTTTGCTATGAAGAGAACAATCATCGGAATACTGGGCGTAACGCTGCTTGTCGTCGCGCTTTCCGGGTCTATGTTGGGCGCAGAGGAACCGAAGGGCGAGAGCAAGCCGTTTGGCATATCGGCGGGGGTCGACTATTGGACCCTTTACGTCTGGCGCGGCGATCTGCTCTACGGCGAGAATGAAGACGTGTTTTTCCCATACGTGAAGTGGGCCGTCTTCGACACGGGCGTGACCGTGGGCTGGACCGGGGAATACGCGCGGAACAGCCGCAGCGTCCCGCTGAAGGAAAAGAACGCCGCCGACTTCTTCGTCGCCTACGACGGGAAGTTCATCGGCAAGGAAGGCGAAGAGAAGCTCCTGGTGGGCGCAAGCCTCTGGTACTACTACTGGTATAATTCCGGCTACTACACCGAGGAGTATCCGTTGCCGGACGTGTATCCCGGGAGAAAGGAGGACGGTTCCATCAACAACCGCATCGACCCGAACAAGGACAACCAGTACGAAGCGCGCTATGACGCCAGTTACTGGACGGGCACGGTGTATGTAGGGCTCAACGTGCCGCTCCATCCGACGGTGATCTACAATCACGATTATTATTCGAACAATCAGGAAGGAACCCGTCGCGTCGCGAGCGACTGGTACCTCACTCTCAAGTTGAGCGAGGCCTTCCAGCTTGCGAAAAACGTGAGCCTCACCCTTTCCTGCGCCGCGTCGTACTACAAGAACGTGTACGCGGACGACCTGCGCACCTGGAAAAACGAAACGCGCGAGGGCTGGAGCGACATCACCAGCTCGGCCATGCTCACCGTCACGCTGGGCAATGCGTCCCTGTTTGGGAGCGGCAGCTGGGCGAATCGGCCCAACAAGGGCTGGTACCGGGTCGCGGACGGATACCCCTTTGCCGGAACCCCGGGCGGGCACGGCGACGGGCGGGTGTCCACAATAACCAACGTCTACTGGGCCGCCGTGGGGGCATCGTACACCCTGTAATGGATTTCAACACCGCGCGGGCAGCGCAGTCACACGCGCTGTCCGCGCATCATCCGCCACCGCCTTCCGTAACGTTACATTTTTGTTAAATAGTTCCCCGGAGAGCCGCTCCGGAGATTTTTTTATTTTTAAAGGACCGCGAGAGCGCCATAGTGTCTCCATCGAGCGATCGCACCCCTTTTCCGAGGGGTTGATGAGCCGGTATGGAGAACCGCATTGCCATGAACGACCACGCAGCCATCGCAAACCGAAACACCGCCCTACTCGCCGAGATCGGTCGGTGCTTCACCGCAAGCGCCGAACTGGACGAGCTCCTGCGCGAGGTCCTTGCCGCGACGGCGCGGCATCTGCACATCGTCCGGGGGATGATAAGCATCCACGATCCCGAGACCGACGACATCGTGGCGGACGTATCATACGGCTACACCGAGGAGGAGACCGCCCGCGGGCGCTACCGGCCGGGAGAAGGGATCATCGGGACGGTCATCGCGACCGGCAAACCGGCGATCGTTCCCTCCATCGCCGCCGAACCGCGCTTCCTGAACAAGACCGGCGCGCGCGGACGCGACGGCGACGAGGACCTGTCCTTCATATGCGTCCCCATCGTGAGCGGGGACACGGCGATCGGCGCCATCGCCGCCGACATGCCCCTCCGCGCGCCCGAGCCGCTGGAGGACACGGCGCAGTTGGTGACCACCATCGCCATCATGATCGCGCACGCGGTGAACAACCGCCGCGCCATGCTGCAGCGCGAGCGCCTGCTCCGCGAGGAGAACCGGCTGCTCCGCATGAAGCTGTCGATCGACGACGCCCCGCAACCCATCATCGGAACGTCGCGGGCCATGCGCGAGCTCACCGACAAGATCCTCCTGGTGGCCGAGACCGACACCACCGCACTCATCACCGGGGAGAGCGGCACCGGCAAGGAGCTCGTGGCCGACGCGATCCACTACGCGAGCCGGCGGAAGAACGGCCCCTTCATCAAGGTGAACGTCGCCGCGCTGCCGCACAACCTCATCGAGAGCGAGCTGTTCGGGTACGAGAAGGGCGCCTTCACCGGCGCGGCGCGGCAGAAGAAGGGCCGCTTCGAGCTCGCCGAGGGCGGCACCATCTTTCTCGACGAGATCGGCGACCTCGACGCGCACGTGCAGATCCACCTCCTGCGGGTGATCCAGGAGCGCACCATCGAGCGGCTCGGGGGCACGCGCACGATACCCATCGACGTGCGGATCATCGCCGCCACCCACCAGGACCTCGAGCAAAAGACCGGCGACGGCTCCTTCCGCTCCGATCTCTATTACCGGCTCAACGTGTTCCCGGTGCATTGCCCGCCCCTTCGCGAGCGCGCCGCCGACATCGTCCTCCTGGCCGACCACTTCCTGGAGCGCTACACGCGCAAGTTCGACAAGGCAATCACCCGCATCTCGAGCGAGACGATCGACCTCCTGACGGCGTACCACTGGCCGGGAAACATTCGCGAGCTGGAAAACTGCATCGAGCGCGCGGTGATCATGAGCCGCGAGGACGTGATCCGCAGCTACCATCTCCCGCCGTCATTGCAGATGGCGCAGCCCGCGGCCGGACGGGCGGTCACGCTCGAGGAGATGACCAACCGCTTCCTCCGCGAGATCATCACCGACCACCTGAAGATGACGCGGGGAAACGTCACGCGCGCCGCGGCGCTTCTGGGGACCACCAAGCGGATTCTGGCCTATCGGATCGCGAAGCTGGGGATCGACTGCGCGCAGTTGAAGTGAGGGCGGGACCGGCCGCTAGTGGGCGGCGCGTCGGCGCGCCTCGACGAGAAAGTCGAGCGCGGCGTCGGTCTCGCCGGAGAGGATGTGGCAGAGGCTGAGGGCGATGAGGCTCCCGCTGTCGCGCCGGTCGCTCGCGGCCACGCGGACGGCGCCGAGCTTCTCCTCGAGGCTCCCGAAGCGATCGGTGTATCGCTCAACGGGAACGGACCGCACGAAGGCGTCGAAGGCGCGAAACCCCCGTCCGGCGCGCTTCGCCTCCTTGAGCTCGCTGGCCGATTCCGTAAAGCGGTTGAGCCGCGCCAGGACCCGCGCCCGGAAGGCGCGCATCTTCGCATTGCCCAAGTCGATCACGATGATGCGGTTGAGATACTCGAGCGATCGGTCGTAGCTGCGCCGATCGAAGGCGAGAATGGCCATGGCGGTGAGCGCGACCTGGTTGCGCGGCGCGCGGCGCAGCACCTCGTCGAAGCTCGTTTCGGCCGCACGGTAGTTCTTGAGCCGCGTGAAACTGAGCGCCATGAGCTCCAGCGACAGCATGAAGTCCGGATTGAGGCGCCGCGAGCGGTCGAGGTTGATCACCGCGCGCTTGAAATCGCCCTTCGTATAGTAGAGGCATCCCAGGTTAAAATAGCTCAGGTAGTCCTCGCCCAGCGCAACGGCGCGCTTGAAGCACGAGAGCGCCTTGTTGGGACAGCTCATGCGCGTATACAGCGCGCCCAGGTTTTGGAACGCGTCCTTGCAATCCCGGTGTTGTTTGATGATGGCGGCGTACTCGCGCAGCGCGGCCGGGAAATCGCCCGTGCGCTCGAGGTCGCGCGCCGTATCGAACCGGCGCCGGAGATCGCGGCGCGCAGCGTCGCCGCCGGTGTTCGGTCGCCGGCTCACTTGTGCACCGCCACCTTGTTGCGGCCGGCGTGTTTGGCGCTGTACATCGCCGCGTCGGCCCGCTTGATGAGCTCCGCCCTCTCCTCGTTCAGCGCGGGATCATACTGGGCCACGCCGATGCTCACCGTTACATGAAGCGGCTCGCCCTGGCCGGGGAACTCATGCTCCTCGACGCATTTGCGAAGTCGATTGGCGACCTTCACCCCGTCGGCCAGTGCGGTCTCCGGAAGGATCACCGCGAACTCCTCCCCGCCGTAGCGCGCGGGGACGTCCATCACACGCAGGTTCTGCTTGAACAACTTCGCCACCTCCTTGAGGACGATGTCGCCCTGCTGGTGGCCGTAGGTGTCGTTAAAGCCCTTGAAGTGGTCGATGTCGGAAATGAGCAGCGTCATGGGCGTATTGTAGCGATGGCTCCGCTTCACCTCCTCCGTAAGCCGCTCCTGGAAATAGTGATGGATATACAGGCGCGTCATGCGGTCCAGCGTAGCCATGAGATACAGCCGCGAGTTCTCCACGCCGATCGCCGCGAACTTCGCCAGGTCGGTGAGGAAATCGCGCTCGTCCGAGGAGAAGTTCTCGGCGGTGATCTTGGGGCCCAGGACCAGGATGCCATTGAGCTGGTTCTTGGATTTCATGGGCACGATGAGCTCGGGCGAAAGGACCTCCATGCGCGAGAGATCGGACCGGAGCGTTTCGTTCTCCCAGAGGAGCGTGAAATCCTGCGGAGCGGCGTTCTCGTTCAGGTAGCGGACGAGCGGCGCGTTCTCGACGAGCATGACGGCGCCGTCCACCACGTCCTGGTCGTACCCCTTGGCCGTGTGCACGTGGTAGTTGTCGATGTCGATATCGACCTGCAGCAGAATGGCCACCTTCTCCACGAACATCTGCCCGATGCAGCTGTAGAGAATGGACTCCACCAGGCGCTCGAACACCAGGTTCGAGGTGAGGCTCATGCCCATCTCGATGAGATTGCGGAGATCGTAGACCTTCTTCTCGAGGGTCTGGATCATCTGCTCCGGCGGGAGCTGTTTGTCATGTGCGTGTTGATGGTCCATGGTCGGATCGTGCCTCCCGTGGGAGCGCTCCATTAATTATCGAACAACACAACGCGCGTATTGAGCTAAAATTGCACGTAATAAAACTCGCATTCTCCCTTTCCGGCATTGCGCCATCGCTCGGCGAAATCGTCGCCCAGCGCGATCGAGTCCCCCTTGCGCAACACCCGGTCCGCCCCACCAACGGTGATGTTCAAGACGCCGCTTATCACCGTAACAAACTCCCTTCCTTTATAGAGCATGATGGGGCCGTCCACCACACCCTCGTGGGCAATCGACACCACATAGGGGCGTATGCCGATATCGCCGCTGTCCCAGAGGGCGTATACCGTGAGCGCCCCGCCCTCGGCCCCCTTTACCAGGCGCTTTTTTGACACGACCGGCCCCGTCCCCCGCTCTGCGGCCGCTGCGTCGATGAAGTATTCGAATGGACGGCTGAAGATCACGGTGAGCTGCACGAGCGTCTGGAGCGAGGGGGTGATGAGGTCGTTCTCGATCTGAGAGACCGCCCCCGGCGTGAGGCCCATCCGCGCGGCCAGCTCCGCCTGCGTGATGCCTGCCGACTTGCGCAGCTCGCGAACCTTGCGACCGATATTGTACAGGTTCTCGGAACGCCCGTCCTGGAAGCACACCTGGCGGTTTACGATGGAGAAAAAATGCGCGCCCCCGGCATGCGACGAGGGACGGTCCTCGAGCTTGAGGATGCGCAGCTCGTAGTATCCGGCGCTGGTGTTGTTCACCGTGAGCACCACCTGCGTGATGTGCGTGAGGCCCGCGATGAACTCGCGCGCGTGCGCGTCTTTTTCGTACACCCAATAGGCGATGGTGTTGAGATCGTAGAGCTTGGGACAGGTGAAGGTGAAAAAGTCGAGGACCGCGCGCTCGTCCTTCCACAGCTCGTTCATGCCGGTGAGGCTGTCGAAGATATAGAACGCCCCGCTCTGATTCCCGCTCTGCACCTCGTTCATGATCTCCATAAACCGGGGAATATCGCGCGGGGACTCGACGCAGATCACCCGCGTCGTGTCGATATCGTCCTGATGATAAAAATCGAGGAACACCGGATCACCATTCCCCTTGCCGTGCGTAAAAGCGTCCACGAGGGTTATGTTGAGGCGGCGAAAAGCGTCCTCAAAGCGCTTGAAGATGGTGTGCGGCGAGTAGTTGAAATTGATATAGATGATGTTGTTGGTGATCTCGGAGGACGCGCCAATGAGGCTTTTCAAAAAGTACTCGATGGGAACCCCGTTGGAAATCTGCCACACGACATTGTCGCCCAGTGAAAGGCCGCCCAGGAGCTTGTCGAGATATTTGATGCCGGTGCTGATCATATCATCGCTTCCCTCGTATCGCCCGTCACGCGACCCATGCCATGCTTACACAGATCGAGCTTGAATACCACGATGCGATAGGATGCGATGCGCGAGCGGAAAGTCAAGTGTTTCTTTATGTTGTGGTCAACCCGTATGGAGGCCGCATTTTTCCTTAAGGATCGACGTTTTGCCCTCCGGAATTTTTCTTACAGTTGGCACGTCGTTTCATGAGGCGAGGCCGAGCACCGCAGCGAAGCAAGAAGCGCAAGCGCTTGCGCGCTGTTGTGCGCAGTACAGCGATTGCGGAACAGATTAATTTATACTATGCCTTGTTAAATCGTTTTTTAATAAAAATAATTGAAATAAACATTAATATTGCTCCGATACCACCGAATAGTATTGCTTGCCAAAATTGATTTCCAGAAAGTGTTATATCGTTAAGGTCATTAATGTTGTAGAAAATCGTAATAGTTTCTCCACGTTTCATGCCTTCAACATAAGTATCTAGTTTTGTTGTATGTTTAATACCACTTGGAAGAGAATATTCGACAAATACATTATGAATTTTGTTATTTACATCAATACGAATGATTGTTGCGGATGTGGATGCATAGTTATTTGATGTATTACGTTCGACAATTTTGGATACATTTGGTATAAATCCAAATATTATAATAATAAGACCTAAAATTAGACCAAATCCACTTAGCCCAAAAGAAGAGTAAATAATTCTTTTTAAACTCATAAGCGCCTCCCGCAGGTAGTATTATTGTAAATAAACATTGTTAACTAAATGACTACAATAAGGCAATATATTCTGCTCAAAAGAAGCTAAAATCTGTATTGCGCACAACGTGCCGGGCGTAAGCGCCGTGCCGCGAAGCGGCATGTGCCGAAGCCGTTAATGCCATGGGATTTCTATACCGATGGTTTGGAAAACGCAAGCATTATTTGAATGGAGATGAGGGCGGAGGCCAAGCGGAACCGCCAGGCGAAGCGCAGCGTTTACGCCTTCCTATACGAGCACCCTAAATGTAAAACTGTTTTACTCAGGAGGCAAGTGAAATATTCGCCTGTCTGAGTTTTTTAAAATAGAGATTCTGTTCAACAAACCAAAAGTCTTTATCGTATTTAAGCATCACATAAATGACCGTGATGAGTTTACGTGATGCAGCGACTACGGCTTTTCCCGCACACTTCTCCTTCTTCTTGTACATGTAATAATCGACAATAGAGTTGGAATATCGACCTACCTGCGAAAGAACGATTTGGGTAAGGATTTTCTTGAGAAGCTTCCTTCCCCTCCGGATTCTCCGGTATTTCAAGGAGTCCCCACTTTGGTCAGTTTTTCGCACCAGACCGGCATACGCGGCAATTGCCTTCTTGCTCGTGAATCGGTCGATAGAACCCCCAAGCTCGCCCGTGATCGCAATAGCCATGAGTTCCCCGATGCCGGGTATCTGCATGAGCCTGCAGACCTGGCTCCTGGCTACAGGATCACCACGATACATCTCCTTAAGATGGTTCTCAACCTTGAGAATATCGCTGTCCAATTGCTCCAGGTGCGCAAGGCTGGTGGACACTTTCAACCGGGTGACCGACGTAACGGGGCTATCAAGCAGCTTTTCACGATGGGCCGGGTTGTCCAGCTGCTTGCGAGCAATGAGTATGCCTTCCTTCTCCAATGACGTCGTGATCATATTACGCGCCTTGGTCCTCATCTGGACCAGCTTCTCACGAAAGTTCAGCAGCTCGCGCATTTCGCGATACAGAACTGGTGGAACATAAATAATCGGGAGCTCTCCATAGCGTAGAAACTTCGCAAGGAGGTACGCATCGTTCATGTCGGTCTTCTTGATGGAGCTCTTTATGACCTTGAACGCGTAGGTGTTAACAATTTTCACTTCTTTCACGTAAGGGACGACAAGATCGTGAAAGTGATAACAGTTGCTGCCCGCCTCAAAGGCGATTACGTCATCCAGTTGCAACAGGGATGTAAATCGGATTATCCCCGCTGGATCCATCGCAAATGCATTCTTGACAACAACGTCGCCGTTATCGTCAAGAATGACGGCCGAAAACTTCCTCTTTGAAAGATCGACGCCAACGTACCGCATCATAGCGTACCTCCTTGAGTATTTTTTAAGGAGGAATGACAAACAGATAGCCGGTTACACTCCATACTCCTATCGAGGCTTTATCGCCTATAGACTCTTGTCGGATGAGGGCTTAAGATTAAACTGTTAGTGGGGCTGGAATAAAACCCAACCGTGTAACAAACCTTCACCCGCTGTCCGTCAATCCTGCAACTGAACAATGTACAGCATTGACGTTGTATAATCAACTATTGTTCGTCAGGGGCCTGTTAGGTGAAGAATTATGCGCCCCTACCCATAAAGGAATTACCAAGTTACATTTAAGCCAAAGTCCTTGTATTGCTGTATTTGTATGTCTTTTGACAATAATATAAAATCATTTTGAATACATTGCCAGATTATAATGCGATCAAAAGGATCTTTATGATATGTTTTAGGAAGTTTATAAGAGGAAGAAAGTTCTAGCGGATCCGCATAAAGTAATTCGATGCCAGATTTTTGAGTAATATCTGGTAAATCGTCCGGCTTAATATTATTGAGTGATATTTTACCTAATCCAAATTTCAATGATATTTCCCAGAAAGAGAAAATGCTAACAAATATGTTGCAATCTGGATTAAGAATAATTTGTTTAACAATATTTGATAGTTTACGACTATCCAAAAGAGTCCACAGAAGCACATGAGTATCTAATAAATAATTCATGAATTAAGGAATTCTTCATCAGTTATTGAAAAGCTTGAGGATAATTTATATGATGCTTTGTGTTCGAGAATTCCTAGAGTTCTATGGATTCTCTTTTTGTATTTCTTGTACGGAATAATAACAGCTATTTTCTCTTTCTTCTTTCCAAAAGAAATAGCAATTTCATCCCCTTTCTTTACATTTTCGAGGACTTCAGAGAATTTTGACTTAAATTCGCCAACTGGTAATGTTTTCATGGATAGTGTCAAATATCTTTCGCTCTTTTCCTCGAGCTGACAATTTACTCTACGCGAACACCTCGTTCTTTTCCTTGAGCCGATCAATATTCAAATAGATCA